>OLIR01000025.1_pt1 | contig 155670 bp, 149 predicted proteins | sample 1609741 | NCBI WGS metagenome assembly OLIR01 (sample SAMEA4350169, study PRJEB24818) | metagenome | biome: human; feature: gut; material: faeces | place: Denmark | collected 2013-09
TAAAGTTTACTGTTTTAGGTCGCATTCTTCTATTAAATAGAGATGCTGTCCTGAATGATTTTGTAATCTTTTGATTACGTTTTTCTCAAAATCTTTCAAGGTTATTTCACTGTTCAGTTATCAAGGTTCTTTGTGTTTTGTTGCTGACCTGCAACTTTTACAGAATATCATGTCTGTCAGCTTTTGTCAACAACTTTTTTTATTTTTTTAATTCTTATCTCCCGCCGCAGCAGGCGTTTCCTGCGCGGTGGAGTTTTATAATAGCACGTCATTTTCGGGATGTCAACACCCTTTTTTCGGTTTTTTTACACACTTTTTTCAGGCGGTTTGTGCTTCCTAACAAAAAACAATAGATATTGTGGATTCTGTTTTTTCATCCTACAATATCTATTTGCTGATATTTTTATGTCATTTTAATTTTTTTATACATTTTAAAAAACTCCGGCAAATATCTGTACCAGAAGATTATGCTGATAGAGGAATGCGAGGAACTCATTTTCTCCGATATATGTCACCAGCCGCGTGCCCAAATCTGTGGCTGCCATAATATGTATCAGATAAAATACCACCCAGACAATGAGAAATCCTTTTATGCTGCCTGCCAGCATTCCAAAGAACCGGTTGATTCCTTTCAGAACCGGAAGCTTCACCACCAGATCCAGCACATTCAAAATAATATGAAGAACCAGATATACCACCACATATGTCACTATGCAGGCAATCAGGCTGATGATAAAATGCGTGATTTTTTGTGCCATTGCCTGATAAACTCCGCTATCTGCCAGTGCCTGATGGACCGCATCACTTCCCGCTTCTGCCGCTTTGTCCATAAGGGCATCCAGTTCTCCGCCACTGATACCATTTTCTTCTAACTGCTGTCTGGTCTCTTCGGACTTCTCCTGTGCTTCCCGGTTCAGCCGGTCCTGCGCATTTTTTTCCACATGCTCTAAGCATTTCTCCGTGATTCTCTCATCCAGCTCTGTGTTTTCTTCTATATAGGTTGTAATCTTTGGAGCTGCAACTGACACCACTGCAAGGGTGATAATCATTGCAAGCAGGGAGAATACTATTTTTATAAATCCACGGAAGTATCCCTCCAGGGCACATACTACCAGGATTCCAATCACACATATCAATAACCAATTCACTTCAGTCTTACCTTCTCTGTTGTTCCTTCCATTATAAATATATAACCATTCTGGCTGCCGTCTGAAATCACATCATACAGTGGTGTATCAAATGTATAGGAAAATTTCTTTACACCATATGTATTGTAAATCTGACACTCTGTGGCGTTCCGGATACAGATTTCCCCATTTCCAAGGAAGTCCACATTTTCATAATCCATGGTAAAATCCTTGCTTAATACATGTTTGCCACCGGTATTATAAATTTCCATATGGCGGCTTTCTTCTGTGCTTTCGGTATCGGATTCTGCCTGCACATCATTATTGTAAATGATGCCAATATAATTTTCACTGGTAAATACGCTCTTTATTTCCTGGTTCAGCGCAATTTCATCATCCGGCTCCGGCTTCTGGGTACCGCTGAATAAAATAATTTTGGAATCGCCAAATGCCACCAGACGGTTGTTATCGGTAAATTCTATCTGTGGTATTATCACATCCGGATAGTCAAAGCTTCCTACCATATAATCAATCTCATTTTGTCCTACTGAGCCAAAATTGTAACATTTGATTGTGCTGCATACTTCTCCATTATTGACCGTAAGCATGGATACCGCCAGCTTCTTTCCGTCATTGCAAAGGGAAATGTCCAGCGGATAGCCGCTTTTTTCTGTATAGAATGCGCCGGACACCAGATTTTTACCATTTTTGTCATACATACGGATGTAATTCTCTCCGTCACTCTCCATCCATACTGCCACAACGCCCTGGTTGGCTACGCTTATTCTGGAGATGTTCATCGGTGTCTCAATTTTGCCCTGCATTCCCGCCTGATTCATGATATAGATTTCAGTTCCGCCCTTATCTGCCAATGCCACATAATCCTCACAGACATCTGCCATTGGTTCTTTCATCTCATAGGTCTGGTTCCAGTACACTTCATCATTGGCGTCGGTATAAATTGCCCCATCGTTACTATATTTGATAAAACCATTTCCATATGCAAGAAACTGGCTTCCAGCAGTGTCCTTACGTTCCACGCTTTTTTCTACCGTGTAACTATTATATTTCCGCAATTTCTGAAAAAAGAAAATCCCCAATGCTGCAACAACCGCCAGCGCCAGCAACAACAATATGATTTTTATTATTTTCAAACGATGTTTCCGTATTTTGGTATTCAGTTCTTCTTCGTCTGTTTCGATGGTACGAAACTGTGTTTTATCTGCCATTTCTGTTTCTTAACTCCTGCTGTTCTCTTCACTCTTCTATTGATTATAGCCTATATTCCATGTTTCGGCATTATTTTTTTCTTATGGAAGTATTAATTTTTCGCCAACCTTTATATTATCGACATTTTCAATCCCATTTGCCGCACACAAATCTGCTACATGAGAAGCATCCTGATATATCTTTTTACTGATGGAAATCATGCTGTCTCCCGGCTGCACGATATAATAGCCCTGCTGCAATATAATTTCCGCCTCGGACTGGGGCTGCGTACTTGCGGATGCTGCCTGGTCAGATGTATTATCCGGTGCTGCCATGTTATCCTGTGCTGCCGTATTATCCGGTGCTGCCGTGTTATCCGGTGCTGCCGTGTTGTCCGCAACCTGTAAGTTTTCTGCATTCTCTTTTTCCGTTGGTTCTACCTGTCCCGCAAGGTCCTCGATGACCAGCTTTGTCTGGGTTTCCGTATCCAATGCAGGGTCTGTTCCTGATGAATCATTTTTCTGTTCCATGACACTGACCGCAGTTTCTAATTTTTTCATTTTCTCATAATTATTGAACATGCTGATGCCTACAACTATGATTGCAATGACCACCAGAAGACCACTTCCATAAACCAATGAATGAAATGCCGGCAGTTGAAAATTCTTTTTGGGTCTGTTTAAAACCAGCTCCCGGTAGTTTTTTAATGCCTCATCCCGGACTTCCTCCGGTTTCACTTCCTGCGGTGTGTCTTTCCGCGATACTATCATATACTCCTGCATCGCCTGGTTGCGTTCATAATAGATATAATAGCCTTCTTTTTTATGAACGGCTCCCTCTTCATATATGTATAACGTTTCTTCTTTTTCCAGGGAATCCGACAGCAGCAGAAGTCTATTGTTTCCACCAAAGAAATTTTTCAGTATCCGTTCCAGTTCCGGTGTCAGGCAGGGTGCTGTCCCCTTCTCATCATAAAACCAGCCCAGCAGTGTGCTTCCGTCAAAATAGCGTTTAATTAAGGAGCATATTTCTGTCCGGATTTTCTCCTGAAAGACCGGAGCTGTCCCACAATATGCAATTTCCGGCAATTCAAATGCCCCATTTACATAGATATTCGTGTTTTTGCCATGGGTTTCGGTTCTGCCCACCAGAATGCATACCCTCCGTTCATTCATTCCGAGAAATGCCGGATGCAGATAGGTGTATACATAATCTTCTATGAAAATGTGTTTTTCACCCTCTGGCGTCCCTATCTGGCGGAAATTTCGTGGAAACGTTGCCGTATCCTCCGCCTTCTCGTTCGTTCTTCTATTTTCTGTCACTATATTTCCTGTTGCGGTATTTTCTGCCGGCGCATTTCCTGTTGCTGAATTTTCTATTTCCTTCCGTTGTATAATCTCTATCACGTCTGCCGCCCCTTTCCTCTTGTCTTGGGACAACCATAACACAGAGGCGGCGGATTTTTTGCCATATCATGGATGGCGAAAAATGAAGTTTTTGACAGGTTTTTACGAAAAAAGCTGCCACTTTTTCAGTGACAGCTTTCCTTTTTGTCCTTTTTAGTTTTCTTTTACAAAGGCTTTTACCTTTTTGTAGATACTTTCTGCATCCAGTCCGTATTTTGCAATCAGTTCCGGTGCCGGGCCTGACTCACCAAAGGTATCATTTACGCCAATACGGAGTACTTTGGCCGGTGCTTTCTCGCAAAGGACTTCACATACAGCACTTCCAAGTCCACCGATGATGGAATGCTCTTCTACGGTTACGACTTTGCCTGTCTTAGCGGCTGATGCAGCAACTAATTCTGCATCGATTGGCTTAATGGTATGGATATTGATAATCTCTGCATCAATGCCATCTGCTGCCAACATTTTCTCTGCTGCTAATGTCTCGCTTACTTCCAGTCCGGTTGCAAAGATGGTAACATCTTTTCCTTCTTTTAAGACGATTCCTTTTCCGATTTCGAATTTGTAATCTTCGTTATCGTTAAATACAGGAATTGCAAGTCTGCCAAATCGGAGGTAAACCGGTCCTACATGTTCATATGCCGCTTTTACTGCAGCTTTTGCTTCAATATCATCACTCGGATTGATCGCTACCATTCCAGGAATTTCACGCATCAGTGCAAGGTCCTCTAAGCACTGGTGGGTTGCACCGTCTTCTCCTACAGAGATTCCTGCATGGGTTGCACCGATTTTTACATTCAGGTGTGGATATCCGATTGCGTTACGCACCTGCTCATAAGCACGTCCTGCTGCAAACATTGCAAAGGAACTCATGAATGGAACTTTACCGCAGGTAGAAAGTCCTGCTGCGATTCCAGCCATATTTGCTTCTGCAATTCCACAGTCCAAGAAACGTTCCGGAAATGCTTTCTTGAAGATTTCCGTCTTGGTTGCACCTGCCAAATCGGCATCTAATACTACAAGGTCTGTGTGTTCCCTGCCCAGTTCTACTAAAGCATTACCGTAGCTTTCTCTTGTTGCAATCTTCTTTACTTCTGACATAATGCTTCACCTGCTTTCTTCAATTCTTCCATTGCCTGTTCGTACTGCTCGTCATTTGGAGCTTTTCCATGCCAGCCCACCTGATTTTCCATAAAGGAAACTCCTTTTCCTTTGGTGGTCTTTGCGATGATTGCAACCGGCATGCCTTTTACTTTCTTTGCTTCTGCAAAGGCATTACGGATTTCTTCCATATCATTTCCATTGATATTGATTACATGGAAATTGAATGCTTCAAATTTCTTATCAATCGGATATGGAGAACATACTTCTTCTACCGTTCCATCTATCTGAAGGTTATTGTTATCTACGATTACGGTCAGGTTGTCTAAGTGATGTGCGCCTGCCCACATAGCAGCTTCCCAGATTTGTCCTTCCTGAATCTCACCATCACCACACATTGCATATACCTGGTAATCCTTATCATCCATCTTACCAGCCTGTGCCATTCCTACTGCGCAGGACAATCCCTGTCCTAAGGAACCTGCAGACATATCAACACCCGGAATATGTTTCATATCCGGATGTCCCTGTAAATAAGAACCTGTATGACGCAGTGTCACAAGATCTTCTACCGGAAAATATCCTTTGTGTGCCAGTACAGAATATAATGCCGGAGCTACATGTCCTTTCGACAGCACAAATCTGTCGCGGTCTGCCATCTTCGGATTCTTCGGATCCACATTCATCTCTTCAAAATACAGATATGTCATAATATCTGCTGCGGAAAGCGATCCGCCTGGATGTCCGGATTTTGCACTGTGCAATGCCGTAACAATACTTTGTCTTACTTCATTTGCCTTTTTTTCCAACTCTGCATTCGTCATTTTACTTAACCTTTCTCATGAATAAGCTTGTTTGTATCCATTACAACTCCACACGTCCCTCTAACGCGCGAAGTAATGTTACCTCGTCAATGTATTCCAAATCCCCTCCCACAGGGACGCCGCTGGCAATTCTTGAGACCTTGATTCCGGTCGGTTTCACCAGCTTGCTGATATACATTGCTGTTGTCTCTCCCTCTAAACTTGAATTGGTGGCAATAATGACTTCTCTTACATCACCCTCCAGCCGATGTATCAGCTCCTTGAGCTTAATGTCATTCGGTCCGATTCCAAGCATCGGAGATATTGCCCCATGAAGTACATGATATACTCCTTCATATTTTCCAGTTTTCTCATAAGCTGCCAGATCCCTGGTGTCCTCTACTACCATGATTACGCTGTGATCCCGCTGGGGATTTTTGCATATCGGGCAGAGTTCATCATCGGTCAGGGTCAGGCACTCTTTGCAGTAGTGTATATTCTGTCTTGCATCTAATATGGAACGACTTAATTTTTCCACATTTTCTTCCGGCATATTCAAAATATGAAATGCCAGTCTCTGCGCCGACTTTGGTCCAATTCCCGGCAAGCCGGAAAGTTGTTCTATCAGACGGCTTATCTGGCTGCTGTAATAGTCCATTCTGTTTCCTCTTCTCCTTCAGCTGATTAGAATGGGAATCCACCGCCAAGTCCACCCATGCCGCCGGTAATCTTGGACATGGACTGCTGGGAATATTCTTCTATCTGGCGCAGTGCCTCATTGGTTGCTGCCATAATCATGTCTTCTAACATTTCTACATCATCCGGGTCAACTGCTTCCGGATCAATCTTTACTTTGGTTACTTCTTTCTTACCGGAGACTGTAACTTCTACTGCACCGCCACCTGCTGCGGCTGTTACTTCTTTCTCCTCTAACTCCTTGGATGCCTCTTCCATCTGGCGCTGCATCTTCTGTGCCTGTTTCATAAGGTTTCCCATATTTCCCGGCATTCCGCCTGGAAATCCTCCGCCTCTTTTTGCCATGTTTCCATTTCCTCCTGTATTTTATTCATCTTCAATGGTTATATCCATATTGATTATCTGTGACAAATCCACATAGGATTCTTCAAACGGTCGATTCGACTGATTCTGCTGAATCTGAATCTCCACTTCTTTTTCTATATAATCAGAAATCACCTGTCGGATTTCATTTCTGTGGTCTTCCTCTTCCACGTAGCCTGCTGCAACCGGGTCATCCAATACAATCATCAGACGGTCATCTCCGCCAAGACTTAAATGTGCCGACTTAAGATAGGTGCGCACCACGCCGCTCATCTTCGGCAGAATGGAATTCCAGTTCTTTACAATCTGTTCCACATCTTCCGGGATTGCTTTTGGCATTGGCGGACGGCTGACCGGTGCTGCTGCCTCGGCCGGCTGTGTCGCGGTATTCACCGGTGCTGCCGTGGGAATTCCCTGCTCCATCTTCTTTTCTAACTTTGCTAACCGGTCTGTAATGGAATCCATGTTGGTCTCCATTGCAGGTTTACATAATTTAATTATTGCAATTTCAATTAAGATTCGTTTCTGGGAAGAATATTTTACCTGATTGGACAGTTCCGAGAAAATCCGGATATACCGCATCAGTACATCTGCTTCTACCAACCGGGCTTCTTCTTTTAAAAGTGCCATGTTCTCAGAAGACATATCCAAGACTTCTTCCATATCGTCTGAGCCTTTTAACAAAAGCAGGTTTCTTAAATACCAGGTAAAGTCATTGACAAACTGTCCTAAATCTCTTCCCTCGATGACCAGCTCTTCTAACTGCGAAATGGCCCCTGCCACATCTTCTGCCAGCACTTTCCGCAGTAATTTAGAAAAGACTTCCGTATCTACAGCACCCAGCACCTCTAACACATGGTCATAGGTCAGCTTCTGTCCCAGATAAAAGGCGATGCACTGGTCTAAAAGGCTTAAGGCATCCCGCATGGATCCGTCTGCCGCTTTGGCAATATAGCGGATTGCCCGTTCTTCCACTTCCACATTTTCCTTTTCCATCAGTTCCATCAGGCGGTCTGATATGGTCTCAATGGAAATTCTCCGGAAATCATACCGCTGACATCTCGAAAGAATCGTAATCGGTATCTTATGGGCTTCCGTGGTTGCCAGTATAAAAATGACATAGGAAGGCGGCTCTTCCAGGGTCTTCAACAAAGCGTTAAAGGCTCCGATGGAGAGCATGTGCACCTCGTCTATGATATAAACTTTATATTTTCCTTCTGTCGGGCGGTATGCTACCTCTTCCCGGATTTCACGGATATTATCTACACCGTTATTGGATGCCGCATCAATTTCGATAACATTCATGGAACTTCCTGCCGCAATTGCTTTACAGCTTGCACATTCTCCACAAGGGCTTCCATCTACGGGATGTTCGCAGTTGACTGCCTTGGCAAATATTTTTGCGATGGTTGTCTTACCGGTTCCTCTCGTTCCACAGAACAGATATGCATGGCCGATACGGTCTGCCTTTATCTGGTTCTTTAAGGTTGTTACTATATGCTCCTGTCCTTTGACATCCGCGAATTCCTGTGGGCGGAACTTACGGTAAAGTGCCATGTATGACATCTATTCCATCCTCGCTTCTCTTAATCTCCAAAGCTGATTCCAATGGTCTTTGCTTCTTTAATCATCTGACAATCCGGGTCAACAGTCTTTAACTTGCCAGCCACATCCTTCAGTGGAACACGCTTTGTCTTATCATTAATCATCGCAATCATGTATCCGTAATCTTCATCAATGATTGCCTGGGCTGCTGCTGCACCAAGTCGTGTACAGAGTGCACGGTCATATGGGCATGGGGTTCCGCCGCGCTGGGTATGGCCCGGTACGGTTACACGTACTTCGGTGCCACTGCGTTTCTCAATCTGGTCTGCAATCTCATAGGATACAGACGGATATTTATAATTCTTTAGCTTCTCTTTGTATTCTTTCTTGGAAAGTGCTGCATCTTCCTTGGAAATAGCACCCTCTGCTACCGCAAGAATGGTAAAACCTTTTCCATCCCTGGTTCTCTTATCTATTGCTTCGATGACTTTATCAATATCATATGGAATTTCCGGCAGTAATATGATATCTGCTCCACTGGCAACACCTGCGTACAGGGTCAGCCAGCCCACTTTATGTCCCATGACTTCTACGATAAAGACACGATTATGGGATGCTGCTGTTGTGTGTATACAATCAATGGCTGCACACGCCACGTTGATTGCACTGTAAAAACCAAAGGTAATATCTGTTCCATAGATATCATTGTCGATGGTCTTCGGCAGATGGATGACATTTAATCCCTCTTCCCGAAGGAGATTGGCAGTCTTCTGTGTTCCGTTTCCGCCAAGGATTACCAGACAATCCAGTTTCAGTTTATGATAGGTCTGCTTCATTGCTTCCACCTTATCCAGCCCGTTCTCATCCGGCACACGCATCAGTTTAAATGGCTGTCTGGAAGAACCTAAGATGGTTCCGCCCTTGGTAAGGATTCCCGAAAAATCCTTTGATGTAAGCAGGCGGTAATCGCCATAAATCAATCCCTTGTAACCATTATAAAAACCGTAGATTTCCAACTCATCCACATTATGACTTAATCCTTTTACCACGCCGCGCATTGCTGCATTTAATGCCTGACAGTCTCCGCCGCTGGTCAACATACCTATTCTTTTCATTTGCTGCATCCCTTTCTTTGCTTATTGTTGTGCATACGCCCACACATCCAAAATATATTATAATATATTTTTTTTTAGGGTACAAGCTATAATGCCTGCTTAAGCAATTTATTTACAGGCAATTACTTTTAAGATATAATCCCATACTCTCTTTGTGGAAGAAATGCTTAATTTCTCCTCTGTGGTATGAATGGCAATCATATCCGGTCCGATGGAGACAGCATCCAGTCCGTCAATCTTACCTACTAAAATGCCACACTCAAGTCCGGCATGAATTGCTTCTACGGTCGGCTCTTTTCCATACATTTCCTTGAAAATGCGGACCATATCATCCCGGAGTACAGAATCCCTGCGGTATTCCCACGCAGGATAATTACCGGTATTGATGACTCTTCCGCCAAACTCTTCTACCAGCGCAGCAATACGTTTCAAAAGATATTCTTTTGCGGTTCCCACTGCACTTCTTACGGCATACTGCAGAGTCAGCTTGTCTTTTTCCAGAGTCAGAACGCCAAGGTTTAAAGAAGTCTCTACCAGTCCCTTGATGTCATCACTCATGCGAAGAATTCCATTTGGAAGCAGGTTGATTAAAAGCACTGTTTTTCTTGCCGCAGCTTCTGTTAATACTTCCTTCTCACAGTTTTCTTCTACTGCTACGGATATCTGGATATCCGGATCACTGGTGGAAAATTCATGGGTGATTTTCTCTGCAATTTCTTCTATTTTATGGACAAGCTGTGTGGCATCTTCCTGTACCATAAGCTCTGCTGCACTTTCTCTTGGAATGGCATTCTGCTTATTTCCGCCGGATAATGCTGCTATCTGATAATGATATTCATCTTTTAATTCCAAAAGAATTCTTCCCAGTAAAATATTGGAGTTGGCTCTTCCTTTGTCAATTTCCACGCCGGAATGTCCGCCCTTTAAGCCTGCCACATGAATAGAAACAAGATTTCCTGCGCTCTTTTCCCATTCCGCCGGAAGTTCACATACGGTGCTGCATCCACCAGCACAGCTTACCAGCATGATTCCTTCATTTTCAGAATCCAGGTTCAGAAGCTTCTTTGCTTTCAAGTGGGAAACATCCAGTGCTACGGCACCTTCCATACCAACTTCTTCCGACACGGTACAGATAAATTCGATACGCGGATGTGCAATGCTGTCAGAATCTAAGATTGCCAGTGCATATGCAACTGCAATTCCATCGTCGCCGCCAAGGGTTGTTCCCTTTGCACTGATATAATCTCCGTTTACTTCCAGTGTCAGTCCGTCATTTTCAAAATCGATGGTGCAGCCCGGTTCTTTCTCGCACACCATATCCATATGTCCCTGAATCATCAGTGGTGCAACGTCTTCATAGCCCGGTGCTGCCTCTTTGATGATAATGACATTTTTTACTTCATCCTGATAATATTCTAAGTTCCGTTCCTTTGCGAAGTTTACCAGATAATTGCTGATTTTCTCCTCTTTATAGGATGGACGGGGAATATTGCTGATTTCTTCAAAATAATGAAATACCTCTTTTGGTTCTAAGCCTGCTAATGCGCTCATTATGATTCCTTCTTTCTTAATTTATTCTCATATACGATAAAATGGTTGTTATGCAGAATCTTGATATACTGGGACAGTCTCTCGTAAAGAGGTTCTGCCTTGTCACCGAATCTTTCTTTTACCAGTGTACCAATCTCATAGATGGTTTTCTTTCCATCCATCTGCTCCCACACGAAGCTGCCGAATTCATCCAGCTCGATATAGCTGTATTTCGGTTTCTTAAATAACACCTGTGCGATTTTGTTAAACACACCTTTGTTATGCATTTTTATTTCTATTTTGCCATCTTTGTTCTTATTACATTCAAATAATGTATTCGGACGTGGGATATAATCTAAATAATTGTCTTTTTTCTTTGCCATATTGCCTCCTGTTATCTTCGCTAGCAGTATAAAACATCTGCCGCCTTTTCGCAAGACGGCAGATGTAAGAACTACTTTATTCTGTTTTTAATTTTCTTTTTTCTTCTTTCCACGGATGAAAAGGATTAAAGTTACGGCAAGTAATGCAAAGAATACCAGTCCGCCAATGTTTCCTAAGCTGAAACCGAATATTGCAGATAAGTTAAATGCATCTGCAAAGGTCTCTCCCTTGAATGGAATGACTGCACAGACTGCAAGGAGAATTCCTACCAGACCCTCTCCGGCAATCAGACCGGATGAGTAAAGCACTCCATTTTCCACTTTGCGTTTCTTCTCTTCTTCGGATTCACCCTTCTTCTTATCGAAGTATAAGCGGATTAATCCACCAACAATCATTGGTGTGCTTAAGTAAATCGGAAGGTAAAGACCTACTGCAAATGGCAATACCGGAATTCCAAGGATTTCTACTACTACTGCAATACCAACGCCTGCAAATACCAGTACCCAAGGAAGGTTTCCGCCCATAACTCCTTCTACTACCATCTTCATCAAGGTTGCCTGCGGTGCAGGGATTGCTGAGGAACCATAGCTCCATGCTGCATTTAACAGATATAATACTCCACCGATTGCAATAGCAGATGCTGCTACACCGATGATTTCACCAACCTGCTGTTTCCAAGGTGTTGCTCCTACCAGATAACCGGTCTTTAAATCCTGTGATGTATCTCCGGCGATTGCTGCGATAATACAGATGACAGAACCGATTGCAATAGAAGCTACCATTCCAGGCATTCCGATGGTTCCGGTTGCTTTTAAAATCATCGTTGTGATAAGCAGTGTTGCAATTGCCATTCCGGATACCGGGTTATTGGAACTTCCTACAATACCAACCATTCTGGATGATACGGTTGCAAAGAAGAATCCGAAGATTACGATAATAATTGCTCCAAGAAGGCTTACCGGAACTGCCGGAACCAACCACATAATAATAGCCATGATTCCAATCGTAAGAATTACGATATTCATTGGAATATCTTTATTGAGGCGGCTGTTGTCACCATTTCCTTTGCTTCCGTAGCTCTTTAATGCCTGACGGAAGGTCTTTGCGATAAGTGGCAGATTCTTTACCAGGCTGATGATTCCGCCTGCTGCAACTGCTCCTGCTCCAATGTAACGGATATAGTTTGACCAGATTCCTGATGCGCCAAGTTCAGATACCGGAACGCTTGCCGGGAAAATGGTAAGGTCTGCACCAAAGAGTGCGATTAACGGCATCAGTACGAACCAGCCGATTACTCCACCCGCAAAAATGTAGGAAGATACTCTGGCTCCACAGATATAACCAACTCCAAGAAGTGCCGGAAGTACATCCATTCCGACTCCGGAACCCTTGTAAGATTTGATTTCATAAGTCACTTCACTCGGGAATACTTTCAAACCATCTGTGATGAATTTGTATGCTGCTGCAATTCCCAGACCGGCAAATACGGTACTTGCTTTTGCTCCGCCTTCTTCTCCGGCTACCAGTACTTCTGCACAGGCTTTTCCTTCCGGATAAGGAAGCTTTCCATGCTCCTGTACGATTAATGCACTACGAAGCGGAATCATGAACATAACTCCGATGACACCACCGATTAATGCAATCAATGCGATTTCCACTAAAGATGGCATGCTTGTACCACCTTCCTCTGCCCACATAAACAGAGCCGGGAGTGTAAAGATTGCTCCTGCTGCAAGAGACTCTCCGGCAGAACCGATGGTCTGTACCATGTTATTCTCCAGAATGGAGTCCCTTCTTAAAATTACGCGGATAATTCCCATGGAAATTACCGCTGCCGGTATGGATGCCGACACTGTCATTCCTACTCTAAGTCCTAAGTATGCGTTTGCCCCACCGAAAACTACGGCAAGCAGAATACCCAGAATAATAGAGACTGGCGTAAGTTCCGGCAAAACTTTGTCTGCCGGAATATACGGCTTGAACTCTTTTTCATTATTCATTTGTCTAATCCTCCTAGTTATGGTCGCTATAACCAATATAAATATTATTATACGGGCATTTTCCAAGTCTGTCAATGAAATCTGCTTGCATCCGGCAGGAAAATATTGTATGATATATGTGTTATTGTGCAAAACACTTTACCACACGAATCCAACAAAGTGTATGCACTCTTTTTTATCTGGAGATGTATCGAAGTGGTCATAACGGGGCGCACTCGAAATGCGTTAGCCCTCCGGGGCACGCGGGTTCGAATCCCGCCATCTCCGTTTCATAAAAAGTGCCGGTGGAATATTCCATCGGCACTTTTTATACACTCCGGCACCTGTGTCCGGTATTATTTTTACTCCGGCAAATCCGGTATCAGTTCTACATAAATCTGGTCAAAGTTTTTCTTTAATTCTTCCCGGATTCCATTTCTGATTCTGGTGAGGGACTGCATTGTAATAATATCGTTGGGGCTGTCTATGTATATTTCCACCCAGGTTTTTCGTCCGGTCTGGATGACATCCAAAAATTCTATCGTATAGGAACAGGTCTGCATATATTGTTCTGCAATGGAACGTATCTGGTCCATCACTTCCTGCTCCGGTGCAAAGAGCACCAGCTCCCTGAGTCCATGCAATATCATTTTCACCGGTTCTACAATTAGGATTAATGCCATCACAATTGCTACTACCGGGTCTATGTACGGTGCCAGCCATTCGTACGGTGTCTTCTGCAGAAGGAACTGTCCGAAGAATGCGGCGAATACGCCAAAGCTGCTGACCACATCTAATTTCCAGTTATACATTTCTGCTTTTACTACCACAGATGCATATCGTTTACTGAAATAATGAAGCAGGAAATAGATGATAAGACAGCCGGCAAACACACCAAACTCAAAGCCTGCAAGCTGGCTGGCATTTACCATATGTCCGCCATGCAGGATGCTTTGCACACTGTCGATTAAAAGCTGGATGGTAACTACTAAAAGTACACTATACTTGATTACCAGAAATAAAGATTCCACCTGGGAAAATCCATACGGTCTGCGTTCCGTTACCGGACGGTACAACAGTGGCACCAGCACCAGAAACGGTCCTATCATTATTAAATCTGTCACATCAAATACGCAGTCCATCAGTATTGCATGGGAATGGCTGATATATGCCATAACTCCTTCTGCCACTACAAAGAGTACACTTCCAATAAAGGACAGGTTTATCATTCTTTTTTCCAGTTTCATTTTACTGGCTGCATTCATTTCCATAATTACCGGTAAATCTTCATTGGCTGCACGGACTTTTTTTCGTTCCAGCATCTTCTTTCCTCCCATTTCATGCTGTTCAAAAGCACATCAGGTATATTTATTCTCTTTAAAAAATCACATCAAAAATCGTCCCGCCAGACGGACTGGACTTAACTGTTATACTGCCATCATGCACTCTCACAATTTCATGAACCAGAGCAAGTCCCAGACCTACGCCCCCCAGTTCCCTGCTTCTGGATTTATCCACACGAAAGAATGGGTCAAACACGCGCTCCCGTAGTTCCTCCGGGATTCCGTTTCCTGTATCCTCTACTGACAGATAAACATGCTTTTCCTTCTGATACGCAGTAACTGTAACCTGTCCACCTGAATGATTATATTTTATTGCATTTTCAACAAGATTATATACCAGCCTGTAAATAAGAATGTCACTTCCGACCATTGTTGTGTTCTTGCATTTTCCAGCAAGCTTTATATTTTTTTCCTGTGCCAGAGGTTCCAAATCTGCCAGTACCTCATCAATAAGAGCATCAACTGCAATTTTCTCATCTCTCCCCACCGTCTGAAGTTCGCTCATGTCAAGAAGTGTCTTTACCATCCTGCTGAGTCTGTCATTCTGTTCCGTAACCATCTTTATCGTCTGTAAAGTATCCGTATCATTGCCCGGATGTCTGGTGGAATTATATAAATCAAGCTGTACCTGCATTAAAGACAGCGGGGTCCGAAGCTCATGCGCTGCATTTGCAGTAAATTGTCTTTGTATCTCAAAGGCATCCGAAAGGCGTTCCAGCATTTTGTTATACGAAGTACTAAGCTGGTTCAGTTCTTTCACCTGGTTTTCCTCTATCCGTGAATCTGCCAGATTCTGTGCCTGCACTTCTTCGATTTTATCCGAAAACTCTCTAATCGGTCTGAGAGCACGTCCACTTATAAAATATGTAGCCACTCCACCAAGAAGTGCCAATAAAGTTGAAATTATCAGGCTGCTTTTTTTGTAATCCGTCTTATTGTTGTATACCTGGACCGAAAAATCATTTGCAAATTCATCCCACTTATCTTCCGGAATACTGATATATATTTCGTCTGATTCATTTTCATTCCCATCTCCCTGTGCATCAACAGCCTCCTGCAGGGAATCCATATAATACACACCGTTTTTATAGACCAGCATAGTCAGGCATCCACATATAACCGCAATATATAATGTAATGATACAGGTAAGCCTCCACTGCAGTGACATTCTTCTCATTTATCGGACTCCTCTCGTATTTTATACCCCTCTCCCACCTTGTTCAAAACCGGATCATATCCAAGCACGGACTTTAGTTTTCTTCTGAGTGACGACATATGCACTCTGATGGAGCCGCTAAAGCTATCCACGGATGCATCCCAGACATGCTCTATCAGTTCCTCCTGGCTGACCGGTCTGCCAAGATTAAGAAGAAGATATTCCAGAATACCATTTTCTTTTCTTGTCAGGGGAACCATTTTCCCTTTTGCATATGCCTCGCGTCTTATCGTATTGAACTTAATTTCACCGCTTTCCAGGCATATATCCTTCTGCACAAATTTTCTTCTTGTCAGGCTTCTGATACGTGCCTCAAGTTCCTGCAAATGAAACGGTTTTTCCATATAATCGTTTGCACCTGCATCCAGTCCCTCAACCTTATCGGCAATCTGTCCTCTTGCAGATAATATCAGGACCTTCGTCTCCTCATTTTTCTGTCTAAGTTCCCTTAAAATGTCCATTCCATCCATACCCGGCAGATTCAGATCCAGAACAATCAAATCATAATCCTCCGCCAGAATGCATTCCAGTGCCTCTTCCCCGTCATAGCAGGTATCCACCTCGTAACCGGCATCATACAGACTTTTTGCAATTGTGTCACATATTTGTTTCTCATCTTCAACTATTAATAATCTCAAAAGCTTTCACCTGTTTCTTAACAAAAATTTTACAACTACTATTGTATAATACCCAGGTCAGCAGGTCAATAAATTCAACAATTGAAAGGAGCAACGATATCTTGAAGTACCAAAAAATATCTCAAATTGCCTTGCTTATCACCGGTATCACTATGGTCAGCTATGGTGCAATCAGAGGTGAAGCGGCTGCCGTACTTGGCAAAGCAATAAAATTATGTCTGGAGTGTGTCGGAATTGGATAAGAATAAAAAAATAATATCAAAAAGAGCTGCCGGAATACGTGGATGGATACAGGCAGCTGCCACGCTGCTTACTAATATTCATATTCCCAATTTATTCAAGGGTAAAATATATCAGGGCAGTGCTAAAACGGTATGTGTACCCGGATTAAACTGTTATTCCTGTCCCGCTGCATCCGGAGCCTGCCCCATCGGAGCTTTTCAGGCAGTTGTCGGTTCATCGCGATTTAAATTTTCATACTACATAACAGGATTTTTTATTTTACTTGGTGTGACACTTGGGCGATTTATATGTGGTTTTTTGTGTCCGTTTGGATGGTTTCAGGATTTAATCCATAAAATTCCCGGGAAAAAATTTTCTACGGCCCGGCTGAAGCCACTAAGATACCTAAAATATCTTATCCTTATTGTTTTCGTTATACTTCTGCCAATGTTTGTAACGAACTCCATTGGAATGGGGGATCCGTTCTTCTGCAAATACATTTGTCCTCAAGGCGTTCTGGAAGGGGCTATACCTCTTTCACTGGGAAATGCTGCCATACGATCTGCACTGGGAAAGCTTTTTTCTTTTAAATGCCTTATTTTAATTACAGTTGTTGTGTTAAGTATTTTGTTTTACAGACCCTTCTGCAAATGGATTTGTCCTCTCGGGGCAATCTACTCACTGTTTAACAAGGTCAGCTTTCTTAAAATTAAGGTTGAAAACAGTAAATGTGTCGGATGCGGTCAATGTTCCAATGCCTGTAAAATGGATGTTGATGTGCTTAAGACCCCGGATCATCCGGAATGTATACGATGCGGAGCATGTATAAAAGCCTGTCCTAAAGATGCCATCCACTATCAGTTTATGGGCATGCCATGTGAAAAAAGGGCATCCGCAGCCCACAATATTCAAAAAAAGTAACTATTAATCTTATTACCAATTATTCAAAGGAGAACTTATTCATGAAAACAAAAAGAACCGTTATTTCTATTTTTACCCTCTGTACAGCATTATTGTTTACAGCCTGCAGCGGAAAAGGAACTTCAAATACAGAAGCTTCCCGCGATACCCAGACCGAAGCCGGCTCTGAAGCTTCCGGCAGCTCCAACACTACGCTGGATGATTTATATCAGCAGGAGAATCAGCTCTTTGCCGAGCATGAAGATGTATGGAACAAAGCATTTGGCATGATGAATAAAAGCACTGCTGATCCAAGTGGAAATTACGCCGACTATCTGGCTGCCACCGTCGAATCAAATAAAGACTCATTTACAGACGATGAATTAAAAACTCTTACAGATGATATTGAAACAATTCGAAAAATCGAGGAACAGATAGCAGCAATCGAAAAGGACAATACAGCATCTGACGATGCCTCCCAGAAGGATAATTCTGACGATACCTCTCCTTTCAGGAATTTCTCCGGTCAGGATTATGATGGTAATTCTGTCGACGAAAGCTTGTTTTCCGGAAATGCAGTAACTGTCGTTAATTTCTGGTTTACCGGCTGTAAGCCTTGTGTTGCCGAGCTATCTAAGCTTAATGAATTAAATGATACCATCAAATCCATGGGGGGGGAAGTAGTTGGAATCAATACAGAAACCTTTGACGGAAACGAGGATGCCATCAAAGAAGCTGCAGCTGTTCTGGAAAGCCAGGGGGCAGCATACCGCAATCTTTCTATTGACTCTGCTTCAGATGCAGGTAAATATGCCTCTGATATTATGGCATTCCCTACCACAATTCTAGTCGATAGAAATGGTAATATTGTGGGTGATCCGATGCTCGGTGGAATTGATAATCAGGACAACTATGATACCCTGATGAAACAGATTCAATCTGTAATTGATGCTGACGGTGCCAATAAATAAAACGTCCCTGTGGCTGCAGTTCCATTACAGTCATTCTGGTTATATGATATCCGCCGCCTCATCGTCCTTTTTCGAACGATGAGGCGGCGGTTTTTTGCAAATTACATCTATCTGACTTTTACTCCAGCTCCACATAAGTTGTAAAATATTTACTTCTTTAAATATTTTTCTTTAATGTTCCGAGATATTCTCCATTACAATAAACAAAGGGACCTGCTTCACCCTCTTCTCCAAAATATTCCGGTCTTAGCGACATAATATCGAGCAATTCATCCATATTATTCACCCTTGTTGCCTGATACGGCTGTTCAAAAGCGATTTTTTCTATAAACAAATAATAGTCACTGTACTTTATCAGAACACCGGTATGCCCCACAAAAACAACATCCGAGTATGGGTCATATATTACTATGCTAAGAAGAGAGAGCCTGTCACTATCCACTTGAAATCCATAATGTTTCCAGCTATCGGAAAATGTATTTTCCGGGTGACTGCCATCTGTTACACTTTTTTCTCCATAGAGTGTGGTGAACATATTTTTATTCTCTTTTATGCTTTCATACCTGTCCACATTATCTATTGCTTCTGTATCAAACATTAAGTAGGTACCCTCATAGCTGTCTTCTGTCGATTCTGCACGGAGCACACCATCCAGCAGAAGAAACGCTGTCATTCTGCAATCAGCATCCGAATAATCATGGTTCTGTTCCCAGCCATCCATACATTTTCCAATATCTGCTTTCATTTTTCCGGGATCTGACCAGTTATCCTCCAGTCCGGCATTTTTTCCGGCAGTATCCGCGAAATCAGTCGTCCATTCCCGAAATGTATCTACATGGGAAGCTCCTGCTGATTCCAGTTCTTCACAAATCCCGGCAATGGTGTCTTTTCCTCCCATATATGTTGCAGCCGGCATCTCCTGATTCTGCGATGCTTCTGTACAGGCACACAGCAGCATGGACAGGAATACCATTGCTGCTGACAATCTCATTGTTGTTTTGATTTTATTTTGCCTTTTCAACAGATAATACCTCTCCCTCAAACGGATCTACCTCAGAAATTGTTCCTGTATATTTTACCGTTACAGTATCTCCATTGCTGACATTTTCCAATCCCTCCGGTTTTTCTTCAAAAGTAAAACTATATGGCGTATCATTCTCATCTGTCACAACAAACATAAAATCCTTTATCTCATCAATGGTTCCTGTTAATTCTTTTTCTTCTGCTGTTCCTTCTTCTTTTCCCTCTTCGCTGCTATTTGTGATTGCATTATCCTGCTTCACCTCTGTCTGGCCACATCCTCCAAATAATCCGGCCCAAAATACCATTCCCATTACGATAGTGATTAATTTTTTCTTCATCATCCTATACCTCTTTCTTTTTTATCATATTTTACAGTCTTTAAAATACATCCCTGTAATGCCGCTTTGTAGAATTCCAGTCCACCATCAGTACATAGAACACTCTGCCGTATCGTCCATTTTCCACAATTCTGCCATGGTCAAGCACCCTCAGTGAGGTTCCATCTGCTTTCCGCAGATGGAAGTGTACATAATCATTGGAATGTCCTCCCCCTATCTGCTGCCAGATACTTTCTTCAACCTGCTCTCTTTCTTCTTCTTCAATCAGATTACGGAAGCTTCCTTTTGTATACTCCTGCAGTTCTGTCATATTCCTGCATCCGGTGAGACGGATCATCTCACGGTTTGCAAAAAGAATTTCATCATTTTCTTTATCTGCTTTATAAATAATAAATGCTCCCGGAAGATTTTCCGAAACATCCTTCAATGCAAATCCAAGCTGCTTTCTGATTTCAAGTCCAATTCCTTCCCGGTACTGAAGACAGCCATTTTTCCCGTCAAGCTTTACTTCATAAAGTGCTGCATCTGCACAGCGCATCAACCGTGAATAGTTTTGTCCCTGCAACGGATACTCTGCATATCCCAGGGAAATAGTATATGTCACTTTTTCACCTTCATACCAGAAAGAACGCTTCTTTTTTGTAAACTGCTCCAGCTTTTCCCTTACTTCTTCGCCGGTGCAATTATCTAAGAAAATGCAGAATTCATCTCCACCTTTCCGTCCAAGCACTGCATGTTCCGGGAACGATTTCCGCATGCTTTCTGCTAATATCTGTAATGCCTTGTCTCCGGATTCATGTCCATATATGTCATTAATAAATTTGAAATCATCAATGTCAAACTGCGCTGCCACGCAAGAAGCTTCCGGATACTTTTTCAAATACTGTCTTACCTGCTCCTCAAATCCATGCCTGTTATTGATTCTGGTCAATACATCGGTTACAGCCAGCTTTTTAAATCTATTTTTATGCTCATCCAAAGCCAGAATCATAGAGACAAGTCCCGTCAGCAGCAGAACAATCAACAGTCCGCCAGCCAGCATTCCATAAAAGTGCTCATAATTCGACCAGCCTGCCTTTGGCATGATTTCCAGTTTCCACCGACTTCCAACTGCTTCAAATTCATAAGCAACCGGATCCGTCAGAATTGCTCCTGAGCTACATACTTCTTCATATGTTGTATCCCATGGGGAAACGGTCTTTGATAACGTATAATCATAGTCAAAATCCGAAAGTGCTTTTAATGAATCAAAAAAAACATCCGGTACACGGATAATTACAATGGTAAATCCCCAGAATTCTTCTTCTCCGTTTTCATTTTTCAGGTATATCGGATTTCGTACTGCCATTCCGTATCCACCCTGCTCTAACTGAAACGGTCCCTGCATAATTTCAATATGGTTATCTCTGGCATAACGGGAAATTTCTCCCCTGTCTGCATCATTGAACAAGTCGATTTTTCCGGCTTCATTGCCCTCTTCCGGATATACCTCTGTTACTACACCATCCGGTGCAAGCTGGATACTCTGGACGGAATCCATCATCATATCCTCTGCCACCTCTGAAAATTTATTAATCCTGCCATTTTCACTGACCAGAAGCTGCTTTAAAGCTTTTGTAACTCCAACTTCCTGCATAATATCAGACTTTACCCGCTCAGAATATACCATTGCATTCAGATTCGCCATTTTTCTGCTATTGTTTTGCTGTATATTTCCTACTCCATATAATACAGCTCCCAAAGCAGTCATCCCAAGCAGTAATACCATGACTGGCAATATTATTTTTCTCTTTTGTATCCGCATTTTCTGTCCTCACAATCACCCGAAAATCTTATTTCTCTTTTGCCATTTTCCCCTCAATCCATGCACTCTCCACTGATACCTTTTTCAGCTTTACTGAAATGCCACCACTTCGTAGCCTGCCGCCTGCGCCGCATCAATAAATCTTCCAAGAATGGCTGTATTGGTGGTAGACTCCGCATGTAAAAGATAAATTGCTCCCGGATGCATCCGGTCTTTTAATTTTTGTAACGCTTCTGACTCGCCTGGCTGGTTATTCACATCATAGTCCTTGTATGCAAAGCTCCAGAACACACTCTTGTAGTTGCAGTTATTGACCACTGTCAAGGACTGATCACTGAATTTACCTGCCGGGAACCGGAACAGGTGCATATCATAGCCAAAATTATCCTTAATATACTGGTGGTTCTCCATGACTTCATTTTTCTGCTGCTCCAGGCTCTGGGATGGAAGACCCTCAGACGGATGGGTCACGCTGTGATTGCCAATCTCATGGCCTTCGTCAATCATCCTTTGTACCAGCTCCGGCTGCGCCTTGGCATATGGCTCTGTCACAAAAAAGGTTGCCTTTACGCCCTTTTCCTTTAAAGTATCTAAGATTTGCGGTGTACATCCATATTCATAGCCTTCATCAAAGGTCAGATAAATCTTCTTTTCATCTGCTCCGATAAAATTTGCCTGATAGTCTCCGTATTTTTCCTGATAAGAAACAGCTCCAATCGGCCGGTTCTCTTCATCAAAATTCACGCCCTGTCCCCAGTTCTGACAGGTTCCATCCAAAGCTTCCACATTGGCAATCTGCTGGTTGGTGATAACTTCGCCCACATTTTTCGTATCCTCCGCAGTAGTACTGTCTTCTGTGCTGCCGGAGGTTCCATCTGTGTCTGTATCACCTGTTGTAGTATCTCCGATGGACGTATCTGCTTCTGTATTTCCGCCTGTTCCGTCACCATGGTAGGTCTCATATGTAGCAATAATGGCATCTCCAATAGCCGCTGCATATGCTTCCTTATTATCATCAAAAAGCTGATTGTCTTTGGCATTATTCATAAATCCCATTTCAATGATGCAGGATGGCATATGGGAATGGCTGTTTACATAATAGTCCTTTGAACTGCTCTTCTGGGTTCCCTTCTTCACATCACGGTCGCGCTGTACACCAACTCCGGCTAATCCCTGCTGGATATTTCCGGCAAGTCCCATGGTCTCTTCGTTGGCTCCACTGTATACCCATGTCTCTACTCCATATCCCTCTCCGGTATTCCGGTGCAGGGATACATAATAATCTGCTTCCGCTTCATTTGCTATATCACATCTCTCTGACAGTTTTAAGAAGGTATCATCACTTCGTGTCATGATGACATTCACATCTTTTTCCTGCAAATAACTCTGTACGGCAAGTGCCATGGCAAGAGTATCATCTTTCTCATAGCGGTTCTTATAGTCAGAACCATTGTCCTTTCCGCCGTGTCCCGCATCAATGCACACCGTCAGTCCCTTCTTATCCGGTTCCTTCTCCTCTTTATCTCCGGACAGCTTTTCCAGTATACTGATGGTATAGTCTCCATTCCCATCTATAATAGGAAGATGTTTTTCCAAAACACCGGTCAGAAGGTTTACGATTCCCAGCACCAACAGCAATACCAGTACACAAAAAGCTGCTGAAATTGCATTTCTTATTCTCTTTAATTTCTTTCTTCGTTCTCTTTCTCTTCTTGTAGACAATGTTTTTCTCCGTTGTTTCTTATGTTTTCCGTAATTGCTTACAATCTATTTTCATTGTAAAGCAGCCCTTGCGGTGGGTCAATTTAAGATTTCTTAAATTTTTCTCATAAATTTGTTTAATCCTGTTTTAATCTGTATTAAATTATGATTTAATCGTATTTAATATGATAATGTGTTAGTTTGTTATAATTTCTACTTAAAGTGTATTTGCCACTGCATATTTCCATCGAGCGGCTATTTTGTCTATTTTATAGCATTTTCATTTTTCCGATTATATAATCAGACTAAACAATATAGAAATTGCCTTTTAAGGAGGGATACCATGCGTATTTATAAAGCAAAGGATTATATATCGATGATGCTACACATACAATCGTAGACAAACCGGTTTACGAACATGAGGAAATTCTGGATGCAAACGGCAATTATGTGATTCCGGGACTGGTTGATGTGCATATCCATGGTGCAAAGGGTCATGATTTCTGTGACGCAAATACAAACGGACCTTCCGATATTGCGGCTTACCTGTATTCCTGCGGTGTTACATCCTTCTGTGCAACATCCATGACTTTACCGGAAAACCAGCTTATGGAAATCTTTGAAACTGTTTCCGGTGTACCGGATGACGGAAACCACGCCTATGTAGCCGGTATTCATATGGAAGGTCCTTTCCTTTCCACGGCAAAGAAGGGTGCCCAGAAAGAAAGTTACCTCTGCAACCCTAGTATGGACGCATTTTGCCGCTTGTTAGAAGTTTCCAGTGGCAAAATAAAGTTAATCACCATCGCTCCGGAACTTCCGGAAGCAGACAAATTTATTGAAAAATTCCATGATGAAGTTACTATTTCTCTTGGACACTCTACTGCTTCTTATGAAATTGCCTCAAAGGCCTTCGCAGCGTTTTCCGCATGTTTGGAGATAACCGCGTCATCTTAATCAGCGATGCCATGCGTGCAACCCTGCTAAGAGCATTGGAATGGAGAAAACCATCGGCAGCCTGACCCCGGGTGCAAGGGCTGATGTACTGCTATTGAATAAGAAATACGAATTAGAACGCGTATTATGATTATTTAATCATCTTTTAATTATTTAGTCTCCCTTTCTTTTTTACTGGACTCTGTGTCTTTTTCAAGGTTCAAGAGGCCCCTTTGGTTCTCGCAATAAATCAAGAAAAGCCTCCGTCCCAGGACGGAGGCTTTTCACTTACTTACGAAAGAATCTCGCAAAGCATGTTTCTCGATTCATCTGATTCTTAGTCTAATATCATCTGCACGCAGCCGTACATTCCGGCATCATTTCCAAGGGATGCCAATGCAAACTTGGTGTTCTTGCAGGATGCAAATGCATGCTCTTTGAAATGTTTTGCTACGGTATCAATTAAAATATCTCCTGCCCTGGATACGCCGCCACCGATTACGAATACCTGTGGGTTAACGACACAGGCAATATTAGATAACGCCATACCAAGTGTCTCGCCTAAGATTTCTACCGCCTCTAATGCCAGAGCATCTCCTTTTTTTGCCTCATCAAAGATATCCTTTGCTGTCAGCGGTTCAAATCCGCGTAAGGAAGACTCAGCATCTTTCTCAGCCAAAAGTTTCTTCGCCATGCGGACGATTCCGGTAGCTGATGCGTACTGCTCTAAGCAGCCATGTCTGCCACATCCGCAGGTATCTTTTTCCTCTGTATTGACGGTAATATGTCCAATTTCGCCGCCCGCTCCATTTGCGCCCGGAATAATTTTGCCATTGTGAATGATTCCGCCGCCAACACCGGTTCCAAGCGTAACCATAACGACTCCGGTGTAACCTTTTCCACCGCCCTGCCACATCTCGCCAAGGGCTGCTACATTCGCATCATTTCCTACTTTAACCGGAAGACCTGTCTTACTACTTAATTCATCGGCAACCTGAATCTGTCCCCATCCGAGGTTTACACATACGGAAACAGAGCCATCTTCTAATACTGGGCCAGGAACACCTACGCCGATTCCTTCCACATCTTCTTTTGCAATGGATGCTGATTTCATTTTCTCGTCAATGGATGCTGCCACATCATCTAAAATATGTCCGCCATTATCTGCCTTGTTGGTTGGGATTTCCCACTTATCCAGCATTTTTCCGCTGGTCTCAAATAATCCGATCTTACAGGTGGTTCCACCAATGTCTACGCCAAAACCGTACTTCTTCATCTTTATCTCCTTTATTATATTAAATTTTCTTCTCTCCGACTTTCTTATGAAGAACCCTTATCTTTATTATATTATAATTTTTAATTTTATGCATTAAAAACCGAGCATCCTGTTTTGAATTCTCGTTGCAAACGTTACCTGAACAGCCAACTCAGTCCAGGCGACCTTACGGCACACAGGAGCTTCCGCTTAGGGCTGCTTCATTCCTGACCTGACCCGGTTCACAGATTCCTGTTGCGTAAGACCCAGACATCAACGCCACTTATTCAGGGCTGCTTTACAATTTCAAACCCGAGACAGGATATCACCCCAGCTATAGCGGATTGCTGGTACAGGGCACCGCTGCCACCCCGGCTGCTCGGAATCTAAATTATAGCCTATTTTGTGCCGGATTGTCAAGGTTTTGCCATCATTTTCTGCTGTTTCTTCTTCTCACGCAACCGCCTGAAAAATTCCGACAGCATGTCCGAACATTCTTCCTCTAATACACCCCGTTCTATCTCTACCTGATGGTTAAATGCTGCCACCTGCAAAAGGTTCATGACCGACCCGGCGCATCCTGCTTTGGGATTCATAGTTCCGATTACCACCTTTTTCATACGGGACTGCACAATGGCTCCCGCGCACATCTGGCATGGTTCTAAGGTCACATACATCACACAGTCCTCAAGCCTCCAGTCCCCGGTCTTCTTTGATGCCTTTTTAATGGCAGTCAGTTCCGCATGGGAAAGTGTATTTTTATCAGTATTGCGCCGGTTATAGCCCCTGGCAATGATTTTATCATTCTGCACAATGACGCAGCCAATCGGAACTTCCTCTAATTTTTCTGCTTTCCTTGCCTCCCGCAGGGCGGCTTTCATATATTTTATCTCCGGTTCCATGTTTACTCCTGACTTTTACTCTTTTCTCTGTTATAATAATAGCATATTTTGAGCGTAACAAAAAGGTATTCTTATACCAGCTGCAGGAGTTAATAACATGAAATTTATCTATGAAACAGACCGCTTAATCCTGAAATTGTTAGGGGAAGATGATGCCCCTGCAGTTCTTCAGTTTTATAAGCAGAACCGGAATGTCTTTGAGCCATATGAAACCATACACCCGGAGCAGTTCTATACGGTGGCCTACCAGCGGACCCTGATGAACTGTGAGCTGAGTCTCACCTTAAAGCACAGCCTCATCCGCTTCTATATATTCCGCAGGGAAAATCCGGACGAAATCATAGGCACCGTCTGCTTCCGCAATATCAACCGTTCTACTTACTATTCCTGTGAGACCGGTTATCGCTTTTCCCCTGCATACTGGCACAGAGGATACGCCCGCGAAGCCCTTGCTTTTGGTATTCAGCTTATGTTTGAAGAATTTCATCTGCACCGGATAGAAGCTGCCGTCATGCCGAAAAATACCGCTTCCATCCGTCTGCTAGAATCCCTTGATTTCCAACAGGAGGGTGTCGCCAGAGAATATGCCCTGATACAGGGAAAATGGGAAGACCATATCCGGTTCGCCCTTATCCGTCCATCCGTCGATACCAGTAGCCAAACGTCCCCTCTAACTGCCGGCACGGCTTTTCCGTCCGGAACTGTGGAAAACCAAAAATAGCAGCCATTACTTTTTCCGGCTTCTGATAAACCCCCGGCACTGCTAAGAACAGCTCCCGTCCTTCCGGCGTCACCTCTTCTCCGAAGAAAAGATACCGGTAATTAAAGAAGCCATGCAGAAGAAAGCTGTTATTTCCAAGGCACCAGTATTTCTGTGGCAGTTCCCGTAAATCCTGCAATTCCATATGGACGCAGGTGATATTCTCTCCTTCAAAAGGATGCAGAAGCGTCATTTTCTGTTTCAGATTCTCCCAGTGCTCCCAGATGGAGGCCTCTTTTTCCCCAGTGTCTTTTTCCTGCGTGCTTCTTTCCTGGATTTCCTTTTCCATGCTCATCTGTTCCGGGAAAATATGGTGCATCGGCACTTCCTCAGTCTGAAGAGACGGCTCTTCTGCAGCTTGCATTTCTATTTCTTCCTTATGTATCTCCCCATTGTCCCACTGGCTGCCATAAAAATTACCATCTGCCGGCTGAATCAGTATTCCACATACATCCTGTATATGACAGGTTTCATCGCCCAGCTCACCATCAGAAATCCTTCCACTATAATCTGAGCTTTGGGACATCAGCCGCATATTACCCACCGGAAAAGCCAGAATTTTCCCTTTCCTACGGATAAAAAGGCTTACCTTTCCTTCCTGCCCCGCATATTCTGTTCCTTTTAAATGTATCTCTAATCTGCAGATTCCTCCGCGCATTTCTACCCTGGCAAATCCGGCAAGATATTCCTTTGTATCATTTTCATAATAATAAAGATATGCAACGAACCGTTTAAACTGCGGCATAATCTTTCCTTCCTATATCTTTTTGTTCCTTATATCATATTCCGTCTTCTAAGATTCCATGCAGATTTTTACTCTACACTTCTCCTTGACAAAGTTTCTTTTAAGAATTATATTGAAATCAATAACGATTATTATTATTTATTAAGGAGAATATATGATTAAATTTAGCCGACAACGGGAAAGTATTAAAAATAACCTGATGGGACGTACCGACCATCCGACTGCCGAAACAGTTTATTCCGACATCCGGCAGGAATATCCCAACATCAGTCTTGGAACAGTATACCGTAATCTCTCTCTCCTGGCTGATTTAGGCGAGATTCAAAAAATTTCAACGGAAAATGGTCCTGACCGCTTTGATGGTAATCCGAAACCTCATTACCACTTCTTCTGTACAAACTGTAATTCCGTCCTCGATTTAAAAATGAAAAACATTGATCTGATTAACGTTATTGCAGCAGAAGAATTTGCCGGTTTGATTGAGGGACATATTACCAGATTCTACGGACTTTGTCCGGAATGTAAAAAGTTATTGGATAAATCCGGTTCTCTGCCGGATAAATCAACCAATTTTGCAGAAAATAAAAAAGAAAAACAAAATCAAAAAATCTTAAAAAAGTAGTTGACATTTAAAAATAATTATGCTAATTTAATATCAGTAACAATTACTATTATTGATATATAAATACAATTTATAAAAAGAAAAGGAGATCTTAAAATGAAAAAATTTGTTTGTACAGTATGTGGTTATGTTTATGAAGGTGAAAGTGCTCCGGAGTTCTGTCCGGTATGTAAAGCTCCGGCTGAGAAATTCAAAGAACAGACAGGTGATAAGACATGGGCTGCTGAGCATGTAGTTGGTGTAGCACAGGGTGCTCCAGAAGATATTATTGCTGATTTAAGAGCAAACTTCGAAGGAGAATGCTCTGAAGTCGGAATGTACCTTGCAATGGCAAGAGTTGCACATAGAGAAGGATATCCGGAAATCGGACTTTATTGGGAGAAAGCAGCTTTTGAAGAGGCTGAACATGCAGCAAAATTTGCAGAACTGCTTGGTGAAGTTGTAACCGACAGTACAAAGAAGAACCTTGAAATGCGTGTAGATGCAGAAAACGGTGCTACTGCTGGTAAATTTGACCTTGCAAAACGTGCTAAAGCTGCTAACCTTGATGCAATCCATGATACCGTTCATGAGATGGCTAGAGACGAGGCTAGACATGGAAAGGCATTCGAAGGTCTGTTAAAGAGATACTTTGGTTAATCTTAAAGCCGCATAGAATAAGCATTTTAAGGATAGATGGTTAATGAACTGTCTATCCTTTTTGCATTCCATAACACGTGAATAAAAATACTTGGCTTGCTTCTCTCCGTTCCCCCATTATTATCTAAAAACTCTCTATTTCTCCGGATATTTTTCTCTACATCGACACACAATGGACTTCATTTCCATGTGCCCGGATGATACGGAGTAAATCCTCTGTCTTCATCCATATAGTAGCAGTATTCTCGTTGGGATGTACTCCAATCAATGCATCATTTTCCAGAAAATAAGCATCCACAAATACTTTCACGCTGCATGTTTCATCGTTGAGTACTCCAAGCGGCGTTACCGAACCCGCCTGCAGTCCCATTTTCTCAGTTAAATCTTCTTCCGAGGCAAAACTTAACGGACGCGTTCCATTTGCCTTTCGAAATGCCTTTAAATCTACCCTCTGGTTCCCTCGCACTGTAATCAGATAATAATTCTGCTTCTTATTATCACGTACAAAAAGATTCTTGGCATCTGCCTGTGGATAAGGAATTTCCACATCTGATAAATCTTCCATATTGTAAACAGCTTTATGCTCTGTCACTTCGTACCAGATATGCTGTTGACTCAGGTATTCATAAATTTCCTGCTTATTCATTGTATTTCCTCGCATTCTTCCCGCTTGCGTTCATTATATCATGTGCAAAACCAGCCCATGATCAATATTCGCCGTTCGCCAAAAGTGAGCAGGCTCACTATATCATAAACTTTTTATAAAATTTTTTCCAGTTCACTTTACATTTTTTCCTTCCGGTGCTAGTATACCATCAAAATAAATATTTCAATTTTGAACTATTTTATTTTGAAGTATTTTCATCAGGAGGACTCTTACATGAATACAGGTATTGCATTTGCAAGAAAAATGTCTGCTGCCTACACTGCAGTATGTAAGCCTTTGTGCCAGTCACTGCATCTGCCGCAGACTGCTTTTGATATTTTGATGTTTTTAGGAAATAATCCGGAATATTCAACTGCCAGAGATATTGTTGAAGTACGCCAGATTAAGGCAAATCTGGTCTCCGTCAATGTAGACCGGCTGGTGAAAGACGGTTATCTCAGCCGCAAAGAGGTTGCCGGCGACCGCCGGAAGACACAGCTTCTATGTACGAAAAAAGCTGCCCCTGTTATAAAAAAGGGACAGGCTCTGCAGCAGGATTTTGCCGACCGGCTGATTGCCGATCTGGATGATGCCACGAAAGATGCCTTTTTTAAAGGAATGGCACAGATGGAGACAACGCTGGATATGATTTTAGAGGAGGTATCCTAAAATGGATTTATTAACTACGATTTTTGTTACATTTTTTGCAGGTATGGGTGCCGGACTTGGAACCGGTTTTGCCGGCATGAGTGCCGCTGCTGTCATCAGTCCGCTGCTTATTCATTTTCTAGGCATTGACCCATATATGGCAGTCGGCATTGCGCTTTCTTCCGATGTTTTGGCAAGTGCCATTTCTGCCTATACATATGGAAAGCATAAGAACCTCGATATTAAAAACGGTCTGATTATGATGGTCAGCGTATTGCTTTTCACCGTAGTAGGAAGCTATGTTTCAAGCCTTGTTCCTTCTGCCACAATGGGTAACTTTTCCGTTTTCATGACCTTTCTGTTAGGAATCAAATTTATCGTAAAACCGGTTATGACCACGAAAGAATCCATGTCCGCCGTATCTGCAAAGAAACGTGCCATCCAGTCCGTAATCTGCGGTGTGCTGATTGGTTTTATCTGCGGCTTTGTTGGTGCCGGAGGCGGCATGATGATGCTTTTAATCCTGACCTCTGTACTTGGATATGAACTGAAAACTGCTGTTGGCACCAGTGTATTTATTATGACCTTTACCGCACTTACCGGTGCCTTTTCCCATTTTGCCATCGGCGGACTGCCGGATGTCACCGTCTGGGGTCTGTGCATTGTATTTACCTTAATCTGGGCAAGAATTGCCGCTGTCTTTGCCAATAAGGCCACTCCAAAGACACTGAACCGGATTACCGGTGTCATTCTGGTAATTCTTGGAATTGTGGTAATGATTTTTTAAGCTCCCCAGACCTCTTCTTATCATTTTATGCCTGTTTTCTTATTTCTTTTGCTGCTTCTACCATATTTCGAAGACTTGCTTCGGTTTCCTTTGTGCCTCTTGTTTTCAGACCGCAGTCCGGGTTGACCCATAATTTGTCTTTTTCAATTTTGGTAAGCATGATATGAAGTGCATTCACAATCTCTTCCACAGACGGAACTCTTGGGGAATGAATATCATAAACACCAGGTCCAACCTCTGTTTCAAAATGGTTTTCTCTTAAGGAATCCAATATCTGCAAATCGGAACGGGATGCTTCGAAAGTAATTACATCTGCATCCATATCGTCGATTGCTGCAATAATATCGGTAAACTCGCTATAACACATATGGGTGTGAATCTGTGTTTCCGGTTTCACGCCACTGTGGGGCAGGCGGAATGCCGAAATTGCGAAGTCCAGATATTCGGTATACCAGTCTGATTTACGAAGGGGAAGCTTCTCTCTTAATGCAGCTTCATCAATCTGGATGACCTGAATGCCATTTGCCTCCAGATCCAGTACCTCATCCCGGATTGCCAGAGCAATCTGTGCAATTGATTCCCGAATGGAAATATCTTCTCTTGGGAAAGACCAGTTGAGTATGGTAACCGGTCCGGTAAGCATTCCCTTCATTGGCTTTTTCGTTAAGGACTGGGCATATACAGACCATGCTACGGTAATCGGATTTTTGCGATATACATCTCCCCAGATAACCGGTGGTTTTACACAACGTGTTCCATAGGACTGTACCCATGCTTTTTCGGTAAACAGAAATCCTCCCAGTGCTTCTCCAAAATACTCTACCATGTCATTTCTTTCATACTCTCCGTGTACCAGCACATCCAGTCCGATTTCTTCCTGCAATGCCACACATTCTGCAATTTTCTTTCTGTTAAAATCTATATATTCCTGTTCAGAAATTTCCCCTTTGCGATATGCCTGGCGGTTTGCCTTTACATCCTTTGTCTGTGGGAAGGAACCAATGGTAGTCGTTGGAAATTCCGGCAGTCCCAATACTTTCTTCTGTAATTTCTGTCGTGTGCTTCGCTCCGGCAGTCTGACATAGTCATTTTCCGTTACTTCAGAAAGTCTCTTCTTTACATCCGCATTTTTACAGTCTCTTTCTTCTGCAAAAAGCTTCTGATTTTCTTTATATGCAGCTTCTTTCGTATAATCCGCTGCATCTGCAAGTATGCTGAGTTCTTTCAGTTCTCCTAACTTTTCTTCCGCAAAAGCAAAATATGCCAGATATTCCTGTGAAATCTTGTGCTCATGTTTTAAGGTATAAGGTACATGAAGCAGGGAACAGGATGTTGATAATACTGCCTTTATTTTCTTATCATTCAGTGTCTGAAGCACCTTTAAGGTTTTATCAAAACAATTTTTCCAGATATTTTTTCCATTTACCAGTTCGGCAAATAACTGTTTATCCTGTGGAAATCCGTATGTATTTACAAGATTTAAGGTTTCTTTTCCCTCGATAAAATCAAGTCCGATTCCGTCAAAAGGCATCTGAATCAAATCCTGATAAATATCCCTTACATCACCAAAGTATGTCTGTAACAAAATATGACTGTGTTTTTTACAGGATAAGATTCCGTCATAAATCTTATGAAATAATGCGATGTCACTCTCTTCCATATCCCATACAAGTGCCGGCTCATCAAACTGTACCCATGCAATCTGATTCTCCTCACACTTCTTTACCAGATTCTGATACGCACTTATAATATCTTCTACATAATCCAATGCCGGCTTTTTGCCGGTAAATCTGCACAGCCTCAACATGGTATAGGCTCCAATGACAACCGGCTTTGTTTCGATTCCAAGTGCCTTTGCCTCTGCATATTCATCCACCAGTTTATTTCCGGATAACTGAATTACGGTATCATCTTCCACTTCCGGAACGATATAATGGTAATTGGTATTAAACCATTTTTTCATGGCAAGCGCTTTTACATCTCCGGAAGCTCCCTGATAGCCCCGTGCCATTGCAAAATAGGTATCCAGTCCGGACAATTCCAATTCTTTATAGCGCTTTGGAATGATATTCAATAAGACTGCTGTATCCAGAGTCATATCGTAAAAAGAGAAATCATTGCTGGAAATATAATCAATTCCTGCCTCTTTTTGTATGCTCCAATGTGTTTTTCTTAAAGTCTCTGCGATCTGCTGCAGTTCCTCTGCTTCTATTTCTTTTCTGAAATATTTTTCAGAAGCAAATTTTAATTCTCTTAATGTACCGATTCTTGGAAAACCAATTACTGATGTCTGCATCATACCCTCCAAATATATTTTTCTGATTTCCCTCATTATAATTGGAGTGCCTCATTCTGAAAAATACATAAAAATAAGGGTAGTCCATAGTTTCAAGCTATGGTCAGCCCTTATTTTTGATTGCAAAATTACTTTTCTATTCCCCGCACATGCTTTCTTACTTTCTCTTTTATCCCATAAATATCCTGTCCGTCACTGCTGCATTCATTGTAGCGGCCTCTTGATCCCAGGGTTCTCTTTGGATACTGCATTTTCTCTTCTCCCTGCAGGTTTTTCCAGACAAATCTGCCCCGGTCATAAATCATATAGCCGTGCCAGCTCTCTTCCTTGGGAATGGAAACAGAACCGGGATTCATATAGACAAAGTCTTCATGTTCCGTGCATTTTGGGACATGGGTATGTCCGCATAACAGGATATCTCCCTTATGAAGAGGCGGCAGATTCTCTTCATTATAATGGTGACCGTGGGTTGCATAAATCAGCCTTTCTTCATCCGCTACCACGCAATAATCAGAAAGTATTGGAAATTCCAATACCATCTGGTCTACCTCCGTATCGCAGTTTCCACGCACACAGAGAATATCCTGCTTATGCTTATTTAATAATGCAATTATTTTCTTCGGCGCATATTCTTTTGGCAGGTCATTTCTTGGTCCATGATATAAAATATCTCCCAGCAACAGCAGCCGGTCTGCCTTTTCCCTCTTATATGCCATAAGTAACTCGTTACAATAATATGCCGAGCCGTGAATATCCGATGCTATCATCCATTTCATACGCTTTGTTCTCCTGTAATATATTTCTTTAATGCCTCAAGGTATGTTTCCCCCAGCCGGCTTATCATTCCCTTCCGGTGGGTCACATATCTGATTCTCATGTCACCTTCATCTGCCAGCGGCACTGCAATAATATCTTCGCCATTTAATTTCTGGTCAATGATTCCGCTGCACACTGTGTAACCATTTAAACCAATCAGAAGATTAAATAAGGTCGCCCGGTCACTGACGCGGATATTTTTCTTCCGCTCAAAAGAGGAGAAAATCTCTTCCGAGAAATAAAAGGAATTGTGTTCCCCCTGCTCATAGGAAAGGTACGGATAATCTGCCAGTTCCTCATTGGTTATGATTTTCTTTTTTGCCAGCGGATGCTGCCTGCTGATAAAAACATGAGGTTCTGCAACAAATAACAGATGAAATTCCAAATCAGACGATTTCAATATTTTCCTGATTACTTTTTCATTGAAATCATTTAAGAAAAGGATTCCGATTTCACTTCTCATTTGCGCTACATCTTCAATTAACTTATAGGTCTGGGTCTCCCGCAGGCTGAAATCATATTCCTCCTGCCCGTATTTTTTCACCAGATCCACAAAGGCATTTACCGCAAAAGAGTAATGCTGGGTTGATACGCAGAACTGCTTTTTCCCGCCACCGTTTTTCTTATATTTATCCTCTAAGATGGTGGTCTGCTCCAATACCTGCCTTGCATATCCTAAGAATTCTTCCCCTTCCCTGGAAATAAAGATTCCCTTATTCGTCCGGTTAAAAATGGTAAGGCCCATCTCCTTTTCCAGCTCATGGATGGCGTTGGTAAGGCTGGGCTGGGAAATGTATAATTTCTTCGCCGCCTCCGTGATGGTTCCGGTATCTGCCACGGTTGTAATATAGCGTAACTGCTGAAGTGTCATATGCTCACCTGCTTTCTAAAATGACTTTTCTTAACTGACGCGCCGCCTCATTTAAAGGATGCTGACTGTCGTATACCATACAGATATTTCTTTTTGGAATCGTCTCCGAAAGAGAAATCTGTACGATTTCATGTTTTTCGATGGCCTCTCTTGCCATCGGTTCCGGGATGAAAGCCAGACCAAGCTCACTCTTTACCAGTGGCAGTATCTGATCTGTAGTTGCTGTCTCTGTATCCGGCTCCAGTGCCAGCCCATAAGACAAAAACAGCTTATTATAAAACTGAAATGTCATGGTTTCTTTTCCCAGACAGATTAACGGATAATCCTTTAAATCCTTTAGGGAAAGCTCCTGACTGCCCAGTGCGGTAAATGTTGTTCCACCCACCAGTACCTCCCGGAATGTCCGCAGATTAACTTTTTTTAGTGGCTGCTCTACTTCTGCCGGTGCAGACACTACTGCAAAATCTATCTGTCCGCTCTTTACTGCATCAATTGCCTGAGGTGTTGAATGATTATAAATTTTCAACCGGATTCCCGGATATTTCATATGGAAATCTTTCAGCTTATCCAAAAGAAATATGTTAAGGGCAGTCTCGCTGGCTCCAATGGAAATGCTTCCATGGGCAAGACCGCTGCTGTCTGCCAGTTCCTCTTCTGCCGCCCAAAGATGCGACATGGCTGCCGACACATGGGTATACAGCTTCTCCCCTTCCGGTGTCAGCTGTACTCCGCGGTTTGTCCTGACAAAAAGCGTACAGTGAAGCTGCTGCTCCAGTCCGTTCATTGCCCTTGTGATATTAGGCTGACTGTTGCCAAGGGCATTGGCAGCCCTGGTAAAATTACTGTATTTTGCCACATAATAAAAAATCTTATAATATTCAAAATTTATATCCATACATTTTCACCATATCAATTTATTATTTCTGCTATATCAATTATAGCTTTTACTTATTCCCAATGCAATAGTATAATCAAGCCGAAATTAAGGGAAACAACCCCTTTACATTTCTCCACCCAAACCCTACGAGGAGCTGCCACCGGCAGCTCTTTACGAATGCTATAAAGCAGAAAGGAAGCGCATATTTTCTATGAAAAATTCAACATTTTTCCCTCGTGAAGAAAGAGCAGACGTTTTATTTGAAAAGATTTTGCATGACCCTTGGGCCTGCGAAAAGCTTCAGGAAACTTTTTGCAATTATTTATTCTGTAATGATGATTTTGATTCTTCTCTTTCTTCACAGGATTTTTCAGAAGCTCTTTTTGATGCTTATCAAAATAAAGATTTATCGGCATTTCTTATGGCTATCTGCCAGAATACCCTATTCGATTTACTGAGAAATTCCTATCTGATTCCCTACCGTTTCAACGCAGATGGAAAAGAAAATCCGATAATTATGACCGATGATACCGGCAGACTTCTGCCAAAGTATTGTGGCGATATTCACAATAAGGATTATCAGCATTTTCTTGAGAGCTACCGCGATTTAGGGGAACCAAAGAATATGTATTTTGCCCAGGCATACCGGTACAGCCACGCTTATACCGGTGAAGATACCATTGGACAGCTTGTCTTAGAACGCAGCCATGGGGTGCTTCTCATCCGGGAGCTTCCGGATACCATAAAACAGAAGGAGACCGAAGCGGAAGCCTACTCTGCAATCTTCGACCTTGTACTGAAATTAGAGAAAGAGCTTCCAATGGCATTTGTCTTCTACGGACAGGATTCTCTTGTGGAACATGATGAAAAATATGATGAAATCGGCATTTTCCTTCCAAATTCCATTTTTTTAAAAAATCTGGAACGGCATATTGCCAAAGCTGAGGCGATTATTTATGAATAAGAGTGCATCTTCCACTACTTCATATATTGATATTATGGAAAAAAATCATATGGAAATACCCTGGCATGATTATGCCAGTGATGACAGCAACGTACTGATTGCCCAGGCGGGACTGATTGAAAAAGCCTCGGTCATCGGACGTGTGGGATTAATTATGTTATCCTGTGGAACCGGAGCCTGGCGTGTCCGTACTTCCATGAATAAGCTGTCAAAGGAACTGGGAGTTACCTGTACGGTAGATGTAGGTCTTATGTCCATCGAATTTAACTGCTTTGATGGAAATGACTGTATCTCCCAGTCCTTAAGCATCGCCAATACCGGCGTCAACACCTCCAAACTTTACCGCATGGAACAATTCGTAGAAAGCTTTCCAAAGGAAGAAGCCCATTTAACCGGCGAGGAAATCCATAAGCGGCTGGATGAAATCGAAAAAATCCACGCCCTTTATTCTCCCGCCAAACTGGGACTTGCGGCAGCCTTAGCCTGCTGCGCATTTACTTTTCTTCTGGGCGGAGGCCCTGTGGAAATGATTCTGGCATTTATTGCAGCCGGTATCGGAAATGTTATCCGGACCAAATTAATCAAACATCATTTTACGCTGTTTTTAAATATTGCGGTCTCTATTTCCGCCGCCTGCCTTATGTATGCCATCTGCTTAAAGGCTGCCGAAATTTTTTTCCATGTTCCGGCAGTCCATGAAGCCGGATACATCTGCTCCATGTTGTTTATTATCCCAGGCTTTCCATTTATCACAAGCGGCATTGACCTTGCGAAACTGGATCTTCGTTCCGGACTGGAGCGGCTGACCTATTCCATCATCATTGTTCTTGTGGCTACCATGTTTGCCTGGATTATGGCAATGCTTCTTAGACTTCAGCCTCAGGACTTTACCTCTGTAAATCTCAGTGATGTTTCACGGCTGGTTCTGCGGTTAATTGCAAGCTTCTGCGGCGTATTTGGATTCTCTATTATGTTTAACAGTTCCATTCCCATGGCAGCTACTGCTGCACTGATTGGCTCCGTTGCCAATACCTTACGTCTGGAACTGGTTGACTTTACCGGAATTCCAGCCGTTGCTGCTGCCTTTATCGGTGCACTGACCGCCGGTCTGCTGGCATCCTTTATTAAGAAAAACAATGGATATCCGCGAATCTCTTTAACCGTACCTTCCATTGTAATTATGGTTCCGGGACTATATCTTTACCGCGCCTTCTATAACTTTGGCATTATGTCCTTAACGGAAGCGGTTTCCTGGTTCTCCATTGCCATAATGATTATTATCGCCCTGCCGCTGGGACTTATTTTTGCAAGAATACTTACCGACCGGACTTTCCGGTACTGCACCTGATAAATTTTATACGCTTAAAATTATTTATTTTATACATGATTACAGAAAGGAAGAATCGATATGCTTACAGCCGTAACAGGAATTAACTGGGGAGACGAAGGAAAAGGACGTGTCATTGATCTGCTTGCAGAACATGCAGATGTCGTTGTCCGTTATCAGGGTGGCAACAATGCCGGTCATACCGTTGTAACCAAACAGGAAAAATTTGTCTTAAATCTTCTGCCGTCCGGCATTCTGCATCCCAATGTGGTATGCGTACTGGGGGATGGAATGGTCATTGATTTAGAGCACCTCACCCATGAAATTGAAGATATCGAAAGCCGCGGTATTTCTATTACCCCGGAACATTTAAAACTTTCCAAACGTGCCACCATCTCCATGCCATGGCACAGAATTCAGGATGAACTGGAAGAAACACGTCTTGAGAAATCCGGTGCTGCCTTCGGCTCCACCCGCCGCGGCATTGCTTACGCATACAGCGATAAATACCGGAAGAAAACACTGCGTCTTGGTGATTTGCTTCATTTAAAAGAAGAAAATGTCCAGGTTCGGATAAAAACCATGTTGGAATCCAAAAATCTGGAACTGGCAGGCAGTTATCATCAGGAGCCGATGTCTTATCCGGCATTGCTGTCCTGGTGTGAAAAACAGGCTTCCCTTTTTGCGCCTTATATCTGCGATACCGGAAGCTTCTTGGAAAATGCTCTTGCCAGCCATAAAAAGGTGGTTTTGGAAGCCCAGCTTGGAGCCATGCGTGATATCGATTATGGTATTTTCCCTTACACTTCAAGTTCCTCCACCATTTCCGCCTATGGTCCGATTGGAGCCGGTATCCCGGGTGAATCCCTAGACCATGTTGTGGGTGTCCTAAAAGCATATTCCACCTGTGTGGGAGCCGGACCTTTCGTAGCAGAAAGAGCCATGTCCGAAGACTGGTGCAACATCCTTCGTAAATTTGGAAATGAATACGGTGCTGCCACCGGCCGTCCACGTAGAGTCGGACCTTTTGATGCCGTTGCCAGCCGTTATGGATTGAAATGCCAGCATGCAGATAAAATTGCCTTAACGAAGCTTGATGTTTTAAGCTCCCTGACAGAAATCCCTGTCATTACTGCTTATGAAAGAAATCATAAGACCACAACCGTCTTCGACCCTACCGAAAATATCGATAGCTTCTCTCCGGTTGTAACAATGCTTCCGGGCTGGAAACAGGATATTTCTGCCTGCCGCAAATATGAAGATTTACCGGAAAATGCCAGATTATACATCGAAACATTAGAACGCCTTTTAGACTGCGATATCCAGTTTATTTCCACTGGTGCAGAACGAAATGAATACATGATAAAGGGGGAATGGCTTTGAGACACCTAATCAGTCCACTGGACCTTACGGAAGAAGAAACAACCCGTATTCTGGATCTTGCAGACCGGATTGGTACCCACAAAGAGGCTTATGCCCACCTTGCAGAAGGGAAACAGCTTGCTACACTCTTTTATGAGCCAAGCACCAGAACCCGACTGTCCTTTGAATCCGCCATGTTAAGTCTTGGTGGTCAGACACTGGGATTTGCCGGTGCGGAACAGTCCAGTGCTACCAAAGGAGAAACCGTTGCCGATACCGTCCGGGTAGTAAGCTGCTACGCAGATATTATTGCCATGCGTCATCCAAAAGAAGGAGCACCGCTCTGCGCCTCTATGTATGCAACCATTCCGGTCATTAATGCCGGTGACGGCGGACACTATCACCCAACCCAGACCCTGATTGACTTATTAACCATACGCCAGCGCAAGGGACGGCTTGACCACCTGACGGTAGGCTTCTGTGGTGATTTAAAATTCGGAAGAACCGTTCATTCCCTAGTAAACAGTCTGGTACGCTATCCGGGTAACGAATTCTATTTCATTTCTCCGGAAGAACTCCGCATTCCGGACTATATGATTGAAAGAACCTTAAAGCCTTCCCACAGCACCTATCGGGAAGTCTCTGACTTAGAGGAAACACTTCCAAAGCTGGATATTCTCTATATGACCCGTGTCCAAAAAGAGCGTTTCTTCAACGAGGAAGACTATATCCGGTTAAAAGATACCTACATTTTAAATAAAGAAAAATTAGAACTGGCTCCTTCCGATATGCCGGTTTTACATCCGCTTCCACGAGTCGATGAAATCTCTGTTGATGTGGATTCCGACCCGCGCGCCGCTTATTTCCAACAGGTACAGAACGGAAAATATGTCCGTATGGCACTGATTTTAGCCCTGTTAGAAATCACGGACCCGCTAACCGGAGAAAAGGTTCTCTAATGTTCCAGTAATTTAATCCGTTTTCTCTATTTTCATTCCGAAACGTTTTAAATCTACTTTTCTGTCCACTACTTCTATACCGTCTGCCATCAGGCGGCGTGCCTGTTCATTCTCGCCGCCAAAGGCAAAGGCTCCGGAAAGCCCGCCTTTTGCATTTACCACCCGGTAACATGGTATGTTTTCCGGGTCTTTATTCTTATGCAGTGCATTTCCTACAGCTCTTGACATCCGCTTGTTTCCGGCAAGCTCCGCTACCTGCCCATAGGTTGCCACCTGCCCTTTTGGAATTTTCTTTACTGCTTCATAAATCCGTTTGGTAGGGCTGTCCGTTACTAAATCATAGCTTTCTGCTATCATGCGGCAGATATCTTTATCCGGGATTGTGCCATCCACGATTATGGTATTCCAGTGCTCCTTATTCTGATGATACCCCGGAATGACTGCAGGATAGGCACTCCGCCAGAAATCTCTCCACTGTGGGTCTGCTTTTACATTCAGATTGAGAAATCCATCCCGCATATAAGTCCAGAGAAATGCCTTTTTGCTTTCCCTTACGCGTACCAGCTGCCAGTTCTGGTCATGGAACGGTGCCTCCTGATAGGTGTCCGGGAAAGACAGTCCATATGCTAATATTTCTTCTCTTGTTTTCATGCTCCACTCTATGCTTTTGTCCATATGCAATCCCTTGTAATCTCTGCCAGGCTGTGTACGCCACACATTTTCATGGTATCTTCTAATTCGGTTCCTATCCTGGCAACATAAGACGCTACGCCTTCCCTGCCGCCACCGTAAACCGCTGTCACAAACGGTCTTGCGATAATTACCGCATCTGCACCTAAGGCAATTGCCTTAAATACATCCGTTCCACAGCGGATTCCGCCGTCTACGAGAATTTTCATGGAGCCTTTCACTGCATCCGCAATCCCGCCTAAGACTTCTGCTGTTGCCGGGCACTGGTCTAATACCCTGCCACCGTGGTTCGATACCACAATTCCGGCAGCCCCGGCTTCTTTTGCTTTTAAAGCTCCTTTTACCGTCATAATTCCTTTTACAATAAACGGAACTCCAGCAAGCTCTGCCACTTCCCGCAGTTCTTCCACGGTCTTACTGCCTGCCGGCGGCTCTAAATTCTTAAGAAACGGCAAGCCTGCTGCATCTACATCCATGGCTACCGCAAAGGCTTTCGCTTCGTGCACCAGTGCCATTTTTTCTTTGATGATTTCAAGGTTCCACGGCTTTACCGTTGGGATTCCAAGTCCCTGTTCTTTGGCAATTGCCTTTGTAGCTGCCACCATGACATTACTGTCTGTACCATCCCCTGTAAAAGCTGCAATGCCGCATTCCGCACAGGACGATACCAGAATATCATTATAGGAAATGTCATTGAGACAGTCACCGTAATGCAGATTCACCGCTCCTACCGGGCCTGCAAAGAACGGATATTTAAACTCTTTTCCAAATAATTTCAGCGAAGTATCCACCGGAGCATTTTCCACAATGGTATCCATCTGCACACGAATCTCTTTCCATTTATCATAATTACGCATGGCAGTATCGCCGATTCCCTTTGCACCGGGTCCCGGCATCTGATTCCGGCAGGCGCGTCCGTTGCATTCTACACATGCCTTACAATAATTTCCAATCCTTCCTCTTGCCTGTTCGATACATTCTACATAATTCATTTTTCTTTCCACTCTTTTTCTTCTTTGACGTTTACTTATCCACATATCTATCTGCTGCCAAGCACAATCTGTATCAGATTCTTATCCAGCATTATGGTACGGTTCCACGGATTTAAAATGATTCCTTCGATTCCCTCTGCCTGCAATGCTCCTTGAAAAAGCTTTTCTATATCAGCTAAAAATGTGGATTTCACACTTCCGCCACCTTTTAATTCTTCTTCAAAGCTGCTGAAGGCTGCCCACCAGGTCCTGCCCTCTGTCTCAATCGCCTGTAGCAGCATCTGGCTTCCACCCTTCGGTGGTTCCACTGCCACAATCACCTGACCGCCTTCCTGCATCCGCCGGCGGATTACCGTCAGTGTATGGGCTAACTGCTCCGGTGTTGCCTCCTGCTGCAAGCCGGCAATCGCCTGTTCGATTTTTTCATTTCCTATCAGTCCCTCATCTATCTTTTCCTTTGCCATATGTGTATTCCTTTCTGCCGGGGCTATTTTTTACTGCTTAGCACATTTCCAGCAGTGCCCTCTCGAAAATCAAAGATTTTCCCTGACTGGCACTGCTCATTATAACACACTTTTGCTGGAAATAGTGGCATCTTAAAGCTATCTGTATTATAATAGCATGGTATTTCATTTTAGGATTAGGAGATTAGACAACATGACACCAGCTAAAACCAGAAGTTCCAACATTGAATTATTGCGTATTCTGGCTATGTTTATGATTATTATTTTTCATATTTCTGACCACTGCGTGAAGGTACAGTTAACAGACACTGCTTCCATGCTGCGTATGAATAACGGACTGTTCTGTGAACCTGTTTTTTATAAGAAGCTCCTGCTTCTTTCCACCTTTGCTCCAATGGGAAAAATCGGAAATGTTATTTTCATTACGATTTCCGGATACTTTATGGTTTCAAAGGGAAACGGAATTAATCTTGCCAAAATTTCCAAAAAATTGCTGTTACAGCTTGGTTTTGCCGCAGTTTCCCTGACACTGGTATCTTCCTTCTGGTATCGCATGACTGACGGTGTCTTTTTAAAACTGGTCAACATCAATAAATTTAACAGTATGTCCTGGTTTGTGGGCTACTATTTCTTCATTATGGTAATCGCTTACCTCTTTTTAAACAAGTTTCTAGCAAAACTGGACAAGCAGAAATATTTTACCTTTCTGATTGTCTTATTTGCATTTATCCAGTTCCGCTGGACCGGAAGTATGGCAAATTCCCTGGCTAACGGGCTCCGGACACTGCTGACCGGTATTTTCTTATATGCCTTGGGCGGTTTTATCCACCTTTACAATCCATTTGGGAAAATCAGAACTTATTGCCTCTATCTGATTATTGCAGTTTCCTTCCTGTTTATTTATATTTCTGCTTATAATGTAACACAGACCAATATTCAGACTTACTTTTTAAATGAAAGCAAAGACATTTTTATCCAGAAGATTCCTTCCTTTTCAGACTATAGCATTATTCCGATTCTTGTGGGACTTTCTCTGTTTGAAATCTTCCGGCGCATCCATATTCCATGCAGCCGCATGATTAATTTTGTGGGAGCTTCCACTTTTATGGTTTATCTTTTACATGATAATGCTTTTGCTTACAGTCTCTGGAATACACAGGACTGGATTACCCTGCTCTATGAGCATCCATATATTTACCTGTTTAAGCATCTGCGCTGGGCAGCTGCCACTTTCCTCATCGGCATCCTTTTCTATATTATTTACCTTTGCCTCGGAAAAGCCCTCAGTAAATGCAGATGGTTAGTGATGAAAGAATAATCTTCCTTATATCTGTTGCATAATTCTTCCTCTTATGCCATGATAGAATTGGTTTAAAAAAATACACGGGAGAAAAAAGAAAATGGAAGAATTTAAAAAGGATTTATTGAAAGTCTGTGGGAAAAACACCGCTGCACTGATTATTTTCTTTGTATTAGGTGGCGTTTTCCTTGCCTTCGGTCTTCTGATGTGGATTACTGCTTATGATCCGTTTGACGCACAGACCGATGGTTACGCAACAATGGAAGTTACTTATGTAATGGGGCCATTTGCGGAGCTTACTTCTGATGGAAAAGATCACACAGAATTCTATATTGCAGAGGATTCTGAAGGTTACTGGAGTATCATTGCTACCAAGGGAGAAACTTCCCTTCCGGTCTATGGTGTAGACGTAGATGACACTGTTCTCGACAGCTTACCTGCTCACACGATCCGGGGAAAAAGCACCAGCATGCCTCCTCAGGCAGCTCATTATCTGGTGGATTATCTTTCTGATACCGGACTGGACATTACTACTTACAACTATGACGAGTACTTTGGTGACCATTATCTGGATACCACACACACAGCCGTTGAAAACAGCATTGTACTCTATGTGATTGCTGCCGTATTTACAGTTCTTGGTATTATTATTTTTTCAGCAGGCGGCAACAAGAAAAAGGCCGTTAAGAAAAAGATTGCTCTCTTAGAACAGAATGGCGGTCTGCAGCGGATTTACTCTGATTTTGCCAACAGCCCACGCATTTTTTCACCAAAGCTTGGCGTTGCTGTTTCCAATCATTTCATATTGGATTACAACAATACAAAGGAAGGCTTCTATGTCACTCCTTTAGACGATATTACGAACGTTTTCAAATGTAACATGTTAAATGGTGACCCGACAACAACCAGCTATATTGCACTGGAAACTGCAGATGGTAAACGTACTCTGGTTGCCGCTCACAGTGGAAAAAGCAAAGATTTTGATCAGGTTCTTAATCAGTTAAAAGCAAATATTCATCAGGGAGGTGTTATGACATGGTAATTATCTACGGTACAAGAACAGTTTTTAAACGGGAAGGCCCGGTTGGCACTTCTGTCTGCCCAAACTGCCGGCATAATGTCATGCATACCCTTTGCAGACAGTTAAATCAGGCAACCCTTTTCTATATTCCGATTTTCGGCCACCAGAAACAGCGTGGCATTATGTGCGAAAGCTGCGGTATGATTACACCGGTCAGTGCACAGGAATACCGGGAACGGAAACAGGCTGCAAAGATGTATTATTAAACAATGTCTTATTGATATAACGTCAGCTCTTGCGGACATCTGGCAACACAAAACCGCCACATACACAGGCAATACGCACATCTGATGATGGCTTTGTCTTATGTATGTGGCGGCATTTTAATACTTACTTCTTCTTAGAATACTACGACTAAAAGCATTTTAAACTGCTCTTTTCCATATACGGCATGTGGATGTCCTGCCGGCATTACGATGGACTGTCCTTCCGTCAGTTGGAATTTCTCACCATCAATGGTTACTTCTCCAACTCCATCCAGACAGGTTACAAAGGCATCTCCGCCGGAAGCGTGTGTGCTGATTTCCTCGCCCTTTGCAAAGGAAAATAAGGTTACGCTTACTGCATCATTCTGTGCCAGTGTCTTACTTACAATCTGTCCATCCTGATATGCTACTTCTTCTTTTAAATTTAAAACTTCTTTCTTGGAAATATTTTTTAATAAATCTCTTATTTTTTATAGTACATTCTTGCTTCATACGGACGAAGCACGGAAGAATCCTCTGTCTCTTTATAGTTGGAAATGAGAAGCTCCATACCCTCTGTCTCTTCCGTCAAAGGCATTTTAACGGTATTTCCATAGAAATTGCAGACAACAAGCAGTGTCTCATCCGCATTTTTACGCTCATATGCAAAGATATTTTCATCCTCGGCTAACAGTAATTTGAAGCTGCCGTCCACCAAAACAGGATACTCTTTTCTAAAGCTTACCAGCTTCCGGTAGCAGTTGAAAATGGAATCCGGGTCATCTACCTGGCTCTTGGCATTGATGGTTTTATAGTTGTCATTTACTTTTATCCAAGGTATGCCTGTTGTAAATCCGGCATTTTCCGTATCATCCCACTGCATTGGTGTTCTGGCATTATCACGTCCCTTGGCATAAATGGAATTCATAACATCTTCCTTATCATAGCCTGCTGCAATACGCTCCTTGTATACATTCTGGATTTCAACATCCCGGTAATCCTCGATATTATAGCGGACATTTGTCATACCCAGCTCTTCGCCCTCAAAAATGTATGGAGTTCCCTGCATTCCATGTAATAAAATTGCCAGCATTTTTGCAGACTCTACCCGGTACTCCTTATCATTGCCCCAACGGGATACGATACGCGGCAAATCGTGATTATTCCAGAAGAGACTGTTCCAGCCACAGTTATAAAGCTCTGTCTGCCAACGGTTCATAATCTGTTTCAACTTTAAGAATGGCAGAGGTGCCAGATCCCATTTATCCTTGCCTTCCTGCTGATCCAGTCCGATGTGCTCAAACTGGAATACCATGGAAAATTCACTTCCATCCGGATTGCTGTAAAGCTTTGCCCGCTCCGGGTCTGCGCCCCAGGCTTCTCCTACGGTAATCAAATCTCCCTTCTGGAAAGTTTCTTTGCTCATTTCACGGAAATATTCATGAAGTCTTGGGCCGTTGATGGTAATTTTCTTATCCGGCTCTTTTGCAATCTGGTCAATTACATCCAGACGGAAACCGCCAACTCCTTTTTCCATCCACCATAAAATCATGTCATATATTTCTTTTCGCACCTGCGGATTTTCCCAGTTCAAATCCGGCTGTTCCGGCAAAAACTGATGGAAATAATACTGCTTTATTTCCGGTACCCATTCCCATGCACTTCCACCGAAAACGGCTTTCATATCGTTTGGCTCTACGCCTTCTTCCCCATCTCTCCACACATAGTAATCATGATATGGGTTGTCCTTACTCTTCTTTGCTTCCTCAAACCATCTGTGTTTATTGGAGGTATGATTTAAAACCAGATCCATAATGATGCGGATGTTGTATTTCTTTGCTTCTTTAATTAAAGCTTCCATATCTTCCACACTGCCGAACATCGGGTCAATATCCTGATAATCAGAAATGTCATAGCCATTGTCCGCCTGCGGGGATTTGCAGACCGGTGATAACCAGATTGCATCAATACCAAGCTTTCCAAGGTACTCCAGCCGCTCCATCATTCCTCTTAAATCACCGACTCCGTCTCCATTACTGTCCTGAAAACTTTTGGGGTAAATCTGATATACTACTGCACTTTGCCACCATTTCTTTTCTGTTACGTTATTACTCATTTTGTCCTCCTAAACTTTCTTTACTTATTTTATCTGCTTGCTGCTTCCCTAATGTGGGCAACTAAAAACACCAAGGAGAAAACAACCCTGTGCGATTGCATTTCAGCCATTGTTTATGCATTATAAATACTCTTCTAAAATTTCCGTATTCATTACTTCAAATTTATTTTCTTTCCATTGCATTTTTATCTTAACTGCTGCAGTCTGTCTGTCTAAAAACGCTTCATATAAAAATATATCATCTCCATCCACTGCTATTTTCCATGCTTTTGAAGAACTCAATATCCTTTCTCCAACTTTTAAGTCTTTATAACAACTATCAAATTCTTCTCTTTGATTTTCAGGTAGAACATATTCCTCTTCCAAGCCCAATTCAGGACAGGTAACTAAAATTATATCTTCCTGTTCTGTCTTTTCAATATAAATATCATATCCTGCAGAATATTGTATTCCGGTTTGTTTTCCCGGCAGATTCATTCTTGTGTACTCACTGCCATCTTTTCTCCAGATTGCAATTTCACTTCCACTCTGTATCCATGTATTTCCTGTATGCTCTCCACAAAAGACAATCTCATTTTTCCCGTCTCCGGTAATATCCGCTCCCCATACTTCAAGACCGAGAAATGTATCATCAAATGCTCCCAGTTCAAGGTGGTCACCATTTCCAAAGCAAATCGTATATACTTTCTTATTATCATTTCTGAAATACTGGAAAATACGATCTGTTTTTCCATCTCCATCGTAATCCTGATTTTTATAGTCTTCCTCAAATAATTTTACATTATCAAGATACCCTTCATACTCAGAAAGTGCTTCATCATAGCCGATATTTATTTTTTCATCTTTTGTATTGGCAATTTTTCTGTCAATTAACGAGTCATACTCTGTACTTATTTCATTCTTTTCCGAATCATCCAGTTCATCATCATAAGGAAACTTATCATTTTTACATGCAGTCAACATGATACACATCACTAAAAATATACCAATATTTTTCTTCATAGCAGCCCCAATTTTTCAAACGCATCATACAATCCATTCTTATCCACATCCCCGGTGACATAATCTGCCATAGCCTTTATCTCGTCTCCGCCGCTTCCCATGGCAACACCATAGCCACAGTATTCTAACATAGGAATATCCACTTTGGCATCCCCAAAAGCTATGGTATCTGCCACATCTGCATGAAGATATTCTAACAGATGCGCAATGGCATTGCCCTTGGTGATATTTTTTACACCCAAATCTCCAAATAATGCAATTTCGCCGGCTCCGCCCCAGGTTCCAGCCTGCAAATCCGAAAATTCGGTCACGGCATCTTTATAATCCTGATACTGATTTAAGATAAAGCTTACTTTATTTACATCGTCCCGGTATAGCTCTCCATCAAAAATCATTTCCGGAAATGCATCCCGTACCTTTATTTTATCTGCGCCCTCTTTGCCTTTCCGCCTGGAATATTCCTGAATCACAGGTTCTCCAGCCTCTTCAAATCCGGCACTTGCAAACAGTCCTGCATTACTTTCCAGATAAAATTCCAGTCCGCGCTCCTTTAACCAGTCCACAATATGGCGGCACTGCTCCGGCGTAATCATCTGGTGCATAACCACATATCCATGATCTTCCACATAACTTCCGTTTCCGCCTATCATTCCATCTAGTCCGATTTCCCAGATATTCCCATAGACTTCTGCTTTACTTCTTCCTGTGCAGATATACACTCTGTGTCCGTTTTCTCTTGCCTTCCGCACCGCAAGAACTGCTGATTCCGGCAAATGATTTTCATAATCCACCAAGGTTCCGTCAACATCCAGAAAAATGATTTTTTCCATACTGCCCGTCCTCCTACTCCTTTTCTTCTATCCTACCTGCATTTTTTGAAGAAATCAACATTTTCTTCTAATGTATTTAAATCGATTGGTCGATAAAGTTATTACATGGATGGCATTTTATTTCAAGGGATTGATTGAGATAAAGTGTCTTTATTTTTTTCTGATGATTGTAAAAATGTATGGATTGTAAATTTATCAGGATTTCGAAGTGCATATTGCTTTATCTGATGTAAAATGCCAGCAGTTCTTAGATGCATGTTTTTCTTGCTGTCAGACTGTCTTTCCGTTGCTTTGACACAATCGCAGGACTGTTCGTCGGGTACGGATGCGGATAAAGCCTGCAAGGGGCACTAAGAATTTCGGCAGGATAATCTTTTGTCTGGCAACCGGCGCAAATTCACATCCGTGTTCATATGCGCCTCGCCGGCACGTCCTTGTGCCGGCGTTGCCTGTTGCCGGACGAAATTCCAAGTGCCCCTAACAGTCCTTAAGATGCATCCGCACTTCGACGAACAGTTCTGTGATTTGTCAAACATTGGAAAGACCGGCTTAATAAACAAAAGAAAAACATGCATCTTAGAACTACGGTATTTTATAGTGAAAGCAATATACACTTCGAATATCCTGATTATTTTTACAAATATATTTTTGCAATCACCAGACAACAACTTCTGAAAGGAGCTCTTATGGCAATTAACTCAATATGGAACAACAACTCCCCAATGGACTACCTCAGTTTCCTGTCCACTGACTCGGATAACAATACCGAGGATAACGAATGGCTGACTCATTTTCAACAGCTTGTGCAGGAAAAGCTTTCTGAAATGAATGAGGATAAGGATTCTGCAGCTACGGTAAATCCGGCTGAAGAAATTGCAAAATGGAAAGAAAATATTTATAACAAAATGAAAAATGGTGAAACCGAAGAGAGCTTTCAAATCGGTGGTCAGTCTTTCAGCATGAAGGAATGGGACAAGCTGTTAGACTCCTTTGATAAAGCGGAAGAAGCTTTACAGGAAGCTATTGAAGAGGAAGAAGAAGTTAAGGATAAGGAAATGGCAGAGACAGCAAAGAAAAGCATTGTAAATGATACACCAGCCCAGCCTCTTATCGATATGCTTTTATCCGATACCCTTAAGGTTACGTTTCCGACAGATGCCACAAATGAATCTGATGAAGATGCGGAAGATGTATTTTATATGGTTGCCATGGATGAAAAAGGTATCCGCTGCATCAAAAATGGGTCTGATACTTACGAATGGGAAATTGAATTTGAAGACGATTCCCAGTATGAGGCTGCCCGTGATTTCTTAGGCTGGGCTTCTCCACGAATGGACAATCTTTTATTTGCAGCCCATGACAATTTCTGGATGGATTATCTGAACGGTGACCTTGATGTAGATGCTTTTAAAGACTTCTTAGAGGGCACTAATAACGGCATTCCAAACTATGGCATTGGTGATGAGGAAAATATGTACATTGACGAGACGAAACTTCAGTGGACAAAATATATGAACCCTCTGGGTGCCCACTTTGGTACCCCGGAAGAATTATTTCCGATTCCGGAATTATAGATTAAATACAATAAAACAGGCACTTTTTTCTGTCAAAACGGGCATGTCCAAAGGAAAATGAAATTGGTAAAATAAAATCGTAAACCTTGATTTTGTCGGTTTGAATCTTACTAAAAATCATTAAAGGGAAAGGACGAATTATGGGAAAAAGAAAAAAGTTACTAGGTTTGGTTTTGGTAGTCTGTATGTTGTTTACACTGACACCGATAACTTCCCGGGCAGATGTTACAACAGAGAAATGGACAGATTTTACAGCAACTGACTTTGCTGGCGGCAGCGGTACAAAGGATGATCCATATCAGATTGCTACGGCAGGACAGCTTGCAAAGCTGGCATCAGAAGTAAATTCTGGAGTACCTGAGCAAACACATTTGGGGGAATATTTTAAGTTGACCGCTCCAATTGATTTGAGCGGAAAGAGATGGATTCCTATCGGTTATGGAAATGCAAGTTCCAAAGCTTTTTCAGGATATTTCGATGGAAATAATCAGGTCATTACAGGCTTATATGTGGATGAACGGGGAAATAACGTCTGTGCCGGCTTGTTTGGTGTCGTAGTAGCTGTATCTGATGAAACAGTACTGAAAAATTTCTGTATTAAAAATGCTACCATCTATGCCGGAAATTCCACGGATGCAAATGCCAGTCCGGATATTTACGGTGCCGGAGTGCTGGTAGGTTCGCTTACAACGATGGGTGGTTCCAGAGCTACCTTTGTTGGAGTAGAAAACTGTCAGGGAACCGGACAGGTAGACTCCAAGATGTATGCCGGAGGGCTGATTGGTGATGCAAGCCGTGCCCATGTTTCGGATTGTTCCGCGGATGTTACTGTGACAGGAAGGTGTATCAGTGGTGGATTCATCGGAAATGTTTTCCAGGGCTCCTACAAAAACTGTACCGCCAAAGGCAGCGTATCCGGAGGATGGTCAACTGGCGGTTTTGCCGGATGTGTATTTGAGTCCGACGCCAGTGTGGAAATAGAGCATTGTGCATCTTATGGCAATGTTGAGGCAAATAACTGGAATACCGGCGGTTTTGTCGGATACCTGGAAAAAGGAAAGATTCGTAACAGTGTTTCCTATGGTAATGTAAAGAGTACGGTGGCAGGCTGGGAGCCGAAAACCGGTGGATTTTCCGGTACAAATACCGAAGGAAATATTCAGAACTGTAATGCTGCAGGTACTGTAACAGGTTCTCATCCAACAATTGCACCGGGTGGATTCATTGGATATGATAATAATGGCACCACTGCTGGCTGTGCTTTTGATAAAAAGAAGAACCCTTCACTCAATGATGTAGGTGCGGATAGTGGAACACCTGGTTCCAACCAGATTAAGGCAGCAGACACAACCTCCCTGCTCTCAAATATCTGCGGCAGTTATCTTGGCGGACATACACTGTCTAAGGTTGGCAGAAAAGAAGCAACCCATCTGACAGAGGGAAATATACAATATTGGGTCTGTGCAAACTGCGGTGGTTATTTCAGTGATGCAAATGGAGCAAATATGATTACTTCTTTGGATGTTGTAATCGCAAAAACAGCAGAGCATACAGCAGACCGTACCGGATGGCATTCCGATGCAGATAATCATTGGAATACCTGTGAATGTGGTGAAAAAATAAATCAATCCGGACATAGCTTTACCTGGGTAATCGACAAGGAAGCTACGTCTACGGAAAAAGGTTCTAAGCATGAGCAGTGTACAGTTTGTAATTATGCTAAAACTGCAGTCGAAATCCCGCCGGTAAAAACCGGAACTGAAGAAACCAAAACTTCTTATAAAATTATAGAAGGAACTGAAAGCAGCTATGTCCTGCAGAGTGGCAACAGCCTTACCATCCGGGTGGATGCAGAGTTCTCTAAATTTGCCGGAATCAAAGTAGATGGTGTTCAGATTGGAAAAGATAATTATGATGTGAAGTCCGGTTCAACCATTGTTACTTTGAAATCCTCTTACCTGAATACACTGACTGCCGGAACACATAACCTGGAAATGTTGTGGACAGATGGTTCTGCAAGTACTACGTTTACCATCCAGGCAAGCGTAAACCAGAATCCAGACAATAAAAATCAGGAAACGGCTACAGCCTCAAATACCCAGCCTGCAACTCAAACTAATACAAAGCAGACTACGGATAAGTCTCCGAAAACAGGGGATTATAATAATCCTTTGGTATGGGCGGTATGGCTGATTGTTTCAGAAATTATTATTGCTGGTACCGTTTATTATCGTAAAAAGAAACATTTGTAAATAAATATTACCCCATAAAAATGCTCTCTATGTAACAAACTGTATCATTTTACAGGAAACGCTGAAAAAGTAATTAAAGAAATGGAAGATAAAGAATCAGCACAGATTGCATTAGCAGAATATTATTACTTTTCTGCCAATGCAGAACTGTGTGCAGAGACTGTGAAACCATATTTGTCACATGAAGATATCATGCTTCGTTTATCTGCAGATATGCTCTATACCTTTGCCAATCTGACAATTGGAGAGTCCAAAGCGGCACAACAGGCCAGAGAGGATATACCGCGATGCATGGTTCAGGTGGTATAGGAAAATGCAACGATGGAGCAAAAGGCGTCCTGCCTGTTTGCCTATTATGTAACTAATATTTTTCTTCATATTACGCCAGGAAAAAAGGTGCCGCCGTTTCTGCAGTATATCCCATATCTTCCGACCGGACAGAGATTGTTTGCAATCAGCCTTCTGGCACATGAAACTTATTTAAGGCAGGAATATGCCCGGGCAAAGGGGCTTGTCCAGGGAGCTTTTTTGATGGCAGATACGACATATCCCATCCCCATAATATATCTGAAGTGTGTACAGGCAATGTGTCAGATTAATCTGAAAGAACAAAAAGAAGCCATACACTCAGTAAATTCTGCATGGGAAATGGCCAGACCGGATAGATTTTGGGAGCCATTTATTGAGTATCATGGGCTGTTACAGGGATTATTGGAGGTCTGTGTCCGAAAAAAAGAACCAGAGATTTATAAGCAGTTGGCAGGCGGGATAATTTCATTTAGTCGTAGCTGGATGAAAATCCACAATCCTAAGATGCAAAAAACAGTGACGGATCTCCTGTCTCCATTGGAGTTTTCCATTGCAATGCTGGCATGCCGGAACTGGACCAATCAGGAAATTGCAGAATATTTAGGATTTTCAGTGAACACAGTTAAGCATTATATATCAGGAATTCTGGAAAAGTTAGGTATCGATAAACGGGATAAAATAAAAAATTTTGTAAATCAATGATATACGAAGGAGAAGGTTTATGATTGTAAAAAGATATGTGAAAAAGAGTACCATCTACATTATTGCTGCCGTTATGGCGCTCTTAACTGCAGGAGCCCTGTATCTTGGAGTGATTCATCGTTTTACTTATGGGGCAAAGTATAAGAACTACACCACCTGGTCTGCACAGGTTCTCTCTCTGAAGGAATACAAACATGAGGACAGCGATGATAATGTTTATTACCACTACTCGGCTTTTTTAACCTATAACGTGAACGGAACGGTTTATACTCCGGTTACCGATGAGGTCTTTACGGAAGAGGATGTTCCGATGGAAGGCGAAAAGATTCCGATTTTCTACAATAACAGTGACCCCGGTGATTATGTGCTTGTCAAATATGACTGGTTGACGAAGTCCTATATTCCTCTCAGTGACAAAGGCGATGTCTGGCTTTTTACCGCATTTCTTCTGCTGGGATTTGTTCTGCTTCTGATTCCGATGAATCTGGAAAACGACCAGGTGCAGGGCGTCATGATTGGAAGCGGACTTCTGCTCTTTGGTCTTGATGGTATCGTAATGGGTACTATTATGCATAAATTTCAAATGTTCTTCCTGGCTATCTTTGGTATCTTCGGCGGCATTATCCTGTTCCGCTACCTCTTTATTCCAAAGGAGAAACGCCAGAAAGCCGATGCGGTATCTGCATCCCTGCGGCTGTTCAAGGTTGTTGATATTTATGTAAATCCACAGACCGGTGTGAAAACCGTGGTATTTTCCATGCCGGAAAATAACGGTGCGACCTATGAACTGTTTTCCCTTGACGATATTTATAATCAGTATAACTACGGGGATATGTATCAGATTGACAAGACGGTTCTCTTAGGATTTGGTCTGGGACGACAGATTAACGGCTCTTATACCATTGACATCAACGGTCTGAACCCTTCCCATATACAGCCTTTGAACCCCCTTCTTAAGAAAATGTTTTCACGGGTATAAAAACTGCGAGGGACACGTAAATCGTGTCCCTCTTTTTTTGTTTATTTCTGGTTTGCCGGTTCCATATTAACGGCTTTTCCCTTTATCTTCGCATGCTTCATGGCATTTAAGACTTCTTTGCCATATTCTCCTGGCACTTCCACAAAGGTATATTTATCAAACATATCAATGGCTCCCACCAGTCTGCCCGGCATACCGGACTCTCCGGCGATGGCGCCAAGAATATCTCCCGGCTTAATCTTGTCTTTCTTTCCAATGTTGATAAACAGTCTTACCATTCCCTCTTCTGCACCGGTATTGGCAAAGTCGTATTCTTCTTTTTCAGAAGAACTCTCCCCTGCACCCATTGCCTGATAGAGGAAAGCTGCTGCAATATCCATGGCAGTATAATCAGCTTCATTTACCTGCTTCTCAATCAGCTCTATCATATCAGAAAGATTCTCTTCCTCAATGATAGTTCCAATCTGTTCCATGATATTTTCAGCTTTTATCTGTGCCACATCATCAGTGGATGGTATCGGCTGTGCTAAAATCTTTGTCTTGCAGTAACGCTGGATATCTTTTAATTTATAGACTTCCTTGCCTTTTACAAAAGAAAATGCCTTACCACAACGGCCTGCACGTCCGGTTCTTCCGATTCGATGTACATAATATTCATCATCCTGCGGCAGGTCATAATTAAATACCGCTTCTACATCATCTACGTCAATTCCTCTTGCTGCCACATCCGTTGCAATAAGAATATCCGTCTTTCCTTTCCGGAAATTATTCATGACCCGGTCTCTCTGGGACTGCTTCATATCTCCATGAAGTCCCTCTGCACTATAGCCTCTGCCGGATAATTCCGTTGCCAGCTCATCTACCATTTTCTTGGTATTACAGAATACCAATGAAAGCTTCGGATTATAATAATCCAAAAGTCTCGTAAGGACATCCACTTTATCCTTGCGCTTTACATCATAGTAGTACTGGTCAATGTTGGCTACGGTGAGTTCCTTTTTTACAACCTTGATATTGACTGCATCATGCTGGTATTTTCTTGTAATGTCAAGAATCGGCTTTGGCATGGTTGCAGAAAACAGTACGGTCTGATGCTCTCCCGGAATATATTCTAAAACAGTTTCTATGTCCTCACGGAATCCCATATTTAACATTTCATCCGCTTCATCCAAGACGATGGTATGGACGAAATCCGGACGGATGGTTTTTCTGCGAAGATGGTCCATCAGGCGTCCCGGTGTTCCGATAATAATCTGTACGCCACCCTTTAGGGCTTTAATCTGGCGGGAAATGTCCTGTCCACCATACACTGGCAGCACTTTTACACCGTGCATATATTTTGCCAGCTTACGGATTTCGTCTGCCACCTGAATGGCGAGCTCTCTGGTGGGAGATAAAATCAAAACCTGCGTTTTCCGTAAAGACGGGTCTACTTTCTGTAAAATCGGAATTCCAAAAGCTGCTGTCTTGCCGGTTCCGGTCTGAGCCTGTCCGATAACGTCCACACCTGATAAAACCACCGGGATTGCCTGACTCTGAATCGGTGTTGCCTCTTCAAATCCCATGTCCGCAATTCCTCTTAAAATCTGCGGATTTAAATCTAATTCATCAAATCTGATTGTATTCATTCTTTTCCTTCCTGTTGCGGGAACTTTTTCCCATCTGTCAGTAACCTGTTCTAAGGACTTTATAAAAAGCCACCGCGGCTAATCATAACAGACTGTTTTTTGCTTGTCAATTTACTGCAACAGATTTTTCTTCGACAAAATCAGCGCATCCTTCTGCTTTCTGGTCAGCTTTTTATAGGCTGCTTCCTTCTGCATGGCCTCCTCCTTCGTCCCGGATTCCTCTAAATACCGCAGCTCCACCGGTCCCCGGTTTCTGGTATACTTTGCTCCTTTTCCACTGTTATGTGCTTCAATCCGCTTGTCGATATCAGTCGTCCAGCCGGTATAGAGGCTCCCATCCCGGCAGAGCACCATATAAGTGTAATTATGTTTCTCTTTCATGTAATCCTTCCTATGTAGACCGGGCACCGCCCAGTCTTATCTCTATATAAAGCAATCGACCAAAAAAGTATCTTACTCATATTCCATAAACTGGTAAAAAAGTATCGATTGCGGATTTTTGGCCGTTACATTTTATCTTATGCAGTTTTCTTATGTATGTTCCATTTACCGACAGCTTCCAATACAGATTCCTCCCCGGTTTTCTTCTTTGACCTGATAGAGTAAATCATCGGCTTTCTGCAAAAAGTTCTTCATCGTTCTGTCCGCATCCGGTATATCATAACAGATTCCCTGGGAAATGGATACATAGCGCTGTGCCTCTGAAAAAGCGTGCTCCATATTAAGGTCACGGATGCTTCGCTTTAATTTTTCTGTAAGAATGACTACGGCTTCTCTGGAATATTCCTCATAAATTAAAATGAATTCATCCCCTCCATACCGTGCACAGAAAATATCATCCTTTTCCGCTAACTTCTGAATTTCCTTTGCTACACGGCAGATACATAAATCACCCTTCTGATGCCCATAGTTATCATTATATTGTTTAAAATAATCGATATCCAGTATTTCCACTGCCACTGGAATTTTCTCTGCTATGGCATGTTCGAATACCTTCTGCGCATGCTGTTCTAACCGATAGCGGTTCGGGATTCCGGTCAGTGCATCGGTCTGGGACTGCTCTAAGAGAATCCTGTTTTCTTTTTCCATCTTCTTTCTGCTGTGGTTCGTCTCTTCCAATGTATAACGCATATCTAAGATGCAGGTCATGATATATTTATTTTCTTTTTCCAGTATCTCGGACAATTCAAAAAACAAACCGCATGCCTGCAGATATTCACGATTCTTTTCCTGCCGCTTATAATAACGGATTTTTAAAGTCAGAATCCGCTTCTGCATATAAATAATCTTAGCTTCCCTTGCCATCTTCTCTAAAAGTTCTACTAATTTCCAGAATTCCTCTTCCTTTCTGGTATCTAACAGCATCTCACAATAAGCATAAAGATCATCAAAAATATCAAGAATCGGCATTCTGGTATCTGATACCTTCTGCACAATTGCTATATTCCGGTCACATTCTTCTTTCTTTCCCATGGCATTACAGAGTCTTGCTTCAAAGCAGGCAAAGGCAATCTGCTCTAACTCTTCCAGATGTCCACTGCACACCTCTTTTGCCCGCAGTGCATATTCCTGTGCCTGCATATACTCTTCCTGATAAAAGCAGCTGTTTCCCAGTCCTATATAGATATTCAGAAGATAACTGTAATATTCCGGTATTTCCTTATTCTTCTGCAATAAATCATATGCCTGCTCTAAATATTTTTCTGCCTGCCGGTATTCCCCAAAATTATTGTAAAGCATACCGATATTAATATTGATAATAATACCAATATCATATAATTTATATTTTTCACAATACATTCTGGCATTCAGATAATAATCCATGGCAAAAGGAGCATTTCCACGATTCATGGACGTAATGGCAAGAATATTATAGGCTCTTGCCAATAAACCATGCTGTCTGGAATGCTCCAGGTATGGCAGGGAACAGGAAAGATTGCGAAACAGTTTATCCACATCATTCAGAAGATAATATGTCTCGCCACTGTAATAATAGGCATAGCCTAACAGTTTCTCATCATCCTGCTCTCTGGCATAATCTCTTATATTTTTACATAGCATCAATGTTTTTTCGGCATCTGTTCCCCGATTCTTCCGGACACCCTCTAACCATTCCAATACTTCGCTGCTGTAAGCATTAAAATCCATCTTTTTGCGCACCCTTTTTCGTATTTTTTAATGTCTTTTATTATATAGGTATGCGGCTCTTTTTTCAAGTATGGCTCTTTTACTCAAAGAAGCTTACCGGGTCTACCGGTTCGCCATCTTTTTGTAAAGCAAAATAAAGATTACTTCCTTCCACGGAATAATATTTCGTCGGTTCCGCAATATAACCTACCAGTTTTCCTTTGCCGACAATGTCGCCCACTTCATACGGCACTTCCTTAAGCTGCCCGTAAATGGCACTATAACCATCTCCTAAATCCATCGTCACGGTACATCCTGTGACCGCACTGTTGGAAATATCCGTTATCTTTCCTTCTGCGGCTGCGGATACTCTGTCATTTACTTCTCCTGCAATAATCACTGCCGGATTATATTTATACTGATCCAGCGTTGCAAAATACACGGTCTGATCCATGCTGTAATTTAAGACTACATTACCCTGTAATGGCCAGTTTAATCCATCCTCTTCCGCAAAATGCAATGTTTTTGTGGTGGCTGCTGCCGCCTTTGTCTCAGGCTCATTTTCTACCTCAGCCGCTGCATTTGTTGCATTTTCTTTTTCCGTCTGCCCGCTGTCGGACTGTGCCTGTCCATCCGAATCCTTTGAAGCAACTACGTTATCAGAAGGTTTTATGATACTGTCTGTCTCTGCCAGTTTCTCCGATGTTTCTTCCTCTGTCTTTGGAAGCGTTGCCACAAAATCATCCGAAGCTCCATCTTCTTTCTTATTGCCTTTGTCTTTTCCTGCATCCTTATCTGCAACATTTTCCTGCTGCTTTTTTTCTTCCTTCTGGGAATAACTATATACTGCTGTCATTGCTCCTGCTGCCAGTACCATGACAGCCAGGGCAATCATCCATGATCTTCTTCCTTTCATTTTCTCACCATCCATATCTTATTTTTTATAAGTATGAACAGTTTTTTTATATTTTATTCTTCTTTATATTTCACTTTTTTGTAATTTCAATTCCGGAATAATAATAGCTTAAAATCTCCTGATAAGTTTTTCCCTCTTTTGCCATCTCATTTGCTCCATATATGCTAAGTCCATAACCGTGTCCTAAACCTTTGGTCACAATACGTACCCTGCCATCGATTTCCCTGATATAAAAACAGGCGGAATTCAGGGAAAATGCCTTGCGGAATTCCTCCCCGCTGACACTACTGTTCCCAACCTGTATGGTTTTTACATATCCGCTTTCTTCCCGCTCTGTCACCACCAGCGTATTCACCCAATCCTCCGCTGTAAGTCCTGCTTCCGGAAATGCCTGGTTGCAGGTATCCACCAGTTCTCCTGCATCATAGAATTCCACCTTAAGAAAATCCTCTGATGTAATGTCCCATATGGATTCGGCACTTTTGAGATAAGGAAGCTCTGTCCCTCTCGTTTTCTCTGCACTGACTGCAAAATAGGGAGCCTCAATTTCCTGTCCCTGATATGTTAAGACTTCCCCCTCGGTATCTATCAGGCAATTTTCTAATTTCTGATAATATCGATTATAATTTTCATTTCCAAACAATTTGGTCTGCTCTGCAACACTCAGTCCCATCTCCGGTGCTTTTCCCTGCGACAGGGCATATTCATAATTGGTCCGCACAATAACTGCCTGCGTACGAATCGCTTCTTCTTCATAGGTAACCGGGATATCCCGTGCCAGAATAGACACAAGAGCAGCCATCTTCTCTTCTTCATCGGGATGACTGCTCTTATGTTGTATTTCATTGCTGTCTGTATCCAATAATATCTCATCCCCCTGGAACACCAGGGTCATAAGTATCGGTAATCCTGCAATAATCAGGCACAGACACAGTATCATTTTTATTTTTTCTTTCATATCCTGTCCACTCCTGTTCTACATATATATGTAACAGAAATGGATGTATACCAGTAAAATATTACTTTTTCATACGCTGTCCTATCTCATTGGAAAGTTCCGCAAACTGCTCTAAGGACAGTGCCTCTCCACGAATGTTCTCCGGAACTCCAAGGCTTACGATACTTTCCTGTATTACCTCTTTCGGCAAATGTATCTCCGGGGAATTATTCAGTCCGTTTGCCAGTGTCTTTCTGCGCTGGTTAAAGGATGCCCGGATAATACGGAACATCAGTTTCTCATCTTCCACTTCTACCGGCGGCTTCTCATGCCGGGTCAGACGGATGACCGCACTGCCTACATTCGGCCTTGGCATAAAACAGTTCGGTGGTACATTTGCCACGATTTCCGGCTTCGCATAATACTGTACTGCAAGTGAAAGTGCTCCATATTCCTTGCTTCCCGGTTTCTCCTGCATACGTTCTGCCACTTCCTTCTGCACCATAATCGTAATGCTGTCAATTGGCACATGGCTTTCAAACAGTCCCATAATAATCGGTGTGGTAATATAATAAGGCAGATTCGCTACAACCTTGATTGGTTTTCCCTGGTTCTTCTCTTCTGCCAGCTTACAGATATCAAGCTTTAAAATATCTTCATTGATTACTGTTACATTGGAATAATTCTTCAGTGTGTCCGACAAAATCGGAATCAGATTCTTATCTATCTCCACCGCAACCACTTCTCTTGCCCGCTCGCAAAGATACTGTGTCATCGTTCCGATTCCCGGACCAATCTCCAATACAAAATCATCCTCCTTCACTCCGGATGCATCGATAATCTTATCCAGCACATGAGTATCTATCAAAAAATTCTGCCCGAATTTCTTCTGAAAATTAAACCGGTACTTCTGCAGTACCTCTATTGTATTCTGTGGATTTCCTAATTCCGCCATGCCTGCTCCTTTATTTAACCGCTCTTTTTTCGAATAAATGTTCGTTTTTTTGTTGCCAACTGCATTTTTCTGTGTTACAATCATTTTAGAACAAATGTTCTGATTTGTCCAGTCCTTTTTATGATAACAGAGGAAAATAGTTCTATGCAACTATTATTGGGGATTTTCATAAAACTTACAATGGAAGATGGATGGCTGGAAGCCTGTCTTGTCTTTTTCTTATGGAAAAGCGGCACTGTTCATCGAAGGACAGATGCCTGATAAGGGCTGCTAGGGGCACTTGGAATTTCATCTGAAAGCAGGCAACGCTGGTACAAGGATGTACCAGCGAGGCACATATGAACATGGATGTGAATTTGTGTCGGTTGCCGGATAAAACTACATACTACAAAGAAATTCTTAGTGCCCTTTGCAGGCATTATGCGGCATCTGGCGTTTGATGAACAATGCTGCTCTTATCTGATAAATCATTAAAACAGGACAGGCTTCCACCACTACTTCCTTTGCAAGTGCTTCCATATATTTGATAGAAAAGGTGATTGCTTTGAATATAACAGAAAACATGTCTTTAATGGAAAAACTGACCATCCTTTCGGATGCCGCCAAATATGATGTTGCCTGTACCTCCAGCGGTGTAGACCGCAAGGGAACCGGCCATGGCATGGGTAATTCCATTGCTCCCGGAATCTGCCATACCTTCTCTGCCGATGGACGCTGTATTTCCCTGCTTAAGATTCTTTTTACCAATGAATGCATTTTCCGCTGTGCCTACTGCCAGAATAACTGCAACAATGATGTGCCAAGGGCTTCCTTTACACCGGACGAAGTCTGTACCCTTACCATGGAATTTTACCGCAGAAATTATATTGAAGGTCTTTTCTTAAGCTCCGGTATTCTCATCAGCCCGAATTATACTATGGAACTGATTTATCAGACACTTTACCAGCTCCGTGTCCGCCATCATTTTAACGGATATATTCATGTAAAAGCTATTCCCGGTGCCGACCCGGTTCTCATTGAAAAAGTAGGATTTCTTGCTGACCGTATGAGCATTAATCTGGAGCTTCCGACCGCAGACGGACTGAAGGCTCTTGCACCAAATAAGTCCCGCAAAACCATCTTAAAGCCCATGCGTCTGATTCAAAATGGCATTATGGAAAATCAGAATGAGCTGATGGTTTACCATAAGACCCCGAAATTTGTACCGGCAGGCCAAAGCACCCAGATGATTATCGGTGCCACCCCGGAAAACGATTATCAGATTATGAAGGTAGCAGAAGGCTTATACCAGAATTTCCAGTTGAAACGAGTCTTCTACTCCGCCTTTGTCAATGTAAATCACGATTCCAATCTGCCAACCCTTCCCGGTGGTCCACCCCTTCTGCGGGAACACCGCCTGTATCAGGCAGACTGGCTGCTTCGCTTCTATGGTTTTTCTGCCGGAGAGCTACTAAGCGAAGACCGTCCGGATTTTAATATCTTCTTAGACCCGAAATGCGATTGGGCACTCCGCCACTTAGAAGCCTTTCCGGTAGAGATTAACCGGGCAGATTACAACACCTTACTACGTGTTCCGGGCATTGGTGTGAAATCTGCCAACCGCATTGTAAAAGCCCGCCGGCACAGCCGCCTTGACTTTTCCGATTTAAAGAAAATCGGAGTTGTCTTAAAACGGGCTGCCTACTTTATTACCTGCTCCGGTCGTATGATGTATTCCATTCCACAAAATGAAGATTATATCTGCAGCTGTCTGATGCAGGATAAAACTCAGATTCCGAAGGAAATACGGGATTCCAGTTATAAACAGATTTCCTTCTTCGATGAAGATGCCTTAAGTGATTTTAAACTGACCACCAACGATTTATGCGTCGGATAAACTGCTATAACCATGATTTTTCAGTAAACAGGAAAGGACTTTTTCTTATGCATATATTTCTCTGTGAAGATTCCATCGATGGCATCTTTACCGGCATCTATGATGCCTGGGCCAGCAGATATGGGCACAAAAATATAAAGCTTTGTATCAATGATACGATAACTTACGAACTCTTTTCTGAATATATTACTGTCACACCGGATTCCGAAAAGAGCAAAAAGGTTGGACGCACCATTATTGCCCGTCTTGGCATGGAGGTCTATCAGGATATTCTTCAGGCGGTTCTTACCCATGATGATAAGAAAAAGAATGAGTATCCGGACAAAGCCGACTGCATTTACCGTACACTCTTATATGGATTTTCTTTACCTGATGGTCATCGGATTTTACAGGCTCTTGGCAATCCTTATATTGCAAGAGTCTTTGAACTGAGCCGTTCCACCGGAAATGAAGCCCACCATCTGCTTGGATTTTTACGTTTTCAGGAACTGGAAAACGGAGTCCTGTTTTCTGCCATCCACCCTAAGAATCAGGTGATTTCCGTTCTGGCAGAACACTTTGCTGACCGCCTTCCGCAGGAACATTTTATGATTTATGACGCAACACACCAGATTGCCGCCATTCACAAAGCCGGCAGTGGCTACTTCCTTACGGATGCATCCACTTTAAATCCGGACGTTATCACACGGCTTTCCCCTGCCGAGAAGGAATACCAGAAGCTCTGGTGCGGTTTCTTTGACAGCATTGCCATTGAAGCAAGAAAGAATCCGAAGCTGCAAAGTCAGAATATTCCAAAACGATTCTGGAAAGACACGGTGGAACTGGCATCCGGTAAATAAATGTTTCTATTGTTTTCTGGCAGACTTTACCTGGCAGTCTCTACCCGGCAGACATTACCCGGCAGCAGAGTACATGCAGATGAAACCATAAACTGGATAATGTCTACTTTGCGCCATATCCTGGAAAAGATTTGTGTCCTGCCGGTATGACAGAAGAAGAGCGTACCGATTATGCACTGTTTGAGCTGAATAAATTATTGAAATATGTTGTCTATCCGGAAGATGTTGCCTGCATTTATATGGAGCCGGTTATGGGCGAAGGCGGCTATGTCGTTCCTTCCAGGAAATTCGTACAGAGTGTCCGCGAGATTTGTGACAACCATGGAATTCTCCTGATTTTCGACGAAATCCAGTGTGGCTACGGACGTACCGGCAAAATGTGGGCAAGCCAGAACTTCGACGTTGTGCCTGATATTATGACAGTTGGTAAAGCCATTGCCGGCGGTCTTCCAATGAGTGCCGTGATTTTCACCCCGGAAATTATGGATAAATGGCCGGTTGGTACCCATGGAACCACTTTTGGCGGAAATCCTTGCATCTCCGATGTCCGTGGTATCGGTCTTATGGTTGCCATTGAATTTTCCCATAAGGATGGCTCCCCGGCACCAGACATCTGGGCAAAAGTAAAGAAGGGCTGCTTAGAACGCCATATGCTTACCTTAAACTGTGGCGTAAATGGAAATGGTATGCGGTTTGCCACTCTATTAAATGTCAAAAAAGAAGAAATCGATGAGGGACTGTCTGCCTTCCGAGCGTGTTCTTGCAACACAATATGGAGTCAGCCGTAATGTCATCCGGGAAGCCATCAAGATTCTTACCGAGAAAAAACTGGTTACGAATGTAATCGGCAAAGGCAATTATGTTACGCTTCCAAATGAAACGGATCTTGTAGATATGGTTGAATCTGCCCTGAACACTTCCGCTTCGTGTCTTCTATATGACACTGAATAACCTGATCAGTAAATCCATTTATTATGGTGAAGGAAATACCTCTTATGGAAGAATTACTGCACAGCAGGAGCATGAACAAATTTTATTATCCCTTAAGAACCGGGATATGGATGCTTATAAAAAGACCATCCACTTACACTTAAAATTAATCAGGCAGCTACTCCAGTAGGAGTGCTGCCCTTTTTTTGTTCCATACTACTGATATTTTTCCAGTATCCGTTTTGCCTGTCCTTCACCTATCTGCAGTTCTTCCTGCAATAATGACAGAATTTCCGTATCTTCTTTTCCTAGTTTACGGCTGAGTTTTATAATGCCTTCTTCCAGACCTTCTTTCTTACCTTCTTCCAGTCCGGCTTTTCTTCCTTCTTCTTCGCCCTGTCTTCGAATCCTCTCTTCTCTCTCAAAACTCTTCATATATGCAAGACCTACCTCTCCATCCCGCTTGACTGCTGTTACCATCCGGTGTAACTTTTTCAGATTCTCGGTGGAAGCATTCTCTATGGATGAATGCTCCATGTAATGCAGTAGCTGTTTTAATTCCTCTGGTGGGTTTCCTTCCCTTCCTCTTGTATACAAAAATATCGTCTGCGCACCATCCTCATACTCTAATTCCGGCACTTCGATACAACAATTCTTGATAGTATACACCATACGATTCAGTCCAAAGGGGTCATAAGTTGTAATAAAAATTACGATGACATTCCGAAGACTCCCATAGGTATCACCTGCAGTCAGATTGCCTGCATCAATCTTCGCATGGTAAAACCGGACTCTCCGTGGCAATGATACAATTTCTTCTTTCCCATCATTCTGATCCGGTTCTATATCAAAGATTTCTCCGTTCTCCTCATCCAGATATACATCCAGCCGAATGCCGTGGGTTTCCAAATTTTCTCCGCAGAAGAAACGCTGCGGCACTACCGTAAGCTTTCCTATCTGCCGGTGTAGAATACATTCCAAAATATACCTTGCCGACTGTTCCCCATAAATTTTGTGACTGGTCAGGCTGTTTACCAGAAAGTCATCCACCAGATTCAATTCTTCTAACGTTTTCATGTTTCCTCCTTTTCCCATAGTACAAGGAAAAGCAGGATTACATATCCTGTTCCGATTCTGAAATTCCGCTTATTCAATGCACTATGCGTTCGTAAATTGTAATTAGAATTTAAAAGCATAGAATTCATTGAATTGATACCAGAAATTTAGATTGGCTTTTGCCACTCGAAAATCAGAACATATGCTTTGTGTTGATTGTAACAAATGCCCCTGAAGAAAACAAGTAAAATATTTATAAAATCTGATTCCCTTCTGACAGGAAGGTCACCTCACTTTTTGAAATAATTTTTTTGCATTCTCCCAGGTAACTGCTTCCACTTCTTCCGGTGTTGTTCCGGTCAGTTCGGCAATGGTTTTTACTACATAAATAAGATTCCTTGAATCGTTCCGGGTGCCACGATGCGGTTCCGGTGCCATATATGGACAGTCAGTTTCCAATACAATGTGAGGCAGTCCGATTTCTGCTACGGTCTCCTTTAACTTCTTTGCATTTTTAAAGGTAACTACACCGCCGACACCAATGTAATATCCCATTTTCACATATTCTTTCGCCATTTCCTTTGAATAAGAATAACAATGTATGACACCCGGAATGCCATCCTTATGCGCCTGCTGCATAATTTTCATGGTATCCTCTGCGGCATCTCTGGAATGAATGATAACCGGAAGACTCATCTCTTTTGCCAGCGCAAGCTGACGGCAGAACATTTCCCGCTGTGCCTGCTGCACTGTTAGCTCCTTATCCCAATAATAATCAAGCCCGATTTCTCCGATGGCAACGGTTTTCTCCCAGGAAGCCTTTCCCTTTATCCATGCTAAATTTTCTTCCGTTGCATCTTCGATATTGCTTGGATGAATTCCGATTGCTGCATAAATATAATCGTATTTCTCTGCCAATGCTACGCTATCCACACAGCCGGCAAAGTCTGCACCTACGTTAATTACCCGCCTTATGTTCTGCTCCGGAAGAGAAGAAACAAGCTGTTCTCTGTCCTCTATGAATTTCTCATCATCATAATGTGCATGTGTCTCAAAAATCATAAAAATCCTCTTTCTATTTTATAAATGCTGGTAATAAAATACCGCCAACTGCGTCCGGTCTCTTAGGGACAGCTTTTCTAATATGCTGCTGATATAGTTGCGGACGGTTCCCTCACTTAAAAATAATGCTTCTGCAATTTCTTTATTGCTGCGTCCCAATGCCACCTGGTGAATGATTTCCTGCTCTTTTTCACTGATATCATAGCTGGCATAGTCAAAGCTCTCCTTATTCTGCATCAGAACCGGAAGCTTATTCACAATTTCCCCACCAAAAACGCTCTGTCCGCTCATGACTGCATTTAACGATGGAACAATTGCTGCAAAATCCTGCTTCAGGCAATAGCCTTTCGCACCGATTCGTAACGCCTCCACAATATATTCATCATCGGAAAATGTGGTCAGAAACAGTACCCTTGCCGTCTTGTCTTCTGCAAGAATCTGCTCTGCCGCATCCAGCCCATTCATTGGCTTCATCTGGATATCCATTAATAAAATGTCCGGCTGAAGCTCTTCATATAATTTTACCGCTTCGCTTCCATCGGTGCCTGTTCCAACTACCTCCACTCCTTTGGCGCAGAGAATGGTCTGCAGGGAAAATACCACATCTTCGTCATCATCTATTATCAGGACTCTCATACTGCCTCCTCTTTCTTTCGAATTGATATAAATATTTTAAAACCTTTTTCGCAGTTTACATGAATGCTTCCGCCCAGCGACTCTACACGTTCCCGCATATTCGAAAGTCCCATGCCTCCAGCCGCACTCTTAAGGTCATCCTTTTCTTCCCGCATCTGCTCCGTTGCTTTTTTCTGCTTTTCCTCATCCGTACCATTGTCCTCAATGGTCATCTGATACAGTGCCGGATGTTCCCTGAGAACAATCTCAATCCGGTCACCATTGCTGTATTTTACAATATTTGACATTGCTTCTTTTACGGCTGCGATAAAACAATATTTGACTTTTCGTGGAACATTCTGTGACATATCGTATTCTAAATCCAGATGATAATGCTGCTTCATTTCCCGGGTTGCCTCTAATAATGCCTGCTTTAAATCCACGGAATCATCATGCAGATCATGCACACTTTCCCGGATATTATTCATAGCAAGATTTAAGGTATCATTTACCTTTAAAAGCTGACCATGCAGCGGCTCTTCTTCATATACGGTGCTCAGTGCTCCCATCTGAAGAATTGCCCGGGACAGCATATGTCCCACGTTATCATGGATTTCTCTTGCTATCCGGTTCCGCTCTTTTAGCGTTGCCATATAGATTTCTGTATCCTGTTCCTCTAAAAGCTTGCGGTTCTTCTCCCGCATCACAAGGCTTAACTCCGTGCTGGTATCCCGGAGCCGAATCAGATTCCGCTTTAGCTCCGTTGCCTGTCTAGTGCAATAAGCCAACAGCACCGCTGCCAATGACAAAAAGAGCCAGATGGCTGTCATCCATGGCTGGTACACCGGCAGTGCATAAAAGAATAAAACTGCAAATCCCATGCCCCACCACAGACTGAACCAGAAGCTGTCAAAAAACACCAGCGGCAGCAAAAAGGTAAATCTCGGCTCGATTAGGCACAATACTGCCATTGCTATCAGCAATGCGCCAATGACTTTCCGGTTTTCAATATAAAGAGTCAACGCTGCCACAATCAGACCAATGATGAAGATTACAACTCTGTGGTAGTCTCCCTCTAACTGGAAAATAAGGCAGCTGCACATGGCAAAAAGAAGTAACTTATCCAGTATTCTTAACATTCTTCTTCCCCTTCCTTAGGGTTCTACTGCATTTACTGTATCATTTTTCCTAAGATATGACAAATGTCATTTTATTTCCTGACAGAATGCACTTACCAGTCCTCCGGTCACTCTACTATACTACATTTATAAAATCGCTATTATTTATCTCTATCTACAGGAGGCATAACATGGATGCAATACAGATTTCACACTTGAAAAAATATTATTCCGATATAAAAGCAGTAGATGATATTTCTTTTTCTGTTAAAAAAGGAGATTTATTTGGACTGCTCGGTGTAAATGGTGCCGGAAAATCCACTACAATTCATATTCTTTGTACCTTACTGAAAGCAACTGCAGGAACTGTCAAAATATGTGATTACGATGCTTTAAAAGAAGCCGATGCCATCCGCAATAAAATTGGAGTTGTTTTTCAGAATAATACTTTAGATGATTATCTGACAGTAAAAGAAAATCTTTTGATGAGAGGCTTTCTATATGAAAAAGATTTAAAGACGGTTCAAAAAAATCTCTATGAGATTGCCGAAATTCTTAACATTCAAAATTTATTATCACGACCTTTTCGTAAATTATCCGGTGGTCAGAAACGACGCTGCGAAATTGCCCGGGCACTCATGAATACTCCTGAAATATTATTTCTAGATGAGCCTTCTACCGGGCTTGACCCGCAGACCAGAAAACTTATGTGGGACTGTCTGGAAAGTCTCCGGTTAAAGCGCCATATGACAATTTTTCTCACCACACACTATATGGAAGAAGCCTCTATGGCACAACAACTTTGCATTATGGATGCCGGAAAAATCATTGCTTCCGGCTCTCCATCCCAGTTAAAAAATAAATATGCTTCCGATACTTTAAAAATCTATACTGACAAAATTACACCATTGAACCGGGAATTGGCTGCTCTTTCACTGGCTTCTTATCGTCTCCCTAACGGAATTGCAATTCCCCTATCTACTACCAAAGATGCTTTGCATATCATGCCCCGGATAACCACTCCCTATGATGGCATTGAAATTATTCAAGGCAGTATGGATGATGCTTTTATTCAAATAACAGGAAAAAAACTGGAGGATTAACCTATGATACTAATTTCATTTATAAAACGTAATATCTTACTTTATTTCCGAGACCGAATCAGTGTATTCTTTTCTCTTCTTTCTACTCTTATTGTGTTAACCCTTATGATTGCATTTCTCGGACAGGGAAATATTGATTCCACAATTCAGGTTCTTGGAACCGGTCTGAAATACGAAGCTGTTCATGCATCTTCGCTCATCATTATCTGGACCATTGCCGGTATCCTGGTTGTCAATGCCGTAAGCATTTCCATGACTCTGGTGGGAACCATGGTAAGAGATGAGGAATCCGGTAAGATATCTGCATTTTTTGTTGCACCCGTAAAACGCGGATACTATGTTGCAGGTTATGTCATTGCTGCAATTATTGTCTCCTTTATCATGTGCCTGCTCACATTGATAATCGGAATCATCTATCTTGGTATTTCCAATGGCTCCTTTATAACTGCCCATGATACTTTAGAAATTCTCTTTACACTTCTTGCAATTATTTTTTCCTCTGCTTCCTTTGTCTTTTTATGCGCTTCTTTTATTCATACCAATAGTGCATTCAATGGTCTGACCACGCTTTTGGGTACTCTGATTGGATTTTTTGCTGCAATTTATGTTCCATACGGCAACATGCCCCAGACTCTCAAATATATCATCCGCTTTCTTCCAGCCTTTCAGGGATCTTCCGCCATTCGTGAAATCTGGATGAATCAGGAATTGCAATGGTTTCATTGCCCCTCCGAAATAAAGACCGGATATGCGGATTATATGGGACTTACCATTTCTTTTGGAAATGCCACTCTTTCCCCTCATATGAAAATACTATATATGTTTATCTCAAGTCTTATCTTCCTTGGTCTTGCAACGGCTATTCTTTCAAGGAAAAGACAACAGGAACGTTAAGATATGACAAATGTCATTTTATTTCCTGACAGAATGTACTTATCTTCTGCATCCGCTTCCCCTATACTTAGTTTATAGGCGATTGCGAGAAGAGAAAATTTCATAAAGAAGCTGGCTTGCCAATGTCTGGCAAAAGCGCTGGAGCGTTCATCGGAATACGGATACCTTATGAGGCTTGTTAGGGGCACTTGGAATTTCGCCCAATATCCGGCAACGCCGGTACAGGGATGTACCGGCGAGGCGCATATGAACATGGATGCGAATTTGCGCCGGTTGCCGAAAAAACTACTCATGTTTCGAAATTCTTAGTGCCCCTTTTCAAGCATCATGCAGTATCCAGTTTCGACGAACACTCCAGTGCTTTTGATGTAACACAGCAAAACAGTTTTTATAAATTTCTTTTCTCCTCTCGCAATCGCCTGCACAACCAATCAACCTAAAAAAGGAGGAAACCTATGAGTACCCCAGTTGTAAAAATAGAAAACCTGGTGAAACGCTACAAAGAGCTTGTAGCATTAGACCACTTTAACTTAGAGATTGAAGAAGGTGAGATTTTCGGTCTGCTCGGTCCAAACGGTTCCGGCAAGACTACGACCATCAACTGCCTTCTTTCCCTGCTTTCCTATGACAAAGGAAACATTGAAGTATTTGGGAAAAAGATGAACCCGGATAGTTATGACCTAAAGCGGCAAATCGGCGTTGTTATGCAGAACGTTGCCGTAGTGGATGAACTGACGGTATATGAAAACATTGATTATTTCTGTGGGCTTTATGTAAAAGATAAAGCACTCCGGAAACAGTATGTAGAGGAAGCCATTGCTTTTGTAGGCTTAGATGATTTCCGTAAATTCTTTCCGAAGAAATTATCCGGCGGACTTTTAAGGCGGTTAAATATTGCCTGCGGCATTGCCCATAAACCAAAGCTGATTATCATGGATGAGCCGACCGTTGCCGTTGACCCGCAGAGCCGGAATAAGATTCTTGAGGGAATCGAGGAGCTGAACCGGAACGGTGCCACCATCATTTACACTTCCCATTACATGGAAGAGGTGGAGCAGATTTGTTCCCGGATTGCCATTATGGACAAAGGAAAAAATCTTGCCATCGGCACGAAGGATGAATTAAAGCAGATGATTAAGAAGAGCGAAAGCATTTCCATTGATATCTTAGACCTGCCGGATGCAGCAATCGATGAAATCCGTGCTTTAAAACATGTTTATGAAGTGACTTACGAAAATCACATGCTGACTGTTTTATGCAGCGGTGGAAGCCACAATCTCATTCATGTGCTGGATTATCTGCAGCAGCATGAGATTACCTTCGGAAAAGTGTATTCCGAGCTTCCGACCTTAAATGACGTATTCTTAGAGATTACCGGCAAAGAATTAAGAGACTAGGAGGAGAAAGATATGCTTCAAATCATGAAATATCATTTCCGGATTCTCCTTAGAAATAGGGAGCAGATGTTCTGGATACTGCTTTTTCCGATTCTGCTTGGCATTATGTTCAAGGTAGCATTTTCCAATATCAGCAGTTCCGAAATACAAAAGCCGGTTTCCATTGCTGTTGTAGAAGAAAATAATTCGGATGCATTAAAAAATATCAAGACCTTTTTAGAAAAAACGGAATTAAAAGATGGCGTTGCCCTCTTTGTTCCAACCTACTGCACAGAAGAAAAAGCCGTTTCCCTGTTAAAGGACCAGACGGTGGATGGTATTTTGTATACAGATGATTCTGCATCTGATACAGTCACACTTTCCCTTACGGTTTCTTCTTCCAGCTCTGATACCGTCCGCATGAATCAGAGTATTTTGCAGGCATTTGTAAAGCAGTACAATTCCTCGGTTTCTGCCATTGCGGATACTGCAAAAAATCACCCGGAGAACTTAGAAGTACTGCTTCAAAGTCTCTCTGAGCAGGTTACTTATACCAAAGAAGTTTCTTTAAACAAACATAATACCGATACTTATACACAGTACTTTTACAATCTGATGGCTATGGCATGCCTCTTTACCAGCCTTTCCGGACTGTATATTTCCCTCAATAACCAGGGAAATCTCTCCGCCATTGGTGCAAGACGCAATATCTCTCCGGTTCATAAAATGAAGGTCATTATAGCAGAGCTTTTTTCCAATGTGATATTCCAGTTTATCTGTAATCTGGTTTCCTTTGCATTTATTGTACTGGTGCTTAAGATTGATTTAACCTACCATCTCCCTCTGGCAATCCTGACGGTATTTGTCGGCTGTCTGACCGGAACTGCCATGGGCTTTTTCGTGGGTGCCATCGGAGCCTTTTCCGAGGGAACGAAACAGGGAATTCTTGTCTCCGGCAGTCTGCTGCTTTGCTTCTTAAGCGGGCTTATGGTTGGAAATATGTGGATCATTGTCGAGAATACCTGCCCGGTTATCAACCGGATTTCACCGGCTGCCCTGATTTCCCGTGCCTTCTATACACTGGGCATTCAGGATAACCTAAACCAGTATTACCAATGTATTCTGACACTGGTTGGCATTTCCGCTCTCTTCTGTTTGGGTGGATTCTTACTGACAAGGAGGAAAAGATATGCAAGTATTTAAAACTTTTCTGAAAATTGCAAAGAAGAAATTTCCTTCTGTGCTTTTATACTATATTATTTTTACCGTTATTGTAATTGCCATGAGTAAAATCGGAGCATCCGACCATGAAACTTCTTTTACTGCCACAAAGGCAGACATTTATATTATTGACGAGGATGACAGCACTGCAAGCCACGCTTTAAGTGATTATCTTTCCTCCATGCACAATCCGGTCACTTTAAAGGATACGGATACTATGACCTTACAGGATGCCCTTTATTATCAAAAGGTTGACTATATTTTAACCATCCCGGAAGGTTTTGAAGAACAGCTTACTGATTCTGATGCCAGAGATTTCCTTCCGGTTTCCATGCGAAAGGACAACTCCAATGGCTATTTTGTAGACCAGCAGGTAACTGAGTATCTTTCCAGTGTCCGCTTATTTATGGCTGGTGGCTTCTCTCTTTCCGAAGCAGTAACAAAATCCAGTGAATCACTTTCCAAAGGAAACGATACTACGGTTCTTAACCTTGAAGAAAAGGAAACGGATGGTGCACAGATTGGACTTACCTATTTCTTCCAATATCTTCCTTATGTGCTCATTAATATGCTGTTACTTGGTATGACTCCGATTCTGATGACCTTTAACCAGAAAGATTTAGGTGCAAGGATTTCCTGCTCCTCTCTTTCCTTAAAGTCCAGAAATGCGCAGATTACTTTAGGATGTATCGTATTCAGCCTCTTTGTATGGCTGCTCTTTATCCTGACTGCACTTTTTATCTACGGACCAGACACTCTGTTCTCGATAAACGGACTCCACTCTCTTTTAAACAGTGCCATGGTTCTGCTGTTTTCCATAGCACTTACGCTCCTTGTAAGTACTTTTGCACTCAAACAGCAGTCCCTCAGTATGATTGCAAATGTTGCCTCCCTGGGATTGAGTTTCCTCTCCGGAATCTTCGTTCCGCAATACCTTTTGGGAAAAGGTGTTCTTGCTGTGGCGCATTTTCTTCCAACCTACTGGTATATCCGCCTCAATTCCATGCTGGGCGGCATATCAGATGAAATACTTACCACCGCAAAATACTGGCGCTTTATCGGTATCCAGTTTGGCTTCTTCGTCGCAATATTCTGTATTTATCTGGTTTCCAGCAAATACCAGAAACGCAGCCGCAACGCATAATAGAACCCCCGGAAAAACCAATTTGCAATGGTTCTTCCGGGGGTTCTTTATATAGCTAATCTGAAAATCTTATAATTAGCAGATTTCTGCTCCTGCCGGCATATCCTTTTCCGGTGTCAGAAGTGCTAATTCTCCATTTTCATCCTCTGCGCAAAGTAACATTCCTTCAGATAATACACCTGCAAGTTTTGCCGGTTTTAAGTTTACTAATACCATAACTTTCTTGCCGACCATTTCTTCCGGTGTGTACTGTTTGCGGATACCGGATACAATCTGTTTTACCTGGCTTCCGATTCTTACCTGTGAACACAGTAATTTCTTGGATTTCTCTACTGCCTTACACTCGATGATTTCACCAACCTGGAACTGCATTTTCATAAAATCATCATAAGTGATTTCTTCCTTTGGCTCAATGTCGATGACAGCGGCATCTGCTTTTGCTTCTGTCCCAACTTCTTTACCTAATGCTTTCTGCTCTGCTTCGAATTCTGCTTTCTGGGCAGTACGGATTGCTTCTACCTTCGGCATTACTTCCTTCGGGTCTAATCTTGCGAAGAGAATCTCCGGTTTCTCCGTTACTTTATTATCATTTGGATAAAGTCCAAACTGATTCAGCTCATCAAATCCACGCAGTCCTGTATTAAGCTGCGCTGCGATTTTCTCTGCAGTCTCCGGTAGGAAGCTTGCTAAAAGGCTTGCGCCGATAGCGATGGACTCGGTCAGATTATAAAGCACTTCGCTTAAGCGGTCTTTCTTTGCTTCATCCTTTGCCAGTACCCAAGGTGCTGTTTCATCGATATATTTGTTGCAGCGGCGGAATACGTTAAATACTTCTGTAATGGCATCTGCCACACGAAGTCCGGACATCTTATCTGCAATCTTATCTCTTGCGCCGGTTACGACTGCTTTCAAGTCATTATCTACTTCTTCTGTGACTCCGGTGCTCTTTACGACACCGTCAAAATATTTATTGCTCATAGAAATGGTACGGCTTACCAGGTTTCCAAGGATGTTGGCAAGGTCGGAATTGAAACGCTCTACAACCAGCTCCCAGGTAATGATTCCATCATTTTCAAATGGCATCTCATGCAATACGAAATAACGGGTTGCATCTACACCAAAGAGGTCTACCATATCATCAGCATAGATTACATTTCCCCTGGATTTGCTCATTTTCTCGCCACCCTGTAAGAGCCATGGATGTCCAAATACCTGCTTCGGTAGTGGCAGGTCTAATGCCATTAAGAAAATCGGCCAGTAAATGGTATGGAAACGGATGATGTCTTTTCCAATCAGATGTAAATCTGCCGGCCAGTTCTTTTTGAATAAATCGGAAGAATTGCCATCTGCATCATATCCAATCTTGGTAATGTAGTTGGTCAGTGCATCCAGCCATACGTATACTACATGCTTTGGATCAAAGTCTACCGGAATTCCCCAGGAAAATGAGGTTCTGGATACGCACAAATCCTGAAGTCCCGGAAGTAAGAAGTTGTTCATCATCTCATTTTTACGGGATACCGGCTGAATAAATTCCGGATGAGTGTTGATATGCTCGATTAAGCGGTCTGCATATTTGCTCATTTTAAAAAAGTATGCTTCTTCTTTTGCCGGCTGCACTTCACGGCCACAGTCCGGACATTTTCCATCTACTAACTGGGACTCCGTCCAGAAAGACTCACATGGAGTACAATAAAGTCCCTCATAGGAACCCTTATAAATATCACCTTTATCATAAAGTTTCTTAAAAATCTTCTTAACCTGTGTCTCATGGTCTTCATCGGTAGTACGCACGAAATTATCATAAGAAGTATTCATCAAATCCCAGATTCTCTTTACTTCTCCGGCAACTTCGTCTACGAACTGCTTCGGTGTAATTCCTTTTTCCTCCGCCTTTAATTCAATCTTCTGTCCATGTTCATCGGTACCGGTCTGGAAATATACATCATAGCCTTCCAGTCTCTTGTATCTTGCGATTGCGTCTGCCAGTACAATCTCATAAGTGTTTCCAATGTGCGGTTTACCTGATGTGTAGGCAATCGCGGTGGTCATGTAAAACTTTCCTTTGCTGCTCATCTTCATTCTCCTTTTTATACTTTTGGTGCTCCTCAAGCGTTCCTGCGAGCCGCTTCGCTACTCGCGACCTGAGAAACTTCGTTTCACAGGTTTTACGGTATTTCTCAAGTGTTCCTGCGAGCTGCTTTTCGCTACTCGCGACCTGAGAAACTTCGTTTCACAGGTTTTCGCGGTGCTCCTCAAATGCTCGTGCAAGCACGGCATTTTCATCGCTACTCGCGAAAAAAAAATCCCGTCTTCTAATGAAAGAAGACGGGTGTTATCCGTGTTACCACTTCTATTTTACACATACCTTACAATATGTGCCTCATGAAGTATCCTGCAATACTTCCCGCTATAACAGGCGGTCCTGTCGAAGCCTTGTCTCTTAGGATTCAGCCCCGCCACTCCAAAGCCATCTTCCATCTATCACCCTTGATTCCATCTCAGCTAAACCCTGCGGTTTATTGGAACTCTCTGTACAATTCCGATAAATGTACTCTCTTCTTCCTTGCGTTTATCATCTAGGTGTAAAACTAACACAATTTATTTGAAAAGTCAACCTTTGCAACCGGACCATCCGATATCCTTAAGCTTCACAAATTGCCTTTATCATCTGGTAAATCTCATCTTTATTTTTCTGCAATACTAATTCAAGTTCAGAATACAGAAGATTTTCTGCCAGATTAAAATAACGTCCATCTACTGTAGTTATTTTCTTTCCCTGCTCCTGGCGCGTCTTTTTCCTCTGATAGATTAGCTTGATAATACAATTTGTTGGAATCTGCTACAAAATCCGGATTTACAATGTCCTTTATTTTGCATACTCCATTTGTTGATTTTACAATATATGCTCCAATTGGATACATTTTCTCACCTCTGACACCGCATATTTTCTCTTTTTATGATAAACTTTTCAGTCTGCGATTTCAAAGGCACTTTTTCACAATTTTAGAATTGCTATGGTTGTATATTTATTCCACATGGAAATACTGTACGCTTCCTGCCAGCTGGTCAGCAATCTCACGAAGCTGCTCCGCACTCATGTATACCTGCTTAAAGGTATCTACAACCTCTTCCGTATCTTCGTAAGTCTTTTTCGTTCCGGATACGCTGTCCTGCGCTATATTAGAAAGAGTCTCAACTGCCTGCAGAACTTCATTTCTCACATTCGCAAGATGCTCTGTGGTCTCTTTAATCTGCTGGATGCTCTGCATGGAATTGGCTATCTGTGCCACAACCTCTTCCACTACCTTCTGGGTATCCTTCATGCTCTCGCTCTGGCTCATAATGATTTCCTGCATCTTCTGCATAATCTCTACAGCCTTCTGGGAATCCTCACTTAACATCATGGCAGTCTCTTCAATTTCGTTGCTGGACTGGTTGGACTGCTCAGATAATTTCTTAATCTGTTCTGCAACTACGGCAAATCCTTTTCCGTTCTCTCCTGCTCTGGCTGCCTCTATGGATGCATTCAGACTAAGTAAATCTGTCTCTTCTGCAATCGATGCGATAAATGCGGTTGCTTTGTAAATCTGCTGGACAGAATCGTTGGTACGGTTGGTCTGCTCCTGTACTTCTCCGATAATCTGCTCTACTTCGCCATTGATGCGCTGGAGATTTGCCAGTGTCTCCGCTGCTTTTTCACTGGATTCATGCATAAATGCCGCATTGCTGTTTAATGCCTCCACCTCAGCAGAAGTCTCTGTTATATTATCTCCCATCAGCCGCATATGTTCTGAGGTACTCTTTGAATTCTCTGCCTGCTCCGTAGAATTTTCTACAATACGGTTTACGGCTGTGCGCACCTTATTCATGGTTCCATTGGTATTATCGGCCGCTGTTCCAAGCAGAGAAGATGCCTCTAACAGCTTCTGGACATTCTGATTAATTTCAAGTGTTGTCCGCTGCATCGCATCACGCAGGGTAATCGTAACTCTGGAAAGGTCTCCGATTTCATCCTTACTCTTAAGCAGCTTATTATTCACCTGTACATTCAAATCGCCTGCTGCAATCTTCTCCACCGTTTTAATACTGGTTCTGATATTCCTGCTGATCGTGCTTGCCAGCTTCGTGCTGACAAGCAGGCAGACCAGCATAATTGCCACCACCGCTGCCACAATCGATCCTAAAAGCCGCATTACAACAGCATCTTTATCCTGCTTATTGGTTCCTACGAATACCATTCCCACAATATCCGTATCGGAGCCATTCTGGTATACCGGCATAAAATAACCATAATTTAAAGTTCCTTCTATAGATACTGCTTCACTAAAATATTCTTCTCCACCATTTAATACTTTTTCTACAATAACATCTCCTGCTTTGGATTTTAAGATTCGATTTCCATTCTCATCCATTGCCGAAGTCATGATTCGTTTATCTCCATAGAAAAAAGTTACATCCATTCCGGTATTATCTTTAATCCGGTCTACCAGATTCTCTGATTTGGAAATATTGTAACTTCCCTTCCAGATGTCCCCATTGCTGGTCTCAAGATAATCTCCGGTATTCTGGTCATATGCTGCCAACGTTGCGGCAGCGGTTCCCTTTAATGCATCCTTTGTCTCATCCATCATGGAATTCTTTACCATGGTTACGGTAAACAGTATGGTGATAATTCCTAATATCAATACCGGTCCAATTGTAATTGCCAGAATTTTTTTCTTTAGATTCATTTGCTTCCCCCTACTCTACCACTTCAACCGTCTTAAAATACCAGTCTATTCCTCCGGTAATTGTCGCATCATCTAATGTTTTTCCTTCTTTTCCTACGGTTTCTCCGGTATTGGTCTCAATTACACCATCAAACACGCCATTTTCCCCGGAAAGAATCGCTGCCTTTGCCTCCTCTACTTTCTCCTCAGTTCCATCTGCGCAGAAATCAGCAAGCGACGTAAGTCCTACCAGGTTCTCATTCATTCCGCCATAATAATTGCTGCCATCCCAGGTTCCGTCGATAACACTCTGCACTGCTGATGTATAATAGGCACTCCAGTTCCAGATAACACTGCAAAGACAAGCCTCCGGTGCATTTTTACTCATATCAGAATTATAACCGATACTATAAACACCTTTTTCCTGTGCCAATGTCTGCGGATATTCTGTATCACAATGCTGTGCAATTACATCACAGCCCATGTTAAGAAGCGTCTCTGCTGCCGCCTTCTCTCCGTCCGGATCAAACCAGCTGTTTGTAACTTTTACATAGACCTTTGCATTCTGATTGACAGAATAAATTCCCATTGCAAATGCATCAATTCCGCCGGTTACCTCTGAATTAGTTGAATCCATCGCTGCCACATAACCGATTTTATCGGACTTTGTATTCATGCCCGCTACGATTCCGCTCAAGTAACGTGCCTGATAAATTCTTCCAAAATAATTATTGAAATTCTTTCCATTACTCATATATCCGGTTCCATGGGAAAAATAAATATCCGGATATTCTTCTGCCATCTCTGCGGTGGTCTCCATATAACCCCAGCTTGTAGTGAAAATAATATTACAGCCTTCGTCAATGCATTCCTGTATTGCTGCTCTGGTTGCATCTGCATCAGTATCCGAAATATTAATTTTACGCACAATCTGGTCATCGGAAAGATTTAAGTTCTGCTGCATTCCCTGAATACCAAGATCATGGGTATATGTATAACCACTTCCCTCTGCCGGATCGGATAGATGAATGACACCTACCTTAATCTCATCCTTCGGTATCCCCCCGGTATCACCCGATGTGTTATCCGCCACTGCTTCCGTACCTTCTTCTACGCTGTCACTGCCTTCATTGGTAGCATAATCGTCTAACTGCGTGCTTTTCCCGCACCCGGAAAAAAACAAGCTGGCTACCAGTAATAAAGCACCGGTCAGCTTTATCATTCGTTTCTTCATAAATTGCTGCACCTCCCTATACCTTTCTCTTTCCTATTGGTATACCATTTATTATATCTTATGTCTTTTCATAAAACAACCTACCCATTGGTATGATTTTCTCAAAACAAATGGGTAGGTTGTCCACTAATCTTCAAAGATATTCAGTTTTGCTCCACATTTTCCACAGAACTCTGTGTCCTCCGGCACAGTTGCGCCACACTGCGGGCACTGACGCGCTCCTTTAATCTTTAATACTTCCTCTTTCATATGGTCAATTGCTGCAAATGCCTCTGCAATTGCCTGCATCTGCTGTCCATATGCACCATCTGCTTCTTCCTTGTGGTCTTCATAATAAAGCTTTCCAATCTGTGCATACTGCTTTTCAATAAAATCCTCTTTTGCCTTGATGTCAAAGTTTAACTTTGCAGTTCCGGATAAATCCTTTGCCTTCTGTGTGACATCCTTTCCTGCAGTTACCAGTTTCTCTCCCATGCGGTCAAAAAAATCCATTGTGTATCCTCCTTTTCTTACTATATTCCCCTGCGCGTCCGCACTTTACCTGATTATATACCTCTTAATATTGCTTTTCAATTGGGCGAATCTTAAAAAAGAATAAAGTTTATACGAAATGGATATTCCCACCGTTTATCGAGTCCGGACGCGATATAAGGGCTGCTAGGGGCACTAAGAATACCGAATGTCCGTGTTGTTCAGCAAAGTGCGGATGCATGATAAGAGCAGCTAGGGGCACTTGGAATTTCGGATAGTGCCAGGCAACGCCGGCACAGGGACGTGCCGGTGAGGCGCAGATGAACATGGATGTGAATTTGCGCCGGTTGCCAGCCAATCTCATATCCCTTCGAAATTCTTAGTGCCCCTTGCCGCCCTTATGTTGCATTCGGACTCACTGAACAGCACGGACATTACGCTTCTTTCACCCCCTAACGCTTTCCCCGGAAAACTTCATTCTTTTTTAAAGATTTTTCCAGATAAAATGTGCTATACTCTAGGTACGAATGCGAACCACAAGGAGATATCTATGAAGCAAAGATTTATTGCCCTGATTTGTATTGCCACCCTGGTCTTTTGCGGATGTGGTGGGAAGAAACAGTCTTCTGTACAGACGGATTCCGGCAGTGAACAGCCGGACGCTACAGAAGAGTCAACAGAACAGTCCCGGAATGACCCGGTAACAATAACATTTAATTCCAAAACAGAGACTTATCATGCCAATGATTTATCTACTGTTTTATTATATACCTCCTATCAGAAACCAACGGTGACCATAGACGGTCATCCGAAGATTTCCAAAACCATTACACAATCTTTAAACGAAGAACTGGATGCTTTCCAGGATGCCCGATTAGAAAGTCTGCTCTCCGCAAGAATTTCTTTTACTGAGTCACCGGATTCCTTTTCCGCCTATCACTTAGATGAGGATTTTTCCTGTACCAGACAGGACAGCCGGATTATCTCTTTTGAGAGTACCAGAAAAGAATTTACCAGTGAGGAGACCCACAGTGCTGCTTATGGTGGGTTTAATTATGATCTGGAAAATGGCAAAACACTTTCTCTTTCTGATATTGCTACAGATTCCAATGCCCTGATAAACAGTGCACTTTCTTTTATTAACCAGCAGCTTTTGTTACCGAACTACGGCAAAGTCAGCCAGCTTGCCAAACATGACGGCTCCGATGTTTCTTCGAACCTTTTGGAACATGTACTAAGGGATGGCAACTGGTATTTTACCAGAGGCGGTATTACCTTTATCGCCAATCATGGTGCTATTACACCGTCTTATTCCGGTACACTTTTATTTTCCGTTCCTTATCAGCAGCTGAATGCCCTGAAGGCTGAATATCATTACACCGGTAATTTTCAGCTGAACGCTTTAATGGGGTCTGCTGTTTCTGCAGATATGGATGGAAACGGAGAAATGGATGCCGTCTACTACGACACTACTTACAACGAAGAAACGGGAATGCTTTCTTCTACCCTGACGGTAGATGGAACCGATTATTCTGAAATGCTTTATAATGGCGACTTTACACTGTCCCGCAGTGCTGCCTCCGATATAACAAATGAATATTATCTCATTGACCTTGATACAACAGATGAATATATCGAGCTTGCCATCCCGGATGATGGATTAAGAACAACCTATTTCTTCCGCTATGCCGGCTTTCATCTGGAATACTTAGGTTCCATTCCGGACCTGATAGACAGTTCCACCTTCCAGCTTAATAATGTACTTTCCCAGTTAGAAGAATCGGAAAATTAGTCAGCATCCTGCAGAATCTGCCACCGGCAGCTTCTTACGGATATTTTTGCTGCGCGCATAACACAATAAGAAGCCCACAAAAACGGGCTTCTTATTTCTTATCAAATATATTATCTCATACAGATATAGACCATATATCCCGCATAGGAAAGCAGCATAATTGCTCCTTCTATGCGGTTTATTTTCTGCCTGCTCCAGGCAAACAGCAGTACCATTATGCTCATGGCAATTAAGATTACAATATCAATCACATTTTCCATGATAAATGCGACCGGACTTATGGCTGCGGCAATACCAAGAACAAAAAGGATATTGAAAATATTAGAACCAATGACATTTCCCAGAGCCATATCTACTTCATTTTTACGGGCTGCCACAATAGAGGTTACCAGCTCCGGTAATGACGTTCCCATTGCTACTATCGTAAGCCCGATTAAATTCTGGCTCAAACCAAATGCTGCTGCAATGGCAGACGCACTGTCTACTACCATGTCGCCGCCAAATGCAATGGCTGCTGCTCCACCTACAATGTATACAAGACAGAGCCATACCGGAATTGGCTTTGCGCGTTCAATCTCATCTGCTTCTTCAGAAGCATCTGTTGTAATTCCTGCTGTTCTTGCCTTTAATGCAGAATGCACCATCCAGAACATGAAGAGAGCAAAGAAAAGCAATAAAATCACACCATCTATTCTGCCAACGCTCATTCCAATGTAACCCAACACTAAAAGCAGGGCTGCCATAAGCACAGAAAACGGAAATTCCTGCTTTAAGGTCTTTTTTCCTACTGCAAGTGGTGTAATTACGGCACAGAAACCACAAACCACCATCAGGTTAAAGATATTTGAGCCAACTACATTACTGACTGCCAGGGCATTGTTTCCGGAAATAGCTGCTGCCACACTGACGGCACATTCCGGCAGGGATGTTCCCATTGCCACTATCGTAAGTCCGATAATCAACGATGGCACCTTTAATTTCTTTGCAATTCCCGAGCTTCCTTCTACAAAGAAATCTGCTCCTTTAATTAACAGTACAAAACCAACTACCAGTAATACATATGTCCAGATTGTTGTCATATTATATTCCTCCTTCTTTTAAAATGCCAAAATTCCAAGATGCTCCAGCAAAATCTTAAGTCCGATTAAGATAAGAATTATACCGCCAGCCAATTCCGCCTTCTTCTTATATCTGTTTCCAAAGAAGTTTCCTACATACACACCAATGACAGAAATCACAAAGGTCGTAATCCCGATGATGGAAACTGCCTCAACGATTGGCACCTGCAGAAATGCAAATGTGATTCCAACGGCAAGAGCATCGATGCTGGTTGCGATTGCCAGAATAAACATCTCTTTGAAATCCAGTGGTGGGTCCATTTTCCCGACTTCTACTGCTTCATCCTTTTCCCGGATTGCTTCCACTACCATTTTTCCACCGATAAATCCTAACAGGATAAATGCAATCCAGTGGTCAATGCTTGTAATATACTGTTCAAACTGGCTTCCCAGTACCCAGCCAATAAATGGCATCAGTGCCTGGAATCCTCCGAAGAATAAGCCAATTACAAGACATTGCTTTTTGTTTACCTTCCGCATGGAAAGTCCCTTACAAATAGACACTGCAAAAGCATCCATCGAAAGACCTACTCCCATCAGTAAGAGTGTAAAGAACATTACCATAAACACAATTTCCTCCGATAGTATATTTAAAATGAGACTGCATGTATGCAGTTATCCTGTGCTGCATACATGAGTCTCATTCATTAAGATTTGCCAGGCCTTCATCAGACCGAGGTTGTTGACAAATCACGTATTCACGCGAACTACTCCCTCACGGATTGTTATTCAAATATACGCTAAATGATAATTTATGTCAATTCTTTCCATTCTTGTTCTTCCTAAAATACAATCTCGATGGTGGTTCCCTCACCCAGCTCACTGTCTAAGTGAAGGGCAGCATTATGCTGTGCCACAATGTGCTTTACAATGGCAAGTCCAAGTCCTGTTCCACCGGTGGATTTCGAACGGCTCTTATCTACCCGGTAAAACCGCTCAAATACACGTTCCTGGCATTCCTTTGGAATTCCGATTCCGGTATCCGCTACACTTAAGAACGGACGCTCATCCTTTGTTCCTACCGTTACTGTGACACTTCCACCTGGCTTATTATAGCGGATGGCATTGCTGCAAAGATTATAAAAGACTTCATCCATCAGCCCCTTATTTGCCATGGTCATGGCGCTTTCTCCCTGCAACGTCAGCCTGATTCCCTGCTTCTCTGCTGTCACCTGCATCATCTGCACACAGTTCTCTGCCAGTTTATAAAGGTCGATTCTTTCCATTTCCATCTGGTGGTCTGCTTCATCCAGTTCTGAAAGCTTTATAATATCATTAATCAGGCTTAACAGCCGGTTGGCATTGGAATGTATCTCATTAGAGAAACGGATGGTATCCTCTTTACCGGTCATTCCGTTTCCGATTAACTCCGCATAACCGGAAATTGCCGTCAGCGGTGTCTTTAATTCATGGGATACGTTCGCGGTAAATTCCTGGCGAAGCTGCGCATTATTGATAATATTGACGTGCTGCTCCTTAATGGTATTCACAAAAGGCCGGATTTCTTCATATACATTATTTTCATCCACCAGCATAATATTCGTTGCCAGCTTCTCGATAGGCTCTACCAGCTTCTTCGTCAGATAATGGGAAATTCCCATACAGACAAAGAGGATACAAAGTGCAATTACCAGTACAATCACTAAAGTATTTACCATAATACGGTTTACACTGACGGAATCCCTTCCGATTCGAAGCACATTTCCATTCTGTAAACGCTCCGCATAGTAAAAGGTATGGGTTCCGGAAGTGGCCGAATAACGGATGGCTTCGCCTTCGCCTTTTTCCCTTGCTTCAATAATTTCCGGGCGTTCATTATGATTGTCCATCTCATCCTTATTTAACAGACTTTCATATAATACTTCCCCTTCTGCTCCAATCAATGTGATTCGAAGGTCATCATCGATGGGATTATACGGGTCTTTTTCTATTCCTGCTGCAAGGTCATCTATATTCAAAAGCTCTATCACATGGGCGTAGGCTTTCAAATCTCCAAATACCTGCTCTTTTAAAATATTATAATACACTAACATAGCAGACAGCGCTGTGACCACAATGGCAAGCGCTGCTATCATAATAAATCGTATATTTATTTTTTTCTTCATGAATGCTCCTACGGCTCCATCACATAGCCCACATTACGGACGGTTTTAATCTGTTGCCCGCCATCGCCAAGCTTATGCCGGAGCGTCTTTATGTGCATATCTACAGTACGGCTTTCTCCTTCGTATTCAAATCCCCAGACCTGATTCATCAGCTTGTCACGGGATAATACAATGCCCTGGTTTATCATAAGGTATTTTAATAGTTCAAATTCTTTAAAAGTAAGCTCACAGGTTTCTCCCTGAACGGTTACGCTGTGACGCTTATTATCAATCTCTATGCTTCCACAGGCTAATGTATCACCATCATCTTCCTTTTCGGTGCGGCGGAGTAATGCTTTCACTCTGGAAATCAGCTCCATAACACCAAAAGGCTTACTGATATAATCATCTGCACCCATATCCAGTCCACGGACTTTATCAATCTCTGTGGTCTTTGCCGTTACCATAATCACAGGAGTCTTTTCTGTTGCCGGATTTTTCCGGACACGGCCTAAAATTTCCAGTCCATCCTCTCCCGGCAACATAATATCTAACAGCATCAGGGATGGTGCCTGCTCTGACACTCTCTGGAAGAAATCTTTTCCGTTATCAAATTCCTCTACTTCAAAACCACTGTTTTTTAGTGCATAACGTTCGATTTCCCGTATGTTTATATCATCTTCTACGATATAAATAAGTGCCATTGCATTTTCCTCCCGACTTTTTTATTTTTCCGGCAAAGCGTATTTTTCTGTATATTCTTTTATCTGCTCTGCAAATTTTCTGTTGTCTTCTTCATCCATATGTGCCGTCAGGTCATGCTCTTCTACCTCTTTATCCTGTTCCTGGATCAGGCAGACTGCAATATTGGAACAATGGTCGGATACACGCTCATAGTTGGTAACGATATCTGCCAGCACCAGTCCTAACTCGATAGAACATTTTCCTTTCCGGAGACGTTTGATATGTCGTTTCTTAATTGCTTTATTTAATTCATCAATAACCTGCTCTAACGGTTCTACGGTCTTAGCCAGTTCTTCATCATCGGCAGTGTATGCAGTCATGGTACGGCAGAGAATGTCTTCTACTGCTTTTCCAAATACATGCATTTCTTCCTCTGCTTTCTTAGAGAAAACCAGCTCCTTCTTTGTCATCTCGATAATGGAATCTACGATATTCGCTGCATGGTCCGAAATACGCTCAAAATCTGTAATACAATGTAACAGCGTAGATACATTCTGGCTGTCTGCATAAGTCAGATTCTGACTGCTTAATTTCGTCAGATAAGCCCTCAGCTTGTCCTCGTATTTATCTACAAGATTTTCCTTTGCAATAATGTCGTCCGCTACTTCCTGTGTATAATTCTCCAAAAGTCCGATTGCTTCTAAGAAGGAATCCTTGGAAAGGTTTGCCATCTCAATGGACATGCTGTGGCACTGCTCAATGGCAAAAGATGGTGTTGCAAGGAAACGGTCGTCTAATAACGGGAACTCCTGTACCTCTTTCTTGCTCTTTTCCTCTTCGGTAATCGGAAGTGTCAGATATGCCAACTTCTCCAGACCCTTTGTAAACGGGAATAAAACTACAGTTGCAAATATATTAAAGATACTGTGAATCAGTGCAATTCCTGCTACACCAACTGTATCATTTGCAAACGGGAAATGAATAACTGCATTCAAAATACTATATAATGTCAGGAACAATACGGTACCAATAATATTAAAATACAGATGCACAAAAGCAGTACGCTTTGCATTCCGGTTTGCTCCAACAGAAGAAATCATAGCTGTAACACAGGTTCCGATATTCTGTCCTAAAATAATCGGAATAACTGAGCCATAAGTAAATGCTCCTGTTACAGACAGTGCCTGCAGTATACCTACAGATGCGGACGAGCTCTGAATCACCGCTGTCAGAAGTGCTCCTACCAGAATTCCTAAAATTGGATTATGGAACATAGTCAGTATATTGGTAAATTCAGGAACATCAGCCAACGGTTTTACTGCTCCGCTCATACTTTCCATTCCGGTCATCAATACTGCAAATCCTAATAAAATCTCCCCTACATCAGCTTTCTTGCTTTTCTTTCCGGTCATCATTAAAACAATACCTATCATCGCAAGAACCGGTGTAAAAGAAGATGGTTTTAAGAGATTAATCCATACATTTCCACTATCTATTCCGGTCAGACTTAAGAGCCAGGATGTTATCGTTGTACCGATATTGGCACCCATGATAATACCAATTGCCTGGGAAAGTTTCATAATTCCGGAGTTTACAAAACCAACTACCATTACGGTAGTTGCTGAAGATGACTGAATAACAGCAGTTACTCCGGCTCCTAACAGCACTCCTTTGAGCGGATTGGAAGTTAATTTCTCCAGTATCCTCTCTAACTTGCCTCCTGATACTTTCTCCAGCCCAGCTCCCATAACATCCATTCCATACAGGAATAGGGCCAATCCTCCAATCAGTGTCAGTATTCCAAAAATGTCCATTTTGTCCTCCTTATGCATCGTATATGCATAGACTTTTCAATTTTTTACATATTTTTCGTCTTACATATACACCATATACACTTTAGAGACTTTTTGCAAGGATATTTTATCAGTTTGTAAGAATTATGTATAAGCAGTGTAAAAAATGTACTTATTTTTTCTCTTTTGTCTAAGAATTTTTAGTCAATATGGCTTCCCGTAATGGAATAGATGACCCACTCCGCAATATTGGTAGCATGGTCGCCGATACGTTCAAAATATTTGGCTACCATAAGGATATCTGCTGCCTGCTCGCCATTTTCTGCACTCTTATTAATCATCTGGATTAAATCCTGTTTTACTTTCATAAAAAGGTCATCCACAACATCATCCTGTGCGATTACTTTTTTTGCCAGCTCCATATCGCGTTTTACAAAGGCATCAATGCTCTTGATAACCATGTCTGTGGTTTCCTTTGCCATACCCTGAATCTCTTCCGGGCTGATGATATACGGTTCATCAGACATCAGCAGTGTCATCTCGGAAATATCACCGGCATGGTCACCGATTCGCTCCATATCGGTAATCATCTTTAATGCTGCAGAAATCAGACGCAAATCTCTTGCTACCGGCTGCTGCTGCAATAAAAGCTTCATGCATAAGGATTCAATATCACGCTCCTGATGGTCGATTTCCACATCATATGCCATTGCTTTTTTGGCTTTTTCCGTATCCTGGTTTACCAGGGCAGAAACTGCCATTTCAATGGCATGCTCTATCATGCTTCCCATCTGGATTAATTCATTGTTCAACTGTTCTAGCTGTCTGTCAAAACGATTACGCATTTAACCGAACCTCCCTGTAATATAATCTTCTGTCCGTTTGTCTGTTGGAACGGAGAATAATTTTTCGGTATCTCCACTCTCTATAATCTCTCCCAATAAGAAAAATACTGTTTTATCCGATACACGGGTTGCCTGCTGCATATTATGAGTTACCATAATAATGGTATAATCTTTTTTTAATTCGATTACCAGATCCTCGATTTTGGAAGTAGAAATCGGGTCCAGTGCCGAAGTCGGCTCATCCATCAGGATTACTTCCGGCTGTACTGCCAGCGCTCTTGCAATACAAAGTCTCTGCTGCTGTCCACCGGACATGCCCAGTGCACTCTTATTCAGACGGTCTTTTACTTCATCCCAGATAGCTGCCTGCCGCAGGGATGTCTCCACGATTTCATTTAATTTGGCTTTGTTGTGGATACCGTGGGTCCTCGGACCGTATGCAATATTGTCATAGATACTCATCGGAAATGGATTCGGCTTCTGGAATACCATTCCCACACGTTTTCTAAGCTGGCTGACATCCATGCCGCTGTAAATATTTTCACCGTCTAATCTCACATCTCCGGTAATCTTACATCCCTCTACCAAATCATTCATTCTGTTTAATGTTTTTAAAAATGTAGACTTTCCACAACCGGATGGTCCGATAAATGCAGTTATCTCTTTTGCATTGATATCAAGATTCACATCTTTTAATGCATGGAAGTCTCCGTAATGTAAGTCAAGTCCTTTGACAGAAAATTTTGCCTGCTCACTCATTTTACTTCTCCATCTCCTTTCGTGAATTTCCCGGCTATCAAAGTTGATACACCATTTATCAGTAATACAATGACCAGAAGGACTACGCCGGTTGCATAAGCTTCATTGGTATGTAAGCCCTCTCTGGAAAGTGAATACATATGAACGGCCAAAGTTCGTCCGGATGCCATCAGGTTCGGTGCAAGGTCTGCTACCGTTCCTGCAGTATAAATCAGTGCTGCGGTCTCTCCTACAATTCGCCCTACTGCCAGGATGATTCCGGATAAGATTCCCGGCATTGCAGATGGAAGAACGATACGGAATACCGTACGAAGTCTTCCTGCTCCCAATCCAAAACTTCCTTCCCGGTAGGTATCCGGCACACAGAGCAATGCTTCTTCCGTAGTTCGCATGATAACCGGCAATACCATAATGGCAAGAGTTGCCGCACCGGCTAACATGGAATAACCCCAGTGCAGATAAGTTACGAAAAATAACATACCAAACAGACCATATATAATAGAAGGGATACCCGTTAAGGTCTCTGCCGTAATTCTTACTACTTTAACCAGTTTACTTCCCTTCGGTGCATATTCCACCAGATAAACTGCGGCTCCGATTCCAAGCGGTACTGCAAAAAGCAGGGAAAACAGCGTCATTTCCAGTGTATTTATCATTGCCGGAAGCATGGATACGTTATCCGAATTATATTCCAGTGCGAAAAGACCTGGTTTTAAATATGGCACACCGTGAATCAATATGTACGCCACCAGATAAAGTAATACTGCTACTGTTATAATTGCTGCTGCTACTACCAGCAGAAATAAAAGGAAGGAACCCGGATGCTTTTTATAAGAATTCATTTTATCTTTGAATTTTGTCATTATTCTTTATCCGCCTTTCCTTTTACAATTGAAAATACCAGATTGATAATAAGAATAAATACAAACAGTACAACGCCGGTTGCAATCAATGCCTCACGGTGCAGGTCCGTTGCATAACCCATTTCAATTACGATATTTGTTGTCAGGGTACGTACACCCTTAAATATACTGTTTGGAATACGCGCCTGGTTACCTACTACCACCATAACCGCCATGGTCTCACCAATGGCACGGCCGATTCCTAAGATGACTGCTGCCATAATTCCCGATTTTGCTGCCGGAACCACAGTCTTAAAAACACTCCGCTCATGGGTTGCGCCAAGTGCCAGTGCTCCTTCATAATAATGCTCCGGTACTGCACGGATGGCAGCTTCCGATACACTGATTATGGTTGGAAGTATCATGATTCCAAGAAGGATCGATGCGGTAAATATACTGTTTCCGTTTCCTTTAAAATGTTCTCTTACAAATGGTACTATGACTACCAGACCAAAGAATCCATATACGATGGACGGGATTCCTGCTAACAGGTCTACCATCGGCTTTAAGAAGCTATGAAGCTTCTTCGGGCAAAATCTTGCCATAAAGATTGCCATTAAGATCCCAATTGGTACTCCCACCACAATTGCTCCGGCGGTTACATAGATACTGCCTAAAATCATCGGGAAGATCCCGTAGAGGTTATTTCCCGGTTTCCATTTTGTACCTAGCAGAAAATCCGGCAATCCGATTTCTTTGATTGCCGGTATTCCATTTGCAAAAAGGAAAACACAGATTAAGGCAACAGCCAGTATGGAGAAACTGGCTGTGAGTAAGAATACTATTTTCATTGCTTTTTCTTTGAAATTATTCATACTGTTCTTACCTTATCCTACTTGCAGATTTATTTTGCAACTTCATCCCAGGTTGTTACTGCACCTGTGAAGATATCCTTTACATTATCTGAACTCATCTCATCCATTGGGTTGCTGTTGTTTACTACTACTGCGATACCATCCATTGCGATTACCTGTGCGGTAAGTCCGCCTTCTGTTTCGCTGTCTTTTAATTCTCTGGAAGCCATTCCGATATCACAGGTTCCTTCCATTGCTGCTATCATACCTGTTGTAGAATCAGATTCCTGAAGTTCGATTTCTGCATCTTTGTTGATTGCTTTGTATGCTTCAATTAATTTCTCCATTACTGGTTTTACGGAAGAAGAACCGGCTACTACGATTTTTCCGGTAGAACCATCCGATGTAAATGCTCCGTTGCTTCCCTGTGAAATATAACCATTGTCTTCGATTACTTTCTGTCCTTCATCACTCATGATGTAGTTGATGAAATCTGCTGCAAGTCCTGTTGCATCACCTTTCGTTGCAATGTTAAATGGTCTTGCGATTTTGTATGTACCGGCTTTGATGTTTTCTGCTGTTGCTTCTGCTCCGTCAATCTTTAATGCCTTTACGGTATCATTTAAAGAACCAAGTGATACATAACCGATTGCATATTCATCACCAGCTACGGATGTAAGCATTACTTCTGTACTGTTTGTGATATTTGCTTCCTCAGTTGTGTTATCAATTTTATTTCCATCTGCATCTTTCTCTTCGATACCAAACAGCTCGATAAATGCTCCTCTTGTTCCGGAACCATCTTCTCTGGACTGTACGTTAATCATTTCACTGTTATCAAAATCTGATGTATCTGCTGCATCACTGCTGCTGTCTGCCTCTGTTGTTGTGCCTGTCTTCTGGCTGTCATCTGATGCGGTTTCTTTACTTCCACATCCTGTTAATGCGCTGATTGCTAATGCTCCTACCAGCATTACGGATAATAATTTCTTTTTCATTTTCTTTCCTCCAAAATGATTTATTTTTTCTTTTCTCGTCTTCGTGACAATTGTTATCATAACGGGGGAACGTAAAATACAAAGCTATGGTTTTGTAAATTGTATGTAAAAAAGCAGGTATATCAAAACTATGATATGCCTGCTTTCAATATTTTAATGTAGTTCTTCTTTATTTATCATACATTTCTAAAATTTCCAGTGCATTTTCTTCTTTTACGCCTAATTCTTCCTTTAATAATTCCACTATCTCATCTTTGGATTTTTCAAATCGGCGACCAAGACGTATGATTTCCTCTGCTTTTCCTTCTGCTTCGCCCTGTTTCCGAATCCGCTCTTCTCTCTCAAAACTCTTCATATATGCAAGACCTACCTCTCCATCCCGCTTAACTGCTGTCACCATCTGATGTAACTTTTTCAGACTCTCGGTGGAAGCATTCTCTATGGATGAATGCTCCATGTAATGCAGTAGCTGTTTTAATTCCTCCGGTGGATTTCCTTCCCTTCCTCTTGTATACAGGAATATCGTCTGTGCGCCATCCTCATACTCTAATTCCGGCACCTCAATACAGCGATTCTTGATAGTATACACCATACGATTCAGTCCAAAAGGGTCATAGGTTGTAATAAAAATTACGATGACATTCCGAAGGCTCCCATAGGTATCCCCTGCAGTCAGATTACCTGCATCAATCTTTGCATGGTAAAAACGGACTCTTCGGGGCAGTGATACAATCTCTTCTTTCCCGTCATTCTGGTCTGGTTCTATATCAAAGATTTCTCCGTTCTCCTCATCCAGATATACATCCAGACGAATGCCGTGGGTTTCTGTATTCTCTCCACAAAAAAATCGCTGCGGCACTACTGTAAGCTTTCCTATCTGCCGGTGCAGAATACACTCCAAAATGTATCTCGCCGACTGTTCTCCGTATATTTTGTGGCTGGTCAGGCTGTTTACCAGAAAGTCATCCACCAGATTCAGTTCCTCTAAAGTTTTCATGTTTCCTCCTTTTCCCATAATGCAAAGAAAAGCAGGATAGCATATCCCATTTTTGATTCTGAAATTCCACCTATTCAATGCACTATGCGTTCATTAATTGTAATTAGAATTTAAAAGCATAGAATTCATTGAATTGATACTAGAAATTTAGATTGGCTTTCGCCATTCGAAAATCAGAATATATGCTTTGTGTTGATTGTAACAAATGCCCTTAAAGAAAACAAGTAAAACATTTATAAAATTATGCCATAAGAAAAAAGCAGATAACTGCTTTCGCAATTACCTGCTTTCTTCTTATTCTTATTGATTTCTGATTTTAATTACTCTGTTGCTACATCTAATAATGCTTCATCAAGCTCTGTCATGCTTCCATCAGAAATGCTGTATACGTTATCTTCTCCAATCACTTCTACAACAACTTCCTGTGGATCATTGTATGTGATACTGTCTAATCTTGCACTCATAAGATCATACATCATCTGATACATCTGCTCATACATTTCATCCTCTGTTGGATAAGTATCTGCATCAAAGGAATTTGCCCACTCTGTGAACTCTGTCATAAGTTCTTCCTGGATTCCGTTGAAAAGACCTGTCATCTGCTCAATTTCAACAGTTACATAATATCCGTCTTTGTCATCCATCTTCTCAGCATCTTTTACAGTGTATTTTGCTTTTGCATATACATCTTTAAAAAGCTGACGATAGCTGTTGCTTAACTCATCGGATAAGTTGAACTGATCCATCTCTGTCATCATAGCGTCGATGTTAGATTCGTAATCAGATTCTGCCTGCTCTTTGCTACGGCCAGTCATTTTCATGTACTGCTCTGTCTCTCCTTTTGTTAAAAGATCCAGACAGGACTCTACATAAGCTGCTGCATCAAATTTTCCACAGCCAGCCAGGTTTACTACCATCATTACGGCAACTAAACCAGTTACTAATGCTTTCTTCAATGTTTTCATGATAATTTCTCCCTTACATTCATTGTTCTTTAGCGCATTAACGCAGTTACATAGAGTAATATACCATACCTTATTCTATTTCGCAACCGATTTCCTTTGTACCAATTGTCCTTTTACCTTATTCCAGTCACTTCTGATTTTTCATACGCTTTACAATCTTGGTTCATTTTTTACGCAAATCCACTTATGGATTTTACCTGCTTCTCTTAGAATGTCATTTGTGCTTATACAAAAAAACGACATTTTATGGAGGTTATTATGAAAAAGAAATTTGTAAGTACTTTATTAATTATCAGTATTTTATCAACCGGTTTACTCAGTGGCTGTGGTAAAAGTTCATCCTCTGAATCCGTAGACCTCACTTCCGTATCCTTAGATACAATTAAGGAAAAAGCCAAAGAAGAAGGAACTATTTCTTCTGTTGGAATGCCGGATGACTGGGCCAACTGGAAAGGCAGCTGGGAAAATATCACATCAACCTACGGTCTTGAGCATGATGATACAGATATGACTTCTTCAGAAGAATTATCAATATTTGAAAGTGAAAAAGATTCTCCTACCAAAGATATCGGCGACGTAGGACAGGCGTTTGGACCAACTGCCGTTGATATGGATGTTGTACAGCCTTATAAAGCTTCCACCTGGGATTCCATTCCTGACTGGGCAAAAGATCCGGATGGTAAATGGACGATTTCTTATCTTGGCACTATGAGTGCACTGGTAAATACCAATAACGTTTCCGATCCGATCACTTCCTGGGAAGACCTGAAAAACAGTGATGCAAAAGTTACTTTAGGTGATGTATTAAGAGGTGCCAGCTCACAGATGGCAGTTTTATCCTGTGCTTATGCCATGGGTGGTGATGCAGAGAATCTTGATCCTGCTTTTGACTACTTCAAAGAACTGGCAAGTGAAGGACGTATTGATGTTGCTGACGGCAGTGTAGAACGTCTGAACCGTGGTGAAATCGATGTTTTAGTAACCTGGGATTATCTTTCTTTACAGTATCGTGATATTGTAGCAGATAATAATCCAGACCTTAATATGGAATGTCATGTTATGCAGGACGGTGCTGTCCAGTCCGGATACTGTCTGGTTATCAATAAATATGCACCACATCCTTACTCCGCTGCATTAACAGTAGAATATCTCTTAAGTGATGAAGGTCAGATTGACCGGGCAAGAGGATATGCAAGACCAATCCGTGAAGATGTTGTCCTTCCAGATGATCTGAAAGCAAAAATGATTTCCGATGACGAATATACAAACACCATTCCATTAACAGATAACGATACTGTTACCAAGGCTTGTTCTGAAATTGCCAACCGTTGGGAAGAAGAAATCATTCCTCTTATCGGTGAATAGAAGTTGGTGACAGCATGAATAATTTCAAAAAAAACTGGCGGAAAATGGGCTTTTTTATGCCCTTTTTCCTTTTAATTATCTTCTTTTTATTTGTTCCATTCTTCCAGATGCTTGCCAAAAGCTTCTCCACAGGAGAAGGACATTTCGGCTTATCCTGGTATATCGAGATTTTTTCTAAAACAAGCTATCTGGTTGCCATTAAAAACAGTATCTGGATTACAATATGTTCCACTTTCTTAGGAACAATCCTTGATTTCCTGCTTGCACTTGCATTAAGCAATGCCGAAAAACGTAACAAACGGTGGTATTTATCCCTTTTAAATCTTACTTCCACCTTCGCCGGGCTTCCATTGACCCTGGCCTTTGTCACGCTGCTTGGAACTGCCGGAGTATTTGTCTTAATCGGAAAAAATATGGATATTTCCTGGCTTGCAAATTATAATTTGTATTCTTTAAAAGGAATGTTTATTATTTTCCTCTATTTCCAGATTCCAATGGGAACTCTCCTGCTGCTCCCGGCCTTTCAGGAAATCCGGAAAGAATGGAAAGAAGCGGCTTTACTGATGAACTGCAGTTCCTTCCGTTTCTGGCGGAAAATCGGATTACCGATTATGATGCCTTCCATCATGGGAACCGTCAATATGCTCTTTGCAAATGCTTTAATTGCTTATACGACACCATATCTGCTGGTAAACAACGGTGTTCCGCTATTACCGATTAAGATTACAGATATGTTTGTAGGTGATGTCAGACAGCGTCCGGAACTTGGTAGTGCATTATCTATCGTTATGCTTCTTATCATGCTATTAGTGCTTGGCTGCACCAACTTTGTTAAAAAATTATTTCAGAAAGGAAGGGATTAAATGAAAAAGAATCGTACACTGGGATTTATATGGCAGATTATCATTGCCCTGTTTTTACTCCTTCCTCTGACTGTTTCCTTTATTTATTCCTTTGCAGGAAGATGGACTTCTATTTTACCTCAGAATCTGACTTTTCAGTTTTATATTGATAAATTTACCGATTCTGCCTTTTTCCTTGGAATTTTACGCGGTATTTTCATCTCCGCACTCCCTGTTATCCTTGTTAACATCATCATTCTGTTAACACTTTTTGCCACTATCGTATATTTTCCACGCATGGAAAAATATATCCAGGTCTGCTGTATTATACCTACTACAATTAATGGTATTATCCTTGCAACCTCAATCCTGTCAACCTATGCAGGAAGCGGCACCATCTTTTCCAACCGGATTATCATGCTGATGTGCGCATACTGTATTTTCTGTCTTCCGCTTACTTATCAGGGAATCCGGAACAGCCTGTATGCCGTAAATACCAAAACATTATTAGACGCGGCTTCCATTCTTGGTGCCAATAAATTTTATGGATTTGTAAAGATTATCGTTCCTACTGTTCTTCCGGGACTTATGAATACTGCGCTTATCAGTTTCTCTGCCCTGTTTGGAGATTTTGCCATTATCAAGATTATCGCATCCTCCCAGTACGAAACAGTACAGACCTACCTTTACAAAAACCGGAATACCGATTTGCAGTCATTCAGTGCCGGCGTGGTAATCTTACTGGTTTTAACCATGATCATTAATCTGACTGTTCATAAATGTGCAGCCAGAAATAACCCTCAGGGAAATAAGGAGAATTAAATCAAATGAGTTACATGGAGATTTCAAATATAGAAAAATCTTTTGACAAAAACGAAGTACTGAAAGGTATTTCATTAAATATAGAGCAGGGAGAATTTGTAAGTTTACTTGGTCCTTCCGGATGTGGAAAATCCACTCTGCTCCGCTGTCTGTCCGGTCTTGAGACCATTGACAAAGGCACCTTTGTTCTGGATAGAAATGATGTTACGGAAACACCTGCCCAGAACCGGAATATCGGTATGGTTTTCCAGCAGTATTCACTTTTCCCGAATATGACTGTGGAAGAGAATTTATCTTTCCCGCTCACAATCCAGAAAATGCCAAAGGCTGACCAGAAAGCCAAAATAGATGATGTCCTGAATATCGTTGGTCTGACCGATAAGAAGAAAGCCTATCCAGGTAATCTCTCCGGTGGTCAGCAGCAGCGTGTTGCTTTAGCCAGAGCAATCATTTCCCGCCCGAAGGTTCTGCTTCTGGATGAGCCTTTAAGCGCAATTGATGCCAAACTTCGTAAGAATCTGCAGATTGAAATCCGGCGCATCCAGCAGGAGCTTAACATCACTACGATTTTTGTTACGCACGACCAGGATGAAGCCATGAGTATGTCTGACCGCATCTGTCTTCTGAATGATGGCAGAATCGAGCAGGTCAGCAGCCCGATTGAACTGTATACAAAGCCAAAGACCCGCTTTGCCGCAAGTTTTATCGGTCATTATAATGTTTTATCCCCGGAGGAATTCTTACAGGCATTCCAGATGGCCGCTCCTGACAATAAAATGACTGCCATCCGTCCGGAAACCATTCAGATTTCCACGGAAAAGCCGGAAGGAAATGACTCCATGCATACCCTTTCCGGAAAAATCATAAATAACCGTTCTGTTGGAAATACTTTACACTATCATATTGATGTAAATGGAATTACTTTTAAAGTAGATACGCTTTTCAGAAGTTTTGCTTTATATAAAGATGAACAGCAGGTCTGGCTTTCTTTAGAAAAACGGAACTGTCTGCCACTTGAAGATTAAGGAGGATAATTACTATGAAAGCCTGTGATAAAATGTTTTCCGAAGAAGGTTCCTGGTTTAAAGGAAACCTTCATTCCCACACCGTAAATTCTGATGGCCGTCTGACACCTGCGCAGTCGGCTTCCTATTACAGAGAGCATGGATATTCCTTCCTCTGTCTCTCTGAACATGATTATTATACCGATCTCAGAGAAGAATTAGACCGTGATGACTTTATTATTCTTCCGGGACTTGAAGCAAGCACCTATCTCATTACATCCGACGATTTTTCAGATGTTTTCGATGCGGAAACCTTAAACCGTGGTTACTGTGATATGACTTTTCAGGAACTTATGGCATTCCGGAATAAAAACTTCCACTTCTGTCTTAAGAAAGCCCATCACATCCATGGTATTCTTGGCACAAAGGAAATGCAGAAAACTGCCGATGCAGATGCTTTTACCACAAACCAGCTTTATCCGATCCGCGTCTATCTAAATCAATGGAACGGAATAGCGGCTGCACAGACGCTGTCTGACAGCTTAAAACAGAAAGGCTGTTTTACCACCTATAATCACCCTGTCTGGTCCCGCGTGGATATTGAGGATGTCCGGGATTTACAGGGCGTCTGGGCTATCGAATGTTATAACTACGATACCGTCAACGAATGCGCTGAGGGAGAGGACACGGTATTCTGGGATACCATGCTCCGCCATGGAACTGATATTTCCTGCTTTGCTTCGGATGACAACCATAATGGCGGAACTTTTCAGGACAGCTTCGGCGGCTTTGTCATGGTAAAATCTGAACGCCTCGACCACGAAAGCATTGTAACGAATCTTTTAAAAGGAAATTATTATTCCTCCAACGGCGCTGTAATTACGCAGTGGGGCATCCGCAACGGCGAAGTCTATGTGGACTGTGAAAATGCCGAGCGCGTGAACTTCATCTGCGGTGGCAGCATCGGAAGCAGCAAAACCGTCATGATGGAAAATCAGATTCCGTTGCAGCATGTTTCTATCCCTCTTAGCGGTCGGGAACAATATGTCCGCATTGAAGTGAAGAATACTCTCGGACAGACCGCCTGGACGAATCCTATTATATTTTAATCGCTACGCGTAAAAAAAGGACGATTCTTTCGAATCATCCTTTTGTATACGTTGTGTACCTGCCGGTTCAGAATTAATCCTGAACGTAAGGCATAATTGCGATATGACGTGCTCTCTTGATAGCAACTGTCAAAGCTCTCTGATGTTTTGCACAGTTTCCTGTGATTCTTCTTGGAAGAATTTTTCCTCTCTCAGAGATATATCTTTTTAACTTATTTACATCTTTATAATCGATGGTGTTGTCTTTTCCACAGAAAACACAAACTTTCTTTCTTCTGTGCATTCCGCCTCTTCTTCTCATTGGCGCACCATCTCTGTCTGTCTTATTGAAAGCCATGGCTATTACCTCCTATTGATTTAGTTAAATGGTAATTCCTCATCAATTCCGTCAGGGATATTCATAAATCCATCGCCTGCACTGCTTGGTGAAGGTCTGTCAGCCGGTGCGAAACCGCCTGCATTGTCGGATGCTGATTTACTCTCAGCAAATTCCTGCTCTTCTATTATGACATCAGTGGTATATACTTTCTGACCGTCTTTGTTGGTGTAACTTCCGGTCTGGATACGACCTGTTACAAGTACCTTAATTCCTTTATGGAAATATTTCTCAGCAAACTCTCCTGCTCTTCCAAATGCTACGCAGTTGATAAAATCAGCGGTCTGCCCATCATTCCCTTCGCGTCTGCCTCTGCGGTCTACAGCCAGTGAATATCTTGCGATTGCCATCTGGTTATCTCCGCTGGAGTAACGAACCTCCGGGTCTCTTGTTAAACGTCCCATAAGTATAACTTTATTCATACCACTTTCTCCTTCTCTTCTATTTATGCCTCGTCTTTTCTAACGCATAAGAAACGAAGTACGTTGTCCATAATACGAACATTCTGCTCTACTTCTGCCGGAACAGATGATTCTGCCTCGAACTGGATGAAATAGTAGAAGCCGTCGCTCATTTTCTGAATGTCGTAAGCTAATTTCTTCTTACCCCACTCTTCTACTTCTGTTACAGTTCCACCTGCACGAGTGATATACTCTTTTGCTCTCTCAACTGTAGCAGTTCTGACATCGTCTTCGATCTTGGCATTCACAACAAGTGCTAATTCATATTTGTTCATGCTAGATTTACCTCCTTTTGGTCTCTGGCCTCCTGTCTATGCAGGAAGCAAGGAATTTTTACATATCACGAGCCTATATGATAGCATAATCTGACCTGTTTCGCAAGTGTTTTTCTTATTATTCTTACGATTCTGTTTCATTTTTTTGCTCACTTTTTTTTCGAAGACCTTTGGTATTCTTCTCCACCAGTTTTCTAGCAATCATAATCTGATGGTCACAACCCATGCATTTCAACCGGAAATCCGCTCCTACCCGAAGAATTTCCCACTCCTGGCTTCCACAGGGATGCTGTTTTTTTAATTTTACAATATCGCCTACTTCGTATTGATAATTATTCATGTCGTCCCTTTCTTCTATGATTATCTTCTATATTATTAGGTAATTTCTTCTGCCTCTTTCAGACCTCTGACAATACGGCTCCGATGCTGCCCTGTATCAGTAAGTCTGCCCGGTTGTCCAATGGCGTGGTGGACTTATTAATCAGCACCAGCTTATTGCCCCGGTAATAATCGATAAGTCCTGCTGCAGGATATACTGCCAGTGAAGTACCTCCGATGATGAGCATATCTGCATGGCTGATATAATACACCGCATCCTCTAAGGTCTGCTGGTCTAAGCCTTCCTCATATAAAACCACATCCGGCTTGATGCTGCCGCCGCATTCATCACAGGTTGGAATTCCACTGCTCTTTAAAATGTACTCTGCATCAAATAGCTTTCCGCAGCTCTGGCAGTAGTTCCGATGGACACTGCCATGAAGCTCTAATACCTTTTTGCTGCCGGCTGCCTGATGCAGTCCATCAATATTCTGCGTCACAACCGCCTTTAACTTACCAGCTGCCTCAAGCTCTGCTAATTTCTTATGCGCTGCATTAGGCTTTGCATCCAGGTACAGCATTTTATCCCGGTAGAATCGGTAAAATTCTTCTTTTTTACGCATATAAAAGCTGTGGCTTAAGATGGTTTCCGGCGGATAATCGTATTTCTGGTTATAAAGTCCGTCCACACTCCGGAAATCCGGAATGCCGCTCTCCGTAGATACACCTGCACCTCCAAAGAATACAATATTATCTGAGTCCATGACCCATTGCTTCAATGTCTCGATACCATCCATTCTACTGCCTCCTGTTCCATTAAAAGTAGTCTTTCTCTTTTATTCCGCTTCGCTTTCTGTGCCTGCATTCTCCTCTGCCGGTGCCACGTCACCATTTGGAACTGCCTCTGTCTGTACTGCATGTACCAAGAAACGGTAATCATAGCCTGCCTTGTTGCAGGTCATCAATGTAATTACTTTATCCTCTGGTGTTACCTCTACGCCGGTATCATACGCTGACTGTGCCTTTACACCATCTAAGAATTCCTGAAACTGCTCATCGGTTGCAAACTGGGTATAGAAATCCACTTCATTATCCACTCTTGCCAGATAACAGGAAAAAATATCATAACGGTAGGTATAATCCGGTGTATAAATATAAAAATACGGATTTTCTTTATAAAATTCCTCATCCTTATAGTTATTTAATTTACCAAACATGGTCTTGTCCTTCATATTATGACCATAGATGAAGGTATTCTGGTCAGAAAAATCAGCATGATTGTTGGCATCCATGAAAATACTTGCCGCTGTTACAGCCTGTCCCTCAAAGGTATGCTTCAGATAATATTCATTATCCTCTCCCTGCATAATCGGATAGCTGATATCAATATTTTCAAACCGGATCCAGCCGATGCAGTCCGGGTTCAGCTCCTTTAATCCGGAAAAATCTACGATAAATTCTCCGTTTTCTTCCGTACTGATTTCATCCTTTGGCTGTTCACTGACATATTTCTGCAGTCCCTTATATTCATGGCTTCCTTTCCAGTAAGTAATTCCATACAGAATCAATCTTACTGCCGCATACAAAAATACTGCCAGTGCCAGCAGAAATAAAATCCGAAACAGGATATTCTGCTGTTTTTTCTTCTTTCGCTCATTTTTAATCTTTCCTGTCATTGTCACACCCCCAATTTTTCTCTATTTGCTGCAATAGACCTACAGAATCTGCCACTGGCAGCTTCTTACGGATGCGTTGGTAACTGCGAGCAACTCGCGTAAAAAAGAATGTGCCTTGGCACATTCTCGCGCCTGCGGCGGTCGCTTGCGACATCTACCTTATACGCCGCAGTGCGCATCCCCGCGGAGCGGTTTTTACTTTACAGGAAAGCAATTTCCTGTAAAGTAAAAAACCACCGCCCATAAGACAGTGGTTAAAGAGTTGCGGGAACAGGATTTGAACCTGTGACCTTCGGGTTATGAGCCCGACGAGCTTCCAGACTGCTCCATCCCGCGCTATTTATTTGCAAAAGCTATTATAGTCCTTCCTTCTGCAAATGTCAAATTTCTATGTCCCTGCCTTACATAATATACAGTTACAAGCACTTTTATTCCTGATTTTTGAAGAATTGTATCTTCATCATCTGAAGTCCTGTACAGTCCTCGTCAACCCAGAAAAAGTGTAGCACACTATTTATGGAAAGTCTACACCCGTCCCGCCAAAAAGATACTTGCCGCAATTCCTGCCAGCGTAGCAAACAATGCCCCCGGAAGCGTAAAGCCGGTCTTTCGTACTTTTACCGACATAAAATAAATTGACATGGTATAAAAAATGGTCTCGGTGCAGCTTAACATGACAGAGGCTGCCATTCCCACGAAGGAATCACACCCGGCTTCCTTGTATAAATCCACCAGCAGTCCGGTTGCCGCCGAGGAGGAAAACATTTTGACAATGGCAATGGGGATAAGCTCGGAAGGGATTCCGATATGTTTCGTCCAGCCCATGCAGGTAGTAGAAATGAAGTCCAACAGCCCGGAGGCTCTTAGGATCCCGACTGCTACCATAAGCCCCACCAGCGTTGGCAGGATTCCAACTACTGTCTGTATGCCTTCTTTTGCGCCCTTTAAAAAATCGTCATATACATTTTTCTTCATCAGAATGCCGAATCCTACGATGTAAAAGACCAGTATCGGAATCAGGGCATCTGACAGGAACATAAGAAAGCGCATCCTCATTCTCCTGCTAAGAGCTTCTTTTTCATTCTATGCAGACAGGAGAACTATCATGCCTCTTTTTACTGCTTCCGCAGGCGCAGCCCCACGCCCTTGCGGGTTTCGATGTAATCCCTGCCGCTTAATTCCCGCAGTTTCCGTCGTAAGTTGCTGGCATGGACTTTGATGGAATTTTCTACACAGTCCGGTGTATCTTCTGCAATTTCGTCTAACAGCGTTGTCTTTGTCACTGTCCGTCCGTTCCGCTGTATCAGGCATTTTAAAATAGCAGCTTCTGTTCTGGTAAGCTTCGTAGTCTGCCCGCCAATGGTCGCCAGCCGCTTCTCGATATCCAGCTTTATCTCTTCGTAATAGAAAAATCTTACTTTCTCTTTTTCTGCCGGAATCTTACTCAGACGTACTTCCACGCGGATGCGGAATTCCTGCATATCAAAGGGCTTTCTGATATAATCGTCTGCCCTTTCTATGCATTTTTTACACCGTTCAAAAACAGAGCCGGTTTTCTCCGGCCGAATCAATAGCAGCGGCTTTGCCTGCACCAGGGCGAGGAAGGTATTCTCCCATATTGCTGCTACATCCTCTTTTCCGGCAAATTCCTTCTGCTCAAGGTCTAATACCACCATATCCACAATAACCTGCTGAAATAACTCCCCGGCATCTGTGAGGGAATCCGCCCGCACTGTAAAATAGCCTTTTTCGTCCAGTACCTGCTCCATGGCATCCCCCAATGCTTTATCCTGTTCGATGATTCCTATGGTATACATTAATCCGTTCTCCTTCGACTTACAATCCGGCAGAAAATGACTGCCGTTGCTGTGCTGATAATGGTCGCTGCAAGTCCCGGTCCCACCACCGCAGCCGGATGCACCGAGCCATACTGACTGCGGTACGCCACAATGTTCATGGGAATCAGTTGCAGAGACGATATATTGATAATCAAAAAGGTACACATTTCCTTTGTGGCATTTCCGGAATACTTCTGTATGTTTTTTCCGGCTGCCTTAAGTCTGGCAATATGTAACTCCTGTAATTGCTGCATTGCCTTTAAGCCTGCCGGCGTTGCCGCCCAGCCAAGCCCTAGCATATTGGCTATCATATTGACTGCTATGTAATGATTGGCAGGATGGTCATCGGGTATATCTGGAAAAAGAAATGTCAGCACCGGCCGCATTTTCTTTACTGCCGCTTTTACAATGCCGCTGCATTCCGCAATTTTCATCATTCCCATCCAGAACGCCATGACTCCTGTCATCGTAATGGCTAATGCCACTGCTTCTTTGGCAGAGTTTACTGCTGCCTCCGTCACTTCCGGCAGTGTTCCGTTGATTGCACCGTAGAGCACTCCCACAAGAATCATAAATCCCCACAGATAATTCATTTCGAACCTCTTTTGCTTTCCCGTTACTCTACTATATGCAGTTTCCCCGGAAGGAACTACTTTCTCTGGTGATTATAGCACACCATCTTCTGCCATATCACGTTCTTTTGTCATATCGATACGATTTTTTTCATATTCTTTGTTGAACACTCTTCATCCGAGGCCGTCTATGCTGCACAAATATATTTCTCCTTTTCTGATAACCATTTGCTTTGCTTTATCCTTATTTCTTCTAAGCGGGTGCAGCAAAAACCAGTCGGCTTCTGATTCCGGTTATATTGCGCCGGATTCCATTTCCTTTGAGGAATATACCAGTCTTTTATTTCAAAGCGAAGTAACCTCCGATACCCTGACCCTTCACTATACCTTAAGCCAGCCGGAAGTCTATGGCATTACCGATTATAAAATTGCTCTGCCGGATTATTCTGCCAATGCCAGAAAGCAATCTGCCTTAAATATCGAAAATATCTCCTGTGGGTTACAGTCCTATGACTATGAGGTACTGACCACCGAGCAGAAGCTGACCTATGATATTTTAAATGACTATGTCTCTTCTAACCGCAGTCAGTCGGACTATACCTATTACCCGGAAATCCTGCGTCCTTCCACCGGATTTCCTGCCCAGCTTCCGGTTCTGCTATCAGAATACCATTTCTATGACCGTAAAGATGTGGAGGATTATCTAACTCTGCTTTCACTGATCCCATCCTGCTTTGATTCTGTCTTAGATTATGAAACGAATAAAATCAATGAGGGACTTTTTCTTTCGGATACCCAGGCGGATACGCTGATTGCAGACTTAAATACCTTCTGTGATAACAGTTCTGAGCATTATCTGATTACTACTTTTCGTAATAAAGTAGCGGAACTTCCTGGTTTAACAGCAGAGGAACAGGCTTCCTACTGTATCGAAAATGAAGGTGCTTTTAGGGAATATGTTCTGCCAGCCTATGAAGCTTTGCGGGATTTTCTGGTGGAGCACAAGGGCAGTGGCAGTAACTCCGCCGGACTTTGCTATTTTCCGGATGGCTCAGACTATTATGCTGCTTTGGTTTATGACGCCACCGGCTCTTCCCATTCCATAGATGAACTTTTAGAAATGACGGAAAAGCAACGGAAATCCGACCTTCTTGCCATCAACGGGATTGCTGCCAGTCATCCCGGTATCTCTCTTGCTTCCGATGATTTTCCAATGAAGGATGCCACCCCGGAGGAGATGCTTACCTGTCTTTCTTCCGCTATTACAAAGGATTTCCTGCCGCCGGTCTCTACGGATTTTTCCGTCCGCTCCGTGGACCCTTGTATGCAGGATTCCATGGCTCCCGCCTTTTATCTGACAGCCCCTATCGATAACATTTCCCATAATGTCATCTATATCAATCCCCGCAGCCACTACGAAGGCTTCGAGCTTTTCACCACACTGGCGCACGAAGGATTCCCGGGACATCTCTATCAGACTACCACTACGTCTGCCTCCGGCTGTGCACCCATCCGGAGTATTCTCAACTATCCCGGTTATGTAGAGGGCTGGGCAACTTATGTGGAAATGCTCTCTTACTCTTATGCCGGTCTGCCGGAGGAAAAGGCTTCGCTCCTTATGCACAACCAGTCCGCTCTTTTGAGCCTCTATGCCACCGCAGATTTATCCATTCATGGAAAAGGCTGGACGCTCAGCGACCTTAAGGACTTCTTAAGTGATTATGGCATCGACAATAAAGAAGCCGCCTCCGAAATCTACGACTATATCGTAGCGGAGCCGGCTCATTATCTCAAATATTATATTGGCTGCCTGGAATTTCTTCAGCTAAAGGACTACGCCAAAGAAACCTTCGGGGATTCCTATTCCGATAAACAGTTTCACCAGGCAGTGTTGTCCATCGGTCCTGCACCTTTTGATATTGTAAAAAAATATTTAAAGGACTACTACCGGCAGACTATTTAACTTCTACTTTAACAGTGCCTGATATACATCACGTTTACTGATGCCACGATCCTTTGCCACCTGCTTCATAGCTTCCTTCCGTTCCATGCCGGAAGCCTCATAATGTACCATATGTTCCTCGACGGAAAGGCTCTCCCAGGCTTCTCTTGCTTCCTGTTCCTTTGTCTCAAATGTCTTTCCGGAAATAACTAAAACGTACTCTCCTTTTGGTTCGTTGTCCTCATAAAATCTTATGACATCTTTGAATGTCGTTTTTGTCGCGTTCTCATATCGCTTGGTCAGCTCCTTGCAGACCGTTAATTCACGGTTTCCAAGAACTTCATAAAGCTCCTTTAAGGTCTTTAGAAGATGGTGTGGTGCCTCATATACAATCATGGTTCGGCTCTCCTGCGCCAGCTCCTCCAAGACTCTGGCACGTTCTTTTTTATCCCTCGGAAGAAATGCCTCGAAAGCAAATCGTCTGGTTGGAAGTCCCGATATGGTCAGTGCGGTAATGCAGGCTGCCGGTCCCGGAAGGGAAGTTACTTCGATGCCATTCTCATAACAGATTCGAACCAGTTCTTCTCCCGGATCTGAAATACCCGGTGTTCCGGCATCTGTTATCAGGGCAATATTTTTGCCTTCCTGTAATTTCTCTACCAGCTTGTATGCCTTTTCAATTTTGTTATATTCATGATAGCTGGTCATCGGTGTCTTAATCTCAAAATGATTTAAGAGCTTAATGGAATTTCTCGTATCCTCTGCCGCTATTAAATCTACTTCCTTTAAGGTACGCAATACCCGGAACGTAATGTCCTCTAAATTTCCAATGGGTGTTGCACACAGATACAGTTTTCCTGCCATAATCTATCCTCTTTTATTTAAGTGGTATTATATATCTTCTTACTCCGCTTTCTTCGCACCTTCATAAATGCGCGGCAACATCTGATAGAGTATGATGCCTGCTGCCACAATACCAATGGAAATAAACTGGGAAGTAGAAAGGAATCCCACGCTTCCGCGGTAATCACTTCTTAAAAATTCCACACCAAATCTTCCGATTCCATAGAACATTAAGTATAAGGATGCCACTCTGCCTTTTTTCGGCTTACGCTTTGCATAAGCAAGCAGCATCAGGCAAATCATGAAGTCTCCTGCAGATGAAATAAGCTGTGTTGGTATCAGCTTGACTCCATTTGGAGCATAGTCGGAATGAGTAAAGGTAATTCCAAACCAGCTGTCCGTTGCTTTTCCGTAACAACAGCCTGCAAAGAAACATCCGATTCTTCCAAAGCCCTGTGCCAGTGCTACTGCCGGCATAACAAGGTCAAAGTATTCGATGAAAGATACCTTCTTTATCCTGCAGTAAAGCCAGGATACTAAGATTCCTCCGATAATTCCTCCATATACTACATAACCGTTTTTAAAGTTCCAGAGAATGGATGGGTCTTTGATAATCTCCGGAATCTCTACAATATAATAAAGCAATCTGGTTCCCACCAGTCCGCCGATGATGGCACACCAGAAGATTCCATAAAGGATATCTCCGCTTTTTTCCATTTTCATCTTTTTCCCACGGTAATAACACATCGCATATGCGGCTAAAAATCCAAGTCCAATCATCAGTCCATACGTATGAAGTGTCAACGGTCCAATTGTTATCTCATTAAACATATGTCTTTCCTTTCTTTCATTACAAATCATAAATCTCATATATTTCATCGGTGTATACATTCGGTTCCTTGTATACAATCAGCGGCTTCTCCACCGTCATACGGGAACGCCCGCCTCTGCAGCCTTCGATAAGTACCATGTTCGGCTCCCGGTCTGCATATGGATATACCAGCCGCATCCGCTTTGGCTCGATGCGATGCTCATGCATACAGCAGATGATTTCTGTCAGACGAAACGGGCGGTGTACCATAAAAAAATGTCCCCCCGGCTTTAGTATTCTCGCACTCTCCCTCATAATATCCGTAAGATTGCACAATATTTCATGGCGGGCAATTGCCTTTGCTTCCTCCGGATTCGTAAGACCGTGCTGTCCTATCATATAAGGCGGATTTGTGGTTATAATATCAAAAGAAGATGCCCCAAAGATCTTCGAGGCATCTTTTATATCTCCTGTTACGATATCGATTTTATCCGTCAATCCATTTAACGCAACACTTCGTCTTGCCATGTCGGCACTGTCCGGCTGAATCTCAAGCCCGGTAAAATGCTCTCCGGGAGTCTTCGCCTCTAATAGGATGGGAATCACTCCCGTTCCGGTTCCAAGGTCTAACACTCTCTGCTTCGGCTTTACCTTTACAAAAGCACTTAAGAGTACCGCATCCATTCCAAAGCAGAACTGCTTCGTATCCTGAATGATACGATAACCCTTGCGATTCAGCTCGTCCACACGCTCATCTGGTTTTAATTGAATCTCATTACTTGACGTCATTAATCTTAGACTTTCCTCCCTTATCCTCTAAGGCTTCCAGCTCTTTCATCTCTTCCGGAGAAAGTTTGATATTGTCTCTGCGTCTTCTTGGCTTGAACTTCAGCTCTTTTACCTTATATTCCCGAAGTTCTTTCTCATCATTTACTTCGATTAAGACCTTCACCAGCTGACGCAATACGTTAATGCTCTGTACTTCACCTTTACATCCATCAATTGTGGTAACGGTATCACCCACATTCGGAAGACGGCTGTTTAAATATTCGTATGTTTCAGCCTCATTTTTCAGACAGCACATCAGTCTGCCACATACACCGGAAATCTTAGTCGGATTTAAGGACAGGTTCTGCTCCTTTGCCATCTTAATGGATACCGGAGCAAAATCAGCCAGATAGGATTTACAGCATAATTCTCTTCCGCAGATTCCAATTCCGCCTAAAATCTTGGTCTCGTCTCTCACTCCAATCTGGCGCAGCTCAATTCTGGTACGGAATACTGCTGCCAGATCCTTTACCAGTTCACGGAAATCAATTCGTCCGTCTGCGGTAAAGTAAAACAGAAGCTTATTGTTATCAAAGGTATACTCTGCTTCTACCAGCTTCATTTCAAGCTTATGCTTTGCAATTTTCTCAAGACAGATTTTGTATGCTTCTTTTTCTTTCTCTTTATTTCTCTGCTCGGTCTTATCGTCCTCCGGTGTTGCCACGCGGATGACCGGCTTCAATGGCTGAACCACTGCTTTATCGTCTACCTCTTTCGGGGCAATCAGCACAGTTCCGTACTCTATGCCACGGGCAGTCTCCACGATAACATGGCTGCCTGCCGCCATCTTTGCTTTACCCGGGTCAAAATAATATATCTTTCCGGCTCTGCGGAATCTGACTCCAACTACTTTTGTCATTCTAATTCTCCTTTATTGTCAGCAGCAACAATTCCATCACAAGGTCAAAGTTGACATTTGCCGTAAGGCGCACCTTTGCCTTTTCCAACGCTTCTAATATTGCTTCAATTCCACTGTAGGAACTCTTGCTTGCCTGCTTCTTTATGTCATAGACTTCATCCTTAAATATCAGTCCATTTACATCTGTTGTTGCTTTATATAATAAAATGTCACGAAACCAGATCATCATGATATCAAGATAATCGTTGATTTCCATTTTATATTCGTTAATCTGTTTGATGGCTTCCTTAAATTCATAAAGCTCAATCTCATGGATTCGCTTTAATAACTGCACGGCTGCAGCTTTCAGCTCCTGAAAATCATCCGAAGATGCCAACGCCATTGCCTTTCCCACATTTCCCTGGGCAAATGCCACACACACATCCGCCTGATAATCCGGCACTTTACAGTGCTCCATCAGATATTTTTTGATTTTATCATCGGAAACTACCTTAAGGTTCAATACCACACACCGGGAAAGAATCGTCGGTAAAAATGCATCCGCATTGGTAGTCAGCAGAATGATAACCGCATATGCCGGCGGCTCCTCGATGGTTTTTAACAATGCATTCTGCGCCTGCTGGTTCATTTTCTCTGCTTCATCTACAATATAAATCTTATATCTGCTGCTGTATGGCTTCACATCTACATCATTTACAAGCTGGCTGCGGATATCTGCCACGGAAAGCGTATTCGGCTTCTCATGTGTGACATAAATGATGTCCGGCTGGTTGTGGTTCACTGCCTGCTTACAGGAATGGCACTCCATGCAGGGCTCAATGCCGTGCTGTTCACACTGCAGGGTCTGGGCAAATGCCTCCGCCAGCATTTTCTTGCCGGATTTGTCCGGTCCGTTCAATATATATGCATGGGATATTTTATCCATTTTTATTGCATTCTGTAAATGCTCTATAATCTGTTCATGTCCAATGATTTCTGCAAATCCTGCCATGTGCGCTCCTTTCTCCTGAAGCTTCCTGCTGCCTTAGGCTGCCCTGTTTTTACGTGAAAATATCCAGCAATAATCCTGCAATTTCCCCGATTTTATCCAATATGGTAATGTGGTCCGACTCATCCTTCACCAGCTCTTCTGCCAGTTCGTCTAAGTTCTTATCCACCAACTTGACGATTCCATAGACACGATGACGGCCTTTCCGGTCGAGAAAGTTCTCTCTGGAAAATTTATGGGAACGGGTTACGACTTCATTTAAGAAATCCTTCACCAGTCCGCGGTATTTCTTCATGTCCCGGATGTCCATATGCTGTGCAATAAGATTACCCTGCTTGGTAATGTCATCTAAGAGGCTGTTCAACCGCTGCTGAAGCTCCTGCTCTTCGATTGCACTGGTCAATGTAAATTTAAAGCTGCCGTCTCCGGTGTCTACCGGCGTGGTTCCGGTGGTCTGATTCACCGGTGCAGTGTCGTTTACTCTAATCTCCATTTTATCACCTATCCATTATATGATAGCACAAAAGCTGCAATTTCCTCTACTGTCTTTTGCAGATTATCATTCTCAAAATGTCTGGTAATTCCTGCCTTTTCCAATGCTTCTTCTGCAAAATCCGCATCATCTGCAAGAAATCTCCTGCAAAGCTCTGTATACTTTGGCTTATCCTGCATCCGCTCCCGGTCCAATGCCCGCTGCAGACGTAAACCATCTTCTACTTCTATATATATCGGTACGATTGCGTCTTTTCCATAATAGGCACAAAGCTGTGTATACACGGCAAGGGTGCCAATCAGAAGATAACTGTGCTCCGACAGATTGACCTGCCCGTCTGCAATTGTGGCATAGCGCCAGATTCCGTATATAGTATCATATGCGCGCTGCTCTATGACTTTTCCTTCTTTTTCGAGATTCAAAAGCCTTTGTTCATCAATAAAATGATACTCTACGCCCTCCGTCTCGCCGGCACGGATCGGCCGGGTAGTATATGGTACAATCGTCTGAAGCTGCAATGCTTTCTCATCCCGCAGCATCTTATATATGGTATCTTTTCCTGTTGAGCTCTTGCCCATCAGGCAGAAAATCTTTCCCATGTGTAAATCTCCTGTTTCTACGGTTTTTCCGTCTGTTTTCTAGTATAAAATAATTTTCAGGAAATGACAACTTTTATCTTTCCGCCCTCAGTCACGCCATGAATATGAAATGCATTCTCCCGGCAGGTTTTTATCACTGCCACTGCTTCTTTGGAAATCCCTTCTCCCGGCACCAGCATCGGGATACCCGGCGGATAAAGATAGACAAATGCTCCTGCTGTCTTGCCAACACTTTCCTTCAGCCCCATTTCCACTGTCTTTGCATCCAGCGCTTCTGCAATGGATATGCGGACCGTCCGCTTTGCATAGGCTTCGGTCAGAAACTGCGGCGTTATTGTTCTTCTTGCTGCGGCTTCTTTTTTATCAATTTCTTCCAGTGCCGCATACAGCCGGTCAAAACCTTCCTCGCTGTCAAAAATACTGGTCATTGCCAGCGCATAATCTCCCTGACACATCTCTAACTGCAAATAGTATTTCTCCCTGAGCAGCTGATACAGCTCTTCCCCGGAAAGTCCGGCTTTCGTGGCACGGAGTACCAGCTTCGACGGGTCTTTGGCAAAGCCTTCTGTCTCTTTTAAATCCACTTCTCCCATGACTTCCACATTAGAAAAATGGGATGCTTTTTCATAAAAGTCTTTCAGACGCTTCTCATATGCATCAAAATACTTCTCTTTCTCTTCCGTCAGAAGACGCACACATTCATCCATGCTGGCCAAGAATAAATAGGATGGAGAACTGGTTTCATAGATATTTAAGAACCACTCCAGCCGTTCCTTCTTTATATAAGAAGAATTCCAATGCAGAATTGCAGTCTGTGTAGGTGCCGGAAGCGTCTTATGCAGGCTCTGGATTACCACATCTGCTCCCAGCGTAATAGCTGATTTTGGGAAATACGGATGAAAGCCAAGATGCGCACCATGAGCTTCGTCCACAATCAGCGGAATCCCATGCTGATGGGCAATTTCTGCTATTTTTTCTATATCTGATACGATTCCATCATAGGTTGGTGATGTAAGAAACACAGCCTCAATACTTTCATCCGCTTCTAATGCAGCTTCCACCTGCTCCGGCAGTATTCCACCCTGTATCCCGAATTCTGTAAATACCGGATAGAGATATGTCACCTGTAACTCTCTTAAATATGCTGCATGATATGCTGCCTTATGGCTGTTTCGTGCCATCAGAAGATGTCCCTTTTTCGGTAATGCGGCACTGAGTGCTGCTAAAATACCGCAGGTACTTCCATTTACCAGAAAGAAAGAACTCTTTGCGCCCCATAATGCAGCTGCCCGCTCCTCAGCTTCCTTTATGATTCCTTCTGCGGCATGCAGATTATCAAATCCATCTATTTCTGTAATATCATATGTATAAGGATTGATGTCACAATCCAGTCTCCGCTTATGTCCCGGCATATGAAGGGGATACATATCAGAGGATGCAAGTTTACATAATTCATCTTTTATATATGTCATGGTTCACCTTTCAGTCTGTACTTCCTGTAAGTTGCGGTTTTTTCCATTGTTCTACTCTTCATAATGATATTTGCAAGTATAAATAATTAAATTTAAATTTACATCAAAATTGTATGTAAGGCGGTGTTCATCCGTAATCCGCCTGCTCCAGACTTTCCTGTATTTCAATGGTTCCGGCTTTCCTATTCCCTGTGCCAATCCCTCTCTGTCTATACTTTTTATCAATTCATTAATTCGTTTTACTATTTTCTTATCTTCCCGCTGCCACTCTGTATACTGCTCCCAGGCAGTCGGTGTAAAAATGATATTCACCTATAAATTCTCCAATTCCCCAATTGTTTTTACAATAACTCCACCAGATTCCGCTTCGGACATAGATTTGTCCAGCATAGCCAGATAATCTGCATTTCTCTGAGCTTTCTTCATATCGTTATATTCTGCTTCAGACATCATAACAATATTTTCATTCTTTGGTCTTGATACAATAATAGTCTCTCCATTTATTACCTTATTACACCACTCTTTAAAATGGTCTCTTACATTCATTGATTTTACTGCTATCATATTCTCACCTCTTTTCGTATTAAAATCCGTATGTTTTTTCGTACTTTTATTATATTCTACTATTTTGTCCAAGTCAACGGCTTCTATTCAGACTCTCCAGAAACGACTTTCGGGTGACTGCTTTGAAAGCAGCCACCCGAATCTATATGATAACTTTACACAACTCAAATTTTTTATCGATACTCCTTACTGGGTAGTTTACCACTTTTTTCCAACACAAACTTTACGCTTTTGTTGTTGGTTTTCGTTGGTTTGTATTGTTTTTTGTTGTTTTAAAGGGGTTTTTGAGATATAATAAGCTTAATTTTAAAGATGCCTTGTGAAATGTTATTTTATTGAAACGATATATGAGTAAATCAGGAGGACTTGTACATGGAAAAAACGCTCCACATTTTATTAATCGAAGATGATATGAACACCTGCAATCGTATTTCAAACTATATTGCAACTAAAGATAATATGGATTTAGCCGGCGTCACCAATAATTCTTATGTTGGCATTCAATATGTACAGAATACGCTTCCTGACGCTGTTATTCTTGATCTGGAATTGCATCACGGCGGTGGAAACGGACTGTTTTTCCTCTCTGACTTAAATAAACTGGGCTTAGAGAAAAAGCCTTATATTCTTGTCACTACTTACAACTCCAGCAAAATCACGCTGGAATCTGCCAGAAGACTTGGTGCTGATTTCATTATCGGCAAATATGAAGATTCTTATTCTCCGGAATCTGCTGTTGATTTTCTCGAACAGCTTCTTCCTATGATTGAAATGACAGAATCCACATCCAATACTTCTTATATGAAAGATAATCAAAAAGATTTAGAGCAGGGACTTATCCGCAGAATCCACCGGGAACTGGAGCTCATTGGTATCAGTCCAAAGGTTGTTGGTTACAAATATCTGACCGATGCCATTATGATAACAATTGATGGACCGACCACAAACATTTCCCAGATTCTTGGTAACAAGTATAAGAAGAGTAATTCCAGTGTGGAACGTGCCATGCAGAATGCCATTAACCGCGCATGGAATTCCAATGACACCGAAACTCTTCTTAACTGCTACACTGCCCACATTAATCCTGACCGCGGAATGCCTACCATTAAGGAGTTCATTTACTTTTACGCGGAAAAGATTACGGATGGACGTTAACCAAAATATTTTTTTATAAAATCTAAAAACCAAGCCATTTTTTCTTCCTCCTTCTCAAAATGTAAGAAGAGTATAGAAAAAACCGACTGGTTAACGGAGTTGCATTACAGATTGCATTTTATATGCTTTTTTCTTTCTTTATATGAGGTTATGTATGATTCAAGATAGCATTCGTTGGTTTTTTAACTTTTTATGTAGCTTTTATCTTTTTTATAAGCTCCTTAATTTGAAAAATCCTAAAATTCTTCAGAAAATATCCTTTTTCATTATCTTTCTTATAGATAGTTTTCTTTTTTGTTTTTTAGAAGCTAATAGTTTCATTTTCATTTTTCCAACAATTATACTTTTTAATACTTTTATATTGTCTCGTTTTACCCAGAAAACAATTTCATTAAGTCTTGTAACACTGGTTATTTCTGAAGGGATTCATTATATCCTCTTTCTTCTTGCAGCCTTGCTTACCGCCCTGGTAATTGCACCCTTTTTCTATGGACGCTATGATTTACCCTATGTAGCAATACAATTTACTGGTGGACTTCTTGAATTACTCTTAGTATTCCTGCTTTTCAAAATCAAAAGGCTCCGCCGTGGCATGCCATTTCTCTATCAAATCGGCTCTTCTGCCACAGGTTTCATCTTAAGCTGTTTTATTCTGCTCATTGTTACCATAATCAGCTTTTATGATTCCATTCCTGACATGCAGTTCCTCTTTCTCCTCATCGCCCTTTTCCTGATTGGACTTCTGCTTTATTGCTGGTGGCGGTTCCGGATTACCCGTGACTACCGGGAGAAGCTGCGGCAGGCGGAGCTTAAGGCTTTACAGAATGAACTCATCGAGAAAGATAACCGCATCCGGAAATTAGAGGAAAATAATGATGCCCTGGCTAAGATTATTCATAAAGATAACAAGCTGATTCCGGCAATGGAGCTGGCTGTCTGCGAATATTTAGAGGATGGGATCACAGACGGTGATACCAGAAAGAAGGGCGAACAGCTTGCCAGCGGGTTAAAGACCATGGCACAGGATCGGAAAGGTACGCTGAACTCCTACCGCCATGATGAACACGCTCTTCCGGTGACCGGGGTCTGTGTTTTAGATGCGCTTTTTACCTATATGCAGCAGCGTGCCCTGGCACAGAATATCAACTTTTCCCTGCATATCACAGGCAATATTGTAAAAATGACGGAAGATATCATTTCCGGGGAAGACCTTTCCCACCTTCTGGCGGATTTGCTGGAAAATGCCATGATTGCCATTGGTGATAATGAGGTGCGCAGTCTTTCTGTCTGCCTTTGTCATGACGAAGATACTTCCACCCTGGAGATTTCTGACAGTGGGAATGCCTTTGATGTGCAGCTCTTTGAGGACTTTGGTCAGACCCAGCACACCACCCACAAGGACAGTGGCGGCAGCGGAATCGGTCTTATGGACATCTGGAAAATAAAGAAACAATACCGTGCATCTTTGCACATCATTGAATATACGCCGGGAACTTCCATATTTACGAAGAAGATTGCTCTGTTCTTTGACCAGAAAAATCACTATCTGATTCAGAGCTACCGCCGTAATGAAATTGAACGGGTACATATGAGAAATGATATGTTTGTTTTACAGTCAGACTGATTTATGTTATGATGGAAGAACTTTTGAGAAGGTAAATATTACATGAGGTAAATGTTATGAGTCATGCACTGGTTATATTATGTGGTGGAAAAAGTACAAGAATTGGAACGGACAAGGCTTTGCTCCCTTTTGGGGACTGCTGCCTGATTGAATATCTGGTCCGGAAATTTCAGCCGGATTTTCCGAAAATCTACCTTTCTGTCCAGCAGAAAAATGATTATACGCATCTGAATCTTCCGGTGACAACCATTGGAGACATCTATGGAAATGCCGGTCCGCTGTCCGGTATCTTCAGCGCACTTTCCATGATCTCTGAGGAACGTGCCTTCTTCATTTCCGTAGATACACCTTTTGTAGAACCGGCACTGGGGCTTTACCTGCTGTCACAGCCACAGGAACATCCTATCTGGGCGATTGAGCGTGCCAATGACCAGTTGGAGACACTTTCCGCAGTCTATTCTAAAAGCTGTATTCCGCAGGTGGGAAAAGCCATGCTCTTTCACCAATATTCCTTTAACCGGCTTCATGAGAAATGCAATGCCGGCTATATCCCGGAAGACGAGCTGGCAAATATATGTCCGGTTCCACTGAATGAACAGTTTTTTAACATCAATACCCGCACCCATTATTATCATGCCTTAAAGCTGCTTTCTGAACGGGGAGAGCTTTTTGATGAAGACAGCAATCTGGAGCTTCCGGCAACAGGCAATATTATTTCTTTTATTCCTGTGGTATCGCTGGTGGGGGATTCCATCATTGATAAAAAGACCTTCTGCATCCAGCTATTGGAGGCATTAAAAAAAGATGGCATTAAAGCTGCCATCTTTGATTCAGAAAAGGATTTTTCCAATATTACGAATGTAGACCTCATCCTCACCTGTGATTTAGAGGATGAAGACTGCTTTAAAATTGAACTTTTGAGCAGTGAGTTAAATGAGACTCCGCTGCATCCCCTTTCCGGTCTTGTTGCCATCGCCAGTGATTTCGGTTACAAATGCGAAGAAGTTCCTTGCTTTGACTTCCGCAAGCCAAAGTCACTTCTTGGCTTCTTAAAGACGCTAATCCGCGACTATAGCCATTAAGTATCTACAGGAAACGGCACAGCTCCGGCATCCAGTCTCCGATAAAAATTTCATCTCTGATAATTGCACGCCAGACCGGTGGGAAGAAGGCTTCCAAAAGAGTCATCACTTCCACCCAGTCTGGCTCTTTTTTGCGTTCCCTCTTTAAGTATGCCGTCCATTTCCGTTTCATATAAGTATAATCCTTATAGTGAAGGACGGTATCCAGCCGGTCTTTTCCAAAGAACAGCTCTCTCTTTGTTCCAATTTCAATAATCTGCTGCTCAACCTTTCTGCCATCTAACGCCTCTTTCTTTAAGATTCCATAAATTTCTTCATAGCAGGACAGGTCGTTGATTAATTCCATTTTCTCTAAAATTTCCACAAAATTCTCTGCCACAACCTGCTCATAAGGATATTGCAGAAACTGGATTACCGTATTCTCCTGTAAGAAAAATGGCAATTCTCCATGGGCAGGCTGCATCTGCTCGTCCCGAAGCTCCTGAAAACGCAGGGTAATGGGAACTTCATGCTCCTTTGATTTTGCCAGCACCTCTATCTGATAGCTGCCCGCCCTTTCTTTCTCTATCTGATAGACATACTCCGGCTTCCGGCTTAACACCTCTTTCATGAGCTGCCCTAACTGCATTTCCGTTAAATGCTCATCCTTTACCACCTGATAATAATAGGAAAGGGAAAAGACTCTCTTCCGGCGATAATTCTCCACACCGAGGCTGCTGCCATTTCTAAGATAAAGCTTCTCTGCAAATGTTGATTTACTTATCTGATATAGAAAATACTCGGTTACCGCAGAAGGAAGCAGGTCCACAAAAGGGATTTGCAAGTCCTCACCTCTCTGCCGGATCAATGAATCACTCAGTATGCACTCTGCCACTACATCCACACTCCAATTCTGCTCTGAACCTTTGCCACAACCTTGCGGGCTCTGGCATATTCCATTAATTTTGCAATATCTTTCTTTGGCTCATTGATAAATGCCAGCAGCGCCTTCTTTAAATCCTCCCGCTCCAGACGTTCCTCGTACTTAAGGCAGTCACAGATAAGACGCTCTTTTTCATAAATCTTCATCTCGCCACCGGCAAAAGGAATGGCCGTTACACCAAGCTCCATGACTTCCGGCTCTGTATAATATGGTTTCACCACCGGATATTCCATGCGGAACCTTGACTTCGAAGTATTCTTGCTAATGGCAATACTCCATTCATAAGGACGCTTCTCAATATAACCGTAATAGTAAAGGGCGCTGTCCATACATAAGATTCCATCCGGAAACAGTCCCAGAATAATTTCTTCCTGCGGTTTCTCTTCATACCCCATGGAATAATATCCACTCTTTACATGGTCAAGTATGCCGGCTTTCACCAGTCCCTGAATACTTTTATAGGTCAATCCCAAAGGATATAATTTTTCGGCTTTCACAATGCCATTATTTTCTTCTAAAAGCTTCTTTATCTCTTCAATGGTCTGCTCTTTCTGCTTCGCATTCATAGATATCGCTCCTTCGCATTTTTCTTCTAGTATAAGTTAATTTTTGCCGCTTGTCAATTTCTGTTGCAATTTGTCTCATTTTTTTAATTTGTCGTTGTAAAAGTCATTTTCTTGTCGTATAATTTATTTGGAACAATACTTAATGTCGCATATGTCTATTCGAATATACGCTTGTTTTTGATAAATGAGGTATTTATGGAAACAGAAAATTCTACCCGGAAAAACCCTTCCCGGGAAACCTGCCAGAAGATTATCAAACGTATTCTGGTCACAGAAGTATTGGAAAAGGGCTGCAATGAACATTTCCGTCAGGCTTCGGATTTTATGGGATATTTCCAGTCACTGTACCCTGCTTCCGATGCGCTGACCAAACAGGTGCAGCGTGCCATCAAGGCAATGGATATGCCCCGGGATGAGAGAGGTTACTTTATTGTAAATAAAACATCAGAGCAATTTGAGCAGGACAAAGAAATCAGCCGCCTGCTGCAATCCGGTGAAGCTTCTTTAAAAAGTCTGGCGGAATCCGAACCGGTACTGATTGAAGTACCAACCGAGCTTGCCGATTATCTGATGTATACTTTAAGTTCTTCCATCAGCTTAAAGGGACATTATGATACTATGGTAAAGGCTTATAATGGCATCATTATCTACACCAGAGAGCGCAGCCGTATCCTTTCCTACCTCCAGACTCTGTTATCCACAAATTGATGATAATTATCCAAAAAGTGTGGATAACTCTGCTACAATAACAGAATAATAATGGATTTATCCACAAATTATCAGAATATAATTCGTCCTGACGTTAATGTCCAAGATAACGTAAAACGACAATATTTAAATTTAAATATTGTCGTTTCTTTTTATTCTTGTCTTTTTCAGTTGTTCTATTGCAATTTTCGAGACTATTTTCTTCTTCTGCGTCGTCTCCTCTTGCTGCGATAGTTTCTTTTTATGGTTTTATAACGTTTATCCGGTCTGCTCTTTGAGAAATATTTGTGTCTGATAATATAGAAATTATCCGCAAATCTCCAAATCAGAAATGCTATGACCACAAGAGCTGCGACACCGAGAATTCCCAATAACACTTTCCAGATATTTATCTGGAACTTATGCTTCGTGGTGGTTCTGGTTCCTGCTTCCGTAGAAATCTCTTCTGATTTTACATTATCAAAGGAGAATGTATCTGCTTTTACTCCGGTGGAAATGATATCCGCACTGCCTACATCATGTCCTGCAAATGTATATTTGATATTTGCCAACACATCATCCGAAGTATTATCATAGCTTACTGCTGGCGTAGCTTCGCTGAATTCTGCACTCTTTGGCAGAACAATATTTCCCGCCGGGTCTATCTTTACAAAGGAGGAATTGGTATTGAGCATTCCCGTATCCATTTCTCCATTTTCAAGCCTTGTCTCATTCTGAGCTACATTATATAGCGAAAAGTTCTCAAAATAATAATTATACAATGCAATACTATCTGTCCACTGCGCCGGCGACTGGGCATTCATAATGACACAGATAAGTGTCATATCGTCCTTTTCTGCATAGGTAACCAGCGTACTGTTTGCCGCTGTGGTGTATCCGGTCTTGCCACCAACACAATATTCATAGAGATACTGTCCTCTGGTTTTAAAGGCATGAATCATCTCATTGTGATTCTGCAGATAGGTGATTTCATCATGCTTGTTGGTTGGTGGAATCTGATAGGTTTTAGTTGATATAATCACACGGAAAGTCTCATTCTGGTAAGCCGCCTTTGCAATCAGTGCCATATCATAACAGCAGGTGTAGTGAAGGGTTGCATCCTCTCCCTCAGATAGTCCGTGTGGATTGTTAAAATGTGTATTCACACAACCTAACTCTGCCGCTTTGTCATTCATCATCTGAACGAAATTCTCAATGGTTCCGCCTACATGCTCCGCTACCGCATAGGCACATTCATTGGCAGACTCCAGCATGACTGCATAAAGGCATTCCTCCATGGTCATCTGCTCTCCCACATCCCTGGAGATTCCGGAACCATGGGTGTTATAAACCGCCTCTTTGGAAAATGTTACTGTCTCATCCAGCGAACAATTTTCCAGTGCCAGAAGCGTGGTCATAATCTTCGTGATACTTGCCGGACAATGCTGCTCCGTGGAATTCTTATCATAAAGAACCGTTCCTGTGCTCTCTTCCATCACAATCGCATTGGGTGATTCGGTTTCCGGCTCCTGGGGCCAGTACTCTGCCGCCTTTACCTTTTGTGTGTTTATACCCAATAAGCCGACAAAACAGCACACTGCCAGTCCGAAGCTTAATATTCTCTTTTTCTTTTTCATTTTCTGCTGCTCCTAAATCATTCTTACCTTTAAGTATATATCAATCCATTTCCATGGTGCAATACCTTTCCATTAATATTCACAATTCTCTTTCTTTTAAACCATAAATATGATAAATTGTTTTCGAAAGATATATATAAGTAGAAAGGATTTCATATTATGAGACTTCGCAATATCCCGGCGGCTGCGCCGGCTGTAGAAGCCAGTGACCTCTGTATCAAGGATGCCGCTTCCCATAAAGGACACTGGAATGAAATATTTGGAAATGACCACCCGATCCGCATTGAAATCGGCATGGGCAAGGGACGCTTTATCATGGACTTAGCTGCCCGGAATCCGGATATCAACTATCTTGGCATGGAACGTTACGAAAGCGTATTGTACCGCGGACTCCAGAAATTGGAAGAAAATCCACTGCCAAACTTACGCCTTCTGTGTGAAGATGCGGCACTTCTGCCGGACTTTTTCGAAAAAGGCGAGTTAGACCGCATTTATCTTAATTTCTCCGACCCATGGCCAAAGGACCGCCATGCCAAAAGAAGACTGACCTCCCGCCAGTTCTTAGAGCGCTATGACAAAGTCTTAAAAGGTGACGGACAGATAGAGTTTAAGACCGATAACGTAGGACTTTTTGACTTCTCCTTAGAAGAAATCGATGCTGCAGGCTGGAATCTGGACGCATTTACAAGGGATTTACACCATGATACTGCCATGAACGAAGGCAATATCATGACCGAATACGAAGAGAAATTTTCTTCCAGGGGAAATCCTATCTGCAAGCTGATTACTTCCAGAAATATTCCTTTATGACCTTTCCGATAGTGACAGTGCATGGACACTGCCGGATGCATGACCCATGAGATGAACCATTTGCCTGCGCAGTCGAAGTTTGTTTATCAGTGAAATTTTTATAAATTTTTCTTTTTTTATTGTGGCTTATCTTCTGAGGGTTTATAATACATCATAGCATAAATCATTGATATAATGTAAGGAGATGTATACCATGTACGAATTTACAGAAGATTGTATGATTCATATTCCACAAATAGATGAGGAACACCGCAAATTATTCCAGATAATAAATGATGCTCTTTCCCTTGTTAAAACAACCGAAGATATTTCCGGAATTGCCCAGAGCCTGCTTCTTCATCTGAAGGATTATGCGAATACACATTTCGCCCATGAAGAGGCTTATATGGAACAGATTCATGACCCGGAGCTTCCTCTTCAGAAAAAGGAACATGCTGAATTTGCTGAGAAAATCAATTCCTTTATTTTAGATAAGTCTTCAAAAGAGGCTGCCAGAGCATCTTTCGAAGAACTACTTTCCTATCTGGTACGCTGGCTGTACCACCATATCTTAAGCAGTGATATGATGATTGGAAAAATGTCCGCAGTTGAAGGGACTTCCGAAGACCCATTTGCCTTTACGGACAAATACAAGACCGGCATTGACCTTGTGGATAAAGAGCACCGCCGTCTCTTTGAAATTATAAAAGAGACCAATGACCTGATTCAAAACGATCTGCTGCATGACAAATATGATGAAATTATGCGGCTTTTAGTGAAATTAAAGGATTATACACAATTTCATTTTGCTGATGAGGAAATGCTGATGGAAAAGATGCACTATCCGGAACTGGCTGCCCAGAAGCGTGCCCACACTGCTTTCGTTGAACGCCTGGTAGAAATTGACCTCTCAGAACTTGACGATATGGACAATAACCAGCAGACTTATCTTCTGGAACTGATTCAGTTTCTGCTGGGCTGGTTATCCAACCATATTATTGGTATGGATAAAAAAATTGCTGTCTATATGGACGAAATGAAAAAATAATAAACTACAGATTATACATCATAAAACCGGCTTCCTGATATTAGATTTTATTCTAAGTCAGGGAGCCGGTTTTCTTATATAAAGTGTCTTTCTGTGACACGCTCTCCTTTTTCAAGATGAACGAAATTACAATCCCATTTTCCCGATAAAAGCTTTCTTATAATATTGCAGTCGGATGGCTCCACCGCCAGCTTCTTATTTAGAAGTTCTGCAGGTCTTTTCAGTCCATCTTTGGTTTTCTTTATATCATAGCTTTGCGTATCTATTAAAGTAATCTTCTCATAACCGCCATAGATTGTATCTAAGACTTCCATCCCCCGTTCTCTGCCATAAGCAGCAAGAATGGTGCGGCACTGGCCTCCAATGGACTCCTTGTCAATTGTCCACGCTCTTGTTGCATAAAGAGAATTCTTATCCACATGATTCTCCAAAAGCTGGTGGATACAGTCGTGGAAACGTGGCATTACAAGCTCGGTATTCCAGCTTACAATCCCTTCCGTGCCCCGCCCGCACAATCCATAGGTGAGCAGGATTATATCCACATCCTGGTGCCTGTCAATCTCCTGCTGCAGCAGATTTCTTAATACAAACGGGTTTCTATGCAATCCACGTTGCAGATATACAACAGGATATGTTATATTTAATTGTTTTCTGTACTTTTCAATTTCATCCTGCTGCATTGCACAGGCAATCAGAATTTTCTTTTCCAAATGATTTCCTCTATATTTATATATTTTTCTATATCCTTTTGCATATAATATCTAAAAAAGGGTATGCCCTCATGAAATTCAAATCAAACTGCTTTTCCAGAAAGGCTTTGCTTTTTTCCTACCGTAAGCCTGCCCTGCACACTAAATTTACTACAATTCAAAGGTCTTTTAAAGAAGTAAAAAATATACTGAACAAATAAACGATATCTTCATCATTCCTTATTTACATCTACAGAACCTGCCACTGACAGCTTCTTACGGATTTTTTATAACAAAAAAAAGCACCAACCCCATGGCTCCACGTCCACAAAATCGGTACTTTACATGCGCCACCAGGGGTTCGAACCCTGGACACCCTGATTAAGAGTCAGGTGCTCTGCCAGCTGAGCTAGTGGCGCATTGCTTAACGCAAGGACTATTATATAATAGAATTTATCGAATTGCAAGTAATTTTTTATTTTTTTTAAAAATTTTGTAAATTACATATTAGCAAATAATGCCGCAATTTCTTCCGGTGTCATCATGTGATTCGGGTCAGAATTTGCCTCGATAACAGGCTCTGCTGCCGGTTCTTCCACAACCGGTTCTGACACAGGTTCCTCTTCCGTTATCGGCTCAGATTCTTCTGAAATAGCATCTTCTGTTACAACTGGTTCTTCTTCAGCTGCTGTATCAGCATTTGCAATCAAAGCAGCAATCTCTTCCGGTGTCATCATATGATTCGGGTCGGAATTCATTTCCATAACCGGTTCATCAATGGTATTTACCATTTCTTCTGTAAATGCAGGTTCTTCCGGTTCTTCATCTGCAAATCCAAGTGTATCATCAAAACCAACTGGTTCTTCTGGTTCCGGTTCATTGTTTTCTTCTGCTACTTCTTTTGTAGTCTCAGCTGCTTCGTCATTTCCGAATAAAGCATCTATATTTAATAAATCATCTTCTGCTAAATCCGGCATATCCTCTGCAGTTGTCTCCGGTTCTGTTGCCGGTTCTTCCGGCATCACTTCGTCGATTGGTGCTTCCGGTTCTTCCGGCGTTACTTCCTCAACTGGTGCGGCTGATGATGGCTGTACCGGTGCTGCTGTATAAGCAACAGCTGGCGCACCATTTATTTTTCCAACTTCAGCTAATATGGTATTGTGGATGGATAATTCCATTTCTTTCACGGAAGCTGCCATTTCCTGCTGTTTTAGCAGAAGGTCTTTATTGGCATTCTCAACTATGATACGCTGCTGCTCTAACACGTTCTTCTCAAGATTATCCAGACGGTCGGAAAGATTAAATATCTGCTCTAATAATTTGTCGTTGGAATTCATCAATGCATCGGAATTTTCTTTGTTACGGCTTATGGTAACTTTGGCAATGGATTTCTGTGCATCTATGATGTCCTTTGTCGGTGAACCGGCTGCCTCTTCGATACGATCAAGCTGATCCGCAATATCTTCAAAGGATTTGCGGGTTACAAGATAAGAAGCTTTTTCTGACTTAAACAGATTATCATACTGTTCGTACTGGTCAATCTCTTTCTTATAATTTTTCTGGATTGCACTGGCAATCAGAATATAAATATCAGCCAGTGCTACAACTGTAAGTACAATCAATGCCACATAATTGGACGGATAGTTAATCATCACATATAATTCCCCTAAAACCAGCACTGTTAATACCAGTACAGCCGTCACAATTCTCAGATTGTAAGAATCCTTCTTTTGTTTGATGTTCTGCTTTGCTTCTTCCATTGTAAAAATCCTCCATGATTTTTTATTTTTCACTAAATAGCAGGAGCAAACCGTAAAAATCTGCCACTATACTGGCAGTTCCCTGGATATGTCCTGCAGCCGGGTACTTACTTTCCCTGTAAGTATAATTAATTTTATTCTATCACAGGTAGAATTTTCCTTCAAGAAGCCTTTTCCAAAATAGAAATGAAAATTAAGAAAGTTTGCTAGTTGATACCTTTACATATGAACTGATTTAAAAACTGATTTTTATCACATGGTCTGCCAAAAAGATAGCCCTGCAGATAATCAGCATGTATTTCTTTCAGCTTTTGATACCACTCTTCTTTTTCTACACCTTCTATACATATTTTGATATCTATACTATGTACCAGTTCAACTATTTTTTTTAACAGCTCAAAGTCCCTTGTTTGACTCATAGCTTTTGCTGTAAAATGATTATCCAGTTTCACATAATTAGGATTCATGTTTACAATACAATGTAGATTTGAAAAACCTGTGCCAAAATCATCCAGAATAAACTGTATTTTTTTCTCTTCGAATTTCTTCCGAAGCGTATAAAAATACGGTGTCATATCCGTATATCCGCTTTCTGTCAGTTCCGCACACAGGCTCTCCGGCGGAAGATTATATTGTTCTATAGACGAAAGTATGTCCTTCCAGATATCACTTTTCATCATCTGAATATAAGATATATTTACATTAACCTTAAATCCCGGTATATACTGCCGCATTTCATGGCACATTGCCGCAGCTTCATTTAATACAAATCTTCCAGCCGGAATAATAAGCCCGGTTTCTTCCAGTAATGGTATAAATTCCACAGGCGAGATACTTTCTTTTTTTCCACCTGAATACATGGAAAACCTCATAAGCGCTTCCGCACCAATTATATTTCCCGAGGAACAATCTATAATCGGCTGATAGTATACTTCAAATCCTTCAAATTCATTTGTCACGGCACCTCGAAGTGCACTTTTTATTTTCTCTTTTTTTAAAAATAACTTATAATCTTCTTTCTCAAAAAAATATACTCCGTTTCCTCCCATGGACTTTGCCTGTTTTAAAGAGAAAACCGCTATTTTACGATACTCGTCATAATATTTTAAGAGCTTCGTTGCATGGATAATTCCGGTAGATACTGTAAAAACCACCTTATATTTTTCAGAAATAATAAAATCTTCTATTTTTTTACATATTTCCTTCTGCAATAGCATAACATCATCTCTTGTATGACTTTCCAGATCAACAATCATATACTCATCTGCAACAAGATGGTACAGCTGCTGGTTATCAGAAAGACATTCCTTGATACCGTCAGCAACACTTTTCAACACATAATTTCCATAATCTACGCCTAATGTACCATTAATCGCATTAAATCCATCAATCCCTATATGTATTAAAAATACTGACGAGCTGTCTTTTATATGGGAAGAAACAAAGGAATGCATTTCTCTTTCACCCAAAAGTCCGCTGACATTATCTGCCCGCTGTATATTTCCAATTTCGTTTACACAGCCTATAAGATAATGAGGTTTTCCATCTTTATCATGGATTACCTTTCCACGGCAGTTAATCCATACCGGCATCCCATCTTTATCAAGCCATCTGTAATGCAGATTGTGATTTTTTTCGTTTCCATCCGCAATCCGCTGTAAATGTTCCCTAATCATCGGACGGTCTTCTTCATATACAAAATAGCGGACACTGTCGGCAGCATTATCAAATGAATTGCCCGGCATCTTAAAACGCTTCACCGCTTCCTGTGAAATGATAAGAGTATTTTTCTGGAAATCATTATCGTATTATACTGTTTTTTCTGATTCTGCCACTTTAAATTTACGAATCATTTCACGCAGATTTTCTGATTCGCTGCTCATCTCCTGGCTGGCAGCTGCACATTCCTCAGATGTTGCAGAATTGGTCTGTACAACATCATTAATTTGTTCAATTCCTTCATTAATCTGCCGGATTTCTGTTGTCTGTGTTTCTAACGTTTCCGCAATATTTGTAACTTCTTCTGTAATTATTTTAGAGTTCTCTGCAACATCTTCCAATTGCGCCGCAGTCTGTCCTGCAATCACCATACCCTTTTCTACTGCCTTCACAGAGGTTTCAATCAACATTGCAGATTCTTTCGCTGCCTGGGCACTCTGGTCCGCTAACGAATTTACCTGATTTGCTACAACTGCAAATCCTTTTCCGGCTTCTCCTGCCCTTGCTGCTTCGATAGAAGCATTCAATGCAAGTAGATTTGTCTGGGAAGCAATTTCATTAATTGTTGCAATAATTTTGTCAATTTCTTTTGATGCTTCATTAATTTCATGCATGGAATCAACCATCTCATGCATCTTACCATTACTTTCTAAAATGGCATTTCCAAGCTCATCCACCCTTCCACTAATTTCTTTTGCAGATTTTGAATTATTTTCTACCTGTTCAGATACACCTGCAACTGTTGCTGTCAGTTCCTCTACTACTGCCGCCTGATTTGTAGCTCCATCTGCAAGATCATTAGAACTTGATGCTACCTGGTCTGCTGCACTTGAAACTTCATTGGAAACATTTTGAATTCCTTTAATCGTTTCTCCTATACTTTTTTCAAATTGCATAAAAGAATTTAAAATTCCGACAAAATCTCCCCGCCACTCTACTTCCGGTTTAACATCAAAATTTCCTTCTGCAAACAATTTCATTGCACGGTCAATATCGTCTACATAGCTTCCCAGGATACGGATTGATTTACGCATACTGTGTGCCAGTCTTCCAATCTCATCTTCTGAACGATAATCCAGTGTACTGTGTAAATTTCCTTCTGTCAGTTCCTTTGCGACATCCTCAACTGCCCGTAAAGGTTCAAGAATTGTATCCAGGACTTTTTTACCTGTTTTCTTTGTCAGTATCCATGCCAAAAATAAACACACTATAATACATACAATTCCTGCTATAGCAAAAGTAAATGTAGTTCTGGCAGCCCTGCTGCTCTCCTGGTCTGTCACATCATCTAATCTTATTGCGATTTCCACCGCTTTATTTAATGCAGGTGTGCAATCATTCATGATTTCATCAACTGCTTTTTCCTTATCACCACTTTTAATTTTTTCTATAATAGAATAACCAATGTTTCCCCAATCCGAAAGGGCTGATGAATATTCCTCATAATCTGAGTCAGGAATAATTCCGGTTCCCTTTAAATTTTTCAGTTCAGAATCAACTTCTTTCAGCAGCTTTTCTACTGTTTTCTCATAACCGGCATATGAAGAAGTATCATCATCTAATGCCATTTCCCTGATATTTCTTGCTGCCGCATTCACATTAATTCTACATATTTTTACTGCCTGATCTGCTACAGTAACATTTTCTATATAATGTACCATATTAGCAAATAAAACACCTATGACCACTATAGAAAGCAAGCCTGAAATTAACATCATAATAATGACTTTTCTGTAGCCATAGTTTATCCTTTCCTGCAGATGCATGTTTTCTAATTTACTTTTCATTTTATCTTTTTGTGAAAACATTGATTCTTATTTCCTTTCTCTTTATTTTAATTTTTTCTAGACCTTGTTATATCAGAATTTTTTCAAAAGTCAACGACTTTTCAGCTTTAATTTTCAAATTCTATTTTTTTGATAAAATTTAACACTTCCTGCTTTGGTTTTTCGTCATTTTTAAAGACAGCTATTTACAGTATTTTTCTATAAAAACGGCTGCACCATCTTCTATAGCAGCAAAAGCCATCTTATCGTCTGGCCATGATTTTCTGAGTGCCACATAAGAAATCAGAAAATTTGCAAGCCAGCCAGCCGGTACAGCAAGCCAGACAAATGCAATGCCAAAACGCGGTGCGAGTATCAAAGCAACTGACAGACGAATTGCAAGATTTACCATATTTGCAATGAGAAATGGACGCATGATTCCAAGTCCCCGAAGAACTCCGTCTGTTGCCATCTTGATACCCATGAAAATGAAAAAGAAGCCGAGCCATCTCATATAATCTCCAGACACCTGATATGCCAGCGCTGTTCCATCTTTACCCAGAAATAATGAGGAAATCTGGGTATGCAGTGTTTCAATGACTATAAAAGCAAGGACTGCAAAACATAAATCTAACACCAGTGCAGCGTGGTATCCTTTTTTTAGACGCACGATTTTCTTTGCGCCAAGATTCTGGGAAACATACGGCGAGACTGCATTGCCTATGGACACAAATATCAGTGAAAAAACATTCTCTACCCTCATCGTTGCCGCATAACCTGCAAGAGCCTGTGTACCAAACGGATTTACAACCGCCTGTACAATCATCATACCAATTGACACTGTTGACTGCTGGAGAACCGACGGTACAGCAATGCGGAGCATGGAACGTAATTCCCTCCCGTCAAACCAGCGAGCCGGACTCTTATACTGGCGTATCCGGTATAAAAAGATTAAAAACGAAAATACTGCCGAAATGCCTTGTGCAATAAGCGTGGCTAGGGCTGCACCGAACACACCCAGACCAAGGCCTGCTACCATCCAAAGATCCATCATAATATTCAGAACAGAAGAAAAAATCAAAAGGCATAATGGAATCTTTGATTCACCGATTGAAGTAAACATCGTTGAAAGAATGTTGTACATAAACAGAAACGGAAATCCCACAAAATAAACACGAAGATATAGTACTGCTTCCTCCAGTATATCAGCGGGTGTCTGTAATAAGCCCATCATGGAACGTGAAAAACAAAAGCCAGTAACTCCCAGAAGTATGCTAAGAACCAGAAAACTAATCAATGATGTTGATACTATTGTTTTCATTTTACTATAATCTCTGGCACCAAAATAACGGCTCACAAGTACACCTGCACCTACACCTGCACCAAGTGCTATACAAATGAATACATTCGTAAGGGCAGCACAGGCACCAACAGCCGCAAGGGCAGAAGATCCAACAAACTGACCCACAATGATTGAATCAGCCATATTGTAGACCTGTTGAAAAAAGCTTCCGAAAATCATTGGCATTGCAAAAACAGTCAGTGCTTTAAGGGGAGCATCTGTAATTAAATATTCATCTTTTGACATGTTCTTCTTCCTCTGTAACTATTTTAAAGCACTATTACTGCGGCATCAAGTCCCTCAACTTTTCCGTCAAACAGTTCTCCTTCAAGCAAATTATATTTTCCCTCATACTCATTAAATCTCTTCTCACTGCTGCTGCAGTTAAAAATCAATGCCATGGTCTCTTCACTATTTTTTCTAATCAGAACAATGGTTTCTTCCTCATCCCTTGTGATTGCCTCAATCAATTCACCTTCTACGATACATTTATATTTTTTTCGAACCTGTAACAGCTGTTTATACCATTCAAACATCTCTTTATCCTGGTATTCTTCATCCCAGTACATGCCACGTCTGCAATCCGGATCGTTTGCTCCCGGCATCGCATACTCATCTCCATAATAAATCATCGGCATTCCCGGCAATAACAATTGAAAAGCTGCTGCCAAATGCTGCTTTTTCTTATTATTCTTACATAAATGTAAAAATCTTGCTGTATCATGGCTGTCTATCAGATTCCACATAAGAGGATAACATTTCTTATTTAAGCGTCCTTTCAAATATCCAAGATTCTGTATAAACTGGCTGACCGTAATCTTTTCATCTGCAAGCAGATCTATCATATTCAGATAAAACGGATAATTCATGACCGTATCCCATTCATCTCCTTCAAGAAAATCTCCTGCATAATGCCAGATTTCTCCAATTATCAGCATATCTTTCTTTACTGCCTTAACTGCTTTTCTAAAATTCTTCCAGAAAAAATGGCTGATTTCATCTCCTACATCCATTCTCCATCCGTCTATATCGCATTCCCTGATCCAATAGCATGCAACATCTGTAATAAATTTTTCAACTTCAGGATTTTTCAGATTTAATTTTGGCATTCCACCATAATAACCAAAGCATTTGAAGTTTGGAATCTCTCCCCTTTCACTTTTAAGTGGAAATTCATCAATAAAATACCAGTCCAGATATTTAGACTTATTTCCCTTTTCCAAAATATCTTCAAATGCAAAAAATTCATTTCCTGTATGGTTAAACACCGCATCCATAACCACTTTCATTCCATATTCATGCGCTTTTTGTACCAGCTCTTTAAGATCCTCTGCTGTTCCGAATGAGGGATCTATCTGATAATAATCAATGGTATCGTATTTATGGCTTGAATTTGATTTAAAGATTGGTGTCATATATAAAACATCAATTCCAAGACTATGGACATAATCCAGATGTTCTATAATTCCTCTGAGATCACCATGCAGATTATCCATAGACGTAACTGGTGCTTTATACCATACTTCCTTGTCTACCGGCTGTGATGATGCAAAACGGGACGGAAAAATCTGATATACGACCTTATTTTCTGCCCACTTTGGCACCACAAACATTTCTTCCTCCCGTAGATTCTGCGGGCAGTCAAACATTCTGTCTCTGTTTGTAATACATTCCTTACTAAACTCATAATTGCCGTAATATACTTTTTCCCCCTGCATATCCGTAAATTCAAAAAAATAACGGAGACATATCAGATGCATCTGGATCTGTGCTTCATAATAATCCTGAAACTGTGAGGTGGCAACCTTCTTCATTGGAATTGTCTTTCGCGTATCCTTCCATTCCATTGGTATATACTTATCCTCATAATGAAGAATTATTTCCTTTATATCATCTCGTTTTACCTGGATGCGTATCACAAATAAATCCTTATCTATTGCATAGCAGAATCTTTTGTCCATATCATGAATAATTGCAGAGTATTCCATTCATTTTCTCCTTTACATATTCTGTTTTCTTCTTTCGTATTACTTACTTTTTCTATATCTTAACGTGATAATCCTGGCTTGTCTATAGATAAATTTCTCTGCAGCTCACCGATTGACAAAAAATATCCGAATCTTTATCCGGATCTGACCTGGATTCCGATTCTATCATACACCGCTTCAAACCGGGTGTTGCATCAGTTGATTGAAATGGCCCAGATTGAAACTTGAAGTCATAACACAGACTTTTTTATCCTTTCATTTCTACGACCACATTTCCAGCATGGTCAACATCGCTCGCCGTGCGGATGGCTTGTTCCAATTCATTCAGTGGGAACTCATGAGTGATGATCCGCTCCAATTCCCACTTACCACTCGCCATGATCTCCTGCACGTCCCACACATCCTCCGGCATATAGCCACCGGAGCCGATGATGCTCTGCTGGGCATAGGTCATGTGGAGCAGATCAATGGTGCGGGGCTTGTTGTTGACTGCAACGGAGACAAAGCGGCTCTCGATTTTTCCAAACCGAAGGAAATCATCCAGAATACTCTCCGCACCGGCGGCATCCAACCAGCAGTCAATGCTGGCAACTGTGCCATTTAGGGAAGGAGCCGTGCCGAAATAGCTAACGGCTGATGTTTCAAAATTCTCTGACGCTGTATTGCAAACTGCAAAGCCTAACTGCTCTGCTAAACTTAGACGAAAATCCGAGCGGTCACAGATCATAACTTTCTCCATGCCGAAGTGCTTGAAGGCAACCGCAGCGGCAATGCCAATCGTTCCGCAGCCGAACACCACGGCATTCTGCCCGGCAACATACTGTTCCTTTCCACAAGGAATCATCCCCCGGCGGGCAGCACGGCAGCCAACCGTAAACGGCTCAATCAGACTTGCCAGCTTATCGGAGATACAATCATCCACAGCATAGAGGGAATGATTCCGTTTGGCATTAGGAATGAGAATATATTCCGAGAATCCGCCGATGGTTCCGGCTCGTTTTGTGTCCCCTTTGGCATAAAGAGGGTAAGGGTAGACCCGTTCGCCTACTGAAAAATCTGTGACATTCTTTCCAACCTTCACCACACGGGAAACAGTCTCATGACCAAACTCACCGCCGACAGTCACCTTGTGACCGGTGTTCGGACCGTGGGTAAAAACCGCAACATCTGTGCCGCAGATACTGGAATAGAGGTTCTGCACCAGCACATCATTGTCTCCGACTTCCGGCATCGGCAGCTCCCGAATTTCAACTTGTTCTTTTTTTAAATAAATACCAGCTTTCATATTTCCTCCTTGCGGCGTTTTACACACCGCTGAATCACATTTACAATATCCGCAATGGAATCGACGCAGTCGTTTTTGAGCCATTCCGAGATAATTGCCATTAATCCGTGAATATAAAACGCCATGAGATACGGTCTGTCCCATTCCGGTACGCCGTAGCGGTCGAGGATCGGCATGAACACATGGCGGAGCATCCGTTCATAGCTTTTATCCATTTCCAGCACGGCAGCATTTTCCGTTGCTGTGCGGAACAACCGCTTGTGCTGCTCAATGTAACCAAGGTAAGGCGTCAGATACTCCGGCGTAATGAGGTACAATTCATCCAGCGGACAATCCCGCATCTTTGTGACAAAGGCATTCGTGTCTTTTTTCATGTGGGTAAGAAACTGCTCGTTCATGTGACTGACGCTCTCCGAAAGTAAGTCTGCCATTGTTTCATAATGCAGATAAAAGGTGGAGCGATTAACGCCTGCCGCCTCACAGATTTCCTTGACTGTGATGTAGGCAAAATTCTTCTTGTCCAAAAGCGCCAAAAATGCTTCGTCCATTCTTGTCCAGCTTGCGAAGAGCTACCACCTTAGAGGTGTCCTTGAGAGCATATTCATTGGCGAGTTGTTCTGCATAAATCTTATCTGTGTTCATGGCTTGTTGCCTCCTTCATTTGATGGTTCTATGATACCAGCAAAGAACGAGCAACGGAACAACACTGATGGCAGTTTGTGTTGAGTTCAAGAATTGTGCAAACTGGAATTTATTACTCCAAAATAACCGGAAGCATAATCATAATAATTCCAAATAAGGCAAATAGAATACCACCTATTTTTGTTGTTTTCAAGTAAAACTCAGATGGTTCATCTGCACGATAAGATTTCCATTCTTCTGTTAATTTCCATATTAAGCCCGGCTTTAAGAAGATAAACATACCTAACGCAAAGATTATGATTCCACCACCAATAGACCACCACATATTTACCATCTCCTTTAGCAAATTCCGATTTCTCAGTTTCAAAAACTGGGAGTTGTTTAACTGATTCTATAATGTCCTATGATATCATCACGATGTTCCAGTATATCCTCTTCATAATATATTTGATATGGGTTTGCATGATGAATAACAAAACATATACCTTTTCGATTTCTCTTGTCAGATATAATGCCGATATGTTTTTTAAATACAACAATATCTCCACCTTGCCATTCTTCTATTTCATTTATATCTGTAGTAAGACTTATTGCATTATTATCGAAATATACTTTTAAGTTTTTAACTCTTCTAAAATCTATATTTTTATCAACGGCATCTATATCATATAATTCTTTATTGTTTTTTATATCCTCATTTACTAATACCATCAAATCATATCCTGCATCTTTTAAAGCAAAAGCTACTACATCAGTACAAACCCCATATTCATCATCTGGATAACCTGTGTTGTAATATTTGCTTTTATATTTTGGATTAGTTTTTATGTAATTATTTGCATTATTTAATATATCTGTTTGGTCATCTATGCCATCATTGTCTTTATCAATATTGCTCTTGTAAGCTTCTATATTGAAATCTGCATTTGTATATTTTTTATGTGGAATATAATTAAAACAATACAACACATATAAAGCAACAATTATTAGCACCGAAAAAACAATAAGCGTTATTCTCTTCTTCATACATTCTCCATTAAACAACTTGCGAGTTACCAATTTCATTAAATAATAAATTAGCTACTTTTTCCTCATAATGACAGATATACATCTCCACCAAACACACTCTGATAAACTGCTGCCAAAATACCTTCAACATCTAATCCATCATATATCCGGCATTTTGAAAAATCGCAAATTCCTCATTCGTAATAACTCCTGCATTATGTGCTGTCTCTGCCAACATTTGATTCCACTGTTTGATGTCTCCCCTGACAACAAGTCTTCTGTTATCTTCGTCCAGTTCATTAAAATGGTCAGCAACCTCCTGCCTGTATGTCTGGATTGCAAAATAAGTCTGTCCTAATGCAATGACCTCTTTTCTTGGATCTCCATTCTGAACGATCAGATAACATGCATATCTTGACAGTTCATAATCTTTTTTGTGGTTCGTGGTGACTCCAGCTTCAACGATTTTCCTGACTTCAGGAAAATCGTCTGGAATACTGTGCCCGCTGTTTTCACATGCGATCATTGCTCTTTTAATTACTTTTGCAAAGTTCTCCCATTTTGCATAATCAATTGCCTCATTTTTATAACTTTTATTGTGTGCAAAATAATATCGACCACAAATAAAAATAACAACAGTTATAGATACTATTATGAAAAACCAAAAAGTGTTCAGAAATTGAATACATTAAGTCCTGTTTCTTCATCATAAACTCTGTCAACTTTTCCATCAATTACCGTAATAACGAGCTCGCAAGTTGCACTTACAACAGCTCTGTTCAGATGTCCTCCAAACACTTCACCTTTTTCATTACCGGCACTCAAATGAAGATGTGCATAATATTCTCCATCCATTGTATTGATTGTACCTGTCAGCGATGTTATTTCATAATAGCCTTTAAAACTGTTTGAGTAATATTTCTTCTCATCTGTCTTGTATACTCCGACTGTGAAATCATTGATAGCTCCAAGAGCATTAATACTGGCAAGCTTTATATTCTCAGTTATGGCAATTGCTTTCAGTTGCTCCAAAATCTCCTCCCCTTTGTCAATTCTCGCTATTATTATATTATCAAATTTTTTGTATTCCATTATGTTTCCTCCGTAACTTTCGAATTGTTATTCTTTATTCGTGAATTTCCAAGGGTAGATTGTCCGGATCATGAAAGAATGTCATTCTTTTGCCTGTGTAAGTATCGAGTCTAATCGGCTCAGTTATGATGCCCCTTTTATTCAATTCTCTTACAGTATCATCGACCGAGTCTACAGCAAAGGCAAGATGCCTGAGACCGTAAGCCTCCGGATAACTTGGACGCTTCGGACAATTTTTAATGATAAAAAGTTCTAATTCTATCTCATCAAGTTGAAGATCAATTTTATAATCATCACGTTCCGGTCTGTAATTTTCTCGAATAATAGAAAAACCTAACAGATCCACATAAAAGTGCTTTGATTTCTCATAGTCGCTCCCAATAATGGCAATATGATGAACTTTTTTTAAATTCATGGTGTATTTACCTCTCTGCTACTTTGTTTGAATACATGAAATAATGTATCACAATGATGCTATTTTGTAATATATTTTTTCAAAAGCTTATAAGTATTCTCCACGCCATCCATATGTGAGCGCTCATAGTTATGCGATGCATAAACTCCTGCACCGATAAGCCCATGACGGATATCATATCCGCTGTGCAGTGTTGCCTCAACATCAGAGCCGTAGTGCGGATAAACATCGATTGCATAGTCAAGCCCCTCGCTCTTTGCCAGATTTGAAAGCTCTGTAACAAGCTCATAGTTGTAAGGTCCGCCTGAGTCCTTAGCACAGATTGAAACCATATGCTCTGTACAGCCTAGGTCTGCTCCAACACAGCCCATGTCTACGGAAATCATCTCCTCAGTATCAGCCGGTACAAAGCTTCCGCCATGGCCTACCTCCTCATAAACCGTAAAGAGCAGTGTGACCTTGCGGTTTAGCTTCCAGCCCTCATCATTTACGGCATGAGCCACACCGAGTAAGATGGCGGCTGACAGCTTATCATCAAGGAAACGGCTCTTGATATAGCCGCTCTCCGTGATGACCGTACGTGGATCCATGGCGATAATATCCCCTGTCTGGATGCCAAGTGCCGCTACGCCCTGCTTGTCATTTACATTTTCATCAAGCAGGATTTCCATATTCTCTTCCTTTGTCTCAACCTTTTCGTCTGCCACATGTGCCGATGGCTCTGTATTTAGCACCACGCCTGTATACATTCTGCCATCACGAGTAAAAACCATGCAGTTTTCTCCATCTGCTGTGCTCCACTGATGACCACCGATAGTTGTCGGGCGCAAACGTCCGTTATCCTTTATTGAGCGAACCATGGCTCCAAGTGTGTCCACATGCGCTGCCAATACCAAAGGTGCTCCCTCTCCACCGATTTCCACGCTGACATTTCCTTTATTTGAAAGCTGTGGCGCATATCCCATAGCCTCAAGCTGCTTCATCAGATAGTCTGTGGCATTTTTTGTGAAACCTGTAGGGCTTGCTATTGATGTGAGTGCTTTGAGCTGTGTTCCGATATATTCTTTAATCTCTTCTGTTGACATAATTGTTATCTCCTGCTTTATTACTGTTTATTAACTGCATTATAACATCTCATTTTTGCGCATGCAATCCGTATTAACCGTTGTTTGTAGTTGTTTGTAGTAGTACACCTGTTCGCAAACCGCGGGTACCATGGTGCACACACTATCCCACGTTCGCTACGCTACGCAGCTAAGAGGCTGTACGAATTGTGCCCAAGGTTTTCTTAACTCGACGAAACCGTCGAAACTCGCCATCCATGGCTCGATTTCTCCTTGCCTCGGCGTCCATGCCTCGGCATTTCTGCTTTACATAGCACAATTCTACAGTCTCTAAGCAGCTCCGCTATTCGCTTTCGCGGGATAGTGTGTGCTCCAGGGTACCCGCGGCTTGCGAACGATACTCAATAATTTAACGTAAATCCACTTGCAATTAATGCTCAATAATTTAAAATATATCCACTTGCGATCAACCTGCAACAATGCTATTCTTAGGATATGAATACACAGAATACAGCTAAAGAAATTAGTGATAATAATATAAATACAAATTCCAACACAAAAATAAAAATCTGCGGTCTGACTTCACCTGCCGAAGCACGGTATCTCAACGAAAATCACGTTGATTTTGCGGGTATGGTGTTATTTTTTCCAAAGAGTAAGAGAAATATATCCATCGAACAGGCAAAGGAGATTATGGCAGCCCTTGATGCTTCCATCAAAAGAGTCGCCGTTGTCGTTTCGCCATCCATAGAGCAGGTCAGACAGATTGAGGCTGCAGGCTTTGACTATGTCCAGATACATGGGGAAATCCCGGAGACAGAGGCGGAGGCAGCAATAGCTATCCCGATTCTTAAAGCCTTCAATGTCTCTGATATGGGCAGCTATGAAAAGTATCACAACGATTCACGCATCGCAGGCTATGTGTTTGATGCCATTGAGCCCGGCAGTGGAAAAACCTTTGACTGGAAGCTGGTTGACAATATCCCCCGCGATGAAAAGCTGCTGCTGCTCGCAGGTGGCTTAAATCCAGACAATGTGCGCATGGCAATTGAAGCCGTGCATCCTGACGGAGTCGATGTATCATCAGGTGTGGAAAATGATGACAAAGCGGGGAAGAATCCGGAAAAGATACATGATTTTGTTGCGGCAGTTAAATCATAAAATATGACAACTGCACGACACTAAATACCTCCCTCTATATAGTTGTAAACGGATGGCTCATGCGAGCCATCCGCCACTATTTATCTGCCACTTCTTCTAATGCCTTAAAATCACAACAGAACTTAACCACCTTTCCGGTTGCCATCTGTTTGTCGTACAACTTGTTAGCCCTTCCGATAACTTCATCAATTACCTTCAAGCAAAAAGAATATTCTTTATTTAGCAAATCCTTATATTTCTTGACATCATCGGTATCTGTGTCATCTGGATTAATATTTACCCTACTGTAAACACCATCCACAATCGGAATCATTTTCTTAATATCCATAACAGAAAGAATATGCTTTACATCATCCTCTTCTGCTGCCACCCAAATATCTCCTTGCGCCATACTGGACTTCTTTGCCATTTCATAAACCAAATAGCATTCTTTATCGACATTTTTCCATGTCTTATGCTTCTCTTTCGCTGAGGATAATGGAATTACATATTTTATGTCATTTTTGTTTATCAAAATCCCTATGTATGGTTTATTCTCATAACCGCTTGGCTTATAATACACCTCTGAGCATGCATCATGCAGCTTTTTGAGGTAACTTTGTTCAATGTTGATAAATGTCAACTTTCCCTCTAGTATAAACATAATACTGCTCCTTTATATTTTAGATTAAAAATGTGGGAAGCCTAAGCTTCCCACTCGTTAATGCTCATCTCTTTACGGATTGATTACCGAAGGTTAATGGAGACCTTCTTTAATGTTCATCTCTTCTACGATTCAAGACCATAAGGTTAATGGAGACCTCTCTATAATTATAATATGACAATTAACAAGCTATGTCAACTGCAGTATTATATATTGATTATATATTGATTATATTTTGTCCATTAGTATTCACACGTCAGCTTGTAACGAAGAAACCGATGGTATAAACTTATTTCAGCTACTCTGTCGAATATATTTGTATTTTCATCTCGTCTCATCATAATCAGGTTTTAATGCTAAATATTATGTAACTATTATTTTTCTTTGCCAATCTTGAAAAACAGATTTGCCTTGATGAGCACCGGTCTCAGTGCCACATACACGATTGTTGCAGCAATCACCGATATCACTGCATTGACTCCTGTTGTGGTCACGCTCCATGCGATTTTGAGCTGTGCCATCGGCTTTCCGAGGATAAGCATATCGTAGAAATAGCTTATAATCGGGTCAAAAATAAAGTTGAAGAGCATTCCTGCACATGCTGCAAGGACTGTCCATTTAAATACATGCTTCTTGTCTGTTGAATATGTAATCTTTCCAAGCTTGTGTGCTACAAGACCGGTGATAATACCAATCATAAGCTTTAGGAAAAATGTCTTTGGTGCTCCGGTGATATATATCGGGTCAAGTAAATCACCGATTGTCATTCCGATTGCTCCACCGATTCCTCCGTATACTCCGCCTAAGAGCAAAGCTGCAAGTACTACGACTGCGTTGCCAAGGTGAAAGGATGTGGCGCTGCCACCCGGTAATGTGACCTTAATCTGTAAAAATGTGAATATGACATATGATAAAGCTGCCATAAGTGCTGTAAGTGTGAGTTTTTGAACTTTTTCGTTTCTCATAAAATGCCTCCTAAATATTACAATTAAACTATATAATACTCTTATGTGGCATCAAGTATATATCCAATTTTATATAAATTTATATATCCAGTTTATCTAAAGTCCATTTACTCCTGTGGTTTAATGCTGCCATAGTGTTTTTTCAGCATTTCTATTATCACCTGCTGGCTCTGCTTCGAATGGGTGATAGCGTAATAGCTTCCACCAAATTTTGCCTTGCGCTCTTCCTCATCTATCCCTACGCTTCGTCCCTTTTCGGTGACACGCTTTATCTTGTTCCCGTCTTCTGTAACTTCCTCCAGATATCCCTCTGCAATAAGAAGCTCGTTTATAAACGAGGCTGCAAGCTTTTTGTGCTCCTTATCCGCAGGACACAGCTCATTTATTTTGTTCGTAAGCTCTGTAAGCCTGCATTTGTCGGTGAGCTCTACCTCATCAAGCCTCTGTGGCTCGATGTAAAACGGAAGCTTCTTTTTTCTCGTGCTGCCGGTTTCAGCAGCCTCCTCATCGCTTAAAACAGTCTGTGGTCTTTCACCTGTCGTGCTGCCTGATGGATTTGGGTTATCTGCAACAAATGAATTTACCGCCGTCACAAACGCTTCACCATAATTTTGTATCTTCTGCTCACCCATGCCGTACACATCGGCAAGCTGTTCCTTATCCCGCGGCAGCTTCGCGCACATATCCTTTAAGGTCTTGTCAGAACAGATGATATACGGAGGCACCGACTTTTCTGCAGCCAGCTCTGTACGCACGCTGCGCAGCTTTTCAAACATCGCAGCACCAAGCTCGTTAAGCCCTGCAAGCTGTGCTGCCTTTTTACGCTTTTTGCCGGTTTCAACGTATGTCTCCTCCTCTTCATCCTCCACAACCACACAGTTGCTGCATTTGTTGCAGATGCATGGCGTTGTATCTCCGAAATATGAAAGTATAAACTCTCTCAGGCATTTGTCCGTCTCACAGTAATTTATCATCTGCTGCAGCTTTCTTTGGTCATTGGCTGTCTTTTGCATGTCGGATGCCACATCGCCTGCTGAAGCCTTATTCTGCAGAAGGAACTTGTTTATCATGATATCCTGCTTTGAGAAAAACAGCACACATTCCGCTTCCTCACCGTCTCGTCCCGCTCTTCCGGCCTCCTGATAGTAATACTCGAGGCTCTGTGGCATGTTGTAATGCAGCACATATCTCACATTTGACTTGTCGATTCCCATTCCAAATGCGTTTGTGGCAACCATCACACGGATTCTGTCGTATGTAAAATCCTCCTGATTCTGCTTACGTTCATCATTTGAAAGCCCTGCGTGGTAACGGCCCACCGAAATGCCCTGCTCATTTAAAAGAGTATACAGCTTATCCACATTCTTTTTCGTTGCGCAGTATATTATTCCACTTTCGTCCTCATGCTTTTTCACATAGTTGATGATACTGTTGTCCTTCTGACTGCCTCCCCTTCTTGTAACAACCCTGAAAAACAGGTTAGGTCTGTCAAACCCTGTCACCATAGTAACCGGATTGTTAAGTCCAAGCGAAGCCACTATATCATTTTTCACGCGCTCCGTGGCGGTCGCTGTAAACGCACTGACTATCGGTCGTCTTGGAAGTCTCGTTAAAAATCCGGCAATTTCCAGATAGCTCGGCCTAAAATCCTGCCCCCACTGCGATATACAGTGTGCCTCATCAACTGTCAGCATCGATATGTCCGCGTTGCAGGCAAAATCCAGAAAACGTGGCGTGTTGAGGCGCTCCGGAGCGACATAGATTATCTTGTAGCGCCCCTGTGAGGCATATGAAAGTGCTATCCTTATCTGGTTTTCGGTCAGTGAGCTGTTGATATAGGCGGCATGCACTCCAGCCTGGTTTAAAGCCTTGACCTGGTCTGACATGAGCGAGATAAGTGGCGAAATGACAAGCGTAATTCCTTTAAGCATAAGCGCCGGAAGCTGGTAGCACAGCGATTTTCCTGCGCCTGTCGGCATGATACCGAGCACATCGTGCCCTGCAAGTATGCCGTTTATGAGCTCCTCCTGCCCTGTTCTAAGACTGTCGTAGCCAAAGTATTGTTTGAGTGTCTGGTTTATGTTCATTTATGCTTGTTGTCCTCCCTTAGCTGCACGATAATCCTGTAGACCTCAGGCCTTCTCTCCTTCAGATGCTTATCAAGCAGGTGTCTCCTCTGTGCAAACCGCTCTGCAAGCTCCGGATGCTCTCTTGCTATACGCTCATGCACCTCGCGACGGTGCATCTCGATATCTGCCGCAAGCGTGTGCACATCCTTTCCTGATATGTTGACGATTTCTTTCAGATGCTCCTCCAGATGCTCCAGCCACTCATCCTGGTCAAACTCATCCATATGCGCCCAGCGGCCATGCATGATTTCCTCTATATCCTTTGTCTTTTTGAGCTGTTCTATCTGAAGCTTTATCTGCTTTTCAATCTGCTCCTCACTCTCGGCGCCAAACGCCCAGACAAACTCCTGCACTCTGTTGTCAGCACGCTTTCTTGAGGCACTGCGCTCCTCGTTATCTACGCCACCCTCAAGCGGATAAGGTCTGTTTATTCCCATATCCTTTAGCGCAATATGTATTGTCCTTCTGACACAGCCCTGCTCAATTAAATAGCCTAAGCCCAGCTTCCTGAGTTGCTCGTTGAGCTCTGCAATGTGCTCTGTTATGTATAGCTTTACACCTTTTTGTTTCAGTGAGCGGTAAAGTGACTCTATGCTGTCAGCTCCTGTGATATCAATACTTCCGATAGCTCCGGCATCGATTATGACAGCTTTTGTATCATGCTTTAGGTGGTCCTCAATATCGCGCACAAGTACCTTTGCATTTGCAAAAAACAGGCCGCTCGAAAATCTGTAAATAATCACACCGTCAATCTCGTGGATGTTTGTGCTCTCCCTGATATCGCGGAAATGACTGTGTCCCGGCTGCACACCGAGAAAGCAGGTGGCCGGCTTTGCGCTTCTGATTATCATCTCGGCAAAAGACAAAATGATTCCTATCAAAACTCCGTTTATCGTACCCAGAATAAGTACTCCGAAAAAAGCACCAACAAATATGAAAAATTCTGTCCTGCTGACCTTCCACAGTCTCTTTGCCAGATGAAACTCCGTGGCACCCATGAGCGCTGATATGACAATCGCCGTGAGCACCGGAACCGGCAGATATCCTATAAAGCCTGTGCAAAAAAGAAGCACTGCTATCATGGAAACGCCTGCAACAAGCCCTGTGAGCTGTGTCTTACCCTCGTACTGCTCGCTCATCGCAGTTCGTGACACTGAACCGTTTATCGGACAGCAGCCCGTAAAAGCCGCAGCCATATTTCCTATGGAAAATGCCAAAAGCTCCGTGTTATCATCTATTCTGTATCCGTTTTTCTGTGCGAAATTGTTTTCTGCCAGAAGTGTCTCTGCCATGATGACAACAGCAACCGAAAGACTTAAAACTATTACCTCTGAGGCCTTTTGAACTGAAAAAACTGCCTCGAAATCCGGTATATACCACCGCGGCATGCCGGGCTCAACTGCTGAAAGAGTCGGCACTCCCCACTCCTTTACCGGTCCAAAATATGTAAAAAGCGCGCCTGTTACCATGAGCACAACCGCCATAGGAAACTTTGGAACAAGCCTCTTACTCACAACCAAAATGGCAAGCGCTACAATCCCCATGACAAGTGCGGCTGCATTTATGTGGTGTAAGGCCTCCCATATATGCTCAGACAGTTCAAAAAGCTCTCCGGTTCCTGCCGCAGAGCCCATGAGCTTTGGCGCCTGCATCAGTATGATTGTAGTACATATGCCTGTGATAAATCCGCCCATAACCGGCGCAGATATGTAGTTCACCAGCTTTCCGGCATTCATGAAGTAAAATGCCAAAAGCCACAGTGCCACAAAAAATGTAAACACCGGTACAACCGTCATGGCCTCTTTGCTTCCTGCCTCTATTCCCATGCCAAGCACTGCTGCTCCGACAAGCGCCGCCGGAGCAGCATCCACACCGAATATAAACTGCGGTGATGTGGAAAACAGAGCAAACAATATGATTGGGAATACCGAGCCATACAAGCCATATACCGCCGGTAGCCCGGATATCTGCGCATAGCCCATCGATATAGGAATCGAAACCGCCATGATGATGATTCCCGCAAGAATGTCCTTTGGGAAATTTTTCTTGTCGTAGTTTTTGAGTGTTGGTGCAACTGATAATTTTTGTTTCATTTAGATTTGTGCCTTCTTTATCAATACTTTCTTTCCTTCAAATGCGAAACCATAATGTTGAATTGCTTCTCTTTTATATCCTCGTTCCAAAAGCTTTGCATCATAATTTTTCTCTTCAATCTGCTTCAAAGCACTATCCGCAGTCATATCCAGTGATGTCTCCTCTTGCGAATCAATAACCTTAAATTCTATTATTACAGCCTGCGAATTTTTATCACGTGGAATGATCATCACATCATATCTGCCATAGCCACTTTCACGGTTTGACTGCACTTCATATTTATCTCTAAGCTCGACCAGCAGGCCTAAGACAAAACCATGATAAAATCTCTCCGGTTCAGATTTTCCCGAAAGATGCTTTCCGCTGTCAAAGCTGCTGAAGGTAGATAAAGCGACCTCATTCATGTATATGTTCATTTCCTTTACATTGCCTCTAAGCAATGCCCTTATGAATCCATTATAATTCGAAACAGAGGCATTAAACCATCCTCTGAACATATTTGAAAACATACTTACGGTTTCAAGATTTGTAATGCTCAGATGATACCACGGTTCAAGCGTAAGACCTCTTTTTTCTAAGGAATCAACCTTTAAATAACCGCTGGCAAGCAAAAGACTCCAAATGGCATTTTCATCGTTATCGAGCTGTTCAAACACCAGTTGTTCGTCAATGCTAACCTCCACAGAATCGCCTTCCAGAAGTGTTTCCATCATAGATTTTATTTCTGCAGATGCTGTTCTGATCAAACGATTTACCAGACCGTTTGAGCTGGTAGATGCCCAGTATGGACTTATCTGTTTTTCCTTTAGAAAATTCGTTATAGACCATGGATTATAAATATCACTGTGATTTCCAAATTTAAAACCGTCATACCATTTTTTTACAGTATCTTTTTCACCGGACAGACCATACTCTTCCATTGCATCAAAAACTTCATTCTCTGTAAATCCAAAGCTCGTTGCATAACTGCTTGAGGTCGTGGTTATTACATTCAGATTATTGAGGTCTGAAAAAATTGATTCCTTTGATACACGCGTGATTCCTGTCATAATAGCACGCTCCATATACGGATTTGTCTTGAACGTTGCATTAAACAGGCTTCTTATATATGCAGTAAACTCATTCCAATATCCATGAAGATATGCCTCCTGTATAGGAGTATCATACTCATCAAGGATAATTATCGTCTTCTTTCCCCAGTAACGATGAAAATACTCACACAAAATATTTAATTTTAATCCACTCTCAGCATCACCCATCCTGGTATTTGTTCCTTCAAAATCAGCTATTTCGTCTGCTGTCAGAGTATCCCCCTCAAGCAGATATCTGTGCCTTTTGTAAACAGCCTCTATCTGTGCTTTTATCTGGATTTTTGCATCTCCCAGATTGTCGGCCTTAACCGAAGCAAAGCTCATAAAAATCACAGGATAAGTACCCTGAATTTTTCGATAGTCCTCATCCTCCCATATAGACAATGAATCAAACAAATCGCTCCTGTCCTTATACTGATTTGAAAAAAAGCAGTTAAGCATGCTCATATTAAGTGTTTTTCCAAAACGCCTCGGACGCGTGATGAGAGTCACATCATCCTTTGAATCCCACCATTCCTTTATAAAGCTCGTTTTGTCCACAAAAAAGCAATTATCTTCTATAACAGAAGCAAAATCCTGTTTCCCAATACCAATCGTTTTTACCATATCTGACTCCCTGTATAGTCTCAAATCATTGTTTTATATATGATATTATAGCCAATACAATTATGCACTGCAAGAAACAAATATACTCTTCTTAATCACGTTTTTAAACATAGATTAAGAAGAGTATAATCTCTTTTGTCGTATTAAATTATAACTACTTAATCACAGCCTCAACCTCACCCTTCTCAGGCATCACGCGAAGTGCGCCCTTTCTCGTGGTAATAAGCGAAGCTGCTGCATTTGCGAATGTGAGCATCTTTTTCACATCGTCATCCTTCCGGTCATTGATACCATGCTCCAGCACATCGTGAAGCAGGCATGCACAGAAAGTATCTCCTGCACCTGTAGTCTCGACAGTGTCATCTCGCAGGAACGGAGCTGCCTCCACGATATGTCCGTCAAAAAATGCCATACTTCCGTTTTTGCCCATGGTGGCACAGATAAACGGAATGTGATACTCATCTATGAGCTTCTTTACACCTGTCTTTATGTCCTTTTCGCCTGTCATGAATTCAATCTCATCATCAGATATTTTTAAGATGTCACACTGACTCAGGCCCCAGCTTATCTTCTCTTTTGCATCGTCCATGCTCTTCCAGAGCGGTTTGCGCAGATTAGGGTCAAAGGAAATCAGTGCGCCTACCTCTTTTGCGGCAGCTATTGCATGCTTTGTCGCATTCTCACAGATCTTATCTGTCATTGAAAGACTTCCGAAGTGGAAAATTTTTGCGTTTCTCACAAGGGATAAATCCACCTCATCCGCTGTCAGCATCATATCTGCTCCCGGATTTCTGTAAAATGAGAAATCTCTGTCTCCGTCTGCTGCGGTCTGGACAAATGCAAGAGTGGTATGGACATTATCATCATAGCGCACGCCTGTTGTGTCGATGCCCTGCTCCTTTACGGCATCAACAAGCAGCCTTCCGAACGCATCCTGTCCCACTTTTCCGATGAAAGCAGTCTGATGACCGAGCTTTTGAAGCATGGCAAGCACGTTACATGGAGCTCCACCCGGATTAGCCTCAAAAAGCTTATTGTCCTGCGCACTTGTACCGTTTTCTGTAAAATCTATAAGTAATTCACCTAATGCAACTACATCCATATTGTACCTCTTTCTTTCCTGTCAAAATATCCTGTATATCATTCTGCAAATAACCGGACTAATAATTTGTCCGGTTATTATTTGTATGCTCTACTGATATGCGGTCATATTACAAAATTATATCATATTTTTCAATATCCACAACAGCACTTCCGTCACAATTAAAGCAGATTCCGTCTGCCTGAAGAGGTGTACAGATAGCTGTGGTTGCGACCTGCTGTCCGTCATTGATAAAGAGCTCTATAGACTGTCTGTCCATGATGAAACGAAGCTTTAGCTTTCTGTCTGTATCTGCGATTTTAATTTTTCTGACACAGACGACATCCTTTGTGACGCCACAGCAGGTACGATCAATCTCGAGCACGCCTGCGACTCTGTTGTAGGTAAACGCTGTGCTATACTCATCATCGCATGCCATTTCAACAGTGAAGTCATGGTACTCCTCGCCTGAAAGCTCCACTGTCATGTCGAGAGTGCGGCCCTTTATGCCATCAAAGGTCGTGTAGCAGTCTATTTTTTTATCTGTATAATGACACTTATTTGCACGATAATTTTCTATTTCCTTAACCGGCTTCTGCCAGATACGGCCGTCTTTTATTTCAAGCTCACGAGGCAGTGTCATCATGCCCTGCCAATCCTGTGAATCAGGAACGACACATGCATCCCATGACTTCATCCAGGCAATCATCACACGGCGTCCGTCCGGAAGCAGTGTAGTCTGTGGCGCATAAAAGTCCATGCCATAGTCAAGAGTGTGCGGCTCTTCCTTGATAAATACATGATTTTCTTTATCATAATCCCCCAGAAAATATACAGAGTTGTGTCCGTTATGAAACTCATATTTGTCTGCCTTCATACTCTGCGGTGAACAGATGAGCACATGCTTATCCTCCAGCCCAAAGAAGTCCGGGCACTCCCACATGGTACCTATTTTGCCTGTGCTGTTTGCCGCAAGGATTGTCTCAAACTGCCAATCGGTCAGGTTTTTTGAAGAACAGAGCACTACCTGTCCCACATTGTTTAAGTCCTTGCTTCCAACTATAAGATAATATGTGTCATCCTCTTTCCATATTTTCGGGTCGCGGAAATCGATTCTGCTGCAGTTTTCAGGAAGCATATCGCCTGTCACAACAGGATTATTCTCATGCTTCACATAATTAAGTCCGTCTCCAAATGCGATGCACTGGTTCTGTCTCTCCTGCTCACTGCCGTCAGGAAGTTTAATCCTTGTGACACCTGTGTATACAAGCACATGCTTACCATCTGCCTCAATGGCACTTCCTGAGAAACATCCTTTTTTATCATATTCCTCGTCAGGTGCCAGAACACACGGAAGCTGCTCCCATTTAATCATATCGCTTGTCGTACTATGCCCCCAATGCATAGGTCCCCACTCACGCAGATATGGATAGTACTGATAAAACAGATGAATTTTTCCGTTATAGACAGAAAATCCATTCGGATCATTAATCCATCCTGCCGGTGCACTGATATGAAACAAAGGTTTACTCTCTTTATCTGTAGCAGCTATTTTTTTTGCCTCGTAGCTTCTTGCTTTTTCCAATAATTCGCTCATTCAAATCCTCCAATTCTGTTTGCTTTGCCGGTAATACAGAATTATGAACAGTAACCTATTTGCCCTCTGACGTACTCTCAAGGGATTTCTGATAGCTGTCAAAATATTTCTGCTTTATCTTCAGATAATCCTGTAAACCATATTTATCAAGTTTCTTAAGGTATGAATCCCATTCCTTATCAATGCCGCCGTTTAATATCCAGTCGGCCTTTTTCTGCTCAGCATATTTCTTGATGTCTGTGTCGTACTGTGACACCTTGTTGGTGTCATCTATGCTCATGAACACGTTTGGATAGACATACTTACTGTTCATGTCCTTCAGATAAGCCTCATGCATGTTGTCAAGACGCCACTTGGCATCTGCAGGCTCTGTCACATAAACATCATAGTACTCGTTTAAAACAGCAAGCGGTCCGTTTACAGACTGCGCCTCACGCACCTCAACCGGTGACTGATCGCCCAGATCCATATGCTTTAACATCTGTCCACCCTCATCGTTTGTGCTCATCTCAAAGATGTTGAACGAATCTTTCTCGCCGTATGTTCCCCAGTTATTCTGTGGTGACTGGATTGGAGCGTACATCTGGTCAATCCATGCCGCTGCCAAAGCCGTATTCCTGCAGCTTGATGTCAGTACGCATCGTCCTCTGTCGAAACCACTCGTCTCACTGTTATTCTGTCTCGTGATATTTCTGACTCCGTCAGGTCCTGTGAGAGCAGGAAGCATGACGTAATCTGTGTTATTGTCAATGTTTGCAATGTCCCATGTAAAGCAGAGCCCGTATCTGTGGTTTTTACCCTTTGCTACATATGTTGACCACTCCTGTGTAAATGCCTCAGGGTCAATCAAATCCTCTGTGACAAGCTTGTGAAGCCACTCGATACCCTCCTTGTAGCCCTCCTGTGTAGGAGTATAGATGACTTTTCCCTCATCTGTTACTGCAAAGTGGTCACCTGTATCACCATAACCCTCACCAAAGCCGTTCATGAGGATGGCTGGATCCTGGTCACCGTTGTTTATAATAAATGACATAGGAATGACACCGCCCTCAATGTCAAACTCTTTCTCAAGCTCGTCTGCATGATCTCTGAATGCGATAAGCACCTGCTCGAGCTCGTCTGTAGTAGTCGGCACCTCAAGTCCCAGATAATCAAGCCATTTCTTGTTGATATAAGGTATATCTCCGATTGCCTGAATTGCCTCTTTTCCTGCACCAAGCTGCTCTATCCAAGGAAATGAATAGATATGTCCGTCCGGTGCGGTACACATTGTCCTATATTCAGGATATTTCTCAAAAACTGCCTGAAGATTAGGCATATATTTGTCAATCAGATTCTCAACCGGAATGATAATACCCTGCTTTGCATATCTGAGCAGGTCGTAATCACTCATACCTGCATTAAACAGTCCATCCGGCAGATTACCAAACTGCGCCAATGCCAGATTCTTCTTGTCAGAGAACTGGTCTGAAACGAAGCATGTCCAGTCGATATGCACGTTGGTCTGCTTCTCCATTCTCTTGAAGATAGTCCTCTCATTAGGATCCTGTGTGGATGTGGCCGGTGCACTTGTGATAAATGACAGCTCAGCCTTCTCCTTCAGAGGAAACTGCACATCTGATACCGGTGTGTCCGGATTTGTCTCGGCATTTAAGCTCTGCTGCTTTCCACAGCCTGCCACACCTGTCAGCATTGCAAGTGTAAGCGAAAGTGTAATTAATTTTTTGAAGCTTCTTTTTTTCATATCCATACTCATCCTTTCTGTTAGCCCTTAACAGATCCAACCATGATTCCTTTATCAAAATATTTCTGGAAAAATGGATACATAATCAAAAGTGGTAAACTTGATACAACAATTGTAGCGTACTTGAGCTGCTCTGCAACCTTTGCCATCTCAGCTGTACTCTGGATATCTGCAATCATGCCCGGCTGAGGTGTATTCTGCACGAGAATTGAACGCAGTACAAGCTGTAATGGCTGGAGATTTGCGTCATTCAGGTAAATCATTGCATCAAAGTAGCTGTTCCACATTCCTACAAATGACCAAAGCATAAGCACCGCAATAATCGGCTTACAAACCGGAAGCATAATCTTAAAGAAATGCTGTATTTCATTTGCTCCGTCGATGGCTGATGCCTCACGAAGCTCATTTGGCACTGACTGATAATAGGTTCTCGCCAAAATCATATTCCACACATTGAAAGCGCCCGGAATAAGGATTGCCCATACGGTGTTTACCATATGGAGCTGATTTATAAGGATGAATGTAGGAATCATTCCTCCTCCAAAAAACATTGTGATAATAAAAATCACATTGAAAAATTTTCTTCCGACAAATTCCTTTTTAGACATAGGATATGCTGCCAGGATTGTGACAAATACTGAGATTGCCGCAAACGCTATTGAGTAAAAAAACGAATTAAAAAATCCGCGCCATATCATGTCATTTTCCAGAACTCGTCTGTATGCATCAATAGTCCAGTCCTTTATGTTGAAGCTCAGTCCCTGGTTGTTAAGTACTGTCGGATCCATGAAAGATGCCAGCACTACATATACTAACGGAACAATTATTGCAAGCACAAACAACCCAAGAAGTGTATATCCAATTCCAAGAACAATTTTATCAGTCCGTGAATATTTGATTTTTATCGTCATATCTTTTTCCATTGCACTTTCCTCCTAGATTCCTTCACCATCGTTTAGCTTCTTTACAACCGCATTGACTATAATCAGCAATATTACATTGATTACCGAGTTGAAAAGACCAACCGCTGTTGAATAACCATAGTCTCCATTCAAAAGTCCGATTCTGTATACATATGTAGAAAGAATTTCCGATGCCGGTAAGTTCATATCTGTCTGTAACGCATAGGCTTTCTCGAAACCGATACTCATAATATTTCCTGCCTGCAGGATGAACTGTATCACTATAATATTCTTAATAGCCGGAAGCTCAACATACCACATCTGCTGGAAGATGTTTGCGCCATCCATTCTCGCTGCCTCCTCAAGCTCCTTGCTCGCATTGGATAATGCCGCTGTATACATGATTGAAGCCCAGCCTGCTCCCTGCCAGATGCCGCTCGCTATGTAGATTGTCCTGAATGCAGCCGGCATTGTCATCCAGTTTGTGCTGATACCGAGCAGCTTGTTCATAGGTCCGATTGGTGATAAAAACATACGAACCATACCACAAAGTACAATAACTGAGATAAAATTTGGTGCGTAAATCAGAAGCTGTATCTTTTTCTTGATGCCCTCTTTGCGAATACGATTCAGAAGCAGTGCAAGTATGATCGGTACCGGAAATCCCCATAACAATCCGTAAATACTTACCTTTAACGTATTCATAAGGTAGTTCATAAAATCAGGTGATGATAAAAATCTCTTGAAATATTCAAGCCCGACCCATGGACTCCCCAGCACACCCTTTATGACATTGTAATCCTTGAATGCTATGAGCAGTCCGCCCATCGGAACATACTTGAATATAATTGTCAGTAAAAGTGCCGGCATAAGGAAAAATATGTACAACATCCAGTTTTTCTTCACATATGTCACTTTGCTTTTCAATGACTGCTTTTTTTCTTTCATTTGCTGTGACCTCCACTCTCTTTCACATTTTGTCTTTTTTACTTAATTTACGCTCTTGTGTAACCGGTAAAGTAACCGGTTACTTTATAATTTGATAATACAATATCATTTGTGCTGTGTCAATACTTTTCTCAAAAAAAGTAACCGGTTACTTTTTTATTGATATTTTGGAAATTGCGCTGTATACTGTTTATAAACATTTGTAATATAAGTAATTTTTATAAGGAGACATCCCATGGGAAAAAAACAGGTTACATTTGCAGATATTGCGGAATATACACACTTTTCAAAAACAACGATTTCAAGATATTTCAATCATCCAGACTCTCTGACACTAGAGAATCAGGAAAAGATTTCCCGTGCGCTTGATGAGCTCGGCTATAAGAAAAATAAGCTCGCAAAGGTTCTCGCAAACGGTAAGAGCGAGTTTGTCGGCATAATAGTGCCAAACCTTTACCTGCACTACTACTCTGAGATGCTCACACAGCTTTTAGCCACCTACGCTAACTATCACTATAAGTTTCTCATCTTTATGAGTGACAAGGGGGCGGCTGAGGAAGAAAACTACATTGATGAACTTTTAGCTTATCAGATAGAGGGTCTTATCGTGCTAAGTCACACTCTCTCATCTGAAAAGCTTGCTTCATACCACATTCCAATTGTCGCAATCGAGCGAGAATCCATGCATATAAGCAGTGTCACCTCCGACAACTATATGGGTGCGCTTCAGGCCACATCTCTTTTAATACGTGACAAATGTGATATCCTCATCCATATCAATGTAGATGTGCCAAAGTATGTCCCGGCATACGACAGAATCCGTGCGTTTGAGGACACCTGTACCGAGCACAATATTCCCTATGAGCTCAGCCTGAACGTATCCGGTGATTCGTACAACGATTTATTTTCTCAGATGAAGGTGATTTTTAACAATATAGATGAGAAATATCCTGATAAAAAGAAAGGGGTATTCCTGGCAAACGACACATATGCCAACATGTTTTTGAATCTTGTCATACAAAAATACGGCTGCTTTCCGGACAGCTATGAGATAGTCGGCTTCGACAATTCGCCAATTGCCAACGAAGCCATAATTCCAATCACCACCATCGGCCAGCAGATAGA
>OLIR01000026.1_pt1 | contig 153443 bp, 122 predicted proteins | sample 1609741 | NCBI WGS metagenome assembly OLIR01 (sample SAMEA4350169, study PRJEB24818) | metagenome | biome: human; feature: gut; material: faeces | place: Denmark | collected 2013-09
CCTAACGCAGGCCAGGGCTTCAACGGCGGCAACGCCGGAGGCCAGCAGGCTCAGAACAACGGCAAGGCTGACGACAACGTACAGGACGCTGACTTTGAGGAAGTCAAATGATTCCGATAAGTAAACAGATAATAAACGATAAGCAAAAGCGTGCAGCTCAATGAGTTGCACGCTTTTTGCGTTTATGGGGTTCATGGTTGCTATGTGTTTTCTATGGGCTTTTTTATCTCTTATTTGCGACATGTTTGCGACACGTCTTATTTGGCGATAAGGTACAACTTAGATTGATATAAACCATTTAAAACGAGAAGAATATGCCAAGAGGAAATTACACCATTCAAAGAAGTTGCGAGGAGTGTGGTAAAATCTTTACTCCTCCGACATTAGTGTCGAAGTATTGTTGTCCGGCTTGTTCCAAGAGGGCGTATAAGAAAAGACAAGTCGCAAAAGAGAAAGAAGCGATACGCCAAGCACTGATTAGGCGAATACCATCCAACAAGGGGTATCTAACCGTAAAGGAAGCCATGCTGATTTACGGAATTAGTAAAGACGTCCTTTATCGTATGATACGGCAAGGCTTGATACCGTCATACAATTTTGGCCAGCGTCTGATACGCCTTAGTCGGCAGTATATGGATGAACACTTCAAAACAAAGGCAGGGAGTAGAAAGAGAAAAAAGGAAGCATTGTCCTTTGAACCCAAAGACTGTTATACTATCGGAGAGATTGCCAAGAAATTCCATATCAATGACAGCAGTGTATTTAAGCACATACGCCGTCATTCTATTCCTACACGCCAAATCGGTAACTATGTTTATGTTCCCAAATCTGAAATTGATAAATTATACAAGTCGTTATGAAGAAAGCATTACCTAATACCAAAGTGACCGTCAAGCTCAGAAGGTCGAACTACAAAGAAGAGTGGTATCTGATTATAGAATCATACCCAGTTTATAAGCGAGGTTCAACTCGGGCAAGCCGTGTGGTAGAATCCATTAACCGGACTATATCTACACCCATTTGGGACAAGTCGTCCATTGCACGTATCCTGCCGGATGGAACATTCAACTATAAGCCTAAGCGTGATTTGAATGGGATTATCCAATGCCGTTCAACGATAGATCAAGAGGCTTGTATCTATGCAGACAATGTGCGTAAGTTGCGGCAACATGAATACGATAGTGCCATCCTTTACACTGATAAGGAAAACGAAATCGCTGCACAGAATGAGCGGAGCGAACAGGATTTTATCAAGTATTTCAATCGTATTATAAGCACACGTCATCCCAATAGTTCCGATTCGATAATAGTCAACTGGAGGCGTGTAGGTGAATTATTGAAAATGTATTCGCAAGGGCAGCCAATTCCATTCAAGGCAATTTCCGTTAAACTGCTTGAAGATATTAAGATGTTCCTTCTCCGTGCCCCAATGGGAGGGAATAAGAAAGGTACTATCTCACAAAACACGGCATCAACCTATTTTTCCATACTCAAAGCCGGATTGAAACAGGCATTCATTGATGAATATCTGACCGTTGATATTAGTGCGAAAGTAAAGGGAATAACAAACATTGAGAAACCTCGCGTTGCACTTACCATGAATGAAGTGCAAATGTTGGTTGATACTCCTTGCAAGGATGATGTTTTGAAACGTGCGTTCTTGTTCTCTATTCTCACTGGATTGCGGCATAGCGATATTCAAACTTTGAAATGGAAACAAATTCAGCAAACAAGCAAGGGTACATGGCAAGCAGTCGTAATTCAGCAAAAGACAAAAAGGCCCGATTACAAGCCAGTCACTCAACAAGCACTTCAACTATGCGGCATACGTCCAGACGATGATGAAGCACTTGTTTTTGAAGGATTGACTGATGCCTCTTGGATTTCTCGCCCGTTGAAAGTCTGGATAGAAGCATCCGGTATCAAGAAGCACATCACCTTCCATTGTGGCCGCCATAGCTACGCTTCGCTGTTGCTGGAAAATGGCGTTGACATATATACCATCAAGTCTTTGATGGGACATACTAATGTCAAAACCACGCAGATTTATACGCACATCGTAAACGAACAAAAAGAGAAAGCCGCCAATACACTACATATAGAAAATTTGGATTTATAAGTTGTGGTGGGGGCTCCCACCGTTGAGCACCAATGACTTATGTAATTCCAATCATATACTTACCACCGTTTACCCCTCATGAAGCATCGGCTTTTTGAGGGGTGTTTTGTAGCATTGAGGCTTTCGGTAAGGAAGGTGTCAGTCCCAATAGTGGTTTATTTCCCTTTTATTATGCCTTCCAATAAACTCTCGTATTAATGAAACTTAAATCTGTCAGTGGTAAATGAGCGGTTGATTGGTGGCGGTCAAGCACCTATTTAGCACCTATAAGCATCCCTATACTTTTGCGGCATAAACTTTAATACGAAGGAAAAATGGCCTATAAAGTAAATTCATTGGAGGAAATGCCGAATGCGTTGTCCTACCTGATTGAGTCCGTAGAAGCACTGCAATCTAAAGTAAATGCCTTGCAGCATAAACAGGCAAGTAACTCACCCAAGTGGATGGATATAGACGAGCTTTGCGCTTATCTTCCATCACATCCAGCCAAGCAAACGGTTTATGGATGGGTATCAACCAAACAGATTCCCGTACATAAAATAAATAAGGCGTTGGCTTTCCTGCAATCAGAGATTGACGATTGGTTGAAGAACAAATCGCATAAGACACAGGATGACTTAATGGAAGAAGCCAGACGATTTGTCGAATCTAAAAAGATTATCAGATGATGGAAACGACAGACTATTGCTTTTCGTTCTTTCGCAAGCCCATTCAAAACATCAAACCGATAAGGGCGGTAGGTATTGTGGATGTGTATCGTTATATCATCGGACATTATGCGCAACCGCAAACTGAAAACCTGCGGCTGATGCAGTCTTCTCCCGAAGCCAAAAGATATAAAGCCACCCATTTTGACTATTGTACTTTTTCGGGATTATTCCGAAAACGGAATGAAAAGGAACTGATTATGCACTCAGGATTGATGTGTTTGGATTTCGATCATGTGGAGAACATTGGGGAGTTAAAACAGCAACTACTCAACCATGAGTATTTTGATACGGAACTGTTATTTGTCAGTCCATCCGGTAATGGATTGAAGTGGATAATACCTGTTGACTTGAAAGGCTGGGAACATTCCCGGTACTTCAAGGCTGTTGCCAACTGCATCAAAGCAACAGGTTTGCCATTAGTGGATATGTCCGGCAGTGATGTGGCTCGTTCATGCTTTTTATCCTACGACCCACAAGCATTTATTAACCATAAATACAAAGATGATGTCGAAGAAAATATTTTCCGCCCAAGATTGGGAGAATGTCCCTTCTGAAATACAACAGGCACATACACCAAGTATTGTCCCTATATATAATAAGGTGGAGGATGATGTGGAAAGTGTTGTTCGGGAGATAGAACGGCGTGCTATTGATATAGCTCCTCATTATAAAGATTGGGTGGAGTTGGGCTTTGCGCTTGTGGATGGATTGGGAGAAAACGGACGGGAGTATTATCACCGCATCAGCAGGTTTTACCCTACCTATCAAAGGGAAGAAACGGACAAACAATATACGCATTGTCTGCAATCCAAAGGACAAGGCATTACTATCCGTTCTTTCTTCCATTTGGCAAATCAAGCCGGAATCTTATTGGCTTCGTTCAATAAAGAGCGTTTATCCATTTTGCCAAATATCCAAAATGGTAAAACGGGTAAATGGATAAAATCAGAGGAAGAACTTCCTGCATTTCCTGAATGTGTGTTTGAACACCTTCCTCCTTTTCTAAATGAGGTTGTCAATAACTCCATTTCGGTAGATGACCGTGATACAATATTGATTGGGGCTATTGTATGTTTGTCGGTATGCTTTCATAATGTTTGTGGAGTGTACGATGAGCGTATTGTTTATCCGAATCTCTATCTGTTCGTGGTAGCGGATGCCGGTATGGGAAAAGGAGCATTGACCTTATGCCGGGAATTGGTAGCCCCCATCAACTGCCATTTGCATGAACTTTCCAAACGATTGGAACAGGAATATAAAGAAGCAATGAACACATATATTAAAGGTAAGAAAATTGATGGAATGACTATGCCAGTCGAGCCGCCCATGCGTATGCTTGTTATTCCTGCCAATAGTAGCGCAAGTTCTTTTTTGAAAATATTGGGAGATAATGACGGAATCGGGCTGCTGTTTGAATCGGAGGGCGACACGTTGAGCCAGACATTGAAATCGGACTACGGCAATTACTCCGATGTGTTGCGAAAGGCATTTCACCATGAGTTGGTCAGTTTGAGTCGGCGCAAGGACAGGGAGTATTGCGAAGTAACCAATCCGAGAGTGTCAGTCGCTTTGGCTGGAACTCCCGAACAGGTAAGAAGGTTGATACCTGATGCGGAGAACGGATTGATGAGCCGCTTTTGTTTCTATATTATCCGCTTCAAACGTGGCATAAGAAATGTGTTTGCCACAAGCGACATTTCTCAATCCAAGAATGCTATGTTCAAACTGTTGGGAGATAAGTTCTGCCATCTGTATGAGGAATTTGTACGGCAGGGTAATTATTCTTTTTCTCTTCCCTTCGATTTACAGGAACACTTTATAGAATACCTCAGTCGAGTGAATGAGGAATGTTGTGACGAAGTGGATAATAGGATGCAAGGAGTAGTCAGACGGATGGGACTGATTGCTTATCGTATAATGATGGTGTTGACCGCTGTCCGACATTTGGAGAATGTGTTTCACGAATCATCTTCTTCGGACGAAACTGTACAATTGATTTGCCATGAGTTTGACTATTCCATAGCCATGAGTATTTGCGACACCCTGCTTTATCATGCCGTATTCGTTTATCAGAATATGTCAGGAAATCAGTCTAAACGATTCAATACCGCTACGCTGGAGACAGGCGTTTATGCACGAAGGAATGCCCTTTATAATATGTTGCCTGACACTTTCACAAAGAAAGATTATGATGCGGCGGTTTTAACTTTGGGCGAGAATGGAAGTACGACAAATAAGTGGATAGAAGCCTTTATCAAAGATGGCAAACTAAGCCGAATAGAACAAGGGAAATATAGGAAGATTTTTTGAGTGGCAAGTTTGTGTTTTAGTGTCACTAAAACCTATGCGGCAAGCGGATAGAACTGCCACTCTCAAAAAATCAATATATGAACATCAAAGTTAAGATAAGTATGAAGGAAAAGAAACTTGGTGGTCGCCCAAAGTTGGCGAGTTATCAGAAACGCACGAAATGTTTTCGGGTAATGTTTACCGAGAACGACTACATTTATATCCAATCCAAAGCGGAACAGGCTGGAATGCCTGTCAATGAATTTTGCCATCAGGCGGCAATGGATTGTCAAGTCTGTCAACGCATCAGTCCTGAAATGGTATCGGCTATTCGTGACCTTTCCGGTATCGCCAATAATGTCAATCAGATTGCTCACCAGATGCACACTTCTGGCTTGGAAGCAGTCAAACAACAATGCTTCTCAATCATATCAGAAGTCAGTAGAATTATCACTCAAGTAAAGAATAACTGCCATGATAGCGAAGATTAAAACAAGAGCAGATTTTGGTGGAATTGTGAATTACGCCAATGACCAAAAGAACAAGAAAAAAAGTGCCACACTCTTGGCGCACGAAGGAGTCTGTGCCATTAACAATAAAGCCATAGCCGATTCTTTTCAGATACAAGCATCCATGCGCCCGAAAGTAAAAATTCCGGTGAAACATGTATCACTTGCTTTTTCTTCGCAAGACATTAGCCGTTTTCCCGATGATGAAGAAGGGGATGCGTTGATGGTGGAGATTGCCAAGAAATGGATGGAACAAATGGGGATTCGTAATACTCAATATATTATAGCCCGGCATCACGACACGAAACATCCTCATTGCCATTTGGTATTCAATCGGATAGACAATGAAGGCAATCTTATTTCTGACAGCAATGAAAGAATACGTAACGCAAAAGTTTGTCGTGCTTTGACTAAAGAGTATGGACTTTACTTTGCCCCTAAAAATAGTAAAGCCAGAAATAAAAAACGTTTGCGTCCTCACCAATTACGGAAGTATACCCTTCGTTCCTCAGTGCTTGACGCACGGGCAAATTCTCGTTCTTGGAATGATTTTTTTAGTATTCTCAAAGGTCAGGGTATAGATATGCGATTTAATCATGCTGAGAATTCTGACAAAATTCGTGGTATATCCTTTTGTATGGATGAATTTAGCATTGCTGGTTCTAAACTTGACCGTGATTTGAGTTTCAACAACCTTTGCACTATGTTGGGTGATATAGCTGCGGAACTGATTATTCAACCTCATCAAGCCATAACTTCTGGTGGGGGTGGAGGAACCAACAGTGAACAAGGATGGCGAGATGATAAAGATAAGGATAACCCAAGAAACGAACCTTTCTATAAACCCTCAAAACGTAGAAGATAATGAAAGGAGATGTAGTAGCTGCAAATCTTGCGAATTTGCGTCAAAGTATCAACGAGCTAAAAGAATGTATTGAAAAACAGAATGCCACTGTTTCTAAATCGGAACAATCTGTAAAAGTGGACTTTGACGAAAAGATCATTTATAATGGAGTTGCCAAAAGCTTCTGTACTTGCTGGAACGAAGCCTTGTCTGTGGTAAAGAAGCATATCTGGAAACAACAGTCGGACACATTGACTTTTTCGCTATGGTTTCCGAAACTCATTGAATTATTCAAGCAGAAGTCCAAACTTCTTGAATATCTTTATCGGCACGTTTGCGATTACAATCTCAACCGTATGAATATCGAGGCGAATACCGACAGTATATTAAGACGGCAGAATGAGATACTTGCAAAAATTAATGAGTTGAAAAATCCAGTGACCATTATTCCACCCAATATCAATGGGATGTTTATACGTGGCTATTATATTAAGTTACGATATGTCGTGGCCTTCGTGGTCGTTATTATGATATGGGCTGTTGCTGCTTCTATTAGTAGTATGAAGTATAAGGAAGAATCCTTTGCTCATTATTCTATGTATCGGGCGGTGAGGGAACAGCATCAGTACTTGATGGGAAAAATAGGACTAGAGCCCCAAAGGAATACGGAATAGTCCTTGGAGAAAATAAGCAACGGCTTTTTACTATTGCTCCTTTCTTCCATAAGTTACTTCTGGTTCTGCCACCATAGGTGTATTATTTATATCAGGTAAGTCGTATGTTCTTATTTTCCTGTCTTCAAGGAAAATATGATTCAAAGTATAAGCCAATGATTCAAGTGTTTGTATGCGGACTTTAGGTTTTAGTTGACATTCCCAAACTGTAATACAATGCCAGCCCATAGCAGCAAGTTGGCATTGTTCTTTTTTATCACGCTCTTTGTTTCGCTCTATTTTCTTTTGCCAAAAGTCAATGTTTGTTTTAGGTAGGCGAAAGTATCTGCAATTATCATGACCATGCCAAAAGCAGCCGTTCACAAAAATAACTGTTCGATATTTGCGAAGCACCAAATCAGGATGACCGGGAAGACGTGGGTGATTAAGCCGATAGCGAAAACCACGGCTGAAAAGGAATTTCCGCACCAATAATTCAGGTTTCGTATTTCTCCCTTTTATTGCGGACATACATTTATGACGCTGTTCTTTGGTTAGTTTGTCCATATTGATGACAGAAATTGCATATCATTTATAATGTTCAATTAAGTTTGGTTTAATATTCTCGCAAATTTTCTCTATTGCTTTCTGTTTTATTGTAGATTTGTTTCTTTGCCAAATGAGCACTTCGTTTTTGAATCTACACAATCTTTTTATTCTGTAAACCCTCTTTTTTTGAGAGCTATATAGTTCATATACATCCCTCTTTTCATCCTTTCATCCAATGGACGTTTCCCCTTGGCAATCTCATCCATAACTTTCCATTGCCAATCTTTGAGAACTCTACGCCTGCGATCCCACTCAACCATTTTTTGAACTAACTCTATTGTGATATTATCGTTATCATAATCAGTAGAGGAGGAATGAATTGCGCTCGATGCCCTATTGTCTTCGGAAGCAAGTTTGTCTGCCTCAAACAATAAATCGATGTTTTTTTCACAAACGATATTATAGATATTTATGGCCTTTCTTCTATCTGAATCAGTGAACTTATGATTAAACTTCAACTTATGAGCAGTTTCTTGGGCCGCAGATTGATAGTTGATAGATAAACAATCAGTTTCTTTTCCCCATTCTGCAATTTTTCTCCACAGTGAATATGGAATAGATTCTATGATTTCCATATCATGCGCAACATCTTCGTCATTTTCGTCAGAACTCAGTGAGAAACCTTTTCTGGCTGGAGTCGACGAATTAATAAGATCTGGTTTTATATCATTCAAATCGTAAGACCATGTATATGCCTTAACCTTTTCCCAACACTCTTCTTTCTTAGACCACTCAATATAGTGCGATACAGGCGATTCTTTGAGAATAAAATCATTAATTTGTTTCATTAGCTCATAGATGAAATCTGAAAGAGCATTAGAAAGGCATTGGTTTTTCCATATTTTGTAGAGGTTTAGTTTGCCCTTCGTTATAGTAGTTAATAAAGATATAGCATATGGAACAACTACCTGTTTTAGCTCACCAATATTATTTCCTGATACCTTGGTTCCATATCTTTTATCGGTAGTTCTGAATAATATCGTTTTTGCAATGGCATCTTCATAATATATACTATTGAGGTTTTTAATATTTTCAGGTAAGTTGTTATTAATGAACTTGCTGTAGTTCTTTTCGTTACCACGTACAACAATAAACGGTCCGATAGCAATTTTCTTCCCATCATATACTTCTTCGTATGCGTTTATATACTTAGCTAACTCTACCTTTGTTATAACCTGCTTCTTGGGGTATTTTAAGTCAAAGGCGGCTTGGCGAGATTTGGTAAATCCCTCCTTCTGACGAAAATTCTTATACTGTCCTCTTGCCCTTTCAAAGAACCAATATGTCTGGATGTTTGAATCTTCTGTTATTGGTGTCAAGATATATCGAGACAACTTTTCGAAAGCTACAAGATGCGCATTATTGGCAGTAAAATCAGCATCATTTACCTTGTTTTGAGTATTTGCATATCGAGAAATGCGTGACACAATATCTGCAAATTCTTCTGCTCTTTTGATAACAGATATTTTTGCTTGAACAAAAATGCCAGATATATCAGCCTTGTCTTTTTTCCATGTGTGATAAATAGACGCTGTTGTTTGACCGCCATTTACTATCTGTAAATTAGATATTTTGACAATGTTTCTACCGGTAGAATCTAATTCGATGTGATCAGCAGTAGCCGCTAATCCATTGTTGAAAGCCAAGAACATATGTGGCTCTTTTTTTATTGTATCTCTGATACCTTTATTGATTTTTCCTGTAAACTGGAGGAAAGAACGGACATTTTGCTCCAATAATCTGGCACCGAATCTTTCATATAAATTGGCTAAACAAGTTCCTGGTATTATAGCTACATATGCTTGATAATCGGGATTTTCAGAAGCGGCAGATAGACATGGAACAGTATATCCTTCTTCCTTGAAATTGATTTCAATAGGCACACGTGACTCTACAGTTATCTGGTAAAGATATCTAAGGTCTATAACGCGGAAGAATACCTTATATCCACATATATCTACATTGGCAGGAAATTCGCCTTTATACTCACCATTCGTAAGAATAAAGGCATTAACTCTTACCAAATTATCTTTTAGTTCTTGGTATGAAGATAATGTGTTTGCAAATTCAAATATTTCAGATGATTCTGCTACTTCGTTTGCATAATCTCCATATACAGCCTTCCTGAAGAAATTAATAATTCTAGTGGAAGCTCTATCTATTTCAGTTTTAGGTGTTGAATAAATACTTTCTTCACACCCATAAATAGATATGAATAAGTCAACAGTCTCATAATTATCTGCTATTGCATAACCATTAATTTTATGCTGTTTTTTGGTTCCTAGGTCTTTTTCATCAAAAGCTACTGTCGCATTCTCTGTTTCTCCAGCTTCTGACAATACATCAAAAACATATCTTGTGAATGTCTGTTCTTGATTATCGCCATCTTCATTAGATAGTTGGCGGGTCGAAATTTCCTGAATAAGAGATAGATAATATTTGTTTATATCATTATTCATATCATTTAATGGTATTAAATAAGACACCCTCAGAAACTAAATATTCATCGCACATGCCGATAGAAATGGCATAAACAACATTACTTACTCCGTTTCTAAGGTCATTTTCCATGATTCTTGGGAAATCAGCTAATACTTTATAGCACTTTTCGTTCCTTTTTTTATAAAAACGTTCAGCATACAAGGATTCATGACTAGCGATGTACTTCACCTCAATAAGTTTTTCCTCAAAGATACATAATGCAGGTACATTGCTGCTGAGGAGATTTTTTATTTCTGCTACAATCATAGGTAAACTCTCTCCATTAATTTTGGATACTTCCAATACTAAATGGTAGATAAATAAATGGGCTACAAGTGAATTATCTAATTGTCGTTCTCCGTTTATGGTTATGAATTGAGCATTATTAGTAGATGTTGTTTTAACTTCAACAGCCCAATTATCACCTTGAAAGTCCTTATTTGTCTTCTCAACCCCTGTCCAAAGCTTTAATGTAGATGCGTAGGTATCATTAGTACTTCGACTTAGCATTTTTCTAAGGAATACTAATTCTCCATATAAGCCTTGCTGTTCTTCTTTTGACAAGCCGTCAAACTTCATTTTACCAAACAAGTTTTTCCATCTATATAGTTGATTTACAACTTCCTGAGCCATTTTCTTTGGAGTGGATAGTGGTTTAAGTGTAGTTACCAAATCCTCACATAATGCAGCAAAGGCTCTTTGGTACTCATTCCTCATTAGCTGAACATGGAGCATTTTTTGTCCAGGCATTGATGTGTCGACGAGCTGTCTAATTTTTAGCTCGCTTAAATTGCTTAAAGATGTGACATCAATCTTGAATTCTTTCGAGAAAGAGACGGCAATACCTATTATGTCATCGGGATAGCTATATGTGACATATACCTGTATAGGTAATGTCGTGTCGTAAAGCTTTTTCACAAGTCCTATTGTCGCAAGACTTTTTAACGAGTTCCACAACTCTATAATCTGATATTTATTCTCTATACTCATTATCGTTTTCGTTATCGAAATTATCCTCAATATCAGCATATTCTCCTACCATATTCACTTTATAATTTACTGCAAACGATGTATCTGTTGCTGGGAAGGAAATGGCAAACCCAACAAATGGATCATCACTTTCGACAAATACGGTTGAACCTTCTGCTGGCACACCATTCTTCATGACGTTAGCACCTATTGGATTTAATGGATAAATTATCAGTAGTGGTTGAGTTTTGGGTCTAAAACTACTACGTACAACCAATGGTTTTGGATATGCCTTAGACCAAATTTTACCATTATCTACAGATTCTCGTTTTGTTGTTTCTAAAGCTTCATTTAGCATATCTTTTTCTAAATCTACAAATTCATCAGCTTGATTACCAACGATATGATTCTTTCGAATAAAGTATGTTTTGTAATCTGTATCAATAGCTCTATTACGATAGAAACAATTAACTTTATATTTGTTGCAGAAACGATATTCCTTATTAGGACCACTTCCAGCCGACTTATTCATCAGAGCAACGCTCCAATTCGTCAACTCGTTATGTCCTTGTAACTCATTGATGTACTTAACAATTAATTCAAAATTTACCTTTTTGAGGGATTCTGCAACAGTAAATTCATTGAAATAATCACAAATTTGATTTGCTGGAACATTTTTCCAAAGATAGTCTCCATCTTTGATTATGGGTTCACCTAATCCGGCCAAAAGCTCATCAGTAGCAACAAGATTTCTGTTCTTTAATCCCTTATCAATCGGCAATTGATAAGTTTCAATGAGTCGAGAAGCCCACGATACTTGAATTTCCTTGGTATTCCTCATCTTATTAAGAGCAGTGATTTGTAGGCATCCAGGATGTGTACGTACTTTGAGAGCATACTTATCCGGTGTACTTCTTGATTCTGCAAGATAGTTGAATTCTTCACGCAACTCAGCACTAGCGATAGCAATGTGTCGATACCATTCATTGAGTTCAGCACTTGTAAATAGACGGCATAAATCAACATATCCTGGACGATACCCAAACCATCTACCCATCTGCATTAATGTATCATACATTTTAGAAGCACGTAAGAAATAGCTTATAGAAAGTCCCTCCAACGTCAGACCTCGAGATAGTTTGTCTCCGCCTATAGCGATAACAGAAACCCCATTTTTAGAATTCAGTTGATAATCAACAATATCACCAGAAGATCCGTTAATGGATTTCACTTCAATTTTCTGAACAACTTTGAAAAGTAAAGGCTTAATATCTTCCCACTGATGGACTTGCAAGCAATGATCAATATTGGAAAGAGTTGAATTCTTAATCTTATTGGTTGTTTCAGTATAGTCATTCTCTAGCAAATCTTGAAATTCACTGAGTACAGATGGGTCGTTTGCTTCTATCTCTTGCTTATAATATGAAAACTGTTGAGCTACCAATTCTTTAATCTCATTTTGCCATAGCTGATAACGAGAAACGTGGATAAGCATAGAGTTATGCTTATTTTCTTGGCCTCTTGCTAAGCGTATAGCGCATGTCAATATAAAGCTCTTAATAGCTGTCTTTAACGACTCTGGTATATCTGCAAATGTTGGCTTAGGATCATTCTTTTTGTGCCCCTCTGGTATGAAAGTCAGATAATCGCTAATAGGAACTACAATCGGCAACAAGTCTTCTTCCTCCTCAACATCCATACTTGTCCCAAATACTTTTTCAGGACCAATGTAATTAGTTGGTGCAGGGAGATTGATAATAAAGTCACGTGGAAACAAATCTGATTCGTCTTGTGCTATAAATATATTAGCAAAAGGTGTGGCTGTATATCCAACATAGGCAGACCTATTGAATTGTCCAATCAGCGTTCTAATACCTTTATTGATTGCTGTTGGGTCTAAATCCTTATCTTTCTTTGTATTGATTGAAGCATTATCAGCTTCATCATCAATCAGTAGCAACGATTTATTTGCAATCTTGTGACCTCCAGCTTGAGCTTTCAGCCAAGTGTTCAAGCGCTTTAATACTGATGCGTTCTTTTTTACAACCAGAATTATGGGTTGCGGTGCATTGAAGTTGAACCCAGCAGTATTTGCTGCCCTACTATTGAAATCGCCAGAATCCAAACTTGTGGTATAGGAATTAGCAATTGCGGAATCAAAACCAGGAATCAGTCCTACACCTATTTTGGTAGTATTGTTGATATTATATGCTCGTTCGTATTGGGTATCAAATCCTAAAAAACCCTCATCTATTCTACTTTGAGTTTGACTTCTCAGATTATTCAAGATGCCAGCTAGTACAACGATAAAATTGAAGCCTGCATCAGCAGCTTTGCAAATTAAGCCTGTGTAATTAGCTGTTTTACCAGATTGAACTTGACCTACAACTAACCCTTTTTTATCAATTGTGATATTGGTCAGCTGGGGATTAAACAAATTATCTAAAATGCGGTCACTCATTTCATCTAACTTTTGAATGACAAGTGGAGCAAAACCTTTTTGTTCAGACAAATATTGTTTATACCTCACCCAAAAGTCCCAAGTAGACTTGCGCTCAGCTTTGAAATCTCTAAGCCAAGGTTGTCTTCTTTCATTCCCTTCTAGTATTTGAAAGTCCTGAATCCTTACTCCATACAAGGATAGTAATTCGCTTTTTACTTGCGCAATATCCATATTGGGAAAGATTAGTGATACCCTTTCTATAGCATCATTAATCTGATCGTCTGTTACAACAGCATTTGGTCCGATTAGGACTCGACACATATTAATAATCTGATTCTGCATAGCTATAAATTTTCGATTAAATCCTCAAAGAGGTTAAAAGGTTCTACTGTTTTTAGATATGCTTTGGCTTGTTCAGATGTCTTTCCCGTTTTAATTTGGTTATCATACATCGTCCGCATCATATCTGTTATGATTGAAGGATTGATACCCATAAAAGGTTCAAGTTGAGACTCTTCACCTTTTGCTTCATTGATATAAATTGTCTTAGTTGGTAATGTTTCCTCAATAAAGCTAAGAAGAGTGTTAATAGCCTTCTCAGGGTTGTCAAGAGCCATACTTTTTATTTGCTTAATCATGTCATGTTCACGATTAACCACAAAAGACCATTTATTATCTTTTTTCTTCTCGCACCATAGAGGTTGGAAAGATGTACCAGCTTTTTGCTTTAGAATCTTTCCTCTATGTCGATAGACTTCACAACCAATTGATCTCACAGCTTTAGCGTAAGATTCAAGTTGACTTCTATTTTGCATTGGAGGATAGGCTCTTGATTTTTTAATATCAATCTGCCATTCAGTGTCCAATGTATTAGGTAAGTCTATTTTAATTCGCACTAATTTATAGTACTCTTCCTTTCTAAATAGCCCAAGCCAATCACCTGCTAAAAGTAATCTTTTTCCTCTATATACATAGAATCCTTGCTGAGCTGCCCATCCATTAATACCTTCTGCTTTAGCATAGGCTGCTTCGCTAGAGAACGCACTTTTATGAGGCAAAACATACCCCTTGACAGATATTCCACCAATAATGTTTTCGGTGGGTCTTATCTGCGTCTTTGGTTCATTTTCACAGAATGGATTCCAAGGCTCAATTTCATGTTCACACCAGAAAATCCTCACAACTTTTTCTTCTATAAAACGATGAAAAGTCATTGAAATGTGTCGTTTCACATTGTCTAATAGTGAAGAAAATTTGACCTTTGAGTTAATATCAATCTCACTTGTTTCTGGGTTAATGATTCGGTCTAAACCTGACCATATAACCAAAGTGCCATGAGAAACATCATCAAGAGCATTTATATATTCATCAGGAATCCATTGAAGAAGTTCCCATTGGTTTGTTTTTGCAACGTAGTCTAAGTCCCAAGTCCAATAAACGGGCTTGTAATCAGCCTTTTTGCTATATACGGTAAGTCTTCTACATTGAGAGAATGAGGCGGTTTTCAGTCCCAAACCAAATCGACCTAAATCACTTTTTGAACGTTCTTCCAAAGGATTCTGAGAACCTGGTCTCATTGCTTCGATCAGTTCCTGATGATTCATTCCAATGCCATCATCTTTAATAGTGATAATTGATTGACCACCTTTCCAGATTCTCGAGATCCAGATATTATTCGCTCCAGCTGATATAGAGTTATCTAATATATCAGCCATTGCTGTTTCCAAACTATAGCCCATAGCTCGAAAAGTCTCAACCATGGACGCAGCAGCAGGTGTAGCATTAGCGGTTTTGAGTTCTTCGTAATTCATCTTCATGAGCTAATATTTTTTTTATCTCTAAAGCAATCTTCTCTGCAAGGACTACAGGGACAGCGTTACCAATTTGTTTAAATGCGGAAGAGCGACTTCCTTCAAAAAAGTAGTCATCTGGGAATGATTGAATTCTTGCAGCTTCACGTATTGTAATAGAACGTACATTATCCGTCGTTGGATTAGGAGTTGGATATATGTAATAATGTCCATCCATAGCGATATGTGCTACAACGGTGTGACATACACCGTTAGGATCTACCACACAAAACCTGTTTAAGAATGTCTGCGTATTTTTATGCTTCTGCAGTGAGGGATCAAGCTTATCATACCGTAAACGTTTTCCTTCATTCCACTGTTCAACTGCCTGCTTATAGATTTCTCTGTCTGTAGGATTGTTAGGACGTGCAATGTGCTGAGTGGTAAAGCTCAAGACTCCTCTAATTCCTGATTTTTTAAGGTATTCCATATCGCTTAAAGGCTTTGTGTAATGAACAATTCCGCAAAGTGTACCCTCTCCAGCCTTAACTATAGGCAGATCACAAAACAAATCCCTCATCATTTTGTATGGCATTTGCTCTTCAAGAAGGTACGGATAGTGATACGAGGTATCTTCTTGTGTGTCTCTTTTATTTTGCCAACCAACAATAATGACCCTATGACGTTTTTGCAAAACTCCATGCTGTGATGCTATCTGTTCACGAAAATCTATATTATAATCTAACTCGCGCACCAATCGAATAAGATCCCTAAATGGCTCTCCACCTTTGGCAGTAAAAATTCCCAAAACATTTTCAAACACAAACATTTTGGGCTTATAACGTTTAAGGAACTCTACATAGAATTTATATAGGTCATTACGAGGGTCTTCTTCAATTTTTTTTCCTAATCTAGCACGGCCAGCGACAGAATATGCCTGGCATGGTGGACCTCCAATAATCATATCAACGGGCTTCCCATTACAAAGTTTATCAACTCTTTCAAAAAGGCTTGGCAATGTTTCTTTCCCTATAGCTTCTTGAATAACCGAGTCAATCACAGATTTAGGAACTTGATTCCAAAGCCAACTTCCATCTGTTTTTTCCTTCTTGTTTTTGAGGTATTCTTCGTATATTTCAAGTTTTCCGTTCTCCTTTAAATAATGAAATGCTGCACGAGTTTTCAATGAGTCACAAGCATAGTGATCCATCTCAATATGTGCTATGGGTTCATAACCAGCTCTGATAAAACCTTCTGATAGTCCACCAGCACCTGCAAACAAATCTATAAATCTGTACTTCATACGTTAATCATTTTGTTTTATTAAGCAGTTCTGATACATCAACATCTAAGAGATTAGCTATCTTTATCAATTGGTGGACAGAAGGTTGGGAGCGGTTAGTACACCATCTGGAAACCGTCATGTCTGATTTCCCTAATTGATCAGCAAGCCATTTGCTTGTCTTGTGATTATCAGCCAAAGCAGCTTTTAATCTATTGGGTATTTGTTTAACGCTCATAATCTCTGCTGAATTTCTTCTATTAAAACGACAAAAATACTCGTTTATTGTATATTTTCCTACATGTTTTTGATATTTAACCCTAATCCACTTGTTTTTTTAAGCTCATAATGAACTTATACCCATTAATAAGCATGAATTGTTTGCAGGTAATGGCTCATAAACATCATCATCGAAACGACGCAAAATGAATGGGCTGTTTTTGTCTTTCTCCGAAGAAGCTACAAGTATCAGTAATACTTGCGATCTTACTATCTGTTTTTGAGTAATTAGTTGAAATTATCTTCTTGATTTCTTCTATTGGTGTCCGGTGAACGTGTTTAACCAGCTGTTCAGAGTGATTTTATGCGTTGACAAGCCTCATGTCTCAATGATTGTGTCGGTTGTCCGATAAAATTGTTTTCCTTTTATGGGGTATTCATTGACAAGAATGTCATATTTGCCCAATTCGGGCTCTTTTAATGGATTTTTATCTCACAATGAAGACCCTGCACGTTCAATATATCGGCTGTCCGGGAAAATAAAAAGTCAAATAGGTTTTGAATGTTTTACCGGACACCAATAGATTTCTTCACAAACATTCTTCTTTTCCTCTTCGCTCTCTAACCTTTTCTAATCCCGGCATCTTTTTAGCCAATGCACTTTCTCCGGCAGGAAAATAGAGTGGAAAGACTTGGAATAAGAAACTCACAATTTCACTACGGCTTTTATCCATATTGTAAAAAGCAGAGCAGACAAAGTACATTAGTTCTTGCTGACTACATGTTTCTTTGGGCTGTATACTTATTGAGGGAGCAACTATCAAGTCATGTTCAGCAAATGATAGAGCACTGGAAAGAATAGCTTCCTGTTCTTCTTCGGTAAACATCTTTATTTTCCCAGCTAACCATTCAAGCTCTCTTTGCTGAAGTGCTTGTTGTTTTTCGTTTTGATGCTCCAATAGGATTGCTACATTTTCTTGTTGCTTTTCTGTCAAGGCATTTTCCAATGCTTGATTCTTTCGTTTAAGGACATTGAATTTCAGCAATGCAGCAACGTACATACAAAAATATCCTACCGCAATATCAAATATCAGAACAAGCAGATAATTGTTACTTGAGTTTTGTGTGTCACCAGCCATATATTCACTAATAGGGATAACAGCTAATAGCATGATGATGGCTATTGCATAAAGCACTCTGTATCGCGTTTTGTGGCTTACTTGCGGCAAGGAAGCAAACAAAAAGGCGATAATCAAAACGGCAATTATTGCACAAAGTGGAATGAAAGAGGTTTCCATAGTTTTATTGTTCTGTGTATGGTTTAACAATAATGCGCCAATAGCCACCATGGTCTGCTCCTTCACGAGACAAAATACCCATAGAACGTAACTTGGAAATCTGTTTTTCTACGGCTCGGGAGCTTATTCCTATTTTATAGGCCATTGCTTCTGCAGACATTGATGGGTCGGAAATGACGAAATCAATAATTTTTTGTGCGGTTTTCCCAATGCTTTTAGATTTGTTTTTCGAATCTCCGAACTTTTTCTCCGAACCTTTTGGGGTTATCTCCGAACCTTTCTCCGAACTTTCTTGCATATCACCGAAGGTTTTCTCCGAACTTTTGCTGTTTACAACGAACTTTTCTACCGAACTTTCTTCGTTTACAGGGTACTTTTCGAGGGTGCTATTTACCCTGTTAGCCACTTCCTCGACAGGTATTCTTCCGCTTTCGTTCCAGTTCAGATTATAGAATGTGGTGTAGAAAGAGGTCGCTTCCGTTTGATATTGTGGCTCTTTACCTTGCAGGAAATTGGGTAGTTTCTCCGTAAGCTCCCGCATTTTCCTTAAACCCGAGCCGCGTTTCTCCATATAGTCCAACTGTGTGAACACATCTGCAATGACAGGGTTGCGGCGCATGGATGGCACTTTGTATATGTCACGGTCTTGAATCTGTGTACCGTCAAGCATAGCACCTGGTGATACCAGTTCTACACGGTCATCGTAAATATCGATATGTACTTCACCGCCCATCACGGTGTAATCCCGATGGATAAGGTGGTTTACCAATCCTTCGAAGATGGCACGGTCTGAATAGTCGGGGAGGTTTAGACGATAGTTCGGCATCTTCACCCAACCACTCATGGTATAGTTCTTGATGAAGTCCATGCCGTATTTCAATAGCAATACAAGGTTAGCCCGATGCTCTACGGAACTGATGGCATCATCTTTATAGAGTCCAGTCCAACGGGTACAGAAAATACGTGATTGAAATACGGTGCAATTATCCACAAAAAGCAATCCTGCATTGGTCAGTTTGCCATCAGGAGTTACTAGTCCGAATGATTCCAGATACTTGTCATTCCATTCCTGATGGGTTTGCTCACGGAAAGTATTGGCGAGAATGATGAAAGAATGTTTGCTGGCATCCACTTGGGTAGGCAGTGAATCCCAAGTCATGTGCGTACCTTTCAATACCAATGAAAGAAGCTGTTGCGAATTACACTCCACGCTTTCATTGCCAACTCGTACATATGCAGTACGTGTCCCATCCTGATAATAGTAATAAGGTGTAAGCGTTCCTGCCTTTACTTTCACTTCAAGCAAGGTATGCCCTTCGTGTTCTATCGGAATAAGCTGAACTTCCGGCACAGGGTCAAGTCGTGCCTTTATCATTTCACTGATAAAATCAGCATCGGCTTGTGGATTCTCCAAACCTACAATTACACCGTCATCATTCACTCCATAAAACAAACTGCCACCGTCCGTATTGGCAAATGCCGACACGGATTTAAGCCGTGACTTTACTTTCTTACGTTCCAGCATTTCCTTGAAATCGTAAGCCGAGCATTCCGCTATCAATGTATTGTTATGTATTTGCATAGTTTCCTTATTGTTGTTCGGGTATAACATCCCAATATCATATACAAAGGTAAGGATAAAACCGAAGAATCTGTTAAAAACATCGCTTTCTTTTGATTTTTATGCGTTTACATCTCTTATTTATGAATAAAAATCGTACTTTTGTGAGCAAGAGCGTGTGTTGCTTATGGATGCTTATTTTCGGGTTTGCGTTATATTTGCAACACGTGTACGCAAGTCGCTGATAGATATATCATGTTGATTTTGAGGAAGTCAAATGATTCCGATAAGTAAACAAATAATAAACAATAAGCAAAAGCGTGCAGCTCAACGAGTTGCACGCTTTTTGCGTGTTATAGAGTTTATGGTTTCTATATGTTTTTATGGGCTTCTTAAGGGACGACTAGACATTGTCCAAAATTATGTGTAAATGGAAACAGAATTCAACTGTAAGTTCTTTCTTATATTTGGATTCTGTTTTCAAAGATAAGCATAAATTGATTCATAATCAAGTCCTAGTTTGAAATATGCATTGTCCATTTCTTCTCAATCTCCAATCTTCATATCCGCCGTAAACTATTTCTTATCTTTATAAACGACATATTTACAGGAGTTTCTGATCTGATGCAACGCACAGATTTTGGTGGAAGACTGAGAGAATACACTGCGGATGGTATCCGTAAATCCATTTAGATTATAGGTACAGGTAATCAGTATATCCTGCACTCCACGGGCCTTTAAATCGGTCAGGACGCCCATCCAGGAAGAAGAGCTTTCCGATTTTCCGACCCACATGCCAAGGAATTCCTTCAGGCCGTTCTGTTTCAGTCCGACGCAAAGGAAAACGGTCTTGTTTATGATCTTGCCGTTATCCCGTACCTTGAAGACGATGCCGTCCATCCAAGCTACCAAATAAACAGAATCCAAAGGACAGTTCTGCTATTCCTGGGATGCTGGGATGCCGAGGTTACCTTGTTTGTAATGATGGAAATGGCTGATGTAGAGAGTTTAATTTCATAAATCTCACGCATATCTTCCTCTATGTCAGAAACGCTCATTCCTTTGGCATATAAGGAAATAACAAGCTTTTCTATAGAAAGTCCACGGTTTTCATGCTTAGTCACTGCTATCGGCTCAAACTGGCCGTTGCGGTCACGCAGAATGGAAATGGCAGCTTCTCCATATTCAGTCCGGATTCTCTTTGGATATCTGCCATTGCGTGAATTGCCACTGTTATTACCGACCACGGAACTCTTTTCATAGCCCAAATGGGCTTCCATTTCACCTCCAAGCATCTTTTCCTATACTTGGTCTTGAACTGGCTAAGGAATTCCTTGCTTAATACCTCATCGGGCACGACTTGATTCTTTCCTTTCGTAATTTTCTTCTTTTTGCAAATGTATAAAATAAGAAATACGAGACTCTAAATTGAATCCCGTATTTCCATTTACACAAAATATTTTATAGTGCCTCTTTTCCATATAGGGTAGAACTTTCTTCATATACCATATCTTTATGCTGCCGCCTTGTATATTACTCCAACCCCAAAGTCAAGCACCCATTTATTCCTATGCATAAATACTGACGAAAATAAGCCGCAGATAGGTTGAACTTCGTTACCTTCTGAGTCTTTCAAGCCATCCATGAGGTACTTATAGTCGGATATTACCTGCACGATATCTTCACTTTTATAGAACTTTGGACTCTCTGGTGTACCTCCTACGCTCACAAGATCCAAGCTTACATGGCAGAAGTTTGTGTCCATCGTCTCATTTGTGAAGCAAGTCACATCTCCTTCCGTTGATAGCACTTCCTTGCAAATGCCTGCATCATCCACGACGTTCTTGGTCATTATCGTGCTGTTCGCTCCTGAGTCAGCCACAAGAATGTACTCTTTGTCGTTGTGAACGATGCAGACAATTGGAAGGTTGTATTTCTTTAACCCAAATTCCATAGGGAAGAAGAACTCGTAGTCGTTCATGTCTTCATCCAGTTTGCCAGCAGAGTGACGCAATTCTTCCTTGTTGTAGTCGAGCACCAACTTGTTCTTGCGAAGGAACTCATGACCAATAATGCCAATCAACACACCATCAAACATGGCATTGAAGTCGATAGTGTTGTTGACATAGAATGTATCGGTGTACTCTCCGCTTCCTATCTTGAAGTTGAATGATACACCTTGGCACTTTACACCCTTTCCTTGTACTGAGTGTATGTCCATGGTCTTGCCGTCTATTACACATGACTCGTCGATCAATGCAAGTACCGACTTGTTGAGTATGCAATGTACGGAACCGCTATCAACCATCATAGCACCCACGTATACATTTCCCTCCTTTCCATTGAATGCAGCTTTCACAATAGGGACCCCCACTTGCTCTATGTCTCTCTGTTTTGCTGTTCTTTTCTTCATCTTTTTCTGTTTTTGTTTTGAAGAGCCACCTACTTTATGCTGCAGGCTGCTCTTCGTTGAACTCTTGCTTCTTGATTCTGCGAATCAGGTAAACGATTGCCTTTGATGCCTGCTCTCGGCAGACCTTCAGCTGAGCAAGGAACTCCTCCTCGGTAGCGTCTGAGTTGAAGAGATCCACCAACTCGCAATTGTTGTCCGACTGCTTGTCAAGCTTTAGGTTGTGGAATTGCATCAAAGTGCGAAGGGCAAGGATGCCAAGGTCGTACTTTGGACGTGCCTCCACCAGTTTGCGCATCAGGTCAAGTCCTGGATCGCCAATGTGCATCTCGTTGAGCATGGCAATCATGAAAATCACCTTTGCGTCTGGTGTTGCTATCTCGAATACGTTCGCAAGCTGGCTGTTGGTCTCGTCTGCTTCTGTGTAGCGTTCGAGTTTTGCCAAGGCACGCGACTTGATGTACATGGCTTCTGCACATTGGTGTGTTGCCAACACCTCGTTAGCGTACGCCAATGCATCCTCGTACTTCTCTGCATAGAGGCAGAGCAACGAAGCAAGGAACTTTGGTGCCCAATGGTTTGCCTTTGTCAGGCACTCTGGTACCGACACGATTGCACCATAGAGATGTTCGTCGCACACGAGAATGTCAAGGAAACGCTTTGCTTGTTGCATGGCTTCCTTGATGTCGCCGTTCCCAGCCTTCTTTGCTACGAGAAGAAGGTACTGGAGTGCTGCTTCATCGTAGTCGTTGTGCAGGAGTGCACCATAGACAGCTTTTCCGCTCTCTATCTCGTTGCCAATCTGTTGCTCATTGTTGTACTCGCTTGCGTAAGTCAGCACCTCTCGACTCGTATGAGCATACTGAGGTATGACGTTCTTTGAGAGGAATAAACCATCAAGTGTACGAACACGGCTCAGAGCTACGTAGAGCTGTCCTGCTGCGAACATGCCACGGCTGAGATCGATCGAGAGTTTGTCGAAGGTCATACCCTGACTCTTGTGGACGGTGATTGCCCATGCAAGTTTCAGAGGGTACTGGGTGAATGTACCCATGAGTTTCTTCTTCATCTTGCGCTCCTCCTTGTTGTAGTCGTAGCTGTACGACTCCCATGAACAGCATGGCACAACGTATGTCTCACCGTTGTTGAGCGTCACGCTGATCTCGTCCTTAGTGAGTTTGCTCACCTTGCCGAGAGTGCCGTTTGCCCATCGCTTTTGCTGGTCGTTGCGAGTGAACATCACCTGAGCACCAACCTTGAGGCGAAGCTTCATGTCCACCGGGAACTTCTTTTCCTCGAACTTGCCGTCAATGGTTCCTTCATAGACGAACTCCTCCGACTCAATCTCCTCCAGTCGCTGAAGGTTGATCTTGTCTGCCGTCTTGTTGATGGAAGCCAGCGTGATGACAGCACCATCTTCTGCGGTCGGAATGTGAACGCGACCGTTGAGGTGCATTATGTCCTCTGGTGTTACCTTGTTCAGGCGCACGTTCTCCAGGATGTGCAGGAAGTGTTCGTCATCCTGACGGTATACTTTGCGGAACTCAATCTTCACGAGTCGCATGCGCTTGATGGCGTCTGACTTGTAGAAGAAGAAGTTGTCCGTTTGGTACAGATCCTTCAGCATATCCTTCTCAGGACCTTGCTTCACCACCGGTGGCAACTGGAACATGTCGCCTACAAAGATCATCTGCTTGCCACCGAAAGGCATGTTGTTGCGCAGAGCCTTACGCATGGTGTAGTCGATGGCATCCATGATGTCGCATCTTACCATCGACACCTCATCGATGATGATTGTGTCTGCATGGAAAAGCGTCAGAATCTTTGCCTCGTTCATCTTGCCGCATGTTCCTGGCGTACACACCTCCATTGGCAAGCCAAAGAAGGAGTGTATTGTATCGCCACCGGCGAGGATGGCTGCCACACCTGTTGGGGCAAGGGTGATGAACTGCTTTCCAACCAACTTCTGTACGTTGTGAAGAAAGGTTGTCTTACCTGTTCCAGCACGACCTGTGAGGAAGAAGCTGGAGTTTGTGTTGGCAACAAGCTCGTATGCAAGCTGCTGCTCGTGGTTGTGTGGGTCTATCTGTGTGTTCTGCATGTCCTACTTCTGTTCGATTTGTGGGAGGATTTGGGTGAGACTTGTGTTGTAGTCGTTGTCGAGGAAACTCTTGTAGCATCCATCGATGATCCCTTTCGCCTTCTCTTCGAGTTCTTCCTGTGGCATGCAGCTTCTCTGGGCTTTGAGTACTCCTTCAAAGAAGTTGCGCACCATGGTTTCTAATTCCTTTCGGATGAACTCCTCGTTGCGATGCACCTTGTCGTAGTCTCTCTTCTGAACAAGTTCAAGGCGTGTACCGTTGAAGGCGTAAACCTCGATGCCGTCGATGTAGGTCCAGTTGTGGTAGAGTCCCACCTTCTCGACAACTACGATGCGGTCGCAGAATCTCACGCCCTTGTAATAGCGGTTTCCGCTTGCGCTCTCGTACTCCTCGCAGAGGAACATCTTCTGTCCTTCGTCCCATACAGGAACGTGAACTCGTTGGTTACCAAATGTCGGCAGGATGCTGTCGAACAGGTTCTTGTTGATTGCTTTTATTAAGCTTGCCATGTCTTTTCGTGTTTTTCATTTTTGACTTTGGTTTCTTGTTCTCTCTTTGGTTGGGCATGGTGGTTAGCCCAAGCACTTCTGATGAGTTGTCTCGATTATGCTTCGTGAGAAGTCAAGGAGCTGACTCTCTGCCACCATGCTACCCATTGCCTTGGCTTGTCCCTTCAGGAAGTCCTTCAGCATGAGGATGCTCTCTTCCTTAGCGCTTCGTTCGTTGAAACATCGCCAGTTGCAACCGCCCCAGAACTTCTGAGCAATGATGTTTGCCTTCTGTCCGTTCCATGCAAACAGCGTGATGCCGTTGAGGAAGGTGTGGGCGTAACCTTGTCCGATGTGGTAGTAAACTGCCAATCGGTCAGAGAGGCGGATTGCTCGGTAGTAGGTGTTGCCAGCTGCGCTGGTGTAACCGAGGGTGAGGTACACGTTCTTCTCTGCGTTATAGGTGAGAGAACTACCCGAGAGGGCTGGGAGTGCCTTTGCGGCAATGAGTGCGAGTGATGTGTTCATCGTACGTGTGGTTTTTGTTTAGCGGAATAGGCCGCCAACTCTGTTGTTTGTAATAATAAAATAATGTATAAACGAAACCAACTCTCTCGGAATTGTGATGCAAAGTTACTATGTTAGTATAGGGCATGCAAGCTTTCTTACAAGAGTATTGGTTCTTTCCGTTTTGGAACCAATCACACTCATTTTTGAAAGTTCATGCAGCGTATCTTTTCTTTCTGATATCCTTCATGCACTTGCTTGTGCATGCAAGGGTGATGTGCATTGAGGTGAGATCTTCTGAACGACCATGCTTCTTGTGGCTTGCCTGTGCCTGACGTTTCTCTACGATGCGACGGAGAATTCTGTCCTGCACTTTTGAAGGTTTCATCTTACTTCTGATGTTCAAGTTGAGAAGGATGCCGTCAAGTACCTCAATCTCAATCTTGTTTGTTGTCACATTGCAGAGTTCTTCGGTAACTGCCTTGCGATAGCGATCGGATGTCTCAACACGTTCCCAACGCTTGTTGGTTCTTCTGTGAGCATCTGCCTCTGCCTTCCTCTGCTTCTTTGTCTGCTTTGCTGTTGCCTTGTTATTCATGGTTGCCTTGTTGTTGTTTGGTGTCTGTTTCATAGTCGTTCGTTTTTGATTTCGAGTGCAAAATTACTACTTGATTTCGGATTTGAATAATGTTTCTGACTGAACAATAGTTCCTCTCATTTTGGAACCATTGTCTCTCTTATCAACTACTTCTTTCCTGCGAAAAAAGCATTAATGGCAGCACCGATTGCCGAGCAGATAGCTGCTGCGAGCAACCAACGTTCTTTCTCTGTCATGGGCGTTTCTGTTTTTGGTGATTGATGTGTTTCCATTTGCGATCAGTTTTAGATTTCCACCAACGACTTGCAGCGTCAACTTCGTGGTGGTTTTCGAAGTTTGACGCTGCAAAGGTAATAACTATTCTTGTGACAAAATCAAGAACTTATGATTCTAATGGTTCCTCCGTATTTGGAACCATTCGTTGAAGTTTCTCTCCTGGTTCAATGTAGTGCAAAGCCATGTCTTTCACTCTTTTCGCAAAGATCTTACGGATCTGTGGTGGTGACATAACTTCAAGTCCTGCACCCATCTGGAGCACACGACCGATGAACTCATTATTCGATTCTACATCAACAGAGAACTCAGCATACTCTCCATCTTCGTATAATCCGTAAGGCTTCACAACCTCGTATGAATGATGCAGAGGCTTTGTGTCTATTAATTTAAATATATAATGTTCGTGCGCGCGTATAACGATGTGTTCTTTGTTTGGGTGTTCCTTCATGTGGCTCACGCCCACGATGTCCTTGAAGAACTCATCATAATAGTGCTCCGGTGCAGGAATATAGTCCACCTTACTCCTCTCACGAGGTTTCTCTTGTATGCGGTCAAGAGCAATGTTGTACCCGAATTCCGGTTCTCTACCTTCTGCATGACCGAATAAATGCCATCGTCCATTGTACTCTTTCAAGTAATGCGGATGAAATAGTAAGGTTACTTGTTCCTCGTCGTATGGCTTATATTCTATCTCCATCACCGTTTTGTTGGTAATGGCTTCGTAGAGCAGAGGGAGGTATTCTATGTTGGTCAGTATTCGGTCAAGGCTTGAACTAATCACTTGCTGACCTTTCTGGCGCTTTGCCTTCATGTCGAGCAAATCTTGGCAATCATGAAAGAAGTACTCCAACCACGACTTAGGGAAGAATCCGGCTGAGTCTTGACAAAACTTCCAGTATTGGCGAAGGTTGTTGATGACCTTGGCATTACGCATGTCAGCAAGAGGATCTTCATCCTTGCCAACATAGCGGAAGCGCTTATTGCGATTATTGCCTTCTTCCTCAATGCTATCTTTGCCTTCTCTTTCTCTAATGGCTTCGCAGATTGCAGGAAAAGCTTTTTTTAGTTCTCTGATGCCTTTCTTCTTTGGATCGTCATCGTGAGTGTACTGATAATACTTAGATACGGAGTACTCCAATTCCATAACAGTGCTTAATCCTAAGTATTCTGCAAGCACATCTGCATAAGTAACCCATCGGCGACTCGTTAGCCACCGATAGGTTATCAAAGCGAATTGTGCCTTATAGCTATCGCCATCAAAGAGGTTTTTGCGTTGCATTAATAATAATGTTTATTTTTTTGCTAAATAAGATTCAATTCTTTCATTAACCTCATGACAATATTTTTTTGCAAGTTCAATACGCACCTTTGGTATGCCATGATTATTATGTAATTGAATATTACGCACTTCATTCATTGTCGCAAATTTTTCTTGCCACTCATTCCATGATTTATCAAACACTTGAACAAACCAACTCCATTCTCTCTTAAAGAAGATCTCTGGTAAGTCTGATGGATCACTATAATCAAGAATTGAAGATGACATGTCTGGATATTTGTTGATATTCTTTTGCATTCGAAACCTCATCGCAGAAAATCTTCCTTTTGCAGTATATCTTGAATCTATGTTCTTTTCTATAGTGTTTGCGTTTTTTGTTTCAAGATGTTGTATCATTTTCGCTTCGTCACTTTGATACATCTCATCACAATAAACCTTAACTAAGTTTCTCATGTTGCCCTCAGCTTTTGACCATTCATCCCCAAAAGGTAAAACGTATCGTTTAATCTGCATCCATTCGGTAAAATAGCGCGATATGGCAAGCCTTATTGGACCGTTAGGCTCTGACAATAATTCTGATTTATTAATAACACCATAACGCTCTAATTCTGCCAATTCGGTGCTAGGAATTTCCGAGTCGGGTCCCCATGTTGAAAGAATAAGAGAGCGTAACAATTGCCACTTTTCCATGTCTCTCCACACAGCCCAGTTAAATGCATCATGTAGTTTATTAATCAAATCTTTGCTCAGGTTTAAGCATATATCGTCATCTGAGATATAGTCCTTTGACTCTTGTTCATTCCAATAATTACCATTTAGCAAATTTAGCAAACAAGGGTGAAAACCAACATAATACTGAATTTCATTTTTGTATTTTTCAGACACATTACAATCTGTCTTTTTCGAGATCGATGCCCAATACTCATTCATATCTGCTTCATTGAAAGACTCCAGATTGTGCCCATTTGCAAAAATAGCAGCTAATATTGAAACATTAGAATTAATAGCACCTTCAACTTCTTTTTCAATTCTTTCAACCATTCTTCTTGATGCAACGATAGCTCTGACACCATAGTCAGAACTACTTAATAAAGTACGAATTTGACCAACAGTCCCTTTTGTTGCAATAGAGGAAAAATTGTCAAATTCATCTATTAATACCAAACCGTAAAATCCTGCAGCTTTCATACTTAAAGCCACAGAACATACATATTTATAGTCAATATTATTTTCATCAACATCTTCAAACTCTAACTCTTCTTCAAATACTTTATATTTATCACTAGATCCAAATTGCATTTTGAGCTCTTTGCGTAATCTCCTTCCGATATTTTCCCACATATCATCAGAACTATTACATATGTCCAGTGACAGATAAATAATGACTAAGTCAAGATTGTAGTGGTTTTCAAGAGTGTATTCTTGAAATTTTTTTAATAAAGAAGATTTTCCGATTCTTGGAAGGCCAACAATATGGTAATTGCAAATTCTATCTTCATATACAACATAGTCATGCATTTTTTTCAATACAGATTTTCTTCCGACGAAAAAATCACCTGCTGCTACTTCTGTCGGTGATGCAAAAGGATTTTCTTTATACATTTTCTTTTTTTGTATTAATTGTTTAGTATCCATTTTACAAATAACTTAACGTTTATAGAATATCCATCATCATGCTTTGACACGACTCTACGGGTATACAAATTATCCAATAAATCAGATAATCGTTCGTGAGAATAGTCAATATTCAAATCGTTGATTTTTACATGACCACCAGCTCGTGTACATTCTGCTATACATCTTAGAACCTTTTTATTATCTTCTTCATTGAAATCAGATCCATCAGCCTCTTTTGTGAGACACTCAAAGGTAGAAGGTTCTAGTCGGCTTGTACCTGTACATAGCAGGTTTGCAACATTTTCAATATCTTCTTCTCCAACTATATGTGTTGTTTTAAGATTAAGATAATCAACAAGTCGAGTACAAAAAATTTGTGTAAAGAATGCACTACCAGAAGTATACTCATATATTAACTCATCTGAATGATTTAAGAATATTACATCTTTAATAGGATCTTTTATCAATAGGAGAGACTCTTCTTTTGTCAAATATGTTAGAGGTTCCTTGCTAAATTTATTAAAATAGTTTGATGCATAACTTTCATTCATAAAATGCGGAAGAGTATCCTGTGCAGCAACAATTGCCTGAAGGTTAATTCCTGGTGTTTCAATAAGAGCAATCCATCTTCGCATAAAGTCCTTGCTCACCTTCTCTTCTTTAATCAATTGATAGAGGTAAGTGAACTCGTCAATAAAAACAACAAAATGCGAATTTTTAACTTCATCTACATTATTTATATGCTCAATAAAATCACGTAACGCATTGAATGGATCTTGCTCATTATTGAAATGGTCTAATATTGTTGATTTTGTAATTGATTTAATTCCTTTCTTTCGGATACCTCTAGTCAATGCTATTGCTATGTTTTCAAGAATCCACATGACTGGGTTTGTTTCTTCATCTGGTAATCCTTGTAAGCTGAATTTTCCGCAGAAAACAGAATTATCAACATCGGATTCAAGTTTGCCCATGATCTTATTAAGCAAAGAACTTTTTCCTGAACGTTTTTGTCCGTAGATAGCTATTTGGTTTTTACGATTTGCAATAATCGCTTCCAATATTGTTGTAATAATGCTTTCTCGACCATAAAACATATCACTATCTGCTTCCAACTCTTCACCACAAGATGCGTGTCGGAATTTATTCTCAATCTCAACAAAAGATTCATTTTCAAATCTTATTGTTCTATTCTCTGTAGTTGTTTTATGAATACGTTTTTCTTTAGCAACAAAAATATCATCATAGTCCACGGTAAATTGTACCTCAGCAGCTTTTGCAACAAAAGAGTTTTCGTTTAGATGGAGTTCTATGTTGATTATCTTTTCATCACCTGCAGAAAGTCTAACATCTATATCGATAACATTTTCCTCTATCAAATCGCCTCCAAATGCTTTTAAGCTATTTATATGAATATCACGTGCACTATTACCGGAATTTCTAATTTCGACCTTTAAATCTGACGAATGTGATTCTATAAGGCCTACTGATTCCAATACCACAATACTTATTGTAGGATTGACGAGTTGTTCGATTTCTTCAAATTTTGAACAAATATTATCTTTCAGCAATACTAATGAAGGAAGCAATGTTTCATATCCTATTTGTGTAGGGTGTGTCGATAGTTTTAATGCAATGTTATCAATTTTTTGGATAATATTTCTGTATGCATTAAGAATAGTTTTGTACTTCTGACCTGTATTGAAGTCTGTTGCTAATGAAATAACCTTGTCAAAATCATTCTCTATAACATTCTTCTCACTATTCAGTAACAAAGAACTCGCTTGCAGGAATGAAATGAAAGACATGAAATTTTTTGCAGGGTCCGCAGAATATATCATGTATCGATTTTTTATCTCATTGAATAATGTGGGGAATTCATCTATACTTTCTGTATTTTTTCCTATTTTTTCATACTCCTTCACAATGCGATTCCTTATTATTGAATTTGAATCACAAAGCAACATCAATTCTAGAGAATTATCCAAATCACTTGCAATCACATTTCGTAACAGATCCTCTGTCTTATATGCAGAAGTACTCATATACATATCAACTTCTGTTGTAGTATAATCACCTAGTGTTATAAAGTACAAACCTAAGGAATTGTCAAACTTAATATCATCGGATTTTTGACGATAAGCCAAGCGTAGCAAGTACCTTGCATCTGGATATCTTTGCGCATCTCCAAGTGCAATAATGTTTTTTGCTCTGTTTATTAAGAAGCTATAAATATCATCCTTGGGGTTATAATCAGCTGGATGGAAAGCTAATTGAAGTCTAATTAATGTAAGATAAGACATATCATCTGCTTTGTTTTGCTTGATATTGTCTTTTAATTCATCGATATATGCTTCTTTGAATAATCCGGTTCTTACGGTTTCTTTATCTAAAGTAATACCATTGAAATCTTTGTGATTTAAAATTGCCGTTTTAACATACTGAGGTATTTCTGCAAAGGAATTCTTTCTAGAATTAATTATATCGACTAACAATTCATCAGTTATTTCGATTCTATCGGATAAGGATTTAATCGTATTAAGCAAACCTTTAAAGTATTTAATTTTCCCTTCTTGTCCTTTAAATACACGAAGAGCCTTCTCTAAAAGTTCTTTCGATTCGAAATACATTTTATGAGACTTTGTATAGCTATGGGATTTTAGAAATAGATTATAGCTTTTTGAAGAATCATTTTTTACAACATCGTCTATCAATAAATCAACAGCCTTAGCATATTCTTCTGCAGACAGTTTTTCTGCAAATAGTCGCTCAATCTCGTCTGCGGAATAAGAATCGTATAAATCAATGCCTACTCTATTAATATAGTATCCAAGTCCGTTTCCCTTATTAGTGTTTGCGAAGTTATTGTTTTCAGAATCATTTAGATGTTTTTTCAAGAAGGAACATGTTTTTGTGTTAAAGCGGAATTTATCTATTAACTCTTCCACAATCTCTCGTGTACATTGTTTATGTATGCATGCAGCAATTGGTCCCTGGGCATTTTTGCTCATGGAATAAATAACCTCATCTCCAACTTTGGGCGATTCAATAATTCCTGTGTAGGAAACGAGTTCCTGCGTATTGAAATAGATATTATCCGTTTGATTATTTGGCATAATCCAACCATACACAGCCCCCATTCTTATTATCTTACCCATAGAAGGCAGCAAGTCCTCATCTATATGAGTTGGTAATGTGTCGGTTACTTTTTGTTGTATTTCAGATGTGGATGTATTTTCTTTCTTCTTTTTAGGATCTTTTATCGTGAAAAGATCAATTTTTCCCACAATTTTAGGACCTTGTAGAGATAGTTGTTCTGGTTTATAAATATCGACCTGTGGTTGAGTAACGCTTGTGACATTTGATTCTATTTCATCTTTTATGTTAGAATCATCCTTTGGATTATCCGAGATGGCATAATCTTTATGATTTTCATCAAATGTTGAGTCCTGTTTTGGGAGTTCATCCTCTGGATATTCCTCATCAATACTATTTTCAAAAGACTGCGACGTTGAAGAGATTACATTTTTGATTTGACGTTTTAGTTTCTTGATAGTTGTTTGCGATTCAGTATTGTTTGTATTTTTGATGATATAAGTTAGAATGCTAGAGATATGTGAACGAAGAACATCCTTTGAATTATCTTTCTTTTGAGATATTAATTTTTCAAAGCATTCAAACAATTCAAAGTATGTCATCTCCACAAATACACAATAAGCTTTATCTCCTTTAAATGGAGAAACATATAATCTCTGACCTTTATTTAACTTCTCTTTATTGATTCCTATTATGCTAACCTTCGAGCATGACGCATTTGCTCCGTCATCAGTCACAAACCAAATTCTTCGACTTTCAACCATCGTAATAGTCGCATTTGTATTAATAGGCAAAGAAGAATATTTTCCCTCTTCTACAAGAATCTTTTTTAGTATTCCATTAGCAAAGGAAAGGTCAATGGCTTTTATGGAAGTAACAGATGATTTTATTGACTCTATACTTGATATTGCCTCAATTCTAATTCGAATATATCTATTATTGTCAAGGTCTAATTGTATGAATTTCTGATTAAGTGCAGAAATTTTTCCGCTTTTAACTATTCCATAGGTGCTTACATCTACAGGATCCCCTATATTTAAACCACTCAAAAGATTCATTTCAATATTGAAATCCTCTTCGTGGTTTGTATTATCTGCGATTATCATATTGTTCAACATGTTATTTAAAGGAAATTTCAAGTATACCATTGTGCCTTCATGGCGTTTTTGCATAGAATCGCCAAATATTACTTCCAGAAACATACTGAGTTTTTGGAAACCATACGCAGAGTGATTTATACCATTCTTTTTTATTTTCGGTGCAATTTTTACTAAGTCATACCATCCATTGGAGTTCGGCTTACAATTGCTTATAGCAGAAATTATATCTTGCTTGAGTCTTGTTTTGCTTTCTTCTGAAAGTTCTTTAGTTTCATAAGCTGTGGGTACTATAGACGAGATGTTTTCTGATGAAATCGTATCGATATCAACTGATTTTGTATAGTCATTTACAACATCAGTATTCAATTTATCAATTTCCATGTTACTGTTTACAATATTCTGTATATCAATTTCTTTTTCAATTGAATTGACCGCATAAAGAAACAATTTTTTTGCTATTTTTTGAAGACGAACACCAGGCCATTCTATTGGATGAGAGAAACTGGCTTTTAGTATTTCACTAGTCATTGGCACGTGATGGAAACTAAAGACAATGGTAACCAGTTTTATGTACAAACAATATTCATCTTTGTTATAATAGTATGAAATACTTATATCTTTTATTTCATCTGTAATAGTTATTAATTTTGCAGCATTGGACTTTATGAAGTCATAAGATAATTTATTTTTGTAGCATTCGGTTTTTATTGATGCATTTAAAAAGTTTAATGCACATAAATGAAGAAATATCTCATTTTGGTTTTGAGGATGAATGTACATGACAATCTTTGTGGCCATGTTGACCAAATCTTCATCTGATTCCAAAATTAGTTCGTCAGGTTCATTCTGAATCCAACCTGCAATTGAATTTGATATTTTTTTGTAATCTATTTCTTTCATGTTATTTTTGAATATTCACTTTGAATTGTTAACTCAACACAAGTTGACTAAAGACTACCAATTATTGCGTTCAACTAAAAGTTCTCTAATGTTAACCTTAAGCAAATCTGATATCTTTGCGAGTGTCTGCAAGTTCGGTTGTGAGGCATTTGTACACCACTTACTGACAGTAACAGGATCCTTGCCAAGTTGCTCTGCAAGCCACTTGTTTGTTTGACCTGCATCTGCGAGAACTGCTTTCAGTCGATTTAGGTTCTTTTGATTTTTCATGTTTAATAAATTAACGTTAAGCGCAAATTTACTAAATTATATCGTAATAAAAGAAATAATATGCGGTTTTCTTCAATTTCGGAGTAATAATTTACCATTTAATCTTCAAAATATACAACAAATTGATTACAAATAATAGAATTTATTTTTATATTAACGCATTTATCCACATATATGTGAAAATATACCACATCCACCCTTGCTCAAAGACATACTCATTTAGATCTTCGTGGATCTTGATTTATCCAGAGTCAGGAAACTTTGCCGCAGCTTTGGCAATGCTGAGGAAATCACCGCCGCCATACCAGTCTTTGAATAGGTACTCAGTTAAGCGAGCTACTTCTTCAAGTCTGTAGTCAAGATAGACGGCAATGTTTTTAGTGTAATGGGCGATATCTTGTGTTGTTAGGATGTTTTCGTTTGTATTTACCTTTTTCTTGCGTCCACGCTTTCTGGCATCAATATCTTTGAATGGATTTACAAGTGGACTCGGCTCTGTCTTATCAAACTTACCTTCTGTTTCGGCAAAGATGCATACTTTGCTTTTGATGAAAGCGATAGACTCTAGGGAAAAACAAAGTGATGCCAAATCCATTACATAATAAGTTGTTATAATCTTCACTTGCTCTGAGGCATCGCGAATCAGTTTCTCACGTGATGCTTTGTAACCATCAGAAGCCTTCTGGAATAACTTGAATTCATCCGTGTATAGTTTGTCGATTGTTTTCTGTTTGAATAGCTCCATTTTGTTCTTATGATTAGACACGATTTCTCTCATCTGGGCATCGAATGAATTCTGAGTTTCAGCAATTTGAGCTTCAAGTTTATCTATGTTCTCCTCTTTCTGTATGATGGGTTGCTTCAACTCGTTTGCTTTCTCTTATGATCCCTTGAGAATATTTTGAATCTCCTGATTGAAAGTATTTTTACTGACTACTAATTCCCGCTTCTTACACTCAAGCTCGTTCTTGAGCTTTTTCATGCTTTCCACATGTTGCTTACGAATAGCATCTAACTGGATTTTTTATTGCTTTTGACATTCCGAGATTACCTGGCGACGAATCAGTTCATGATCTCGTTGTATTCGCAATTCCGTTTTCTTGTCATACTCGTTTCTAAATGCGACTAATAGTCTTTGATTATCACGCAGCTTGTTCCTTTTTCTCAGTTTGGCATATGGGAAATCAGCGGTAAAGATGCATGCAAGAATGAAAATGATACCAAGTGTGATGACTGAAATGTATCCAACAAAGTCACATGCCAAATTGAAGAAAGTGAATTTATGCTCTCCGGTTTGGCTTGCAGTGTACATGATGGCAACATACGATCAAATAGGATAGTATAGATACTTTGCCCATCTTGATTTTGCAACATCGTACAGGAATTGCTTCAATTCCCTTGAATATTCATGCCATGTGGTAATCGCTCTCTCTACGCATAAATTATTAAGGTGTAGCAAAATCTGGTACGCCATTTTCTGTTTTGCAATCAGCAAATATCAATAGACAAATCTATATGGTTTTGGGAAATTCCTCAAAACATTTTATCGTTATCTATTTTTGTTTGGCTTTTAGACCTTCAATAGATTCTTAAAACGTTCACGCGCCGTTGTAAACGATTGATATACAATAGAGTTTATATTAGAGAAAGTTAAATAAGGTTTCATAACCTAATATGATATAAGAAGTCCGTGTAACTTATTGAGTTGCACGGACTTCTTGTTTTATTCTACCACAATGTTTAATTACACATAAAAGACAATAAAAAGGGCTGAAACCATCAAATTGATTTCAGCCCTGCTTATGTTTAGTAAAATAGGTTTTATCTTATGGCAATAATTCTAAAATCTGATTTTTCGCATTGTTGTCTGTCCTGATTCAGAAGTATGCTTAACGATATAAACACCATGAGTCAGGTTATGACCAGGAACCTGGATGCCTTGGAGATTGAAAACTTCCAGTTTACCTTCCTCAGAGCAACATATTGTTCCCTCTGGAGTTACGTAAATTGAAACATTAGTTATTTCATTATTTCTGATATCAGTTGCTCCGGTTTCAATGTGTGCCTTTGCGGCATTGTCTATAATACCGGTCTTACCATTTATCAGCAAAGCTACGATTGACAGATATTTTGTGCTCTGTACTCTCGGTAGCTCAATATCCTTAGTGAAATCATAAAATTCTCCAACCTCAACCTCTGAAGGCATACTGTTTTCTATTCCATTATAATCGAATATACCTCTTGCCACATGATTGAATTTAATCGGTGCCGGATTCGGAAGGTTTTCAAAGCCTCCCATCTCACCATTCGCACCTCCGGAATAAGCATTTGCCTGCGTAACTCCGGTGATACTGTCCTCAAGTATGACAAAAGCTATGCGATAGTCAAGATCCTTGCCTGGATTAGCAAACGTCGCCGTAACCTTTGCATGTACGACATTGTCTTCTAAGTTTGCACTTGTCACCATGCTGGCAACGGCCTGGTCCCTTACAAGATTCTTGTATTCACTTTCAAGATTACCCGACAACGGACTGCAAACCTTTTGCGGGTCTCTGTTAATGATGCAGTTTGGATATGAGTCGAAATAATTCTGTATAGGTGCATAAGTGTCCTCGCTGAAGACATCTCTATCGTGAGCGGCTATACCGATAAATGTATCAGGATATTTCTCATCCATATACTCGAAAGCCACAATTCCTTTAGGACACCATCCGCACCAAGTGCCAGTACCTTCTTCAACAACCATCCTTCTTACAAAAGAATTCTCTGTAACTTTGATATATGCAACAACATCATTATTAACAGGATTGGCATCTTCTATGCCATTAACAGAAACAAGTTTCATATTGACTGTGTGCATTCCAAATTCGTTAATAGCAGGCACATCAATGCTGAAGCTTGTAGAAGAACCGCCTGTAAGATACGTGGTTTTCTCAATTGTCTGAGTTTCGCCGTTGTCAATATTGTATTCAACCTTATAGCCCTTTATAGCCTTAGTCGAAAGATTTTCAAGTTTTGCCGTAAGTTTAAATCCCTCACCCGGTTTTACCAATGTTTCATTGTTTACTATTAAGCGTGCGTCTTCGGGCAAGTCTTCGCCTTCAATGCGGACAGCAATATTCAGAGCATTGTATTTATACTCTTCATTACCGGCATAGTCTATCCATGCGTTGTCTCCGTCTTTCACCCAACATCCGTTTACATTATAAATGCTTGAACGTCCTATAGGGTTTATACCTACGCAAGAATATCCCACATAAAATCCCTTGCCGCTTATTACGTATGCATCATCGAAACTAAAAGAAGCCACACCTGTTTTTTGCGAACCGAACGTTTTCTCTGTTTCAGGTGTACCGTCAAGATCTTCAGTAATGAACACCTTCAATTCACTTACCGAATTATACAGTCCAACACGTACAGCCGTAGCCTTCTTTCCCTTGTAAAGTTCTGCTACTTCAGAAGGTATGTATATGGCTCCCGAAACAGTTGTATTCTGCCCTATACCGATACCATTTAAAATGATATTATCACTGTATCCCCAATAAATTTGGGCCGCTACATCAGCCCGGCCAAGCATAAAGAGCAAAGATAATAATAATAATTTTAGATATTTCATTTTGAATAAAATAATAGGGTATGATGTTATTATTGTCTTTTTATAAAAATCGGATTACGACCTTCCGCTACAGGATGGTCGTAATCCGGACAAAAGATTATCTGCATACATTAACTTTGACGTTGTTCATAGAACCGTCAGCAGCAACAGTGTGTATTATATACAATCCAACAGGAAGATTAACTGCCAAAGAATTCTGCGAGCCGTTCAGATTAAACATCTTTATCATCTTACCGCTGATATCATATACATAAACCTTCTTAAGGTTATTTTCATTAAAGTTCAAAGTAGAAGTCTTTGAATCATACCATACAGAGTTAGCACCAATATTTACATTTTCAATATTGCCTGCAATGCCCCTTACTGCCATATGTATAACAGGAACCTTCCAATATGCCATAGGTGAACCGTCACTAAGGATTGATCTTGTATTTTCAAAATCATCATTGTTGAACATCTTAAACAATGCAGGATAGTCATTTCCAACCAAACCGTTCTTGACAACTGCTATACACAAGTTTTTATCTTTCTTGTATTCAAATTCTTCAGAAAGGATGAAAGACATAAAGTTTGTTCCAGGATTGATTGTTACAGATCCTTCGTAAACCTGTGTCATATCTTCAAGTGGAATAGCCTCGCTTTCAGTCTTGAAGATAGTCTTGTCGGTATTGCACATATAGATTTTTACATCTACCGGACCAAGAACAGAAGTGATTTCGTTACCAGTATATTCATATGCTATACGGCTTATACTTCCGTCAGTCTCAACATTGATCTCGTCTGCAAAATATAACGTCTGTGTCATACTTTCACCTACGATGAACGACATAGGAATTCTAGTGTCATCACCTATTGTATTTTCATCTGTAACGAGTACATTGTACGGCGGCATGCCTTCCGGCAAAACATTTACAGTATACGGTTCAGTAACATTATTACTTTCGTCGCCGTCACCCTCAATTTCAACCAAGCCAACAAGTTCTACCTGGTCTTCAACATCAGGAACATAAGTTACAGTAACCTCTGCTGTCTTGAACATTTCAACAGCAGGAACATCTGTAGTTGAACCTAAGACAACATAGTTGCCATTGTCTACACGTGCAATCTTAACTTCGTATTTGTCTGCCGTCTTATAAGAGTTGTTGTACAGTTTTACCTTACATGTATTATTTCCATTGCATACTGCATCAATAATTCCATCCAAGCTTACAGCGCTCATATCAACAGGATGAATCTCCTCTATCGTTACTTCCTGCAAGCTGAAGATATCGTCGCCTGTTACCAAAGACACGTCTATTCCATAATTGTAAACACCTGTCTCCTTAATCTCAACAATGTCTTCAAATGTCTTAACGTAGTAATATTCATCTGCAGAGTAACCCTTCTCTTCGCGAAGCACGTTTGTCATATCGCCAGCAGTCTTTCCTTGACCGACAGCAATTCTAAAGTCTTCCTTACAGCCATTAGGACCATAATAAGTCTTTATCTTTGTTGTTATTTTATACGTCTTTCCTGCTTCCAGCTTGACATCCGGTGAAATCAACCAACAGTTTTCTCTCTGATGTGTTGTTGTCATCATTCCTTCGTCTCCAGCCATAGAGCCACCGCTCCATTCCCAATCGCCAAGATTTGTCCATGCCTCTGAGAGAATCTGGTCTGTGAAATTGAATTTCACAGGAGTTGTGTATGCTGCTCCCGCTATGAACTTCTCTGTCTCTGTTGTCTCACCGACACCTGTTACGTTTGAAGTCTGTATTGTATAATAGTAGCACTGCTGATTACCTAGATTTGTATCTGTAAATGTAGTTTCAGTCTGGTCTTTAGCAATTTCAATTTCGTCAGGATAACGTATGATTGTATATTTAAGTCCATCAGGATTTACATATCCGCCGTTCATACCATATTCTGGAGCATCCCATGTAACAGTAACACTTTCTCCATTGTTCTTCACCACAATATTTCCGACAGCTCCGGGAACATCCTCGCCTACGAAAACGCTAATGCTGTCCTTGATACCTTTTCCAAATTCATTGCACGGAACAACATAATATGTGTTTATTCCTGCATTTGGAGTTTCATCTGTCCATGACATTTCCTGTCCTTCCTTGCCTTCTGCAGGGAGAGTAGCCGCCGGTGTTTCTGAACCGTCCTTATATATCTGTACTTCTTTCAGGTCTGTAAGTTCCTTTTTATTCCACTGCAATGAAGGATTCGTCCATGTCAATGTGCTTTTCATTGATCCTGTCATATCGGGAGTAGCTTTCAAATCCTGAACTTTTGCAGGTGCATTCTCATTTTCAGGCAACGTATAAGGAATATACAGTCCTACGAAATCACCCCAGAATGCTCCAAGAGCTTCCATATTACCAGTTTCCAAATTTACAGTATACAATTGCTGCTTGTTATCATCTGCTCTAAGGGCGATCCAATATAAGTCACCTGTAGTGTAGTCAAATGACATTGTTCCATAATAAGCTGTAACAAACGAACTTCCGTTATAAGAAAGCTTCACTTCTTTTTTAACATCGAAGTTGTCTGTATCATATGCAATAAGCTTTGCACCTACGTTACTTTCACCTTCGTATATTGAATTCTGCACCCATAATGTACCTTCCATATCTACAGACATAGCAAAAGATATGAAATCAAAATCATGCAGTTTTGTCGGCGTACCCGTAGCTCTGTCTATTTTGTAAAGAGTTGACACCTGTGCCTGATTTTCTTTTGTTGTCTGTCCAAGAGCATACACCTCGTCTTTCACGGGGTTATATGTCATGCAATACAACGTATAGCTATGCCAGTTGTCATAAAAATCATCTCCCTGCTCGAAATTCTTGACTATATCCAGTTCTCCCGTCTCCGGTTCAACTTTTACAAAGGCATACGGATAGTCATATCCCAATGAATACTGGAAAATATAAAATGCATAATAAGCATCGCCGCCCCAGCATCCACATCTCAGACCATCAACGAATGACTGTGAACCAGGATTCCAAGTTTTTAGCTTTATAGCATTTTGAGGCTCTTTTGACCAGAACTTATACCATCCACGCTCTTGATTGTAATAATCATCCAATGTTGTTGCATACATCAGGATTCCTTTTTCTTTTTCCTCATTAGGATTCACTTTTTGCATGCCATTAGTCTGTAGTTTAGAGCTAACTCCTAATTTAAAATCAGGAAATTTTTGTCCCGTTTGCGCATGAACGGAAAACGATGTTGCTGCTACTAAAAGTAACAAAAACAAATAGTAACTTTTTTTTCATAGATAAAGTTTTTGTTGTTAACAATTATTGTTTTAATAAAGATTTCAAGCCATATCAAGCTTGATTTTGTTGAGAGGATGCCGCCTGCAGGTGTGTATGCAAAGAGGACTGTGAACTTAAACAATTACCGGTTGAAATGGGAATAAAACCTATTAAAAAAGGAATTTAAAATCAACTATAAAGCAGAAACAACTCCCTAAACCTGGGTAAAGATAAATACAATATTTCAAAGCTGAAATATTTTGCCTGGTAAATCTTATTATTTTAATGTTTTTTAAATTTAACATTTATAGCATTTTTAATTGCAATATGCTATACTTTGTACATATTTATTTACAAACTGAAAAAGGCATGAATAGGCTTTTCTGCCCATTTCTCAATACGACAGCACACATAAAATCGACAAATGGGGCACACAATATCACAAAGAAAGAATCATGTCCGCCAGCAGAACGGCAGTCTCAGCTTCATCCCTCGGAGCATCCTTCGGTTTCCATGCAACAATGAATCTTACCGATGCCGACCTGACACGATAACCTCTGCTCTCCCACTCCACAAGCGTCTTCTGCATATTGACAGACAACTTGGCCACAGGCATGCCGGCCGCATTATACAGAAAATGATTACCGTATGTAAGCCTGTCGCCGCTACGCAAGGCAAGAACTTCGCTTTTACGGCCTTTGAAGAACTGCAGATACACATCTTTGTGAGAAAGCTGCAAGACTATCTCCTCTGGCATGGCATACTGCTCTCGGTCTGTCATGTGGCAGTCTGCTCTCAGACGGTCAAAACAGTTGCCGTTGGTATAGACAAAAAGCCTCTGCTTAGCCCGCGTCATTCCTACATAATAGCGGCGCATCAGGCAGTCGTCTTTCGCATAATTGCCGGAGATAAGCATATACACATCGTCAAACTCACGGCCCTTTGCCTTGTGTATTGTCGATACAACGACATCGGCCCCTGACAGGTCGCAGAAATCTTCGACAGACGACTCAAACACAAACTCCTTGAAATCGCTTAGATATTTAGTCTTGCTGGTCTGCTCAAAAAGTTCTATGCAACGCTTCAGATACACCAAACTTTTACTTCTTTCATAAAACGAGAATGTTTTCTGTTTGGCCTTTTCCCACAAATCATCCTGAATCAGCGGTGAAGTAACATGCTTGCTTATGTATTTCATGAAGTATCTCACCTCTACCATGTTCCAAAAGAGCATGCCTTCCATCGACTGTATCAGTTTACATCTTATGCCGTGTCTGCGCAGAATGGCAACAAGCGTAACCGTTTCTTCGTTTGTCTGTGTGAGTATGCACGACGAACCTTTGCCCTTATGCGACATCAAGCAGTCCACGAGCGGCTTATACATATACAAAGAATTGCAGTGGACGACCTCTACCCTACCGTCGCTGTCTTTCATCGACTTTATAGGCGTTACCTTCATTCTCCGGCTTACATTACGCAAAAAGTCGTTAGAGAAATCAACCAAATGACGCTCACTGCGGTAATTCTCTGTCATTTCTATAAAACGGCTCCCCTCTTCCTTGGTCAACTGATACATATATTTAGAGTCAGACCCGCGAAACTCGTAAATGTTCTGGTCGTCATCACCAACGGCTATCACGCGCATGTCATCATTGGCATCCATAAGTGCCTTTACAAGTTTATATTCGTCGTCACTCATGTCCTGTGCCTCGTCAATAACAAGCACCGTCTTGCCTATCTTTGACGGCTCCACCTCACCGTCAACAATCATCTGAGCCGCTCGCCCAACAACATTGTCCACATCGTCAAGATTGCCGATACGCCCTAACAAGTCAAAGCAATAAGAATGGAATGTCTTTATCTCAACAAAGTGGGCTGCGTTGCCAATCAGCTGCATCAGCCGCTGCTTAAATTCTGTCGCCGCAGCCCTCGAGAAGGTCAGCATCAAAAGCTGCTCATGCTTCACGTCTTCAAGCAACAGAAGCGATGCCAGCTTATGAACAAGCACACGCGTCTTGCCGCTACCCGGACCGGCAGCCACGACAATACAGCGCGACTCTTTATCGGAGATAATTTCCATCTGCCGTTCCGACAGCTGTCCGAAAAGTTGCTTGTATTTCTTTGGCGTAAGATTGCGCTGCAGGTCGTTAACTCTCTCACCCTTGAAATATTTTGATATAAACTTTTTATAATCCATCCGGAAATAGTCGCTGACATACTGCAGGGCCGCGTTATAGTCTTTCACCATCAGGTTAGCATATTCGCCGACGATATGCACCTGCTGTATCTTCTGCTTGTAAAACTCATTGAGCATGCGGTAATCTTCCTGCTTGAACCTCGATTTGGTGTCCTTTATTCTTTGTATGTTCATCGCGTTGTAAAGGACAAGGAATCCTCCTTCAAGTTTCAGCGCGCCTATCCTCGACAGATACAGCAGAGCCTCTTCCACATCATCTAGCTTTACATTATCTAACTCGGTGAAAAACGATTTTTGTTTTTGCTTTATATAATTAAGGAGTCCCACAACAGAGAACATAACCGGCTTGCTGCCCGACTTGTCGCCGTTTTTATCATCCACCTGTCCGTAAAGCCATTCTATCGCAACCTGGCATATCTCCATACGCTTTTCAAGACGCTTAATGGTCGACTCCATATCGCCAACGCGCCTCAACTCCATGTTATGCTGTGCGTCCTCCTTCTTGCGCACATATCCCTTCACTGTCAGGAAATAAAGCAACGTGCGTATGTCTTTCTCTTTAGACGTGGTTATGCCATAGTTCAAGGCATTGTCGTTAAACTGCTTGCACGATATGCGCAGCGGCTCATCGGGCAGACAGGTCAATATGTATTTCTCTAGTTTCTCAAATCTCGTCAGCAGCAACATTGCCTTACGCTCTGAGTCGCCTGCGTCAAGCAGGTATGCCGAAATATCCCTGCTGTCGGCCAAGATGCCGGCCTGCCGCATACGCTCAACCACAGACACCACTTCGCTCTTGTTCAGTCCTAATATGTCTGCCAGATAGTCAATGCGCGACTCGCCCTCAGCGTCTCCGGCCTTGGCTATGTTTTTCTGCGAAATCAGCGACTTTATTATTCTCACGGCGGTCTCCGTTTCGTCGCTGCCGAACAATACCGACGACGTTATGCGCTCTCTTGCCTCGTCCATGTTTTTCACGGTAATGCCTGTAGCATAAACATGCGGCACGTTGTTGCCCCTTATCAGATATCCGCTCTGCTCCAGCGTGGCGAGAGCCGTGCGCACGCGTGTTTCTATGTCATACACCGAATCGTCCCATCCTGCGCAACGCGCTATCTCCAATGCCGAACAGCTGACTTTCGTGCGGAGTTTGGTAAGATTCTTCACGGCTCTCCACACCTGCTGAATTTCGCTGATGCTCAGCTTTGTCTGATTAAGCAATATGAAATGCTTGTCCAGGTCGTTGTCATTATACAGCACGTAGCAGCGTGCCGTCAGTTCGGGGTCGCGCCCTGCCCTGCCGGCCTCCTGAACATAATTTTCAAGCGAGTCGGATATGTCGTAATGCACAACAAGCCCCACATCTTTCTTGTCAACTCCCATTCCGAAGGCCGAAGTTGCCACTATTATGCGCACCCTGCCGCTCATAAAGGTATCCTGATTGCTTATCTTCTCATCGGCATCCATCTTGCCGTAGAAAGGCAAAGCCTTCAGTCCGTCGGAAGTCAGCTTGCGCGCAAGATCGACAGTGCGCTTTGTGCGCGACACATATACTATCGCGGGACAGTTGAATTCAGACACCAGCGACCTGAGCTTCAGATACTTGTCATTGTCGGTTTCGGCATATATTACCGAATAGCGCAGGTTGGTTCTTGAGGCATTAGAGGCAAAAAGTTCAAGATTGATGTTCAGAGTCTTGCTGAAATAATCGCAGATGTCCTGTATCACTTTCTGCTTTGCCGTCGCAGTAAAGCACGACACGGGTATAGGCGTCTTGCACCTTTTTCTTTTCTGATATTCGCTGATAAACTTGCCTATGTAGAGATAGTCAACCCTGAAGTCCTGCCCCCATGAAGAGAAGCAGTGAGCCTCATCAATGACAAACCTCACCACATTGCGTGCTGTCAATATCTTTTCGATTGTCTTCGACCTCAGAGTCTCGGGAGAAATATACAGGAGTGAAGCGTCGCCGTCCTGCACTCTTTTTATTGCCAACGAGCGCGATATAGGATCAAGCAGTCCGTTAATGGTAACGGCGTCAGTTATGCCACGGTCAGCAAGATTGTCCACCTGGTCTTTCATCAGCGACTGCAAAGGCGAAATTACAACGGTCAGTCCGTGAACGGAACGGCCCTGCATCAGTGCCGGCAACTGAAACGTAAGCGACTTGCCTCCGCCTGTGGGAAATATGGCAAGCAGCGACTTGCCGTCTATCGCAGCCTTGGCAGCCTGCTCCTGAAGTGGCACTCCGTCGTAAGTGCGAAAACCGTCGTATCCAAAGAAAGTCTTCAGGTTATATCTCACGTTGAGCTTTGTGTTGCAGTAGTCGCATCCTTCGCTGCAGCTTGTCTCACGCAGCAGCTTCATGACAAACTCAACGGCAGGATAATTCTTAAGCACCCATCCGGGAGTAACCGAACGGTAGTCTGTAGTATCTATCAGCGCCAGCGCATACGCCAGTTCACATGGATACTGTCTTATCATCATGTCCACGTCTGCATTGCCGCAAATCATTCCTTTATATATGCTGCGTACAAGGTCAGCCGGTCTATCGTCGACAGCCGTTGCACCTACCATCCTGAAAAATCCTTCAAACTCACGTTTATCTTTCAATAACGATGCGAACAGCATGCGCTTTTCGTCGGGCTGCGAATTCCATTGTGCCACTTCGTCCATCAGCAAATCTCTTGCCTTCTCGCAGTCGTTCACGGGATTGTTCATCTGCTCGCTCACCAGCTTGTCGTCTTTCACAAGCCTGTGATACGGACGCTCAGGAAAAAGCAACGGCGAAACATAGAGCGTGTCTACCAAAATCCATTGACACGGCTCGTCTTCAAACAGATATTTTATGTCATGGTGTATGATGTTATGGCCGCACAGATAATCGACATCTTTCAGAAAACCGAGCAGTTCGCTTTTGGATGACTTATGAAACACGCCACCGTCATGGCGCAGCGCACCAATGTCATGCACCTTATGGTCACTAAGCCCAATCTCAGTATCTATCACGGCATAACGCGGAGCATTATTATATGTGTCGGATGCAGTTTTTTGACTGAAGATTCCATTCTTATCCTCAGCCTTAATTCCCCGTATTAGTCTTTCCCATATTTTCATGCTTCCCAACCGTAAAAAATTTGTCAACGGTGCAGTCTGACGGCATCATCAATATGCCTCCATCTGCAAATATCCAATTATCAAGGTTACACTTATCTGATTGCAAGACTTGCAATAATTCTTTACAAAAATACAAAAAACTATTTTATTCACATTAATTCAACAAGATTTTATTCGAATTAATGCTACCAACGCAAATTAACTCAAGCTGCAGCAATAACAGCTAATAATCCTTGTTATAAAAATCTATGCGAATAAAAATCAACGGAAAAACATGTTGCGTTATCTGAATTTACCAAACATCATACTGCCATATCCTGCCTTTCGAGAAACAAGATATGGCAGTATTATTTATAGAAGAGAGATGCTTTATTAGTAATTTCCGAATCAATTATGCAACCTATTGCTCATTCTCCCCCTGGTAAGCCTCAACCACATATAAATCAACCATGGGATAACTACTTGCCACACGCTCGATACATCTCTTCACGTCATCCCACTTTAAGCCACCCAATCCTGCACCTATCACCGGCATGGCCATTGCCTTTACATCATTACAGACGGCCAAGTAAAGCATTCTGTCTAACGACCCTTCAATATACTCAATTTCAGCCCGGGTACGCCATGTAACCTGAGTTCCGAGATTATATATGTGTCCGCTGCCATAATCATAGTCGAACACATCTCCGGGACAAAATTCCCCTTCTTTACACAACTGCTTATACTTAACATACATATCAGGAAATTTAAAGCACAGAAAGCATGGCTAAAATGTTCACGCTGATTTCCTAAAAATAACTCTATGACTTACGCATAAAAAGTGGCCCACTTTTGAGTGAAAAGTGGCCGAGTTACGGGTCGCAAACAGGCCACTAACAGTTTGAAAGTGAATATACGTTGTTTTGTTGCACAAATACCATATAAAAGAAATAAAAATATTAACCTTAAACATAATAAGCCAAAAATATTACAATTTTCACGCACTTTTTGCTTTATGATGAAATTCTGGGCTTGAAACGGGGCAAAAAGGATAAGGAGAAAGCAGTAAGATGGTGTATTGAACGACGGCAAAAACCGACATACGGACATTACTTTCGGCAGGCAAAAAAAGCCATAATAAGAAGATGCTTTACCATAAAGCATGATTATGTTTTTTTACTAAAAAAATCAGAAAGCAATCAGAATTTATTCTATCTTTGCAAAAAAGCACAAGATTATGAAGAAACTCTATTTAATAACATTAATCTTCAACGTCTGCATCCTGTCTGCCGCAGCACAAACGTCAGCTAAACAGAATGCACAACAACCTGCTGACTCTATAAAAATAACAACGTGCAATGCCGGCATGACGACGATAAGAAATGTTCATCTTGGCAAGAAGGATTCTACGATGCATAAACTAAAGGTGTATAAAATTGACAACAATGCCATAAAGACACCTAAATACGATGCATTCAAGGAGAGCATGAAAAGAAAGCCACAGGCCGTTGACTTGCTAAGAGACATTGCCGGACACATTATTAGATAATAGACAAACGCAGAATTAAATAACCGGTATACGCCGAAACACCAACATCACGGATAAGCCAACAACAGAATATGATGGCATAAAGCGTCGGCGCAAGACTCTTACAGATGATAAAATCCAAAGAAACATACCATGTGCCTATGAGCCGTTCTTGACTTAAGGCATGAAACATGGGCATGAAAGAATTATTTAACACAAAAATTAGTACGCAATAGCAACTAATTCAAAATATAATATTACCTTTGCAAAAAATTTAAATCATGCCAAAGGAACTGTTAGGAACAACAATAGGAAAACTGCGCAACAAGCTGCACCGTCTGATGAAACAGCGCTATGCTGCCGAGGCAAACATAAAACTTACCGTTGAAGAGTTTATACTCCTGACAATGATAAGGGCAAAGACCGACCAGATTCTGCAAAACATTGCCATAGCAACAGGCAAGAACAAGTCGGTTGTGATGCGCATGATAGACTCGCTCGAGAAGAAAGGTCTCGTGAAACGCACCGTAAACCCGGAGGACAGACGCGAGAATCTGCTCAGCACCACAGACATGGGTGAACAGGTTGTTGCCGAATACCACAAAATTGAGAAGAAGCTGTCTTACGAATTACTGAAGGGCATACCCGAAGAAAAGGTGGAGGCGTTCTTCGAAGTAGTAGAGGAAATATCAAGGCGCACAAACAGTCTTTAACGCAAAGGCAGACTATCCGGAAAATAAAGCTCACATCAGCCGTTATATCTCAAATTCAGTCATCCCGAAGTTTAAGTCGCCCACATTGCCCGGACCGCAGAAACACCAAGGCACACAATGCTTTAGCCTGCGGCGCGAAAGGCAATGAGACCAACAACTTTAAAAGTGACCGAAACATAACCTTATGTTTGAGCTTATTATTTTACAGAGATAGTTGCTATTGTAAACTATTTATATTATCAATAAAAATCAGATGAAGAATATAATTAAAAATGTTATTACGTGCCTGTTGCTGATTTGCCCAACATCATTACACGCACAGCAAACAGCACGCATCATGAGTTTGAATGAATTATTCTCACTGGCCGACACGCAGAGCAAGACGATAAAGATTTACGAGTCGGTTGTAAGCGGTGCCGAGAAAGACATTTCGGTGGCAAAGAATGCCTATCTGCCCAGCGTGGAGTTCTCGGCATCGGCAACGTTCAACGGCAACGCATGGGTGGCCGACCGCGACTTTTCAAACGGACATTCATTTTCATCGCCTCATTTTGGCAACAACTTCGCAATAGAGGCCTCGCAGGTGGTGTTTGCCGGAGGCGCAATCCACTATAACATAAAGGCCCTGGAGATACAAAAGAGAATAAGGGAGTGGGAACTTGCCTCGCACAAGCAGGACGTTTACTTCCTGCTGACAGGCTATTATCTCGACTTGTACAAATACCGCAACCTGCTCACTGTGTATGACAGAAACATGGAACAGACGCGCCAGGTGATACGAGACATGCATGCACGCGAAGCTGCCGGAGTGGCACTGAACAACGATATCACGCGATATGAGGTGCAGTATCAGAATCTGCAATATAAGCGCACTGAGCTTGTAAGCTCGATAAACATCTGTAACGACAAACTGGTAACGATGCTCGAACTGCCTAAGGACACGGAGATATTGCCCGACACGACACTCCTGTCGAGTAACATGCCGAAACCCGGCGAGGCCGAATTTCAGGACATAGCCTACAAGAATTCGCCTATACTAAACAAGAACAGACTTGCGCTCGACATGCTCAGCAAGAAGGAGAAAGTGATAAAATCGGGCTACATGCCGCAGATAAGCATCATAGCCGGCGACAATCTTAAAGGTCCTATCACATACGAAATACCTACATTGGACAACAATATCAACACATGGTACGTAGGCGTGGGACTAAAATTCAACATAGGCAACATATACAAGCTGCCAAAAGACCTGTCGCGCCTGCGCTCTTCAGTGGAGCAGTCGCACAACGAACTTGCGTCGGCCGAAGAAAGCGTATCGCTCGACGTAAACGCCGCATATACAAGATATCTCGACTCGTTTGAACTTCTGAAGACACAGGAAAAGAGTCTTCAGCTTGCACGCGAGAACTACGACGTGATAGCCAACCGCTATGCCAACGACCTTGTGCTCGTGACCGACCTCGTAGACGCCGACAACCTCAGACTGTCGGCCGAGGTTCAGTATGTCAACGCACAGATAAACGTAATATACAATTATTACAAGCTCATTTACTCAACCGGTTCACTGAATACGATAATTAAATAATCAAAAATAATTATGAACAGAAAAAACAAAAAGATATTGCGCAACATCATCGTAATCGCAATAATTCTGAGCGGACTGACATGGGTCTGCTCAAAGTTCATACACTTCGGCAATGTTGAATACACCGACAATGCCCAAATAAGACGAAACATCATACCTATAAACTCGCGCGTGCAGGGCTTCATACAGAAGGTATGCTTCGATGATTTCCAGTTTGTACACAAAGGAGACACTCTCGTAATCATAGAAAACTCTGAATATAAGCTGAAAGTAGAACAAGCAAAGGCGAACTATCAGAAAACCCTCATGGAGAACACGGCCATGGGAACGGCTATATCTACCACGGCAAACAACCTTTCGGTTTCTGACGCAAGCATAGAGGAACTGAGAATAAGAATGAACCAGACCGAAACAGACTACCAAAGATATAAGCAGCTGTATGCACAAAAGGCCGTTACACGTCAGCAATATGACAACGCAAAGGCCGACTATGAGGCTACAAAGGCCAAGTATGACATGCTCGTTAGACAAAAGAAAAGTACATCGCTCGTAAAAGACGAACAGACACAGCGCCTTGAGCAGAACCAGACAAACATAGACGTAGCCAAGGCAGCAAAAAACCTGGCCGAACTGAATCTGTCGTACACAGTGATTGTTGCCCCGTGCGACGGCTACACCTCACGCAAGGCCCTGCAGGAAGGACAATTTATCCAGCCCGGACAGACTCTGCTGTCAATAGTTGAATACGACAACGTGTGGATTATAGCCAACTATAAGGAAACACAGACCGCCAACATACGCGAAGGCATGCCCGTAAGCATAAAGGTAGACGCCGTGCCGGGCATTGAATATCACGGCAAGGTAGGCAAGCTGTCTAACGCCACCGGCGCACAGTATTCTATAATACCGCAAGACAACTCTGCCGGAAACTTTGTAAAGATTGAACAGCGCGTTCCAATAAAGATTGTGTTCACAAAAGAGAACAGCAAGGAAGCTATAGAACGCCTGCGCTCGGGAATGAACGTAGAATGTGAGGTTAAATACTAAAGCCTATGCCAGCACCTTCACCACAAGAAGTAGCAGCCGCAAGGCGCATAATGGTATGGAAAGACTTTGTGCCCCAGCCTCTGCGCTTTCCGCTGATAATATTTATAATTGTTGTCTACATGTTCTCCGGCGGCATATACATGTCGGCCGTGGCCGAGATGACGGGAACATGGGGATGGATCAACGAAGACGTAATGATGGCAGGATATGCCTCAATGACGGGACTAACAATGGCCTTTCCGCTGCTGTTCAGGATACTGTTCAGATTCACAACGCGCGACGTTCTCCTGTTCTCTGGTGCAGTGTTTATCATATGCGACTACATCTGTATGATATGCGACTTTCTCCCGCTTGTTGTTGCCCTGTCATTCATTAGCGGTTTCTTTAGAATTGTAAGCACTTTTGTTTGTTGGAGCAGCATCCAGCTGAAGATTACGCCAAAGAGAGACTTTGCGGTGTTCTTTCCATTCCTGTTCACGTTTGTCCTCGGCAGCGTGCAGCTTGTCAACGTTGCCACGGGCTACAGCATTTATGCATTCGACTGGCAGGCCATGCACCGCATAACCATTGGTGCGTTCATACTTGTTTTCGCGCTGGTTTATTTCTGCATGCGCAGCAAGTTCCGTCAAGGCCCCTACATCCCGTTCAAGGGCATCGACTATCTCGGCGGAATAATGTGGACTCTGTGGCTGTTCTGCATCATATTCATCTGCGTATACGGCGAACACTACGACTGGCTCGACGGCAAACCAATCCGCATAGCCATGACGTTTGCAGTAATTCTGCTGCTGATGTGTCTGCAACGTGCTGCCACTATCAGGCATCCTTACATAAACATAAGGACGTTTTCGCAACACAACATGCTCTATATATTCATCCTGTTCGGGTGTATGACGCTGATGTCTGCCACGGCTACATCCACCCAGAACATATTTACCAGTTCGATTCTTGGATACGACGCACGCCACAATGCCGACCTCAACTGGGGCATAACGGCAGGAATAGCCGTAGGCACGGGCTTTTTCTTCATGGCTCTGACGAAGTGGAAATGGCGTATTAAGGACATCGTCTTAACCGGGTTCGTTTCTTTTCTGCTTTACCAGACGATGCTGTATTTCCTTATCGACCCTTCAACGGAGAAATACATGCTGTATCTGCCCATGCTGCTTAAGGGCGCAGGAGTGAGCATTGTGTACACATCGCTCACCTACGCCCTTGCCGGCTGCGTCACATTTGAGTATTATTTCGAGGCCATGTGCGTCATCGGATTTATCCGGACGAGCTTCGGCGGACCGCTCAGTTCGGCCATAATGACCAGGATTTTCAACAACGTCAAGCAGGCTAACACAGCCAATCTGGGCAGCTATATCGACCCGATGTACTACAACTGCGAATCGTTTCAGACTCTATACAGCGAATTTCAGCGGCAGATGCTCATGGTGAGCCTTAAAGAGGTCTACGGATGGGCCGTGATAATGGCCGTGATAATCCTGCTCGCCATACTGCTGTCTGACTATCGCGTACACCTTGGCGCAAGGGCTAGTCAGATGCTTAAGCTGTCGCAAATATGGAGGCAAGTGCGCCACAAGTCTGACTAAGGTGCAAAAAGCATAACGGCACGGAGCCTTACAGACGGCAGCACAAGACACGGCAAATAAGCCGTCGGCCGGATATTTCTGCCGCAAATTACAGGCATGCTCTGAAAATGTCCGAAAAACCGTAACTTTTTCGCCATATATAATTAAAGATTAAACATTGGCAACGTCAATAAGCATCATATATTAAGAAAACATCGCAGGTTTAGTTTCAAACCGTTAGTGGCCCGTTTACGACCTGTAAACGGCCCACTTTTCATGCAAAAGTGGGCCACTTTTTATCCGCAAACGGCATACTAATTTCAGACTAAATGCAAGTTGATGAAACAAGGGAGACACAACGAGCGGCAAGGCACACTGCACTATAAATGAAACAAGGACGCCCGACACCTAAAAAATAACGGCAAACACACAAGAATATCGCTGCAAAATCTTATCTTTGCAGCAATATTTTTATTTTACAAAAACAGAAAATGCTTATGAAAAATAACAGAATAACCGAACTTTTCGGCATTGAATATCCCGTAGTTCAGGGCGGTATGGTATGGTGCAGCGGCTGGCGACTGGCTTCTGCCGTGAGCAATGCTGGCGGTCTGGGACTGCTCGGAGCAGGCTCTATGCACCCGGAGACGCTGCTTGAGCACATAAACAAGATGAAAGCTGCAACAGACAAGCCGTGGGGCGTGAACGTTCCGCTGATGTATCCCGAGATAGACAGACTCATGAAGATGATAATAGACGAGGGCGTAAAGGTTGTGTTCACGTCGGCAGGCAGTCCGAAGAAGTTCACCCCGATGCTTCACGAAGCCGGAATAAAGGTGGCTCACGTAGTGTCGAGCAGCAAGTTTGCCGCAAAATGCGAAGAGGCAGGCGTAGACGCCATCGTTGCCGAAGGCTTTGAGGCAGGCGGACACAACGGACGCGAAGAGACAACCACGATGACTCTGATACCGCAGGTGCGCAAGGCAACCACAAAGCCGCTCATTGCCGCAGGCGGAATAGCATCGGGCGAGGCTATGCTCGCAGCCATGGCTCTCGGCGCAGAGGGCATACAGGCTGGCACACTGTTCGCACTCACCGAGGAGAGTTCGGCGTCAGAAGAGTTTAAGAAGAGATGCACAGAACTTGCCGAAGGCGACACCATGCTGTGTCTGAAGAAGATTGCCCCCACCCGACTCATCAAGAATGCCCTATACACCAAGCTGGCAGAAGCTGAAGACAAGGGAGCCACAGCCGACGAACTGCGCGAGATACTCGGCAGGGCAGCATCAAAACGAGGAATATTTGAGGGCGACATGGAGAGCGGCGAACTGGAGATAGGTCAGATTGCCTCAGCGATAAAGACGATAAAGCCTGTGAGTGAGGTGATGAAAGAACTTATCAGCGGCTTTGAAAAGGCAAAAGAAAGAGTTGCACTTCTGTAAGCCTCAACGCTTGTTTATCATCATTTTGCGGCAGAATAAAATGATTCTGCCACAAAATATTATACCCGTAAAACAATTCGTCATCCGCAACATCCTTATAAAGCGGCAACAAAAGTCTGCCGCATGATGTTACGGATGACGAATAAAATTATCAAACAATATCACGACGGACATCCGTCCGACATCACATATACATTTTATCCCAGCTTTACTTTGAGCCATCGTCCGCTGAACAGGCGCCATAAGAATATTGCGCCGCGGAACGTAAGCTCTATGGCCATCGCCATCCATACACCGCGCAAGCCGTAGATAGGCGCAAGATAGGCCGCAAGAGTAAGGCGCACGAGCCACATGCTGGCAAGGTTCATACAGGCAGGAACAAGCGTGTCGCCTGCACCGAGGCATACGCTGTAGGCCACTATCGAGGCGGCAAACATCGGCTCGGCAAAAGCCTCTATACGCAAAGCACCGATGCCCAGCTGGCGAATTTCTTCCACAGGCGTCATTATTCCAATCATCTGCGGTGCCGTGATATACATCACAACGCTGATGGCCGCCATGACAATCATGCCAAGGAATACGGTGCGGTAAGCAAAGCTGCGCGCCAGGCGCGGCTGACCTGCACCGATGCTCTGCCCAACAAGCGTGGTGGCAGCCTCGCCGATGCCGTATCCCGGCATGTAGCAAAGGCTCTCGGCGGCTATGGCAAACGTGTTGGCGGCTATGGCAAAGTTGCCAAGCGGGGCAACAATCATCGTACTTACAATCTGCGCACCACTCATCATAATATACTGTGCGCCCATCGGCGTGCTTATCTTTGCTGCGTTGCGCAGATAGTCCCACAGCGGCGCAAAGGTCCATTTCTCCTTTTTCAGCATCAGTTCCGACGACCTGAGCGTTGCAAACCATATCAGCATCACACCCGTAACGATGTATGCAAGAGCCGTTCCAAGGGCAGCTCCTGCCACGCCCATGCCCATTCCGGGCATCAGTATGTCGTAGCCAAGCACGGAGACGTGACGCGTGCTGAATATAAGAAAATAGTTGAACACCACGTCCAGAAGACACATCAGCACGCTGACGGCACTGGGCACGCGCATGTTTCCCGAACTCTTAAGCATGCTCGACGACAGTATTCCAAGCTGATATACGGGCAGCGACATGCAGAATATGGCAAAATAGCGCGACGCATCGGGAGCAATATCGGCTCCTCCGCCAAGCCACAGGGGCAGCGGACCGGCTATGACAAGGCATATGGCGGTAAGGATGAGCGTGAAAAGCGCCGTGGCCATTATGCCCTGACGGAACACCTGGCGCGCCTTTACAAAGTCGTTGGCACCGATAAAGTGGGCAGCCTGCACCGAGAAGCCCATGGCAGCGGCCGACGTAAGACCGCCAAAGAGCCACGTAGTTGACTGTACTATGCCTATCGACGCCGAAGCCTTGGCACCAAGCGAGCCAACCATCGACGCATCGATATATACCATCAGGGTGTTTGTCAGCTGTGCCAGAATGGACGGCACGCTGAGCTGGGCTATCAGATTGAGCATCTGACTGCCGTTCATCGTCTGGCCGTTGCGTATCATGGCCAGCAAGTCTTTTCCTTTATTAGCTGAAAACATCGTGCGAAATTACAACTTTTAAGATGAATAAACAAATTACGCGGACAAAAAACACGCGGAAATCTTTTATTAAAGACTTCCGCGCACATTATTCAGTTAATTCAATTTTCTCAAAAAAATGGAGGCTCATGCAATTCTTTTATGCTTTCCCTTACCCCCAATACCTGTTGCTGTATTCACAGCAAACAGGGTTAACATCCGTTACCTTAAACAATCTTTTTTATTTACCTTAATTACCTATGAAAACTTTTTCATGCCTCGCGGCATCTTTGTTATCCTTTACCAAAACAATCTTTCTCTTTACCTTAGCTTTATACCTATGAATTATTAATACCTATTGTTTTGTTTTGACGATGCAAAGATACTGCTGTTTGCGCACACAACCAAACATTTCAAGCATTTTATGCATCAAAACGCATGTTTTTTGACATAAATCAAAATCAGTATACGGGATGTTGATTTTTACATATTATTTGATTACACAAAACGCCACGCTGCGTCAGCACTGCCATGCCGCAACACACATGCGGACAAGAAAGGCAAGGCACGACGGAACACTGCAATACATAAAACCGAAAAAGAAAAAGCATGAGGACAAAACGCAAAGACATATACATAATGAAATAAAGGCGCATACATAACAAATTCAAGGTATAGGCATAACCTTCGAACATACCAACGTTTACCAACCGTGTATGTTTACATAATAGATTTAAGGTGAATGTATAACTGTTGAACGCACAAACGCTACCGACCATACGTGTTTACATAACAAAATTAAGGTGCATGCATAATAAAATTAAGGCATATACATATATAATATAATGTAAAAGGGACGGAAGCGGCATAATGCCGTCCGTCCCCAGGAACATTATCTTTACGTAAGTGTTATTCTGTTATCCACTTGCCTTTCTTGGCATACCACGGGTCTGGCGTAACTCCCGGACGATAATATGCCACGAGGGATATATCGAACACCAGCGTGCTGTAAGCCGGAATACCGGTGCTTCCGGTTGATCCGTAGCCCAGCTGATAAGGGATATAAACGCGCCAGCGGTCGCCTATGTGCATATACTGCAGCGCTGTGGTGAAGCCGTCTATAAGGCCGCCTACATACAGCTGACGAGGAAGAGCTGTCTGAGGGTTGAACTCTCCCTCATAGCTCTCGTCGAACACATATCCCTCGGAATAAGAAGTTGAGGGCAGGAGGCGTTCGCGATAGTGCACCAACACAGAGTCAGTGAACATTGGGCATCCGCTGCCTGTTCCTTCCTCGAGCACCTCTACCACGATGTGATCGGCATATCCGGCCGGTATAGTGTCCTCAAGCGAGTAGTTTCTGATAATCTTCCAGCTGCCGTCCTCAATGCCCATAGCCTTCTCGTAGATATTGTCAAAATAGGCCTCGTTGCGGTTTTTCCAGTCGGGAAATTCCTCAACGGTGTCTTCGTTCTCGCTGCAGGCCATGAAGCACAGCGGTGCAATAAGCAGCATCAGAAGGGCAAAAATATTGTACTTCTTCATTTACTGTATCTTTTTAAGAAGACTTGCAATGCTTACCTTATCCTCAATAATGCCGTTGAGCTCGTCGATGCTGACTCTCTCCTGCTCCATTGTGTCGCGGAAGCGCAGCGTAACGGTGTTGTCCTTCAGCGTGTCGTGGTCAACGGTTACACAGTAAGGCGTACCTATTGCGTCCTGACGGCGGTAGCGCTTGCCGATAGAGTCTTTCTCGTCGTACTGGCAGTTGAAGTGGAACTTCAGGTTGTTTATTATCTCGCGTGCCTTCTCGGGCAGTCCGTCTTTCTTTACAAGAGGCATCACGCAGAGCTTGACAGGAGCCAGGGCTGCGGGCAGCTTGAGCACAACGCGTGTCTCGCCGTTCTCGAGTTTCTCCTCGCAGTAAGAGTGGCACATGATTGAGAGGAACATACGGTCAACGCCGATAGACGTCTCGATGTCATACGGAGTGTAGCTCTCGTTGGTCTGCGGGTCGAAGTATTTGATTGAGCGGCCTGAGAACTTCTCATGCTGCGACAGGTCGAAGTCGGTGCGGCTGTGTATACCCTCAACCTCCTTGAATCCGAACGGCATACGGAACTCGATGTCGGTAGCGGCGTTGGCATAGTGGGCCAGCTTCTCGTGGTCGTGGAAACGGTAGTTCTCTGCGCCGAATCCGAGGGCCTGATGCCACTTCATACGTGTCTCCTTCCACTTCTGGAACCATTCGATCTCTGTTCCGGGCTTAACGAAGAACTGCATCTCCATCTGCTCGAACTCGCGCATACGGAAGATAAACTGGCGTGCAACAATCTCGTTGCGGAAGGCCTTGCCTATCTGTGCTATGCCGAAAGGTATCTTCATGCGGCCTGTCTTCTGCACGTTAAGGTAGTTTACGAATATACCCTGTGCTGTCTCGGGGCGCAGATAAATCTTGCTTGCGCTGTCGGCTGTAGAGCCCATCTCGGTTGAGAACATAAGGTTAAACTGGCGCACGTCGGTCCAGTTCTTTGTTCCGCTAATCGGGTCGACGATGCCTTCGTCGAGTATTATCTGCTTCAGCTCGTTGAGGTCCATGGCGTTCATTGCCTCGCTGTAGCGCTCGTGCAGGGCGTCGCGCTTCTTCTGGTTGTCGAGCACGCGTGGATTGGTCTCGCGGAACTTAGCCTCGTCGAAAGCCTCGCCAAACTTCTTGCGGGCCTTCTCCACTTCCTTGTTTATCTTTTCCTCGTATTTTGCTATCTGGTCTTCAATAAGCACGTCGGCGCGGTAGCGCTTCTTTGAGTCGCGGTTGTCGATGAGCGGGTCGTTGAATGCGTCAACGTGTCCCGATGCCTTCCATATCGTTGGGTGCATAAAGATGGCCGAGTCGATGCCCACGATGTTCTCGTGAAGCAGCACCATGCTCTTCCACCAGTATTCCTTAATATTGTTTTTCAGTTCAACACCGTTCTGTCCGTAGTCGTAAACTGCGGCCAAGCCGTCATAGATGTCGCTGCTCGGGAACACGAATCCGTACTCCTTGCAGTGAGACACTATTTTCTTAAAAACATCTTCTTGTGCCATTGTTGTTTATTTACCTTAAATTTTTATTTCACAGAAAAGCCCTCTGCGAGGGCAACAAAAAGTTATCGTATAAACACTTTTGCGTGCAAAGATAATGCAAAGCTACCGAAACACAAAACTTTTTCACACACATTATTATATTTATTTCGTCCTTGGCCCGTGCCGGCGGGTGCCTGCCGCCATGCGGCGCGTTATGTTTATTTAACACGGAGACGGCTGCCGGTTTTTCGTTTTTCTTGACAATATAAATTTGTGAAATAGAAAACTTACGCCGAGAGATATGGGTTCGCGGACGGCATAAACGCCATGAAACGACCAAAAACCGGCATCCTGAAACATGAAACACGGCCTTTCATGATGCAAAAGCATGCCTTTTGGCTACCGAAACATGGCCTTTTGCAGTGAAAAAAACAGTGTTTTACACCGCAATTTGCGGTATTTTACATTATCTCATGCCGCCGCAGACCGCACAAACAAGTATAAACAATTGACTATCAAACACTTACACAAAACACGATTTATGCCGGTTTTTCATGTCTGAAGCCGGATTCTTGAGCAGCACGGGCATTCTGAGAGCGTCAAACGGACGGCAACGGGCATTTCCGATTAACTTTATTTAACCTCGCACAGACCGTCCTCAACGGCATCTCAGCATAAGGCCGCACTGCCGCTCCTTATATAAAAAATAAAATATTTATTTTGCATTGTCTCCGATTTTAGCTATCTTTGCATAAGATAAGCGGCATCTCAGCATAACACTTAAACATGTTTCAACAAACAAGTTTAGTGGTTCTGCATTCGATTTGCATTATCTTTGCATAAGATAAGCGGCATCTCAGCATAACACTTAAACATGTTTCAGCAAACAAGTTTAGTGGTTCTGCGTTCGATTTGCATTATCTTTGCATAAGATAAGCGGCATCTCAGCATAACACTTAAACATGTTTCAGCAAACAAGTTTAGTGGTTCTGCGTTCGATTTGCATTATCCTTGCATAAGATAAGCCGCACGAAGGCATCAAGCTAAAACAAGCCGGGCTGCAAAAGCCACACCGATTTGCATTATCTTTTCTACAGACATACATCATCATGGACGACAATATTAAAGACCCCGAAAACATAGAAGAGCAGGACATGCCCGTTCAGGACGACAGCAACGACATCGAACCCGAAAGCCACTCTGACTATAAGCCGGCCAACAGGTTTGACGCCTCTGCCGTGCATCATCTGAGCGGAATGTACCAGAACTGGTTTCTCGACTACGCATCATACGTTATCCTTGAGCGTGCCGTGCCCCACATCGAAGACGGACTGAAGCCCGTTCAGCGACGCATACTGCACTCTATGAAGCGCATGGACGACGGACGCTACAACAAGGTGGCCAACATCGTGGGCCACACCATGCAGTTTCACCCTCACGGCGACGCATCTATAGGCGACGCGCTCGTGCAGCTCGGACAGAAAGACCTGCTCGTAGACTGCCAGGGTAACTGGGGAAACATACTCACGGGCGACCGTGCCGCCGCTCCGCGATACATCGAGGCGCGCCTGTCTAAGTTTGCGCTCGACGTGGTGTTCAATCCTAAGACCACCGAATGGCAGCTGAGCTACGACGGCCGCAACAAGGAGCCTATCACGCTGCCGGCAAAGTTTCCGCTGCTGCTGGCACAGGGAGCCGAGGGCATAGCCGTGGGATTGTCGTCAAAGATTCTGCCGCACAACCTCAACGAGATATGCGACGCCGCCATAAGCTATCTGCACGGCGAGCCGTTTACGCTCTATCCCGACTTCCCTACGGGCGGAAGCATCGACGTGAGCAAATACAACGAGGGACAGCGCGGGGGCACGCTGAAGGTGAGGGCAAAGATAGAAAAGCTCGACAGCAAGACGCTCGTGATACGCGAGATACCCTTCGGCAAGACCACCACTACGCTTATCGACTCGATACTCAAGGCCATCGAGAAGGGCAAGATAAAGGCACGCAAGGTGGACGACAACACGGCCGCACAGGTGGAGATACAGGTGCACCTGGCTCCAGGCGTGTCGTCAGACAAGGCCATCGACGCCCTCTACGCCTTCTCCGACTGCGAGATAAACATCTCGCCCAACTGCTGCGTAATCGAAGACAACAAGCCGCAGTTCCTGACCGTGAACGACGTGCTGCGCCACTCTACCGACCGCACCATGGCCCTGCTGCGCAAGGAGCTCGAGATACGCAAGCATGAGCTGCTCGAGCAGCTCCACTTCTCGTCGCTCGAAAAGATATTCATCGAGGAGCGCATCTACAAAGACCGCAAGTTTGAGCAGGCTCCCGACATGGACGCAGCATGCGAGCACATCGACAACAGGCTGACGCCGTTCTATCCGCAGATGATACGCGAGGTTACAAAGGACGACATCCTGCGCCTCATGGACATCAAGATGGCACGCATACTGAAGTTCAACAAGGACAAGGCCGAGGAGCTGATAGCCAAGATAAAGGCCGAAGTGGACGACATAAACCATAAGCTGAACAACATGGTTGAGGTTACGGCCGACTGGTTCAGGTATCTGAAGGAGAAATACGGAGCCGCACATCCCCGACTGACCGAGATAAAGAACTTCGACACCATCGAGGCTACAAAGGTCATCGAGGCCAACGAGAAGCTGTATATCAACCGCAACGACGGCTTCATCGGCACCGGACTGAAGAAAGACGAGTTTGTGTGCAACTGCTCCGACATCGACGACATCATCATCTTCTACAAGGAAGGCAAGTATAAGGTGGTGCGCGTGGCCGACAAGATATTCGTTGGCAAGAACATTCTGCACGTGGCCGTGTTCAAGAAGAACGACCGCCGCACCGTCTACAACGTTGTCTACCGCGACGGAAAGCAGGGCAAATACTTCATGAAGCGCTTCTGCGTGACCAGCATTACGCGCGACCGCGAATACGAGTTCACGCAAGGCACGCCCGGTTCGCGCGTGGTTTACTTCACCGCCAACCCCAACGGCGAGGCCGAGGTGATAAAGATTACGCTCGACCCGGCACCGCGACTGAAGAATATCTTTAAGGAGAAAGACTTCTCTGAGGTTGCCATCAAGAGCCGCGGGGCAAAGGGCGTGGTGATGACACGCTTCAACGTGCACCGCATATCGCTCAAGAGCCATGGCCACAGCACGCTGGGCGGACGCAAGGTGTGGTTCGACCCCGACGTCAAACGACTCAACTACGACAGCCACGGACGCCTGCTCGGCGAGTTTAACGAGGACGACAGCATACTGGTGGTGCTCGACAACGGCGACTTCTATCTCACCAACTTCGACGCCAACAACCATTATGAAGACAACATAAAGATTATCGAGAAGTTCGACGAGCACAAGGTTTGGACCGCCGTGCTCTACGACGCCGACCAGCAGGGCTATCCTTACCTGAAGCGATTCACCATGGAAGCCACCAAGCGCAAGCAGAACTACGTGAGCGACAACCCGGCAAGCCGGCTCGTGGCGCTCACCGACGAGCCTTATCCGCGCTTCCTCGTAACCTTCGGAGGACGCGACGCCTTCCGCGGCACGATGGAGATTGAGGCCGAACAGTTTGTAGGCGTAAAGGGATTCAAGGCCAAAGGCAAGCGCATAACCAACTGGGAGACGGAGAGCATAGAGCAGCTTGAGCCGGCACAACAGCCCGAACAGGAGCCTGAAGACAGCACACCTGAAGAGCAGCCGGCTGAAGAGACACCGCAACAGGAGAACCTCGACCCCGATGCAGGCAAGAGCCAGCAGCAGGTGATAGACGAGATTACAGGACAGCTCAGCCTTTTCAACGACAATGAAGATAATTAAGCTATTAACGCTCGCGGCCATGCTTGCCTCCTCTGCGGCGGCATGTGCCCTGCCCTGCGGCAACGGGCCTGAAGACGGGACGGCACCGCACGGCAGCCTCAACACAGGCAACGTATATGCCCCCGACACCATAAGGAACAACAAAATTATAACCAACGCCCAGATGATAGGCATCGGGGCGGTGAACATTCTAGACACTTACCTCTCGCCCGAGAAGTATCGCGGCACCGAGCTGCGCTACATTTCACACACGCTGCGCGAGCGCAGGGACAGCCGCTGGTCGCGCCTGATAGTACATCAAGGCAACATGTCCTACAGCGACAACCGCTCGGGCAACGGCGGCGAGATAGCCGGAGCCTACACGTTCAGCTACGGCGTACACTACAACTGGAACTTCTTCGACGGCAGCCTCAACGTCAAGGCCGGCGCACAGGCCGATGTCAACGTTGGCTTTCTCTACAACACGCGCAACAGCAACAACCCTGCGCAGGCACGCCTGTCGCTCAACATATCGCCGTCGGCAGCCGCCACATACCGCTTTCGCCTGTGGCAGCACAACTACTCGCTGCGCTATGAGCTGAGCGTTCCGCTCATCGGCATGATGTTCAGCCCCAACTACGGACAGTCGTACTACGAGATTTTCAGCCGCGGCAACTACGACCACAACATCGTGCCTACCACCTTCGGCAGCACGCCGTCGCTGCGCCAGATGCTCACCTTCGACTTCTCGCTCGGCCGCACCACCCTGCGCCTTGGCTACATGGGCGACTTCCAGCAGGCCAGGGTGAACAACCTGAAATATCATTCTTACTCTAACATGCTGCTCATCGGCATTGTCAGACAGTTCAACATAACTAAAATAGTACCATGAGAAGAGTCTTAAACTTTCTGCTTCCGCTCATCGTGGCACTTGCCGCCGTGTCGTGTGTCGACGAAGAGGAATACAGCGACGACCCGCGCGGCAACTTCGAGGCGCTCTGGAAGATAATGAACGAACACTATTGCTTCTTCGACTATAAGAACAGCGAGTACGGACTCGACTGGAACGAGGTGTATGCGCGCTACAGCCGGCAGATAGACGACGGCATGACGAGCACCCAGCTGTTTGAAGTATTGGGCAACATGCTCGGCGAACTGCGCGACGGACACGTCAACATGTACGCCTCGTTCGACCAGTCGCGCTACTGGAGCTGGAAGGAAGACTATCCCGCCAACTTCAGCGACTCGCTGCAACGGCGCTATCTCGGCACCGACTACAAGATTTCTTCGGGCATAAAATACCGCAAGCTCGACGACAACATAGGCTACATCTACTGCGGATCGTTCTCCAACGCGATAGGCAGCGGCAACCTTAACGACATACTGATGGACCTCGCCACGTGCAACGCTCTCATCGTTGACGTGAGAGACAACGGCGGAGGAATGCTTACCTCGGCCGAAACCCTGGCGTCGCGCTTCACCGACGAGGAGATTCTCGTGGGCTACATGCAGCACAAGACAGGCCCCGGCCACAACGATTTCTCCGAACCGGAGGAGCAGAAGCTGAAGCCTTCGAGCGGACTCAGATGGCACAAGCCCGTGGCCGTGCTCACCAACAGGGCCGTGTTCAGCGCCGCCAACGAGTTTGTCAAGTATATGAAATGCTGCCCCGGCGTAACCGTCATCGGCGACAAGACGGGCGGAGGCGCAGGCATGCCCTTCAGCAGCGAGCTGCCCAACGGCTGGTCGGTACGTTTCAGCGCATGCCCCATGTACGACCGCGACATGAACTGCACCGAGTTTGGCATAGAGCCCGACCATAACGTACAGCTCACCGACAGCGACTTTGCCAAGGGCCGCGACACAATAATAGAATATGCACGCAACATCCTTAACCAATGAACAACAGCAACACTTCTGACACAATAAGGCTCGACAACCTTACCATAGGATACAAGACACACGACGGCATACGCACCGTGGCAAAGGACATCAACGCTTCTATAAAGAGCGGCAAGCTGACATGCCTCGTCGGAACCAACGGCATAGGCAAGTCTACGCTGCTCAGAACGCTGTCGGGATTTCAGCCACGGCTTGGCGGAAGCATTGTCATCAACGGCAGCGAGCTGTCGGGCTACACGCCGCGCGACCTCTCGCGCATAGTCAGCGTAGTGCTTACGTCGAGGCCGTCGTCGATAAACTTCACCGTAGAGGAGATAGTGGCACTTGGCCGCACGCCCTACACCGGATTTTGGGGAACGCTCAACGATGCCGACAAAGAGATTGTAAGCGAGAGCATCAGGCTTGCCGGAATATCCCATCTGGCCAAGCGCAACGCCATGTCGCTAAGCGACGGAGAGCGTCAGAAGATGATGATAGCCAAGGCACTTGCACAGCAGACGCCCGTGATAATGCTCGACGAGCCCACCGCCTTTCTCGACTATCCGAGCAAGGTGGAGACAATGCTCCTGCTGACACGCCTGTGCCGCGAGGAAGGCAAGACGATATTCATGTCGTCGCACGACCTCGAACTCGTCATTCAGCTTGCCGACATCTTATGGGTTATGGAGCAGGGCGGCACCATATCTGTAGGCACTCCAAAGGCTCTCGCCGACGAGGGAACGCTCAGCCGCTTCATCGAGCGCACCGGCATAATGTTCGACAAAGAGGCAATGCGCATAACCGTATGCAAGAGCGGCGCCGACTGACATTTTAAGACGATATTAAAGCTGCGGGCATACACATTAATATGAATATGTATGCCTTGCTTAAAAAATTCCAAGAATTTATATTTTTTGTACACACCTGTGATAAGTCGTGATTAATTATTAAATTTGCATCAGAAACATAAAGTTCATAAGCCATGCAATCCATACTTATCATAGAAGATGACAAAAGAGTGGCCGACCTGCTGAAAGCCGGACTTGAGGAAAGCGGATACCATACGATGGTGGCATACGACGGTGCCATGGGGCTGCGGCTGTTTGCATCCAACAGCTTCAACCTTGTGCTTTCAGACGTTATTCTTCCAAAGTTGGACGGTTTTGAACTTTGCAAGGAGATACGCAAGACCAATGCATCTGTACCCATACTCATGCTGACAGCCCTTGGCTCTACTAACGACAAGCTCGACGGTTTCGATGCCGGAGCCGACGACTATATGGTTAAGCCTTTCGACTTCCGTGAGCTAAACGCACGTATCAAGGCGCTGCTTAAGCGCAACACCAACATCGCGACAGAGCAGCCCGAGGAGCTGAAATATGCCGATCTGACGATAAATCTCAAAAGAAAGGAAGTCTGGCGAAACGGGGTAATGATAAAGCTGTCGCCCAAGGAGTATAACCTGCTGCTGTATCTGACGGAGAATGCCGAACGCGTGATAAGCCGCACGGAGATTGCGGAGAAAGTATGGAACACCCACTTCGACACTGGTACAAACTTCATCGACGTCTACATAAACTATCTCCGCAAGAAAGTTGACAAGGAATTTGAAATCAAACTAATACACACAAGGCCGGGAATAGGCTTTATCTTCACCGACAAGCCATGAAAATACGCACAGCCCTGACATTAAAGAACACATGCGCCACGGCAGCCGTTTTCCTGCTGTGCACAATATTAATCTATATTGTCAGCGAACATACCCGTAGCAAGACCTTCTTTCATGACCTGAGAAGCGAAGCCATAACAAAGGCACATCTGTTCCTGCAGAACAAGGTTGACCCAAAGACAATGCAGGACATTTACCTTAACAACAAGGAATTTATCAATGAAGTAGAGGTTGCCATTTACACGCCCGACTTCAAGATGCTGTATCACGACGCTGTGCAGAACGACATAATAAAGGAAAACCGCCAGATGATAAGCAGCATCCTGAACAAGAAGGAAATAGAGTTTTATATAGGCAAATATCAGGGCATAGGCATGCTCTACACCCTCAACGGCAAGAACTACATCGTAACGGCTGCAGCCTACGACGGCTACGGATATGCCAACTTGACAAAACTGAAGAATGCGCTGCTCGTCTTGTTCATCATAGGTCTAACCCTGCTGTTCGCAACAGGCTACATACTCGCACGCACTGCGCTGCGCCCGATAAGGGAGATTGTAAAGGAAGCAGACATCATTACTGCGTCACAAATATCAAGAAGGCTGCCCGTAAAGAACAGGAAAGACGAACTCGGCGAGCTTTCCACCACATTCAATGCCCTTCTGAACCGCCTCGAAGTTTCGTTCAACGCACAAAAGATGTTCGTCAGCAACGTATCGCACGAGCTGAGAACTCCGCTTGCAGCCCTGATTGCCGAGCTCGACATAGCATCTCAGAAAGAACGCAGCTGCCAGCAATACCGCACGACAATACTAAACGCACTTAACGATGCAAGACGCATGACCAAACTGATTGACGGACTTCTGAATCTTGCCAAGGCCGACTATCAGCAGGAACAGATAAAGATGGAACACATACGCCTGGACGAACTGCTGCTCGACGTCAGAGAATTTATCCTGAGGGCACACCCTGACTACCATGTAGAAATAATATTCGAACAGGAAGAAGCCGAAGACGACAGTCTGATAACCGTAAACGGCAACCATTATCTGCTGTCGATAGCATTCTCAAACCTCATCGAGAACAACTGCAAATATTCGGCCGACCATTCCTCGTTCATACAAATATCCTATTGGGACAAATGCGCAGTGGTGCGCTGTTCTGACGACGGCATGGGAATGTCTGACACCGACAAGCAGCATCTTTTCAAACTGTTCTACCGCGGCGAACAGGAGAAAGTTGCCGAAGGTCACGGAATAGGCATGGCCCTTTCACAAAAGATTATCCGTCTGCACAGAGGCGATATCGCCGTACATTCGGAAAAAGAAAAGGGCACAACCTTTATAGTTGAGCTTCCGCACATATAGCAGCAACCGGAGAAGGGCGCCAGCACGGACAGCTACAATTCGCCGCCACGCAGTTCACGGCGATGCCAGCCTGCACTTATAACGCCGGCATGAGCCTGCAGCCGCCGTATTATCAGTTCTGACAAAGTCCTGTCATCACCACGTGCCTCAAAATCACAGAACACGACAAACACGCCATCAACCTCCTTATAGAACAGTTCATTGACCCTTGCCTCGCCAAAAAGCAAGGTGTTCGTTATAATATTCCTTACGGCGTCAAGCGACTCCTTATCACATTCCACCTTTACAGTCAGCGACGCCGCCCCCTCAAACTTTGTTTCGATAAAATGGCATAAAGGCCTGAAAAGGCAATGAGTGACAAGCACACAGGCAACAAGGACCGCCAGCTCAGAGAAGAAGCCGACTCCGGCAAGGGTTCCGCAAGCGGCAGAACACCATATCGTGGCAGCCGTATTGAGTCCTCTCACGTTGAATCCGTCTTTCAGAATAAGTCCTCCGCCCAAGAAGCCTATGCCCGAAACTATCTGCGCCGCAACTCTTGAAGGGTCGCCGTTTTGAGACGTTATGGCATACGACAACACCGTGAAAGCGGCAGACCCTACAGAAACAAGAATGTTGGTGCGCAGTCCGGCGTTGCGCTGCCTGCACTGACGCTCCAGCCCGATCAACGCTCCGGCAAGAAAAGCGCTGCCCATCCTTATCAGATAATCAACAAACAGAATCATAAGTTTTTTATGCAAAGTTAGCCCTGCGGCAGCAGAACGGCTGTTAGAAAATCATTAGACCCGGATTAAAATTTTATTAGAACTTTCTCTAATGATTTTCTAATACCGTTCTAATGACATTCTAACGGCCTTACAGAAAAACATTTCCGACTTTTGCAGCGCAAAAAACAATAGTATTAATCTAAAAACACGGATACGCTATGTGGAAGAAAACGCGCAAGATGAAATTAGAATTCAATGCCGAGAAGATTTTTCTGGCATCAGAACTGCCTATGAGCTCTGTGTTCAGCTATTTCCAGACAGCCCCGCAGGGCCTAAGCAATGAGGAAGTGGAAAAAAGACAATCGCTTTACGGAAGAAACGAAGTGGAGCATGAAAAGAAAATGCATCCGCTGACAATGCTTATAAAGGCCTTTATAAATCCCTTCATCGGAGTGCTTACGGCTCTGATAATCATTTCGTATATTATTGATGTATATATCGCCGCTCCCGAGGAAAAAGACTTCACGTCGATAATTATCATAGCCTCGATGGTAATACTCAGTACCATTCTCCGCTTCTGGCAGGAATACAAGGCCAGCGTGTCGAGCGAGGCGCTGCAGAAGATGGTCACCAACACATGCACCGCTAAAAGAGACGACGGCACGGAACACGAGATCGGCATATCGTCGCTCGTGCCCGGAGACATCGTGAAACTGGCGGCAGGAGACATGATTCCGGCAGACATACGCATCATAGAGACGAAAGACCTCTTTGTAAGTCAGGGCACACTGACAGGAGAGTCGGAGGCTATAGAGAAGAGAGCGGAGGCAAGCGGAGGCGACAGCCGCGGGCGAAGCATAGTGGAACTTGAGAACATCTGCTTCATGGGCTCCAACGTGGTGAGCGGCTCTGCCACGGGCATCGTTGTGTCTACAGGCAACAACACGTATCTCGGCACCATAGCCCGGAGCATTGCCGGCCACCGTGCCTCTACCGCCTTCGACAAAGGCATTGCCAAGGTGAGCATGCTGCTGATACGCTTCATGCTGATAATGGTTCCGTTTGTATTTCTGGTGAACGGCCTGACAAAGGGCGAATGGCTCGACGCCTTCCTCTTTGCGGTGTCTGTAGCCGTGGGCCTTACGCCCGAGATGCTTCCGATGATCGTAACGGTCAACCTGTCGAAGGGCGCCGTTGCCATGTCGCGCAAGAAGACTATTGTGAAAGATCTCAACGCCATACAGAACTTCGGGGCCATGAACATACTGTGTACCGACAAGACCGGCACGCTGACCTGCGACCAGATTGTGCTCGAAAAGTATATAAACGCCGACGGCACAAGCGACAACAGCAGAAGGATACTGCGCCACGCCTACTTCAACAGTTTCTTCCAGACAGGCCTGAAGAACCTTATGGACAAGGCTATCCTGTCGCACGTAAGGGAGCTTGAGATGGAGTCTGTCAGGGAGAGCTACAAGAAGGTGGACGAGATACCCTTCGACTTCACGCGCCGCAGGATGTCGGTAGTGGTTGAAGACGTCAGCGGCAAGAGGCAGATAATAACCAAGGGTGCCGTGGAAGAGATGATGCAGATATGCTCGCACACCGAAGTGGGCAACTGTGTTGTGCCCTTCACGCCCGAATTAAGGGTAAAGGCATACGAGATAAGCAAGCGCATGAACCGCCAGGGACTGCGCGTGCTGGCCGTGGCACACAAAAGTTTTCTGAGCAAGGAGAACAACTTTGCCGTTGAAGACGAGAGCGGCATGGTGCTTATAGGCTTCCTGGCGTTTCTCGATCCGCCCAAGCAGTCGGCGGCCGGAGCCATAAGGCAGCTCCATGCCCACGGAATAGAGGTGAAGGTGGTGTCGGGAGACAACGACGCCGTTGTGCGCACGATATCAAGACAGGTGGGCATCGACACGGCAAACGTGCTCACCGGTGCGGAGCTGAGCGCCATGAACGACGAAGAAAAGCGTGAGGCTGTGGCCAGGACAAGGGTGTTTGCCAAGGTTACGCCCATGCAGAAGACCGAGATTATAGCTCTGCTGCAGACTCAGGGCAACACGGTAGGCTTTCTGGGCGACGGCATCAACGACGCTGCAGCCCTGCGTCAGTCGGACATAGGCATATCTGTTGACTCTGCCGTAGACATAGCCAAGGAGAGCGCGGACATAATCCTGCTCGAAAAAGACCTCATGGTGCTGGAGAACGGCGTGATAGAAGGGCGCCGCACCTTCGGCAACATAATAAAGTATGTGAAGATGACCGCCGGCTCCAACTTCGGCAACATGTTCAGCGTGATGGCCGCAAGTGCCTTTCTGCCCTTCCTGCCTATGCTCCCGATACACCTGCTCGTGCAGAACCTTCTGTACGACATGTCGCAGACGGCCATACCGTTCGACCGCATGGACGACGACTATCTCAGCAAGCCGCGCCGCTGGGACGCCTCCGACCTGAGCCGCTTCATGATATACACGGGGCCCATAAGCTCCATATTCGACATCACCACCTATCTGCTCATGTGGCACGTGTTCGGGTGCAGCTCGCCCGGCGCACAGTCGCTGTTCCAGTCGGGATGGTTTGTAGAGGGACTGCTGTCGCAGACACTCATCGTGCACATGATACGCACCAAGAAGATTCCGTTCATACAGAGCCGCGCGTCGTGGCCGGTGATGTGCATGACGCTGGCGATAATGGCGACAGGAATAATAATACCCTTCACGCGCTTCGGCTCATGCATCGGACTTACGCCCCTGCCTCTGTCCTACTTTCCCTGGCTGGCGGCAACGCTCATAGCCTACTGCGTGCTGACGCAGGTAGTGAAGGAATGGTATATCAGGCGGTTTAAGAGATGGCTCTGAGCAGATGAACAAGATTGCATGCCTCATCATCGCGGCGGCTGCATATGGCTGCTGCCGCGCCACGGCACAGGACATCAGCGCGCAACTTACAGCCGAGATGCAGGCCGACGCCGGGGGACACACCAACGTGTCGAGCCTGCTGCGCATTGACTTCACGCAGCCTTTATGCAAAGGCGTAAGGCTCGATATGGCAGTCATAAGCATAGCAAGGACGCGCGACGGGGGCATAGACGGCAGCCGTCAGGGCTTCTCAAACATCGACGAAGACAACACCACGCTGGCTCCGGCCGTGGCCGGACTGACCTTTACATCGGGCGGCAGCATGCTGTTTGCCGGCATACGCAACATGAACGAAGACTACTTCACGTCGCACTTCATGTCTCTGTTCACCAACAGCTCGTGCGGCATATTCCCAACCATATCGGCCAACTACCGCATAGCCAACTATCCGCTGGCATCCATGGGCATTCACCTTGAGCGGAAAATAAGGGAACTGACCGTAATGGCATCGGTCTACAACGGCGTGGGATACAAGAGTTTTTCGGGCCGTCAGAATGTTTTCAGGCTTTGTCCTGAATCCGACGGACTGTTTTCAATATTATCCGTAAATTATCAAAACAATGGCAGCACTTTTAATATTGGAGCTAACCTGCATTATGGCAATAACGTGCCTTATGAGGAACTTGCAGGCACCGCGACGGCAGAAAAGACGCAGAAGACGCAGAAGAAGACAGCAACAGGGGCTGTATGGGGATATGCCGAGCTGATGATTGCGCCGCGGATGTGCGCCATCATGCAGTATTCGGCCAACCCGTCAAAGGGCGTCATCTGCCGGAGATATGCAGGCATAGGACTCGTAAGGACGATGCGCAATGCCGAACTGGGCGTCTTTGCCGACCGCGCCGTGTATAAGGACGAAACCGAATGGGCGGCGGAACTTACGTGCCGGATAAACTGCTTAGGCAGGGGATATCTGCAGCCTGCGATACATCTGATAAAGAACTCTGACGGGGCTTACTGCGCAGGACTGCTGCGGATGAGCTACACGATATGAACCGACGATGCTGACCGTGGCGGCGGAGCATGGCGGCTGTATAACGCTACGCATCATCAGCTGCATGTCAGCAACAGAAATGCGTGCCGTCGTGCATGTCTGAAATGCGAAAAAAACGTACAAAACGCCAACCGGTTAACGCTTCCTGAATAGCGATGCTCATCACGGCGCTGCTGTTTTGGCTAAAAAACAGCCAAAATAAGCATTATCAGTTAAACCATTGATATATTGCGCTTTACATATTTTACACCGTCAACCGGCAGCTTTAAAAAGTGGAAATCAGGCATTTTTTATGCCAAAAGCTATGCTTTTGCAACACAAAATGTGCCCTTTGGGCATTCAAAACGTATGCTTTCATGGCGCGAAAAGTGCCTGTTCTGCATCATCATCACGCCAAAACGCAAACAGATGTTAACAAAGCAGCATCCTACGCCCTGCCCGTTTAATCTTCATTAACTTTCATTTTTCCAGATAAGAAAAAACTTTTGTCCTGATATTTTACTTACGGACATGCCGGCAGCTGCATAAATCTGCATCGCGAATGCAACGGTCTGAAGCCGGCAGCGGCACGCATACGTCATCAGCCGGTGAGGCAGACCGATGCATGCCGTTATCGGTAAAAACGACGCAAAAATAGGCATTTATGTAAAAATGGTACTTTTTTCTGTAATACGGATAGCGCGTCAACGGGATAATAAATATAACTTTGCAGAGCAAAGAGCAGCCGGAGCATGCACGGCAGACAGGCATACGGCGGCACAACCGCTACCGGCAGGGACTGAAGAAACAACAAATAACACTATATGTATATGAAAACGTTAATAGCATTGGCAGCCGCGCTGCTGTTCAACTTGTGCGCGCAGGCTCAGCCTAAAGTTTACTTTACCAAAGAGATTTCGCCCGAAGCACTCGTGCGCATATACAAGGCCCTGGGCAAGGAGGCCAAAGGCCGAGTGGCCGTAAAGATAAGCACGGGCGAGGCCGGAGGCAACAATTATCTTAAGCCTACGCTCATACGCAACCTCGTAGATGAGGTGGGCGGCACCATCGTAGAGTGCAACACGGCATACGCCGGCAGCCGCAACACGTCAGAGGCTCACTGGAAAACGATACACGAGCACGGCTTCGACTCTATCTTTGCCGTCGACATCATGGACGAATACGGCGACATTAGGATTCCGGTGAAGGACAAGAAGCACATAAAATACGACATCGTGGGCGCACATCTGGCCAACTACGACTTCATGATAAACCTGGCCCACTTCAAGGGTCATGCCATGGGAGGCTTCGGCGGAGTGCTTAAAAACCAGTCGATAGGCGTAGCATCGAGCGCAGGCAAGGCGTACATACACACCGCAGGCAAGGTGCAGAGCCAGGAAGAACTGTGGAACAATCTGCCCGCACAAGACTATTTTCTTGAGAGCATGGCGGCAGCTGCCCAGGCCGTGGCCGACTATTTCGACGGAAACATCATCTACATCAACGTGATGAACAACATGAGCGTCGACTGCGACTGCGACAGTCATCCTGCCGCTCCGGCCATAAAGGACATGGGCATAATGGCATCGCTCGACCCCGTGGCACTCGACCAGGCATGCCTCGACAAGATTTTTAACCACAAAGCCTCTGCCGGCGACGACAACAAGCCGCTCATAGAGCGCATCAACCGCCAGCACGGCACATACATAACCGACTATGCGGAGAAGATAGGGCTTGGCAGCAAGACCTACACTCTCGTAGATATAGACAATTAATAACTTCTTCTACAACTGAATGAGCCGGACGGGACCCGGCAGAACACCTGCTCCAATAGCCAGAATCGTTGAAATACCGACTGACAAGTCGAATCCTAATTTTGTCCTCCAACAACGGCTGACCGCAGGAGCCGGCATCTGCCTGTCCCACCGGCTTTTATCACAGACACATCATCAGCAAGACAAACTTATGAACAAGACATTATTTTCAGCCTTATTCATCGCCTTAACTGTTACAACATCACACGCACAGACCGACTCGCTCACATATCAGCTCGACAACATTGTCGTAACGGGCACGCGCAGCACAGCCAGCATAGGGCATCTGCCTGCCACGGTTACGGTGGTAGGCCGCGAGACTCTCACAGAGACTCAGCGCACAAGCGTGCTGCCCACCCTTGCCGAATATGTGCCCGGACTGTTTGTAACCTCGCGCGGAATGCTCGGCTATGGCGTAAGCGATGGTGCTGCCGGCACTATTTCAATGCGCGGACTCAGCAGCTCGCAGGGCCGCTTCATGATGCTCATCGACGGCCATCCGCAATATCAGGGCATCTTCGGCCACTCCATAAGCGACTCTTATCAGACCATGCTGGCCGACCATGTCGAGGTGATGCGCGGCCCGGCCTCAACGCTCTACGGATCCAACGCCATGGGCGGAGTTATAAACATCGTAACCAGAAAGATGAAGTCAGACGGCGTAAAGACCGACGTACATCTCGGCGGAGGCTCTTACGGCACGTTCCAGGGCGAGCTGACCAACCGCATAAGGAGCGGCAGGTTTTACAGCGTTGTGTCGGGACAATATGCCCGCACCGACAACAACAGGCCGCGCATGGGCTTCGAGCAGTATGGCGGATACATCAAGCTGGGCTACGACATGTCGCAACACTGGTCGGCATACGCTGACATCAACCTCACCCACTTCAACGCCTCTTATCCCGGAAGCGTGCAGGTGCCCGTCTATGACGCACGCCAATGGATTACGCGCGGCGTGGCATCTGTAGTTGTGAGCAACGACTACGGCAGCACATCGGGAGCTGTCAGCGCCTATTACAACTTCGGACGGCATAAGATCAACGACGGATATGAGGACGGCGAGCAGCCCAAGGACTATTACTTCAGGTCGGACGACGCCCTCGCCGGACTGTCAGTATACCAGAACATCAGGCTGCTGCGGGGCAACCTGACCACCATAGGACTCGACTATCAGCACATTTACGGCAAGGCCTGGAACCGCGACAGGGCTTCGGGCGAAACCACTTCAGTCATAGGTCATGAGAATGAGAACGAGATAGCAGGCTACGTTGACATAAGCCAAGACCTGCTTTCGTGGCTCACACTGAGCGCCGGAATACGCCTCGACCACCACTCGCAGTCGGGCACTGAGTGGATTCCGCGCGGCGGCATTGTGTCGAGAGTTATAAGAAACGGCGAGATAAAGGCCATGGTGAGCAAGGGTTTCCGCAATCCGTCGATACGCGAGATGTATTTCTGGAAGCCCGCCAACGACGAGCTGCGCCCCGAACGCATAATGAACTACGAGCTTTCGTGGTCTCACAAGCTGCCGTCGGCAGGCCTAAGCTACGGCGTCAACCTCTATTACATGAAGGGCAGCAACATCATCCAGCAGCAGATGGTGGACGGACGGCCAATGAACGTGAACACGGGAGCCATTGAAAACAGCGGTGCCGAACTCGACCTTAGCTGGAGAATAAACAGCTGCTGGCAGGTGAACGGCAACTACAGTCTGCTGCACATGCACAATCCTGTTGTGGGAGCGCCCGAGTCTAAGCTGTGGCTCGGAGCTAACTATAAGTCGGGACGATGGAACGTAAACGGCGGACTGCAGTATATCAGCGGCCTTTACACCCAGACCGGCGCCGACGAAGTGAAGGAGAACGTTGCCCTGCTCAACGCCACCATAAGCTACAGAGCTTGCCGAATGATGCAACTGTGGGTAAAGGGCGAGAACCTTTTGGCACAGAAATATGAAATCAACTACGGCTACCCTATGCCAAAGGCAACGTTCATGGCAGGAGTAAACCTGTCTTTCTGAATATAGCCGCCAGCCCGGACGATATCCCAGATATGCACTGCCGGCTAAAAGCGGATTACAGAATAATAAAAAAAACATAAACTTACACCGCCTAATGGGCGCAAAGAGAAAGAATAAAAAGAATTTATATTATTTTTGCATTGCGAACAAAACAAGAAAAACATTATGATTGGAACACCTGAACTTATTTTAATCGTGCTGGCGCTGGTGCTGCTCTTCGGCGCAAAGAAGATACCCGAACTGATGAAGGGTCTCGGACAAGGCGTCAAGAGCTTTAAGGACGGCATGAACGGCAAGATAGACGACACTGCTGAAGACAAGGAGAAGAAGAAGGACGAATGAGCAACGCTGAAAGCAACAGCGGCAAGCCGCAGACGTTCTGGGATCATCTCGAGGAGTTAAGGGGGTGCATCCTGCGCATGCTTGCGGCGGCGGCAGCGGCAGCGGCCGCAGCCTTCGGCTTCAAGGAAGAGCTGTTCGGCATAGTGCTTGCTCCTGCCGACCCTGGCTTCATAACCTACAGGATACTGGGCGCGGAGCCGTTTAAGTTTCAACTGATAAACACCGGGCTGACAGAGCAGTTCATGATACATCTGAAGACGGCACTGGTCGCAGGTCTGCTCATAGCCTCGCCCTACATTCTGTATCTGCTGTTCAGATTTGTGTCTCCAGCCCTGTATGACAACGAGCGGCGCTACTCTGTAAGCATCACCCTTTGGGCCTACGCCATGTTCCTTATGGGCGTTGCCGTCAACTATTTTGTAGTGTTTCCTCTCACCGTCCGTTTTCTCGGCACCTATCAGGTAAGCGCTGCAGTGATGAACATGCTCAGCATAAGCTCGTATATGGACACCCTCCTGGGCATGAGCCTCGTCATGGGCGCCGTGTTCGAGATACCGGTGATAAGCTGGCTTCTGGCCCGCTTCGGACTTCTGAAGGCCCGCTGGATGTCACACTATCGCCGCCACGCCATAATAGTGATACTCATCCTTGCCGCCGTGATAACGCCTACATCCGACATGTTCACCATGCTTATCGTCTCGCTGCCTATATGGCTGCTCTATGAGGCAAGCATAATGATAGTGAGAATTACCGAAAAGAAACAATAATAATCTGAAAACAATATCTATAAACCATGCTAAGGAAAATAAGAATCTTGCTGGCAGCAGTAACCTTCACTCTGATTACGCTGCTCTTTCTCGACCTGACAGGCTCGCTGCACGCATGGCTCGGATGGCTGGCCAAGATACAGTTCTGGCCTGCCGTGCTGGCTTTGAACGTGGCTGTAGTGGCCGGTCTTCTGATTTTAACACTGATATTCGGGCGCATCTACTGCTCCGTAATATGTCCGCTGGGCATAATGCAGGACCTCATATCTGCCCTGCACGGCAGACGAAAGCGCAACCGCTTCAGCTTCTCGCCCGAAAAACGCTGGCTGCGCTACGGCGTGCTGGTGGTGTTTCTTGCGTCATGCGTTGCCGGAATCAACGTAATCGTGTCGCTGCTTGCGCCCTACAGTTCTTACGGCCGTATGGTCAACAGCATCTTGCGCCCCGTATGGACGGCAGGCAACAACGTGCTGGCATCGCTTGCCGAGCGCATGGACAGCTATGCCTTCTACAGCGTTGACGTGTGGATGCGCAGCCTGCCTACACTCATAATTGCCGCCGTAACGTTCGTGATAATTGCCGTGCTGGCATGGCGCGGGGGCAGAACTTACTGCAACACGATATGCCCCGTGGGCACAATTCTGAGTTTCTTTGCACGTTTCTCGTGGTTCAAGATCAGCATTGACGGCGACAAATGCATAAGCTGCCGCCTCTGCGAGAAGAACTGTAAGGCGTCGGCCATCGACGTAAAGACCGGCCGCATTGACTATAGCCGCTGCGTGGTGTGCGGCAACTGCATAGGCAAATGTAATAAGGATGCCATAAGATATGTTCACCCGGCTAAAGCTGAGGCACGCAAAGCCGAAGCAAAGCATGAAGGAGGAGACGAAAGCAGCAGCGTTGACAGCGGCAGAAGATCGTTCCTGCTCGGTGCAGCAATAGCAACTACGGCTGCCGCGCTGGCTCAGGAGAAGAAGAAGGTGGACGGCGGACTGGCTGTCATTGAGGACAAGGTGCAGCCCGAACGCGCCACGCCGATAACTCCTCCCGGCTCTATGTCTGCACGCCACATGGCCCAGCACTGCACGGCATGCCAGCTCTGCGTGTCGGCATGTCCCAACGACGTGCTGCGCCCGTCGTCTGACTTGTCAAAACTGATGCAGCCGACAATGTCGTATGAGCGCGGCTACTGCCGTCCCGAATGCACCCGATGCAGCGATGTGTGCCCTACGGGTGCCATCAAGCCGATAACACGCGAGGACAAGTCGGCCACACAGATAGGACATGCCGTGTGGATAAAGAAAAACTGCGTGAGCGTTACTGACGGCGTTGCCTGCGGCAACTGTGCCCGCCACTGCCCCGTGGGAGCCATAACGATGATACCACTCCACCCCGGCACCGACTCAAAGCTGACCATTCCTGCCGTGAACGAGGCGAGATGCATCGGCTGCGGAGCGTGCGAAAACCTCTGTCCGGCACGTCCGTTCAGCGCCATCTATGTTGAGGGACACGAAGTTCACCGCACAGTATAGCTTCACCCCGATGTCTCTTTATCAACAACTAAAAAACAATTACCGTTATGAGTAAAGACATAAACAGAAGAAGTTTTCTGAAACTGCTCGGAGGCGGAGCCGTGGCCACATCGGCACTGCTCACCGCCTGCAAGGGCAACGACAATAAATCCACTGCCGCCAAGGAACCGCCCAAGGGCAAGATGACCTACCGCACCAACCCCAAAACCGGCGAGAAGGTGTCTATCCTGGGTTACGGCATGATGCGCCTGCCGGTGGTGGGAGGCAACGCCAAGAAGAAAGGAGGCGAGATTACGCCCATAGACCAGGAAATGGTGAACCGTCAGATTGACTACGCGCTGGAACACGGCGTCAACTACTTCGACACGTCACCAGCCTACTGCCAGGGACAGTCGGAGCGTGCCACGGGCATTGCCCTGAAGCGCCATCCGCGCAACAAATACTTCATTGCCACCAAGCTCTCCAACTTTAACCCCGAGACATGGACGCGCAAGGCATCTATCGAGATGTTTGAAAACTCACTGAAGGAGCTTCAGACCGACTATGTCGACTATCTGCTGCTGCACGCCATCGGTGAAGGCAAAGACTCGCTTGCCACATTCAACAGCCGCTATATGGACAACGGCATACTCGACTGGCTCGTGGAGCAGCGCGAGAAGGGACGCATACGCAACCTCGGCTTCTCGTATCACGGCGATGTCAAGATATTCGACCTGATGCTAAAATGGCACGACGAAGGCAAGTATCACTGGGACTTCGTGCAGATAGAGCTTAACTATCTCGACTGGAACTACGCCAACGAAATCAATCCCGTGAACACTGATGCCGTATATCTCTACAACGAACTGAAGAAGCGCAACATACCGGCAATAATCATGGAGCCGCTGCTGGGCGGACGACTCGCCAACGTGCCCGACCCCATCGTGGCCAAGATGAAGGAGCGCGAGCCCGAGAACAGCGTGGCCAGCTGGGCATTCCGCTTTGCGGGCACTCCCGACGGCGTGCTAACCGTGCTGAGCGGCATGACGTATATGGAGCACCTGAAAGACAATCTCTGCACCTACTCGCCGCTGAAACCGCTCACAAAGGAGGAAGAGGCGTTCCTGATGGAGATTGCCAACGACATATACAACCTGGACACTATACCCTGCAACGCATGCAACTACTGCATGCCCTGCCCCTACGGCATAGACATACCGGCGGTGCTGTCTCACTATAACCGTTGCATTAATGAAGGCAACATACCCAACAAAGGCAGTCAGGACCCCGACTACCGCCGTGCGCGCCGCGCCTTCCTCATAGGCTACGACCGCAGCGTGCCGCGCCTGCGCCAGGCATCCCACTGCATTGGCTGCGGCCAGTGTGTTGAACATTGTCCGCAGGGCATCAAGATTCCGGAAGAGATGCACCGCATTGACAAATTCGTGGAGGAGCTGAAGCAGAATGGATAAGCTCATCAGCATGCTCGGCCATAACGGCTGCCTCGGAGTGATGCGCTCACCGGGCGGCAAGACCATTGTGTTCAGACGCAGGGGCGTGGCAGACCTCTTCGATGCCGTAACCTCTCATCCCGACCTTACACAGGGCGCCTCGGTGGCCGACAAGGTTATCGGACTTGGTGCGGCTTTCCTGCTCGTCAAGGGCGGCGTGGCCGAAGTATATGCCGAAGTCATCAGCCGGCCGGCTGTCAGCAAACTGCAAGATGCCGGAATAAGCCTCAGCTACGGCAAGACTGTAGACCACATAATCAACCGCGAAGGCACCGGGATATGCCCCGTTGAACAACTGACATCTACAGCTCAATCGGCCGACGAGGCATGGAAACTAATTAAAGAATTCATAAAGCGTAATTCATAATTAATAATTCATAATTCACAATTCATAATTAATGGAAACAACAATATCACAGATACAACAGCTCAGCTACCGCGAAGGCAAGACCTACGCCCTGGCTGCTGCGTTCGTGGCAGGCAATATCCTGCTGCCTCAACTGTGCCACATGCTGCCGCAGGGCGGACTGGTGTGGCTGCCTATCTACTTTTTCACGCTCATTGCTGCCTACCGCTACGGCATCACCGCCGGACTGCTCACGGCCATAGCCTCGCCGTTGGTAAACAATATGATGTTCGGCATGCCGCCGGCACCCATGCTGCCGATAATATTAATAAAGTCGGGCCTGCTCGCCCTTGCCGCTGCTGCCGTTGCTTCGCGCTGCAAGAAGGTAAGCATAGTAGCCGTGGCCACAGCTATTGTGATATATCAGGCCATAGGTACAATAGCCGAATGGGGCATGACTGGCTCGATGGCTGCCGCCCTTCAGGACCTGCGCCTCGGCTGGCCCGGTCTGCTCGTTCAGCTGTTCGGCGGATTTGCCCTGCTAAAACTCATGGCACGCAAGACCCGTTGACAAGACAACGCACAGCATATCGCAGACAAAAAGCCAAGATAATAGGACAAAAAGTCTTTTTAGATAAAAATCTGCCACTCGCCACATCTGCAAGTAACTCCCCAAAAAGTTACTTAAAGATGTGGCGAGTTGTTTTTTACTCCATCACGAAACACTAAACCGACGCCTGCCAAAACAGCCTGTCATATAAAACGGCAAAAAATCATAAGAAAAACACACTGTTTTCGTTAACAAACGCTCAAAATAAAAGCAAATAAAACGCCGACCGTAAGCAAAACAAAGTGTATTGCTTTCAAATCATTAACCTATCGTTTACGGGTCAGAAACGGGCCACTTTTAATGTGAAAGTGGCCCGTTTTTTCATCAAAAACAAGTGCTTTATAACTCCCCAGACACACGTTCTCAAAATATGCCCGAGCTGCCCGCAATTAATACGCAATCTGCATATACCATTTTCTCACTGCATCCGCAATATTATCAGCACAAGACAGCTATACCGAAATCATTATTTTGTCTGTGAAGTTTATAAAAAAAATTAATTTGCTTTGCATTGTAAGGCTCATGCTATATATTTGCACAAAAAATTTTCATTAACGCAGCAAGGGCTGATGCAACATCCCGGCTTGTTTAACACTGTCACATAACGCACAAAAGAAATGATGAAACGCCAAGGCAACATACTGATATGCATGCTGCTGTCACTGATGATGGTGGCCGGCGGAGCTGGTTTTGTGATTGTGAAATGCTGCTGCAAGAGCAACACGGCGCAGACCGAATGCCGCAGCGCGTGCTGCCGGCAGTGCGACAGGCTGCACATGGAAGCAAAGTCGTGTGCCGAAACGGTGGTGATGAAGTTGTGGCCTACAACCACGGGGCAGCAAAAGCCGGCAAGCGTGCCTGACGCTCAGGCCACGATGCTGCCGCCATACAGCATTGCCTCATACTTTCCTGCGCCCGCTTCAGCATATCTCATCAGCCGGTATGCGCCAAGACTGCTGCACGCTCCGCCACGGCTATATCTAGCCATGATAAGAGTGCTGATAATCTGATTTTATCCTGTTTTTTATCATAATATTTTTTACTCACCTTTAAGTCAGGCGCCCAAGCATGCGCGCCTGACCATATCATACCTGGCCGAAGCCTCTGCAGCAATGAGGCGTCACCAAGGCACGACGGGGCGACAAAGGCATAACGGCTGAGGCACAGACAGCACGCAGCCGGAAACTAAAGAACAATAAAAAACGGATAAAAGCAAGAATTACAGATGAACATAAGACTTACTGCTGCAGGAGCCGCACTGGCTGCCTGCACCACAATATGCGCCGGCAACGGCACGGCCTCACTGACCACAGACAGCATAAGCCATAACGACAGCATACACCGCGAAAGCTCGCTGGGCGAGGTGGCTGTGGTGGCGCGCCGCGCCGGAACGACACGTATGGGCGGAGCCGTAAACGGATTCAACCTGAACCGCGAGGAGCTGTTCCGCGCGGCATGCTGCAACCTTGGCGAGAGTTTCACCACAAACCCTGCCGTAGACGTGAGCTACAACGACGCCACGACGGGCGCAAGGCAGATAAAACTGCTGGGACTGGCCGGCACCTACGTGCAGATGATGACCGAGAACATGCCCAACTTCCGCGGTGCGGCGGCGCCCTATGCGCTGGGCTACGTGCCCGGTCCCTGGATGAAGGGCATACAGGTGTCTAAGGGTGCGGCGTCGGTGAAGAACGGCTACGAGGCCATAACAGGACAGATAAACGTAGACTACAAGAAGCCAGAGGACGAAGAGGGCATAGAGGTAAACCTCTTCGGCGACACAAAGAGCCGCATAGAGGCCAACGCCGATGCCAACCTGCACATAAACAAGCAGCTGAGCACGGAGGTGCTGATGCACTACGAGAACAGCTTTGAGAATCACGACGACAACGGCGACGGCTTCTACGACAAGCCGAAGGTGGAGCAATATAACCTGCAGAACAGATGGCTCTGGGCAGGAGAAAAGTATATATTCCACGGAGGCATAGGCGCACTGAAGGAGCACCGCAACGGCGGACAGACAGGCCATCGCGGCAACGACGGCGCCGAACTGTTCAGGATAGGGCTCGACACGGAGCGGTATGAAGCCTACATGAAGCACGCCTTCATCATAGACCGCCACAAGGGCACCAACATAGCCCTCATGGCATCGGGCTCGATGCACATGCTCGACGCCGGATACGGACACAAGACGTATGACGTGAACGAGAAGAACGTGTATGCGTCGCTGGTGTTTGAGACCAACTTCACCAAGATGCACAACCTGTCGGCCGGACTGAGCCTCAACCACGACTATCTGGGACAGACCGTGCGCATGGTGAACGACAAGGAGGCATCGCCCGTAAGGATGAACGAGAAGGAGACCGTGCCCGGCATATATGCCCAATATACATTCAACCTCGACCACCGGCTGACAGCCATGGCGGGCATAAGGGCCGACCACAGTTCGGTGTACGGCACATTCGTAACGCCGCGCCTGCACCTGAAATACATGCCCACTGACATACTTACGCTGCGCCTCTCGGCAGGCAAGGGCTACCGCACGCCGCACGCTCTGGCCGAAAACAACTATCTGCTGGCGAGCGGACGCCGGCTCGTGATAGACGACCTTGAGCAGGAGGAGGCATGGAACTACGGGGCGAGTGCCGCACTGAACATTCCGCTGCTGGGCGAGACGCTGAAGCTCAACGCCGAATACTACTACACACGCTTCATGGCGCAGGCCGTAACCGACTATGACACCGACCCGGGCGTGATACACATAGGCAACCTGAACGGCAAGTCGTATTCACACACGCTGCAGATAGACGCCACCTACCCCATATTCAAGGGCATGACGCTCACGGCAGCCTACCGTCTGAACGACGTGAAGGCCACCTACGGCGGCCGACTGCTCGAAAAACCGCTGACAAGCAAATACAAGGGACTTATCACGGCATCATACAAGACGCCGCTCGGCCTGTGGCAGTTTGACGCCACGCTGCAGCTCAACGGCGGCGGCCGGATGCCCGATCCTTACGAACTGCCGGACGGTACAATGTCGTGGAACAAGCGCTTCGGCTCATACGAGCAGCTCAGCGCACAGATAACGCGCTGGTTCCGCCACTGGTCGGTATACGTCGGAGGCGAAAACCTTACCGGCTTCACCCAGAAGACATCTATCTACGGCGCCGACAATCCATGGGGCACGGGCTTCGAGCCTACGCTTGTATGGGGCCCCGTGCACGGCCGCATGTTCTATGCCGGAGTGAGGATAAACATCGGAAGGATGTAGTAAGCCGAACAATGTACAGACAAATTATTATACAAAAAATAAAACCAAACAGATAAAACAGAAAGTTATGAAACGACATTTTTTATTATTGACATTGGCGCTATGCGCTATCACAAGTTTTGCCAAAGACATCAAGACCATCATCGTAACCACAAATCCGCAGATGCACTGCGAGGCATGCGAGAACAAGATTAAGAGCAACATGCGCTTCGAGAAGGGCATAAAGGCAATAGAGACAAACATTAGCCGGCAGGAGGTTACACTGACCTACGACGCCGACAAGACAACGCCCGAAAAGCTGATGAAGGGCTTCGAGAAAATCGGATATACGGCTACTGTTAAGACCGGCTGCGACAAGAAGCAAACTTGCTGCGAGAAACAGCAGGCAAGTTGCGGACAAAAACAGAATTGCTGCGACAAGGCACAGACGGGCTGCAGCAAACAACAGGCAAACTGTGAGAAAAAACAGAACTGCTGCGACAAGCAACAGACAGAATGTAAACAAGACTGCAAAAATTGCAGCAAAACCGAATGCTGTAAGAAGAAGTAAAACGCAGACAGGCTGATACATAAATAACTCAATGGGGGATGCAACTGCCGTATTAAACATCGGCAGACGCATCCCCCGATTATTTTATATTTGCCTGATTGACCGTATAAGTTACACGGCAGTTTTCAACAAAAAAGCGCAACACAGCAGTATGTTCTGATTTTTATCCGTAACTTTGCATTTCGGAACATAGATAAAAATCTTACTTAAGGAAAGTAAAAATGAAGAAACTTCACCCCATAATGTTCGCAGGAACAGGCAGCGACGTCGGCAAGAGCGTGGTGGCGGCCGGTTTCTGCCGCATATTCAAACAGGACGGATACTGTCCGGCACCATTTAAGGCGCAAAACATGGCGCTCAACTCTTATGCCACGCCCGACGGGCTGGAGATAGGAAGGGCGCAGGCCGTGCAGGCCGAGGCGGCAGGACTCAGTCCGCATACGGACATGAACCCGCTGCTACTGAAACCTCAGACCGACAAGACGTGTCAGGTGGTGCTCAACGGACGGCCAATAGGCAACCGCGACGCCTACAGCTACTTCAACCCCAAGGGGCGCGACGTGCTGCGCAACGAGGTGAACGCCGCATTCGACAGACTCAACAGCCGCTACAATCCTGTTGTCATGGAGGGTGCAGGAAGCATATCGGAGATTAACCTGCGCGAGACTGACCTCGTGAACATGCCGATGGCAATGTATGCAGGAGCCGACGTGATACTCGTTGCCGACATCGACCGCGGCGGGGTGTTCGCCAGTGCCTACGGCTCGGTGATGCTTCAGCGCCCGGAAGAACGCAAGCGCATAAAGGGCATACTGATAAACAAGTTCAGAGGCGACATCAGACTGTTTGAACCGGGCGTCAAGATGATTGAGGAACTGTGCGGAGTACCCGTCATAGGTGTGCTGCCCTACTTCAAGGACATCTTCGTAGAGGAGGAAGACAACCTGCAGCTGGCGTCGAAGGCACGCCATGCATCCGGCAACGGCAAGGTGAGCGTAGCTGTGGTGCTGCTGCGCCACATAAGCAACTTCACCGACTTCAACATGCTTGAGCGCGACAGTCGTGTAAACCTTTATTATGCCGACAGCGCCGAAGACATAAGCAAGGCCGACATCATAATAATTCCGGGTAGCAAGAGCACCCTGGCAGACATCAGCCTTCTGCGCAAGAGCGGCATGGCACAGGCCATAATCAAGGCTGCCGAAAGCGGAAAGACCGTTGTGGGCATCTGCGGCGGCTACCAGATGATGGGCACGATGATAAGCGACCCCGAAGGCATTGAGGGCAGCATAAGCGGCATGCCCGGACTGGGACTGCTGCCCATGCACACCGTGATGAACCGCGAGAAGACGACAAAACAGGTAAGATTCGGCCTCAACGGCAGCGACAGCTGCGACATGGAGGGCTACGAGATACACAACGGGCGCACCGAGGCCGACAGCGGCAGCAGCATAAGACCGCTTTGCACACGGCAGGACGGCACGCACGACGGATGCATCGCAGGCGAAAGGTGCATGGGAACTTATATCCACGGCATATTGGACAACAGCGGATTTGTTGACTTTCTGCTGAGTCCCTACACACAGGAGGAACACTCAAAGAGCGAAACGGATAACTGGAAAGAGTTTAAGGACGAACAATACGACAAACTGGCTGACCTGATACGCCGCAACGTGGACATGAAACTGGTTTACGAAATTCTGCAAAACGACAACGATGATTAACGGACACGGAGACGACCTGTATAAATATAATGTGGAGGTGAAATCGAACTTCAGCTCTAACATCTACTCGCACGCCGACCTGAGCGGTCTGAAAAAGTATCTGGCCGGCCGCATGGACGTAATAGGCAGCTATCCCGAGCCTGAACCTTACTCGCTCGAAAAGGCTCTGGCTGAAGAATGTGGCATAGAGGCGAACGAGATTATGGTTACCAACGGAGCAACCGAAGCCATATATCTGGCGGCAAAACTAACTAACGAGAAACTTGCCGGCAGCGGCATCAATCTGATCAGCATGCCGACATTCAGCGAATATGCCGACGCATGCAGGATGGCCGGAGGCAAGACCATGAGCAGCGAAAGCGGATACAGAGGCGAGGCAACTCACTGGATGTGCAACCCTAACAACCCTACGGGAACCGTTATCAGCGGAAAAGAACTGCTGAACATAGCCGCAGAAAGCAAGAACGACATCTTCGTGATAGACCAGAGCTATGAACACTACACCACCCTCAAGCTGATTTCTGACCGCGAGGCTGCCGACGCTGGCAACATCATCCTGATACACTCCATGACAAAGCAGTTCTGCATACCCGGACTGCGGCTCGGATACGTAACGGCAGCGCCGCAGCTAATCAGCCGGCTGAAGGCCCTGCGCCATCCGTGGAGCGTAAACGCACTGGCCATCGAGGCGGGACTTTACCTCATACAGAACAAAGAGAAGGCGATATCTGATGTCGGCGGCCTGCTCGACGAGGCGCAGAGACTGAGAAACGAGCTGAACAAGATTGACGGAGTGAGTGTCAGACCGACGATGACAAACTTTATGCTCGCTAGCCTTAAGGGGCACAAGGCTGCCGACCTGAAGGAGTTTTTGGTGAACAGCTACGGCATACTGATACGCGACGCGTCTAACTTCGAAGGACTCGACAGCTCGTATTTCAGGGTGGCGGCACAGACACGCGCCGAAAACGACATGCTCGTAATGGCGATAAAAGACTTTATGACTCACGACTGTTACAGACAACAAGACAAATAACTCAACTGCATAAGAAACAAAATGACACCTATAATATCAATAATAGCCGGATGGACAGCCGACCGTCTGCTTGGCGACCCTGAGCGTCTGCCCCACCCCGTCGTGTGGTTCGGCAAGGCCATAGCAGCAGGCGAACGCCGGCTAAACAAAGGCAACCACCGCAAAGCAAAGGGAGCCGCAATGTCTGTCTCGCTCACGATAATCACCTTTGCCGTTACGGCGGCGATAATCATGCTCGCCGAGATGCTATCGCACACGGTAGCCATCATCATCCAGGCCTTGCTGATATTCTATTGTCTTGCCGGACAGACGCTGATAAAAGAAGTGAAGGGCGTGTTCGAGGCACTCGACAGGTCGCTCGACTGCGGACGCAAGCAAGTGTCGAGGATTGTCGGACGCGACACATCACAGCTTACCGACAACGAGGTAAGAAAAGCAGCACTCGAAACTCTTGCCGAAAATCTCAGCGACGGAGTAATCGCTCCGGTGTTCTGGCTCATAGTTCTCGGCGTGCCGGGCATGATGGCGTATAAGATGATAAACACGCTCGACTCGATGATAGGCTACCGCACCGAGCACTATAAAGACTTCGGTATGATGGCGGCACGCACCGACGACGCAGCCAACTTTCTGCCGGCACGGCTCACGGCGCTGCTCATGGTGCTCATGTCCGGAAGGCCCGCGCTGCTCAAGTTTGTTGCAACAAACGGACGCAAGCACGCAAGTCCGAACAGCGGCTACCCCGAAGCAGCCCTGGCAGGAATATTAAACTGCCGCTTCGGCGGAGGCCACACCTACTTCAACGAATATTTCTACAAGCCCTACATTGGCGACAACGAACGGCAACTTACAACTGAAGACATGAGAAAAGCCGTAAAGATAAGCCGCAGGACAGAGCTGGCCATGCTGCTGATAACACTCGCGGCGGAAATTGCACTTGCGGCAATAATATAAAGGCATAGGCCCCTCAATCCGGATAATTGCAAGCGACAAAACATCGGTAAAACGGCAACATACATAAGAAAAGGAACACCTGAAGAATAAAAAATAGTCAAAAACCCATAAATATCCTTGGTTTTTACACAAAAAGGATGTACCTTTGCAAAAGTTTTTGCGAAAAGCTCAAAACATGACGTAAACGCTCATGCATTATGCCGCAGCAAAACATAAAAGTCTGCGCCTGTGGCGGAATTGGTAGACGCGCTAGACTTAGGATCTAGTGTCCCGCGACGTGTAGGTTCGAGTCCTATCAGGCGCACAGATATTAAAAAGAGGTGAAATGTCTTCAACGACTTTTTACCTCTTTTATTTTTCATATATCACCCAAAACAACACTTCCGTTTATCAGCCTTGCCCTTGGATATAGGCACCCGATATACAAAAAAATGCAGATTTGATGATTAATTTACGACCTGCGCCCGTGTATCCGACTGAACATTTGCATCATTTTATCTACGCCGACTTGTAGAGATAAGGCATCTTGATTTCCGTTCTCTTCACTCTATTTTTCGACCAAATAAGCCATAAGACGGCAGTATAAGCACATTTTGATACAAAAAAGTATATTTAACTTACATTTTGTGTTTGTCATTAAAAAAGAATTCGTATATTTGCGGCATAGAGTTTTAAATCAAGTATTATTAACCAAAAAAGAATCGACTATGAAAAAGATTTTATTGGTAGCCCTTTTTGCAATAGTTGCAATAGACGCAAGTGCACAGAAGAACATCACAATATGGTGGGGTGGAAACGTTTCTGACGTTGACGGCGACTTCAACACGAAGTCTGAATTTAAAGCTTTGAATATCGGTGTATCTTATACAGCTCCAATTGACAACTCGTTCGACTGGTCGGTAGGTGCTGCTTACGTTACTAAAGGATGCAAGGACTGGGATCCGGGCTTCATACAGCTCGAAGGAAACGGTGCGTGGAACTTCGTTAAGGGCGGCGACGCCAAAGTTGGCCTCTTCACCGGTCCGTATGTAAGCTTCCTCGTTGCAAAAGATGACATGGAAGGCGCCAACACATTCGACATCGGATGGCAGGGAGGTGTGGCAGCAGCCTATAAGTTCCTGTCGTTTAAGGTTGGATATGAATACGGCTTCTGCAATCTTGTTGATGAGATTGACGGAAAAGCAGGCGACTTCTTCTTCAGAGTTGGAGTTAACTTCTAAGATAATATAAGACAAAAAATGGCGTCCGAACAAAAGTCAGACGCCTTTTTTATTTTTGCATAGACCACCATAAACATGAGTTGCAATCTACGAACATTAGTTGCCTGCAACGAATCTGCTATGCAGGCCGGTGGTTATAATATTCAATGCCGGCCAAGTTTCACTGCGCCAATCAAGTATTTTACAACCGACATAAGAACTGTATGCGCCATAAAAAGGCCCATTATCATGACCGGCAGACTTATAACGCACTGAAACGTTTGATAAGTTTGCGGCGATAAAAGCGGCCCACCTTGACATAGTCGATATTGTCAAACGGCGGATAAAAGCGGCAGATGTTGTCGCACACCTCCATAAGATAGTTGATGTTGATGATGTATTTCTGGCTTACCTGTATGAAGCTGCTGTCAATGCCGAGCAGCACGTCCTTGTTGACATTGCGCTTCAGGCGCATGGGTTTGTCGCATCCGGCAGCCACCGCCATCCATACCCGCGTGTCGTGATCGTAAGAAAACACGCAGATATCGCGTATCTGAACCAGACGGAAGTCAACGGTATTAGTGTAGAACAGCAGTTTGTCGTTGCCGTTTTTTATGATGCTGTCGTCCTTTATCACCGCGGCCTTCTCGCTGTCGCGCTCCTCATAGAAGCGGCTTATCACGGTGTCGAGTTCCTTGTCGTCAACAGGTTTTAGCAGAAAGTCGAACGCCTTGTTGCGGAAAGCCGGGAGCATATAGTCAGTATAGGCGGTGTATATCACCACATGGCAGGGCCACTCGGCCAGATCGTTAAACTGCGAGAGAAACTCTATGCCGGTCATGTCGGGAAGCTCAACATCGAGAAAGAGCAGGTCGGGCTTGTGTCTCATTATCATGTCGAGACCCTCCTCGCCTGTTCCGGCAGTGGCAACGACGCTCACATCGGGATATTTCTGCAGCTTGTCCACCAGGTTGTCTATTGCCGCCTGAGTGTCGTCTACGATTATTGCGTTCATAATATACGGTTGTTTGCTATACTAATAATTTTTTAGTCCAAGCGGCAAGCTCAGCGATACCTCGCATCCGGCCACCTTGCCGTCATCGCCGGTAAGGTTTCTTATGCCTAATCTTATCTTGCGCTTGTTGTTACGGTTAATTATGTTTATAGAACTTCTTATCACCTTGAGTCCGGTGCCCGTTGAGTTAGGGTCGCTGTGGCGTATGTCGAATCCGGCGCCATTGTCGGTCACGGCTATGTTGCAGCGTGAGCCTTCCATCACAACGCTCACCCTGAGCGACTTGTGTCCGGCTCGCCTTTTCAGTCCGTGCTTAATGGCATTCTCAACGAGTATCTGTATGAACATCGACGGCACCATGACATTCTGGAGCACATCATCCGGCGGCGCCTCGATGCTGAACTCGAAGTCGTCGCCTATGGACGAGCGCTCCACGCTGATATAATAGCGCACAAAGCCCAGTTCCTCCTTAAGCGACACGTAATATTTGTCAGACATCTTCAGGTTGGCCCTTATCAGCTTGGTCAGTGCCATCAGTTCGTCAGCGTCACGGCTTCCGGTCTTTGATATGCTGTTGTTGAGCACATTGAAGATGAAATGTGGCGATATGCGGCTGCGGGCATTGGCCAGCTTAAGCTGCATGAGCTGCATGTAGGTCTGCAGCCTGCGCTTGCGCATGTATGTCAGCAGATAGAGGAACAGCAACACCAGCATGACGGCAGCCAGCGCCACCACATACATCACCCATCGCGCCCTGCGTATGTCGGCGTCCTTGCCCTGCAGCACAATCTGATGATGCAGCTTCAGCGTGTCCTGCGTGTATCGCATCATAATTTCCGACGTGCGCATATTTGCGGTGTTATGCTTGAGCGAGTCGTTGCGCTCAATGCTCCCCATAAGGTTTTCGTATGCCTTCTTATAGTTTCCGGTCTTGGCATAATACTCGCGCAGATAGCGCTGACGTATGTTCACAAGATTGAAGTCAACCACGGTGTTTATCTTTTCCGCCTCGAGTATACGTCTGACCTCATTGACATCACCTTTTTTCAGGGCAAGCCCTATGCGTATCGTGTGGCAGTAATATATCGCCATGTCGTCGTTTATGCTGCCGAAGAAGGCTTCTGCCTCGTTGAGATACCTGTATGCCTCTGCCATGTTGCCGAGATTGAGATATACGTCGGCCATGTTTACCTTGCACAGATACATCTCGTAGCTCTGCTCCATGCGGCTCTGCTCAAGCAGTTTCTTGAGCCTAAGGAATATGGCCAGGGCCGACGGATAGTCTTCGGCGTAATAGTAATAGTTGCCGTAGTTGTTAAGGAAGTAGAGCTTCAGGTTGAGCGGCATTAGTCCGAAGTTGCGGTCGGACACCTGATAGCAGCGCAGAGCCTCCTTGAAGTCGCCCAGATTGAGATATATACGGCCAAGCCCCATATACAGGCTAACGTTGGTCTCCTTGGGCAGGCGCAGCGAGTCAGAAAGATAAAGGGCCCGTCTGTACCACATGGCAGCATGCGGCATGTCGTTGACAGCCACGTAGGCATCGCCGAGATTGGCGCATACGTCAGGCAGGCGATACTCTATGTCGCTGCCCATGATACATTCGTACGACTTATGATATAAATCTATTGTCTCGTGCGGATTGTAATGAAACTTGTGATAATATGAGCCCTTGGCATTATATAAGAAGCCCATCATGCCCCTGACGCGCGGCGTGGGCTTCTGCCGCTTCAGGAATCCGAACGGCCCGTCCCAGTTGAGCCTCATCGTGTCGGGCGAATCGAGCGACACTCTGTAGCGCAGCCAGCGCAGGTAGAAGTCGTAATAGTCGAGGCTGTCGGCAGCATTGGCCATGCCCTCACGCATGGTGCGCATGACATATTCCGACTTAACGAATATCGAGTCGTCAAGACTCTTCAGAGCCGCCTCGTGCTCCGGCGTGCGCTCATCGCCGCGCTTTCCGTCGTCTGAACACGACATGACCGACATGCACAACAAGGCGGCAACCGCCGAAACGGCCGCCAGCCTGCACAACGAGGTACAGGCATGAACATATAAACTGATAGCGCCGGTCACTTTCACTTACGCTGAAAATCTCTTAAACTTATGACTTCAAATAATACAAAACCGACACAAAGTTAACAAAAAATTACTTAAACAGGTATCTTTATTTGATTAAATTACGGTTATTGTTAATGTTTTGAAATGTATTTCAGCAGATTTTAGGGGTAAACGGCCATAACATGTAAACGTCTGGTTTACAGACATAAACGCATTCTTCATGATTTGCACATACGGACGACCATATCTTCAGGCTATAACGCCCCACCCGACCTGGCCGCAGCAGGCACAATAATGCCATGAATAATACTGCTGTAGGGGCACGTTATGCCGTACTGATTCACGGCCGTTATCATACGTAAATGTAAAAGACGGCAAATCAGCCTGCAAAAGGTGGCCTTTCATGATGCAAAAGACGGTCTTTTAGGCTCCAAAAGGGCACCTTTTACAAAGCCGCTGATATTCAGCACGTTACAATCAGTCTGTCAACATGCCGACAGACTTGCACTACTATGGCGGAAACTCTGCCTCACAGCATCGCAGAAAGGCGAAAAATCACCGGACGGCAGACTTATCGCCCGGAGCCTTTCTGCCGGCAATCCTTACGTCATCATCCTGCTACATGTGCATAGCTGCAATCCGTAAGGCAGGCGTGCCTTATCTCTGTATATCAGAAACGCGTCAACGACAGTCTGCCATTAGCCCGAGACGGACAATAATCAAGGCTGACGCCATAAGAAAACGACAATGCCCGGCACAGCCGCTAAGGCCGTGTCCGGGCATTGAATCTGTTTATCAGAATGCTACATTAAAATTATTTCACGTTTCCTACCTTTATCAGATATTCGGCTATCTGAACGGCATTGAGCGCAGCGCCCTTGCGTATCTGGTCGCCGCTGAGCCAGAATGTCAGTCCGTTCTCGTCGGCCAGGTCTTTTCTTACACGGCCAACATATACGTCGTCCTTGCCTGCTGTGTCGAGCGGCATGGGATAAACCAGGTTAGAGGGATCGTCCTCGAGCGTTACGCCGGGAGCAGCGGCCAGAGCCTTCTGAGCCTCCTCAACGCTGATGGGGCGCTCTGTCTCGATCCACACTGACTCAGAGTGGGCACGGAGCGATGACACACGCACGCACATTGCAGAACACTTAACGTCGCTGTGCATAATCTTGCGTGTCTCGTTAAACATCTTCATCTCCTCCTTGGTATATCCGTTGGGCTGGAACACGTCTATCTGAGGAATTACGTTGTAAGCCAGCTGATGGGGGAACTTGCTCACGGTTACGGGCTTGCCGTCGATAATCTCCTTATACTGCTGCTGCAGTTCGGCCATAGCCGCAGCACCCGCGCCGCTTGCACTCTGGTAGCTTGCTATGTGTATGCGGCGTATGTGGCTGAGCTGCTCGAGCGGCTGCAGAACCACCACCATCATTATTGTCGTACAGTTAGGGTTGGCAATGATGCCGCGCGGACGCTTGAGGGCATCCTCGGCGTTGCACTCAGGCACAACCAGAGGCACGTCGTCGTCCATGCGGAACGCGCTCGAGTTGTCAATCATCACGGCTCCATACTTTGTTATGTCGGCGGCAAACTCTTTTGAAGTGCCGGCTCCGGCTGACGTGAAGGCTATGTCCACGTCCTTGAAGTCGTCGTTATGCTGAAGCAGTTTTACCTCATACTCTTTTCCCTTAAAAACATATTTCCGGCCTGCCGAACGCTCTGAACCGAACAGCACAAGGTCGTCAAGCGGAAAATTTCTTTCTGCGAGAACGCGGAGGAACTCTTGTCCAACAGCGCCGCTCGCGCCAACAATTGCTACTTTCATTTATCCCTTATTTTTATTACAAAATATATTAATCTGCTAATTATTCGGTACAAAAGTACAACTTTTAGCCCAATCACTGCAAAAATATGATTTTTTTTTGCACTTTTGCATATAGATTTGCAACATAACGAATATTTATGCCGGATATATCGCAATTTTTCCCCATAACAGCCCCGACGTTGATATTCTTCGTCGTGCTGTGCATCATTCTCTTCGCACCCATAATAATGGGCAAGCTGCGCATACCCCATATCGTGGGTATGGTGCTGGCCGGAGTCATCGTCGGGCCCCACGGGTTCAACATCCTTGCCAAGGACAGCTCGTTCGACCTGTTCGGGCATGTGGGCCTCTACTACATCATGTTCCTTGCAGGACTCGAGATGAACATGAGCAACTTCAGAAAAAACAGGCTGCGGACGTTCACCCACGGCATCATGGCCTTCGTTATACCTATGGCCATGGGCTTCGTGTTCAACACGGCCGTGCTGAAATACAGTTTCTTAACATCGGTGCTGCTGGCCAGTATGTATGCCTCTCACACGCTGATAGCCTATCCGACCATCCTGCGCTACGGCCTGTCCAACCAGCGCAGCGTCACGATAGCCGTGGGAGCTACGGCCATTACCGACACGCTTACGCTGCTCGTGCTTGCCATTGTGGGCGGAATGTTCAAGGGCGAGATAACCAGCAGCTTCTGGATCATGCTGTTTCTGAAGATTGCGGTGGTGTTCTTCATCATAATATTCTATTTTCCGCGCATTGCCCAGTACTTCTTCCAGAGGTATGAAGACAACGTCACGCAGTTTATCTTCGTGCTGGCCATGACGTTCCTCGGCTCGGTGATGATGGAGATGATAGGCATGGAAGGGCTGCTCGGCGCCTTCCTTACGGGTCTGGTGCTCAACAGATACGTGCCCAACATATCGCCGCTGATGACTCACCTTGAGTTTGTGGGCAACGCCATATTCATCCCCTATTTCCTCATCGGCGTGGGCATGCTCGTCAACGTTAAGATACTGTTCGGCGGACTGGGCACGCTCGAGGTGGCAGCAGTGATGATTGTGGTGGCCCTGTCGAGCAAGTGGATAGCATCGCTGTTCACACAGAAGCTGTTCGGCATGCGGGCCATTGAGCGCGAGCTGATATACGGCTTGAGCAACGCGCAGGCAGGAGCTACGCTTGCCGCAGTGCTCGTGGGCTACAACCTGATATTGCCCAACGGCCAACGGCTGCTCAACGACGACGTGCTCAACGGCACTATCATACTTATCCTCGTTACGTGCATATTCAGTTCGTTCACAACGGAGCGTGCCGCCAAGAAAATAGCTCTCGAGACCAAGAGCAGCCTGCCTAAGGACGAAACCGCTGACGACGAGAAGATAATGATACCGATGAGGTATCCTGAAACGGCCGAAAACCTGATTAAGATGGCGTCGCTGATGCGCAACCGCAAGCTCAACCGCGGCGTGGTGGCGCTCAACGTGGTCTACGACGACGACAACCGCCTGATGTATCAGGAGCGCGGACGGCAGCTGCTGGAGCACATAACCAAGGTGGCTAACTACTCGGGCATGATGGTGCAGACGCAGGTAAGAATAGCCACAAACATCAGCAACGGCATAAAGCACGCCTTCATGGAGTTTAACGCGTCAGAGCTTATCATGGGCATGCACATACGCCAGGAGGTGTCGAAGAAGTTCTGGGGCGAGTTCATACAGAGCATCTTCAGCGGTCTTAACCGCCAGATAACCATCGTACAGTGTCTCACGCCGCTCAACACGCTGAGGCGCATACAGGTGGCCGTGCCGTCGCGAGCCGAATACGAGCCGGGATTCTACCGCTGGCTGGAGCGTCTCTCGCGCATGGCCGAGAACCTTGAGTGCCGCATACAGTTCCACGCAAAGCACGAGACGCTGTCGCTCATCAACGAGTATATACAGAACCGCCATCCTAACGTGAGGGCCGAATACACATACATGGCCCACTGGAACGAACTGCCGGGACTGGCCGACAACGTGAACGAAGACCACATGTTCGTGGTTATCACCGCACGTAAGGGCACCATATCATACAAGAACGCGCTTGAGCGTCTGCCTGAGGAGATTACGCGATACTTCGCAGGCAAGAGCCTCATGATAATCTTCCCCGACCAGTATGGCGAACCGCTGGGCGCAATGACCTATGCAGAACCTCAGCATCACGAACAGCCTAGCGCATACGAGGTGCTGCTGACATGGGTAAGGAAAAAATTCAAGATATAAACAACTCTCTACATAACGACAACAAGCAAACAAAGAAACAGAAAAAACATGATAGATATAAAAGGCATAACCAAGAGCTTCGGCTCGCTGCAGGTGCTTAAGGGCATCGACCTGCACATAGGCAAGGGCGAAGTGGTGAGCATTGTCGGACCAAGCGGTGCCGGCAAGACCACACTGCTGCAGATAATAGGCACACTCGACAAGCCCGACAGCGGACAGATAATAATAGACGGCACCGACGTGAGCCGCCTTAACCGAAAAAAGCTGTCAGAGTTCAGAAACCAGCGCATAGGCTTCGTGTTTCAGTTTCACCAGCTTTTGCCTGAGTTCACCGCGCTCGAGAACATCATGATACCGGCCTTGATTGGCGGAAAATCGCGCAGCGAGGCAAAGAAGAAAGCCGAAGCCCTGCTCGACTTCATGGGACTGGCCGACCGCGCAAAGCATAAGCCCAACGAGCTATCAGGCGGCGAGAAGCAGCGTGTGGCAGTGGCACGCGCACTGGTAAACGACCCTGCCGTTATTCTTGCCGACGAGCCGTCGGGCAGTCTCGACTCGAAAAACAAGGAGGAACTGCACCAGCTGTTCTTCAGTCTGCGCGACAAGCTCGGACAGACATTCGTGATTGTAACGCATGACGAAAACCTGGCAAAAATTACCGACCGCACCATAGCCATGCGCGACGGAATGCTCGAGACCGACGTCAATGCCGCAGCCGACGCAGCAACGGCAGCAAGCAGCAGCACCGCCACAACCGACAACGACACGGACGGAGCTGACCGTGCGGACGAAAATGCCGACGACAAGGCCGAATAGAACGCAGAAAAGAACTGCGAGGCTACAAACATTTGTATTAATAAAAATCAAACACCGATAAAGAATATGGACTTCATAAAACTTGGCGACTACAACCTCATGAAGGTTGTCAAGAAAGTAGACTTCGGAATGTATCTCGACGGAGGCGACGAAGGCGAGGTGCTGCTGCCGCAGCGCTACGTGCCCGAAGGATGTAAGGTTGGCGACGAGCTCAACGTGTTTATCTATCTCGACAACGAAGAAAGGCTCGTAGCCACTACGCTCACGCCGCTGGCCAAGGTTGGCGACTTTGCCTTCCTCAGCGTGGCATGGGTGAACGAATATGGAGCCTTCCTCAACTGGGGACTGATGAAAGACCTCTTCTGCCCGTTCCGTGAACAGAAAATGAAGATGGAAACAGGCAAAGGCTACATCGTGCACGTACACCTCGACAGTGAGAGCTACCGCATAGTGGCCTCGGCCAAGATTGAGCGCTACTTCAGCAACGAGCAGCCCGAATACAGACAGGGCGACGAGGTGAGCCTGCTGGTATGGCAGAAAACCGACCTCGGATTTAAGGTGATAATAGACAACAAATATCCGGGACTTGTCTACAAGGACCAGATATTCAAGGATATACATACCGGCGACAAGATGAAGGGATACATAGGCACAATAAGACCCGACGGCAAGATAGACGTGACGCTGCAGCCTACGGGACGCAAGATGACAACAGAATTCAGCGAGGTGCTCCTGCAATATATGAAAGAACACGACGGCGTGTGCCGCCTGACAGACAAGAGCCCGGCTGAAGACATCTACAAGACCTTCCAGGTGAGCAAGAAGAACTATAAGAAAGCCGTGGGCGATCTCTACAAGCGCAGGCTTATCTCTCTGTTCGACGACTGCATAGCGCTCACACAGGACGAATGACAAAAGCGCACGGCAGCACAACAGCAGGTCTGCCGTGGCGGAAACGATAAAAAAGTATATTATAAGTAAAGGCTAACGACAATGAGAAAATTCAGAAAATTAGTGGCTATAGAGCCGATAAAGATGATTCCGGAGGCTATAGACAGCCTCGGGCGGTATGCCGACGAGGTGATCATCCACAGCGATATGCCACAAACCGCTGATGAGACAGCAGCACGCATAGGCGATGCCGATGCCGCGCTGGTAAGCTTCACTACGGCCATAACCGCAGAAATCCTTGCCAAATGCCCATGCCTGAAATACGTAGGCATGTGCTGCTCGCTCTATTCACCCGAAAGCGCAAACGTAGACATCCACTATGCCGACGGACACGGAATAACCGTAACCGGCATACGCGACTACGGCGACGAGGGCGTGATAGAATACGTGGTAAGCGAGCTTGCCAGATGCCTTCACGGCTTCGGTCAGCCTGCATGGTTCGGCGCACCAAGCGAGATAACCGGCCTGAAAGCCGGCGTGGTGGGCCTGGGCAAGTCAGGAGGCATGATAGCAGACGCCATGAAGTTCTTCGGAGCCGAGGTGGGCTACTTTGCACGCAGCCAGAAGCCCGCAGCCGAGGCTAAAGGCTACAGGTTTATGCCCCTGGACGAACTGGTTGGATGGAGCGACGTAATATTCTGCTGCCTCAACCGCAACACCGTGCTGCTGCACGAAAAGCAGTTTGAACTTATGGGCGACCATAAGATACTCTTCAACACCGGCCTGTCACCGGCATGGGACGAACCTGCATTCGAAAAATGGCTCGACCGCGACAACATCTGCTTCTGCGACACCACAGGAGCGGCCGGCAGCGAGCGCATGCAAAGCCACAGGCACATGCACTGCATGGGCGTATCGTCAGGACTTACAAAGCAGTCGTATGAACGGCTCAGCCAAAAAGTTCTGGCAAACATAGAGAACTATCTGAAAGATTAGGAACTAGCTGAACATCAACATAAAAGAGGGAAGTGAAAGTAAAGGAGTTAATATATAACTTTGAAGACTTGATTACCTGCATCGGTAAAATGCAACGACATTATCACAGCCTGGCACTGCAAACAGGCTGACGGTTAAAACACCTTACTTAAACACAGCATCCCAAAGTCCCTCTACAAAACAGAGCATAAGCCAACACACCTCAAAGCTTATGCCCTGTTTTTTTGATTTCAGCCGAAGAAGTCAATAAAACAAAATTAATTAACAATAAATGCAACGACAAATGAAAACAAATATAACAACGACAGACAAAAAACCTGCAATAAAACGAGAGGAATGCATCTGCAATCAATTAAGGAATGCACCACCTCATTTCACCGGATGTAAATTTACTTGTTTATTAAGTTTAAATTTTCAACAGCAAAATGACTACAATTAGAATTAAACTTTCTCCTCAGCTTATAAAGATGGGAGAAGAAGAACTTCTCATCGAAATAGATGAGAGCGTTCTGTCAGAAGAAAAGCTGCAAGTCAAGAAAGACAGATATTTGTTCCTATACATGGAGAAAATAATCAAAGAACTTGAAAGCAACAAGCAAAGCAGCACGGCAGATAACTACAAGAGCACGCTGAAAAGCTTTAAGCGATTCAGAAAAGGCAAGAACATCACGCTCGGCAAAATCAACGACAAGATGATGCAGCAATATGAGATGTATCTGAAAAACGAAGGAATAAAGATGAACACGATATCCTTCTACATGAGAGTTATGCGTGCGGTATACAACAGGGCGGTGAACGACGGACTCGCCACGGAGAAACAGCCGTTCAGGAACGTCTACACCGGGATTGACAAGACCGAGAAAAGAGCCATACCGCTGCAGACCATAAAGGCCATAAAGGAGCTCTATATGCCGTCGAGAGCATTACACTTTGCCCGAGACATGTTTCTCTTCAGTTTCTACACCCGCGGAATGTCGTTCATAGACATGGCTTATCTTAAAAAGACCGACCTAAGCAACGGCATACTGACATACAAGCGGCGCAAGACCAAGCAGCAGCTCTCAATAAAATGGGAGAAATGCATGCAGGAAATAGTTAACAAATGGCCATCCTACAACGACTATCTGCTGCCGATAATTACGATACCCGGAAAAGAAGAGAGAATGCAGTATAAGAGTTGCCAGAAGAACGTGAACATGCAACTCGACAAGATATCCAAAATGCTGAAAATGCGAAAAGGCATAACCATGTATGTGGCACGTCACTCATGGGCAAGCATTGCAAAAAACATGAACATCCCCATAGGAGTGATAAGCGACAGCATGGGGCACACATCGCTAAAGACCACACAGATTTACCTCAGCGCAATTGACATGGATGTCATAAATAAGGCCAACCTGAAGATATTGAATAAAATAGAGAAAAGGAACGAAGAGACAAAGAGATTTTCGCAAACCGTAAAATAAAAGTCTCATAAACCTGCAAACGACTAATTGGATATAAATACAAACAGCCTAAGCACACGTGCTTCAAAAAAAACAATAACTTTACATACCGAATTGAAAAACTAACACCCAGGCTGTATGAAACTCTGAATAACTAATTATTAATTATTTAATCTAATATCATTTATTAAAATTGCCAACATTATGAAATGTCTAATACAACTTAAAACATCTAATATTTAGAGAATCGGTATTTCTGCGTCTTACGCACGCAGACAATCAGCATAGCAAGCATCTCTAACGATTGAAAATATCATCACAAAGACGTCTTGCACTACATTGTAAAAAAGCCACAACAGATATCCGTGGCAATTTACACAATTTACCAATACGTAATCACCCTCAGGCATTACGCCACAGTAACAGCTGGCGTTGCAGAGATTAAAATACAGGAGTCTGCCCTATCCGGGACGGCTTTCACATTAATAATAAGGGTGCTAAAATATGGCGTTTGTCAACGGCACACATTCTATTAACTAACAGCATCCGGTGAAACATCATGATGTGCAGAACGCCATTACACAAAATATTGATAAAGATTATTAATTAAAAACTCCAATAAAACGGCGGAGGATGTGCTCTACACTCATCTCCCGCCGTTACTGTGTTCCATACGGGCCGACACATCAAACGCAGCATTCCACATTAGTTGCAGCCAGACAGGACCTTACTATAGCAATGAAACATTGGCATAAATAATAATGTTACAGAATGCAGGTAAGCATATACACGGCAAGTTGTATTCACGGTAAAAGGTGCCAAAACGCAATGCGAAAGGGCATGTTTTACAATATGAAATGCGGCAAATTAGAATGTAAAAGGTATGCTTTTACAACAAAGGACATAAACAGGAAAGTAAAGCGAAAAAGTTTTTTGAATAAACTCATCACTCGTCACAAAGCCTCATAACTCACTGCATGCCAGCATATTAGACTGTGACGAGTTGCCGTACCGACTCATCACATGACAAAGTGGAAAGCCTGGCGTGATGAGTTGAGAAAGAAACTCATCACATCATAACGCATTATAGTTCAACACTTTACGCATGAATGTGATGAGTGATGAGTTTATACAAAAAACTTTTTCGGTTTATTTCCGTCAGTTATCCGGCCTGCTGTCGTCATGGCAACAAGGCATTAAAATAACACTATCACGCCTGCCGTAAGACATGAGCCGCAAGCCTGAAACATAAAAGGACTACTTACAGAAGCCTGCCGGATTCATAGCTTACAACTCCTCCGGCCGGATTGCAGTCCGGCAGAAAGCGGGAAACAGTACCGGACACAGCATATCCGGCACAGCCAATAATCAAAGGGCTTATCTGCCAAGATACGTCAATACTCTATCTTATCGTCTTTCTGCGCCCACATCTCAAAAGCCTTGATGGCCTCGTTGCGCATCATCTCCTCTGACGACAGCTTGCGGCCTTCACGCGGCAGAGCCAGCTCGTCGTAGATAAACGAGTCGTCAAATCCGATGTTCTTGGCATCGGTCTTGTTGTTGGCAAAATAAACCTTCTTCAGTCTTGCCCAATATATTGCGCCAAGGCACATGGGGCACGGCTCACACGACGTAAAAATCTCACAGTCGCTTAGGTCAAACGTACCCAAGGCGGCAGCTGCCGCCCTTATGGCGCTCACCTCTGCATGGGCTGTAGGGTCGTTGTTGGCCGTCACGCGGTTGACTCCTGTTGCAACAATCTCGCCGTCGCGGGCTATCACGGCTCCGAAAGGTCCTCCGCCATTGTTGACATTATCTATCGAAAGCTCTATGGCCTTACGCATAAGTTCGTCTTTTGTCATAATGATTTCTTTTATTAACGTTTGAAACAATCATACACCCGGCAGCTGCCGCAGCACGGCCTTGATGCAAGGGCGCACTTGAAGTATGACATCTGCCGGCATACCGCAGCAAATATACTAATTTATAAATTATAAAAAGAAAATAGACAAATTAAATAATAATTATTTCAACTATTTATCAAAAAATGGGGACAATGCTTCCGGCTGTCATCTGCCGGTTTTCCCCAACCGCTCACTATACTTATGCCAGCTCTTTGTCTCACATTAAGCAGAACGGCAAATCACAAACAAGCGCTCAGCCAAAATCAGGCGTCAAGCTCTGCCTACGGGCTTATCAGGCGTAGTAAACCTGACACGAAAACAACGAAAAAAAGCGTGTCAGAATGCATACAAAAGCACATTCTGACACGCCTTCTTAATTAGTATATAAGAATATTAGCTTTAGAATTCAGCGTTTTTCGGAGTACGCGGGAACGGTATCACGTCGCGTATGTTCTGCATACCTGTAACGAACAGGATAAGGCGCTCGAATCCGAGACCGAATCCTCCGTGAGGGCATGATCCGTATTTACGTGTGTCGAGATACCACCACATATCCTTCATCGGGATGTTGCGCTCGTTGATTTCGCCTATCAGCTTGTCGTAGTTCTCCTCACGCACGCTTCCGCCGATAATCTCGCCAATCTGCGGGAACAGAACGTCGGTGCCCTGAACAGTCTTGCCGTCCTCATTAATCTTCATGTAGAACGCCTTTATGGCCTTAGGATATCCGGTCATGATGACAGGCTTCTTGAAGTGCTCTTCAACGAGATAACGCTCGTGCTCGCTGGCAAGGTCCATGCCCCAGCTTACGGGGAACTCGAACTTATGACCGTTCTTAACGGCCTCTTCAAGAATATTGATACCCTCTGTGTACTCAAGACGGACAAAAGAACCGCTGACAACCGACTTGAGTCGCTCTATCAGCGTCTTGTCTATCATCTTGTTGAGGAACTCAAGGTCGTCCTTGCAGTTGTCCAAAGCCCACTGAACGCAGTATTTGATGAAGTCTTCCTCGAGGTCCATCAGGTCGTTGAGATCGATGAATGCAACCTCAGGCTCTATCATCCAGAACTCGGCCAGGTGGCGCGGAGTGTTTGAGTTTTCGGCACGGAAAGTTGGTCCGAAAGTATAGATGGCACCCAGAGCCGTTGCTCCGAGCTCGCCCTCGAGCTGTCCGCTCACGGTGAGTGATGTCTGCTTGCCGAAGAAGTCGTCGTCGTAGGTTATCTTGCCTTCGTCGTTCTTCTTAAGGTCGTAGAGGTTCTTGGTCGTAACCTGGAACATCTGTCCTGCACCCTCACAGTCGCTGGCAGTGATGAGCGGTGTGTGGAAATAGAAGAATCCGTGATCGTGGAAATACTTGTGGATGGCTATGGCCATGTTGTGGCGTATGCGCATCACGGCTCCGAAGGTGTTGGTACGAAGGCGCAGATGTGCATACTGGCGCATGTACTCGAAGCTCTGTCCCTTTTTCTGCATCGGATAGTCGCTGGCGCAGAGACCGTAAATCTCAATCTCACGGCACTGCAGCTCTACCGTCTGTCCTGCTCCCTGGCTCTCAACCAGCTCGCCGTTGACATTGATGCATGAGCCTGTGGTTATCTGCTTGAGCATGCTCTCGTCAAACTTTGACGGATCGACAACTACCTGTACGTTCTTTATTGTTGAACCGTCGTTAAGCGCGATAAAGTCTACTGACTTGCTGCTACGGTGGGTACGCACCCATCCTTTTACGTTGACGACAGCGCCGAAATCTGTGCGCTGAAGCACGTCTACGACTTTTGTTCTCTTGATTTTTTCCATTTTGTTATATGTTTTGACAGTAATCCGGCGCATGCCTCAGCCATGCTGTCGGCCACGTGGCACAAACAGAGCCGCAGGCCTGCACCAAAATACGTTTCGTCTAAAAAGCTTCAGCCTTTAATTCTGATTGTTGTACTATTATTCAAAAGCTCCCATGCGCAGCATGTCAACTTCCTTCTCTGTGAGGAAGCGCCAGTCGCCGCGGCGGAGATTCTTCTTAGTCAGACCTGCAAAGAGCACACGGTCGAGCTTGACAACTCTGTATCCAAGGCTTTCGAAGATACGGCGGACGATACGGTTCTTGCCGCTGTGTATCTCGATGCCCACCTGGCTCTTGTCTGTTGCGCTGGCATACTCGATGGCGTCGGCATGCACCTCGCCGTCTTCAAGAGTTATGCCTGTGGCTATCTGCTGCATGTCGTGAGCAGTAACCTTCTTGTCGAGGAAGACGTGATAAATCTTCTTCTTCAGGAATTTAGGATGAGTGAGCTTGCTGGCCAGATCGCCGTCGTTGGTGAGCAGGAGCACTCCTGTGGTGTTTCGGTCAAGGCGTCCTACGGGATAGATACGCTCCGGACATGCGTTCTTTACGAGATCCATCACAGTCTTGCGCTGCTGCGGGTCGTCGCTTGTTGTAACACAGTCCTTTGGCTTGTTGAGAAGCACGTATACCTTCTTCTCCATTGACACCTTCTGATCGTGGAATCTGATGTCGTCAGTGCGCAGAACCTTTGTTCCGAGCTCTGTAACAACCTGACCGTTAACGCTGACCACGCCTGCCTGTATGAACTCGTCGGCCTCACGGCGGCTGCAGATACCTGCATTGGCCAGATACTTGTTAAGTCTTACGGGCACTGTCGGGTCGATGTTGGCCTCTTTATATTCTATACGCTTCTTCTGGCTGTACTTTGCGTTAGGATCATAATCAGGTGTACGCTGACGGTAACCGCCGCGCTGCTGATATGCCGGCTGACGCTGCGGACCATAGCCGCCACGCTGATAGCCACCGCGCTGATAAGAGTTCTGACGGGGCTGATAGCCGCCCTCGCCTCCTCCGTTGTTGTAACGCGGACGATAGCCTGCCGACTGGCGGGGCTGATAGCCTCCGTCCATGCCCTGATTGTAGTTCTGGCGGTAGGGCGAGCCCTGACGCTGGCCATACTGGTTCTGGCGGGGCTGATAGTTGCCGTCGGCATCGCTGTTATAACGCGGACGATATCCGCCGCGCTGCTGCGGCTGATAGCCCTGACGCTGCTGATAGCCGCCCTGCTGTCCGCTGTTGTAGCGCGGACGGTAAGAACGCTGCTGACCTCCGTCTGACTGGAGCGCTGCGCCGAATCCCTCAGGACGGAAGCCTGCTGAATCGTTATTATAGTTTCTGCTAGATGAATATGCACGCTGTACCTTGATGCGCGGACGCATAGGTCTTTCTCCGTTACGGTAGTTTGTGTTTTCAGCCGGTTTGTAGCCCTCACGGCTTACCTCGTTTTGTCCGGCATACATACCTTCTTTCTTGTTTTCTAAATCTTCTGTCATATTATTTCAGATTAATGCCTCACGGCGGTTTGTAATTATGTTATTTTTATATTTTGTTCTGCTACATTTACTAAGACATTCAAACAAACAGGCATCCACACGGCCGGTAGTCAATACTGAAGCCGCGGGCGATGCCTTGCTTATTATATTCCGGTGTAATTGTGAGGCGTTATGGCCATAAGCTCAGCCTTAACCTCATCGCTTACATTCAGTTCTTTGATAAATTGATGTATTGTTTCTTCTGTCATTTTATGGTTAGTACGTGTAAGTGCCTTGAGAGCCTCATACGGATGCGGATAGGCCTCACGGCGCAATATGGTCTGAATGGCCTCAGCCACAACGGCCCATGTATTGTCGAGGTCGGCACTTATCTTCTCTTCGTTGAGTATGAGCTTGCGCAGTCCTTTCAGTGTGCTCTGTATTGCGATGACAGTGTGTCCGAGAGGCACACCGATGTTGCGTAGCACTGTAGAGTCGGTAAGGTCACGCTGCAGACGGCTTACGGGCAGCTTCTGTGCCAGGAACTGCAGCACAGCGTTTGCTACGCCGAGGTTGCCTTCGCTGTTCTCGAAGTCAATAGGATTGACCTTATGAGGCATTGCGCTCGAGCCAACCTCGCCGGCCTTGATCTTCTGCTTGAAGTATTCCATTGAGATATACATCCAGAAGTCGCGGTCGAGGTCTATTATTATCGTGTTTATGCGGCGCACGGCATCAAGCACTGCACCCAGACAGTCATAGTTGCTTATCTGCGTGGTCCACTGCTCGCGCACGAGTCCGAGTTTCTCGCTGACAAACTTATTGCCGAAAGCCTTCCAGTCGTACTCGGGATATGCCACATGATGGGCATTGTAGTTACCCGTAGCACCGCCGAACTTGGCAGTAAGCTCACACTGACGTAAAGAGTCGAGCTGCTTCTGCAGACGGTATGCGAACACCATAACCTCCTTACCGAGACGTGTGGGCGATGCAGGCTGTCCGTGAGTCTTGGCCAGCATGGGCACCTCTTTCCACTCTTCGGCATAGTCGGTGAGCTGCTTTATGAGCTCTTCCACCTGCGGAACCACAACATCGCAAAGCGCATCCTTAAGCGAGAGCGGCACTGAGGTGTTGTTGATGTCCTGCGACGTCAGTCCGAAATGAATAAACTCCTTGAACGGCTCGAGACCGCCGATGGCGTCGAACTGTTCTTTTATGTAATACTCCACGGCCTTAACGTCGTGGTTTGTGATGCCTTCAATTTCCTTGACACGTGCCGCACCGGCTTCGTCAAACGTAAGATAGATGTCACGCAGACGTCCAAACAGCGAATGGTCGAAATCCTTGAGCTGAGGGAGCGGAAGCTCGCACAGCGCAATAAAATATTCAATCTCCACACGTATACGGTAACGTATGAGAGCATACTCAGAAAAATAGTCTGCAAGCCGTTCGGTCTTGCCTCTGTATCGGCCGTCTATCGGAGAGATGGCAGTAAGTAAGTCAAGATTCATAACTAATACGTATTAACGGTTGCAAAATTAATAATTTAAATCGATTTAATGGCACTTACAGACAATAAAAGTTTGTTATAAATTGCATTTTTATAAATACCGGACAGGCAACACACGCAAGCGGCAAAATCATGACAAGAGTGTGTATAAAGAAAAAACCGACAGCACCTTGGTGTTGTCGGTTTTGTGTGGGCGTTGACGGATTCGAACCGCCGACCCTCTGCTTGTAAGGCAGATGCTCTAAACCAGCTGAGCTAAACGCCCTTGTTCTTGTAAGCGAGTGCAAAGATACGGCGTTTTTTTCTTTCCGCCAAATTTTTCGCGAACTTTTTTCATTTTTTCTTAAATTTCGTTCCTAAACAGGCATTTTTTGCCTAAAATGCACCAATAATCAAGTTCTACGCAAGACTCACCGCACATAACGCTCAGCGCTCCTCACAGAAAGCAGCAATGGACGCTGACATACGGAACAGGCACTAACATTCCGGACAAAGACATAAAATCAGCAAAACCAACGAGGACTCATGCGCGAAGAAAAAGCAACAGCCGCCACACGGCAAAAACGACCTAACACCACGACAAATAAAAGGATACCGGCTGCATGCCCTGCATAAGGTAAAGGACGCAAAAACGGCCTGCAAAATGCCGACGCCAACAGACATTCGCACTAGCCGCACAACCTTCTGACAATCAACGCATTACAAAAGGGCACATTTCAGGCGGCAAAAGGTGTCCTTTTAGTCTGCAATTTGTATCCTTTCGCAACATAAAAGGACGCAAATCAGAAATAAGACAGCGCACAACGAGCCAGCCGAGTGCAGCGAGCGCCAACCAAGCATACAATAATACATGCATCAAGCCGAGACATTGTGCATCCCAACCGTCTACAGCCATTCTTTCTGCATCAACCGCAAGAACTCCTCACCTACACTACCCGACAATGTATTTCTACAAAAAGATTAAACCAGCAAAGACAAAAGGATACATACGAAACCGCCGACAACAAAGCTGATCCGAAATTCAAACACACATCTATAGAGCTGCCACTGCATTAACCTCCAACCGGTCATTATACAGCACATAGCGTTATCAATTTTGTGTATTCATGCCTTCAGCCCGCCTTTTTGTTTCTATTGGCGGCTTTTTGTTCGCTTTTTCTTGACATAGCCCGCTATGACTGCAAAAATCCAACAAAAAGGAGCTAAATATAAAGCAATAATTCAGACCGAATCATAATAACAGATTGGGGTTAAAGCAAGACACAAAAACTATCAGGAAAACATGCCATACAGGCCACGACTGCAGCGAAACGAAGAAAAGACAGACAAGCGGCAACAATGACAATAAACGAAAAATGCCGGACAAATTGTCCGGCATTCTGTTTTGATGTGGGCGTTGACGGATTCGAACCGCCGACCCTCTGCTTGTAAGGCAGATGCTCTAAACCAGCTGAGCTAAACGCCCTTGTTCTTGTAAGCGAGTGCAAAGATACGGCGTTTTTTTCTTTTCACCAAATTTTTCGCAAACTTTTTTCAAAAAAGATGCCCCGACATGTCGGGGCACCATTTAAACTTTAACTGATATGGAATTTTACTTTGCAATCTCAACAGTAGCGCGACGGTTGTATGAAGGAGGAACAAGTGTGTCTACACCGCCCTTAGCCTCAATCTGGATGTTTTCTCTCTTAACACCCATCTTAACCAATTCGTCAGCAACTCTCTCAGCACGTTTCTGTGACAGAGCACGGTTGTATGCAGCAGGACCTGTTGCATTGTCAGCATATCCAGTAACAATCAACTTAGCGTTGTTGTCCTTAGAATAGTCTGCAAGATTCTTAACGTTAACAAGGTCTTTTCTTGAAGCGATTGTAGACTTGTTGATGTTGAAGAATACAGAAACAGGATTTGTTATATACTCTTTCTCAACCTTTGTTGTTGCATTAGCTGTTCTGTTTGCAAGCTCGTTCTTCAGACGGCTGTTCTCTGCCTTCTCGTCTGCCAGCTGAGCATTGAGAGCGTCGAGCTGTGACTGTGAAAGAGCCTTGATGGCGTCTACATCAGGAACTTTGTTCCATGTGCCCTTACCTACGTTGTAAGTGATACCAACCTCTGCATAAACGTTGTTAGGATGGCTCATCAGGAAGCCTTCGCCCATATCGGCCGGCATGCCGCAGATGTCGCTCTCCATGCGGTTCCAACCAAGTTCGAAGTTGATGGCAACCTTTCTGCTTACCCAGAACTCGTTCAAGATACCTACTGACCAGCCCATTGCATATCTGTTATATGTGCAAGAACGGCCGACACCGGCACCAGCGAAAGGTATGAAGTTCCATACACGGTCAGGATTGTAGCCACAGAACATATTGCTGAGGTTGAACATTACCTGCTCATTCAAGATCCAATACTTGTTGCCGTTGCCTTTGTTCTGATCGCTGTAAACAGCCTTACCCCAGATTCCCTGCAGCTTTGTACGGAGACCTATTCCAGGTGTGAACCATTTACCGATGGCGATAGAAGCTCCAGGGTTAGAACGGAATTTCTTGAAGGGGCTCTTTGACCAGCCTCTGCCATCTTCATAATTACCATACCAAGCGTTCCATTCAGCACCGGCCTGAATAAACCAGTTGCTCCAGAACGAATTTGTAGCAACGCTGTACTTTTCAGTAGCGTCGTTCTCCTGCGCCATTGAGGCAACAGAAGCACCTGCTAAAAGTAATACAATTAATAACTTTTTCATAACTCTTAATATTAAACAATCAATAAAAATATGTCAAATGTCTTTATATACAAAGCGTATCTTCAAGTGCAAAGATAGCAATATTTTTCAATTAAACACGTTTTTTGTAATTTTATTTTCACATTTTCAGCAAAGAATGTAAACCATTATTAAAACGCATCAGCAAAACAGGTTATCAATGTCATGTTGCTTAAGCATGCCTATCACAGGCTTGCCGTCAGGAGTGTAGTTTACGTTTGAGCACGTAAACAGTTCGTTAACAATACTTTCCATCTCCGCATTGTCGAGCACTTGTCCGTAAGGGATGGCTGCACTTTTGGCCAATTGCAGTGCCAGTGAGCTGTTTATACCTTCCGTCGGTCCTATTCCGGTTTCAATAAAATCATCCACAATATTCTTCAACAGCTTTACATAGTCAACGTCTTCAAGTCCGGCGGGAATTCCGTTTATCGAGTAGCTGCCGCCTCCAAGAGAAGCGAGGTCGAAACCTATATTGGCTATTTCGTTGCTTATCTTATCTATAATCACTGTTTCGGAAGGAGAAAACTGTATCATCTCCGGGAACAATATCTGCTGCGAGCTGCATCCCTTTCCGTTAATCTGCGAGAGATAGCGTTCATAAAGTATGCGCACATGGGCACGGTACTGGTCGATAACCATCAAACCAGACTTAACGGCAGTCATGATATACTTTCCCTTATATTGATAATGTGCAGGTGACTTCTCGTCTATAACGCTGCCTCCGCCCGAGATTATCGTTCCTTCCGGTTCAGGCTGGGCTACATCAGGCATAAAGAGGCTTTGTTCTTCGCCGCCGCTCACTCCTTCATAGAGCGTCTCCCATGAGTCAGGAACCGTTCTACGGTTTGATGGCACACTGTCTGCTGACGTCTCCTTGAAAGGATTATACTCCGGATTAAAGTCAAGTTTGGGAGCTGAAGTGCCGCCCACAGAGGGGTCGAACACCGGTATATCAGGCCTTCCTTCAGTGTCGAAGTCTATCGAAGGAACATCATTAAAGCGGCCGAGAGAGTCTTTAACGGCAGCCATAAGTATCTGCCATATAGTCTGCTCATTCTCAAACTTTATCTCGGTTTTTGTAGGATGGATGTTCACATCGATGTCTTCGGGATTGACATCGAAGTAAATGAAATAAGGCACCTGCTCGCCCATAGGTATAAGGCGATCGAAAGCCGTAAGCACAGCCTTATGAAAATACGGATGCTTCATATATCTCCCGTTGACAAAGAAATACTGATGAGAGCATTTCTTACGGGCGGCTTCGGGCTTGCCGACAAATCCCGAGATATTGCATACCGTTGTCTCTACGTTAACGGGCAGTATGTCGTGATTGAGTTTCTTGCCGAACACATCTACTATACGCTGTCTCAGGCTGCCTTTACGCAGGTTGAACATCTCCACGCCGTTGCTATGGAACGTAAAGTTTATCTGCGGATAAACAAGCACTATACGCTCAAAAGCAGCAAGGATGTTATTAAGTTCCGTAGAGTTAGACTTCAAGAACTTACGTCTTGCAGGGACGTTGAAGAATATATTGTTTACAGAAAAGTTGCTTCCTATAGGACACGAAACAGGCTCCTGGGCCATAACCTTAGAGCCGGAAATAGTGATATGCGTTCCGAGTTCGTCATCTGCAGTGCGTGTCTTCAGTTCAACCTGAGCCACGGCAGCGATAGATGCAAGCGCCTCGCCACGGAATCCCATTGTATGAAGAGCAAACAGGTCGCTTGCCTGGCGTATCTTTGATGTTGCATGACGTTCAAACGAAAGGCGCGCATCGGTTTCCGACATGCCCTTGCCGTTGTCTATCACCTGTATCGAAGTGCGCCCTGCATCGGTAACCAGTACCTTAATTGTATCAGCTCCGGCATCAACAGAATTTTCAACAAGTTCCTTGATTACAGATGCCGGACGCTGTATAACCTCACCCGCAGCAATCTGATTTGCCACAGAATCAGGCAGAAGCTGTATAATGTCACTCATGATTTTTCAACTAATTAAAATAAAGCAAAAACTTCCAAACTACAACAAGCAGGACAATCAGCAGCAGGATGACACCCGTACTAAGGATGAATCCGCCGGACAAACGCCGTTCGCTGCGGCGCCTTGCATATTTCGTAGCGTTAAGGAAAGCGCCTCTCATGCGGTCTTCATGGCTTGACTTGCCTTTGTCGTCTGTCACACCAAGCTCCCGTTTCGCACGTTCCTCCACATCCTTCAATACATCCTTACGTTCATCAGCATACAGGTATTGATGCTGAAACCCACGCGGTCTGCGCTGCTTGAACAGTCCCATAAGCTTATTTGTTGTCTTTTAGCTCAACATCGGTCTTGGCCTCTGTTTTTGTTTCTCCACCCGGCGCAGTCTGAACGTCAGAATCCTTTACGCTGTCGGATGCAGGAACTGGAGCAGATTCCGGCTTACTTTCAGGTGAACCAGCCGTTTTCTGTTTTTCTGACGCGCCATCTGCAGACGATGTTTGCTTTGCGTCCGCTCCATCATCCGGCTTCGACTGTTCTGCGCCTGCAACAGGCTTAACTTCACTTTCAACAGAAACAACAGAGCCGGAACTTATATGCTGCAACGGTGCCGAACGGCGCGGAATGTTCTTTAGCTCTGTGCCGCTCTTCTTGCCGCGCCATACGAATATGTCATTCTTGTCAAGCGGCCTGACATAGTCAAACCATGCAAACGACGGCAGCTTAGACTTTGCCACGGGCGTCTGTGTGATAGGATACATAACATTCTGACTCTTGCATGTCCAAAGAGTTTCCAGCTGTCGGTTTCTCATGAACATACGCATCGTGTCAGTCTCAATATATGCCATGTTGGTGAGCGAGCTGTCCTTGTCTTCTTCAAGGTAATACACGGCAAGCACGTTGCCTATCGCCTCGGTCTTACGTATTTCTCCATTTTCAAAATATCCGAACATCTCTCTCGAAGATATCTGATTAAAATGGATGCTGTCGGGCAACTGCTCTATCGAGAGAGCCTGATTTATAACATGTGCGCGGTCAATGGTCGAGTCTTTCATGAACACCTCGATTACCTCACCTAACAGCTGGCGGTTAGCATTCCATGTTATCGGGTCTTTATACATTATGAGACACGAGTCTTTCGTATTGTAAATCAGAGAGTCGCAAACGGCCTGAACATCCGGTCTGAACGCCCTTACCTTATTATAACAATGGGCCACACGATAAACAGAGTCGGTGTTTATGTTAAAGGTGTAAACCTTCATCGTGTCAGAATGCAGATAAAGCGTGTCACGCTGAGAGAAATCCATCATCACGGCGCTGTCTGTTGCGAAGGCAAAACCTGTCTTTTCATTATACCAGAAGTAGTTGCTGTTCAGCTGATTCTTGTTAAGCGAATCCTTGTACACAACATTATGAAAGCCCTGACTTATACCTGTCTTTTCGTTATAGAACAGGCTGTCGCCCGTAAGTTCCTTACCGTTGTTGGTAAGACGCGACCGGCCATATAGGCGGGCTTTCTCCTTATTGGTGTCATAATATCCCTGAGATGTATATATCGTGCTCTTTCCCGAAGTGATTTTCGATGGTCCAACGATATGCGCCATTGAAGTACGTGTGTCATAATGTAGCGTATCTGTGGTAAGAACAAACTTAGGATTCTTCAGATTTACATTATAATTGAACACGGCGTTGCGTGTTTCCGTGTCATATTCGCCCCAGTCAGAAACCAATACGTTCTTCTTGTCGACCATCTTTCCGCCTTCAAAGAAATATCCGATGCCGTAAAGACGGTCGTAGTTAAGACTGTCGGTATAAAGCGTGGTGCCCCTATGCTTCAGCACAACGTTGTAGCGTGCCTCGGCCATCTGGTCGTTGCCGTCATAATAGGCATAGTCGCTGAACAGCGAGAGGGTGTCTCCCTGATACATCTTCACATGTCCGAAAGCCTTAAACGAGTTTGACTCCTGATAAAGATACGCACTGTCACAGAACAGGCGCGCACCATTATGCCTGAATGCCACACGCCCCTTAAGCACCTGGGCCGTAGGGTTGTCGCCGAACATGTCATAATTGGTAACATCGGCATGAACAAGATAGACGCGCTCGTTTGTACTCTTGCGCGGTTTCTTCTTATTCGGCTGGCGTGATTGGACCACACTAAGTCCAAACAGGCACAGGAGTACCACAATCAGTATCCTATGCCCGCTGAATAAGACTTTTATTCTATTGTTTGTTGTCATTTAACCCAACCTTGATATTCAAAGTTACAATTCTTATAACGATCGTTTATTCGTATATACGTATTCTTTATCTTATCCTTTATCCAGTCTTTAATGAACTCTTCCTTGCGCTTGGCAAGCACGATGTTCTTCATCGTCTGAAAATCTTCGGTTATCGTAGCCCTGTGCATCTCCACGCGGCTCTTCAGCTTTGCGACGACACAAACGAGCTTACCGTTTTTCTCATTAATCATCTGGAAAGGAGCCGACACCTCACCAACCTTCAGCGTGTCTACCACACGTGCTATCTCTGAAGGCAGATTGCGGAGCTGGAACTTACTTGTACGTCCTGACTCGGTGGTGTTGGCCATCAGACCGTTGTTGTTGCGGGTATCCTTATCGTCAGACAGGAATGACGCAGCCTGCTCGAAGGTGAATTTGCCCGCACGTATCTCGTCAGCTATAGAGTCAAGCTGCATTGAAGCTGTCTCGATAGCCTCATTAGAAACGTTAGGCTTAAGAAGGATGTGTCTTACCTTAATCTTGTCGCCTCGCTTGTCTATAAGCTGGATGATATGATATCCGAAGTCGGTCTCTACGATTTTAGATATCTTCTTCGGGTCTGTAAGGTTGAAAGCCACGTTAGCGAAAGCCGGATCGAGCATGCCTCGGCCTACATAATCAGGAAATTCGCCACCCATACGGGCTGTACCCGGATCTTCCGAATAAAGCTTTGCCAATGCCGTGAAAGAAGTCTGGCCGCTGGTGACCATCTCGGTGTAATTGCGAAGTTCGTTCTTTATACGGTCTATTTCGGCCTGCTCCACTTTCGGAGTACGTGTTATAATCTGTACTTCAACCTCTGTAGGAACCATAGGGATACTGTCTTCAGGCAATTCGCTGAAATATCTGCGCACATCGGCAGGCGAAACTGTGATGTCCTCAACGAGCTTCTCGCGTTCTCTTTCAATGAGAAGACGGTCTTTGAAGTCATCGTGAAGTGATATTCGCAGCTCAGCAAGACTCTTTCTCTTATACTCCTCCAGACGTTCCTTGTTGCCGTCGACCATCTGAAGCCATGCGCTTATCTGATGCTCAACACTCTGAGCCACCTCAGACTCGCTGACCTCAATACTGTCTATCGCAGCCTGATGCAAGAACAGCTTCTGCACGGCCAACTGCTCAGGAATGGTGCAGTCGGGATCACCTTCCCACTTGACGCCTTCCATCTCGGCCTGCATACGGGCCATTTCGACGTCAGACAAGAGTATTGGCTCGTCACCGACAACCCATATAACCTCGTCGACCACGCTTGCCGGATCGGCAGAATCAACGGTGTCAACCTTTGCAACCGAGTCGTTTTTTGCAACGTCTTTATCGTCGCCACCCTGTAAAGGCCGCGCGCTTACAGTGGCAAAGAACACCATCGATACTACGGCCCATAAGGCTGTTTTGCTTCTAGATCTCATTATTTAGAATGATTATTTACTGTTTTCAACACATCATAATATACTTCCACGGGATATTTCTTTCTGAGGTCAGCCACCCACTGCTTCTCCAGCTGGTCCTGATAGTCGGCCGTAACCAGTCCGCGAACATCCTCGTAGCTTTCGGGCTTACGCTTAAGTATCTTTCCGTAAACAGCATCGATAGGGAAGTTCTTGACCGGAGTAACCACGGTGTCTTTTTTAAACACCATCTTGTCGATAAATGCGTTGTCGCCGGCCTTGAATATACCTTTCTCGACGCGTATTCTCAACACAGAGTCGTTGTTGAACGTAACGCGCAGCTTCTCAGCCCATTCGTCAAACGGAACATCCTTCACGCAGTTCTTAACAGCCTCTACGTCTTCATTCTGCTTGACGTGGTATACCATACCCTTGTATCTGGGTTCGTCCCAATAATATCTTTTTTTGTTCTTCTTGAAATATGCGGCAAGTCCGGCATCGTCTTTTGCGGCCTTGTCCCACACCATGCGGTTGCTTATCTCATAAAGCAAGAGTCCGTCGTGATATTCCTTGATAAGATTCTTCAGGTCAGAGTCCTTGCTTGCCATCTCTTCGGCCCTTGCCTCAAGGATGTTCTCTTTGGTAAGTTTTCCGTCAGACTCTTTTACAAGTTCTTCAAGCTTTTTGTCAACAATTCTCTCACGTGCACCGCGTGCCTCGATAAAGCGTATGATGTCTGTCTTCAGCGTGTCGAACGGCTCAAATGCCTTACGGTCCTTCATGAGAATGATGTGATAGCCCACAGGTGAGAGCACCGGTTTGCTCATTTCGCCGGTTTTCAGAGCATAAGCTGCGTCTTCAAACTCCTTGAGCGTCTGTCCGGGCTGAAGCCAGGGCAGTTCTCCTCCGTTCTTGGCCGAACCCGGATCCTGCGAATATTTCTTGGCAAGCTCGGCAAAGTCGGCTCCGCCTTTCAGCACGCTATAAAGCGAGTCGGCGCGCAGGCGTGCCTTCTCGAGCTTCTCAGCAGGGGCTTTCTGCTCAACATATATAAGTATGTGTGCAGGCTTTATCAGTCCGCGCTCGCCGATACGCTCCTTTGTCTTGTCGTAAACCAGGCGTGCCTCGGCCACGATGTCAGAGTCGTTGACAAACGACGGACGTACCTGTTGGTCGCGATACATGGCAAACTCTTTCTTAAACGAGCTGAGCGTGTCGAGCTTGGCGTCATAGGCTGCTGCGACCTTAAGTTTGTAATTGACAAACAAGTCGACGTATTCGTCAACAGTCTTCTTGTCGATTACATCGTCAGAATTGTTCTTATTATATGAATACTCAAACTCAGAGCGTGTCACTGGCACCCCGTTGATTTTCATTACAACGGGATCGTCGTGCTGAGCAAGAGCCATGCTCCCACAGAGGAGCATGGCTACAAAAAGCTTAAAAGATTTCATTTCTTAATATTGCGGTATTTAAATAATACTCATCTCGGCTCACATGCGAGCCTCTATACATGCCGGTTATTCAGGGCGTGAGTAGTTGGGAGCCTCACTTGTGATAGAGATGTCGTGAGGATGGCTCTCGAGCACGCCTGCATTTGTTATGCGCACAAACTTGGCATTATGAAGTGCCTGTATGTCGTTGGCTCCACAGTAGCCCATACCTGAGCGCAGACCGCCCACGAGCTGATAGATAACCTCCTGCAGAGTGCCTTTATAAGGAACGCGGCCGGCAATGCCTTCGGGCACAAGTTTCTTAACATCCTTAGTCTCTGACTGGAAGTAACGGTCCTTAGATCCGTTCTCCATGGCCTCGAGACTGCCCATTCCGCGATAGCTCTTGAACTTACGTCCGTTGAAGATTATTGTGTCGCCGGGGCTCTCTTCTGTTCCGGCTACCAGCGAACCGATCATGACGCAATATCCGCCGGCTGCAAGAGCCTTGACAACATCGCCTGAATAGCGCAGACCGCCGTCGGCAATGAGAGGAACGCCTGTACCCTCGAGGGCGCAAGCCACGTCATAAACAGCGCTGAGCTGAGGAACGCCCACACCGGCAACGACACGTGTAGTACAGATACTGCCCGGACCGATACCTACCTTTACTGCGTCGGCACCGTTATCAACGAGCATCTTGGCAGCAGCGCCTGTAGCCACGTTACCCACAACGATGTCTACACCGGGGAATGAGTGCTTAGCCTCAACAAGCTTCTCGATTACATATTTAGAATGTCCGTGGGCTGTGTCTATCACGATAGCATCGGCATTGGCGTCAACAAGAGCCTGCATACGGTCGAGCGTATCAGCAGTAACGCCTACTCCGGCAGCAACGCGCAGACGTCCCTTGGCGTCCTTGCATGCCATAGGCTTGTCCTTAGCCTTGGTGATATCCTTATATGTGATAAGTCCTACCAGTTTGTTGTCGTTGTCAACAACGGGCAGCTTCTCTATTTTGTTTTCCTGCAGAATGGCAGCCGCAGCTGTAAGGTCTGTCTGGATGTTAGTCGTTACAAGATTCTCGCTTGTCATTACCTCGTCGATCTTACGGTCGAGAGTACGCTCGAATCTCAGGTCGCGGTTTGTAACGATACCTACCAGATGGTTTTCGTCATCAACGACAGGAATACCACCGATATGATATTCTGCCATCATGGCCAGAGCCTCTCTTACGGTAGAACCGCGGCGGATTGTAACAGGGTCGTAAATCATACCGTTCTCTGCACGCTTAACAATGGCAACCTGGCGTGCCTGCTCCTCTATCGACATGTTTTTGTGTATAACGCCGATACCGCCTTCGCGGGCTATGGCTATAGCCATGGCCGACTCTGTCACGGTGTCCATTGCGGCCGTAACAAAAGGAACGTTCAGGCTGATGTTGCGCGAGAACTTGGTTTTCAACTCTACCGTCTTTGGCAGTACTTCCGAATAAGCTGGGATTAAGAGGACGTCGTCAAAAGTCAGACCGTCCATCACAATTTTATCTGCAACAAATGATGACATATATTTATTTAGAAATTTATTGCGTGCAAATTTAGCAAAAAAAATCCATATCAGACGTCACAAACGTCATTTTCTTTTCTAATTAATGCTATTTAACGCAGCCCGCGGCAACGGCCGGCGACATGCCGAAAACATTAAAAAGCAGCCTTTTGAGCATACTATTTGGCGGTTTTTATGTTTTAGTCGACAAAATCGGCCAACAGGCTGCATATAGTTTAAACATACAAGCACATTACCTCCTTCATCCGTCTTTGTTTTTTCTGCTACAATCTTGCCGTCATCCTTCTATTGACACAGTACGCTGTTCAGCGAAAAAGCATACGACACTGCGCTCAATACGCCACGAAAATACAGCCATACACCAACAACCGGCCTGGACAAAACAGCAACCGACGTCAAGCCACGGAACGTCCTGATATACAGCGCATTGCAATACATGGTCTTTTGTCTGCCAATATGCCGCATATTACACAATAAAAGGTGGCCTTTCGCAATGCAAAAAGCCACCTTTCATCAACTATGTTATTATCTGTACCTAAGCCGCAGGATGTCAGCCGCCATTGTTCCGGTTTATCCCGACCTAGGATTAGTTGCCCATGTCTGATATAAACTTTATTCTAACCAGACGAATCTCGTCTTCACTATAATCATCGCCAAGCTCTTCCATGGCAGTCTCAAGGTCGTCGGTCTCGCTCTCCTTGAAGTAGTCGTAGATGTCGTCCACATGGTCATCGTCCATCACTTCCTCTAGGAAGTAGTCAATGTTTATTTTTGTACCGCTGTAGACGATGGCCTCAACCTCATCGAGCAGGTCTTCAAAGTCGATACCCTGTGCATCGGCAATGTCGTCGAGGGCTATCTGCCGGTCGATGCTCTGTATGATTTTCACCTTCAGCACCGACTTCTTTGCCACTGTACGCACACGCAGGTCTTCGGGGCGCTCTATGTCGTTCTCCTCGCAGTGTTTCTTTATCAGCTCGACAAACTCCTTGCCGTAGCGGCGTGCCTTGCCTGCTCCCACTCCCTGAATGTTCTGAAGTTCTTCGAGAGTTATAGGATAAACGGTGGCCATCTGCTCCAACGACACATCTTGGAAGATGACATAAGGCGGCAGCTGATGCTTGCTGCTGACCTTCTTGCGCAGGTCTTTCAGCATGGAATACAGCATCGGATCGAGTGCTGCGCCTGCTCCGTCGCTTACTTCCTCTTCGTCCTCTTCGTTGAAGTCGTTGTCCTTCACGATCATGAACGACTCAGGATTCTTAATGAACCTCTTGCCGGCAGCAGTAAGTTTCAGTATGCCGTAGTTCTCCACATCCTTCTTGATGTATCCTGCAATGAGTGCCTGACGTATCACCGGATTCCAGAGTTTTTCGTCCATATCCTCACCCGAGCCGAACTCGTCAAGCTTGTCATGCTTGTGAGCCACTATGTCGTTGTTGTCCTTTCCTTCAACAAAGTCTATGACATAGTCAGTCCTGAAGTCCTCCTTTATTGCCGCTATGGCCTGCAGCACAACGAGCAGCGCATCCTTGGCCTCAATCTTCGTCTTCGGATGCAGGCAGTTGTCACAGTTGCCGCAGTTGTCCTTGTCGTACACCTCGCCGAAATAATGCAGAAGCATCTTTCTGCGACACACGGAAGACTCGGCGTATGCGGCTGTCTCCTGCAGCAGCTGGCGACCGATGTCCTGTTCGGCAACAGGCTTTCCCTCCATAAACTTCTCAAGTTTTCTGAGGTCTTTATATGAGTAGAATGCTATACACTTGCCTTCCCCACCGTCTCTACCGGCACGGCCGGTCTCCTGATAGTAGCCTTCAAGACTTTTGGGTATGTCGTAATGAATCACAAAGCGCACGTCGGGCTTGTCTATTCCCATACCGAAAGCAATAGTGGCAACGATTACGTCGAGGCGCTCCATCAGGAAGTCGTCCTGTGTTGCCGAGCGTGTAGACGAGTCGAGACCGGCATGATATGCCGCAGCCTTGATATCGTTGGCACGCAGCACCGCGGCCAGTTCTTCGACCTTCTTGCGCGACAGACAATAAATGATGCCGCTCTTGCCGGGGTTCTGCCTTATGAACTTAACTATCTGCTTGTCTATATCCTTCGTCTTATGCCTTACCTCATAATAAAGGTTCGGACGGTTGAACGAACTCTTGAATTCTGTTGCGTCGAGTATTCCGAGGCTCTTCTTTATATCCGTTCTCACCTTGTCGGTGGCCGTAGCCGTAAGCGCTATCACCGGGGCATTGCCGATCTCGTTGATAATCGGGCGTATACGGCGGTATTCAGGACGGAAGTCGTGTCCCCATTCAGATATACAGTGTGCTTCGTCTATGGCATAGAAAGAAATCTTAACAGTCTTGAGGAAGTCGACATTATCCTCTTTTGTGAGCGACTCAGGCGCAACATACAGCAGCTTGGTCTTGCCGGCCATGATGTCGCTCTTAACATGGTCGATGGCCGACTTGTTAAGAGAGGAGTTAAGATAATGAGCCACCCCGTCGCTCTCGCTCATGCCGTTGATCACGTCAACCTGATTCTTCATCAGTGCAATGAGCGGCGATATCACTATTGCCGTGCCGTCCATGATGAGCGACGGCAACTGATAACACAACGACTTTCCGCCTCCGGTAGGCATAAGCACAAACGTGTTCTTGCCATCGAGCAGATTGCGTATAATGGCTTCCTGGTCACCTTTAAACTTATCAAAGCCGAAATATTGCTTCAGTTTTTCTGTAAGATTAACTTCCTTGTTCATATAGTTAGTAAGCAGAGTTTCCCGGTTTTATGTTACTTTATATTTAAGAGCCTTGCCGGCTTAAGCACTCTCCAGCTTTTCGAAGTGAGCCTTCTCGAGCTGCTGGCGTGCATAGTCGAGAGTTACTTCAAATGTCTTGACGCGCTTTGACGGAACTTCAAACATTGCATCCATCATAACGCTCTCCACGATAGAGCGCAGTCCGCGTGCTCCGAGCTTGTATTCCATGGCCTTGTCGACAATGAAGTCGAGCGAGTCCTCTGTGAACGACAGCTCAATGCCGTCCATCTCGAACAGTTTGATATACTGCTTTATTATGGAGTTCTTTGGTTCTACGAGTATCGACCTTAGAGCCTGACGGTCTAACGGATTGAGATATGTCAACACCGGCAGACGGCCGATAATCTCAGGTATCAGTCCGAACGACTTGAGGTCTTGCGGCAGGATGTATTTCATGAGATCGTTCTTGTCGATGTTGCGCACGTTCTGCACCGAGTTATAGCCCACCACATGAGTGTTGAGCCTCTGTGCTATCTTGCGCTCGATGCCGTCGAAGGCTCCGCCGCAGATAAACAGGATGTTCTTGGTGTCTACATGAATATACTCCTGGTCGGGGTGCTTGCGCCCGCCCTGTGGCGGGACATTCACCATCGAGCCTTCAAGCAGCTTAAGCAGTCCCTGCTGAACGCCCTCGCCGCTCACGTCGCGTGTTATGGAAGGATTGTCGCTCTTGCGCGCAATCTTGTCTATCTCGTCGATGAACACGATGCCGCGCTGCGCAGCCTCAACATCATAGTCGGCCACCTGAAGCAGTCGGCTCAGTATGCTCTCAACATCCTCGCCCACATATCCGGCCTCGGTGAACACCGTGGCATCTACAATGGTGAAGGGGACATCGAGCAGCTTGGCTATGGTGCGCGCCATGAGGGTCTTGCCCGTACCGGTGCTTCCCACCATAATTATATTGCTTTTCTCTATCTCTACGCCGTTGTCGTCTTCCGGTTGCTGAAGTCTCTTGTAGTGGTTATACACCGACACGGCCAGACAGCGCTTTGCGTCGTCCTGACCGATGACATACTGGTCGAGATATTTCTTTATCTCGCGCGGCTTCGGCACCTTCTTAAGTTTAAACTTAGTATTTTGCTTTTGCTTGTCTTCGTCGAGCAGTCCTGTCGACTTAACTATCTCGTAAGCCTGCACGGCACAGCTCTCGCATATATATCCGTCAACGCCCGTTATGAGCAGCTTGACGTCTTTTTCGCTACGTCCGCAAAAGCTACAAACTTTATTCATCCGATTGTCGTATATTTATATTTGTATTGATTAAGCTCCGGGTGCTTGGAGCTTCACTCTTCATGCATTATTTTTCCTGTCCCTCGTTCTGTACAGGAGCTGCGGCCTTTCCGCCTTTTCTGACAAGCACATTGTCTATCATGCCATACTCCTTAGCCTCTTCGGCCGTCATCCAGTAGTTGCGGTCAGAGTCTTTCCACACCTTGTCGTAAGGAGTGTGAGAGTGGTCAGATATTATGGTGTAGAGCTCTTTCTTGAATTTCATTATCTCCTTGGCCTCAATCTCGATGTCAGAAGCCTGTCCCTGCACTCCGCCGAGCGGCTGGTGTATCATCACGCGGCTGTGAGTAAGAGCCGAGCGCTTGCCTTCTGTTCCGGCAACGAGCAGCACGGCAGCCATAGACGCGGCCATACCCGTGCATATAGTGGCCACGTCGCTCGATATGAACTGCATGGTGTCATATATGCCAAGTCCGGCCGTAACGCTTCCGCCGGGGCTGTTTATATATATAGATATGTCTTTGCCGGGATCGGTCGAGTCGAGATACAGCAGCTGAGCCTGCAGCGTGTTGGCTGTATAGTCGTCAATCTGTGTGCCCAGAAATATGATGCGGTCCATCATAAGACGTGAGAACACATCCATCTGGGTTACGTTGAGCTGGCGCTCCTCCAGGATGTAGGGGTTCAGATACTGAGCCTGAGCTTTCATTACGTCATCGAAGACCATACCGCTCATGCCAAGATGTCCGGTAGCGTATTTTCTAAAATCGTTCATAATTATTATAGTTCATTTTTCGTAGAAAGAAAGGAGGTTACCGACCCTTTCTATCTGTTCTTAGGAACAAAGATAATAAAAAAAAGTCGATAACCTCCTAACATGCGGAAGTTTTTTATAAAAAAATATTTTTTATTCTGCCTGCATCATTTTGTTGAATTCCTCGAGTGTTGCAGTCTTGTTCTCGAGCTTAACAACGTTCTTGAGGATTTCTGTCAGCTTACGGTCAATGCTGCGGTCAACGAAAGAGTCGATATACTCTCTCTTTTTCAGCATATCCTTGGCATAGTTCTCGATATATTCCTCAGGAATGTTGTTCATGCCATACTGAGCAAACTGTGCCTTGGCAGCCTCTTTGGCTGTCTCCTCGATGTCAGCGTCCTCAATCTTAATGCCGTTTGCCTTAACGAGCTGCTCCTTGATGAGGTGCCATGTAAGCTCCTTGATGCTCTGCTCATAGTTCTTCTCAACAAACTCCTCGCCCTTGTCCTTGTTGTTGTTCAGCATGATGCGCTTCAGCAGGGCATCGGGATATGTAAGAGCGCCTACCTTGTCAACAAGATACTTGCGTACATCCTGGATGAACTTGAAGTCAGAGTCAACGGCAAACTGAGCCTTGAGTCCCTCTGCAATCTTCTCGCGGAAGTCTTTCTCGTCCTTGATTACGTCCTTGCCGTAAACTTGGTCGAAGAGTTCCTGATTTACCTCAGCCTTAACATAGCGAGATATCTCAGTGATCTGATAGCTGAAGTCAGCAGTCAGGTCGGCAACTTCTTCCTTCTTCATCTTGAGCAGTGAAGAAACCTCGATGTCGCTTTCAGGATAAGCCTTCTTCGGGTTGAATGTGATGATGTCGCCCAGCTTGGCTCCGTCGAAGAGTTTCTTCTGGTCTTCCACCTTAATATATTCAGGCATGAGCACTGCACCCTCAACTGTGATGCCGCCCTCCTTAGTGTTGCCGTTCTCGTCGAGCTCGCGGATGTCGCCCTTCAGCATGTCGTTTGCCTGATAGTCCTCTACCTTGTCGTAGTGGCCAGCACGAGATGCGAACACGTCTATCTGCTGGTCGATGATCTTGTCGTCAACAGTAATTGTGTAATAGTCTATTGTGTCGTCGCCTGTCAGTTCAGCCTTGAACTCAGGAGCAACAGCTATATCGAACATAAATGTGTAGGGAGCTTCCTTCTCCATGTCTACCGGCTCCTGCTTGTCTGAAGGCAGCGGCTCGCCCAGCATCTGGATGTTGTTGTCTTTTACATATTTGTAAATCTGCTCGCCCAGCAGCTTATTGATTTCGTCAACCTTGGCAGTTGTTCCAAACTGTCTCTTTATCATGCCCATGGGCACCATGCCGGGACGGAATCCGGGCACGTTAGCCTTCTTGCGGTAGTTCTTCAGTGTCTTCTCGACATTCTCTTTGTAGTCAGCCTCTTCGACTGTCAAAGTCAGCAGTCCGTTGACTTTGTCGGGATTTTCAAATGAAATTTTCATCGTTTAATGTTTATATTGTTTTTAAATTATTAATCAAATTGAGGTGCAAAATTAGTCAATATTGACGTAATTACCTAATATAATAGAAAAAAACCTGCAAAATTTATCATTTTAAACATCTCGGCTGAATATTTCAGCATATTTTTTTGACAATTTTATACCAAAGATTCTACATCGCCAAAGTATGGAAAAATTTAGCTCTTGCTTCATACAAGCACCTTATTGTCAATACTTACGGAAACACCACACAACAGAAAATGCCAATACATAGGGTTATAAACGTAAATAAATCCACTTCTCCAGCATTTTGATACGATCTGCCAGCTAATCTAGAAATTGTCCGACAACATTGGATACATTTTCAAAAAACATGACATAATAAACCGGAATATACGTCACACCATTTTCCGTATAGACATTCTGCTCATTGGACAGCACGTAAGCCATTTTTATGTTATACTCATCATTAGACAAAAATTTATCCAAAGCGCTGTGAATGGTATAATCTTTTCCTGACTTAACCTCTATGGGGATATTAGACAAGTTGTCGGCATCATCAATCAAGTAGTCAACCTCACCATTTTTTTTATTATCATAATAGTATAATTCATACCCATGAGCTTTCAGTTCCTGGGCAACAACAGTCTCATAAACCGAACCGAGATTTATGCTCCTCATATCAGACATCACGGCAGTGATATTGTTACGATAAAAAATACCGGATAATATACCCACGTCATTTAAATAAAGCTTCAGCAAATTCTTACCGCTGTTTTCAACCAGAGGATAAGACGGCTTGCTTATAGCCTTTACTTCAAGGGCTATGCCGGATGATATGAGATAGTCAAACTCATCCAGATAATCATTAGTCCTTTTCCATGTCTTATTCTCAATATCTTTTATCACCACACGTTTCTTCTTGTTCTCAAGATTTGAAGGTATCATGTCAAAGATGCGCCGTATTTTCAGTTTCCGGCTGTGTTCTTCTTCATATTTCGACGCATCTATTCCATATAATGTATGAACCTCATTCTGAACGGACCTGAACTCAACAACGTTGCGGCTCTTTACAAACGTATCAACAGCCTTGGGCAGACCACCTACCAGAATATATTTCTTAAAAAGATCTATCATCTTTTTGTGCATGGTATCCGGCAGCGCCTGAAGATTATTAAATTTCTCTCGCATTGCCTCAACAGCATCTTTTCCGACACCATTAGCATAGAGAAACTCCTCAAAGTCCATTGGATACATATGTACTATATCCAAACTTCCTATCGGCACAGACTGCGTATTCTTCAATGTCACACCTAGCAGCGAGCCACTGGCAATATAAGTAAATTTCTTTTCTCTCATCAAAAATTTAACCAAAGTCAGAAGATGGTCATATGCCTGTATCTCATCTATGAATACAAGCGTGTTTGCCTTATCTTTCATCTTGTCGCCGGCAACCAGACTCAGAGCCATATAAAAATCACTTGTAGTCTTGGCTTCAGCAAATATTCTGTCGCCTAACTTATCTTCTTCCATATTTATTTCAATATAGTTAGAAAACATTTTTTTCCCGACCCAACTGATTATATACGACTTTCCAATTTGTCTTGCTCCGTCAATCAACAACATCCTGTCTGAATCTGAAGAAAGATATTCTTCTATACGGCTTGCAATTTTTCTGTATAACATAATATTTATATTGCCTTTTAATTCACTGCAAATATAATGTTTTTTTGGCATAAAGGTGCGTTTTTCTATAAAAATCAGCCCTAAAAAACTGCGTTTTCCTATAAGACAAGGCTCCCAAAAGGTGCGTTTTCCTATAATTTCAACAGCAAAAAAGGTGCGTTTTCCGAAAAATCTTTGCCTGAACAAGGCATACACAAAAAGTTTTGATAAAAACTTTTTTAGGCTTTCTGCCGTTGACTTTTTCTGATTTTGGTTGACTCCATACTGCTCTGGTCCTGAAACAAGTTGACTTTAACACTAATCTGTCATCAGGCCGCACATAACATTATCTATTTTGTGCATTCAGCTTTCAGTCCGTCTTTTTGTCGGATTATTCTTGACATAGCCCGCTATGGCTCTGCAAAAGGTATCCTTTTACAGTATGAAAGGGCACATTTTATGCTGCAAAAGCATACCTTTTAGAAGGTCATTTGCCGTGTTTTGAAAGACATACGACGGGCGCATAATTCAGATGATTAGCCGGCAAAAAGTTTAAACAGATTTTTATCACGCCTAATCGGCACACTCATAAACGTTTATGAAATAAGACACCCATGCCGGTACGGCAAATATTATAAAAACAAGCCAGACAACCACAGAAATGACATACACAGCTTTTATTCTGCACACAATACATATGTACGTCAGCACCGCAGCAAGCAGCCAGCCCAACGACTGCATCAGCGAGATGAGAGAGTCGTAGAAAGTAACGGCATAAAACGGTATCATAAAAGCAAGAATACCTGCCAACATCGCCATAAAATGCCTGTTTGTGTTTTCTCTCTTTCGCTGTATGGCAGACAAACGCCAACATACGACAGCCGACAAAAACAGCCCTCCTGCAAATGAGGATATGAAGAGAGACTCGAAACAATTAAATATACATGCCACCATTGTTGACAGCAGCATCACGAAGAACGAACATAAATAATCCTTGCAATTCATAGGCACACATCAATATAAGGCATTGCCGGAAGCATGACAAATTAATCGTTTTCATATTTTATCACCATTTCTTCGCCTGACGCGGCTATCGAATACCCCATCTGCCGGCTCCACCTGAACTGCCGTTCTGCCCTCTGCATCCACCCTGCCATAAACGCATTTACTTCGGTTTCCTGTTCAGGAGTAATCTGTTTACCTGTAAACAAACCTTGATGGCTGTCTATAAAGTCATAAAGCTTCATCACATGGCTCTTTTCCTTTTCCGACAACTTATCGTCAGCTGCGATGTCCGTCAGCTTATCTTTCCAAAACTGCACGCGCTGTTCGGGAGTAAACCTTGTGTATGCAGCACGCCTAATCCCGTCTGTCGGAAGTTTGAGCCATTCGCTGCGTGTCATCTTCTCTATTCTGTCTTTGTTGGCTTCAGCCCAAGCCTCCGACACGGAGTCGCCGCAACATACGCTGTCCGTCTGCGCATAAACCATATACGGTGCCAGCAACAGGAAAAACATTAATACACACTTCTGCATGATAAATCAGATTTAAGTTAAACATTAATCACCAAGCGACGGACTTACATTCTGAATGTCTGCCTCACACAGCTTGTTTTTATCTGCAATAACAACAGAGGTCATCACCTGCTGATTATTTCATCGCTTTAAAGTTTGTCAAATATACAAACATTGAAAAACTTTAGGTAAACAATCAGCTTAACAAAACTTCACCATATTGTTCCGTCCATGCCATAAAACTTTGGAAATCAACATATTACAAAGCATCTAAAAATCACGGATAAAGGCATCAAAGTCTCTCGACGAACCTTTCTTGCCGAGCATTTTACCATACAGGCGAACCTTAGCCATGCCGATGGAACTGTACGAATAAGACGAAATGTTGCATATCTCTTTCGAGGTCAGACCAGCCTTTACCATGCAGCATATCCACATCTCATTGCTACGTATGTCGGGATAAAACTCCTTTAGGCGCAAGGTGAAATCACTGTATGCCTTGTTCAGAGCCTCAACAAGCATGTGATAATCGGCAGATGTAGGTTTTGCAATCGGATCGTGATAAAGTTTATACACATCCGTATCGGCCAGATCTGCCACAAGCAGCTCGCCGTGCTTCTGCTCAAAGGCTGTCAAGGCGTCTTTATATTTCAGCATCTCGGCCTCATTGCGGATAAGTTCCTGCCGCAGTTCCGACAGCGTCTGGTTTGATGCCGTCAGTTCATTTTCAAGTAAGGCTATGCGCTCCTTGTTCTGCTGTGCGCGCTGTTTTTCCTTCATGCTGCGTTCGAGGCGATAACGTCTCACTCGCTCCAGCTGCTCCCGTTGCTTTCTCTTGCGCTTGAGATACATCCCCAGCAAAGCCACCGAAGCAATAACCACCACAACAACCAGTATAGACATTACTGCCGCAAGGCGTAACTGCGAGGAGGCCAAAGCCGCATTTTTACGCTCCACATCTATACTCTTTTCCACCTGCGACAACATGTCCGATGTTTCCTTAAGCTCACTTGCTTCAACAGAGTCAGAATATACAGAATATTTCTCATAATATTCCATTGCCTCGTCACGCTTGCCCTGCTTCATTAACAGTCGCGCCAAGTCTAAAGAGACATCCCTCTTTATTGAAATTTCGCTATATTTCATCCCACGCTTATCATATGCAACGGCAGAATCAAGCTGCCCTATTTTCTCAAAATACATAGCCCAAATGTAATAATGAGACGCAATGTCTTTGTCTGTCGTTGCCAGAAATTTCGTATTCAATGCCGCATAGGCTTCATCAAGCCGACCTTCTTCAATATATATACCTGCCAATTCCTCCATAACCATATTATAAAGGTTCGCGTCATCAATAGTTTTTGCTTTTTTGCAGCTTGTTGATAATAAGGTATGGCAATGTCATTTCTTTTTAGATCACGATACGACCGCCCAATGTCTCTCAACGAATAAATCTCTGTAACCTGTGCGCCGGCCTTCTTGGCATATCCGTATGCCAACTTATTATATCGCAACGCATCTTTATGCAAGCCCTCAACCTCATAAACATATCCTGCCCATGTGGCAGCACGGGCTTTGTAGCGGTTGATGACAGAATCGTTCTCCGCGTCAACGGCAATGGCCTTGTTGAACGATGTAAGGGCGTGACCGTAGAGATGCATGTCGCAATAAACACGGCCGAGAAGATAATCAGCACGTACGCGCTGAAGGGCACTGCCGTAAGAATCAGAACACCCTGCGGCTATACGTATGGCCGAGTCTGACACATGCAGGATATAGCATTTGTCGTCGGCTTCGGTGCGCGACAGAGCATACCACAAGCGAAAGTCTTTACCCGAACGGCATATTTCGAGTGAGTCGCGCTTCAATATCGCCAACGCGCTGTCGGGATGTTCCTCCATAAGGCTGTCGGCTGTGCGCAATATGCTTTCAGACCGGCCGCCGTCACGACAGGAAAATAATGTTGCACAGAGAAGCAAGAAGGGAAGTATTCTTGTAGTTAAAGAAGTTATAGTAGTTAAAGGAGTTAAAGTCATATGTCCTATAGTATTTTATCTTAAGTGAAGTCATCCGAATTGTGTCTTACCGTGAGCATTGCCCGCAAAGTCTGTTTTAAACGTTTGACATCAGTTCTTTATAGTGTTTTTGCATTTTAGGCAGTGAACCGACAAGTTCTGCGCAGTGCAAATATAATAAATTCATTTTAATTGGCTTACTACTTACATTCAAATTCTTCACTCCCGGCTTTCACAACTCCGCATTTGGATTGTTCACTTTTAACTTTCGCGAGACGGGAGTTAAAGTAGTTATCGCCAACAAGTTGGCTAGAAGTTAAAGTCAAATGCCTTGTTGCCATAAAAACATCTCAACATTTGGATTCTTCACTCTTCGTTCTTCACTCTTCACCTAATCTTCAATCGGATTGTTCGCTTTTCACTTAAATAATTTGCCCGTGTCAGACAAAGTTTGTATTTTTGTAAGTTAACTTTCAGTTATCAAAGAACTTAAAGCATTATGAGAAAGAATTTTGGAGCAAAGCCGCTGACATATCCGCAGCCGGTGTTCATCATAGCAACATACGGCGAAGACGGCACACCAGACGCCATGAACGCAGCGTGGGGCGGCATAAGTGAGATAAAAGAGATAAGCATGTGTCTCAGCGCAGGACACAAGACAGTGAAGAACATACTGAAACGCAAAGCATTCACGGTGAGCATGGCCGACGCCGCACATATCGTGGCATGCGACTATGTAGGACTTGTGTCGGGAAACAATGTGCCCGACAAATTTGAGCGTGCAGGATTTCATGCCACCAAGTCGGAGTTTGTCGATGCTCCGCTGATAGACGAACTTGCTGTGGCCGTTGAGTGCCGTCTGATAGACTATAATCCTGACACGTGCATACTGCGCGGCGAGATTGTGAACGTAAGTGTTGACGAGAGCGTCATCGGCGAAGACGGAAAGGTTGACGTAGAGAAGGCAGCCCCAGTGATATTCGACCCGTTCAACAACGAATACCGCAAGATCGGCGCCAAGGCAGGCAATGCTTTCTCTGACGGCAAGGAGCTGAAATGACACGCCGCAACGGCAACAACTGAACATAGAAAAACCTTAATATCAAAACATAACATGGAAAGAACACTAATACTGCTGAAGCCCTGCACAGTGCAGAGAAGGCTTATCGGAGAAATAATAAACCGCATTGAGCGCAAAGGTCTGCGCATTGTGGGCATGAAGATGATGCAGCTGACAGACGAACTGCTCAACGAACACTACGCCCACCTGGCCGAAAGACCGTTCTTTAAATTCGTGAAAGCCTCAATGATGGCTGCCCCGGTGGTGGCTCTGTGTGTTGAGGGATGCGAGGCAGTTGAAGTGGTGCGCACCATAACGGGAGCCACCAACGGACGCAAGGCTGCGCCGGGAACAATAAGGGGCGACTACTCTATGAGCGGACAGGAGAACATAATACATGCTTCTGACAGCACGGAGAACGCCGCAATAGAGATTAAGCGATTCTTCAAGCCCGAAGAGCTGTTTGACTATACCGACCCGCTGGCGCAGTATCTCTACAGTCCCGACGGAGTATGATTGAAATCAACTAATTTACAAATCTATAAACATCAAGAAAAGTGAGTAAAGTAATTATCAACAGTTATGAAGAGTTTGCCGCTCTGCTCGGCAAGAACATCGGAGTGTCTGACTATGTAGAGCTGACACAGGAACGCATAAATATGTTTGCCGACGCCACACTGGACCATCAGTGGATACACGTAGACCAGGAGCGCGCAAAGACAGAGAGCCCGTTCAAGACAACTATAGCCCACGGCTATCTCACGCTGTCGATGCTGCCCTATCTGTGGAACCAGATCATTGAGGTAAACAACCTGAAAATGATGGTGAACTACGGCATGGACAAGATGAAGTTCGGACAGGCTGTAAAGTCAGGAGAATCAATACGCCTCGTGGCCGACCTGCACAGCATTGAGAACCTGCGCGGAACGGTAAAAGCCGAAATAAAGTTCAGTATTGAGATAAAGGATTCGCCCAAAAAAGCCCTGACCGGCATTGCGACATTCCTGTACTATTTCAATAAATAAATCTTTTTAATTCATAATTCACAATTCATAATTCATAATTGATTGGCGGATACGTCGTTTCGTTTATTGTGAAAATAATCAACCATATTATGAATTATGAATTGTGAATTATGAATTAATTAACCGTTTTCCTCTGCCTCGCGTGCTTTTTTCTCCTCGTCGATAAGCTGGAAGTCTTTCTTTCGGAGAACGAAGCTGTTACTGAGGTATTTCTCCCTTACAATCTTATTCTCGGCAAGCTGCTCAGGCGTACCGCGGAACAATATGCGGCCCTCGAACAGCAGATATGCACGGTCGGTGATGCTAAGGGTCTCCTGCACGTTGTGGTCGGTTATAAGGATACCGATGTTGCGGTATTTAAGCTGCCACACTATGTGCTGAATATCCTCAACGGCAATAGGGTCTACGCCGGCAAAAGGCTCGTCGAGCATGATAAACTTAGGGTCGATGGCCAGACAGCGCGCAATCTCAGTACGGCGGCGCTCACCTCCCGAAAGCTGGTCACCCTTGTTCTTGCGCACCTTGTTCAGGCGGAACTCGCGTATGAGGCTCTCCAACTTTTCCTCGCGCTCGGCACGCTTCAGCCCCGTCATCTCGAGCACAGCCATGATGTTGTCTTCAACGCTCAGCTTGCGGAACACGCTTGCCTCCTGCGGCAGATAGCCTATGCCCGCCCTTGCGCGCTTGTATACAGGAAAGTCGGTTATCTCCTTGTCTCCCAGATATATATGGCCCGCGTTGGGCACGATAAGACCTGTGGTCATATAGAACGACGTTGTCTTGCCGGCACCGTTAGGTCCGAGCAGTCCGACAATCTCGCCCTGCTTCACGTTGATCGAAACGTCATTTACAACGGTGCGCTTTCCGTAGCGCTTCACCAGTCCCTCGGCACGCAGCACCATGCCTTCGCCCTGCTGCATGCCCGCATTCAAATCTTTTTCTCCGTTCATTTAAGACTGTAACAATGTTTATTTATGCAAAAGTAGTAAAATTGTATCTAATAATATCTACAGAATCGAAAAACTCTTGAACTTGTTGCAGTTTTTTATCAATTTTTGGTTACTTTTGTAGCGGTTTCACGCCAAGAGAAATTATATAACAGACTTTTTAAGACAATGCTGATAGACAAATATCTAACAAGTTTCGGTAAATACCTGATACTTATGGGCCGTGCCTTCTCGCGGCCTGAACGCATGCGCATGTTCATGAAGCAGTATCTGAAGGAAATGTCATCGCTGGGCGTAAACTCGATAGGCATTGTGCTGCTGATATCGTTTTTTATCGGCGCAGTAATCTGCATACAGATAAAGCTGAACATACAGAGCCCGTGGATGCCGCGCTTCGTTACGGGATACGTAACGCGCGAAATCATGCTGCTCGAGTTTTCATCGTCAATAATGTGTCTTATCCTTGCCGGAAAGGTGGGCTCTAACATTGCCTCGGAGATAGGCACGATGAGAGTGACGCAGCAGATAGACGCGCTTGACATCATGGGCGTCAACTCGGCCAACTTCCTCATCCTGCCGAAAATCATGGGCATGATAACCATCATGCCGTTCCTGGTTATATTCAGCACGGCATCAGGCATCATCGGCGCCTACGCCACCTCGTATCTGGGACACGTGATAAGCGCGGAAGACCTTACTATAGGCTTGCAGCACGACTTCAACCCGTGGTTTATGTATATGAGCATCATCAAGAGCCTCTTCTTCGCGTTCATCATCACGAGCGTGTCGTCTTATTACGGCTACACCGTTGAGGGAGGCTCGGTCGAGGTGGGCAAGTCGAGCACCAACGCCGTGGTTACAAGCAGCGTGCTTGTGCTGTTCTCCGACGTATTTTTAACTCAAATACTTTCATAGGCCATGATTGAAGTTAAGAACCTCTGCAAATCCTTCGGTGAGAAAGAAGTGCTGAAAGACATCAGCACCGTTTTTGACAGCGGAAAGACAAACCTGATAATCGGACAAAGCGGCTCGGGAAAGACCGTGCTCGTGAAGAATCTCGTGGGACTGCTCGAGCCTACAAGCGGCGACGTGCTCTACGACGGACGCAACTTCATGGCCATGGACAAAAAGGAGAAGATAATGCTGCGCAGGGAGATGGGCATGATTTTCCAAAGCGCGGCGCTGTTCGACTCGATGACAGTGCTCGAGAACGTGATGTTCCCGCTCGACATGTTCTCGAACATGAACCTCCGCGAGCGCATACAGCGCGCCAAGACATGTCTCGACCGCGTAAATCTGAAGGACGCCGGATCAAAGTTTCCGGGCGAACTCTCGGGCGGTATGCAGAAGCGTGTGGCCATAGCCAGAGCCATAGCGCTTAATCCTAAATATCTGTTCTGCGACGAGCCTAACTCAGGACTCGACCCGAAGACGTCGCTCGTGATTGACGAACTGCTGCACAGCATCACGCACGAGTTTAACATAACCACGATTATAAACACTCACGACATGAACTCGGTGATGGGCATCGGCGAGAACATCATCTTTATATACGAAGGACACAAGGAATGGCAGGGCGTGAGCGCCGACATTATGGGCTCGAGCAACCAGAAGCTGACCGACTTCATATTTGCGAGCGATCTGCTCAAAAAGATGCGCAACGCCGTGATTAACAAGGAAATGTAAGCAACAGAAATATCAACAGAGACGGCATCCGCGTGTGCGGATGCCGTTTTTTATTGTACCGTCTGACGACATGAGATAAAAACATCTGTGACAACACACCTTAATAAGATGAACAGACTTGACCTTAATCATTAAATTTACAAATAAACGGACTTATGCATTGCGGTGTCAAAACTATTCTGTATCTTTGGATAATGGCAGACAAGAGCCCCCTACGGCAAAAACAAAAGAAGGCCAGCATAAGAAAAGGGGCCGGGCAGCTGCCTGAAAGAAACAATAATCAACAAAAAAACAAAGAGATTATGAGAATGAAACTATTAGCCGTAATGGCCGCAGCGGCCCTGATGGCAACAAGCACACAGCAGGCAGAAGCCTGCACAGGCATAACACTGAAGACTGCCGACGGAACAAGCATCCCGGCAAGAACTATCGAATGGGGCGGAAGCGACCTTAACAGCAAGTATGTAATCGTGCCGAGAGGATATACGCAGCAGTCGTATATACCGGGCGGACAGAAGAACGGACTGCAGTTTACAGCCAAATACGGATATGTAGGTCTGGCCGTTGAGCAGGAGGAATTTGTGGCTGAAGGCCTTAACGAAAAAGGATTGTCGGCCGGTCTGTTCTACTTTCCGAGATACGGACAGTATGAGGCTTACAGCGAAGCCAACCGCCAGTCGAGCATAGCCGACCTGCAGCTGGTATCATGGATTCTAGGAAACTTCAGCACCATAGACGAGGTAATTGAAGGAATGAAAGACGTTCATGTGGTGGCAATAGACCCGAGAGCCTCAACAGTTCACTGGCGCATAACCGAGCCGTCGGGCCGTCAGATAGTGATAGAGATAACCGAAGGCAAGGTGAACGTGTTTGAAAACAAATTGGGCGTGCTGACCAACTCGCCTGGCTTTGAATGGCAGATGACCAATCTGAACAACTACGTAAACCTCTATCCCGGCACGGCACAGGCAAAGACATTAGACGGCACAGCCCTCACGTCGTTTGGCGCCGGCAGCGGATTCTTAGGCATACCGGGCGACGTAACTCCGCCTTCACGCTTTGTGCGCGCAGCGTTCTATCAGGCAACGGCTCCGAAAAAACAGACTGCCGAAGAAACCGTGCTGCAGTGTTTTCAGATACTCAACAACTTCGACATACCCGTAGGCATTGAGTTTGCCGACGGCGAAACTCCAGCTGACATTCCAAGTGCAACGCAGTGGACATCGGCCACGGACATGAAGAACTTGGCGATATACTACCGCACGATGCACAACAGCGCCATAAGGAAGTTTGACCTGAAGACAATAAAATTCGACAAGGTGAAATATCAGGCCGTACTGCTCGACGCTACAAAGAATCAGCCCATAACGACGGTCAAGGTGAAGTAAGAATATTGAGGAGCAGGAAGTTTTCCACATACGTTCAGTCTGCACCTGCAACATGCTATAACCTGACAAGCGGACAAAGGTAATAATGTTTTGCCTTTGTCCGCTTATTTTATTCGGCAGGAACCATGGTTCATGCTATAACAAGCACACAGACGAAGCCGGCACTCAACGACTGACTGGCGCAATAGCAACATACAGCAGCCATGCATATAAAGATGTTCTGCCATGCCCTCGCCCATCAGAAAATAAAGCCCTGCGATTCAGACAAAATTACTCTATGGTTTACGGATAAAAAGTGGGCCGTTTTTGCATAAAAAGTGGCCCATTTACGAGTCGTAAACAGGCCACTAACAGTTTAAAACTAAAACAGTGTGATCATCTTAATAAACAGGCGTCAAAATACAGTACAAATTACTATCTAAAACATAAAACCGATAAAAAGTTACGATTTTCGGGTACTTTTCAATTCATTGTAAATATAATTCCACAAAATCTGATTAAAGTCCGCAAATACTTACATGCTTTTTTACCGGGTATTTATAAAAATCATACTTTTTCATCATATAATTCAAAGAACATAGGAGGCGGCTCGGAACTGTCAAAACAAAAAACATCGGTTTTCTTTTGACTTTTCACTCGCCTTCCACTATCTTTACATAAGATAGGAGGCGGCTCGGAATTGTCAAAACAAAAAACATTGTTTTTCTTTTGACTTTTCACTCGCCTTTCACTATCTTTGCATAAGGCATGAAGGCTACACGTTACAGACGGATGCCGCATGACGTAACTAAAATGAAGAGAGAAATGGAAAGACTTTATCCGATAGGCATACAAAACTTTGAAGACCTGAGACGCAACGGGTATATATATGTAGACAAGACGGCACTGATACACCGCCTTGTACGCACAGGCAAATATTATTTTCTCGGCCGCCCGCGACGCTTCGGAAAAAGTCTGATGATTTCTACTCTGGAGGCTTATTTCCAGGGAAAACGTGAACTATTCAAGGAACTCGACATTGAGAAACTGGAAAAAGAATGGACAGTCAGACCTGTGCTGCACCTAGATCTGAACAGCCGTAACTATAATGGGATAGAATCTCTAAAAGCAATATTAAACCAGCATCTTGAAAAATGGGAAAAGATGTATGGATGTGAGAAACAAAACAGAGCACCTGAAGAGCGTTTTGCATATATAATTGAGCATGCGGCAAAACAGACCGGACAGAACGTGGCAATACTCATAGACGAATATGACAAGCCACTAATACAGGCCATCGGAAACGAAAAGCTGCAAAATGAATACCGCAACACGCTTAAAGCATTCTACGGCAACCTGAAATCGTGCGACGGATATATCAAGTTTGCCATTCTTACAGGCGTAACCAGATTCAGCAGGGTAAGCATATTCAGCGACCTGAATAACCTGAACGACATAACAATGGACGACAATTATTCTGCATTATGCGGAATAACCGAAAAGGAACTGAAGGGTAACTTTGAACCTGACATCAGGCAACTGGCCGAAAAGATGAACATATCGTTCGACGAAACTTGCAACCGGCTGAAAAAACTTTATGACGGATATCATTTCACCGAAAACGGCGAAGGCATGTACAATCCGTTCAGCCTGCTGAACACATTCTACAGGATGGAACTCGACAACTACTGGTTTGCCACAGGAACCCCTACCCTGCTCGTAAAGATGCTGAAGCAGAACGACTATCGTCTGAGCAATCTTACAGAAGGCGTGCAGGCTTCGTCTTATGAGCTCAACGGAATGGAGAACTCTGAGAACAATCCTGTGCCTATGTTCTTCCAGACCGGATATCTGACAATAAAAGACTACGACAAGGAGTTTAAGACATATACACTGGGATTTCCAAACGAGGAAGTTGAACACGGATTTATCAACTTTCTCATGCCGAGCTATGTCAACATAAACGAACATGAGTCGGCTTTTCAGATAATGAACTTTGTAAAGGAGGTTAGAGCCGGAAAGATTGACGACTTTATGGCGCGCCTGCAAAGCTTCATGGCCGGCACGCCCTACGAACTGGCACGTCAGCAGGAACTTCACTATCAGAACGTGCTCTACATAATGTTCAGCCTGCTGGGCTTTTATACCGAAGCCGAATACCACACGTCGCAGGGAAGAATAGACATGGTGGTAAAAACAAAGGAATATATCTACGTCATGGAGTTTAAGCTTGAAGGCACTGCGGAAGAGGCCATAAAGCAAATCAACGAGAAACAATATGCTGCCCCGTTTGCATCAGACCCGAGAAAGCTGTACAAGATTGGCGTAAACTTCAGCCGCGAGACTAGGAATATAGAAAGGTGGATAGTGGAATAGCACTATCCTCGACAAACAGGACATACCGGCAATATTACTGAATTCGCAAACAGTAATATTGCTGTACGTAAACGTTTCTTATTATCTTTGATAATTGATTTCCGGCGGTCCGAAAGGTATCGGTCCGGGCATCGGCGTGAACTCAGGCATAATCATCGGACCTTGCTTCTTGTTGTTCTTAAACACAGTCTCATCAAGCACTTCTTTTACCAGCCAGCCCACAGGCAGTTCAAGCGTAAACTTTTCGCTGAATTTTATCTTAGGCGTTATTATCGGCGATGTAACCCAACGGCCGGCAAACGAGTCATAATATCGCTCAACACCCACATCCATGCCGAACGTTTCGCCCATTAAGCTCAAGAAACCTCCGTAACCGCTCGAACCCATATAAGGCATGGCTCCCATCGTGTAGTACGACTGCCCTGTATAATAACGGCCGAATATGGTGGCCGAGACGTTTTCGTTGAAGTTATAGGTAACAGAGCCCCTGAAGCCAAACATGGTGTTCATGTTGCGCCACATAGAATAGCGGTCGGCCGAAACTCCTCCGGCAAATGTGAAGTTGCCGACATTCTGCACCGCGCTGAACGACACGTTCTGGTTAGACATCAGAGCAGGCATGGTGGTGCGCGAGCCGGAACCAATAAGATAGCCGTTCTTCCATGAAGTGACGACACCACTGCGGCTGAAGTCGTAGGCATAAGGCGATGCAGTAAACTTCGGTTCGGGCATGCCGTAAAGCATTATGCGCTCTATACTGTCAACATGAAACTTGGGTTTGGGAGGCTGAACCGACGACATCATCCTGCTGAATGTGCTATTCGTAAAACGGCTTTCGGGCAAAGGCACCGAAAACTCCGGCGAATAGGCATCATGCATAAGCTTATCCTGAAATGCTGACGGCACGGAATCTGTAATGTCATTGCCGCCATCGTTGATTTTAGAACTGCCGAAAGGCTCTTGGGCAAAGACCGTAAAGACGAAGGACAACAGGCATACAAGGGCCATTGTTCTTCTGCGGACAAACTGACTGATATTAAATTCCATACCGCAAAATAATTTAATTACCGTGACGGTTGTTCAACTTTTGACAAGCTGCTGCATCCACAACCGACAACACAACGTACAGCCCACAGACAGGGCCAAAGACTTAGCCAAGAAATGGCTAAAATGCCTTATCGCATAAGCCAACGGTTCTTATGGAAAACCATTGGTACGACAACTTCCTCGTTAAGGCTGTCGCCGAAACAGAACACAAGGAAGGCTTCGGATGCATGGACAGACTTGCCCGTCTTTTCAATATGGATTGTGTCGTTGACACAGTTCATTATCCTGACTTCGCGTATGCCGTGATGCTCCTCTTTGACACGTTCAACAAACATCTTGGCATTGGCCTCGAGCTCTTCGCGATAACCATCAGGGATGGTGTCGGCAAGATACATGCCGCGAACAAAATATGCATAATTTCCGGCCAGCAGCGAGTCGTAATACTCCTTTGCGGCCTTGGCTGCAGCGATATCGTTTTTATGTTCTTCGCTGCACGCAAAGAACATAAAAACGCAAAAAGTGAATATGACGAAAAATATTTTTCTCATTTAATTATATTAGCATCTATAAAACATGGCCAACGCGCCACAAGTTATTTTTGCCTGATAAAGATGTTTATAGGCGAGCCTGTGAGAGTCCAGTTCTCGCGAATCTTGTTCTCGAGGAAACGTCTGTAAGGCTCCTTGATGTATTGCGGCAGATTGGCGTAGAACACGAACGAAGGTATCTGCGTGTTGGGCAACTGCGAGCAATACTTAATCTTGATATACTTGCCCTTTATCGATGGTGGCGGATAAGCCTCAATCAGCGGCAGCATAACCTCGTTGAGCTTGGTGGTTCCGATCTTGGCCTTGCGGTTGAGATAAACCTGCTTGGCTGTTTCGAGCACCTTGAATATGCGCTGCTTTGTAAGTGCCGAGGCAAAGATTATGGGGAAGTCGGTGAACGGAGCCATGCGGTTGCGTATGGCTGTAACGAAGGTGTCGATGACCTTCTGGTCCTTGTTCTCTACCAAATCCCACTTGTTCACCACAACCACGAGCGACTTGTTGTTCTTCTGTATAAGCTGGAAGATGTTCATGTCCTGTGCCTCGATGCCTCGTGTAGCGTCGATCATAAGTATGCAGACGTCCGAGTTTTCGATGGCGCGGATAGAGCGCATCACGCTGTAGAACTCAAGATCTTCAGTAACCTTGTTCTTACGGCGTATTCCGGCTGTGTCGACAAGATAGAAATCGAAGCCGAACTTGTCGTAGCGCGTATAGATACTGTCGCGCGTAGTGCCGGCTATCTCGGTTACGATGTTGCGGTCTTCGCCGATAAAGGCATTGATGATGCTGCTCTTGCCGGCGTTAGGACGGCCGACAACGGCAAAGCGAGGAATGCCGTCTTCGAGCAGTTCGCCGCTGTCGCTCTTGAACTTTGTAAGCATAAGGTCGAGCAAATCGCCCGTGCCGCTGCCCGTGGCGCTGCTTATGCACTGCGGATCGCCAAGTCCGAGCTTATAGAACTCAGCAGCACTATACTGCAGGTCGTTGTTGTCAACCTTATTGACCACCACGATAACCGGCAGCTTTGTACGGCGCAGGATGGCAGCCACGTCCTCGTCCCAGTCGGTCAGACCGGTTGTAACGTCAACAAGGAAGAGCACCAGGTCGGCCTCTTCGGTGGCTATAATCACCTGCTTGCGTATTTCTTCTTCAAAGATGTCATCCGACTTTACCACCCATCCTCCGGTGTCGACAACGGAAAACTCCTTTCCGTTCCACTCGCACTTGCCGTACTGACGGTCGCGTGTGGTGCCGGCGGTGTCGCTGACGATAGCACGACGCGACTTTGTGAGTCGGTTAAAAAGCGTAGACTTACCTACATTAGGGCGTCCTACTATTGCTACTAAATTTGCCATTTGTCATTTGTTTTAGAGAGATCAAGCCTGCCGGGATTCATCCTTGATACGCATGCCGGACGCTGAGTCCTGCCGCACGACAGCCGAAACGGAGGCCAACACATCTCCCTCTGGTTTATATTTATTATAGCTTCACTCTTTATCTGTTTATTCAAAGCATGCGGAATGCCGTATGTGTGCATGCCGCAAAAGCCCGAAACAGGCATCAGGAATTACTCCGGATTGTAGCCAAAGTTGTCAAGCTCTTTCTTAGAGCTGCGCCAGTCTTTGTCAACCTTGACGAACATCTCGAGGTAGATGCTCTTGCCGAAGAACTTCTCGAGAGTCTTGCGTGCCTCGGTGCTCATCTTCTTCAGGGCCACGCCCTGATGTCCGATGATGATGCCTTTCTGCGAGTCGCGCTCAACATATATTACCGCACGTATGTGTATGTGGCGCTCGTCTTCCTTGAACGACTGCACGCTGACCTCAACAGAGTAAGGTATCTCCTTGTCGTAATAGAGCAGAATCTTCTCGCGTATTATCTCGCTCACAAAGAAACGGGCCGGCTTGTCGGTGAGCTGGTCTTTGTCGAAATAAGGCGGCGAGTCGGGCAGCAGCTCCTTAATGCGCTTCAGCAGCATGTCGATGCCAAACTTATTCTTTGCCGATATGGGCAGAATCTCAGCCTCGGGCAGCAGCTTATGCCACAGCTCAACCAGGTCGCCGAGCTTCTGCTGGTCGCTCTCGTCAATCTTGTTGATAAGCAGGAGCACCGGAATAGTCATCTTGCGCACCTTCTCGAGGAAGTCCATGTTCTTTTCGGGGTTCTCCACCACGTCGGTTACATAGAGCAGCACGTCGGCATCTTTAAGTGCCGACTCAGAGAAAGCCAACATCGACTCCTGCAGCTTATAGTTTGGCTTGAGCACTCCCGGGGTATCGGAGAACACAATCTGCATGTCGTCCGTGTTGACGATGCCCATTATACGGTGGCGCGTGGTCTGCGCCTTGAATGTGGCAATGCTTATGCGCTCGCCTACAAGCTGATTCATCAGCGTCGACTTGCCCACGTTAGGATTACCTACAATGTTTACAAATCCTGCCTTGTGCATCTGTATTTTTATTTTGCTTGAATAAAAGATTATAATCTAAGTCTGCAAATATACGAAAAATTTTCAGCACAACCAACTAAGCAGGTTGCATGTGGCAAGAAATCAAGATAAAAGATGTTAAACTGACACTTGGAACACGCCGCCATACACTAACCGGAGAAAGCGTCCTCAGCCTGCATTAATCGCCACATTATCAGGCCGTTAAGCAATCCGCATGTCAATATATTCGATAACACAATAAAGTCACGGAAGGCACGTTATAACAACAGTAAATTAAACTAAAAAATATTATTATGGTCAAAAATTTTTTCATCTTTCTTATTGCGGCCATCGGCCTTTGTTCATGCGATTCGCCTGACGCGCATCTTATTGTAACCGAAGCCGACAAAGCAACCAAAGAGCTTAACGAAAAGTATTTCGACATCACTTGCGGCGAATGGTATAACGAGAAGTCTGACAGTTTGATGAAAATTTATGAATACATTAAGCTTGGAAAAGACAGAAAGAACGTACACATAACAAAAATCGTAACAAGAAAGATTGAAGAAATAAACGGCATTAAAACATACAGCAACTGGGAGATTTTCCAGAATGACACAACAACAGGAAATTGGGAACTTTGCTGCACCGACAGAGACGGCGAACTTACACAATGGATTGCTATTGAAATTGCCTATGAAAACGGAGCAATCAGAAGGTTCGGACATTTCTATTATGCTGATGCTAACGAGCTTCACACAGATATTTTCTATTTTGACAAAATGAAGCGAGGGAAAGCAGAGCCGAGCTTCTGACGAAATAAAAAAGACTTCGCAGGCTGATGTCCGGCGAAGTCTTTTGTTTATTTAAACCAACTCAATTTTTTAGGCTACAAGAACCTAAATTAAAATCACATTTCTCATACGATTTCACTGTTTAAGCCATACGGCGAAATTACATTCACAGCATGCACAACGCATCTGACTGCAAAACCCTAATGACTTAAACACCGGCGCATCGCCCCGCGCTAATCCTTCAGCGAATACGTAACCGTGGTAACCACACGCACCTTCTTTATGTAAGGCGTGTTGCTGTCGCGGTCGTCTATAGAGAACTGTCCCTGGTCGGCGGTCATAATCTTGTCGAGTTTGCTGTTGCTGTTTTCGGCAAACTGTGCCGCCGTCTGTTCTGCGTTCTTTATAGCCTCCTGCATCATCTTAGGCTTCATCTGCTGGAACGAGACATACTCATAAGACACTCCGCTGCCATATCCGCCGTCGACAACGGCCACGCCCTGCTTAAGCAGTTCGCCCTGACGCGCAATGATGCTTCTTACGAGCTTCACGTTGCGCGACGTAACGGTAACCGTTGACGTTATGTTGTAACGGTAGTTGCGCTTTGCCATGCTGTACTGGTCGGCATTAAGGTCGATCACCACGGGGGCGTTGACGCTGATTTCGCTCTCCTTGATGCCGTTCTGCGTCAGAAAGTTCTTCACCTTGGCCGTGGTAGCGTTTATGCGCGTGTATAGCTCCGGCAGGTTGTCGCCCAGCTCCTTTGTAAGTATCGGCCATGTAACCTTGTCGGCCGCCACCTCCTTCTCGGCAAGTCCCTTCACTGTAACCTTGCGGTCTTTGTTGGTAAAATTGTCGAAACCCGACTTGATGCAGAGGCCCAATATAACGATGCCTGCCGCAATGATTGCTGATTCCCATATTCTGTTCATAGCCTATAAATGTTAAGATTTACGCCATAAATGTACGAAGTTTTTCGACATGTTGCTCTCCTCGGGCCACTTTTTACCTTATGTTAACCTTTCGGACCATACCGGCAACAATATTTACGAAACTTCGGAGTAAAAACATTCAATATGAAAGAATACTGACGGCACGCACGACATCTATGCCCAAGGACAAGCCATGCCCGTGCGCACGCCACTGAATGACGCCGCGCACGGGCATGGCACAAAAAAAAGAAACGCACCTGCCATATAAGGGCAGATGCGTCGTCTTTTTATCTGATATTATCTTTCTGTCTATTTTCCGACAAAGTCTGATCCGTCGTAAGCCCACTTGTAGTAAGAAGCTCCGTGAACGAATCCGGCGCCGAATGCCGTCATGATGAGGTTGTCGCCCTTCTTGAGCAGATGCTCGTTCTCCCAGATAGCGAGCGGAATAGTAGCCGCACTGGTGTTACCGAAGTGCTCAATGTTGACCATAACCTGCTCCATGGGCAGCTCAAGACGCTTGGCCACAGCCTCGATGATGCGGATGTTGGCCTGATGAGGAACCACAAAGCGGATGTTGTCCTTGTTGAGGTTGTTGCGCTCTGCTATAAGTGCGCAGTCGTCGCTCATGCTTGTAACGGCATAGCGGAACACTGTGCGTCCCTCCTGATAGAGGTAATGCAGACGGTGGTCGACCGTGAAGTGTGACGGAGGACATACCGAACCGCCGGCCTTAAGATGGAGGAAGGGAAGTCCCTTTCCGTCGGCACGGAAGTAAGAGTCCATCGCACCGATGTTCTGCTCAGTTGTGCCTTCTACGAGAACCGCTGCCGCACCGTCACCGAAGAGAGGGCATGTGCTGCGGTCTTTATAGTCGACAACTGACGACATCTTGTCGGCTCCGATTACTATTATCCTCTTGTAGCGTCCGCTCTGTATCATCGACGTTGCCACGTCGAACGAATAGAGGAAGCCGCAACAAGCAGCCCAAAAGTCGAAAGCAAACGCGTTTTTCAGTCCCAGCTTGCCTATAACGATAGATGCTGTTGACGGAAAAGCATAATCGGCTGTCGAGGTGGAAACGATGACAGCATCGATGGTATCGGGGTCGACGCCCGTTTTCTTAAGGAGCTGCTTTGCAGCCTTGCGCGCCATGTATGACGTGCCGAGGCCTTCCTCGGTGAGGATGCGGCGCTCCTTGATGCCGACACGCGTCATAATCCACTCATCGTTGGTGTCTACCATTCTTGACAGTTCCTCATTGTTGAGGACATAGTCAGGAACGTAACCGCCGATTCCTGTGATTATTGCGTTTATTTTCTCCATTATTCAGCTGTTTCCTTTACAATAGCGATCTTACCTCTGTAGTAACCGCATGTCGGGCAAACTGTGTGATAAATATGATAAGCGCCGCAGTTAGGGCATACTGCCAGTGTAGGAGCTACAGCCTTGTCATGAGTTCTTCTTTTAAGTGTACGTGTCTTTGACTGTCTTCTTTTAGGATGTGCCATTTTCTTTTAATCTTTAATTATTGTTTTTAATTTTTCTAATTCACTCCAACGCGGGTCCACGGGCTTCTCCTCATCGCCATCACTGCTTCGGGCAGCTGAATGCTCTTCGAGAGCTTTTATCATCGCAGGGTTGCATTTTCCAGGTGCATGCACATGCTTAATGGGTATGCTGAGGGCTATGAACTCGTATATAAACCATGAAACGTCGAGCCGGCCTTCGTCGCGCTCTACCGTTATGAGGTCGTCGTCTTCTGAATATTCTTCTCCAAACTTAACCGTCAGCCTGTTGTCAGAGCTTACGGGCTGCTCCATGTCGTCGAGACAGATGTCGCACGGAACATTGACTGTGCCTTCTGAGTGGAAGTTGAGCTCGAAATACTCTGACGTGCGCTGAACTCTCAGCTCCACCTCTACCGCTCCGCTCCTTACCTCAGGACCGTCTACAGCCTCAAAATAAGCATTGTCGAGGTCGTACTTAAAGATGGTTTCGCCCTCCTTAAGACCTTTCAAATCAATTTTAAAAGACTCTAAACTGCACATTTTTTGATGAATAAAATAAATGACTTCATGCGCACGGAATTACAGCAGCACCCCGGGTGCTTCTTCCACACGCATCGCCTTTGGGCTGCAAAGTTACAAATTATTTTTTATTCTTGTATTACAAATGCCGAAAATTTCATGTATTTATAGACTAAAGTGGCATTGTTTCACCATGTTGCAGCATTTATCCGCTGTTTAGGAGCATGTTAAAAGTATTGACAAATGGCACGTGCCGCATAATTATATGCCGCAAATGCCTACTGCCGGTGCGTGCATATGCCTTAAAATATGGCTGCGCAGGCATGGCGGACATATACCAAACGCCTAAACGGCACATAGGTTGCGCGGCACGGCTCATACCTCACGGCGCGCACGGAGGACACTGAATACGGCTCCGGCATTTATATATTTCACACTGGGCATGCGCCCGCTTACGGCGTCCCGGCAACCATTTGGCAGGCTGTTTCAGCCGTCCGTGTAACGCATTGTGTATCAATGCGTTGCAAAAGGCCGTCTTTTACGCTCTAAAACATGGTCTTTTACATGCTGAAAGGTGGCCTTTCGCAACGCAAAAGGCCACCTTTTGAAAACCAGCAGGCATCCATCGCCCTGTCTGTTGGCTCTGCACGCCGTTATGAGCCTGTGGCGTGAGGCAACAAAAGTATATCTTAGCGATGCCGGCCGGAACATGTCCGGGCAGCCGATGCATCTTCATCTTATTTCTTGGTGTTTACCACAATGGCGCCGTTCTTGGCCTGTTCGCCAAATTTTTCAACGGCAGACTCGCCTTTAAACACCTCTATGCTATTTATTTTATCTGCGCTTATCTTTTTCAGTTCGGCGGCACTGACGTGCACACCGTCTACGACATAATATACATCATCGCTAAAGGCAATATTGCTGCCGGCAGCTTTCTGGCTTTCGCTGTCAGGTCCGCCGTCCATGCGGAAGTTCACGGGCAAGGTGTAACGCACGTTTACTGCCTCGCCGCGCTGATAGCCCGGCACCCATTTTGGCATGGCGGCAACCACTCTGACAGCCTCGGCGTCGAGTTCAGGACTGATGTTTCTTATTGGCTTGACATCTCTAACGGTGCCATCCTTGCCTATAACGAACTGCACTATCACCTTGCCTTGTATGCCGGCTTTGGCGGCTTCGGCAGGGTATTTTATGTTATCGCGCAGGTATGCCATAAGGGCATTAGTTCCGCCGGGATAGCGCGGCTGATCCTCGACAACGTCGAACACACGGCCGTCATCTTTTGAGGCGCCGACAGTAACGCCTGCCACACGCCCCCTGAGGCTGTCGGCGGCAGCAGTCTCCGGCGCAGCGGCTTCAGCCGACATGCCTGCGGCGCCGGCCTCGCCAGTGCTCATGGCCAGATGCTCGGCCGTGCCCGGCATGCTTCTAACAACAGAATTTACGAGAGCATTGCTGTCGTGCTCTATCTCCTTACTCAAGCTTTCGGCCTTCGGCGTGGCAAAAGCCACTACGGCAATGGCCGCAACGGGAACGGTAAGCAATATCTTGGCGCGGTTCCACGGGTTAGACTTTTTAATCAGCATCATAGTTATTCGTTTTTTTAGTGAGTTATGATTTAGATTGTTTGCCATACTGAATAGCCGCTCGCCCACGGCCTTGCGTATCAGAAGGAGCTGATATTCGGATGCGTCGGCACCGCTCTGTATCACGGCCTCGTCGGCCTCATACTCATGTATGTTCTGCAGCTCGCGGCGCAGCAGCCATGCGGCGGGATTAAACCACTGGAATATCAGCAGCATGTTGCACAGCATTATGTCGAGCGAGTGGCGGTGCGCTATGTGTGCCTTTTCGTGTATTAGTATTTCGCTGCGTCCGCTTTCATAGTCGCTCCTGCTTATCACGATGTTGTTAAACCAGCTGAACGGCGCCACGTCATCATCAATCACTACTATCTTTATGCCGTCGGCGGTTGTAACAGAGTATTTTCCCGAGATAAGCCTATGCAGCCTTACGAGCGAGCATATCTCGCCTACAAGGAACAAAGCCACACCTATTATATATATGGCGAAGAGCACCTGTATGAGCGTCGGCCCCGAGGGCGCAGGGCCGTCGTCTACAACGCCCATGGCCAGCAGCTGCTCTATCTGCACCATTCCGTCGTAAGCCACGGTTGGCTCGTCCACAGATATGTTCACAAACGGCAGCACGAGCGACAGCAGCATGAGCAGCAACAGCGTGGCGCGGTTGAACGCATGAAACGTGTCGCGGCTGAGCAGCAGTTTGTAAAATAGGTAGAAAGCCGCCAGGCATATCGCCACCTTTATCGAATATATGAAAAACATTCCCATGGCATTATCGTTTTTTATCCGTATTTTTATCCTCAAACCGGTCTCAGCGCACGGCCGAAACTTCCTTTATAGCCTCAAGCATGTCGTGGCGTTTCTGGCCGTTGGTTCCTATGACCAGCTTGCGCACCACTCCGTCCTTGTCTATCAGCACCGTCGTAGGCGTCTGCTGCACCATGAACATCTCCCAAAGTGTCCTGTCGCCGGCTACTTGCGTGAACCTGAAGTTCTGCCGTTCTACGATGTCTTTTATTTCTTCAAACGAATTATACGTAACGGCAAGGAAGTTTACATCAGGACATTCGTCTTTCCATTTGCTTATCTCAGGCATCTCCCTTATGCACGGCCCGCAGCCCGTATACCAGAAGTTGAGCACCAGCGCGCGGCCTTTGGTTGATGCGTTGTCCCACACACGGCCGTCTACATCCTTCACGCTGAACTGCCCTATCGTGTCGCCTTCGGCAATTCTGGTCTTCTTCGGCACGTTGTAAACCATCTTCATTGCCATAGATTCTCTTACCTGTGCCTGCTCAATCCAGTAGTCGGCGTTGGGCACATCTTCCTTTTTCACGGCATAGCTCTTAGATTCGTCACTTAGCTTGACGCCCTTTATCGCCATGATTTTGTTGCCGTCATGGTCCGACAGGATTATTACACCAACCTGTTTTCCGTCAACATCCGACGGCATTTCGTTAAAGAAGCAGCCGTCTATGAGAAGTTTCGGCAGTTTTCCGTCGGCAAAAGAGGTTGCAGAAATGCACAAGGCGAGCAACAATGTCAGCAGCAGTTTCTTCATTTTTTGTTCTCCTCAACTTTTTTTATGAGGTCTTTCAGCTCGTCGAGCGATATTTTCTCTTCGCTTACGAGTGTAGACACCACTCCAAGATACGACTTGCCGAAGAACTTGTTGACAACGTTATTAAGCGAACCTCGCTTGTAGCCTTCGCGCGATATCTTCGGGAAATAGGCATATGTGCGTGTCTTCAGGTTGCGGTGCGACAGGAAGCCTTTGTCTTCCAGTATATGCACAAGTGTTGAAAGCGTGTTTACATGCGGCTTCGGATCGTCATACAAAGCCTGCAGCTCGCGTATCTGCATCTCGCCCTTGTCCCAATAGTGGTTCATTATCTCTTCTTCTTTGTTTGTCAATGATTTCATAGCTATTTGTTTTTTGTTTACCGCAAAGTAACTAAATAGATTAGTTATATGCAAAAATATGCGTGTTAATAAAATTAAAACGGATATACTTTTAACTAAACAGCTTAGTTTATTAACAATGTAAACGGTCTATTTAACTAAGCAGAATAGTTTATACATGCGTTCCGCCCAATCCTTTTCTTTCAGCTGAATCATGCTGCATGCTCAATGCCGATGCGCAGCCTGTGGCATCATTTTAATGCGCACGCAAACAATATTATTATTTTTAAGGCGTTATAAAACTGTATGCAGTGGACAGACCGAATAAGACAGGTGAAGATAATACTCGTGCTGGCGGCCATAATTATTGCCGTTGCTTCTCTTATTGTGTCCAATAATCTTGTAAAGAAGCTTGCAGACGAAGAACACAACAAGATGGAAGTATGGGCTGAAGCCATGCGCTCGCTTAACAAGGCAGACGAAAACACTGATCTTAATCTTGTCCTTAAGGTCATCAACGAAAACAACACCATACCGGTAATTGTTACCGACTCGAAACGCAACGTGCAGATTTACCGCAACGTCAACCTTAAAGGCGTAAACTATGAGGACAGCCTGAAAAATGCCGGAAGCATAAGCGAAAAATTGCTTAATGAAGGAAAATTCATCAGGATTTATCTCGACGACAGCCTTAAGAATGATTATATCAACGTGTGCTACGACGATTCTGTCATTCTGAAACGCCTGTCTACGTATCCTTACATCCAGCTTGGAGTTGTCATGCTGTTTGTAGTTGTTGCGATATTCGCACTGCTTACATCCAAAAAGGCAGAGCAAAACAAAGTGTGGGTAGGTCTGTCCAAGGAAACAGCCCACCAGCTCGGCACGCCTATTTCGAGCCTTATGGCATGGACAGAGATATTAAAGGAGAATTATCCTGACGACGAGCTGATACCCGAAATGGATAAAGACGTCAAGAGACTCGAACTTATAGCCGAGCGTTTCTCAAAGATTGGTTCACTGCCGGAGCCTGTTCCTTCAAGCCTTATGGACGTCATGACTCATGTAATCGACTACATGGACCGGCGCACTTCGTCAAAGGTAACCTTCATAAAAGAGTTTCCCGAAAACGACATAACAGTAAGAATAAACAGTTCGCTCTTCGAGTGGGTAATCGAAAATCTGTGTAAAAACGCTGTAGATGCAATGGAAGGATGCGGCACAATAACGCTTCATGTCGAGGAAACGGCATCGAGAGTAATCATTGAAGTTACTGACACAGGCAAAGGTATAAAGAAAAAGAACATAAGAAATGTTTTCAAACCCGGCTTTACAACAAAAAAACGCGGCTGGGGCCTGGGACTATCGTTGGCAAAACGAATCGTTGAAGAATATCATAAAGGCCGTATATTCGTTAAAAACTCAGAAATAGGCAAAGGCACAACATTCAGAATTGAACTGACAAAGCGTGCATGAGAGCGTTTTTAGAGCAATATCGGTAAGAAACAATAGTTCAGGTCCATATATCACGTTTCGATGCACAATTAGCCGGCGAAAATAAAAGTCTATTCTCATTATGTTCAAGTTTGCCTTTCATCAGACAACTTCTGTCCGTTCAGGCATTCATTCAGCAGATGGTAAATATCATCTCCATTCATTCTAAGATTAGCCGGCGAAAATAAAAGTCTTTTCACATTATGTTCAAGATTGCCTTTCATCAGACATCTTCTGTCCGTTCAGGCGTTCATTCAGCAGATGGCAAATATCATCTCACTTCATTATAAGATTAGCCGGCGAAAATAAAAGTCTTTGCACATTATGTTCAAGATTGTCTTTCATCAGACAACTTCTGTCCGTTCAGTCGTTCATTCTACGGGTGGCAAATATCATTTCCCTTCATTATAAGATTAGAGACATAAATAGTTTCCATAGCTCCTGTTACATAGAAATTAAAATGCCATCAACTTTTTGACTATACCTGAAGTGCTTCTAGATTTCATTTTCTTCAAAAGACATGGGTCCTTGTAGTCAATGGCTATTTGCATGGTACTATTTATTTTAATTAGTCTAAAACATTTTACATCTGCAAAATATATTGTATTTTATGCTGCCGTAAATTGCACGTATTGCTCCACCCTGTCATCATAGATAATTAAATATGGTATGCGTTTTTTGGTTTTATAAAGAGTGGTGACACCCAAGAACGATCCAACTCCTCCCAAAAATATCACACTAAGCCAGCACACTATAAATTTAATCACAAACCTGCAAGATTCATCCTCGTCAATTATCATATATACTCCACCTACAACAAAAAGCATGCAACATAGAAACAACAACAGATTTTTCCTGCAACTTTGGTATATTTTAATTTCAGTTTCCATAATTTATCTGATATTTCATTCGAAATAACGGACTCCATTACTTATCATTCTCATCCGTCCCATAAGTCTTATTAGCCTTATTAGTCTCATAAGTCCCCTACTCAGTGGGAACCAAACAAAAAAAGAGTCCCTGACATCATAACTGACGTCAGGGACTCAACTCTGAAAAAAAAGGCGGCCTCCTACTCTCCCGCATTGCATTGCAGTACCATCGGCGCAGGCGGGCTTAACTT
>OLIR01000029.1_pt1 | contig 135013 bp, 138 predicted proteins | sample 1609741 | NCBI WGS metagenome assembly OLIR01 (sample SAMEA4350169, study PRJEB24818) | metagenome | biome: human; feature: gut; material: faeces | place: Denmark | collected 2013-09
CGGAAAGTCACGGACGGTAACAGGGGCAAGAAATCCTTTGGATTCTATATTCGGATCATTGACATAATCTGCGGAAGCGATTTCATCCAAATGAATGAATAACGTTTCTGCATTACTTTCTACTTTTACTATTGTAAAACGAGATAATATATTGGATGGCAGCATGAAGCTTACCAAAGACTCTAACATTGAATTTTCCATGATGCAAAGATAAGATTTTTTCTTTCTTTCCCCACTATTTATCGGGTGAGCCGTTAAAGCTACATATAATATACGCGAGTTCTGGATAAGAAAAAATTTAAAAAGTTCAAGTTGTAGTGTATTCTCCCTATGTACAGGTAATGGCTGCAGCTTATCCTCAAAAAACAATATGCTGCAAGCGCCGAGCATAGATTCATTATGAAATTGTGCACAGACCTATGTCCTGAATGAACCAAATTGGCCTTTTCCTTGAATAAGTCGTTGATACACTCGAAGGCATATTCTTAGCATAATCTTGTTCCACATAGGAATAAACCTATTATTCATAATACATTACTAATAATCACAAACAAAAAAAGATGCGAACCACAAATGTGATTCGCATCTTTGCAAGTGGCGGAGAGAGAGGCACTAATAACTTGTATATCATAGAATATCATACAATGCCAAAATCCTTGTCGCTTAAATGAATTTTCTTGTTCGCCCAAAATGGTGATATTCTACAATACCACACAATCCCATGAAAATGCCCAAAAATCGTGTACAAAATCGTGTACGCGGCAAAGCCGGGCAATTCGTGTACATTACAGACCGTCAAACCTTGACATTGCCTTTGCTTTCAATTCATCTACTATCTTGACGTAAGGTTTCATTGCCGAAAAGTCATTGTGACCCGTCCATTTCATAATGACCTCACTTGGAATGCCAAGTTGCAAGGCGGTAACGACAAATGTACGCCGTCCGCAATGCGTGGTCAATAATGCCCATTTCGGAAAGACTTGTTCGTGCCTTATGCCGCCTTGAAAATAGACAATCCGTGTCGGTTCATCAATGCCGCATACTTGCCCAAGAATCTTCAAATGGGCATTCATCTTCACATTCGATATTACAGGCAACGCCAAATCTTGCGGAAACTTCATGTCCTTGTATTTGTCAATAATCGCTTGTGAATGCTTGTTCAGTTCAATGCGCAATCCGTCCACCGTCTTTTTTGTGACAACCTCAATAAATCCATCCTTGATGTCTGACCTTTTTAATTTCGCCACATCCGAATATCGCAACCCCGTGAAGCAACAAAACAAGAAAATATCACGCACCCTTTCAAGGGCGGCTTGCGTTGGCAAGAACACATGGTTTTCCAAGGTTTTTATTTCGTCTTGGGTCAAATATATTATTTCCTTTGAATTGCCGTCCGTGCCTTTCAATTTGGGCTTGAATGTGTCTTGAACATCCCCATTGTAAAACCCTTTTTTGTGCGCCCACCGCAAGAACCAACGTACAAAAGCAAGATTCTTGGCGATGGTGGTGTTTCGCAATTCTTTCTTTTCCAAATATGCAAGATAGGCTTGCATCTTTGATTCATTGATTCCGGGAAATGACAAGTGCGGGTCAAAGTCATAAAGATGATGCTTGATTGCCGCAAACTTTTCAAATGTCGATGGCGTCCATTGATTTTGTTTACCCATCATGTCGGTAAACAGGTCGAACACATGAAATAAATCCATGTTCGGGTCTGCAAGGCTTTCATTGGTCTTGGTTTTTCGCCCGACCATATCATTGAACAAGTCTTTGATTTCGCCCAATGTCGGAACACGCTTTTCAAGCAATTCATATCGGGCGAACACTTCATTCATTATTGCTTTCCATTCATCAATGGTGCGGTTGATGTCAGCCGCACCGGGGGCGGATTTCAAGGCGCATTGATTATTCGCATCCCAATCTTTCAAATCAATGTTATGCCCGGTCGGAAAATCAAGTGGTCTTTGCCCACGTAATGTCACCCGCATACGAATGGCAAGATTATGCGTTTCGCCCGGCTTGCGTTTGTGTAGTAAAAACTTTATTCCTTTTTGGATGTGCATTATTTTTCCGATTTAAGCATTTTACCACGTCCGAGCAACAACCATTCGGCGGAAACGCCAAAGTCCGTGCAAATAGCCGAAAGCGCATCCAAATCAATCATTTTATAATTAGTTTCATCCAAAGGCTTGTCAAGACTGTTTTTTATACATGAATACTTTGTGCGGTTCAATTGGTGGTCGTCACAAAAGCCTTTCAACCCGGTTATCTTACCCAAGGAGATAGCCAAGTCCAACGCTTCAAAGAAACGGCGTTGTATTGCAATTGCTTGTGGGTTGATGCTTTTTTTCATTCTTGATTGATTTTGGTAAATGAAAGACTATCGACAACCAATGTTCCAAGGTCAATATATGGTTTGTTGTCTATACTTATGATATTGGGATAATCAACAATATATTTACCGCTTGGCAAGGAAAATCCCGTTTCAGACGAATTGTTTGCGAAATCACGGAATATCCCCTTGATGTAATACAAAGAACCATCCACAAGCATTGCGACCTTTTCTTTATCCATGATGGCAAACACTTGAAAGGTCGTCTTATAATCATTCGACAATTTGCATTTTGAAGTATTTTCACCAAAACCAAATTTTACGACATATTGCCCATTAGGATAAGGCAAACACATTTCATATTGCATTGGCACATCTTCGATATATGGCAATGCACGACCCTTGTAAAGTTGGATTTTACTTTTTAATGTGTCGGCAAAAATAGACCTTGTAACATCATTATTGTTTGCCATTGGTTGAGATTTCAAGCAAGAATCCAACATTTCACGCAAAGCATATTTGGGTGGCGGTGTTTGTGCCGCCTTTTTTTGTGTCCTATTGCCACATCCCAAAAGAACAAAGCACAACAAAACGCATATAATTACATTTTTGATTGTTCCCATTGTTTCATCTTTTTGCCATATTCAACAATCATTGTATCGAATTGGTCTTTGCTTACGGTTGCATATTCTTCACCTTGCAGGCTTGCCAATTCAAGCGCATCAAAGATTTCTTGCGGCATAACCGAATAATAAGACGGGTTGCCATAATAGTTATTAACCTTGATTCTTATCGTTTCCATATCATTGCCCTTTCGTTAAGTTCCCTATTATTTCCAGCAGCTTGTCAATGTGTTCTTGCGCCTTTGCCAAGGATTGTTCCTTGCTTGCAAGGATTTCCAATAATTTATCGGTGTCGGTTTTGTGAACCGTCACATTGTTGCCATTGATGTTGTCGCCATTGACGTTTTGTTGTTCACCCCCGGCGTAATTTTGCGGCTTCAATACCAAGTCACGCAAAATTGCGTGCTTTGATTTTGGAATTTTCGTGCCCGATTCCCAATTTTGAATGGTTCGAGGGTGTACGCCGACCATTTCCGCAAGGGTTTCTTGCGATACACCCAATTTTTCACGAATTTCTTTTATATTCAAATCATTCATAATCAACAACTTACAAAATAACTTCAAAATTAACACGCAATTTTGTGTGAAAAAGTTTGGTAATACACACAATATGCCGTATCTTTGCAAACGTAAAGTTCCACAATGCAAAGGTAAAGCATTAAGGAGCGTTTGCAAATAGCAAAATTACGTCATTTTTCGCGGAATGCCAAAAGCAAACCCGAAAAGTTGCGGTTTTGAAACACATTTAATTTCAAACATATATGAGTAAAGAACAATTTTCATTCAACAAAGGATGGTCGCAAGTCAAGAACGGCGACATTTCCGAATGCCGGGCAAAATTGATGGCGGCTTTGAATATCAATACCCGAATGGCATTCTTAAACAGATTGAAAGGTGAGGTCGAACCCAAAGTTTCGGAAGCAAGAGCAATCGAAGCCGTGTTTGCCGAATATGGGATTAAGGATGTTTGGGGAATGTAGTATGGAAGCAAAAAGCCTGACCAAGCGTGAAGCCGAAATTGCGGAGTTATTCGCATGGGGCGCAAGCAAGAAAGACATTGCGGAACGCCTTTTCATTTCGGAACGGACGGTGGAAAATCATGCCCGGAACATATACGAGAAAACCGGGTGTTCCAAAGTCAATGAGTTATCCGCATGGTGGTTTTGCACGAAATTCCACATTTCCTTTGACTTGTCACCCTTGAAACGCAAGGTTATCGCAACAACGCTTGTCGCCTTATTGATGCCGCAAATCTTCAATTTCGACAATGTGGCAATCAGAGTGCGCACAAGGAACACTTGCCGGACGGTTCGGGTGATAAGGTCAAGAAGAAAGTTTGAAGATGACTTTGCAACGGTCGAATTTTAACAACTAAAAATTTCGCAACAATGAAAGAGGAAACAAAAAAACAAGTCAGAATCGCCATTGTCGGGTTGTTCGGTGTCCTTGCGTTGATATGCGCAACATCCGAACCGATAAACCAAGACACATGGTTTAAGGACTTCTTTATCAGCAAGTCGATTGCCGCCCTTTTCGGGTATATCGCATACAGGCTTGCGAAGTATTGGGAATCAAAAGGGCTATTGCCTGAAATGGATGATGATGTATGATAAAAATTGACCCAAATACAAGGATTATCGACTTGACGGTTGGTGAACTAATGGAGTTGATAGAAGCCGCCCAAACGGAGAAAACAACGCCACAAGCCCCGACCGCACCCGAAAAACGGTTTGTCTATGGCATAGCCGGGATTGCCCAAGTGTTCAATTGCAGTATGACAACGGCAAACAGAATCAAGGCAAGCGGACGGATAGACCGGGCAATCATGCAGAACGGGCGCATTATAGTTGTCGATGCCGACCTTGCTTTGGAACTATACAATAACAATAAATAATACGCAACAATGAAACAGGTAACATTAAAATCCCTAACCCTTTGCAATTTCAAGGGTGAAAAGGAACGGACAACGAATTTCAACCCGGACGTAACCACCATTTCGGGCGGCAACGGGCTGGGCAAGTCAAGGCATTTCGATGCTTTCATTTGGTTGCTTTTCGGCAAAGATTCCAAAGACCGAAAAGACTACGAAATCAAGACCCGTGTTGATGGCAAGGAATTGCACAATGTAGAATGCAGCGTGTCGGGTGTCATTGATGTGGACGGTGAGGAAATCAACTTGAAACGTGCCTATATCGAAGATTGGGTAAAACCACGTGGGCAAGTCGAAAGAGTGTTCAAGGGCAATCACACCGAATGTTGGTGGAATGATACCCCGGTCAATGTCGGTGAATACACCAAGAGGATTGAAGCAATCATTGATTCATCCGTGTTCAAGATGATAACCAATCCGGCATTCTTTGTCAATATGCCGTGGAAGCTGCAAAGGGAACAACTTTTTCAGCTTGCCGGAACAATCACAGATGCCGAAATCGCTTCAAAGAAGCCCGAATTTGCCCTTTTGCTTGACAAGATAAGCGGCAAATCACTTTCGGACTTCAAAGCCGAAATTTCGGCAAAAAAGAAGCGTTTGAAAGACGAATTGGCGCAAATCCAACCAAGGATTGACCAAACCCATAAGATGATGCCCGAAAATGAGGATTTCAACGCCATTGAAGTTCAAATCCAAGTCATTGATGATGAAATCAAGGACATAGACAAGGCGATTAGTGATGCCACCGCCGCAATCCGCAAGGCGTATGAAGCGGAGCAAAAGAAGCAAAAGGACGTGAACGCCTTGAAATCCGAATGCCAACAACTACTTTTCAGGGCAAAGGAAGAAGCGCAAAATGCCGCATTTGAAGCCAATGCCGCCCGCCGTGAATTGGAAAGCAATATCAAGGCAAAGGAACGTGAATTGGCAGCGACCAACCGTGAATTGTCGGCAAGCCGAAAAGAGCAAGAACGGCTTGAAGAAGATGTCAAAAAGTTGAAGTCGGAACAAGACACTTTGCGCAATCAATGGTTTGAAGAAAACGGCAAGGTCTATCATGGTGAAACGACTTGTCCGCATTGCAAGCAGGAATTACCCGCCGCCATGATTGAGCAAGCAAGGGATGTTTTCACGAAAGCCCAAGCCGACAAATGCAATGATATAACCTCAAAGGGCAAGCGAATTGGCGAAAGAATCAAGGAACTTGAAAAGGACATTGACGATGTGAAAAAGGACATTGAGAATGCCAATGCCAATGTCACGTCTATCAATGGCGAAATAAGCAAGATGAAAGCCGATTTCGTTGCTTTGCCGCTTGTTGATGCCGCCGCCGTTGTGCCTGAATCAATCCCGGAATGGGTCGAAAAGCAAGCAAAAATCAAAGAGATTGAAGCGACCATAAGCACCGAAAAGGCAAGTTCCACCGACACGAGCAAGGCACAGGAAAGGAAGTCGGAGTTGAACAAGACCCGTGACGACCTCAATAAAAGGCTTGCCAACCGTGATGCAATCAAGCGTTATGAAGATGAAATCGCAAGCCTTGAAAAGAAAGGCAAAGACCTTGCCCAACAAATCGCCGATGTCGAAAAACAGGAATACACGGTTGAGCAATTCACAAAGACCAAGATTGATGAATGCGAAAGCCGGATAAACGGGATGTTCAAATATGTGTCTTTCCGCTTGTTTGACTTCACCATTGACAACAACCCCGTTGAAACGTGCATTCCTTTGGTCAATGGCGTTCCATACCCAAGTGCGAACACGGCAGGACAAATGAATGCCGGGCTTGACATAATCAACACATTATGCCGCTTTTATGGCGTGTGCGCACCGATATTCATTGATAACCGTGAATCGGTCAATGACATTATCGAAACTGAAAGTCAGATTATCAACCTTGTTGTAAACAAGGACAATTTTTTAACAATTAAATAACAACGCAACAATGGAAAAGAAAATTGAAAAAAGCGAATTTCTTTCAAAGGTGGAAGCATTCGCACATGAAATGACAACAATGACAGAAAAGAAAGAGGGTGTCAAACGTGGTCTTGTTATCCTTGCCGCCGAATCGGTGGAAAGTGAAAATGGCACAAAGCAAATCATTTCCGTGCTTGGCAATGGTGGAAAGGTGGTGGAAGCGATTGCCGGATTTGCTTCACAGGAACACGGCAAGTCATTTCTAATGGCTGGCATGAAAGAAGCCGCCCTAAATAGCCTTATTGAAAAAGTATTGGGGGGCAATCGTAATCATTAACAAGTAAAAGATTGAATCATGAACGAAATTCAGAAAACAGAAAAGCAGGGGCAAGTATTGACGGTTGCCGCCCCCGTACAAGTCGGGTTCAACTTCTTTGACCCGGTGCAATTCGACACCATGCAGCGTGTTTGCAAGTTGTTCGCAAGTTCGGAACTTGTGCCGGATATGTACAAAGTGACGGATAAAAACCCAATCGAAAAGGCGATGGCAAATTGCATGATTGCCATTGAGATTGCCCAACGTATCGGCGCAAGCCCATTGATGGTCATGCAAAACATGGTGCCGATTTATGGCAAGCCGTCTTGGTCGTCAAAATTCCTTGTCGCCACCGTGAATACTTGCGGACGCTTCAAGCCCTTGAAGTACCGCTTCACCGAAAAAGGTATGCTTGGCATGGTGGATTATGTCGAGTACACGAAAGTATGGGTGAACGGTCAGAATGGACGGGGCTATTACAAGAATGAAGCCGCGACCAAGCAATTTGACGGACGCAAGATGATGGATATTGAGTGTGTCGCATACACGAGCGCAAAGGGTTCGGATGAAGTTTTGGAAAGTTCGCCCGTATCAATCCGCCTTGCAATCCAAGAGGGTTGGTTCACCAAGAACGGTTCAAAATGGCAGACCATGACCAAACAGATGCTTATGTATCGTGCGGCTTCATTCTGGACAAGTGCTTATGCCCCTGAATTGTCAATGGGGATGCGTACCGTTGAGGAATACCAAGACATAATGGATGTGGATTATCAAGAAGTCGGGGCGGAAGTTGAAGCCGAAAAGCACGACAACGCCAACAAAGTGCAAATCGGTGTGGATTTGGCGCAAGGTAACGACAAGACCACGGCGACAATGATTGACCCGGAAACGGGCGAAATCAAAGCGGTGCATGATGCCAATGCCGAAACGCCAAAAGAGGAAGCGGCACAAGCACCGACACCACAACCCCAACCCGGTTTCTAACAATCAAAATCCGAAAGGCTATGGAATTGAAAATTTTGGGTTCAAGTTCAAAGGGCAATTGTTACTTGCTTGACAATGGCGATGATTGCTTGATGATAGAATGCGGCATTCCGTTCAAGGACGTGCAAAAGGCGGTCAATTTCGGCATTTCCCGCATTGCTGGTGTAATCATATCGCACGAGCATGGCGACCACGCCAAACACGCCGGAAAGTGCCTTGAAGCGCAAATTCCGTGCTATATGTCACAAGGTACGAAAGACGCATTGCATTTGCCGCAAACCCGGCTTGTCCGGGTGATGGATGAATTGAAAATGTACAAAATCGGCAATTTCAAGGTTCAGCCATTCGCAACCCAACATGATGCCAAAGAGCCTTTCGGATTCTTGATTTACCACAATGAATGCGGCTTGGTCTTGTTCGCGACTGATACATATTACTTGCATTACACCTTTCAGGGATTGAACAACATCTTGATTGAATGCAATTACCGTCAAGACATATTGGATGCCAATGTTGAAGCGGGCAAATTGCCGATGGCATTACGGGAAAGGACTATGAAAAGCCATTGCAGCTTTGACACTTGCCGGGAAACATTGCTTGCAAACGACTTGTCAGGCGTGAACAACATTGTCTTGATACACCTTTCGGATGGCAATGCGAATGCAAAGGAGTTCAAGCAAGGAATTGAAGAAGCAACGGGCAAGACCATCCACATTGCGGAAAGTGGAATGACAATTTCAAATTTCAATAAATCACCATTTTAATTTTCAGAGTATGAAGAAGTTTCTTTTAAGACAAAAAGGCATTGAAAAAGCCATTGGAAAGTTTGATTCAAAGGTTGAAGCCGTTGATGTGATGGACGGTTACATTGAGGACAACAACGAAGATTTGGATTCGGACGATGAGGGGTATTTGACCCCGTTTGATTTCACCCTTGATGAAATCGAGGATAAGGAAATCAACGAGCTTGTGACCAACTATGAGGAAGCCCGGAAGTATCTTGGCGGCAAGCCGAATGCGGATTTTAACGTAACAAAGAAGCTGCAATCGAACAATTGCTTGGATTTGTCCGGCGTTGCCCACTTGGTTGATGAAATGAACCCGCGACACCTCAAAGCACTTGCCGCATTGAACAAGTTGTTCACCATTGCGGAAGCATGGAACAAGGCGGATGATTTCGTGCCGGATTTCAGCAACACCAACCAATACAAGTATTACCCTTGGTTTGTATATGACCGGGATGCTGCGGGGTTCGTGTTTGCGAATACGAATAATATCGGCTACGATTACGCATGCGTCTATCGGTTCTCGGCTTTGCTTCAAGACCGTAAATCGCGCCCGCCAATTCGGTGAAATGTTCGCCGACTTGTACAACGAAGTGTTCCTTTTCAAATGATAGGTGTTTCATAGTAAAACGGATAAGATATGGATAAAGAACTTGGGCAAGAATACAAGAACCCGATTCAACGTGAAGCATTCTTGAAAGACAATTGCGATGGTTGCGAACAAAAGGGCTACATGAAGCCATACAGCCCGGAAGAATTGCAAGGGCATAAAGAAAAACTTGCCAACGTGTCGATTGAGATTGAAGAACTTGAAAACGAGAAGAAAGAAGCGATGGAGATTTTCAAGGGCAAGTTGAAGCCCTTGCAGGAACAGCGCAAACAGATGGTTTCCAATATCAAGGCAAAGGCGGAATATGTGACCGAAATATGTTACAGGTTCACCGACCAAGAAACAAAGGAAACCGGGTACTACAACAAGGACGGCAAATTGGTTGAGAGCCGCCCAGCGACCGCCGATGAACTGCAACCGACCATCTTTGGCGTGGTTCGCAACCTCAATCAACCAACAGGAACGGACAATTAACATCTAAATTTTTGAATTATGGACAACGAAAAATTGCAAATCAACCTTGCGCCCGGAATGAGCAAAGCGGAACTTGTCATTCGTGAGGGTGCAGCAGCGAAAGAACTTGAACCCAAAGCACCCGTTAAAACTAACTTGAAAGGTGTTATCGGGGCGGTCGTTGAATACCTCAAAAAGAGAATTAACACCGGGCAATTTGAACAAAAAGATTGCCTTGTGCTTGTAAACCGTGAATCAATCGAAATCACCTTGATAACGAATGAAGCGGATGAATACAGGCGTGGTGAAATAACGGGCAAATTGAGTTACAACCCCAAGTTCATTGAATTTGGCATTAACGGCGGCAAAGTCTGGACACCCACGGAACTTGGCTTGTTTATCAAGATGAACCGGGCATTCTTTGCCGACCGCAACGAAAACATGAAGCTGGTTTCAAGCCTGATGAACTTCACCGCCGATGTGAATAACAAGATTGAAAGGGCGGTCAAGGAAAACGGCAACCGCACGGACAATTTCGCCCAAGTGGTCAATTCCAACTTGCCGGAATCATTCACCATCCAAATGCCCATCTTCAAGGGTATGCAGCCCGAAACAATAGAGGTGGAAACATTCGCACAGGTGAACGGGCGTGAAGTCGCCTTTGTGTTGTTGTCGCCGGGCGCACAAGTAACGCTTGAAGATTTGCGTGACAAGGTTATTGATGAACAATTGGAGCAAATAAGGGAGATTGCGCCGGAAATCGCAATCATTGAAGTTTAACAAAATGCCCCCGGCTTGCTTGTCGGGTCGGGGGCTTTAATATCGCAACAATGAATGATTTGAAAATAACATTGGAATCCCTTGTGGCAAGGTATAACACAACGGCATTCATGGAGAATGACCCGGTGGCATTTCCACGTTGTTTCTTGGGTAAATCCAAACAAGATATTGAAATTGCCGCTTTTCTTGCTTCGACAATTGCTTGGGGCAATAGAAAACAGATAATGAACGGTTGCCGAAAGATGTTGTTTGACATTATGGATGGCAAGCCTTATAATTTTGTGATGCACGGAAGTTGGCAACACATAGACCCGAAATGCAACATTCACCGCACATTTTTTGGTCGTGATTTGGCGTATATGTGTCGGGGCTTGCAATTTGTGTATCTGACAAGCAACACTTTGGCAATCGCTTTCGGACAAGGTGACTTAACCGTTTGGGATGGTTTTTCAAGATTGCGTGAATTGTTCGCACAAGCGAATGGCGGTGAATACTCAAAGCATATATCTGACCCGACACCCAACAGGCACAAGGGCGGTTCACCTTGCAAAAGACTGAATCTTATGTTGCGTTGGTTGTGCCGTCAAGATGGAATTGTTGATTTGGGCGTTTGGCATAACTTGAAGCCAAGTCAATTGATGATGCCCCTTGATGTTCATGTCGCCCGTGTGGGGCGTGAATTGGGCTTGATTACACGCCAAGGCAACGACCGTAAGACCGTTGAGGAACTGACCCGGAATTTGGCGGCTTTCGACCCCCAAGACCCGTGTAAATATGACTTTGCGTTGTTCGGTATCGGTGAATCACAAAAACACGTCAAGCGATGAAAGAAGTGTATTATTTCCAACATGATTACAATGCCCGGAATGACCCAAAATTGCAAGACGTGTTGATTGAACACGGTGCGGCGGGTATCGGTGTATTTTGGTGCATTGTCGAGCAACTATATGAACAAGACGGGTTCTTGCCCTTGAAGTCGTGCAAAAGCATTGCATTTGCATTGCACGTGGAAAGCAAGGTTGTTGAAAGTGTAGTGCAAGACTTCGATTTGTTCCAAAATGATGGCGAAAAGTTTTGGTCAAAGTCAGTAAATGCACGTCTTGAAAAGCGCAAAACCATTTCGGAATCAAGAAAACTTGCCGCCATAAAGCGTTGGCAATCAATGCAAAATCAGCAAACGCAATGCAAAACGGATGCAAATGCAATGCAAGATATATCCAAAGAAAAGAAAAGTAAAGAAAAGGAAAGTAAAGAATCTAATAATATAGAGAGGGAAAAAGCAAAAACCGTCAAACGGTTTTGCCCCCCTACTATTGAAGAAGTACAATCCTACATTCAAGAAAAGGGATATTCGGTTGATGCGGAAGCATTCATTGCGTTCTATCAAAGCAAAGATTGGATGATTGGCAAAAATAAGATGAAAGATTGGCGGATGGCGGTTGTCACATGGTCAAAGCGTGACAATATGCGCCCGGCAAGAAAAGCAAGTGTAACCAAAAAGTGCAATGACGAATGGACGTAAAAGAAACCATAACAGACAAGGACGGCAAGCAAAAGACCGTGAAAGTGCAGATGCCAAGTGTCGGTCGCATTTTGGAAGCCGTGAAGCAACGTGGGTTGTTTGTCGGCATTACCCGTTACCAATACTTGCAATATGATGTCGAAGAAGCATTGAAGATTGTTGAAGCAATCGGCAAAAGCCGGAATCCAAAGTTCGTGATTGACGATGAAAACCGCTTCACTTACGAAAACTTCATCAAATGGTGTCATTGCGACACGTCAATGCAATGTCTTGACCCTGACACAAGGCAAGTTGTTCCGGGGCATTTGAAACGCGGTATCTACATTGCCGGAAACACGGGTTCGGGCAAGTCATGGTGTCTTGAAATCATGCTTGCATATAGTGCCGCATGGGGTTTCCGGGTGTCAATGGAGAAAGACAACAACACGACACGCCCTTTGTGGTGGGTGACGTTCCGGGCTGATGAGATATGCGACAAGTTCATTGAGGATGGGAACATTCAAAGGTACAAATCGCAAGGCATTCTTGGCATTCAGGATTTAGGCAGCGAGCCGCAAGAATCAATGTACATGGGCAACCGTCTTGACGTGTTGCGGAACGTGCTTGAATACCGGGGCGACAAGACCGACGAATTAACCCTTATCACCTCAAATCTTAAAATCAACGGTGAAGCACTTTCAAACAGGTATGGCGACCGTGTGGCAAGCCGACTTCGTGAAATGTGCAATTATTTTGAAATCAAAGGAAAAGACAGACGTAAAATTTAACAGCTATGATTACGAAAGAAACAGCAAGGCAAATTTACAATTGCCACCAACAGATTGAAGAAATCGGAAAAATCAAGTCCGATATGTGCGAGGAAGTCGAAAAAGCGCGTGAACGTGCGGCGAAAGACCCGCGCCCCATTGCTGAAAATGAAACAAGTTTCGGCAAATATGGAAAGGGAATGCAATTGGGTGTTCCTGACGGTATATGTTCATCAATGCGCATTTTCAACATTTCGCCCGAAATTGCCATTCAGGTGATGGATGAACAAGTTGAAGTCTTGAAAAAGCGACTTCAAGAACTTAAAGCGATTGCAAAAATAGAACTTGAAGCAGATGGCAAATGAAGAATTGAAACAGGCATTGGGTGATGATTTATGTGATTATTGCCCGTGGAAAAGCGGCGAAATCGACCACCGTTGCGATAGTCTTTGCGAGGGCTTATATTGTGATGATGCGTTGGACGCTTTCTTGGATGAAAACCAAGGTTTCTTTGATGATGATGCGGAATAATTAACTAATAACTTTATAAAAATGGACGGTATTATCATTCAACAAGATGCGGTCTATAAGACCGAAAAAGGAACACCCGTGACCGATTCTTTGAAGGTGTCACAAGTGTTTGACAAGCAACACAAGAATGTGTTGAAAGCCATTAGGAATTTGGCGGCTCAAAATTTAGCCGCGAAAAATTGGTTCTTTGAAACAACGTATGTTGATATGCGGGGGCAAACACAACCGATGTTCATAATGACCCGTGACGGCTTTTCCTTGCTTGCAATGGGTTTGACAGGTGCAAAAGCAATGCAATTCAAGGTTGCATTCATTGAGCAATTCAACGCGATGGAAAAGGTTGTCAGGCAAGCAATGCAACCGACCACCACCCCGGCGATACCTCAATCATTCGCGGAAGCATTACGCCTTGCAGCGGCACAGGCGGAACAAATCGAGCGGCAGCAAAAGCAGATTGAAGCTGATGCACCCCGTGTCTTATTCTCACAAGCGGTTGAAACCGCGAAACAATCCGTGCTTATCGGCGAACTTGCCAAGATAATATGCCAAAACGGGGTTCAGACGGGCGAAAAGCGGCTTTTTCAATGGATGCGCGATAACGGCTATTTGTGCCAACACGGTGAAAGATACAATCAACCGACCCAAAAGGCAATGGAAATGGGCTTGTTTGAAATCAAGAAAACGACCATTCAGAAGCCTAACGGCGACACCCTTATTTCCAACACGACCAAAGTAACGGGCAAGGGTCAAGTGTATTTCGTGAATAAGTTTTTGCATAACAACCAAAAGAACTTGCAGCCATGAGGATATACATATCAGGAAAGATAAGTGGCTTGCCATATAAGGAAGCCGAACAAAGGTTTGAAGATGCGGAAGCCTTATTGACGGAACTTGGCTTTGAAGTGATTAACCCCTTGAAGAATGGTCTTGCAGCCCATGAAGAATGGATAAAACACTTGTGCAAGGACATTGAAATGTTGCATTTGTGTGATGCAATCTACATGATGGATAATTGGACTACTTCAACCGGGGCTTCAATAGAATTTGATTTCGCCAACCGCACGGGCAAGGACGTATTGTTTGAATCAAACATAATCATTCTAAATGATGAATACAAAGCAGTCATGCGCATTCAAAACGCAATCCACGAAGTGACCGGGTTACGCTTCAATCAGTATATCACCAAGTCGCGCAAGCGTGAGGGGGTATTTGCCCGAATGATATTCGTATATCATTGTCGCAAGCGCAAAATGAAGTTGATACAGATTGCGAAATACGTTCACCGTGACCATTCTTCGATGCTTCACTTGTTGAAGAAATACGAAGATGATTTCAAGTATAACCCACAATTCCGTGAATTGGCAACAAGAGTAAACAATATATTGAATAGAACTAATGAAAGCGCATAAATTCGATTACCGTTGGACTTTGAAAGATGCCCGTTTTACCAAGGATAAAGGGGTGGTCTTTTCATGTTTCGCTTGTGGGGGGGGCAGTTCGATGGGTTACAAACTTGCCGGGTTTGATGTAATCGGGTGTAATGAAATAGACCACCGTATGATGTACGCATATTGTCAGAATCACAACCCCAAGTTTCCTTTCCTTGAACCGATACAGACATTCAAGGATAGACAGGACTTGCCGCCCGAATTGTACAACCTTGACGTGCTGGACGGGTCGCCGCCTTGTTCCACGTTTTCGGTCGCCGGAAGCCGTGAAGAAGCATGGGGCAAGATGAAGCACTTTCGAGAGGGTCAGGCGGCGCAAGTGCTTGACACCTTATTTTTCGACTTCATAGACCTTGCAAAGAAGCTGCAACCAAAGGTCGTTGTTGCCGAAAATGTCAAGGGGTTGTTGCTTGGTGAAGCCAAGGAGTATGTAAGGCGGATATATGAGGGCTTCGAGGATGCCGGGTATTATTGCCAACATTGGTTGCTTGACGCTCAAAAGATGGGTGTTCCGCAAAGGCGTGAACGTGTGTTCTTTGTCTGTTTGCGGAAAGACCTTGCCGCCCCGTTCTTGGTGATGCAAGACCTTTTCAACGAAGTGCCGAAATTAGACCTTGATTTCAACGAGCCGCCAATAATGTTTGGTGAAGTCGCCGACTATTCAGGGCGCGAAATCAATTCAAGGGTGATGCGCCTTTTGTGGGATAACCGCAAGGATGGTGACAGCAACCAAGGTGATGCGAATGAAAGGTTGTTCGGCAAAGGGTCGAACTTCAATCAGGCTTATGTGTACCCGGACAAGATATGCCCGACACTTGCAAGCAAGGAATCATGCTTGATTCACTTTGTGCAACCCAAGTTCCTTGCCAAAAGTGAAGTGTGTTGCATTTCATCCTTTCCGCAAGACTACAATTTCGGCGGTCAGTCACCCCATTATGTGTGCGGAATGTCCGTGCCACCCGTGATGATGGCACAAGTCGCAAGCCGCATTTGGGAACAATGGTTATCGAAGATTTAGCAAATAATGTTTCACTATAAAACAAAAGCAGAAAATGAAACTTCTATTTTTTGACCTTGAAACGACCGGGGTAAATCCCGGCAAGAACGGAATCCATCAAATATCGGGTGAAATCGTGATTGATGGGGTTTCCAAAGAACAATTTGATTTTCACGTTCAGCCCAACCCCAAGGCGATAATCGAAGAAGAAGCCTTGAAAGTCGCCGGGGTGACACGTGAACAAGTGTTGGCATACCCGCCAATGCGACAGGTGTATTCGGAATTTGTCGCGATGCTTGGCAAGTACGTTGATAAGTACAATAAGAAAGACAAGTTCTTTTTGGTCGGCTACAACAACGCGGCTTTCGACAATCAATTTTTGCGTGGATTCTTCTTGCAGAACGGCGACCAATACTTTGGTTCTTGGTTTTGGTCGAACACAATTGATGTGATGGTGCTTGCATCCGCATACCTTGCGACCCGCCGCCCTGACATGGAGAATTTCAAGTTATCCACGGTCGCCAAAACGCTTGGCGTTGATGTCGAAAGTGAATCATTGCACAATGCCTTATATGACATAAACTTGACAAAGGCGGTGTTTGACATTGTAACTAACAAGCAATGAAAAATATAGAACTATTCAACGACCATTTCCAAAACTTCAAAGTTTATGGAATCCCCAAGGCGCAACTAATCATTGCCGACCCGCCATATAACTTGGGCGTGAATGCTTATGCAAGCAATCCGGCATGGTATGTTGATGGGGATAACAAAAACGGAGAATCGGAAAAGGCGGGAAAAGAGTTTTTCGACACGGATAAGGATTTTCGCCCGGCTGAATTTATGCACTTTTGTTCGCAAATGCTTATAAAAGAGCCTAAACAGCCGGGGAAAGCCCCTTGCATGATAGTTTTTTGTGAGTTTGAACAACAATTCAAATACATAGAACTTGGCAAGCGATATGGATTTAATCATTATATCAATCTTGTGTTCCGAAAGAACTTTTCCGCGCAAGTTCTGAAAGCGAACATGAAAATCGTTGGCAATTGCGAATATGGGGTGTTGTTGTACCGTGACAAATTACCCAAATTCAATAATGATGGCAGGATGGTTTTTAATTGCTTTGATTGGATAAGGGATAACGAAACACCCAAAGTGCATCCGACCCAAAAGCCCGTCCCATTGCTTGAACGGTTGATTCGCATATTCACAGACCCCGGCGATGTGGTTATTGACCCTTGCGCCGGAAGTGGAACAACATTGTTGGCGGCGGCAAACCTACAAAGAAAGGGTTATGGATTTGAAATTAAGAAAGACTTTTACAAGGCGGCAAAAGAACAAGTCTTATCGCATTTCACGCCAAAATTGTTTTGACCGGGTATTATTAACATATAAAACTTCAAGAAATGACTTACAACGATTTGACCGAAAAAGTGCATTCCAATGCCGTAAAACATGGCTTTTGGGATGAAAAAAGAAGCAACGAACATTGTTTGATGCTTGTGATTACCGAAATCGCCGAAATGGTGGAAGCTGACCGCAAGCGTAACAAAGCAGGGGTCGGCGCAAAGCTGATTATCAAACAGGACATGGGGAAAGGCAAAGCATTTGAAGATGCGTTTGAAGCAATAGTAAAGAACACCGTTGAAGATGAAATGGCGGATGTCGCCATTCGCCTTTTCGACCTTGCCGGGGCATTGGGAATTGACTTCGAGAAAATGAAGCCTTGCCGATATTACCGGGCATTCGACAAGTTCAGCTTTACCGAAAACGCATTTGCCTTGTGCAAGGGTCTTTCCCGTGACGTGATAGGCATTGAAAAGCGCATTCAATTCGGTATTGCGTATGTCAATGAATGGGCAAAGTCTTTGGATATAGACTTGTGGTGGCACATTATGCAAAAGATGCGCTACAACGAAAGCCGCCCAATCCGGCATAACAAAGCGTATTGACAAGCAAATGCAATGCACTTGCATAACAAAAGGAATGTATTTGTATAACTTAAAAACAAACGTATATGTTTCAATGTGAAGTAATTGGCAATATCGGGAATGATGCCGAAATCAAGGATTTCAGCGGCAAAAAGTATGTGTCATTCAATGTCGCCCATTCCGAAAGGAAAAAGGATGCCCAAGGGGTTGTGACAGAATCAACGGTGTGGGTGTCCGTCCTTTGGTATGGTGATGGCGGCGGGCTTACGCAATACTTGAAAAAGGGATGCAAAGTGTTTGTCCGGGGGCGTTTGTCCTTAAAGACCTATCAAGACAAGCACGGCAACACCCAAATCGCCGTCAATGTCAATGCGAATGAAGTAACCTTGTGCGGTCTGAAAGGTGAATCCAACAGCCAACAGCAAGGCGCAACGGCAGCACAACCCCAACCATCCGACAATGCGAATGATGATTTGCCATTTTAATTGCGTGTGACATGAGGTGCAAATATGATAACATCATTGCCATTGACCCCGACAAAGGAAAATCGGGCGTGGCGTTCCTCAAACCGACAACACGGCAATTGGAAGTGTCGAACTTGGCTTTTCCGCAATTGATGGATTACTTGCAATTCTGCAAAAAGACAGGCATTGACAAAGGCGAAACATTGATTGTCGTTGTTGAAGCCGGATGGATGGTCAAGAAAAGCAATTTCCATGAAGCGCAAGGACACCGAGCGGAAAAAATCGCAAAGGATGTCGGGGCGAACCATGAAACAGGGCGCAAGATTGTCGAAATGTGCAAGCATTACGGAATCAACGTCTTGGAACACGCCCCGTTGGTCAAGTGTTGGAAAGGCAAAGACCGAAAGATTACCCAAGAAGAATTGGCTTCATTTACAGGTTTGACCGGGCGCACCAACCAAGATGGGCGTGATGCGGCTTTGCTTGCATGGGTGTTTTCGGGCTTGCCTATCAAGGTAAAAGTTGGATAACTTATGCTTAACTTTTTTTGCAAAAGGGTGTGTTATAGTAACACACCCTTTAATTTTGCAATTGCATTGCAAACTAAATTCAAAAGCAGATGAAACCAATTGATTTTCCGCAATCCACAAAGGTATTGCAAAAGCCGTCCACCATGTCAGACAATGAATGTTCATCATTGCACGTGTGGAATGACGGCAAACAATGTGTTTCTTGTTGGAAGCCGACTTTCAAGGAACGAATGAACATTTTATTCGGCGGTAAAGTGTGGCTTGGTGTCCTTTCGGGGAAAACACAACCGCCCGTCTTTGTTTCGGGCGAAATGGTCTTTGAAAAAGCCCCGTTAAAAGCCCGCATTTTGGCTTTTTGGGGAAAGGCAAAGGAAAGTATCATTCAAACATGGGAAAACCTTGCAGAAGCCGCCAAACAACCCGATAAACGGAAACATTTTTATGTCGGCTTTGTCATTGCGCTTGTTGTAGGTATCTTGTTTGGGGCTTTGGTCGGTTTTGTAGCCGGAAGCCTTGCCGGAGCAATCAAAGAATGGTGGGATTCCAAAGGTCACGGCACGGTTGAATTGATGGACTTTATCTTCACCATGATTGGTGCGCTTTGCGGGGCTTTGGTAGCCTTGATTGTTTGTGTATTGTTCAATATCCATTCCGTGTTGTCATGGCTACTAAAATAATCGAAGCGAGTATTGAAACCCTTATCCCGGACAATAAGAATTTCAACAAGGGAACGGAGTTTGGCGAACACCTGATGGATAAATCCTTACGGGAATTTGGGCTTGGTCGGTCAATCCTTATCGACAAGAACAACCGCATTATCGCTGGGAACAAGACAGCCGAAAAAGCCGCCGACATTGGCTTTGACAATGTTATCATTGTTGAAACTGACGGCAATTCACTTGTGGCGGTCAAGCGAAAAGATATTGACCTTGATTCGGCAAAGGGGCGTGAACTTGCCCTTGCGGACAACGCCACAAGCAAAGCGAACCTTTCTTTTGATACGGACTTGATAATGCAGGAAGCGGAAAAGTTCGATTTTGACCCGGAAGATTGGGGCATTGCTATGGATGCCCAAGATGAAAACGAGAATAAAGAAGAAAGCCCCGGCAAAAAGGTGATTGATACAAGGTTGATTGTTGAATGCGGCGATGTAACCAAGTTGTCTTTGTTATTCAATGAGTTACAAGAAAGGGGCTTTAAGTGTGAATTGAAAGAATAAAGTAATGAAAGTGACAAAAATGGACTAAAAAAGGCGTAACATGGCGAAATACGGTAAGAAAATAGTTGAAAAGATTGTCGGGCTTGTCAAGTCGGACACGTTCACCATTGCCGAAATATGCCGCCAAGTGGGTATCACCCCGAAAACTTACCATCAATGGATGGATGATTACCCCGACTTTGCCGATGCAATCGAGCAAGCAAAGGATGAAAGAATGCAATTCTTTGTTCAAGAAGCCAAGAAATCATTGTTGAAGAAGATACAGGGTTACGATGTGACCGAAACAAAGGTTGTCACCATTCCAGGCAAGGTGAAAGACGAAAAGGGCAACCCAAAGCCGATAATCAAGGAACAAACGACCACCAAGAAGCACATTCAGGCAGACACGGCGGCAATCATATTCACCTTGACGAATGGCGACCCGGAACATTGGAGAAACAGACAGACAACCGAGGTTACAGGCAAAGACGGAAAGGATTTGTTTGCGGGCAAGTCGGATGAAGAATTGGATAATGAAATTGCGGAATTGCAAAGGAAGTTAGAATAATGGCGCAAAGGGCTGACAAGATACGGTATTGTAAGGCATTGAAAGAACGGCTTATTCGTGAAAGCCGTTCCGATTTGTTGCGTTTTACCCTTGCCACCATGCCCACATTCCGCCCGGCGGACTTTCACCGCCGATATTACAAGGTTCTGACAGACTTTGCGCAAGGCAAAATCCGCAAATTGATGGTGTTCATGCCGCCCCAACATGGTAAATCCGAGGGTTCAACAAGGCGTTTGCCCGCCTTTCTTCTTGGCAATGACCCTGAAAAACGGTTGGCGATTGTGTCTTACAATGCCCCCAAAGCAAGAAAGTTCAACCGTGAAATCCAAAGGATAATCGACACCCCCGAATACCACGAGATATTCCCGGAAACTAACCTTAATGCCGCCAATGTGACCACGATTGCCGGGTCTTGGTTGCGCAATGCGGATGAATGCGAGATTGTAGGACACCGGGGCAGCTTCAAGACGGTTGGTGTCGGTGGTGCTTTGACAGGTGAACCCGTTGATATTCTTATCATGGATGATATTTACAAGGACGCAAAGACGGCATGGTCGCCCATTGTCCGTGAAAGTGTGTCGGATTGGTACGATACGGTTGCGGAAACCCGACTTCACAATGAATCCCAACAACTGATTGTCTTTACACGATGGCATGAAGATGATTTGGCGGGTACATTGTTACGGCAACAAGGCGTATATGACCCCACAGACAATTCCGATGGGTGGGTTGTTGTCGTTTACAAGGCTATCAAAGAGGGCAAGCCGACAGAGTATGACCCCCGAAAAGAGGGTGAAGCACTTTGGGAAGAAAGACACAACTTAAAGAAGCTGCAAGCGATACGCAAACGTAATCCCCAAGTGTTTGAATCCTTGTATCAACAAGACCCCCAACCCCGTGCCGGACTTATGTACGAAAGCGGCTTTGTTGAATACACCATTCGCCCGGCGACAAAGTATGTCAAGCGGAAATGTTATGTCGATACGGCGGACACGGGCGCAGATTATTTGTGCGCCATTGTCTATGATGAAACGGATGTTGCCAATTATGTTGTGGATGTGCTTTACACGACACGCCCGGTTGAGTACACAGAACCCGCACTTGCAAAGATGCTGACCAAACACGGCGTTGCCTTGTGCATTGTCGAAGCGAACAACGGCGGTCGCCTTTTCAAGAACAATGTTGAAAAGCAATGCCGACTTATGGGCAACGGCAAAACGGCATTCACGGCATTTCACCAAACCGAAAACAAAGATACGAGGATATACCAACATTCGGCAATGGTGCAGAACCTTACATTCATGCCGCAAGGCTGGAAAACCCTATTCCCTGAATTTGCCAAGGCGATATGCGGCTATTTGAAAGCCGGGCAAAATGAACATGATGATGCCCCGGACGCATTGACGGGAACAATCGAAAAAAGAGCAAACCACCGCAAATCGGATGTGGCGGGGCTTTTTGGATATTAAAGTGTTTCACTATAAAACAATAAAGATATGCCAATTGACGAAATTTTCAAGAAAGCAACGGCAAATGATGTGATTTCGGAATTGAAGTCTTGCCGTTTCATTCCACAACCTGATGTGGAGAGTGCAGAAAAGGCACTTAACCCCAAGTTGCATGATATTAACGACCCGGTTATTCGCAAGGATAAACGGGTAAAGATTGATGCCGACGATGAAGCGGAATCGGCGCAAAAGATTGTCACGGTGGATGGCGAAAGTACCAATTACAGAACGGAAAAGGTTGCAAGAATCGCCCTTGCCATTCAAAGGTTGATAATAAACCGTGCCGTGTCTTTCTGTTTCGGCAACCCTATCAATTACAATGCGACCCCATCCAATGACAATGAAGCGGCGATTGTCTTTGCCTTGAACCGCATATTGTATGATGTCAAAAGCACTTCTTTGAACCGCAAAATCGGTCGTTCCATTTTCGGTTACAAGGAATGTGCGGAGTATTGGTACACGGTAGATAAGCCCAATTCCAAATATGGCTTCAAGTCGAAACACAAGTTGCGTTGTGCCTTGTTTTCGCCCGCTTATGGTGATACCCTTTACCCCTATTTTGACGAAACGGGCGACATGGTAGCCTTTTCACGGTCTTTCAGCCGAAAGGATGCCGGGGAAAATGTCGTTGATTATTTTGAAACATTCACAGACAAAGAACATTGGTTGTGGATTAATGGGGAAAATGGCTATGAAGCCGCACCGGGCTATCCAAAGCCTATCACGATAGGCAAAATCCCCGTGATTTACGGACACCAACCCAAGTTTGAAACGGAAGATGTGGATAAACTGATTGACCGTTTGGAAACCTTGTTGTCGAACTTTGCCGACACAAACGACTATCATGCAAGCCCCAAGATATTCACAACGGGCATAATCAAAGGATGGGCAAAGAAAGGCGAAAGCGGTGCAGTCATTGAGGGTGAAGATGGTGCAACCATGCAATATGTGTCTTGGCAGTCAGCCCCGGAAGCCGTCAAGTTGGAGATTGAAACCCTTTTGAAGATGATTTATACAATCACCCAAACGCCGGATATTTCGTTTGATTCGGTCAAGGGGCTTGGGGCTATAAGCGGCATTGCATTGAAGTTGCTTTTCATGGATGCCCATCTAAAAGTTCAAGACAAACGGGAAATCTTCGATGATTATTTGCAACGGCGTGTGAATGTCATTCTTGCCTATATCGGCAAGATGAACAACGCATTGGAAGCGGATTGCGAAACAATCGCCATTGAACCCGAAATTGTGCCGTATATGCTTACAAGTGAGATTGACGAATTGAACTATTGGCTTACGGCTAATGGCAACAAGCCCGTCATATCGCAAGAAGAATCGGTCGAGAAAGCCGGACTTTCAAGCAATGTCGAATTGACCATGCAGAAATTGAAAGACCAAATGACAAGTGAAAATTCGTTCATAATCGGTGAACCACAACTTGAAGGGGATGCGTGATGAAAAGGAAAGTCATTGAAACGCCAAAATATCAATGCCGGGATTGTGCGCATTCATGCGATTGGCACGAAAGGAATTGGAAAGGTGAATTGTTCATGTGCAAATGCCCTTTCCACAAAGAGGGGAAATATAGCAAGTTCTTGTCAGACCCTCAATGCGAACACTTCAAATTAAGGGGCAATGGCTAAAAGGCAGAAAGTAAAGCGATTTTCGGTGCAGACATTCGATGCCGCACATTACAGGCAAACGGAGCAATACACGCAAGCCGTTGATGCTTTGTTTGACAAGGCGACCGCCGAAATAGCAAGGGCGGCGGCAAAGGGCAAATATGACCCCGACAAGCCGTTTTCTTTCGATGATTACCCAAGTGTCAAGGCGGTTATGCAAAGTGTCACCAAGCAACTTGCAAGCCGCATTACAACGGTCATTGAAACGGGGTCAAAGAAGCAATGGTTGTTTGCTTGCAGCAAGAATGATGGCTTCATTTCCTCAATACTTGATACATCCAAGTTGAGCAAGGCGCAATTGAAAAAGATGCAAGACCAAAATTTGGATGCCTTGAAAACCTTTCAGGGGCGCAAGGTTGAGGGAATGAACCTTTCACAACGTATTTGGAAGTATGTTGGGCAATACCGTGAACAACTTGAAGCCGCCCTTGATGCCGGGTTGGGTGAGGGTCGAAGCGCGGCACAACTTTCACGGGATGTCCGGCAGAACCTGAAAGACCCCAACCGATTGTTCCGCCGTGTGCGTGACAAGCGGGGCAACCTAGTGTTGTCAAAGGCTGCAAGGGCATTCCACCCCGGACGTGGCGTTTACAGGTCAAGCGCAAAGAATGCCGCCCGGCTTACACGGTCTGAAATCAATATGGCATACCGTGAAAGCGATTATTTGCGTTGGCAAAGCCTTGATTTTGTCGTGGGGTTTGAGGTCAAAAGGTCAAACCATGAACCTTTGTGCAAGTGTGACATTTGCGAGAAGCTGAAAGGGCGTTATCCAAAGCATTTCAAGTTCAAGGGCTGGCACCCGCAATGTATGTGTTACGCCGTGCCAATCCTGATGGATGAAGAAACCTTTGATGAAAATGAGTTGGGCGACCTCAAAGCGGCATTGCGTGGCACTCAATACAAGCGTTTGGAAGCAAAGAATGTCGTTGTCGATGTACCGGACGGCTTCAAAGAGTGGGTCAAGGAACATGAAGAAGCGCAAGCAAATTGGAGTTCCACGCCTTATTTCATCAAAGACAACTTCACGGACGGCAAGTTATCCAAAGGGTTGAACTTTGAAACCAAGAAGCAAATTGACCCGGTACAACAGCAGCTTAACGCCCTTATGCCACAAATCACCCAAGCAAGGATGTTGGCAAGCAAGTGGGGCTTGACCGTTCAATTGCAAATGCTTGACAAGTATGTTGCCGAAAAGGATATTGTAAGAATACCCAACCGAATTGCGACCATTCAACAGAAAGCGGCAGAAATGCAGATGGCGGATAATGACATTCGCGCAAAATGTAGTGAATGGGGCTTGAATACATACATTCTTGATGAAGCAATGAAGAACCCGGATGTGAATAATATCTTGAAACAAATGGCGGAATTGGAAACAAGGTGTATGAATGCGGAAAAAGAATATAAGAATTTCATTTCTGATGCAAACAACGCTATCAATGAAGCCCAAAAATACAAGATTGACACGGCGGATATGTTGGCTAATATCACCGCAATCAAAGGGGATAAACGGGAATGGATAATGTCAAAAGCATCATACAAAAAAGCATTGCAAGATTTGTTGGATAAAATACAGGATGCAAAAGGTACACCGAAAGCAGAACCGACAAAACTTGATGATGTGTTTGCCAATATCGAAAAAGCCGGGGTTGAATACCGTGAAGTTAAGATGCACGAAAAACAGCCAACAGAAAGTGACATTATCGCAAGGGTTGGTGGTGGCGACCGAACAACGGGTTCTTGTGCATCGCTTGCATTTGCATGGGCTGCAAACAAAGGCGGAATGGATGTCTTGGATTTCCGAGGTGGCAAAAGCCTTAATTATTTTTGTAAGATGTCAAATCTTATGCAAATATGCGACAAATTGGGCGGATATTCAGCATGGGCAACGGGCATACAAATGATGAAACAAACGGAAATCGGCAAACAATACTATCTTGCTATTGGACGGCACGCGGCAATTGTTCGCCAAGTTTCAAAAGGCAAATATGAATACTTGGAGTTGCAAAGCGCATATTCAAACGGATGGAAACCGCTTGATGGCAAGACATTCGGTTGGCGTTTTAGTGCAAGGGGCAAAGATTATGGGTTATTGATTGATATTGAAGTTCTGCAAAAGGATTCAGGATTTCGCAAAATGGTTGGTTATATCAATACGGCGGAATCGGAACAAAACAAAGGAACAAGCGGAACAATCAAATAAAACAAAAGGCGGGATGTTTCCCGCCTTTGTCATTTCCGGTCTTTGAAGAAATTTGCCCATTCGGGGTTTTCTCTGTCAAATATTTCTTTTTCCTTGGCTGATAGTTTCCAAGGATATTCCGCAAAAAGGTTGAATATTCGCTTTTTGTCGAAAGTAAACAAGTGTTCACCCACCCGGTCAGTTTCAACCCAAAAAATGGTGTCCGTTTCGTTTCTTTTGTAAAACTTTGTTTTGCTCATATACTTTCAATTTATCGTTTCCATGTTTCACATTCTGTTGGCTTGCATATCAAACCGCGTTGGCTTTTGTCCGCCAAAGGTTTGTTTGTGCGGCTACATACATATTTGTTTATGCCAATATCAAGAACACAACAAACACACGTCCAACAGCACTTGAAGTCAAATTCTTTGTTTCCCATTGTTGCGATTTGTTTTTTTTCGGTGAATCATACCCCGGTAAATGATGCACTTATTGTTTCGATATGGTTTAGATTCTGTAATTCCGTATGCCCACAACCGGGACTTTGACACACCTAATTCAGCCGGGGTAAATATGTCAAATATGGCAGTAATAGAACCGAAATAATGGTTGTTGTTGTCGCCAAAACACACGTGATATATTGTATTACCATTCATTTTATTCTATAAACTCTTATACCGCCATTTTCTTTTCTTGTCGTAAATTTCCGTTCGGGGAAATTTCTATCACACCAACTCTTTGCATTTTGAATCAACAAGGATTGCTTTTTGTATGAATATGAATCTATGAAAAAAGAATCACCAACATTCATTGAAGCCCAAGGGTATTTCGTTTTATTCCCTTGAACATTCTTGCAAGAATGTATCTTTGGTGGCATTGTGTTATGTTGAATTTCCATGTCACTTCAAATTAAAATCAAACCATTCACGGGGCGAATTAAACGCCGCTTTCTTGACTTGCCGATAAAAGGCTTTATTCATCTTGCGCAGCCGTGCCAAGTATTCGTGCGGATGCCAACGGAAGTTGGGCATTACTTCATTGTTTGCGCCGTAAATACCGCCTTGTTTCGGCTCAAAATGGGCAAAGGCAACCAAATGCCCATCCTTGACGAAAACAACGTCTTTGACGGCTTTATTTTTCAATGTAAATGCCTTGCATCCGTTGTAATACTCAACAATCTTGCGTTGTTGTTCCATTGCAGCTTTGATGTTTTCCGCTTTCTTGCGCCGGAACGCCCACATATTTTGGGCGACCTTGTGCCGATATTCTGCAACATTGATGGGGGCTTTCCCGGTCGCCATGTCATAAGGCAGCAATCCGACCGCAAACATCCGTACCGCACGGGCGAAATTCTCTTTGTCAATGACCTTTTCGTGAAGTTCTTTCACAAAATCCACCGTCAAGCCATATTTGCTTGCGAGTGCTTCAAAATTTATCTTTTCCATTTTGATTATATTGATGTTAATCTATTACTTGGGGTATTGTTTCATAATCTTTGGGGGTCGCTGGTGCAATGTCAATCCATCCAATCCCGATGTATTGTTTGACCATTCCGTTAAGAATTACTTTGCAATCCGCTTTCACAACACATTCGGGCGGATTGGTGGACATTCTAATCTTGTTGAGTTCAGAAAGTTTTACGGTTATCATAATTGAAAAGATTTTGTTGGTTGCGTTTATTAGAAAGCCAATCGGCGGCATTTTCATTTGAAATCCACCATTCAAAGGCTTGTTCGGGTGAATCAAAATTTGAATAATTCCCGGTTTGCTCCATTAGTTCACGTATTGCCCTTATATAGACCTTTTCGGCAAAGCGTGGGAACATTTCAAGTTCCTTTCGTTTCTCTTTGACGGAAGCCATAGGGCAAAATAAACACCCGATGCGGTGAAAGCCCATGTCGTACAAATCACAATAAGGCATATTGTTGCCTTTTATGAAATCCCAAACGTTCTTGTCCGTCCAATCGAATATCGGTGAAATAATCACCTTGTCTTTGCCATTCACGCAATAAATCTTGGTGTCGCAATCTGTTTCAAATAGTTGTTCGCCGCCTTGGTTTTCTTGAACAAGTTGTTCACCTTGTATTTCCCACCCATTGCGGTTGCCGAAAAGTTCCACATGATGCCGTTTCGCCCTTTTGGTTGATTCGTAACGGCGAATGCCCGTACAAGTGCAGCACCCGACCCCGGCTTGTTCTTTTAGGAACGCACAACAAAACCTTGCTTGTCGTGTCGGCAACATTTTCTTCTTCAAAATTAGTTGGCGCATATTCAGTTTGGGCAAGTTCAAACGGACTTGCGGATAATTGGTGCGTACAAACTTCATCAAATTGGGAGAATCAACGGTTGTGACTTGCATTTCCGCATGATGCTTGACACCCGCCATTTCGACAAGTGCAAGCAATACTTGGGAATCCTTGCCGCCTGAAAAGGCGACATGGAAACCCTTTTCATCCATCCGCAACGCAAGTTTTTCAGCGTTGCGAATGAATCGTATTGCTTTCCTTTCAAGTTCAATCAATTGATTGTTCATTATCATTGTTTTATAGTAAAACACTTTTGATTATAGCAATTCCCATGTTGTTTCATAAGAACACCGTTCAACTTCATTGGATGCCTTGTATTGCCCTTTCTCAATAAGTGTTGGGATTATGCGAATGGGGATAAATACGCCCCATCCTTTACCCTTTTCCGGGAACACATGAACACTTGTGCCGTCCTTTTTCAGATACCCGATTTTGAAATAAGAATACGACCCATTCCAACCATCAAAATATGATATTGTTTTGCCGATAAGGGCTTGTCTGATTTCCTTGATTAACATTGCCGCTTGATTTAGAGTTGGTAAAGGTCAATAAATTCATTTTCGGCAACGCTTAATGTATAAGTCGGCTTGCCGCACTTGGATTCTTTGATGAAAGAAAATGATTCATCCTTTTCACGATAGACGTACACGAATTGCCCATGTAGCGAAATTGATTCAAACGTACCGAAATAATCGGTTGTGTTTTCGATGTCTTGGCAAAGCCCCCAAATGTTATTGGTTATGCCCTCACGATTGATTGCATCAAACAGGTTGAAAATTGATTGTTCCATTGTTGCGTAATTTTTAATGTTGCTTGTGTTTTATAGTAACACACCGCAAAAGTAATGATTATATTTAATAAAACAAGCATTCGACCCCAATAAAATGCACTTGCAATGCAAAATGTGGATAAATCAAGGATAAGTCAATATGCGTTTTAAGGTGTATTATAGTAAAACACATTACTTTTACGCATGATTTGTGAACTTATAAAAAGATTATCGGAATGAAAGAAAGAATTTTAGCATTACTGATTGCAAAGTTTTCAGGCGTGCGAAAGGACGGTTTGACAGCATTGGCACGTTCACTTGCGTTACAATGCGCAACCGAAGATGAAGCGAAAGCCCTTGTGGATAAACTCACCGATGCGCAAGTGGGCGAATTTGTCAAGGAGTATCGCGCCGATGTGGATAAGGAAGTGTCCGACAGCAACAAAACCTTTGAAACGAACTTGAAAAAGAAGTATGACTTCGTGGATAAGGGCAAAAAGGTTGAACCCGGCGACCCAAAGCCCGACCCGAACGATATTTCAGAAGTGGTCAAAGCAGCCGTTGCGGAAGCCGTCAAGCCGTTTCAAGAAAAGTTGTCAGGCTATGAGCGTGACAACATTGCAAAGTCAAGGCTTCAATCATTGAACGAAAAGTTGGCGAATTGCAAGGATGAGAATTTCAAGAACCAAACCTTGAAAGACTTTGCCCGCATGAAGTTCGACACGGACGATGACTTCAACGAATACTTGGCGGAAAAGGAAAAGGACATTGCCACGGCAAATCAAAACAAGGCTGATATTGATTTGAGCAATTCCGGCGGAAGCCCGCTATTCGCCCAAAAGGAAGAAAGCGGTATTTCAAAAGGCGTTGCCGATTTCATTAACAGCCAAAAGCCCGAAAACAACGTGTTCACGGGCAAAGATGTTTAACACCTAATTCATCAAAGCAATGGGATTGAGAATTGACCGTAAAAAGGACAACCGTGTTGTGAAGTGTATTCTTCACCGTGTTGCAGATATACCCGGTGGCGTTACCGTCAAGGTCGCAAATTTGGGTGGCACGGGGTTGTTCGAGGGAACACCCCTTGGCGTTGGTTCTGATGGATTGTTTGAAGTCTGCAAGACCGCACAGATATTGACGGAAGCGATTGCAACCGCAACCACGTATGAGGTTGCCAAAGGACACCACTTCAAAGTTGGTGACAGGTTCGCAACCGATGCTTGCAATGGTCAGCAGATAACGGCAATTGACAAGTCAGACCCGGCAAAGGATGTTATCACCGTTGGAACGACCCTTGGTGCGGTCGTCAAGGCTGGAACTTGTGCGTTTGAATCGAGTGGAGCAAACAAGACATTGAAAGTGACCCCGGTTGCAATAGCCGGGTCGAATGAAGATGTCAAGGATGGCGACAACTTGTTTGTAAGTGCATGGGTTATCGGCGTTGTGCGAGAAGCAACCGCACCCATAGTAAATGCCGCTATCAAGTCGGCATTAAAGACAATCGCTTATGTGTAACCCCTAAAAGCAAACCGATATGCAAAAATCATTGATGGTTGGGTTGAATGAAAAGGACATGGAAGCCGTAATCCGCACTTACGACCTCAAAGATTACTATTATCCAACCCTTTTCCCACTCAAAGAAACAAATACTTTGACGTGGAAGATGCTTGAAGCGCAATCCGGCTTGAAGATTGCCGCCGACCTTGTGTCAAGGGGTGCGACAATTTCACGCAAGACCCGTGAAGCGATTTCACGCATTCAGGGCGATATACCAAAAATCGCCATATCACGAGAAAAGAACGAAGATGAATTGACCGAATACGACATAATGGTCGCAATGTCGAGCAGCAATCCCGATTTGCGTGCCCTTGTCGAGTTTTGGGCGGAAGATACCAAGTATTGTTGGGATGGCGTTGCAGCCCGTGCGGAATGGATTGCATTGCGCCAAATTTCGCTTGGAAAGGTCAAGTTCACCAATTCCAACAATGCGGCGGTCGTTACCGAATATGACGTTGATTATCTGATTCCGGCGGAACAGAAGATTGGCGTTGAAACGGCATACACGAGCGGCACAAGCGCAAAACCGCTTACCAAGGACATTCCAAAAGCGATGAAACTTGGCAAGAAGTTGTTTGGCGCAACGTACAAGTTCGCATTTATGAATGTTGATACCTTTGAAAAATTCGCTTCACAGGAAGAAGTTTGGAAGAAGTGTTCATCCTACATTCAGAATGCAACGGGAACGCAGGATGCGCCCGATTTGGCGACCGTGAACGCATATCTTGCCAAGAAGAAAGAACTTTACCGTGGCTTGCAGATAATCGTGATTGACCAAGAAATCACAATTGAACTTGCCGATGGTTCACGCATTACTTCAAATCCGTTTGAAGATGATGTTGTTCTTTTCTCTGAAAGCAAGGTGCTTGGAAACACCTATTGGAAGAAGCCGATTGACGCAAAGAAGTTGCCCGGAAGCGTTGCCGAAAAGGTAATGCACGGTCATACGCTGGTCAAGAAGTATTCCAATGAATCGCCCGTTCAGGAAGTCACGGAGGGAATCGCCAACTTGTTCCCGGCTTGGAATCTTTCAGGTCGAAGCGTGTTGATGCAGACCAATGCGACAACTTGGAATAAGAACTAACATTCGCCGTTGGGATGTGTAAAAGCATCCTAACGGCTTTGCAAGACAAAAGGAGTATGACAAACAAGGAGTATTTGACCAAAGCATTGAACGGACTTAACCTTTCGGAAGATGATATTGACATTATCGTTCTTAAAGGTGGTCTTGAAGCGGAATCCGATGTGGATGTAAGGGCGTGTGACACGGCGGTTTATAACCGTATGTCCGTAATCCTTAAAGGAATGACCCAAAACGTATCGGAGGGCGGATATTCTATATCATGGAATATGGATGCCGTCAAACTCTTTTATGCCGCCTTGTGCAATGAGTTGGGCAAAGAAAATGTGCTTGTCGCACGCCCCAAGATTCGCAACCGTTCAAACATTTGGTAATATGGCATTCGTGAAGCAATATCCGCATTTCCTATTTATCGAAGAAGCTGGGGAATCCATACAGGATGAAAACGGCAATTGGACGGAATGTGAAGTGTCGCGCAAGTTCATTTCGATGTGCCGTGAAGAATCGGACGGCAAAGGCACGGAATTTCAGGTTGCCGGGGGTGAATACCAAAAGGCAACATCTGTTATCCAATGCCCCAAAACTTGCCCAATGGTTGCCAAAGGTGCGAAAGTGATAATTGCAAACGACAAGGGTTGTTCGGACATAAGGATTGCCGGAATATGCTTGAATTTCGACCCGTCACAACTTCATTCAAGGCTATGGCTATAAAGGCAAACTTTACAAAAGAAGATGTCAAGAAAAGGTTTGATGCTTTCCTTGATATGGTCGAGCAAAAGCAAATCGCAAGGCTGCAAAGGCTTGGCGAAATGTGCTTGACGGAAGCAAGGAACAACAAAGGCTACATGATGCAAACGGGGGCATTGACTTCATCCACCGGGTATCAAGTTTTTGTTGATGGTGTCGCCATTCATAGCCAATTTGATGCGGCGAGCGGTGCGGAAAGCGAAGCAGCGGCAAGGGGCATGAAGTCTGGTCAGACAATCGCCGAAAAGGTCGGAAAGGAAACAAAGGGTGTTGCCCTTGTTGTGGTCGCCGGAATGAATTATGCCGCTTACGTGGAAGCAAAGGGTTACAATGTCCTATCAAGTGCCGAACATCTTGCAGAGCGGGAATTGCCCCGAATGCTTGAAAAACTGATTACGAACATTAAACGTGCAGCCGAATAATGAAATCTACATTTGACACGGATGGAATCTTGTTTTCATTGCTCAATGGCAAAACATCCATTAAGGGTGGTTGCTATGTGCGTGATGAACGCCCGGAAAATTCAGTTGATGAAGATATTGTCGTGAACACCGTTGATTTGGGGCAAGACAGCTTGCCGCAAATTGGCACGTCAAACATCAACATCTATACGCCGGACACCCCCAAGAAGATAAAAGGGAAAATGCAGGTTTCAGAAAACGGCACACGTTTGAAAGCCTTGACGGATGAAGTCTTGGCGATTGTGAGAAGTGCGAACATCAAAGGGTTGAAGATGCGACCCGGCACAATGTCAATCATGTATGAGCCGAACACCAAACAACACTTTGCTAACATTCGCATTGATTGGAACATTCAAATTGATTAAAAGTTATGGCAGAAAGAACATCTTTGATAACCCTTGGTCTTTGCCAAATCAAGGTTGGAACGGCAGCACCCAATGGAACAATGCCGTCCGAGTTAAACAAAATCGGCAAGACTTACAAGAACACTTGTAAGATTGCACAGGCAACGGCGGACGTGACGGAACATTTCGAGGAAGGCATGGCAGCCCCGGAAGTACGCAAGAAGTCACGCAAAATCCCGACCCTGACATTCTCAATCATGGATGCCAACGTGCAAGATTTGATTGATTATGTCGGTGGTACGAATGTGGGCGATTCGTCCAATCCCAAGTGGGGTTATGATGGCAATGAAGTTGTCGCAAACAAGGCAATTTTCGTTGAATCTGAACAGGGGTTGGACTTTGAGATTCCCAACGGCGACATTGAAGCGGTCATAAATGCGGATATGTCGGCGGCAGGAATTTTCCTTGTGGACTTCACCGTTACCCCGATGGCGGTTACAGCCGGAAAAGCCATTCGCGGCGTGCCGAAGAAAGCCACGGAGTAATTCGGGGTGCATTGATTGTTTAATACAAAAACCCGAAGCCCCCGGAGTGTGACAACTTGCGGGGGCTTCTTACTTTCAAAAGCAATGAATGACGAAAAGAAGCAACTTGAACAAGAACGCAACGAATTGAACACCCTTATCAATAAGGGGGTGTCATTTGAGTTGAAAGACACCGAATTTGAGGTGGAAAAAAGATTTTTCGGTCTGATAAGGCGATACAAGCCCAAGGAGGTGACACGCACATTCAGAATCGAAGAAATGACCCTTGCCACCCTTGACCGCATAACATCCGAATTGGTGGAAATAGCCATTGATGAAAATGTAATGAAGTCAGCGGACACGGACAGCATGAAGATGGCAAGGACACTTGCCCACAAGCATTCTTTGCGGTGCGCAAGAATAATTGCCATTGCGGTGCTTGGGGAAGATAGGTTGATTGCAAAACCCGGCAAAGGTGGAATAAGGTGGATTGAGGACACGAATAAACTTGATGAATTGACTTCTTTGTTTGCCCGTAGAATCAAGCCGTCAATCCTATACAAGTTGTATGTTCTTGTCAATACGATGGGCAACCTTGGGGATTTTATGAACTCTATTCGATTGATGTTGTTAGAAAGAACCACGATGCCGATTCGGATAGAGGAAAACAACGAGGGTTAAACAGTCCGCACGGTCGCCGGGGTGCAATATGTGAGCATTTCGGATGGACTTACGACTACTTGTTACACGGCATTCCGTGGTCGGTTGTTCAAAGGATGATGATTGATGCACCGGGCTATGATTTGGATGATGGCAAGGAAACGGAAATTCAATTGTCAGAGGACAACAGCGAACAAATTATGAACTACATTAACAGCATGATGTAATATGGCAGAAATAGACGGTGGGTCATTATCTTTCAAATCCATTTTAGACAATGGTCAGCTTAATGCGGCTATTGACGAAACATTGCGGCGTGTGCAAGGCTTTTCGGATGCCGTTGCCGGAAGTGGCGATGTGATGGATAAGACCACACAAGAAATGGTCGAGTGTATCGAGATTCAACGCAAGGTGATTCAGGATTTGGAAAATTCATACAATGACCTGACCGCCAAAATAAACGCAATTGAACCGGGCGATGCACAAAATCAACTTATCGAACAAGCCAATTCGGTAAAACAAGAATTGGATGCCGAAAAGCAAGGTCTTGTCGATTTGATGAACGAATTGAACAATTTGCAAAGGACAACGAGCGGTGCGGCTTCAAGCCTTGACCAAATACGTGTGACACTTGGGCAAATTGGTGCGGCGTGTGAGGAACACGAACAAGCGATTGCAAAGTTGAGTGCCGAATATGACCGTGTTAGTCATGCGGCAAGCGATGCTTTCATGTCCGGGCGTGATGATGATTACCGTGCCTTACAAGACCGTGCGGATGCAATCAAAGGTGAAGTGACGGTTCGCAAGCAGCTTTTGAATGAGTTGCGCAACCAATCAAACGCATTGGAAGATGAAGCGCAAAAGATTGAAAAGGCGGCACAGGAAGCCGAAAATGCGGCACAATCCCACGTGTCTTTCCGTACCCGCTTGCGTGAAGTGCGTGAAGAATTGATGCAATTGGAACTTGCGGGCGACACAAGTTCCGAAAGATACAAGCAACTTCAAGCACAAATGGGCGAATTGTCGGAAGCGATGGATGCCGTCACCACCCAGCAAAATATGTTGAAGCGAGGTGAAAGGATGTGGGATGGCTTGTTGTCGGGGCTTTCGGGCGTTTCAGGCGCATTTTCGGCGGCACAAGGTGCGGTTGCCTTGTTTAGCGGTGAAAACGAGAATCTGCAAAAGATAATGCTTAAAGTGCAGTCCTTAATGGCGGTCACAATCGGACTTAAAGAAGTGCAACTTGCCCTTGATAAAGATGAAGCATTCCAACTTGTAACCATCAATGGATTGAAAGAATGGTGGAACAAATTATTGGCGGTCGGCAGGGGTGAACAAGTTGCATCAACAGCGGCGACCGTTGCAGATACCACCGCAACCATTGCGGACACGGCGGCAACAGCCGCCAATACAGCCGCACAACAAGCAAATACGGCGGCACAAACCGGGAACACGGTTGCCCAAGGAGCAAACACGGTCGCAACCGGGGCGCAAACCGCAGCGGCGGTCGCTGGTACGGCTGCAAATATAGGTCTTGCCGGGGCTTTCCGTATGGTCGGGGCGGCTATTAAGTCAATCCCGGTGTTTGGATGGATTGCAGCCGCATTGTCGGCTTTGGTTGGCGTTATTGTTCACTTTGTCAGCAAGGCGAATGAGGGCAAGAAAGCGGCACAGGAATTTTATAAATCCCTTGCCGAAAACGCATATAAGCCTATTGCCACAATTGAAGATTTGTCCTTGAAGTGGAATGCCCTTGGCGATGATTTGGACGCAAAAAAGAAGTTTATCGAGGAAAACAAAACGGCTTTTGACGAATTGGGTGTTTCCATCAATGGCGTAACGGATGCGGAAAACTTGCTTATCAACAATAAGCAAGCCTTTATCAATGCACAAATTGAAAAGGCAAAAGCCTTGGTCTATCTGCAACAGGCGCAAGAAAAGGTGAAAACCTTGTTGGAGCAAGAACAAGCATACAATGCCATGCCGGACAATGTAACAAAAACAAGGTCGGTTAAGCACGGTGCGGGAATGGGGGCTTACTATACTTATGAAGATTATATTGTGCCGAATGAAGCCAAAGCGGAAGCGAAAGCACAAATTGACGCATTGAGGGCTGAAATAACCAAAGGATTTGAAAATGCCGCCACCGCTGAATCTAATGGTTTTAATATGCTAAAACAAGCCGGGATTGATGCGACCAAGACTTATGCGGATGGTACTTTGGGGGCAATCGAACAAGCCATTCAGGTAAAGCAAGAAGCCTTAAAAAATCTGACAAGCAATGCAGAGTACAAAACCGCCATGCAGGAAATCGAAAAGCTGCAAAAACAAGCCGATGCGATAACCGGGCGAAAGACAACAACCACAAGTAACAAAAGCACCAACACACAAGACCCGTTCATTGAGAAACTGAATAAATACAGGTCGGAGTATCAAAGATTTCAAAAATGGGTCAATTCGGGTGATGAAGTGCTTGTCCGTTCTGCAAACCAAGAGTTTTCCAAATTGCTTGCAGAGGGGGCAACATATATTGATTACTTGAAGAACCAACGTGACCAAATTTTGCAAATTGACGTTGCAAACCGCACAAAGGCACAAAACAGGCAATTGCGCCAACTCAATGATGCCATTGCAGAGGAAACACGGACAACCGTATTGGAAGCATTCAACGAAGAATTGAATGCCCAATTAACCAATGCACGAACCGTCCTTGATATGCTCAATATCATTGAGCAGAAACGCAAGGAATTGTCCGGCGATGGAACGGAACTTGACAATGCCAAGGCGGATGCCCTCAATGAAGCGGAAGAAAACGCCCAAGACCAATTGAGGCAGGAAACGGAATCATTGCTTGAAGAATATGCTTCTTATGTCGAGCAAAAACGCCGTCTCGAACAACAATTCAATGATGATGTCGCCTTGATGATGCGTGAACGTGAAAAGGCGACAACGGATGCACAACGTGCGGAAATTGACAATGCCATTCAAAACAGGACAAACCAATACAATAAGGATGTCCGAAACATTGGCGGTGTCGATTATGATGCGATGCTTGCCGAATATGGCACGTTTGAGGAACGCAAGCAAGCAATCATTGATGATTATGACGAAAAGCGGCGTGCGGCACAGGAAGCCGGGAACACGGAAATGGTCGAAGCGATAGACCGTGCGCAAGCACAGGCACTTTCAAAATTCGCCCTTGACGAATTGCAAGCACACCCGGATTGGGAATTGATGTTTGGCGACCTTGACGAAATAAGTACCAAGAAACTTCAAGAATTGATTGATAAAATCAACAATCTTGATGGGGCTTACCTTGGTATCGAGTTCGACCCGAAAGACCTTGAAACCTTGAAAAACAAAATCAAGGAAATGCAGAACGAAATACGGGAACGAAACCCGTTCAAGTCATTGATTTCTTCAATCAAGGAATTTGGCAAGGCGGCGGATGATGAAAGCAAGAAAAAAGCCTTGACCAATATGTTTGAGAGCGCAAGCGGGGCAATTGAACTTGTCGGCGGTGCATTCGATGCGGTAACGTCCGGGCTTGAAAAAATGGGTGTCACGATGGATGAGCAAACGCAAGCCATTATCGGTGACATTGGCGGCATATTGGATGGAGCGGGTCAGGTTGCAAGCGGTATCGCAACGGGCAATCCCTTGTCTATCATTCAAGGGTCGGTCGGGTTGCTTTCATCCGCATTCGACTTGTTCAACAGCCGTGACCGAAAGGCGGAAAAGTCCATCAAACGACACCAAGAAGCAATCGACAAGCTGAAAGCATCTTATGAACAACTTGAATGGGCGGTTGATAAGGCGTTGGGCGCGGAAGTGTACAGCAACCAAATGGGCTTGATTCACAACATGGAGCAACAGCAAGAACACTTGCGCGGCATGATTAGGGATGAAGAATCAAAGAAGAAAACCGACAACGGGAAAATTCAAGACTACCAAAACCAAATCGCCGAACTTGACCGACAAATTCAAGATATGTATGATGAAATCGCCAATGACATATTGCAGACCAACGCAAAGGATTTTGCATCAACATTGGCGGATTCCCTTACGGAAGCATTCAAGGCTGGTGAAGATGCGGCGAATGCCTTTGAACAAACGGTTAATGAAGTCTTGCAAAATGCCATTGTGAACCAATTGAAAAAGAAGTTTCTTGAAAACCAATTGCAAAGCGCATTGGATAGCCTTTACACCGATATGGGGTATTGGTCGGGTGACAACTTCATTTTTGATGGTCTGACGGATGCCGAGATTGCAGATTTCAAAGCCAAAGTTCAAGCGGCGGCAAACAACTACAATCAAGCATTGGATGTTTACAAGGATTTGTTCAAAGACTTGGAAATTGACGATGATTCGGAAGATTCATTGACAGGTGCGGTAAAAGGTGTAACAGAAGAAACCGCCGACATTATCGCCGGGCAAATGAACGCAATCCGAATAAACCAAATGGAAGCAACACAAGTCTTGCGGCAATCGCTGCAAGCCTTGAACACCATTGCGAACAATACGGCTTACAATCGGTTGCTTCAAGATATTCTTTCGGCGGTCAGAGAATTGCAACGCCCAAGTGGTGATTCTTTGAGGTCGCAAGGTTTGTCATAATCGAATATGTTTCACTATAAAACAAAACGATATGGATTTAGCGAAAGAACTTGCAAGGCAAGCAAAGAAAAAAGGCATTTGCAAACCGTGGTACAATGAATTGAAGTCATTGAACGGTGACAATATAAATGCGATGGCGCAAATGTATTTGAAAGGCATTGATTTTTGCCTTGCCAATGATTACCCCGACAACGGCTTCATTAGAACGCATTTCAAGGGCAAAATGGAACAATACGGGGTTTTCCTTGACGATGATATAAAAATCGAAAATAAGCCCAAATGCGTGTGTCTTGGGGCGACTTGTGGGCGTATCGAAATAACCGGGTTCAACGTGTGCGAGATATACGCCAAGCACAATGCCAAATTGAATGTCATTGCAAAAGACAATGCCTTTGTGGTCATTGATGTATTTGATGATGCCGTTGTCAATGTTTGCGCAAGCGACCGGGCGAAAGTGTGCGTAAATCATTATGTCGGCAATGGTCAGGTAATCAAATATGCAATGGATGATGCAACTATAAAAGTCATAGAGAAACAGAAAAAAACTTATTGATATGGATGCGAACAACATAATTCTTCAAATGCCATTTGATGAAAGTGACGGTTCTTTGGTGGCGTATGATTATAGCCAAAACCGTGCGGATGGGGCGGTCAATGGGGCGCATTTCGTCACAGGTAAAAACGGCAATGCAATTTCTTTTGCCGGGTCAGACACTTGCGAGGTGTCAAAAGCGGTGTTCCCTAACATGACAATCGACTTTACGATGATGATGTGGGTTCAAAACCGTGAAGCCGAATTGGGTTCACCTCAAAAGTTGATATGGGTACTTAACTTTTCCGGGCTGAAAAACTATGTTGAAGTACCCATTGAAGCCAAACCCGGTTCGTGGTTTTCGCTTGCTTTGACAAAAAAGTCGGGCGTGTTCAATTTTTACGTCAATTCCTCACTTGTCAAGACCGTGAACAATTCCGGCACATTGCTTGGCGTGTCCTTGAATCAAGACTATTACGGCGGTTCATGGGGCTTTGGTTTGTTGGATGATGTGAAGTTTTACAACCTTGCCTTGACACAAGCCGAACTTATCAATGAAATGTCAAGCAGCAAGCAACAAGGGTATTTGCTTGACGGCGTAAATTTCAAAGAATATGGCGTATATGTGTCCGGGTCGGACGGCGTGTTGAACCGCCCGAAATTAAAGACCCCGGCTTCTTTGTTTTGGGATAATTATCACGGTGAAAGTGTTGATTTGATGCACAAGTTCTATGAACCACGTGATATAACATTGTCATGCTTTGTCAAGGCAGATTCAAAGATGGATTTTATCCGAAAGGTATCTTCTTTCCAACAACAGCTTGACAAGACAGGAACAAACCGCCTTACAATTGACATTCACCCGGTAAAGCCATTGATTTATGAAGTGTATTGCAAAGACGCAATCGAAATCACAAAAGAATGGAATGATGAATTGATGGTTGGCACGTTCAAATTGAAGTTGGTTGAGCCTGAACCCGTGAAGCGTGTATTGAAGCATATCCGGGTGGGTGAATCAACAAAGACTTGCACCGTCAAATTGACCTCAAACAAATATGTGAACATCTATTGGGGTGATGGAAGTGTCGATTATGACATTTGCGGCGATGAAGTGGAAATAACCCATGACTATGCCGTGAATGGTGACTATTTCCCGGTAATAACCGGCTGCATTGATGAAATATCATTGTTTGAAACAAATGCCATTGTCGTATGGGAAAAAATTTAACCAACATATTTATAACGAAAGCAAATGGAAGCCGTGTGCCGATAGCCAACAGGCGCACGGCAACCGACATTTCATCCGCAAAGCAGAATTGGGCATTGAATGCGGAAGATACCGTTTCCATAACCGTTGTGTCGCCATTTCCGCAAACATACGGCATTGGCGATAAGATAACCATATTCGGGCGTGACTACAAATTGAACCGATTGCCAAAGGTCAAGAAAACAGGTATGCACGAATTTCAATATGACTTGGAATTTGAGGGCATACAATATGACCTTTTCCGGGTGACATACGATGTGACCATTGACACGACCACAAATGAATTGCAGGATGTGCAGGGCGACACCCTTACGGGCGACTTGCACCGTTTTATGACCGTCCTTGTTGCAAACGCAAACCGTGTCTTTCCGGGTAAATGGGTGCTTGGCGTATGCCCCGAAACGGCAGGCGACAAGACATTGACATTTGGAGAATCGGACAATTGCTTGTCCGTGTTGCAAAATCTTTGCGGTGAATCCAATTTCAATGTTGAATTTGAGATTGAGCAATCAAATGGGGTCTATACAATCAACCTTTATGAAAAAGTCGGTCAGACCTTGCCATATACATTCCAATATGGCAGGGGGCGTGGTTTGTATGAGCTGACAAGGGAAAATGTATCGTCTGCAAACATTGTCACAAGGTTGAAAGTGTATGGTTCAACGGAAAACATTACTTCAAAATACCGTGCCGACCGCCTTTGCTTGCCGGGTAAGACCAAGGGGCAATCCTATATCGAGAAAGCCGAAATGGTGGCGAAATACGGCATTTTTGAGGGGCGCAAGAACTTCGATGATATAAAGCCGTCTTTCACGGGAACGGTTGATGCCATTGTGTCGGGCAACGTCTTGCAATTCATAGATAATGATTTCCCTTTCAACCTCAATGAAAAGGAAGCGGACGGGGTGACAACAAAGTATATGATTGCAGATGTGAAACCCAAAATCCACTTCAACACGGGCAATCTTGCCGGGTATGAATTTGAAGTACACAGTTACGACCATGCAACGCATACATTCACATTGATAAAGCAAATGGATGACCGGGGTAACGTGTTTCCGTCTGAAACGTCTTTGGCTTATCAAATCGGTGTCGGCAATGAATACAAGATTCTTGACATTGCTTATCCGCAAAGTATCGAGCAAGCGGCGGAAGAAGAATTGGAAGAAACGGGCAACAAGTATTATGACCAAAATTGCCAACCAAAGGTGCAATATGGGTTGAGTGTCACAAAGGCATGGTTGCAAAACCTTGTCGGAAGCGATGAAACGGTGACAAACGTGTTCCGACCGGGAGATTACTTGCACATTGTGGATAAAGACATTGACGTTGATAAATCCGTGCGCATACAATCACTTGAAAGGAACATCCTTGACCCATACGAATACACCCTTACCATATCGGACACTGTTAAAACAAGTGTGACAAACCGGGTGATTTCCGACCTTATAGACATTGACAAAGTTATCACCATAAACAACTTGAAAGACCCGGTGCGGGCGCGGGCAAATTGGCGTACAAGCCGCGAATTGTTGAACATGGTGTTCGACCCTGACGGCGATTATTACAGCGACAAGATAAAGCCCTTGTCGATTGACACATTGGCATTGTCGGTCGGGGCAAAGTCAATGCAATTCGGATTGACAAATACGGTCTTTCAACCCAATTACGGGGGCAATTCAAATGTCGTGAAATGGCAAGGCGGTGTCTTGACCCATTACACCATCAATGAAGAAACGGCGGTGTCTTGGGTCATGGCTGACGGTTCAATAACCTTGTCAAAGAATCAAGCATATTTCCTATATGCGAAATGTGCCAAGAATGGTGATGCCGGAACATTCATCTTTTCGACTTCACAAATTAAGGTTGAACAGGATGCCAATTATTATCATTTCCTTATCGGCACAATATCGAGCATTGACCCGGAATTGAAAGTGCGGTCTTTGTCCTTGACTTATGGTTTTTCAATGATAAACGGTCGTTTCATCAAGACCGGGCGCATTGAATCGGCGGACGGCACGACATATTTTGACCTTGACAATTCGGAAATCGGCGGTCGTATTGTGTTCAATTCCAATGGTCAGGAAAAGACCCTTGAAGAATTGGGCAATGAAGCACTTGAAAGCAAGAATTTCATCAACAACACCTTGCCGGGCTTGCTTGCTGAAATACAAGCGCAACTTGACGGGCAAATTGAACAATTCTTTGAAACATACAACCCGACATTGAGCAATGCCCCGGCGAATGAATGGACAACGACCCAATTAAAGGACAATCACTTGGGCGATTTGTTCTACAACACGGCAACGGGCGCGGTGTTCCGTTTTGTCAAGGAAAATGGAACTTACAAATGGTCGCAACTTTCAGATGCGGAAGTCGCACAAGCCATTGCCCTTGCGCAAGATGCGCTTAATCTTGCAAAGGATAAGAACCGCATATTCACGACAACCCCTTACACGCCTTATGAAGTCGGCGATTTATGGGTTCAAGGCACAACCGGGGATATTATGCGTTGCATAAGGGCAAGAGCATCCGGCAATTATTCTTCAAGCGATTGGCAAAAGGCAAGTAAGTACACCGATAACACGGCATTGAACAACTTTATCAACGGCACTTATTCGGATGATATTGCGGACTTGACTTCACAGATTGACGGCAAGATTGAAACGTGGTTTCAGACAACCGACCCGGCGGCAAGTTGGACTACAACGGCGATTAAAAAGAAGCACGTTGGCGATATGTGGTACAATTCAAGCGCACACAAGTTAAGGAGATATTCAAGTTCTTATTCTTGGGTAAACATTGATGACCAAAAGGCACTTGACGCATACAGCCTTGCAAGCCAAGCAAAGGACACAGCGGACGGCAAACGGCGTGTGTTCGTTTCAACCCCTTATCCACCTTATGACATAGGCGATTTGTGGGTCAATGGAACGGACTTGAAGCGGTGTGCCGTGAAGCGAACAAGCGGTTCATATATCGCAACGGATTGGGTCAAGGCGGTGTCATACGACAATACAAAGACGGTCATTGATGGCGGTTTGGTAACATCCGGCACAATACAGGTCGCCGGAAGTACATCAACCATCCTTGCGGGCATGACCGGGCAAGGCACGGCGGCAAGTTCCGTGCGCTTTTGGGCTGGTACTTCATTTGAAAACCGTGCTTATGCCCCTTACAGGGTCATGCAAGACGGTTCGGTTGTCATGGAAAAAGCAATCGTCAAGGGTGAAGCATACATCAACAAAGGCACAATTACCAATGCGGATTTGAACAACGTAATCATAAAAGGGAGCATTGCCAACGCATTTCGGAATGGTTACTTTGCCCTTGGCGGTTCGGCAGGGGGCGAAATAACGATGTCCACATTGGGGTTGCAGAACAATAACAATGTTGTTATTACAGGTGCAACCGGCGGTGGTTGGAACACGGAGTTTCAAGTGCCATTTACGTTGGAATATAGCGGTTTCCGTGCAATCATTATGAATGATTACTTCAATGGGCAAACACCCGTTGGGCAAATCGTAAGCAATACAGCACCAAGCGGAAAGTATTTTTATGAGAATGGCAGAACGTACAACACATTAACAATTTTGCCTTATGAAGCGGTCGAAATGATAGGACTTGGGGATGATTCCAAATTTTATGGGTGGATTATCTTGCGCCGTTTTTACACAAAGGCAACCCATATGCGTGGATTGCCATTTAAGGTGTCTTATATGGGGATGGTCAATCAATCGGGCGGATTGATTAAGTTGCACCGCTATGACACGGCAACGGTCACGACTTCGAGGGTTGGCACAGGGCATTACAGGATTCGGATAAATCCGGGCTTTTCAAGCGTGAACAATTACTTGGTATTCCTTACTTGTGATGCGACAAGCCAAGGTTCGGTTGGCAGATATGCGGGCGTTTATGCCAAGAATGCGTCTTATTTTGACGTTTATACGGGTGACGATTCGAGTGCCAATGATTCGGCATTTTCATTTATGATTGTGAACACAACAGACTTTACCGGGTAAGAAGTTGTGCTTGTGTTATCCACAATGTTTTATAGTAAAACAATAAGAAGTTAAATTTGCAAACAAAACTTTTTGATTATGAGTGAAACAAGGAGCGGCGAAACGGTGTCCGCACAAATCGGAAAGATGGGAGCAATCGACAATCTTAACAATGCTGATTTCAGCTTGCCGGATGGTCAATGCTTCAACATCAAAAATGACGGCACGCAACCCGTGAAATTATCGGTGCAGCTTGCCGGAATGGATGATGGGGATTTTATCGAAACACAGTTTGATTGTGGGTGGAATCCCGAAATAATAAAGACGGTGAAACAAACTTCATTGTCAGGTACTAACTTAAAATGGGGTTATTGATATGGGCTTGATTATTGGGGTCGGCAGCACAAAGCCGACATTCGCTTATGATTATTATTACGGCATTGAATGGGATGCCACGGTGTCAAATCCGCACCCGACAAGAATTGGCAAGATGGAACTTCACCAATCCTTGCCGTTGCAAAGTCTTATCCGGCGTTGTATCTTGAAAGACAACGGCGAAGTGAATTATTATCTTCACGCCAATGATTCAACGAAACGTGACACCGGGGCGGCGGCAAACCTTACCGGGGCGGATGGGCAATACATGGATGAATTGCCCGATATGTATGTCCGTTTTGAAACAGACGGCGACAAAAGCCGACATTTGCAGTCCACCGAACCTTTGCCGGGCTTCAAACTTTGGCGCAAAGACTATGTTTCGGCGGTGGAAGCGACCGTTCAGCGTTCAACACAAACATTGTGTGCGGTTGTGAACAAAGATGTGGATTACAGGGGTGGCAACAATGATGCAAACCGTGACGGCACATATCGTTCACAGCTTGGAATGCCCGCAACGGTTATATCTTTGACCAATTTCCGCACATACGCAAGGAAGCGTGGAACGACCGAATGGAATTGCAACTTGTACCAAACACACAAAAAATTGTGGTGGCTCTTTGCCGTTGAGTATTGCACATTTAATTCGCAAGAAGCGTTCAATGCCGAATTGACGGAAGATGGCTATCACCAAGGCGGCTTGGGGTCAGGCGTTACGACCCTTAACAGCACAAAGTGGTCAAACTTCAACGGCTATTATCCGTTTGTTCCTTGCGGCACAACAAACAGCCTTGGCAACAAGACCGGGTATGTAGAATTTACCATGCCATTTGAATATGACGCAAGCGGTGAAGCCAACTATAAGGGTGAATATAGTGCCGCAACCGCATACACCACCGGGCAATATGTTTCGCAAGGTGATTTGCTATACACTTGCAAAGCAAATGCAGCGGCAGGAACGGCATTGACAAACACAACCTATTTCACGCCCGTGACACGCACGGTTGTGCAAGTGCCGTCTTACCGTGGTGTAGAAAACCCGTTTGGGCATATATGGAAGTGGACGGATGGTTGCAAATGTCTTATTCAGAGTGAAGCCGATGGCGGACTTTCTGAATTTTACGTTTGTGACGACCCGGCGGCATTCACAAGTTCCGGCACAACCAACTATGAATTGCGTGGCAACTTGCCAAGAAAAGAGGGGTATGTGAAGAAGATGATTCTTGGTGAGGATGGCGAAATCATGCCGCTTGAAGTCGGTGCGGGTTCGACCACATATTTTTGTGATTACTTCTATACCAACATTCCGGCAAGTGGAGTTTCGGAACGTGGCGTTTTGTTCGGCGGTGATGCGAATAGTGGTGCGTCTGCGGGGTTCGTGTTTGCGTCTACGACTTATACGGCTACGACTACGGCTGCGTATTTCGGTTCTCGGCTTTGCTTTTATCCGCAAATCGAAGCGGCTTAAATCGTCAAATCGAGTGGCAAATATGATTTTGGAATTTGGATGAAAAATAAAACAAAGGTTGTCCGATGTCGTGGCGTTTTGTTCAGCGGTAATGCGAATAATGGTGCGAATGCAGGGTTCGTGTATGCGAATACGAATAATACGGCTACGAATACGAATGCGAATATCGGTTCTCAGCTATGCTTGTAAAAATATAGTTGCATATCGGAAACCTTGCCACAAAAGCAGCCCGACCGGGGTTGCATGAGTTGGGGCAATAATCCCCAACGGCAAAAAACAAATTAGGTAAAACGGTTTTGGTAGGGGCAACCCGAAGAATCCTAATATACAAGCAAACTTAAAGGACAATGAAACGGATTGGCAATTTGTTTGACCGGGTAATAAGCATTGAAAACTTGCGTCTTGCCGATGAAAAGGCAAGGAAAGGCAAGTTGCGTTCTTATGGTGTGCAAATACACGATAAGAACCGGGATGCCAATATCATTGCCTTGCACGAAAGTTTGAAAAACGGCACATTCAAAACATCCAAATATCATGTTTTCACCATATATGAACCGAAAGAAAGGCTAATTTACCGATTGCCGTATTATCCCGACCGTATCTTGCACCATGCCATTATGAACGTCCTTGAACCGATATGGGTTTCCATCTTCAACAAGAACACATATTCTTGTATCAAGAATCGTGGAATCCACAAATGCGCAAAGGATGTCAAACAAGCATTGAAGCAAGACCCGGACGGAACACGCTATTGCCTGAAAATTGACATAAAGAAGTTTTATCCGTCAATCCACCATGATGTCTTGAAAGGCATTGTCAGGCGGAAAATAAAAGATAATCGCTTATTGGCATTGCTTGATGAAATCATTGATTCGGTCGATGATGAAAAGGGCGTGCCGATAGGCAATTATTTAAGTCAGTATTTTGCAAACCTTGTCTTGGCTTATTTCGACCATTGGTTGAAAGAAACCAAACGTGTGAATTATTATTGGCGATATGCCGATGATATAGTCATTCTTGCACCCAACAAAGAAGTATTGCATGAATTGTTACACGAAATCCGGGCTTACCTGAAAGGGTTAAAGTTGCGTGTAAAACGCAATTACCAAGTCTTTCCCGTTAATTCAAGGGGAATTGACTTTTTGGGATATGTCTTTTACCATACGCATACATTGTTGCGAAAGTCTATCAAGCAGAAACTTTGCCGCCGGGTGGCAAAATTGAACAAGCGCAAGATTGTTCCAAGCAAAGAAGATTACAAGCAGCAAATATGCAGTTGGTGGGGATGGTGCAAGTATTGTGATTCACTCAATTTAATGAACAAACTTTCAAAAACATTTCCGTATGAAATTAGATTTAATAGAACCTAATGCGCACTATGATATGGCGCACGGGAAACCCGCCGTTTTGGAGTATGACAATGACGGTTCTTGGCTTTACCGCTTGAATATAGAACCCGAAATGGGCATACCAGAGGGGCAAGAAGAAGAAACCCAAATCGGGTGGAAGTGCTATGAAGTGCGTGGCTACAATAAAGCCACAAAAGAGAATGTTAAACGGGTCGTTATCCGTTCGGTCATTGACGAAACGGCAGAATTTGACCTTGTTAATTCCTACAACAAGCACGTTCTTGGCGTTGCCGTGAACGAAAGTGCAGTTGATGAATACAAGGAGTATTTGCAGTTTACGGAAGATTTGGATGCGGTCTTGATAGAAGATTTGTCTAATTAAACACTTACAGACAATGGCAAAGTTTTGTGAACTTGGTGTTGAATCGGATGTTGTTATTGGTAAGGGTATCGACATTGAAGATTTGTTCGGTCGCCGGATTCTGATTGAAAAGGTCATTATCCAACCAACGAAGTTTCCGGGCAAAAATTCATCCGGGTTGAGAATGCAAATGCAAGTTGTCCTTGCCACATTCAATGAGGAAGCAGACAAGGACGGTGACTTTTATACGAAGAATCCCGACGGCACGCCCGCCGGGGAAAGACGGTCTTGTTTTACCGGGTCGGACATACTTATTGGGGCTATTCAAAAAGCCGAAACCAATTTGCCGTCAATGAATGCAAGCCGTGCGGAAAAGGGATTGTCGCCAATTCGTTTGTACCCAATTGACACTACTATTGTCAAAGTTGGTAAATGTTTTCAATTTACTTGATAGTTATGAACGAGATATTGGTTACAATCGGTTCCATTATAGGAACATTGGGAGGTTGGGAAGCTGTCAAATATCTTATAAACAGAAAAAGCAACAAGACTATTGCAGAAGCGAATGCTTTTGAAGTCCAGCGCAATGCCCTACTTGAAGATTACAAGCGCGTGCAGGGTGAAGTCGATGTCCTGAAAAAAAAGGTCGATGAATTGTATGAAAAATTACATAGCCTTGAAAATGAACGTCTTGACCTTATCCGTGAAAATAATGAATTGCGCTTGCAACTTAAAGAAGCAGAAAAGCACGTTTGTTTGCAGCCGGATGATAAATGTTTACAAAGATTGAACAATGGTGTCAAGTGTCGTCTTGTCAATTTGTTGCGTGGCAACTATACAAAAGACCATCCTGATGCAATCATAACGGAAGAAGATATGCAAAATTCCAATGGAGATTTAGAAAAGGAAGAAACCGTTTAACAGATGTAATTATGGCAGATGTAAATAAGTTACTGCCTTTCATATTGAAATGGGAAGGCGGTTTTGTAAATGACCCGGCGGATGCCGGGGGCGCAACAAATAAAGGTGTGACAATCGCCACATGGCGCAATGTGGGTTATGACAAGGACGGTGACGGGGATATTGACGTTAAAGACCTGAAATTGCTTTCGGTTGATGATGTCCGTGACCGGGTGTTGAAGCCCCATTTTTGGGATAGATGGAAAGCCGACCAAATCCAATCGCAAAAGGTCGCCAACATCCTTGTTGATTGGGTATGGGGGTCGGGAAAGCACGGCATTGTCATTCCTCAAAGATTACTTGGGGTCGTTGATGATGGCATTGTCGGCGACAAGACTTTATCGGCGGTGAACTTTGCCGACCCTGACCAACTCTTTGATGCAATCTTCAAAGCCCGTGTTAAGTTTTTCAACGACATAACAGAATCGAGCATTAAGAAGTATGAAAAGAAGATTGGTCGAAAGGCAACGGAATCCGAATTGATGAAGTACACCAACAAAAGGTTTTTGAAAGGATGGCTTAACCGATTAAATGACATTAAAACGATATGACATGAAAAAGATTGTTGCCCCGGTCTTGGGGCTTGTATTGCTTGCATCTTGTGGTACTGCAAGGAAAGTCCAGCAGACCAAACAGGAAGTCCGAATTGATAGTACGGCAATAGCGAAAGAAGCGAATGCCAAGACGGACAAGTTCGTTGATACGACCCGAACACAACACGGGAAAGTGACCATTACGGAAATCGAGTTTTACCCGCCAACGCCCGGCATTGCGGTTGATACAACCGGGGCGGCGGATAGTTCCAAGCCTGAAAGGGCTTCAAAGCCGTTGCCCGGTAATCCGGCAAACGTAAATTTGCAGGATGTCGGGAACATCAAAGGCGCGGTGAAGTCCATTAAACAAACGGTCATTGAATCCGATGTTGAGGAAAAAGGCGAAAACAAGGAATCGAGCGAAAGCAAGGAAACCGAAAGTGCCGCCAATGTCGGGAGAAACGAAACGAATGTTCAGCAAAGCCAAGAACCGACCCCCGACCCTTACCGATGGCGATACATCTTTTACATATCATTGATTGCCGTTGCGGTCTTGCTTTACCTCAAAAGAACGCCAATAATCAATTGGATAAAGAAGATTCTTGCGGGAATAAGGAAGATATTATAAATTCTTCACTACCTTTGCACCAACATTGTTGCGAAACCCCAAAGTTGCATTGGGGAACAATGCGCCCCGGCTTATGGTCGGGGCTTTTTCATGTACACGAGTAAGCACTCCGATTTTGGGCAACAAAAAGCCCCGAAAGTGTTAATTTCGGGGCAATTCGTGTACAAATTCGTGTACATTTTCCGTAAGTCCTTGAATATCAAGGTTTATTGCGGAGAGAGAGGGATTCGAACCCCCGGTGCCTCTCAGCACGACGGTTTTCAAGACCGTTGTAATCGACCACTCTACCATCTCTCCATTGTCTTTGGATTGACAAGCTTTGTGTTCTAAAGCGAGTGCAAAGGTAAGGGGTTTTCATGTAATCTCCAAATTTTTTGGCGACTTTTTTCAAAAAAAGTGCGTTTTTCTTGTTTTTGAGCTGTTTTTACGGCGATTTAAGGAAGATTTGTGGCAGAATATTTATGATTTAAGTTGAGTAAAAGTAGAAAATAATATACGGCCGGAGTCAACATAATGATAAAAAACAAATGTTTTTGGGTAAGAAAATCAGAAATTAATAAGGAAAAAAACTGTTTGAAATCAACAAAATTTAGAATTTAAAGTCAACCGAAATCAGGAATGTATATACAAGACAAAAACAATAAAAGTTTTTGTTAAAAACTCGTCACATCAAGGCTTAACACACTGATAATCAAAAGGTTATAGTGTGACGAGTTAAAAATGAAACTCGTCACACTAATCATCATAACCTGCCGAAACGTGAAGCCTTTCGGGCGAAAATGGCGGAAATGGCGGGATGTGATGAGTTGAAAAATCAACTCGTCACATCTTATTTTACTGACATTCAACGAGTTAAGTCGCATTGTGACGAGTGACGAGTTTTCAACAAAACTTTTTTAGTATTAAAGTCAACCAATATCAGTAATAGGATTACCATAAGTCAACTTTTTATAGTAAAAAACAAAAAATATATCAAACGAAATCAGGAAAATGCGCCATCGACAATAAAACTATATACTTTTAATGAAGAAAACATGAAAAAGCGCAATAAAAGGATATGCCTTTGGAGCAAAGAGAACAATAAATTAGAAATAGAAGAAAACACTAACCTGTTGCAGAAAGAATATCTTTCAACAAACAAAAGGATGTATCTTAGAAAACAAAAAGACACATATCATATTGCAAAAGGGCACCTTTTAGAAGGCAAAAGGATATCTTTTAGAACGTAAAAGGATACCTTTTAGGATGCAAAAAGGCACATATCACACAGCAAAAGAGCATCTTCTAAAAACGTAAAACAGACATTCTTTAAGCCTGAAGTTTGGCAACTCTTATGCTGCGACACGGCGAAAATCAATGCGCCATACATGCGCACGATATAAAGATGTGATGATTTTATTTGGCATTTCAGCAGGGTTGCACTACCTTTGCAGCATGATTTATCCAAAGACGTTTGAAACTAAGATAGGATTCGATGAAATCCGCACGCTTCTGCGCGAGCGCTGCCTCAGTACACTCGGTAAGGAGAGAATAGACAACATGACATTCTCGAGCGACGCAGAAGTGATAAACGAATGGCTGCAACAGGTGAAAGAGTTCAGACGGCTGCAAGAAGAAGCCGACGACTTTCCGATGCAATATTTCTTCGACGTGCGCGAGTCGGTGGCACGCCTGCGACTTGAAGGCACTCATCTCGACGAAGGCGAACTGTTTGACCTCAGGCGCTCGCTCGAGACGATATGCAACATCGTCAACTATCTTAACCGCACGGACGGCAACGACGACGAGGAAGAAAGGACATACCCCTACCCCGCGCTTCACCGCCTGACGGCAGACATTATAACATTTCCGCAACTGATACAGCGCATCGACCAGATACTCGACAAGTTTGGAAAGGTGAAAGACAGCGCATCGGTCGAGCTGCAGAACATAAGGCGCGAGCTGTCGCGCACCGAAGGCAGCATATCGCGCACACTATACAGCATACTGCGCTCGGCACAGAGCGAAGGTCTGGTTGACAAGGACGTTACGCCTGCCATACGCGACGGCCGACTGGTGATACCTGTAACGCAGGGACTGAAGCGCAAGATTAAAGGTATAGTACACGACGAGTCGGCATCGGGCAAGACCGTGTTTATTGAGCCGACAGAGGTGGTAGAGGCCAACAACAAGGTGAGAGAGCTTGAAGCCGAGGAGCGCCGCGAGATAATACGCATACTGACCGATTTCTCAAAACTTGTACGTCCGCACGTAAAGCCCATACTGGAGTCGTACAGGTTTCTGGCAACGATAGACATGATACGCGCCAAGGCCGAACTGGCACGGCTGATAAAAGGCATTGAGCCGGAAGTAGGAAAGAAGCCCCACATAGACTGGATTCAGGCCCGCCATCCGCTACTGCAGCTGTCGTTAGAAAAGCAGGACAAGAAGGTTGTGCCGCTCGACATAATGCTGAACAAAGACAAGCGCATACTGATAATATCGGGTCCTAACGCCGGCGGAAAGTCGGTTTGCCTGAAGACGGCCGGACTGCTGCAATACATGCTTCAGTGCGGACTGTCAATCCCCGTAGGCGACCGCTCGCACACAGGAATATTCAAGAACATACTTATCGACATAGGCGACGAGCAGAGCATAGAGAACGACCTGAGTACATACTCGAGCCACCTCATGAACATGAAGTACATGATGAAGTTTGCCAACAACAGCACACTGCTGCTCATCGACGAATTCGGTACGGGCACGGAGCCGCAGATTGGCGGTGCCATAGCCGAAGCCGTGCTGAAGCAGTTCTGCAACAAACAGGCCTACGGCATAATAACCACCCACTATCAGAACCTGAAGCACTTTGCCGAAGACCACGAAGGAGTGGTAAACGGAGCAATGCTATACGACCGCCAGCAGATGAAGGCGCTGTTCCAACTCTCTATAGGCAACCCCGGAAGCTCATTTGCAATAGAGATAGCGCGAAAGATAGGACTGCCCGAAGAGGTGATAAAAGACGCGAGCGACATAGTTGGAAGCGACTACATACAGAGCGACAAGTATCTGCAGGACATTGTGCGCGACAAACGCTACTGGGAAAACAAGCGACAGAACATTCATCAGCGCGAGAAGACAATGGAGCAGACCATTGCTAAATATGAAAGCGAGGTGAAGGAACTGGAGCAGAGCCGAAAGGACGTGATACGCAAGGCGAAGGAACAGGCCGAAGAACTGCTGCGCGAGAGCAACAAGAAGATTGAGAACGCCATAAGGGAGATACGCGAAAGTCAGGCCGAAAAGGCGGAGACTAAGCGCATAAGGGAAGAACTGAACGCGTTTAAGCAGGAAATCAACGAGGTTGACACTACTGCCAACGACGAGATGATAGCCCGAAAGATAAAACAGATACAGGAGCGCAAGGAGAGAAAGGAGAAGCGCAAGAAGGAGAAGACCGAGAAGAACAAAGACGCAGCTGCCGCACTGAAAGAGGCAACGCTGAAGAAGAAAGAGAAAGACGCACCGCTGGAAGCCGGAGAGACTGTGCGCATAAAGGGCCTTACATCTGTGGGACGGATAGAAAGCACAGACGGCAAGATGGCCACAGTGATATTCGGCGACATGCGCACCAAGATGCGCGCCGACCGTCTGGAGCGTGCCGAAATGCCCAAAAAGGAGGAGCCGAAGACCTACGCTTCAGTGGGACGACAGACGCGCGAGACGATAGACAACCGCAAGCTGAACTTCAAGCAGGACATAGACGTGCGCGGAATGAGAGGCGACGAAGCCATAAACGCCGTTACATATTTTATCGACGATGCCATACTTGTGGGCATGAGCCGCGTGCGCATTCTGCACGGCACCGGCTCGGGCATACTGCGCCAGCTTATCCGTCAGTATCTGTCGACCGTGCCAAACGTTGTTTCTTACCGCGATGAACACGTGCAGTTTGGCGGTGCCGGAATAACGGTGGTTGACCTTGAGTAAACAGACAGACAATAATCTTCACAATATAAAAATGACTGCTGAGCAAATTATAACATTGCTCAGCAGTCATTTTTGTTTATTATCGCTTACCGAAAAAAGAAGAACGGAGACAAACAATATCACAATTCCGGCACGGATACTCAACTGCAAAAAAGCACAATCACAATGGGCCAACAAGCCGCATCGTAGTTTATTATGGCATTATACCTATGCCTTCAGCCGCTTTATAGGTTTGCGACAAACACCGGACAACCGGGTTTGCTGTCGACCTCGCTGTAAGAGAAGCCCTCAAAATCGAACGACTTCAGCTTGTCGGCATTGTCAATGCGGTTTTGAAGCAGATAGCGCGTCATGGCTCCGCGGCACATCTTGGCGTAAATGACAATAGTCTTCAGCCGTCCGCCCTTGCTGACATAGAACTCCGGACGAACAACATCAACCTCACGCGCCACCTTGCGCCAGTTGAACAGTCGCCTCATCTCGCTGCTCGCAAGGTCGACAAGCAGTCCGCCGGAAGCCTTAACCGAATCGATAAGCACATCGGTGAGCAGCGGCTTCCAATAGTCGAACATACTCACACCGTTATCCGGCAGCACCACGTTGCCTTCAAGTCTGTAAGGCTTTATCATGTCGGCTGGGCGCAAAAGGCCATACAAGAACGAAGTTATCCACAGATGCTCCTGTGCATAAGTCTGAACTTCGGGCGTAAAGCCCGACGCATCGAGATACTTATAAACCACACCCGTATATGCCAAGACAGCCTGAAGCCTTGGTCCTTCGCCCGCAAAGTGCATATACCTCAGCCGGTTCTGCCGCGCAATGTCTGCGTTGCAGTGAAGCATGTCAGCCAGTTCGGCCTCATCATATCCCGCCATCTGCAATGCGTTGTGCATAGCCTCGCCGGCAAAACGCGGCTCGGTCATAATGCCATAATTGCCGTCATCACTTCCGCGCATATCCTTCGCGCATCCAATAAGAATCTGCATATCTGATATTTTATTTAATTCGACATAAAATAATTTATCCGGCGAGAGTCAGACGATAAGCACCGTCCACCGCACACTCACGCCACAAGTGCCCAATAAAGCCATTATTCTGTCAGTGACTCATATTCGCGCTGCATCTTTTTAGGCATCTTCTTCACCACCTCTTCAACCGAATGAAGTATAAGTTCGCAGATAAGACTGTCGGGCACATCGCTATCGAGAGCCACCGTTATCCAATATTTTCTGTCAGAGTGGCGACCGAAGAATATGCCGTCATATCGCTCCATGAGTTCAGCCGACCGCTCCGTGCTGCACTTCATGTTGGCGATAAAGCAGCCGTCTTTGGGCTCCAGACCGCAATATGTGAACATCTTTCCCATAATTTTATACACAAGCACGTCGCTGCCGAAAGGGAAACATTCTTCAACACCCTTCACTGTAAGGCAAAAATCGCGAAACTGTTCTATGTTCATATCTTCAGAGATAATGTTTATGGCGATGCAAATATAACGATTTTGCCGGTTTAATCCAAACCTGGCATGGCGCAATAACAACTATCAAGAAAACAAAAGCCGCAACCTTATTGGCTGCGGCTCTATGTTATTGCACGGGAAGAGAGGCTCGAACTCCCGACACTCGGTTTTGGAGACCGATGCTCTACCAACTGAGCTATCCCCGTGTTTGCGGCTGCAAAGGTAATGTCTGTTTTTTAATTCTGCAAATCTTTGATAAATTTATTTCATGCAAAAGCGCATAATTTATGCCATTTTGTGCTGCAGACGCCTGCAAAGCGGCATTTTTCAGCCACAGACATACAATATTAATGCTTTTCAGCTTACCAGCATTCAAGGTCCTGCTCGATGTCCTTCATGCTTTCCTTACGGAAGACAGGACTCTTTATGCCCCTTCTCTTCTGATCAAGATAGTCGTCGAGCAGCCTGAAAGCATATTTGCCCAAAAGCAATATTGCCACGAGATTGCAGAGAGCCATCAGGGCCATAGTTACGTCGGCAAGGCTCCACACAAGATTAAGACTTGCCAAAGAGCCGAACATGACCATGCCGACAACCAGAAGACGATAGACAAACACGGGCCACTGGCGCGACGTGAAGAAACGTATGTTGGCCTCGCCGTAATAATAGTTGCCGAGAATGCTGCTGTAGGCGAAGAACAAAGTGGCTATGGCAACATAGACAGTGCCTATGCCGCCCACCTCGTTGGTGAGCGCAGCCTGAGTGAGTTGTATGCCGTCGAGACTGCTGTCTACGCTGTCTTTGCTGAACAGAATGATGAAAGCCGTGCACGAACAGATAAGCAATGTGTCGGTGAACACGCCCAACGCCTGTATGAAGCCCTGCTTGGCGGGATGGGTTACGTGGGCTGTGGCGGCAGCGTTGGGAGCCGAGCCCATGCCCGCCTCGTTGCTGAACAGTCCGCGCTTTATGCCCTGCATAAGTGCCGCGCCCATTCCGCCGCCCAAAGCCTGATGCCAGCCGAAGGCATTGCCAACAATGAGAGATACGACATCGGGTATGCGGCCAATGTTGGTCAGCACGACAAACAGTGCCAGCAGGATGTAGCCAACAGCCATTATGGGCACTATGACGCTGCTGAACGCCGCGATGCGATGGATGCCTCCGAAGATGATAAACAGCGTAAGCACCGATATTACGGCGCCCGACAGCACTGGGTCAACGGCAAACGCGCTCTGCAGAGCAGCGCTCATGGTGTTGCTCTGCACCGAATTGAACGCAAAACCGAACGTTATGGTGATAAGCACTGCAAAGAGAATGCCCATCCAGCGCTTTTTAAGTCCCTTCTCCATATAGTAAGCCGGTCCGCCGATATACGAGTGTTTGCCCTTTATCTTGAACAACTGCGCCAATGACGACTCGACAAATGCGCTGCTCGAACCAAGCAAAGCTATAATCCACATCCAGAACACTGCACCCGGACCGCCCACGGTGATGGCCGTTGCCACTCCGGCAAGGTTGCCTGTGCCGACGCGGCTTGCCAGCGACACGGTGAAAGCCTGAAAAGAAGAGATGTGCTTCTCGTGTCCGTTTATCTTTGCCGTTGAGTCGCCCAGAAGGCGTATCATCTCTCCTATCATGCGAAACTGCACAAACTTAGTCTTGATGCTGAACCATACGGCACAGCCCAGCAGCATTACTACAAGTATGTAAGTCCAGAGAATGTCGTTGGTCTCGTTGATTATCTGTGTGAATAGTTCCATGACGCTTATTGGTTTTGTTTAAGTTTAAAATAAAATATATGCTCTCTGAAAACAGTCTCCACCAGGTCGAAACGGATAAAATCGGCCAAAAGGCTGATTACCTGACGGCGGGGAATATGCGACAGTCTGACACACCGGTTAAGCGTAATCTCGCCATACTTCTCCAAAAGGCGCAAGATGCACTGCTCCCGTTCGTTACATCTTATCATCACATCCTTATGGTCATGCCGCCAAATATCGAGATGCACCGGACTGGCAAGTATCGTTTCGTCCTTAATGCGAATGTATGCCTTAGGTTTCTTGTCCTCGTCAACGGCGTATACGGGCTTATGCTGACTTTCGGCAACGCTGACTTCAAGCACATCCTTGCCGTCGACCTTATATATCTGACTGTCGAGAGTAACCGACGGCCAGCAGTATCGCGTTGCGGCAACTTCTACCATGTATATCTCCTCGGCCGAACGTATGCCGGCGATCTTGCCGTTATCCTTAACGCCCACAAGCAGCCGCCCTCCCTCGGTGTTTGAAAAGGCAGAAAGACTGCGCGCTATCTTGCATGCGTCTGTTATGGCAAACTTAAAGTCCTGATGCACATGCTCGCCTTCGGTAACAAGCTGCAAGATATGGTTTCTGTTCATTTTCATATTCTATATGCAAAGATATAGAAAATAAGCATACTTCACAAACATACGGCATGGTAAATTACGGCCATCGGCCCCGCAGCAATATATTGACAGACATGAAATAAAGCCGGACGGCAAAGGGCGCAACGGCTGTCGGCATACTGAAAACGTATTACGCAAAATGCTTTCTTTCTGATTTCAGATAACGTCCTGTAGCCGCGATATTCTGAAATAAAAATCATCCGGCCGTGAAAACAGCGCGAAATCGTGTGCAAACGTAAGCGGTTATATCACAAGCTGTTACGCACGCCGCACAGATTTTGTGCAGTTATTTCAGCGTAAAAACAAGCTGAAACCACTGTTTTTGACAGCAAAACAACCTTATTTTTAGCTGCAATATGCCTGAAACGACCATGCAAAAGCATTGCTTTTACAGCATGAAAGCATAACTTTTGCTTCATAACGTAAACATTCTTTATCTGTAAAGGGGATTTTAGTGATTCTGATTTTCTATTTTATCCAAAAACAATGACACAGACCAACTATCATAAAGAAACAAAATCTGCGTCATGGCTTTACAAACAACATGCGGAAGCGGCAGCCTATATTTGCTTGACAAAATAATATGAAGTTGGGTATCTTTTATGATAACCACAACTTAATAGTTGTTTAGTTGGATTTACATTGATTATGTTAAAGTTTTCATTGTGTACTTCGATGAATACTGATAGTTTGAATTAATTTCAAGTGAAATAGACAAAATACTGAATGAATCATACAAATTACGAGGCAAATAACATTATTTTACATTTTCTGATATTATATTTGGAAAAGAAGTTGCATATTTGTAAAAAATTTTGAAACACAAGCCTGTGCGGTCGCTTTTGCCGTAGCAGTAATAGTAGGTGCCGTAGCAGTAGTTTGGGCTGTTGTTGTAGAACATTTTGGAGTAGCTAATGCTGTTGGAGCCGTAACGGCTTTAGCATGGAAAGTCGCAGCGACAACAAGCGGAAATAAGAGGAGAAAAAATGGAGCACTTGTGGAAAATCTTATGACCTCTAATACAATAGAGGTATGGAATATCAAATCACAAAATAAAGAAATGGCTTATATTGTTGCTGATGAATTTACAAATGAAACAGTAAATTCACTTATGCAATATATTAGAAATAATTTTCCTGAGGAATGCTCAAAATATGATGAAGATGTTTTACGTAATGCTATTTTGATAAATTTACAAAATGCCGAAATTGAAAAATAATACAAATTTGCTAACGATCTTGTTGGTTGTTGTGCAAATTGGACTTTGTGTTGTGGTCATAATGACACGGCAATACGTGCCTACGCACTGGAACATACACGGAGTTGCAGATGAATATGGAAGCCCTTTTTACACTTTGATACTACCGCTTATAAGTGTTTTAATTTATTTTTTTATGACATTTTTCGAGAAGCATCCACATTATTGCAACTTGCCACAGAAATTTAAAGATAGGCAAAAAGGCTACAGTTTGATAGCAAAACTGGTAGCGTGGTTGAAATTGTTGATCATGATGTTTCTTGCTTTTGTGACTTATGAAGTTTATTGCGGTGGCAGTTTTAACTATTTAATAGCCCTTTTAATTCTGATTACCTCATTTATTGTCATCATTGTATATGCCATCAAGTTGCGTCGGGTATGATGCCAATGCATGGGACTTGGTTATAGGCATTCTTGAGTAACTTATGGCCAAGTGTGGAGACACCAATGTCAGCATGAGGCTTACCGGTTCAGTGGATATGGGCTTGTCGGAGAAGCATTCGTTCCCGTTCGTGCAGGAAGTGGTGGCAGACGCCAAGGCCACACGGCATAAGGCCAAACATAAAAAAGACAAACGCCACTAAAGGCATTTGTCTGTAAACGTGTAAACATTATCGAGCCTCTTGTCGGATTCGAACCAACGACCCCGAGATTACAAATCACGTGCTCTGGCCAACTGAGCTAAAGAGGCGGGTGGGCAAGCTACTTGTATCGCGCCGCTACAACCAACTACCTTTGCTACGTTCCCGTCCTGGAGGATTCGAAGGGAGCTGGCCGTACAAGACTTACCCGTCTTTGCGGCTGCAAAGGTAATAATAAAGTTTAACAACAAAGCATTTTTGCATCGTCTTTCGCGGTATTTTAACTTATTTTTTGAAATCAGCGATATCTTGCAGCATGCGGAATCGGCACAGGCGACATGCACAATGGCCATATATAAAGGCGGCACGAGGCCGACGGCATAACGCACGCCGACGGCACATCTTTCACATAAAAAAACAAAAAAACTCATACAGCTAATAATTATATGGTGAAAAATAAGTAATTTTGCACCCGATTATGTTCTCGTGAGGCGTATGGCGCCGGGTGTCAAAGCTGATGCAACACCCCATAAGACACCACGCTTCAGACATACAAAAGAAAAAATCAATTAATCCCCAATAATGACTACACGCGAGGAATACGAACAAATAAAAGCTTACGCGCGCATCGACGGCGCCATAATGGGCGGAATGTGGATATTGAGCTTTGCCTGCTTCATCGGACAGTTTTATGAGCCCGTGCTGAACATGGCATCGATGGTTCTTGGCATATCAGCCATTGTAGTATCGGCAATACGCTTAAAGAACTTCCGCGACAATATTCTTGACGGAGTGATATCTTACTGGAAAGCATACGGCTACAGCCTGCTGACATACTTTTACGCATCGCTGCTGATGGCTGCTGCGCAATATATCTACTTTCAGTTTATCGACCACGGCTTCATGCTCGCCCAGTACACGGCCATGACATCAAGCCCCGAGTTTAAGTCACTCATGACGCTTTACGGGATAAAGGCCGATGAAATGAAGATGACAATGGACACAATAGCAACGCTCCGCCCTATCGACATAGCGCTGCAGTTTCTTACAACCAACCTGTTTCTGGGAATTGTGATAAGCTGGCCGATAGCCGCGCTGCTGAAATCAAAATATAAACGTAAATTCTAAAACACAGATAAGATGGACATATCAGTCGTAATACCATTATACAACGAGGAAGAATCACTGCCCGAACTCTACGCATGGATTGAGCGTGTGATGAAGGAAAACAATTTCTCTTATGAAGTAATATTCATCAACGACGGCTCTACAGACGGTTCATGGAAGGTGATAAGCCGGCTGAGCGAGGAGCACGAATGCGTGAAGGGCATAAAGTTCCGCCGCAACTACGGAAAAAGTCCTGCCCTGTTCTGCGGATTCAAGGAGGCTCAGGGCGACGTGGTGATAACAATGGACGCCGACCTGCAGGACTCTCCCGACGAGATACCGGAACTTTACAGAATGATAACCGAAGACGGCTACGACCTTGTTTCGGGATATAAGCAGAAACGCTACGACCCGCTGTCGAAAACAATCCCCACAAAGCTGTTTAACGCAACGGCACGCAAAATAAGCGGTATAAAGAACCTGCACGACTTCAACTGCGGCCTTAAAGCATACCGCAAGGACGTGGTAAAGAACATTGAGGTGTACGGCGAGATGCACCGCTATATCCCGTATCTGGCAAAGAATGCCGGATTCGACAGGATTGGCGAAAAAGTGGTTCATCACCAGTCGCGCAAGTACGGCAAGTCGAAATTCGGCCTCAACCGCTTCTTCAACGGCTATCTCGACCTTATAACATTGTGGTTCCTGAGCAGCTTCGGACGCAAGCCGATGCACGTGTTCGGCTTCCTCGGCACAATAATGTTCTTCATAGGCTTCATTGCAGCAGCCATTATCGGCATAGACAAGCTGGTGGCAGTGTCAAACGGTCAGCAGATGCGCCTCGTAACCGATACGCCTTACTTCTATATATCGCTGACAATGATGATTATAGGCACACAACTGTTTCTTGCCGGATTCCTCGGCGACCTCATCAGCCGCAACTCTTCAGACAGAAACGACTATCAGATATCTGAAGAAATAAGATGTGGCGAAAACAGAAAATAACACATAGAAAACAACAACGCCACATAAAGCTGCTACAAGAACAAGCATGCCATGACAGGAATTAAGATAAAAACGATAAAGTCGGTCACGACAAAGGCAATCCGCAAGGCACGCAGACTATTGCGTCCCTCACTGGCAGCACTGCCGCTATACTTCATAACGCTGCTGATAACCACCGCTGCGTGCTCGTCTATCGACTGCCCGCTCAACAGTCTTGTCTACACACAATATCAGCTGATGACACCCGACGGCAAGGTTGACACACTGGCAGACACGCTCACGATATTCACAAACCGTGTTGACGGCAACGACTCTGTGCTGATAAACCGCAGCGTAAAGACCACCGAATTCTCGCTGCCGATAAGCTATGCGCAGAACCAGGACGTGTTTTTCATAGAGACTAAGGACACTTTATACAAGACTACAAAACTTGACACAGTGACCATAGAGAAAGAGAACAAGCCCCACTTCGAGTCGGTTGACTGCGCACCGGCATTCTTCCACAAGATAACATCCGTAAGCTGCACGCACAACGCCATCGACTCGATAACAATAAACAATCAGGACGTGAACTATGACACATCGAAGAAACATTTTTTCATATATTTCAAGCATAGCAATTAGCCTGATGCTCCTACTGGCCTCAACGGCCAACGCGCAGGAAAAGAACGTGGAGAAGAAAGACAGCGTGCCCCTGTTAAGGGGCTTTGCCGTATCAGTAGACCTGGTCGGACCGGCACAGATGTTTCTTGGCGACTACGGACAGTATGAAGCCGCGCTGCGAATAAACCTGCGCGACAAATATTTCCCTGTGTTTGAGCTTGGTCTCGGCAAGGCAGACCACGACAACGACGTCACCAAAATATCATACAAGACGAGCGCACCATACGCCAAAATCGGTATCGACTTCAATCTGCTAAAGAACAAGCACGACATATACAGGCTTTATGCCGGCGCAAGATACGCTTTCACTTCGTTTAAATACGACCTGTCGCATCCAGATATCACCGATCCGGTATGGGGAAGCACTGCCGTATATTCAGCGAAAGGCGTGAAATGCAATTACCACTGGATTGAAGCAGTAATAGGAGTAGACGCCAAGATATGGGGACCTCTGCACCTTGGATGGAGCGTGAGATACAAGAGCAGAATAGCCTACGATGACGGCGAACTGGGCAACTCATGGTATGTGCCCGGATTCGGAAAGACCGGAGGATCTAACATCGGAGGTACATTCAACATATCGATAGACATATAAACTTCTGAAAGACAATAGACTAAAACAAGAACAGCGATGAACAGAGAAAAAAGCAAGAAGAAACTGGCCCTGCAGCTGGCTTTTCTCATATTTCTAATCATAGGGACAATAATCATTGTGCGGCAGCAGCGCACAATGCCTTATCAGCACAACACAGGATTCATATTCGGTACGGTGTACAACATCACATACCAAAGCGACAAGAACCTGCAGAAAGAAATTGAGGCAGAGCTGCAGAAGGTTGACGCATCGCTGTCTCCGTTCAACAAAAGTTCAATAATATCAAAAGTAAACCGCAACGAGAAGGTTGAGGTGAACAGCATGTTCACAGACGTGTTTAACCTTGCACAAAAAATATCAGAAGAAACAGGCGGAGCCTTCGACATAACAGTGGCTCCACTGGTAAACGCATGGGGCTTCGGATTCAAGAACGACACGAAGCCCACGCCAGCGGCAATAGACAGTCTGAAACAGATTATAGGCTACAAGAAAGTAAGGCTTGACGGGAAACAAATAGTAAAGAACGACAAGCGCATAATGCTCGACTGCAGCGCCATTGCCAAAGGCTACGGAAGCGACGCCGTGGCCCGACTGCTGAGGAGCAAAGGCATAGAAAACTTTATGGTAGAAATAGGCGGAGAGATTGTTACACGCGGCATCAACGAGAAAAGACTGCCCTGGAAAATAGGCGTCACCAAGCCCGTTGACGACTCGCTAAACACAAATCAGGAAATACAGACCATACTGAACGTAACCAACAAAGCAATGGCTACAAGCGGAAACTACCGCAACTTCTACTACAAAGACGGCAAGAAATATGCCCACACCATCGACCCCATAACAGGCTATCCTGTACAGCACAACATATTGTCGGCAACTGTTTTGGCCGACAACTGCGCCACGGCCGACGCCTATGCCACAGCCTTCATGGTGATGGGACTTGAAAAGGCAAAAGCCATTCTTGACAGGCATCCCGAACTGATGGTATATTTTATCTATTCAGACAAAAACGGCAAAAATGCCGTATGGTATTCGCCGTCGCTAAAAAACAAGATTGCAGAATAACAACAGCGCATACACATGCACACGGAGCTACAAGAACACCTGCTTGAACTTCCGCTCTTTCAGGGCATGAGCCGGAACGACCTGGAGCAGATACTCTCGGAAACGAAATTCAGGCAACTGTCGTTCGCAAGAGGAAAAGTAATTGTGCATGAAGGCGAAACCTGCAACAAACTCTATTTTCTGGTTAAAGGTCAGATAACAACCACATGCCATTCGGACGACAAGAGCTACTCGATAACCGAAACACTCGCAGCCCCCAACATACTTCAGCCCGAAAGGATTTTCGGACTGATGCAGCGCTATACAAGAACGTTTGCGGCAAAGACAAACTGCGACCTGATATGCCTGGGAAAGAAAGAAGTGATGCTCATGTCTGACAATTACGAAATATTCAGACTAAACCTGCTTAACATCATCTGCACACTGTCGCAACGCTCAGACAGACAGATGTGGAAACTACGTCCGAAAGGCATAAGGCAAAAGATAGCCCGATTCATCGAAGAGAGAAGCCTGAGACCTGCCGGAGAGAAGATTGTAAACATAAAGATGGAGCGGCTCGCTGAAGAGATCAGCGAGAGCCGTCTCAACGTATCGAAAGCTCTGAAAGCCATGAACGACGAAGGGATAATATCGCTCAGAAGGGGTGAATTCTGCGTTCATGCTTTCGAAAGAATGCTCATGTAGGAAGCTTATCAGCCAATTTGATATACAAGCGGCAGACAAAAGCCGACATATAACAAATATTAGCTAAATTTTTCTTCCGTATTATTATTCAGAAGAAAGAAAATTACTACCTTTGTAAACAAAAATTAGGGAAACGTGAGTATGAATGAAGAGAGAATAGAAGAGCAACGCAAAAATCCTTTTTTTGAACAATATAACACGCCGCACGACACCGTGCCATTCGAGAAAATACGCCTTGAAGACTTTGAGGAGGCCTTCATGGAGGGCATACGCCGTGACGACGAACAGATTGAGAAGACTATAAACAATCCTGACAAGCCTACTTTTGACAACACGATAATCAACGTGGACGAAGACAAGGACGGATATTACGACTTGCTGTCGCGCGTGTCAACCGTGTTTTTCAATCTTCTCAGTGCTGAGACCAACGACGAGATGGACGCGCTGGCGCAGAAGCTGCAGCCCATACTGACAAAGCATGCCAACGACGTAAGGCTCAACAAGCGCCTGTTTGAGCGCATAAAGGCCGTGCACATGCACCACCGCAAGCTCACGCCTGAAGAAAAGAGACTGCTCGACAACTGCTACGACGGATTTGTACGCAGCGGAGCACTGCTCGACGACGAGGGCAAGGAGAAGCTGCGCAAGCTTACCGAGGAGGCAAGCATGCTGTCGCTGCAGTTCTCTCAGAATCTGCTCAAAGAGAACAAGGCATATACGCTGCACATAACTGACGAACAACAGCTCGACGGACTGCCCGACACGGCACGCGAGGCTGCTGCCGTTGCTGCAAAGGAGCGCAATCTTGAAGGCTGGGTGTTTACGCTCGACTTTCCAAGCTACAGTCCGTTCATGACATATTCTACATGCCGCGAACTGCGCAAGCAGATGTATATGGCACGCAACACGGTGTGTACACACGAGAATACAGAAAACAATCTTGAAATATGCAAGCGTCTGGTTAATCTGAGACGCGAGATAGCACAGCTGCTCGGCTTCAAGACATACGCCGAATACGTGCTTAAGAACCGCATGGCAGGAAACGCACGCAACGTGTATAAGCTGCTCGACGACCTCATAGACGCTTACAAGCCTACTGCCGTAAAGGAAGTGAGCGACATCGAGAAACTGGCAAAGAAGACTGAAGGCAAAGACTTCAAGGTGATGCCGTGGGACTTCAGCTATTATTCTCACAAGCTGCAGCTCAAGAAGTTCAACATCGACTCAGAGATGCTTCGCCCGTATTTCGAACTGTCAAAGGTCATTCAGGGCGTGTTCGGCCTTGCCAACAGGCTCTACGGCATAACATTCAAGGAGAACAAAGACATACAGGTTTACCACCCTGATGTGAAAGCCTACGAGGTGTTCGACAAGGACGGCTCTTATCTTGCCGTGTTCTACGCCGACTTCCATCCGCGCAAGGGCAAACAGGGCGGTGCATGGATGACAGAATATCAGGGACAATGGATCGACCGCAAGGGCGAAAACGTAAGGCCTCATGTAAGCGTGGTGATGAACCTGACGAAGCCTACCGACGATAAGCCGGCACTGCTGACACTGGGCGAAGTTGAGACCTTCCTGCATGAGTTCGGCCACTCGCTCCACGGCATGTTTGCCAACACAAGATTCGAGAGCCTTTCAGGCACCAATGTATGGTGGGACTTCGTAGAGTTGCCGTCACAGTTTATGGAAAACTTCTCTGTTGAGAAAGAATTTCTGCGCACGTTCGCCTTCCACTATCAGACAGGCGAGCCTCTGCCCGACGAGCTGATTGACCGCATTGTGAAGAGCCGCAACTTCATGGCAGCATACGCATGTCTGCGCCAGGTAAGTTTCGGACTTCTCGACATGGCCTACTATACAAAGAAAGAGACGTTCGACGAAGACATCATACCGTTTGAAAAGAATGCATGGAAAAAAGCCATGGTTACCGAACAACTGCCCGACACCTGCATGACGGTGCAGTTCAGCCACATCATGGCTGGCGGATACGCTGCCGGCTACTACAGCTACAAATGGGCCGAAGTGCTCGACGCAGACGCCTTCAGCGTATTCAAGAAGCACGGAATCTTCAATCAGGAGACAGCGCAAAGCTTCCGCGACAACATTCTTTCAAAGGGCGGCACCGAACACCCGATGACTCTCTACAAGCGCTTTAAGGGCAGCGAACCCACAATAGACGCCCTGCTGAAGCGCAACGGCATAAAAAAGCCTTCGAACAAGAAAAAGTAAGAGAAATAACCTATTCTTCACATATAAACACAATGAACAAAGAAGAAAAACAGCGTCTGCTTGACCTGAGATACCTGCGCATGGCACGCATCTGGGCAGAAAACAGCTACTGCCAGCGCCGCAAGGTAGGAGCCCTGGTGGTTAAGGACAAAATGATTATCAGCGACGGCTATAACGGCACACCGAGCGGCTTTGAGAATGTCTGCGAAGACGACAACAACGTTACAAAGCCCTACGTGCTGCACGCCGAAGCAAACGCCATAACAAAACTGGCGCGAAGCTCCAACAACAGCGACGGATCAACGCTATACGTAACAGCTGCTCCATGCATAGAATGCTCAAAACTGATAATTCAGGCCGGCATTAAGCGTGTAGTATATGGCGAAAGATACAGACTTGAAGACGGCATAAATCTTCTTAAAAGAGCTGACATTGAAGTTATATATCTAAATCCTGACGAACATGAATCCGAATAAATCAAACCGCATGATGCCGTTGCTGATGGCTCTTTGTGTGATTATCGGCATCATAATAGGTACGTTCTACGCTAACCACTTTTCAGGCAACCGCCTGAACATAATAAACTCGGGCAGCAACCGCCTGAACAATCTGCTGCACATCATAGACGACCAGTATGTTGACGCGGTTAACATCGACTCGCTAGTCGACAAGGCCATACCTCAGATTCTGTCTGACCTCGACCCCCACTCTGTCTACATCAGTGCGAAGGACGTACAACAGGCCACCGACGACCTGAAAGGCTCGTTCTCGGGCGTGGGCATTGAGTTTGTCATAAGAAACGACACCATACACGTGCAGGGCGTAATAAAGAACGGCCCGGCTGAACAGGCAGGCATCCTTGCCGGCGACAAGATCGTGAGCGTGGACGGAAAGCCTTTCGTAGGCAAGGTCGTAACTAACGAGGAAGCCATGCGACGCCTCAAAGGACCTAAAGACACCAAGGTGAAAATAGGCGTGCAGCGCTACGGACAAAAGAGTATAAAATATTACACTATAACCCGAGGCGACATTCCGCAGAAGAGCGTCAGCGCAACATACATGCTCGACGACAACACGGGCTACATCAAGATAAAGAACTTCGGCGAGAACACTTATCCCGAACTTCTCATCGCCCTGGCGCAGCTCTCTCAGGAAGGCTTCAGCAACCTGATAATCGACCTGCGCGACAACACAGGCGGATACCTGAAGTCGGCCGTTCAGATGGCCAACGAGTTCCTGCCCAAGAACCGCCTCATCGTATATACAGAAGGCCGCAAGTCGCCAAGACAAGACTACAAGAGCGACGGGCGCGGAAGCTATCAGAACATCCCGCTGGTAGTGCTGATAAACGAGACATCGGCATCGGCTTCAGAGATTTTTGCCGGAGCCATGCAGGACAACGACAGGGCAACAATCATAGGCCGCCGCTCGTTCGGCAAGGGTCTCGTACAGCAGCAGATCGGTTTCCCCGACGGCTCGATGATACGCTTGACCGTGGCACGCTATTACACACCGTCAGGACGATGCATACAGAAGCCATACGTGATGGGCGACGACAAAGACTACGAGGAAGACCTGCTGGTAAGATATCAGCATGGTGAGTTCTTCTCACAGGACAGCATCAAGCACACCGGACCGGCTTATCACACAAGCATTGGCCGCACAGTGTACGGCGGAGGAGGCATAACGCCTGACATCTTCGTGCCGGAAGACACCTTAGGCATAACTTCATACTTCAAGGAGGCAAGCATGAGCGGACTAATACTGCAGTTTGCATTCGTCTATACCGACGACAACCGCCTGAAGCTCAACAACTTCACCGAAATGATGGAGCTTGCCGACTATCTTGTAAAGCAGAACACCGTAGACAAGTTTGCCACCTATGCCGACAAGCACGGACTGCAGCGCCGCAACCTGATGATAAAGAAATCGCACAACCTGCTCGAAAGATACATCAACAGCCGGATTATATACAACATCATGGACGAGGAAGACTGGATTGAATATCTCAATCTTGACGACAACGTGATAAAGGCTGCGCTGAATGTGTTTAAGAACAATGCGGCATTCCCCAAAAAGCCGGAGCCAAAAGACAAGAAAAAGGACGGCAAGACGGCCATGACGGGAACGACAGTACCATACGTTGACATGAAGATGAATCTAAAAGCATAACCATGGAAAAAAAGGAACTGCGAAAACTCATACGCGAGAGGAAACGGCAATTCACCGGGAAGCAACTGGAAGAATTGTCGCTTCCGATCATGAACAGGCTGCTCGGCATGAGCGAGGTGGCCAATGCCGACACTATATTAATGTACTACTCGCTGCCTGACGAAGTGTTCACTCACGACACAGTGGAACTGCTGGCACGGCAAGGCAAGACGGTGCTGCTGCCAAAGGTAATTGACGGCGAGAACATGGAAATAAGGGTGTATGAAAGCAAGGAAGACCTGGCTGAGGGCAGCTACGGCATAATGGAGCCCAACGGAAAACTCTTCACCGACTACGCCAAGATTACTACGGCTGTCGTGCCCGGCATGAGCTTCGTCTCAGACAACAACCGGCTGGGACGCGGAAAGGGGTATTACGACAGGTTTCTGAAGAATATTCCACAGGCCTACAAGATAGGCGTATGCTTCGACTTTCAGAAAGAGAAAGAAATTCCTCATGAGGAAAACGACATAAAGATGGACACCGTTATCTGAGAATAACGGTGTCTTTCTTTTTATATAGCAACGCAGAAAATGCATAAAAGCATATTGCTGCCCATAACACAAACCGCTACAGACAAACCGGAAAAAGTTTTTTTGCAGAAACTCGTCACTCGTCACATTCATGCATAACAAACTGACAATCAATGATTTAAAGTGTGACGAGTTATGATTTTAAAACGTCACACATGATTATACGTGACGAGTCGGGATTTCAACTCATCACACTCTAACCACTTCATTATCAGGCAGATGGAAAGGAATGTGACGAGTGACGAGTTTCTGCAAAAAATATTTTCGTGTATTCTCATTCCTCTCCTTCCTGATTTTGATTGACTTCAAACAGCCATTTTACTGATTTTAGATGACACAAGCATGCTGCATTTACGGTAAAGGTTGACTCACCTACAGACATAAGCTATAATCAGTTACCTGAACCTCATTATACCCGACAAAGGATATGTCTGCATATAAATCACAAAAGAAGGCATATCATAACGCAAAAGGGCACATATCACGATATAAAAGGACACATATTACAACGCAAAAGCATGCCTTTCGCAGATCAAAAGGCATGCTAATGCTAACATGAAGAATAAAAATAATGTTATAAAAATCTATAAACCTTATAAAATGAAAATATGTGATTATTACCTATTGAACTAAACCGCACCCAGGCATTATATCAGTCCTCTCACCCTGTCGTCGAAAGCAGAAAGGGCAGCCTTGGCACCCTCGCCCATCGCAATTATAATCTGCTTGTAAGGCACGTCGGTAACGTCGCCGGCAGCATACACTCCTGCTATCGAGGTTCTGCAATAAGCATCTGTCTTTATCTCCTTCCGCGGCGTAAGCTCCAGCTGACCTTCAAACGATTTGCTGTTTGCTGCCAGTCCTATCTGCACAAATATGCCGTCGAGCTCCACGGTCTTCACCTCTTCAGTCTTGCGGTCTTTCACCTCAATGGCCGTCACCTTCTTGCCGTCGCCAATCACTCTCATTGTCTGCATCGACGTGAATATCTCAACATTGTCAAGGCTTCTGGCCTTATCCTGAAGCACTGTGTCGGCACGCAACTCATCTGCAAACTCAAGTACGGTTACCTTTGAACATATTCCGGCAAGGTCTATGGCTGCCTCTATGCCCGAATTGCCTCCGCCGATGACTGCAACATGCCTGCCTTTATAGAACGGACCGTCGCAATGAGGACAGAAAGCCACTCCGCGGCCGATATAGTCGGCCTCACCTTCTACGCCCAGCCGGCGCCAGCTTGCACCTGTTGCTATTATCACTGCCGGCGAAACAAAGCTTTCGCCTCCTGCCGCATGGATATACTTCTGCTTACCGCCCAGTTCGGCTTTCACCACCGTTCTGTTTTCAAACACGTCAATGGCATAATGTCCGAGATGGCTCATAAGGTCGGATGCCAGCTTGTCACCCGTAGTGTGAGGCACCGAGATAAGGTTCTCTATCCCGACGGTGTCTTTAACCTGACCGCCGACACGCTCGCCTACAACGGCTACACGGAGTCCCTTGCGAGCCGAATAGATTGCGGCAGACGCACCGGCAGGTCCTCCGCCAACAACTACAACGTCATAGCTTCGCTCAACAGGCTCGAAGCTGTCGGCAGTCTGAGCTGTGCCGAATTTTTCTTCAAGTTTAGACAGCAATGCCGACAAGTCGCCGCGGCCTACATGGATAAGCTCGTCGCCGGCATAAACAGACGGTACGCCCTGTATGCCGAGACGCTCAACCTCGTCCTGCCACAGTGCCCCGTCGATAACTTCATGACTCACCGACGGATTGAGCAGTGCCACAACATTCAGCGCCTGAACCACGTCAGGACAGTTGGTACATGTAAGCGAGACATAAGTGCGCAGCTTTATATCACCACCGATGGCCCTGATGCGGCGCGCAACGATATCGTCGGGCATGTTCTTTCCCTGTCCGTCGGCATTGAGTACTGCAAGCAGCAGCGATGAGAACTCATGGCCGCCGGGGATGCCACGGAACACGATGCCTGTGTCGGCGCCGTCTTTATATAATGTAAACTCAAGTCTGAGACTATCCTCAACGGTCAGTTCAAGCTTCAGCTTGTCTGAACATGAGCAGAAATCCTTCAAGAAGTCGCCAAACTCCTCTGCCTTTGTATGCGCAGCGCCACAAACGGCCTTAATTCCTATTTCAGACTTCAGTCCGCCCAAAAGCGATTTAACCTGATCTAATATACCTTTATCCAACATACCCGTTCTGTTTTTTCTATAAATTAAAAAATGCTGTCCGTAAAAGTCAAGAAAGGCCGGATTCGTTGACATGTCATATCAGAAAATCCGGCCGAACAATAAAGACTAAATCTTACCAACCAAGTCTATGCTGGGTTTCAGTGTTTCGCTGCCAGCCTTCCATTTAGCCGGACAAACCTCGCCGTCGTGTGTTGCCACAAACTGTGCAGCCTCAACCTTGCGCAAGAGCTCGTCGGCATTACGGCCTATGCTGTTATCTTGTATCTCTGCAATCTTTATAAGTCCTTCCGGGTTCACGAGGAATGTTCCGCGATAAGCCACGCCTTCGTCCTCCTTCATCACACCGAATCCGCGGCAGAGCACGCCTGTGGGGTCGGCAAGCATTGCATATTCAATCTTCTTTATGCTGTCAGAAGCATCGTGCCATGCCTTGTGGACAAAATGTGTATCAGTGCTGACAGAGAACACCTCCACGCCCATCTGCTTCAGCTGTTCATACTTGCCTGCGAGGTCAACGAGCTCGGTAGGACAAACAAAAGTGAAGTCGGCAGGATAGAAGAAGAATAAAGCCCACTTGCCTTTCAAATCCTCGTTGCTAACTGTCTTGAAACTTCCATTCTGAAAAGCCTGTACCTTGAACTCAGGCATCTGTGCATTGATAATTGGTTCCATATTTCTATAAGTTTTTTAAATTGTTATTATTAAATTTCAGCTCTATGTCGTTTTGACAATGCAAAGATAGTTTGCACCACAAAACAAAGCAAACAGATTTTTTCTATTGCATGATAGAAAAAACCTATAACGGCCCCGTAAAGCACATACAGACATGGAGCTACACCTGCCTGAAACAGGGCAAAACACGCTGCGGCAGGGACTAAGCCGCATACGGCAGCGGAACAGACAAAACGGCATACCCACAAATGATGACAGCACAAAAATATTCGGCTCAAAAATTTATCTTTTCAGAATTTATGTGTATGTTTGCGACCTGAAGACAAAAAGCAACAGCAACATGACACTACAACAAATGGAATATATCGTGGCCGTCTACAGACTGCGCCACTTTGCCAAGGCAGCCGAATACTGCAAGGTAACGCAACCCACACTGAGCTCCATGATACAAAAGCTTGAAGACGAGCTGGGCATAAAGATATTCGACCGCACGGCACAGCCCGTTACTCCTACCGACATAGGACAGAGAGTGATAGAGCAGTCGTGGAAGGTGCTGATACGCGCAAGAAAGATAAAAGACATTGTTGCTGAGGCCAAGCAGGCTCTTGGCGGAACATTCAGGATAGGCATACTGCCCACCATAGCGCCTTATCTGCTGCCGCGCTTCTTTCCTCAGCTTACATCGCAGCACCCTGAGATGGAACTAAAGGTCATAGAGATGAAGACCGAAGAAATAAAGAGAGCCCTCGCAAGGGCCGAAATAGATGCGGCCATATTGGTAAGGCTGGACAACATGGAGCATTTTGCATCTACCACACTTTTCTACGAGCAGTTCATTGCATACGTGTCGCGCGAGGACAGACTGTTTGAGAAAAAGAGCATACGCACGGCCGACCTTAACAACGAATTTATATGGCTGCTCGACGAGGGACACTGTTTCCGCGACCAGCTGGTAAAATTCTGCGACCTTAAGGAGGCACGCACAAGCAAGACAACATATAGTCTGGGGAGCATAGAGACATTCATGCGCATGGTTGAGAACGGCAAGGGCATAACTTTCATACCCGAACTTGCCCTGCCGCAGCTTTCCGACAGGCAGCGAGAACTGATACGCCCCTTCGCCATCCCCATACCGACAAGAGAGATTATCATGATGACGACAAAGAGCTTCGTAAGGCATGCCGTGCTCAACATGCTCATAGATACAATAAAAAGCAGCGTGCCCGAAAACATGCTGAAACTGAACAACACCGAGCAGAGGGTGTAATGCTACGTCTGCAACATCGGCGCATAAGGGCCGGCATGGTCAAGCGGTCTGACTCATAACGCAAAAAGACTCAGCCATGCCGGCCCTTATGCCGTTATCACAGGCACAGTGCTATTCGGAACTTTTATCACCTTAACCTGCAAAAAATCAATATAACACAACGCTGCCGCCACAAAACACAAAGGTATACCTTATTATATAATACGACAAAAAAAGTGCGCAATGTCATAATTGTAACACAAATGAAACATCTGTTTAAAACCGCTGTAACACGTATTTTCTACTTTTGCAGCGTGAAATAAAACGGAATCACTCATAACAAATTACAGTTTATGACAGAAATTTATTTTTTAATTGTCGCATTTCTGCTTTTGCTTGCAGTCTTCGACCTGTTTGTTGGCGTCAGCAACGACGCGGTTAACTTTTTAAACTCGGCCATTGGCGCCAAGGTAGCCAAATACCGTACGGTGCTGATAGTTGCCTCCGTCGGTGTACTTATCGGAGCCGTGATGAGCGCCGGAATGATGGACGTGGCACGCCATGGCATAATGAGGCCGGAGAACTACACCTTTCAGGAAGTAATGACGATATTCCTGGCCGTAATGGTTACTGACGTCATCATACTCGACGTGTTCAACACTCTCGGTATGCCTACGTCAACCACAGTATCGCTTGTGTTCGAGCTTCTCGGAGGTACATTCATCCTGGCTATGCTGAAGATGCATGCCGATCCGTCACTCACCATCTACGACCTGCTTAACAGCGACAAGGCGCTGAGCGTAATCATTGCCATATTCGTGTCGGTGGCCATCGCCTTCTTCTTCGGAATTATCGTGCAATGGATTTCACGACTGATCTTTACATTCAACTACAAGAAACACCTGCGCTACACAATAGCCATATTCGGCGGTATAGCGTTCACAACACTTACATACTTCATCCTTATCAAGGGTATCGGCAAGTCGCCGTATATCGCTGAGACAGCGCGTACATGGATTGAGGAGAACACATCAATGCTGATGATTATCACACTGATAGCCTCAACAATACTCATGGAGATAATCCATCTTCTGCGCATCAACGTGTTCAAGCTGATTGTGCTTCTCGGCACATTCGCCCTTGCCATGGCTTTCGCTGGCAACGACCTTGTAAACTTCATCGGTGTGCCTCTTGCCGGTCTCGACTCTCTTAACGACTTCCTTGCCAACGGTCACGGCAACTACGACTCATTCATGATGGACTCACTCATGACATCAGCCAAGAGTCCCCTGCTCTATCTGCTTATTGCCGGAATCATAATGATCATAGCAATGGCCACATCAAAGAAGGCACAGAACGTGGTTAAGACCAGCGTTGACCTGAGCCGTCAGGATGAGGGCGACGAAATGTTCGGATCATCACGCGTGGCACGCAGTATGGTAAGAGCCACACAGGACATCGGCGAAACCGTATCAAAGATAATACCTGCCAAAGCCATCAAATGGATTGACAGCAGATTCAACAAAGAAGAAGTGATACTTGCTCAGGGCGCAGCATTCGACGAGGTGCGTGCAGCTGTCAACCTGGTGCTTGCGGCATTGCTCATCGTAGTTGGTACAAACTATAAATTGCCTCTTTCAACAACATACGTTACATTCATGGTTGCCATGGGTAGCTCACTTGCCGACCGCGCATGGAGCCGCGAGAGCGCCGTGTTCCGCGTAACAGGTGTAATATCAGTAATCGGCGGATGGTTCGTAACAGCCGGCGTTGCCTTTGCAGTCTGCGCAATAGTATGTGCCCTGATGCACTTCGGCGGATTCATCGTAATGATTGCCTTCATGTGCCTCGACATCTACCTGCTCTGGAGAAGCAACCGCAACTATGCAAAGAAGGTGAAGGAGGAGAAGAAAGACGACGTGTTCCAGCTGATGATGCGCACAAAGGACAAAGAGATTGTATGGGATCTGCTGTCAAAGCATGTTGCCCGCACACAGAGCTTCGTAACAAGATTTGCCCTCGAGCAGTACAACCGCATAGTTGAAGGCATCAGCAACGAGAGCCTGCGCGAACTGCGCCACTGCGGAAATGCACTGAAAGAGGAGCAGTCGCAGCTGAAGAAATTCCGCCGCAAGGAACTTCTTGCAATGAGACGCATACCGGGAGACATAGCTATCGAGCGCAACACATGGTTCCATCTGGGAGCCAACAGCAACCAGCAGTTTATCTACTGTCTGAAACGTATGCTCGACCCGATAAAGGAGCACGTTGACAACAACTTCAACCCGCTGCCTAAGGTTTATCTCAACGAGCTTGAAAGCGTGCGCCGCAAGATAAGCGAACTGATGAACCACACAGAGCAGATGATTTCGACCAACAGATACGACCTGTATCAGGAGACTCTCGCCATAGCAGAGGAACTTAAAGAAGAGCTGTCTGCAATGCGCAAGAATGTGATAGACCACATGTATCAGGACAACAGCACAAACCTGAAAGTGTCGCTGCTCTATCTTAACATTTTGCAGGAGAGCCAAGAGTTTGTCAGCATCATGCGCCATCAGCTGCGCGCCGCAAGAAAGTTTCTTGAGGAAAGACAATAATAATATTCTCAGATAATCAAAACTGTTTAAACTGGGGTTGGCAACGGCCGTAAGGCCTGAGCCAACCTTTTTTCGTTTTTTATCCTGACCAGCCGTTGTCATCCTGCCGTATCTTTACGCTGCATCAAGCAGGCAAGCACCTGCTTTCTTTACCGGCACTACTGCCTATGCAGATAAAAGCAGACCGCAAGACAACCAAGGAAATTAAAAGACTGACAACAGCATCAATATGCAGAGTGAGCTGAACAACATACAGACCGACGTCCGACGGGATTCATAGTCTGACTTGCCAGATTATTTATTAATCCTGAAAAAAGTCTGATGGCGTGCAACTTTTTCAGCTTCTGTTACGTCTTAATGATATAAAGAACAAAATAAAAATATGAAGAATATGAATATCAGACTACTTTTATTGCCGTTGATGGCCATTGCGCTACAGGCATGCAAGACGGAGAATGCCGTAAAGAACAGTGAAAATTATGTAGAGAGAAACATAAACGTGAACGACTTTACCGACATCAGCATTGAAGGAAGTAACAACGTCTACTTCATACAGGGGAACAAAACTTCCGTAAAAGTATCAGGAAATGAGGAAGACATAAAACGGATGAAGATATACAGCAAGGACAACACGCTGCACATCAAGGAAGAGTCGAAAAGCATATCACTGATGTCACTGCTCAGAAATCCGCGCAAGGATGTCAACGTATATGTAACCTCGCCCAACATAAGAGGCGTGTCTGTTCTCGGCTCAGGCAACTTCAGCGCAAAAGACGGCATCGACACCGACAGACTGAAGCTGAAGATAACCGGAAGCGGAGACATTTCTATCAACAGCATAATATGCAACGAATCGTCAATAGGCGTCGTGGGCAGCGGAAGCATTGAAATAAACAGTCTCACTACGGCACAAAGCGACATGGGCATTCCTGGCTCAGGCTCGATAAGCATCAGCAACGCAACAATTAAAAACGTTACCGGCAGCATAACCGGATCGGGCTCAATAGAGCTTAACAATGCCAACATCGGCTATGCAAAAAGCAAAATAACAGGTTCGGGCTCTATCGACATTCAAGGCAAGGTGGATAAACATGATGAGAGCGTAACCGGATCAGGGAGCGTAAATGTGAGATAAGCACCGACCGGATGTGTGCTTGAATACTGAAGAATAATTATTTACCAAAATGTTTTCTGCCGGATGTGTTACTCCCTTAATCGCCGGAATATCTTGTCTGAAACAAGACCCGGACGACGTATACACACCGGCAGAAAACATTAATCACCAATATGCGGCAATCAGATCTGCACATAATGCCATAAGACAAGCAGCAGACAGACCTGCATGAAGACGCAGATTGCGCCGGGTTCAGCTGCCCCGATAAGTAGAATATCCGTAAGGCGAAAGTGTTATCGGCACGTGGTAATGACTATCGTCCTTTATCTCGAACACCACGTCGATAAATGGATAGAAAGTGTCTTGTGCCTGCGACTCGAAATACGGGGCAACGTAATATGTAAGTTTATACACGCCACGGTTGTCTGCACCTGTTCTTTTCTCAAGAAAATCCTTAACGCGTCCGTTCCCGTCGGTAGTTCTTTCCTCCATGACGCTCCAGTTATTTTCACCTGACAGCTTAGACAACACAATCTTTACGCCCTGCGCAGGGCGACCGGTGTTAATGTCAAGTATATGACTCGACAACTGATAAACCTTGTCTTGAGCCATGACCGAAGATAAAGACATCATGAGCGCAATGACCGTAAGAATAACATTTTTTCTCATTACCTTAAAATTTTAGAGGTTAATATCAAATAAAACAAACAATGTTTACTCGCAATGAGCCGAAACACCGAAAGGTTTTTAGCTTGCATCCCATCTCTGTCTGCCAATAGACACATGCCTACAATCGGCGTATGACATAACAGAAAGAGAAACGGGCACCACCGCCGACGGCAAAGATAGCGAAATATTTTATATACAGGCATCATGACCTAATATTTTTTCAACTACATTACTTTTAACCCAAATCATAATGAAAGCATCTGCCGCCATATGCTTTCATTATGATTTTTGTCGACGTTCCACAACGAGGATATTTGAAAATTAAAATCATTTATCCGAAAATAGCACAGAAATAGTGTGCAGACGTAAAGCATATTAAATCAGCGTGTTAGTTCAAATCCCGGCAATCTGTGCAACAAATCATCACATAAAATCCATATAAAAGGCAGCAAAATGCACTGCAAACTCACTGCTTTTGAAGTCAGAAACGTGGCTTTTGGAACGGTAAAAGGCATGCTTTTACAAAAAGAAACGTAACATTTGCCGCATTTTGTAAACATGATTTACCAAAAGCACTGATATGAACGACAAAGCATTTCTATTTCACACAAAAACTCAAACATAATCCGTCTGACACTTTGCAATGATTATCCGACAGACATATTGCAATATGATGTACGGCGAGCACAAGCGCCTCATCAATCCATAACCATCCTTTATACTATAAGGTCCCCACACACTCCATGCCGTGCATGACACAAATGATGAATATACTATCTGAAATGCAGGCTGATACAGCTGCGACCTGTGCTGCCACACCTATATAAATATATATAAACGAACGGCATTGCCGCCGCTTGACGACATTACAGAACGGCACAAACCACAATAACAGACCTGCCGACATATTAAATTTTATTAATGACACTGATATGCAGATAAAATAACAAGGATATTCAAACACATTAATTTTAGGCACATTCAGAGCGGAAATGCGGCTAAGATATTGTAATTATAACCTTTATGCAAAAACAAAAATACACTAAAAAGTTTTCTACTTTCACCAATAATGGCTAACTTTGCGCACTCATTGAGTAAAAAGATATCTTTATGAAATATGCCATTATTGCCGCCGGCGAAGGTTCACGGTTGGCAAAAGAGGGCGTAAATGCCCCCAAACCTCTGGTCAAAGTCAACGGCGTTTGCCTGATTGACCGGCTGATTAGCGTGTTCATGGATAACCACGCGGAACAAATAATCGTAATATGCAACAGCAACATGACTGCCGTCAGCCAGCATCTGGCAGAGCTGAAGGAGAAAGGTCTTAACGGAACAGCCGTGCCGCTTGAATATATAGTGAAGAGCACGCCGAGCTCGATGCACAGCTTCTACGAAATAAGCAAATATCTTGAAGACGGCCCGTTCTGCCTGACCACGGTAGACACTATATTCCACGAAAAAGAATTTGCACAATACATCAAAGAGTTTAACGAATGTGTTGAGAACGGAACAGCCGACGGAATGATGGGCGTAACCGACTTTATCGACGACGAAAAGCCGCTGTATGTAGGAGCAGACAGCGACATGAACATAACGGGATTCTTCGACGAGCAGAACGGCTGCAAGCTTATTTCCGGCGGAATCTACGGACTTACCCCCGGAGCAATAACCATCCTGCGGCAGTGTATAGAACGCGGAGACAGCCGCATGCGCAACTTTCAGCGCGCGCTCGTTGCAGCAGGATGCCGCCTGAAGGCAAGGCTCTTCAGCAAGGTGCTCGACATTGACCATGCCGGCGACATAGCCAAGGCTGAAAAGTTTTTGAACGGAGAGTCATGAAGAAGGTGATAGCTATATACCGTGCCGAAAAGTTCTCACCTAACTCCGTTGAAAAAGACAAGGCCATAATGGACGCCGTATGCTCAAGACTTCAGGCAAAAGGGCACGAAACAACAGCCGTAAAGGAAGAGCAACTGGGCGAATGCGGACACGCTGACATGATTCTTACCATGGGACGCCTCAGCTCTACGCTAAACTTTCTGGAGGAACAGCAGCGTCTAGGCACAACGGTAATCAACTCGCCCGAAGGCGTAAGGGCATGCGCAAGAGCCAACATAGACAGCGTGATGCGCAGCAACGGCATACCCGTGGCACCGCTCACCGGCAACAGTGGCTACTGGATTAAGCGCGGCGACGAAGCAGCACAGAGCAAAGACGACGTGGTGTTCGCAGCAGACGAGACTGAAAGAGACAACAAAATAGCCGTTTTTGCGGCAAGAGGCATAACGCAGATTGTGGTAACCGCACACGTCATGGGCGACCTTGTGAAGTTCTACGGCGTCAGGGGCACCGACTTTTTCAGGACATATTATCCCGGCGACGACGGCGTGTCGAAATTCGGCGACGAGCGTGTCAACGGCAAGCCTGCCCACTATGAGTTTGACACCACACACCTTAAGGCCGACGCCGAGAAGGCTGCATCGCTGATAAACATCGACATATACGGAGGCGACTGCATTGTGCGCGAGGACGGCTCGTATGCAATAATAGACTTTAACGACTGGCCCAGCTTTTCAAGATGCCGCGAAGAGGCAGCCGAGGCCATGGCAGAGATAATCTGCAAAAAGATGTAACGTTATAAAAAACAGAAAGAAACTTATGAGCAATTTTAAAGAGATGCTTAACGCATCACTGAAATCACAAGATACGGAAGAGTGGCTCGACGTTCACTTCACGCGCCCCATCGGACTGATGTTCGCCCTGATGTGGAAGAAGCTAGGCGTCCACCCTAACACGATAACAATACTGTCAATATTCTTGGGCGTCGGCGCAGGATGGATGTTCTCATACACCGACATAATGCACAACATTGCAGGCATCGTGCTGCTTATGTTTGCCAACTTCTGCGACTCAACCGACGGACAGCTTGCACGCCTTACAGGACAGAAGACGCTTCTTGGCCGAGTGCTCGACGGCTTCTCAGGAGACGTGTGGTTCTTTGCGATATATGCAGCCCTTTCATACCGCATGATGGGACAGACCATCCCCGGACTTGACATACAATGGGGCCTGTGGATATGGGTCATTGCCTTCATAGCCGGAGTGATGTGCCATTCGCCTCAGAGCTCGCTTTCCGACTATTACCGTCAGATACACCTGTTCTTCCTTAAAGGCAAGGAAGGCAGTGAACTCGACACTTACGAAAGTCAGATAAAGATATACAAGTCGCTGCCCAGGCGCGGAGCCTTGTTCGAGCATCTGTTCTACTACAACTACGCCAACTACTGCAAGAGTCAGGAGAAACGTTCGCCTGCTTTTCAGAAGATGATAAAGGTGATGAAAGAAAAATACGGCAGCGCATCGCAGGTGCCGGCCGACATCAGAGAGGAGTTTCTTGAGGGAAGCCGTCCGCTGATGAAGTACACCAACATCCTGACTTTCAATACGCGCGCAATATGCATCTACGTTACATGCCTGCTCGGCTGCCCGTGGGTGTACATGCTCATAGAGATAACGCTGATGAACATTCTATATATCTACATGCACAAGAAGCATGAATCACTGTGCAAGAAAATAACAAAAAAGATTCAATGACAAAAGGATATATCTTCGACTACGGCGGCACGCTCGACACAGCCGGCCGCCACTGGGGCAAGGTGCTATGGCATGCCTACAGCCGCCACAACATACCTGTAACTGAAGAACAGTTTCGCGAGGCATACGTTCATGCAGAACGCACGTTAGGCTCACACCCCATAATTCAGCCTGAATACACTTTCCACAAAACGCTCGACACAAAACTGCGCATAGAGATGGAATATCTCATGGCAGAAGGCTACTGGAACGTGTCAGAGGATGAATATGTAAAAAGCCATAAGACCATACTCGAAGACCTTTATGAAGAGGTGAAGAGAGAGACGAGTCACAGCCGCGAGGTGCTGACCCGCATAAACGAGAATCATCCGATGGTGCTCGTGAGCAACTTCTACGGCAACATCAGCGTGGTGCTTAAGGAGTTCGGACTCGACAATCTGTTTCTTAATATTATAGAGTCGGCCGTCGTTGGCATACGCAAGCCCGACCCGCGCATATTCACTCTCGGCGTAGAGGCATTGAAGCTAAATCCCGCCGACACAACCGTAGTAGGCGACAGCTTCTACAAGGACATCACACCTGCCAAGAAAGCCGGATGCAAGACTATATGGTTCAAAGGCGAAGGCTGGACCGACGAAAAATATGATGAGACCATACCTGACAAGATCATAACCGACCTGAGTCAGATTCTTTAATGCAAAGGACACCGGACCCTTCATACGCTAAAAACAACAACGGTTCAAAATAAACAGAAAATCATATAATGAAAAATATTCTGATATTACTTCTTTTAATACTGGCACAGGCAGCAGGCGCACAGACAATAACAGGTGTTGTTGTTGAAGAATCCACCGGCGACACCATTCCGTTTCCCAGCGTGCAATATAAAAAAGAGAAGATTGCAACGTCGGGAAATGCCTACGGACGCTTCTCTATAAAGCGTCTTAACGGTGAGAAGCTAACGTTCAGCGCCGTTGGATATCAGGAACTCACTATTCTGATAGGCCCGAACACGCCTTCAGAAATGAAAATCACGCTCAAAACTGACACCAAGCAGCTGAAAGGCGTAACGGTGAAGACGAAGCGAAGCAAATACAGCCGCAAGAATAATCCGGCCGTAGAGCTGATGAAGCGTGTCATTGCGGCTAAGAAACGCACCGACCTTGCCAACCACGACTATTATCAGTTTAACAAATATCAGAAAATAACGTTCGCCATAAACGACATTAAGCCTACCGAGCTTGAGAACGAAAAACTGAAAAAGAAAAAATGGCTGATTAACCAGATTGAGACTTGTCCGTACAACAACAAGCTCATTCTGCCGTTGTCTGTCGACGAGACAGTTACAAGAAACATATACAGGAAAGACCCGAAGACCGAGAAGTCGATAATAATGGGACAAAGTTCATCGGGTGTCAACGACCTGATTGAAACAGGAGACATCCTGAACAACGTGCTAAAAGACGTATTCACAGACGTAGACCTGTATGACGACCAGATCCGTCTGCTGCAATATCCGTTTACAAGCCCTATCGGCAAGGACGCCATATCATTTTACCGCTTCTACATTGTCGACACCGTATACGTTGACAGAGACAAGTGTTTCCATCTGCAGTTTCTGCCCAACAACCAGCAGGACTTCGGATTCAGGGGCGAAATATGGATTCTGGCCGACTCAACACTGCACGTAAAACGATGCAACCTGACGCTTCCAAAGAAAAGCGACGTCAACTTTGTCGACAATCTTCAGATTATACAGGAATACACCCGCCTGCCCGAAGGTGACTGGGCTTTGACAACCGACGACATGTTCGTTGAAATGTCGATAGCCAAGTTCCTAACCAAAGCCATAGTCATACGAACAACACGAATGAGCGACTATGCCTTTGACGAACTGCCCGACAAGCTGTTTAAGGGCAAGACGAAAGTGCTGCATGAGTCTAATGCCATGATGCGCGACGAAGCTTTCTGGGACAAATACCGAAGCGTGGAGCTGACAAAAAGTGAAAGTTCGATGGATGCATTCATCAACAACCTGAGTCAGCAGAAAGCCTTCAAGTATATCATCTTTGGTGTAAGGGCATTCATAGAGAACTTTGTTGAGACAGGAAGCCAGAATCATCCGAGCAAGGTTGACATAGGACCTATCAACACGATGATAAGCTCTAACTTCATCGACGGAGTGCGCACTCGTATCAGCGCACAGACAACGGCTAACCTTAACCCGCACTGGTTCCTGTCTGGATATTATGCACGCGGATGGGACAGTCGCAAGAACTATTACAAGGGCGAGCTGACATACTCGTTTAACAAGAAGGAATATCTTCCACGAGAGTTCCCGAAACGCACGCTGACACTCACTTCTACTTACGACGTATGTTCACCTTCAGACAAATTCATGCACACCGACAAGGATAACGTGTTCACGGCTCTGAAATGGACTAAGGTTGAAAAAATGATGTTCTACAACCGCCAGCAGCTCTCGTTCGAACGTGAAGAGGAATGGGGATTCAGAACGACCATAAGCCTGAAGACAGAAGAGAACGAAGCCTGCGGCGACCTTTTCTTCAAGCCTTTGTCTATGGTCGGCATGGAAGACGCCATGATCGGACAGGGAAAATTCAGGACAACCGAGGCACGCATTGAACTGAGATATGCTCCGGGTGAGACATTCATAAACACTAAGCAGCGCCGTCTGCCCGTGAACCTCGACGCACCAGTATTCACACTGTCGCACACCACAGGTATAAAAGGTTTCCTCGGAGGCGACTACGACTACAACTTCACTGAAGCAAGCATATACAAGCGTCTGTGGCTGAACAGTTGGGGAAAGATTGACATCCTGGCAAAGGGCGGCATACAATGGAACAAGGTGCCGTTCCCGCTGCTCATAATGCCGGCCGCCAACCTGTCGTATATCATCAGTGACGAAACATTCAACCTGATAAACAACATGGAGTTCCTTAACGACAGATACGCAAGCCTTGACATATCGTGGGACTTGAATGGAAAGATATTCAACCGCATACCGCTCCTCAAGAAACTAAAGTGGCGCGAGTGGCTTGGCATAAAATGCCTTTGGGGCACACTTACCGACAAGAACAACCCTACCCTGGCAGCAAACGCAGGCGACGGTATGTTAATGGAATTCCCGGAAGGTTCATACATAATGGACAGCAAGCGTCCGTATATTGAGCTAATTGCCGGAATCCACAATATATTCAAGATTATACATATTCAGTATGTACACCGTCTGAACTACAACCATCTGCCTACGGCAACCAAGAACGGCGTAAGGCTTATGATGCGACTTACGTTCTAAGACATGGTGACACTGAAATCAGATAACAACCATAAATAATTTATTGCCTATGAGAAAGATTAAAAATCCATGGATGGATAAAGAAGGATACAACTGTTTTGGATGCAGCCCCGACAATCCGATAGGTGTACATATGGAGTTTTTTGAAGACGGCGACGACATAATAAGCTTCTGGAAACCGCAGACCCACTATCAGGGATGGATAAACACCATGCACGGAGGCATATTGTGCACGCTCATTGACGAGATAGCCGGATGGGTGATTTTCAGAAAACTGCAGACAAGCGGAATGACCACTCATCTCGAAATAAGATACAAGAAGCCGGTAATGACAACAGAACCGCAAATCACGCTGAGGGCGCACATAGCCGAACAAAGACGCAACCTGGTAACTATTGAGGTTACGCTCGAAAACTCAAAAGGCGAGATATGCACGGAAGGTAAAGCCACATACTTTGCATTCAACAAAGAAAAAGCAAAAGAAATGGGATTCACTTCATGTGAACTTGAGGGCGAAGAGCTTCTGCCCATATAATCTCCTTATCTGCAACAAAAGTATAAATTAAATTGTCTCGACATAGCACGAACCCTTAAGCTAACTACAGAACGGCTTAAGGGTTTGTGCTTTTTCACACATTCTGCCCAAAATGGGAGAAACAATATACTCACCATCTGACCGGACATCAGGAAACTGTCATACCCACAACCGGTGCTGCAGGCGCAAATCCCGGTATCAGTCTACACGCTTCAATAGTGCTCCTGAAAACAATATTTCACCGCTGTCAGCAGCATCATTACATCTACACATAACCTTCAGTATGCCATAAATCCGGCAATGAACCATTGCTATTTGAGCGATTTTTATTAAAGTTACGTAAACGTTTGCGTATTTTATTTTTTTTGATTACATTTGCAATAATCATTTAACTATTCCTTCAACAATTCGACAAACACAGGTAGCAATGGCAGCACGCAGAACGTCTTTAAAAGAAATGGCTGAACAGTTGGGAGTCAGCATTGCGACAGTGTCGCGCGCATTAAGAAACAGCCACGAAGTAGGTGAGGAAATGAGAACTCGCGTACAAGAGCTTGCCAAGAAGCTCAACTACCGCCCTAACCCATTCGCACAAAGCCTGAGGCAACAGAAGCCAAAAGTAATAGGCGTTGTTGTGCCGAATCTGGTAACACATTATTATGCGGCCGTACTCGACGGAATAGAAGATTTTGCCACGAAAGCCGGATATGCCGTTGTGGCAGCCAACAGCCATGAAGACCATATTAGAGAAGAAAAAGCCATTGACAACTTTGTCAGCATGTACGTTGAAGGCATTATAGCATGTCTGGCGCAGGATACTGTAGACTATTCTCACTTCACGGAAATCAACAAGATGGGTATACCGCTGGTATTCTTTGCACGCACTTGCCTTCCTGACATATTCTCATCTGTCGTGTCAAACGGAGATGAAGCCGCACTTCAGGCTACACGCCACCTTATCGACACCGGCAGCAAGCGCATCGCATTTATCGGCGGACCAACACATCTCGACATGGTCAAGCGCCGCAAACACGGCTACCTGGAGGCTCTGCGCGAAAGAAACATCACCATTGACCGCTCTATTGTCATCAACGGCAACATCGACTACGAAAGTGCGCGAAACGAAACTCTGAAATTGCTCAAACGCGAAGACAGGCCCGACGCAATCCTTGCCTTCAACGACATCATAACCTATGCTGCCTTTGACGCAATAAAGACCCTCGGACTGCACATACCTAAGGACGTAGCCATCATAGGCTTTACCGAAGCAGAGTCGTCTGCCTTTGTAACGCCAAAGCTTTCGGCTATAATGGACCAAGCGCATCTTACAGGCGAGAAAGCATGCGACTTGCTTCTCAGGAACATCCGCGGCGACAAAAAGATTTACAAAGAAATCGTACCGATGATTCTAAAAATACGCGAAAGTTCTAACAAGCAAGAATAGGCTTGCTGCAAAATGATAACACAATCTGATTGCTACTATGTTTTTTTAAAGCAATCAGCACAACGCCACATATGCCGAAATGCGGCATGCGAAAAAAGATATCAGAAGAACTTTATGTCGACAATGATATTGGCGCCCACCTCCATGTTCAGATTTTTCACAAGCCTGTCTCTCATCATCGTAAGATCGGCACGCAGCGCCGGATTAAGAATCTTGACGAACAATGTCTGGTTCTTGATAAACTTTTCTGCCGTATATCCGGCAATAACCTTACCTACAACCTTATCCCACGAGTCGATGAGACGCTTCTGCTGCAGTGGCGTTTCTAGTCCGTCCTGCCTCAAACATTTCTGCAGGATATCCGCCAGAGTCTGAACATCACGCTTAAACATCGGCAACCTCCTTTGGCATAATGTCGCCGTTATCAACATAAAAGAGCCTGTAATCAAGCGACGAACTGCTCAATATACGGTCGAGATGGTCGCGGTTGGTGTCTGTCAGGAAAATCTGCCCGAACTCGTCTCCCGCAACAATCTTCACAATCTGCTCCACTCTCTGTGCATCCAGTTTGTCGAACACATCGTCAAGAAGCAGTATCGGAGTGGTCTTTGAGCCAGTGCGCTTAAGAAAGTAAAACTGAGCCAGCTTCAGGGCTATGACAAAAGTCTTGTTCTGTCCCTGGCTGCCCTCACGCTTTATCGGATATCCGCCAATAAGCATTTCAAGGTCATCGCGGTGAACACCATGGAGAGAATAGCCCACGGCAAGGTCTTTCATGCGGTCGCGACGGATAACATCAAGCAACGGACCTCGCTGACAATGAGACACATAGCCCAACGAAACCTCTTCCTTATCCTGAGAGATCCGGCTGTAAAACGTCTGAAACAAAGGAGTCAGCTCGGCTATAAAGTCGTTTCTCTTGTTATAAATTGTCTCTCCATAAAAAGCCATCTGTTCCTCAAGCAGCGACAACAATTCAATGTCCGGCCCTTCCTCTGTCTTAAGCAGCGTATTTCTCTGCTGCAGAGCCTTATTGTAACGGTTAAGTGCATCGATATAAGAATTGTCATACTGCGAAATAACCACATCCATAAGCCGGCGTCTCTCTTCGCTCCCACCCTCAATCATCACCGTGTCCGATGGCGAGACAAATATCAAAGGTATCATGCCTAGATGCATCGACAGTTTCTTATATTCTTTCTTATTACGCTTAAAATGCTTCTTTGAGCCGCGTTTCATGCCGCAAAACACAGAATCCTCATCGCCATAATCGTTTACATAAACAGCATCTAACACGAAGAAATCCTCACCGTGACGTATCACGTTGGCGTCGCTTGTAGTATAAGCGCTGCGGCAGAACGACATATAATATACAGCATCAAGCATGTTGGTCTTTCCCTCGCCGTTATGCCCTATGAAACAGTTCATCTTGGGCGACAAGTCGAGAGTGGCCTCCCTGATGTTCTTATAATTGACTATGGATATCTTCTTTAAAAACATATTTACCGACAAATTATCAACTTGAGGACAGCAATAAAAATCATATACCGGCAATAACACATTTACGATTGCCCAATGCTGCTTTTGTCATGCAAAGTTACTTGATTTATCAATGAAAAACAAAAAAAGTATGTAATAAATTTCACAATACCAGATAATTTACGTAATTTTGCCACGCTTTATAAACCGCTAATTATAAAAATAAATATAAATGGCAAATCTTAATGAACAGAAGGGCACAATGAACGACGCCCTCAACCAGAAAGAGGCTGTTTTCTTGAGACATAAGAAAACGATCTCAATCGCCATCGTGGCGATTATCCTTGTTGTAGCAGGTATCATCTGCTATGAGACCTATGTTTCAGGCCCAAAAGAGCAGGAAGCAAGCACAGCACTGGCTAAAGGTCAGGAGTATTTCTCTAATCAGCAATACGACAAGGCGCTGAAGGGAGACGGAGCCGGATATGTCGGATTCGTAAACATCGCATCTGACTACAGCAGCACAGATGCAGGCAACCTGGCAAACCTCTATGCAGGACTCTGCTATGCAAACCTCGACAAATGGAACGACGCAGTAACATATCTCGACAAGTTCTCTCCTGCCGATGATCAGATGATAAGCCCCTCAGCCGTAGCTGCACTTGGCAATGCTTACGCACACGTTAAGCAGCTCGACAAGGCTGTTGAATATCTCAAGAAGGCTGCAAGCATGGCCGACAGCGAGGCTGCCGACAACACAAACAACAGCATTTCGCCTATATTCCTGCTCCAGGCCGGCGAGATTCTCGAGAGCCAGGGCAAGAAGAGCGAAGCTCTGCAGATTTATCAGGATATAAAGACAAAGTATCTTAACTCTGCCGTTTCGCAGGATATTGACAAATATATTGAAAGAGTTTCTGTAAAATAATGGCTACCGCACTGCACAATCTTTCTGACTACGACTACGGTAAAGTACCCGACGCAAGCAACATGTGTTTCGGCATCGTCGTTGCCGAATGGAATCCTGAAATAACAGGAGCACTGCTCGAAGGTGCCGTAAGGACACTAGAGAAACACGGAGCACTGCCTGAAAACATACACGTAAAGACAGTTCCCGGAAGCTTCGAACTTATCTACGGCGCACACCAGATGACGCTCAACGGCGGATATGACGCAATAATCATCCTCGGAAGCGTTATCAGAGGCGAGACTCCTCACTTCGACTACATCTGTCAGGGCGTAACCTACGGCATTGCACGTCTTAACGCCAAGAGCGAGATTCCGGTAATCTACGGACTGCTCACCACCAACGACCTGCAGCAGGCTAAAGACCGCAGCGGAGGAAAGTTGGGCAACAAGGGTGACGAGTGTGCAATTGATGCCATAAAGATGGCAAAATTCTAATTTTACATAGAAACCGATAAAAGTATAAATGAGGGCAGATTTAACAAAGTCTGCCCTTTATTTTTTAACCCATATAAAACCATTCATCATTATGAAGCTAATTTCATGGAATGTAAACGGACTGCGGGCCTGTGAGGGAAAAGGCTTCAGCGACATATTCAAACAGCTCGACGCCGACTTCTTCTGCCTTCAGGAAACAAAGATGCAGGAAGGACAGCTCGACCTGAAGTTTGACGGCTATGAGTCTTACTGGAACTATGCCGAGAAAAAAGGCTACTCCGGCACAGCCATATTCACTAAACATAAACCGCTGAGCGTAAGCTACGGACTCGGAATAGAGGAGCACGACCACGAAGGACGCGTAATAACTCTCGAGATGGAAGATTTCTACATGATAACCGTATATACGCCAAACTCTCAGGACGGACTGAAGAGGCTTGACTACAGAATGAAATGGGAAGATGACTTCCGCGAATATCTCATGCGCCTCGACAAGGTGAAGCCCGTAATAGTGTGCGGCGACATGAACGTGGCTCATAAGGAAATCGACCTGAAGAATCCGAAGACAAACAGAAAGAACGCCGGATTTACCGACGAGGAGCGCGACAAGTTCAGCCAACTGCTTGCAAGCGGCTTTACAGACACTTTCCGCTACTTCTATCCCGACAAGGAAGGCATTTACTCATGGTGGTCTTACCGCTTCAAGTCGCGTGAAAAGAATGCAGGCTGGCGTATCGACTACTTCGTCGTGTCAAACCGCCTGACAGAAAAAATAAAATCTGCAAGCATCCACACCGAGATATACGGCTCCGACCATTGTCCGGTTGAACTTGTGCTGTAAAACACTCATTGTTATTGAAAAGCAGGCTAAATCTGTCTTTAGATTTAGCCTGCTTTTTTATTTTCTATAAAGAACACTGAAACCAAAACTGCATTAACGACAAATAAAGCTGATAAAACTACTCGCATAAACAATAATATTGTAATGCGATATGCCACCTTTTGCCGTGCGAAAGACGGCATATTGCGATGTGAAACATGGCATATCAGGATGCAAAAGGGGACATATTGGAAAAATGAGGAGCGTTGTTTGGATAAATAACAATATGACAAGAACGGGGGTTAATGATGATAATGTCATAAAAATCTGATATTAACAACACGGCATTAAACCAAAATTTTTAATGACATTGTCAACCAATAACAGTTATAAGTTTAACTGGAATCAACCTTAATCAGGAAAAAAAACGGTTTGAAGTCAACCGAAATCAGGAAAGGACACATGCAGAGAAAAACAAAAAAGTTTTTCTGAAAAACTCATCACTCATCACATCGGCATATAAATATCTGTAACACAACAAGATAGAGTGTGACGAGTTGGATTTTCAACTCATCACATTATGGCATTTTTATCTCCAAAATGCCTTTCGTGACTTTAGTGACCTGGATTTTCACTGCAGTGTGACGAGTGACGAGTTTTTAGGAAAAAGTATTATACTTATTGCTCTACAGATTTTATCAACCATTGTTCTATCGAGCCGAAACATGCAAAGGCCTTAGCAAAAGGATGCAGCAAACACGATAGCGGCAGGGCGGAACGGCGGCTGAAAGATAAAGCCAGATACCGCATGCCACGCTGAAAAGACTACGCACTCTTCTTGTAGCTGCATATAGCCCATGTCCACGATACGGCGGCATACGCCAGCATGGCGAAAAACTGCATCTGAAGGTCGGCAAAGCCGCTGCCTTTAAGATAGAGCGCACGCAACACCTCGATAAAATAACGCAGCGGATTGACGTAAGTGATGAGCTGCGCCCACTCGGGCATGGCAGACACCGGCGTGAGCATGCCGCTCATAAGGATGAATATCACGAGGAAAAAGAACATAAGCAAAGCCGCCTGCTGCATGGTGGAAGAATAGTTGGATACTATCAGACCAAGACTCGACACGATGAGCAGAAACAAGGTGGCATAGAGAAACAGCAACAGGATGCTGCCTGCCGGGAGCATTCCGTAGATGAGCCACGCAAGAAACACCGACCACGCAAGCATGAACAGACCTATGAGCCAGTAAGGTATCAGTTTGGAGAAGATAAAACTAAACCGTCCCACCGGCGTTACGTTTATCTGCTCTATCGTGCCGCTCTCCTTCTCGCCGACGATGTTCAACGCAGGCAGAAAGCCTATGAGCAGCGTGAGAAGCATGGCCATAACTGCCGGAATCATGAACATCTTGTAGTCGAGCTGTCCGTTATAAAGAAACCTCGGCCTGACGTCTGCCCCGGCAAGGCTCACACCCGAAGCATCAATGCCGTGCTCCTCGCCAAGCTGCGCTGCATAGTCGGCTATTATCTGAAGCATGTATGCCTGAGCCAACATGCCCTTCATGCCGTTGACAGCGTTAGCCTCTACATTAATGTCAGCCACGCCCGTCTTTACAAGATTCTGCTCAAAGTCGTGCCCTATCTCAACAGCCACGTCGGCACTGCCGCCGTCTATGCTGCGCATGGCTGCCGAATGACTGCCGCAATAGTCTGCCAGCGAGAAATATGCCGATGCGTCTATCTTCTGCACAAGGCGCCGCGAAAAAGAGCTGTGGTCGTTGTCGACGACACAGAACTTCAGGTTCTTTATCTCCTGATTGGCGGCAAACGGAACCACTATGAGCAGGACAAGAGGCAGCATGACAAACAATCTGGGCAGAATGGCGTTGCGCCTGATCTGCAAAAACTCCTTCTCTATCAAATATCTTATCACCATAACGCAGTTATAATCTTACTTTAAACAATTTAAGAGATACGCCAAGCAAAACCGCCTCCATGACAGCCATTACGGCAGCGTCGGCAGCCACATAAACGGCATCTGCCCCCTGAATCATCAGCTTGCGCGCCGCGTCGATATACCACCGCGCCGGAACAATGGCCGAGATGTCGCGCAGAACTGCCGGCATGCTCTCGAGCGGAAACACGAGTCCTGACAGGTAGATGGTGGGCACGATGAGCAGCAGCGACAGTATCATGGCCGCAATCTGCGTGCTGACAAGCGTAGAGATGAGCAGTCCGAGCGTGAGCGACACGAGTATATAAAGCAGCGTTACGCCGAGAAAGCATATCAGGCTGCCCGCCATGGGCACATGCAGCATATAGAAAGCCAGCAGCAGTATGGCCGCAAGGTTTATGCAGGATATCACGAAGTAAGGAACGAGCTTGGCAAGGATGATGCAAGCCGGCGGCAGGGGCGACGCCAGAAGCACCTCCATGGTGCCGCTCTCCTTCTCGCGCACGATGGCTATGCTGCTCATCATGGCGCAGATAAGCAACAGAATCATGCCTATAACGCCAGGCACAAAGTTGTATTCGCTCTTCTGCTGCGGATTGTAGAGCATGCGCGTAACAGGAACTATCGTGAAGCCACGGCCTACGGCATCTCCCACGACATCGCTCTTGGCAGCCGCAAGCACCTGCTCGACATACTGAACACGCACGGCAGCCTGGTTAGGCTCACTGCCGTCGGCAAGTATCTGCACACGGGCATCGCCGCCATGGCGAATATTGTCGGCAAAGCCGCTCTCGAAAATCACCGCCACATCTATGTCGCCGCGCCTGAACATGGTTTCAACCTCCTGACGGCTGTGAGGCGCGGCTGCCATGACGAGATAACGGCTGGCGGCAATATGCCCGCAAATCTTAGATGTAACAGCGTCGTGAGACAAGTCGAGCACTGCCACACGAACATTCTTAACCTCTGTGGTGACGGCATACCCGAACAGCACTATCAGCACTACGGGATAAACCAGCAGGATAAGCATGGTGCGCCAGTCGCGCAGGATATGGCAAAACTCCTTGTGGACAAAAGAAATAAACCGTCTCATATCATATAATTATCATTAACACGAAAAACAATACTGACACCGCCCAGCCCTAAGTGCGCCTGGCCCTGCGGGCAAGACTGAAAAACACATCATACAGACTGTCGGCCCCGAAGCTCTTTTTGAGCGCAGCGGGAGTGTCGAGAGCCTCAATCTTTCCGTCTACCATTATCGACATGCGGTCGCAATATTCGGCCTCGTCCATATAGTGAGTGGTGACAAACACAGTTATTCCGCGGTCGGAAGCCTGATATATCTGCTCCCAAAAGCGGCGCCGGGTAACAGGGTCGACGCCTCCCGTAGGCTCATCAAGAAACACTATCTCCGGCTCATGGAATATGGCAAGCGCAAAAGCAAGTTTCTGTTTCCAGCCGAGCGGCAGTGACTTTACGAGAGAGTTGCGCTCGCTCTCGAGCCCCAAGTCGGCAAGCATGCCGGCAGTACGCTCGGCTATCTGTCTGCGCCCCATGCCGTATATGCCGCCGAAGAGTCGCATGTTCTCAGCCACGGTCAGGTCGTCGTAGAGCGAAAACTTCTGACTCATGTAGCCAATGTGGCGCTTCACCTGCTCTGCCTGCGAAGCAACGTCAAAGCCTGCCACCACAGCCATGCCCTCCGACGGGCGGCTCAGTCCGCAGAGCATGCGCATGGCCGTGGTCTTGCCGGCGCCGTTGGCACCGAGAAATCCGAATATCTCGCCGCGTCTTACGCTGAAAGATATATGGTCGGTGGCAACAAAACTGCCGAAGCGCTTTGTCAGGTTTTCTGCTATTATAACTTTTTCGTCTGTCATTTTTCTGATGTTTTCATTAATGCCATAAAGCAGTCTTCAACCGAAGGGTTTATCTCCGTTATGCCGACTTCAGCGTAGCCCTTTGCCGTGAGCCACGAGCGCAGGGCGTCAGGGGTTGCACCGGGCGCGAGCGTAACATGATAGGCTGCACCGAACGAGAACGAAGTGGCAACGAGCGGACATGCCTTCAGTCCGGTCATAAGTCCGTGCATGTCGGCAGCCATGACAGCAAACAGTCTGTCGGCATAAGACTCAACAATGCCGCGCGGCGTGTCGGTCTGCATAAATCGGCCGCCCTGCATAAGCGATATACGGTCGCACCATGACGCCTCGTCCATGTATGGCGTTGACACAAGCACGGTTAGTCCGTGTTCATCGCGCAGTTTTTTCAGCATGGTCCAGAACTCCCGGCGCGACACAGGGTCGACACCCGTTGTAGGTTCGTCGAGGAACAGCACACGCGGAGCATGGATAAGGGCACAGCAGAGCGCAAGTTTCTGCTTCATTCCGCCCGACAGCTTGCCCGCCCTGCGGTCCTTGAAAGGCTCTATCTGACGGTAGATATCAGCCACAAGGGCATAATTTTCCTCAACGGTAGTATTGAACACAGATGCAAAGAACTTTAGATTTTCCTCGACCGAAAGATCCTGATAGAGCGAGAAGCGCCCCGGCATGTAGCCTATGCGGCGGCGTATATCACGATAGTCGGCCACGACATCAAGTCCGTCTACGCCTGCCTTGCCCTCATCAGGCAACAGCAACGTGGTTAGTATGCGGAAAAGAGTGGTCTTGCCGGCGCCGTCGGGACCGATGATGCCATAAATCTCGCCCTCGTCAACGCTAAATGAGAGTTGACTGAGAGCCTCGGTCTTGCCATATTTCTTGCAGAGACCGTCGGCCCATACTATGCCCCCGGCATCAGAACCTGACGTCGCCATACATTCCTATTTTAATTAGACCGTCGGTGTTTCTTACAGAAATCTTCACCGCATAGACGAGATTTGAGCGCTCGTCGCGGGTCTGTATAGTCTTGGGAGTAAATTCCGCCTTGTCTGATATCCACGTTATCACGCCCTGATACTCGCAGCGCTTGTCCTCGCCCTCGTCGGCATACACCCTGACTTTCTGCCCTGTCTTTATCGAATTGAGCTGACTGGCTGTTACATAAGCCCTGAGTTTCATGTCGACGACATCGGCTATCTTAAACAGAGGCTTGCCCGTTGTGGCATACTCGCCCTGCTCTGCGTACTTCTCGAGCACCGTGCCGCTGATGGGCGACACAACATGACACTTGCGCAACTGGTCGATAACCTCGCGGCGCTGTATCTCAGTGGCTGTCATCTGACTGTTAAGACTGCTTGTGCTCTTGCCGAGCGACGACTGCTGAGCGGCAAGACGGCGGCGCAGCACACGCACGTTGCTCACAGCATCGTCGAGCATCTTGCGGTTGGCGGCATTGTCCTTCACCAGAGCCTCATAGCGGCGCTGCTCAGCCTCGGCCTTGGCCAGTTCCTGACGCGTGGCTGCTATCTGTGTCTCTATGTCCGGACGCTGCGTGGCATACACATCCTTTGTGGCACCGAGCTGCAAGGCGCGCAACTGGAGCTGAACGGTGTCGATTAGTCCTACCTGACTGCCGGCCTGAAGGTGGTCGCCCTCTTCTACGGTGAACGAGAGCAGGCGGCCGTTCTGCTCGGCAGAAACTATCACCTCTGTGGCCTCAAACATGCCCGTGGCGTCATAGTCGGAACTGCCCGAAGAACATGCCGCAAGGGCCACGGACAAGAATATAAATGCAAACTTTTTCATACGGCTAAAAGTTGTTTATGTTTTTAAGTTTATATATTTCCTGTAAAAGCTGTATCTCATGAAAGGCCTTTGTGAGCCTTGCCTCGCTCACGGCATTGATGTCGCGCAGCATCTCGTTTATGGTCTCTGTGCCGTTTGCCACCTTGACATCAGCCTTTGAGCGTATGTTTTCACGCAGGGCTATTATCTCGTCGTCCTGACTGATCTGGCGGCGCAGACCCTCTATGTTGCCGCGCTGCAGCTCGCTCTGCAGGCCGGTATTGAAGAGAAAAGCCTCACGCTCGGCCTGTATGTTGAGTCTTTCGGTCTCAATCTTGCGCTTATCGTTGGCACGTGTATACAGACTACCAAAGTTCCACGTAAGCGTCGCGCCAACTTTATAATAAGCCTCAAAGCCGTTTTTAAGCATGTTAAGTGCCGGATTGCCATAGCCGCCCTGCAGGAACAGACCTAAACGCGGGCGCAGATACGTGTCGAGACTCTTGAGCTTCTGGTCGAGCAGACGGTTCTGCGCACTGTAAAGGGCGAGTTCAGGACGATTGTTGACCATGCCCGAAACATCCGACTCAGCCGGACGGACAAGGTTCACGCTGCCGGATAGCGGCTTGCCGATGAATGTTGAGAGCATCTTCAGATAAGTGGCACGCGACGTAACAAGGCCCGTTTCTGTCTGAGCGGCCTTCACCAGCTCCACCTTAACGGCGTCAAGGTCAGTCTGGTTGGCCACTCCTCCGCGCACCATTCCGCTTATAGCCTGATAGCTCAGCGACAGGTCGTCTTGCAGAAGCCTTACCTGTCTTATCTGTTCGTCAAGCAGCAATATGCCGAAATAAAGCTGATCTATGCGCTCGTAGACATCATAAATGGCCACGTTGACCTGCTCACGCTCCACGTCGCTGCGCGCATCTTCAAGTCTCTTCGATGAGCTGACGCTGCCGCCGTCGTAAATCTGCTGACTGACATTAACGCTGACGTCATACTGGTCTTTAGGAAGCGGACTGATTTCTACGCCCGGTATGTCTGCCGGAAGCCGCGTAACCTCGCTCTGATAAGAGGCGCGGGCATTGAGAGAAACCTGCGGAAGCCATGCCTTGGAGGCATTGCTCACCGACAATGAGCGACTCTGCTCAACCAGGCGAAAACGCTTTATGAGCGGATAATTGGCCCGGGCGAGCTCCCTGCACTCGTCGAGCGTTATCTGAGAGAAGGCCGACACGAACGACAAGGCCAACGCAATAAAAACAATTAAACGTTCCATATCACTGTTATTCACATATAATTAATATTTCACACCAATAAGCCCGCTGCAAGATGTAGCAACTAATGCAATACAGGCAACTAAAAGAACACAGTGCAAAGGTAGCAAATAATAACACTACAAGTATTATCCTATAAAGCTATAAAATGTCCCTTTTGTACTTAAAATATCGTAAAAAAGGTGTAGATATGAGTATTTTATTGTCTTTATTGCACATTTTCATTATTTTTGCACTCAAAAAATACGTTTTATGAAGACAAACAACATGTATCCTGAACGTTTTTCATTCTCCGAGATAAAATCCATGTTAGGAAATATCGACGAGCAGAAAAACGCACTACAGATTATAGGCCGCGACGTCGGCATGCTGCGCACAGGACACAAGCAGTTCAGTAGCCTGCTTCAGACAGGCACACCTTATATTATAGAAGACTGCCGCCTGGGATTTATAAAGAATGGAGAGGCAAGCATAACGATAAACCTGAGAGACTATAAACTGGAAAAAAACTCGATAGCATTCATAGGAAGAGGGAGCATAATACAGGTGAACCACTTTTCGGATGACTTCGAGATGTGCGGCATGATGATAAGCAACGAGAAGATGAACATGGTGTTCAGCGGAAAAATTCCGGGCGAATACAACCGCAACGCCTATAACTTTGTGGCCACACCAGGACAGAGCGACATAAACATTGCCGACAGGATGTTTCTGTCGGCATGGGAGATTGCACGACAGAAAGACTGTCCTGACGAAACTATAGACGGGATAATATATTCGCTGATCCACTACTATAAGTTTCTGAAAAACAAGCACAACGACACCGACGAACACAACAAGCCACACAACAGGGAGATGTTCGACAGGTTTATACAGCTGGTGAGCACCTACAACAAGAAGGAGCACGCTCTGTCGTTCTATGCCGACAAGATGTGCGTAACGCCGCGCTATCTCGGCGTTGTGATTAAGGAGACCAGCGGAATAACGGCAAAAGAATGGATAGACCGCGCGCTGATAACCAACGCAAAGATTATGCTGAGATACGGCAACACACCGATAGCGCAGATAGCCGAGGAGCTAAACTTCCCCAACCCGAGCTTCTTCTGCAAGTTCTTCAAGCGCATAACCGACATAACTCCACATGAGTTCAGACAGCGGAAATAGCCAATCAGACCGGCATACATATTCTACAAAAATACAAAAGCATACCTTTCACACTGCAAAAGGTATGCTTTCGGCATGTAAAAGGCCGTCTTTTAAGAGCTAAAAGACGGCCTTTTACAATCTACTGATTATCAATATGTTACAATAGCCTATACACCTTCATCCTCATAGTCGGGCTGATCGCTGTTAGAGTCGATGCGCGAGTCTTTCTGAATGCTCACTCCTCCAGTACGCGAAATAGTGATGATGAGCGGCACATAGTCGTCGCTGAGCACGTCGGGGGCACCCACACTGGCTGCAAATTTCAGGTTGTCGCCGTCTGCCTTCTCAAGCACGATGCCGAGCAAGGCGCTCTTCTTGGCATACTCTTCACCAATATATGACGAGAAATCAGACTTGGTGAACTTGCGGTTGAAAAACTCTGACCCGTCAGGGCGTACGACGCTCAGCGTTATCACGTTGTCGTAATACTTGTTGCCGCTGTCGTCTACAATCAGCGGCAGACCTGTGTCTGACCTGCGGCTTATCTTGACATTATAAGAACTTCCTATCCAACTCACGGCATCCTCATAATCAGAATTCTGCATCTTCACAGGAGCTGAGGGCGCCTTCTTTACAGGTTTATGGGCAATGATGTTGCTCGGCTGTTTCTTCTCGCTGCAAGACACGGCGGCAACCGACATCAGCGCCATAAAAATCAATGTGTGCGTTAATTTCATTTCAGTATTTTAAGAATTACTCGTGCAAAGATAATGCAAATAGCACGAAGAACAAAATAAAAATAATTAAACGAGCCTTAAATTTGATTTGACGGTTACACAATGAGCAAAACAAACGGGCTTTAACATCAAAATAATATAAAAGACGCAAAAAAATAACGGTTGAATGACGCCGTAATTATAACTTTTTTGATTAACTTTGTAATCAAGTATGAAAACAATAATATTATATCTGGCACTCGCGGCAATGATGCTTACGGCATGCACAGACAGAAAGCCCGTGAAAAGAGAAGCCGAAAAGATAGACACCATACCTGTCATGGTGATGCAGATAAAGAAATGCGCCAAGCTGTACACGGCTGAATATCAGGTGCACAAGATTGTAACGCACGACGACCAGGTGAAGCTGAAAGGCTCGTTCCTGCAGCAGAAGTTCGACTTCTCCGTGCCGCTCACGACGAGAAAGATAGCCATACCGATAGACGCCACGCTGAAGGCATATATCGACTTCGGCAACTTCTCTGAAAAGAACGTAAGGCGCAACGGCGACAAGATAGAGATAATACTGCCCGACCCGAAGGTTGAGCTGACCGGAAGCCGCATTGACCACAACGAGATAAAGAAACACGTGTCGCTGATAAGGTCGAACTTCAGCGACGCCGAAATGGCCAACTACGAGAAACAGGGACGGGCGGCGATAATCAGCAGCATACCGCGGCTGGGCATACTCGACATGGCCAAGGAGAGCGCAGCGCATGCCCTGATACCAATGATAACCAAAATGGGATACAAGGAGGAGAACATAACCATAACGTTCAGAAAGAAATTCACCGACAGCGACCTGCCGATGATTCTTGAAAATAACACTATCGAAAATGGAAGAATTCAATAATAACTACCGCCGCAAAAGGAGCAAATGGGCCAGCATGTGGCTGATGATAGGACGCCTGAAGCTATCTATAATATTCATCGTCATCCTTGTAGCCATCATTGCGTCGGCATATCTTGTCAGGTCGTGCAGGGGTAACGAGGCCACGGTATACGTAGACGACAAGATCGACATAACGCCGACACAGGTGCTGGCGATGAAAGAGATAGGCGAATGGGAGTTTCTGTCTATTGAAAACGAGGAAATGATAGACACCGTGAGGAAAGGCTTCTTTAAGGACGACGAGTTGATACGCATATACTACGGCACACTGCGCCTCGGATTCGACATGAGCGAAGCCAAGGCCGACTGGATAAAAGCCGACAAAGACACGCTCGTGATAACCCTGCCGAAGATAAAGCTGCTCGACGAGAACTTCATAGACGAAGCCCGCACAAAATCGTTCTTCGAGTCGGGCTCATGGAGCGACAAGGACAGGGCCGACATGTATAAGCGCGCCTATGCAAAAATGAAGGCAAGATGCCTTACAAAAGAAAATATAGAAAACGCACAGGACAACGCCAAAAGGCAGTTTACGCAGATGCTGAAGGCAATGGGCTTTGAGCATGTAAACATAAGCTTTGAAGGAAATCAGGCACGCTGACACCGGAAAGACCGACAGCCGGAAGGCATCAGAAGAACAGGCAGAACACTCCTGCCCCGATAAACAGGACGCCCACGCCGACACTGACCCAGCGCTGAAGAACATGCATGCGCTCCTTCATGGCCGACAAGCCGGCAAGGCCGTAAGCCACAGCCCAGGCCATAAGCACCGTAGGTATGGCTGTGGCAACAGAAAATACTACGGGCAGCATAAATCCGCCGTGCGACTCGACAGAAAGAGGCATGAGCATGCCGAAATAAACCACGGCACTCTCAGGACAGAACGACAGGGCAAGAAGAAGCCCCAGAGCCATGCTGCCTCCGGCCCCATGGAAGCGATGTCCGCGTGAATGCACATTGGGACAATGCTCATGGCGGTGAATCAGATGGCCGAGCATGAAATATAATCCGATGACTATAAGCACCGGAGCCAGCAGACGCTCACCCCACTCGCTGAACCAGTGGCCCAGCGACAGCATGTCGGCACCGTTGCGCAAAACAACAATAAGCACCATGCCAAGCACCGAATAGGCAATCATCCGGCCGAAGGTGTAGAAAAGTCCGTTAAGAAACACTCGGCGACGGTTAGCCACATCGCGCGCAATATAGCCCATGGCTGCAATGTTGGTGGCAAGCGGACAAGGGTGAAGTGCCACTATAAGACCAAGCAAAAACGCCGTCAACAAAGGAAACTGAGTATGCTCTATTATGCCGTGTATCCAATCCATATCATCTGAAAATAATAAGAATAAAAAACAAAAACAAGCCTGAAAACCATGCAGCAGCATGCCACATTAAGCATAGGCATCGCTTTTCGGCATGCAAAGATAATGCAAGTTGAGAGCAGAACAAAACAAATTTGGCTGTTTTTTGACAAAGCCGGCCCGACAAGTTGTATGCCAGTCAATGTCAAAACATATAAAAACAAAAGCTAAACAGCATGACGCCACATGCCGCGAAACCGCACGGACAAGCCACATGCAACATCATATAACGGATATGAAAAAGTCAAACGGAATAAAAGTAAAAAAAATTTGGCTTTTAATTATAAATGAATTAATTTTGCAGAAATTATAGATATAAAAATTGCATGAGCACTGATAATTTAACGAAGATTCTCACCACGACAACAGAACGACTGTCAAAGCCGGAATCTCATAAGGGATTATTTCACCGGCATCGTGACGGGGATCGGCTTCCTTCAGGCAAGACGCTTAAAGAAATCATAGAGCTTTCGCGTTCTATCTTGTGTCCCGGATATTATGGGAAGCCGACGGTAAATATCAGAACAATCACATATCATATCGGAGTAAACATAGAGCGGCTGCACAAGTTGCTGTCAGACCAGATTGCAGCAGGTCTGTGCTTTGTAGCCCAAAAGACATAGAACTGCAAAAAAGGAAATATAAAAAATCAAATTAACCCAATAAAACAACCACTCGCAAAATAACAAAGAAAAACCTTTATAATGGAACAAGAATTTGAACTCATCGCCAAAACGTTCATGGGTTTGGAGCCCGTTTTGGCACAGGAGCTGACAGAGCTTGGAGCTAACAATGTGCAGACAGGACGACGCATGGTGTCGTTCACCGGTAACAAGGAAATGATGTATCGGGCTAACTTTCAGTTGCACACGGCAATAAGAATTTTGAAACCTATTGCACACTTCAAGGCAGACACGGCCGACAAGGTGTATGACGAAATAAAGAAAATAGACTGGACACAGTATCTCGACCTGAAAAAGAGTTTCTCGGTTGACTCGGTTGTGTTCTCTGAGGAATTCAGACATTCCAAATTTGTGTCTTACAAGGTGAAAGATGCCATAGTAGACCAGTTCCGCGAAAAATTCGGAAAGCGTCCTAACATATCAGTGGCCAACCCGGACATTCGCCTGAACATGCACATCGCCGAAGACCAGTGTACGCTGTCGCTCGACTCGAGTGGTGAAAGTCTTCACAGAAGAGGATACAGACAAGAGTCTGTCGAGGCTCCTCTCAATGAGGTTCTCGCTGCCGGAATGATTCTTATAACCGGCTGGAGAGGCGAAACAGACTTTGTTGACCCGATGTGCGGATCGGGAACTCTGCCCATAGAGGCCGCCCTGATAGCCCACAACATGGCCCCAGGTCTGTTCAGAAAGGAATATGCCTTCGAGAAATGGCCCGACTTTGACCGCGACCTCTTCGACCAGATTTACAACGACGACTCTAATGAGCGCGAATTTACTCACCACATATATGGCTATGACATCGACCTTGCAGCCGTTACAAAGGCGCGCCTCAACGTCAAAGCTGCCGGCATGACAAAATGCATAACCATAGAACAGGCTGACATAAAGAACTTTAAGCAGCCTGCTGAAAAGGCTATAATGGTGACAAACCCGCCTTATGGTGAAAGAATATCTACACCAGACCTGCTGGGAACTTACCGCACTATAGGCGAAATACTGAAACATCAGTTTAAGGAGAACGATGCATGGGTGCTCAGTTATCGCGAGGAGTGCTTCGACCAGATAGGCCTGAAACCATCAATAAAGATACCTCTCTACAACGGTTCGCTTGAGTGCGAATTCCGTAAATATCAGATATTTGACGGCAAGCTGAAAGACTTCAGAAGCGAGGGAAACATCCTGAAGACCGAAGAAGAGAAACGCGCCATGGCCGACAAGCACCGCTTCAAGAAAAACCGCGAGTTCAAGAAGCGCATTGAAGAGGAGGATGACAACGAGGAAGGCGACATCCGCACGTTCAAATTCCACAAGATTTCGTTCAAAGACAGCGGCGACGGCGGACGCGAGCGCAGAAAAGGCGGCCGTGAGCGCAGAGACTTTGACGACCATAAAGATTTTAGCTACGACAAGCGTAAGGGCCGCAACTTCGACGACAACGGCGACAGGGGCGGACGCAAAGGCGGAAAAGGCTATAAAGACAACAAAGGCAAACGCGATCACCGTAAAACGTTTTGATTATGAAACATAAGAATATTGCGGCTTTAGCCAAATTGGGTTTATTTTCATTACTGATGATGCTAACAACAACAGCTGTAAATGCCCAGAAGCAGTTTACGCTCGAAGACCTTAACTTCGGCGGCAAGAACTACCATAACATGGTGCCTAAGAACAGGTATCTTACATGGTGGGGTGACCAACTCGTGAGAACAGACACGGAAGAATGCAGCCTGGTCAACAAGAAAACCGGCAAAGAGACCGTGATGTTTACTGTTGACGACATCAACAAATGGGCCGGAACAGACGACAGCACAAAAATCCGTCACCTGTTCTATGCCTCATTCCCCTATCCCGAAAAATCACTCGTACTGATCAACGGCAAGAAAGAGCGCATGCTCATCGACTTCAAGTCGAAGAAGGTTATATGGCGCCAGAGCTGCGAAGGCGAAAGCAACGCAGAATGGAACGCCGCATCAAGAGCTGTTGCTTTTGTAAAGGATGACAACCTGTTTGTTACCGACGGCGAAGGCAAAACCACTCAGCTGACAACCGACGGAAGCAGGGAGATTGTTTACGGACAGAGCGTACACCGCGATGAATTCGGAATATATAAAGGCACATTCTGGAGTCCCGACGGACAGAGTCTGGCTTTCTACCGCATGGATCAGAGCATGGTTGCCGACTATCCGCTCGTTAACATCGACACACGCATTGCCACAGAAACGCCAATAAAATATCCTATGGCGGGCGAAACAAGCCATAAGGTTACAGTGGGCGTTTATAACCTGAAGACAGGAAAGACAATATATCTGAAAGCAGGCGACCCAACAGACCGCTATTTCACAAACATAGCATGGAGCCCCGACTGCAAGAAGGTTTATATGATAGAGCTTAACCGCGACCAGACAGACATGGCGCTCGTAAGCTATGACGCAACAACAGGCAACAAACTCGAGACTCTCTATAAGGAACATAACGACAAATATGTTCATCCGGTAACTCCTATCACATTCTTGCCTTGGGACGACAGCAAGTTCATACTGCAGAGTGAGAAAGACGGATACAACCATCTGTATCTGTTCAATACCAAAGGCGAGCAGCTCAAGCAGATAACAAGCGGCAAATGGCTTGTACTTGAACTCGTAGGATTCAACGAATCTAAGAAAAGTGCAATCATACTCTCAACAGAATGCAGCCCCATCCAGAACAACCTTTATATGGTTAACATAGAGACCGGCAAGCGCACTCTACTTGACAACGGCAAAGGCTTCCACGCTTCAACACGCGGCGCAGGCGGACATTGTGAGATGATTCTGTCAAGCACCGGAAAATATCTTTATGACAACTACAGCGAACCAGATGTGCCGCGCAAGATAAACATTGTAAGCACAGGCGACGCTAAAAACGTCAACTATTTTACAGCTGCCGACCCATGGAAAGGCTACAATGTACCTGAGTATTCTTGTGGAACCATCAAGGCTGCCGACGGCACCACAGACCTGTATTACAGAATGGTGAAGCCGATAGGCTTTGATCCTAACAAGAAATATCCTACCGTTGTATACGTCTACGGAGGCCCCGGCATACGTAACGTGGAGGCACGCTGGCACTATGCGAGCCGCAGCTGGGAAACATATATGGCTCAGAAGGGCTATCTGCTCTTCATCCTCGACAACAGAGGTTCGTGCGACCGCGGACGCGACTTTGAGCAGGCAACATTCCGCCACCTTGGCGTAGAGGAGATGAAAGACCAGCTCAAAGGCGTAGAATATCTGAAGAGTCTTGCTTATGTAGACACCACACGCATGGGAGTTCACGGCTGGAGCTTCGGCGGATTCATGACAACATCGCTCATGACCACCTACCCCGACGTATTTAAAGTAGGCGTTGCAGGTGGTCCGGTAATCGACTGGAAGTGGTATGAAGTGATGTACGGCGAGCGTTATATGGACACACCGCAGGCCAACCCTGAAGGTTATGCAGAAACAAGCCTGATAAACAAAGCAAAGAACCTGAAAGGCAAACTGCAGATAATAATAGGCACGGTTGACCCGACTGTAGTTCCGCAGCATGCCATCTCATTCCTTAAGGCTTGCATCGAGGCAGGCACGCAGCCCGACTTCTTTGTATATCCCGGTGAGGGACACAACATGATGGGTCATCAAAGCGTACACCTGCATGAAAGAATAACACAATATTTTGAGGATTATCTAAAGTAAAAACGATAAACAAATCTTATCATAAAAATGAAGATATTATTATTGGGCGGAGGCGGCCGCGAACATGCACTGGCATGGAAAATAGCTCAAAGCGACAAAGTTGAGAAACTATATATTGCTCCGGGCAATGCCGGAACAGCCAATGTAGGCGAGAATGTTGACATAAAGGCTGACGACTTCGGATCACTGAAGGAATTTGCCGTAGAGAAAGGCATCAACATGGTTGTCGTAGGACCGGAAGATCCCCTGGTAAAAGGCATCTATGATGAATTCAAGAATGATGCACGCACAGCCAACATCCCCGTCATCGGTCCGTCAAAGCAGGGAGCTGTTCTTGAAGGCTCAAAAGATTTTGCCAAAGGATTCATGCAGCGCCACAACATACCGACAGCAAGATACCAGACATTCAACGGCACAAACATTGAGGAAGGACTGAAATTTCTCGAAACGCTTCAGCCTCCATATGTTCTAAAGGCCGACGGCTTGTGTGCCGGCAAGGGTGTTCTTATTGTTCCAACACTTGAAGAAGCCAAGAAAGAATTCAAGGAAATGCTCGACGGAATGTTCGGCAACGCATCGGCAAATGTTGTAATCGAAGAATTCTTGAGCGGTATCGAATGCTCAGTATTTGTACTGACAGACGGCAAGAACTATAAAATTCTGCCTGAGGCAAAAGACTACAAGCGCATAGGCGAACACGACACTGGCCTCAACACCGGCGGAATGGGCAGCGTAACTCCTGTGCCCTTCGCAACAAAAGAATGGATGCAGAAGGTTGAAGACCGCATAATCCGCCCGACAGTAGACGGACTTGCAGCAGAAGGCATCGACTATAAAGGCTTCATCTTCTTCGGTCTTATTAACGTCAACGGCGACCCGATGGTTATCGAATACAACTGCCGCATGGGCGACCCAGAGACTGAGAGCGTGATGCTGCGTCTGAAGAGCGACATCGTAGACCTCTTTGAAGGCGTGGCCAACGGCGATCTCGACAAGCGTGAAATTGAATTCGATGAGCGCGCAGCCGTATGCGTAATGCTTGTAAGCGGCGGATATCCCGAGAAATATGCCAAGGGCTACACCATCAGCGGCATTGACAAAGTTGACGGAAGCATCGTGTTCCACTCCGGTACTGCCATCAAAGACGGCAATATCGTTACGGCAGGCGGACGCGTGATAGCCGTAAGCTCTTACGGAAAAGACAAGGAAGAAGCTTTGAAGAAATCGTTTGAAGAAGCTCAGAAGATTGAGTTTAAGGACAAATACTTCCGCAGCGATATAGGACAAGACCTCTAGACGGAAGGTAACATTGAAGGTCAAGACGGTGTGTCAAAATATGTAGTTACAGGAAAAGGCTGAAATAAGTTCGTGCCCGATGAGCAGAAACAAAATAAACAGCCCGTTAAAACAGCTTTACATCTGCCTTAGTTACAGGGGAAGACTGTTACAAATAACGGAAGCATCCTTTAACAATATCTTGTCACACCATCTTCTATTATAATAATGTGTTCTCATTGGAACATATATTTCCATTATAATTAAAGAATTTAAGGTTTTCAGAAGTGGTAAAAAGATTACAGAACAAAATAGCGGGAAGCCGCTTCGCACTGCCGGTGACGGCAGTTTATTCAATTATGATATGGCTGGCAGGCGGTCTCATCGCAAATCAGCTGTATCTTCATTTCCTGTTGTTCGGACTTTCTGCCTATTTGATGGTCGAACTCAACAACAGCAACTCGCTCATACGCATCTACAGCCGTATGGTTTCCTGTTCGTTTATGGCACTTACGCTCATGTCTGCTTTTCTTTTCGATTCCACAGACGTGTGGGTCGTCCAGTTTTGTATTGTTGCCACATATCTTATTCTGTTCAAATGCTATCAGAACAAGCGCTCGCAAGGCTTGGTGTTCTATGCATTTTTCTTCATCGGAATTGCCAGCATCTTTTTCATTCAGATATTATACTTCGTACCATTCCTATGGATAATGATGCGTGCCAACCTCATGTCGTTCAGCATGCGTTCGCTCCTCGCGTCACTCATCGGCATAACAGCGCCATACTGGTTTCTGTCGGGATATTTCATCTTCAACGGCACGGCCGACCTTCTGCTCGCCCACATAGAGTCGATAGCTCAGTTTGCATCGCCATTCCAGTTTGACTTCAGCAATTATCACGTAATAGCTACTTTTGCTTACATCACGATTATCGCCGCAATAGGCAGCTTCCATTTTCTGCGCAACAGCTATAAGGACAAGATAAGAACCAGGATGATTTATGAGATTCTCATAACAATGACCGCCATAACCTTTGTCTTTATAATATTACAACCGCAGCACATAAAGCCGCTGTTAAGCATCATGACAATAAGTACGAGCATACTGGCAGCCCACTATATAGCACTGACAAACACAAAGCTGACAAACATCACGTTCTGCTGCCTGACAGCAGGCACCTTAGCACTAACAGCATATAACTTATGGATTCCCTGATAGAAATTCTGACAAACTACGGATATGTAGGAATGCTTATATCTGCATTCCTTGCGGGCAGCATATTCCCCTTGAGCAGCGAGGTGGTTATGCTTGCGCTTCTTGCAGCCGGGCTCGACCCGTGGCAGCTGGTTATTTACGGCACAATAGGCAACGTGCTCGGAAGCATGCTCAACTATGGCATCGGCATGCTCGGACGCATAGACTGGATTGAAAAATACCTGCACGTGAACAAAAAAGAACTCGACAGAGCCAAACGGTTCATGGCCGGCCGTGGCGCATGGATGGGCTTTTTCTCCTTTCTTCCGGTTATCGGCGAAGGCATAACAATAGTACTAGGCCTAATGCGCTCTAACGTTGCCATAACCGTCATAAGTGTTATAATCGGAAAATTTCTGCGATATGCGCTCATCATCTACGGCGTTGAAATTTTCGTGTAGCCTAAAGCGGCGGTGCATATATGATAATACATTGAATATCAAAAAGTTACGCACACAACTATAAAGCATACACAGCACATATTGACATGCCGCGAGATGCGGCAGAGGGCCAAAAGCCACACAACATGTTATGCCTTAGGCAGTTACACAAACTCAAGATAATATTAAAACAAATTAATTTATTTTGTTTTATCTCTGATTTACATTATCTTTGCACGTATTTTATTGAAAATTGAAATTCATAAAAAACAGTTATATTCAATGAAACAATTTAAATTAGTGGACAATATTCTAGGCTGGTTAGCTTTTTTTATTGCAGCCTTCGTATATTGTAGCACCATTGAGCCGACAGCCAGTTTTTGGGACTGTCCGGAGTTTATTACAACAGGGTATAAGTTAGAAATCGGTCACCCGCCCGGTGCACCTTTCTTCATGCTCACAGCCAATCTGTTCTCTCAGTTTGCCAGCGACCCGTCGCAAGTGGCCCTCATGGTGAACACTATGAGCGCACTTCTCAGCGCAACATGTATTATGTTCCTCTTCTGGACCATAACACACCTGACACGCAAACTTATTCTGAAAGACTGGAGCCAGCTGACAACAGGCAAGCTCATTGCCATTGAAGCCAGCGGCCTTGTGGGAGCATTGATATATACATTCAGCGACACATTCTGGTTCAGTGCCGTTGAGGGTGAGGTTTATGCCTACTCTTCAGCGTTTACGGCCATTGTGTTCTGGCTCATATTAAAATGGGAAGACCATGCCGACGAGCCTCACAGCGACCGCTGGCTGGTGCTTATCACCTACATGACCGGACTGAGCATCGGTGTCCACCTGCTCAACCTCCTTTGTCTTCCGGCCATTGTCCTGGTGTTCTATTACCGCAAGTTCCCCAATGCCAACCTCAAGGGTTCTCTCATAGCCCTCTTCATATCGTTTGTGCTTGTTGCAGCCATCCTCTACGGCGTGGTTCCGGGCATCATCAAGGTTGGCGGATGGTTCGAGCTGTTCTTTGTCAACGTGCTGGGCTGCCCGTTCAACACCGGCGAAATTATCTACATCATACTGCTCGTGGCCATCGTCATATGGGCTATCTATGAGAGCTACAACAACAAGAACCAGAAGCGCGAGAACATTTCGTTCCTGCTCTCTGTTGCCATGCTCGGCGTGCCGTTCTACGGTTTCGGCATATCTGCCTTCATCATCGGCGTAATAGTTCTTGCTGCCCTGTGGTTCGTACTCAAATGGAAGCGCGGCAAGGAGCTGCTCGTAAGCTCACGCATCAAGCACACAGCTCTGCTGTGCATGCTTATGCTTATGATCGGATATTCAAGCTATGCCCTCATCGTCATCAGGTCTTCGGCCAACCCGCCTATGGACCAGAACTCTCCCGAGGACATCTTCACGCTGGGAAGCTACCTCAGCCGCGACCAGTATGGCGACAGCCCGCTGCTCTTCGGACAGGCTTACACCTCTCAGGTGCAGTTTGACCGCGACGGCGAATACTGCAAGCCGCGCATGAAGCAGGGCGCACCTATATACCAGCGCAAGGAGAAAGCTTCTGCCGACGAAAAAGACTCTTACTTCATAGTTCGCTATAAGACCGACTACATCTATGCACAGAACATGGTATTCCCGCGTATGTGGGATGCCGCACACGCTGGGGCTTACGAGAGCTGGATGGGCGGAGTTGACGGCACACAGGTGCCTTACGACCGCTGCGGCGAGCCTATAACCGTGAAGATGCCTACACAGATGGAGAACATACGCTTCTTCCTGTCTTATCAGTGCAACTTCATGTACTGGCGCTACTTCATGTGGAACTTTGCCGGACGTCAGAACGACATTCAGGGCAACGGCGAACTTGAGCACGGCAACTGGATTTCTGGCATTCCGTTCTTCGACAACTGGCGTCTGGGCGACCAGAGCAAGCTGCCTGATGACCTGAAGGACAACAAGGGACACAACGTGTTCTATTGTCTGCCGCTGCTGCTCGGTCTCATCGGTCTGTTCTGGCAGGCTTACCGCGGACAGCGTGGCATACGCCAGTTCTGGGTAGTGTTCTTCCTGTTCTTCATGACAGGTCTGGCCATCGTCATATATCTTAACCAGACACCTATGCAGCCGCGCGAGCGCGACTATGCGTATGCAGGCTCGTTCTATGCTTTTGCCATCTGGTGCGGTATTGGCGTTGCAGCCATCATCGATCTTCTGAAGCGACTCAACATCAACGGCACTGCCGTGTCTGCAATAGTATCTATCCTCTGCCTGCTCGTTCCTATACAGATGGCAAGCCAGACATGGGACGACCACGACCGCAGCGGACGCTACACATGCCGCGACTTCGGACAGAACTATCTGATGTCAATGCAGGACAAGGGCAACCCGATTATATTCACAAACGGAGACAACGACACATTCCCGCTCTGGTATAATCAGGAAGTTGAGGGAGCAAGGACAGACGCACGCGTCTGCAACCTGAGCTATCTGCAGACCGACTGGTATATCGATCAGATGTGCCGCCAGGCTTACAACTCTCCTTCTGTGCCTATCACATGGCCGCGACTCGACTACTGCTCAGGCACCAACGAGTATGTTGAGGTTGTACCCGAACTGAAGCAGCAGATTCTCGACTTCTATAAGACTAACCCGAAAGAGGCAAAGGCCACATTGGGCGACAATCCGTTTGAAGTAAAGAACGTCCTCAAGCATTGGGTACGCGACGGAAAGGACGACATGCACGTCATACCTACCGACACGCTGTATCTGACCATTGACAAAGAGGCCGTAAGAAAGAGCGGCATGATGATGGCGAGCGACTCTATACCTGATCAGATGATCATCTCGCTCAAAGGCAAGAACGCTCTTTACAAAGGCGACCTGATGATGCTCGAGATGATTTCACAGTGCAACTGGACACGTCCTGTCTACGTGGCTATCACTGTTGGTCAGGAAAACTATATGAACCTTGGCGACAACTTCATACAGGAAGGTCTGGCTAACCGCATCACACCGTTCACGACAAATGCTCCGGGCATGAAGAACTTCGACACAGAGCGTGTTTACACCAACCTCATGACACGCTTTAAGTTCGGCGGTCTCGACAAGAAGGGCATCTATCTCGACGAAACAGTGATGCGCATGTGCTACACTCACAGACGTCTCTTTGCACAGCTTGCGCTCAACCTGATACAGGAGGGCAAGAAAGACAAGGCTGCCAAGGCCCTGGCATATGCAGAGAAAGTCATACCGGCATACAACGTGCCGATGAACTATCTCAGCGGAGGCATCGACATAGCCAAGGCTTACGCCCTGCTGGGCAACAAGGCAAAGGCTAAGGAGGCCATCAACTCAGTGTTCAAGAACGCACACCAGTATATGGTTTGGTACAACTCGCTCAGCGGAAGCCGCTTTATGCAGTCGCAGCAAGACTGCATGATGCACCTCTACGTCATGAACTCTTGCATCGACATAGCCCACATGATAGATAACAAATGGGCTGAGAGCCTCATGAAGCAGTTTAACGCCGACGCTGCCACATATCAGAGCAAAGGCGGACGACTGATGGGCGAAGAATGATTTATAATTGATAATTGAGAGTTGAGAATGGATAATTATGATTGCTCTCACGACCTTTAAGCCGACTGTCAAAGAATTGGCTTAAAGGAATATACGAGAGAATGCCTCTAAAGGCAAATCATAATTGGCTTACGTCGAGCTTAATTTCTCCATTCGCGACTCTCAATTATAAATTTGAATAAACTTAACATCAGAAAGAAAAAGAAAAAAGATGATTATAGAACAGCCGGCCAAATGGCTACGTTGGCTCTACCCGAGGGCAACATGGAGAATGGACAAGAACGAGAAGGCGGTATACCTCACCTTCGATGACGGGCCTATACCCGAATCAACGCCGTTTATCCTGAAGACCTTGGCCGAATATGGGGCTCACGCCACATTTTTCATGGTTGGAGAAAACGTAAGCAAGCACCCCGAGCTGTTCAGGCAAATCGTCGAAGCCGGCCATCAGGTGGGCAACCACACATACAACCACTGGGGCGGCTTTAAGCACTCTACCAAAGCCTACAGCGCAAACACCGAAAAGGCAAACCGCCTTATCAACGCGCATCTGTTCAGACCGCCGCACGGGTGGATGCTGTGGGAACAGTATTTTTGGCTGGGGCGCAAATACCGCATCGTGATGTGGGACCTCGTTACACGCGACTACAGCAAATGGCTTACTGCCGAAGACGTGCTGAAAAACGTTAAGCGATACACGCGCAACGGCTCTATCATCACGTTTCACGACTCGCTGAAGAGCATCGACAAACTGAGATACGCTCTGCCGGAGGCGCTGAAATGGCTAAAAGAACAGGGATATGAGTTTAAAACTTTCGAGTGAAACGATAAAAGCCGAGGCACGCAACCTCGGCTTTTTTGCATGTGGCATAGCCAAGGCTGAGCCTGTTGAAGCCGAAGAGGCAGCAAGATTCGCTGCATGGCTCGGCCGTAAAGGTCATGCCGGGATGGACTATATGGCTGCAAACACAGACAAGAGGCTCAATCCGCAGTTGCTCATGCCGGGCGTAAAGAGCATTGTCTGCGTTGCGCTCAGCTACGCTCCGTCAAGCCGCATACCCGCCGACGAGCCACAGCTCGCCGCCTATGCCCTGGGCCAAGACTATCATTACATAATGAAAGACAAGCTGCGCAAGCTGGCCTCAACGCTCGGACTAACTGAACGCACAGACAACAACGCCACACTGGCGGCAACACTCCCCAAAGCAGACAAACCATGCAGCGCAAATGCCGCCTCACAATCCTCACTCAGCAGCCCAAATAACCTACCCGTCCACAACCAAAAGAGTAATCAAAATTTTCAATTTTCAATTCTCAATTCTCAAATCCCCACCTTCCGCGCCTTCTGCGACACGGCTCCAGTGCTCGAACGTTATTGGGCTATGAAGGCCGGACTAGGTTGGATTGGGCGCAACCATCAGCTTATAATCCCCCATGCCGGCAGCATGTTCTTCCTCGGAGAGCTGTTTGTCGATACTGAATTTGAATACGACACTCCCCTGCCCTCACGTTGCGGCAACTGTCACGCCTGCACAGACGCCTGCCCCACCGGCGCCCTGCATCTGACAGACGACAGCCAGCGCACAGAGTTCAGCTCAGACCGCTGCCTCTCTTACCTGACCATAGAGAACCGGGGCAACATTCCGCAGGAATATGCCTGCAAGATGGACAACTGCATCTACGGCTGCGACCGCTGCCAGGACGCCTGCCCATGGAACAGGTTTGCGCAGGGCACAACTGAAGAGCAACTCCGCCCACGCGAAGAACTGCTCAACATGACGCGCGAGAAATGGACATCACTGACCGTGGACGACTATCGCCGGCTCTTCAAAGGCAGCGCCGTAAAGCGTGCCAAATACGACGGACTTATGCGCAACATAAAGGCTGCGCTGCAAGATAACGACAACAATAACAATGACAAGATATGAAACAGATCAGCAAAGACATCGTGCTGGCGGCCGTGGTGAGAAGCTTCTTCAAATACTTCGTCACCGGAATAATAGAGTCGCAGCACGGCACCGACATCCAGAACGGCTTTGAGCCGATAAACGTAAAGAAAACCATGCTCAACCACTATGAGCACATTTCGCGCTATTTCAATCGCGAGGCATTCTTTGCCCTGATGCGCCTCAACTTCGCAACAGAGGAGATGGAGCAGCAGCTGCGCGAGTTTATGAAGCCAGGAACCAGCGACATGGAGCTTGTCCGCTTTGCCTGCCGCACTGACGACTTCTATCAGGCCATGGTGAACGAATATAAGCGCAACTTCGAACTGCTGTTGTGCGGCCGTCTGGAGCAGCAGGATGAGCACGACGCCAACTACACACGCCTGCCCGAAGGCGGCACGATAGACGCCGAAATGGCAGAAAAGATTATCGGCGAAATTGCCGCACACGCTTACTCGCACGGCAAGAACATCGGCAAAACTCATTGACCGCGAGAGCTGATTAATAAGGGTAAGAGTTCCCAAACAGCACCTTTATCCACACAAATCACAATGCAAGCAAACACAATAATTTGCTTACATTGTGATTTTTCATATGTGCACATATCCACATTCTTTCCGAAAAACCATAAATTATACACAAAAAACGGCAATTTTTGTGTGCAGTCGTAATAGCCCTTATATCAACACAATAGAAAGTTATCCACAATTATGTGCAAAAATCATGCAATGTTAAAAAACATTACTCGGCCACTTTTGGGTCATAATTCATAGAGTAATGGTTAAAAACCCTGGCACTTTTGATAAGAAACTCACCCATCTACCTCGCCAAAAACAGCATAATAACGCACAATATCATGCTTTCTGCACCTAAAAACCCATCATTCTAGCACTCAAAACGCCATAAATTGCATAACTGATCCAATAATAAGCACTAAAAATTCTCTATTTTCCTACTTTCACATAAAAATAGCCAACTGACGTTTTGAAATACGATTATCTAAAATACATATCAAAAGTTCAAATTCATGTCGCCACATTATTTTAAAAAAACTATCTACCAGTGCCGTATTTTGCCATTTTTTTCACATCTTTGAACAAGAAATGATGCGGCTCGGCAATACAAAATCAAAAAACATCAGTTTTTTGTTTGCCATTGCTCTCGCCTTTTTATATCTTTGCATATATCACAAATAAAGACACGGACATTATGAAATTATTGCGGATTGTTTCTGCCGTTATTACGGCATTATACTTCTGCGCATGCCAACAAAACGACACACAGATAAAGCAGCTGACAAACATAGACAGCGTTGCAGACACCGGCGCCGAACGGGCACAGAACATGATCGACAGCATCGGACCATACATGAAAAACGCTACCAAGGCATCAAGAAACTATTATGAACTGCTGAAAATCAATAATCAGGACAAGGCGTACATACCGCAAACATCAGACTCTACGATAACAAGGCTCGTAGAATATTATGAAAGCAAAGGCGACAAGAAACTGCTGCCAATGGCATACTATTACGCAGGAAGAATATACATGGACATCAACAATGTGCCTGAAGCATTAAAATATCTTCAGAAAGTAACCAGAACAGGCGACCACAACAATCAGCTGACATACAAGGCATACAGCCAGATTGGATATGTCTTTATCAGGAGTTATACGACAAAGGCATAGCAGATAAGCTAAATATGAATACAAGGTCTGTCTGCTACCGAAGATAGGAACAAGACTTACGGACATTGCCCGTTTAACGAACCACAGCAAAGAAGCAATAAACTATACACGCAAAAGGCTGTACGAAAAAGCTTTCGGACGAAAAGGGCGACCAGCCGACTGGGACGACATAATCAGCTCACTGTAAGACATTTACATAATATACGGATATTAATTAAAGAATAATGTACACTAAATGCACACTTGAAATAAGCGAGAATAAGCGATAAAAAAGATAACTTTGCCGAAATTAACTTTCAGAAACAGCACATAATATATGCACTATTTAACGGCATTGTATTTTCAAAAGACAATTCATATCGATATTGCATAATTTTTTAATATCTTTGAACAAGATATTATGCGGCTCGCCTTTTTATATCTTTGCATTTATCACAAATAAAGAAACAGACATCATGAAATTATTGCGGATTATTGCTGCCGTCGTTACGGCATTGTACTTCTGCTCATGCCAACAAAACGACATACAGATTAAGCAGCTGACAAACATTGACAGCGTTGCAGACAATGACGCCGAACGGGCACTGAACATGCTCGACAGCATCGGGCCATACATGAGAAACGCTACCAAGGCATCAAGAAACTATTATGAACTGCTGAAAATCAAGGCTCAGGACAAGGCATACATACCGCAAACATCCGATTCTACGATAACAAGGCTCGTGGAATATTATGAAAATAAAGGCAACAAGAGACTTCTGTCCAAGGCATACTATTATGCAGGAAGAATATACAGGAAACTCCATGATGCCCCACAAGCTGTAAAATATTTCAATATGGCTGAAGCAGCTGCTAAAAAATATTCAAAGGACACAAAGCTGTTGGCAAACATTTACGCACAAGCCGGATACACTCTGAGATATCAGGAATTTCATAAAAGGTCTCTTATAAAATTTATCAATGCATATAAAACCGACAAGATAAACAATGACACATGCAACATGGTGTTAAGCCTGCGTGACATAGCCGACACTTACCGGAATCTGGAAAATCCGTATAAGGCATTGGAATATTTCAATATTGCAAAAAGGCTGGCATCAACACTTGACGACAAAAGCTACGCTTCGTCTATAAAAGACCAAATGGCTTCCTTATATTTATATGAATTAAAAGACGCAGACAAGGCACTTAAACTTCTTAAAGAGTCAGATCCTTACAGAGATTCCATAGAGATAAGTCCGGCCCTTTCAATATATTCTGAATTATATAGAATAACCGGAAAGGAAGACTCTGCATTGATGTGCTATAAGAAACTGCTCAAATACGGAAATATTTACGGAAGACAAGGAGCATACGACGGACTGACAAGACACTGCATAAAGAGCGGCAAGAACAAAGAGGCATACAGATACTTTGAGCTGTACATGAACATATCCGACTCAATAAGAAAACTAAACGCATCTGACGCCGTGGCAAAATATCTCGCTCTTTATGACTACAGCATAAGGGATGAGCAAAACAAAGAACTTAAATTGAAAAACCAACAGGAAAAATCAAAGACAACCATCTTCGTTATTACAAGCATACTGCTGGCTACAATCCTGATATCGACAATTATGCTATACAGAAAAAGATTTGAAATAATAAATCTTAAAATCGAGAAACTGAAAATAATTAACAGCGGAATTAAGGAAAACAAGGCGAAACCGACCGATGATAAAATAAGAAAAATAAATTCGTCAGAAATATACAAAACCATACAAAAGAAAATTTCTGCATACCCGGAAAAGAACGAAAACCTGTCAGAAACGGAATGGGACGAACTTGACAATGTGGTAAACTCTGTTTACGAGAACTACACAGAGAAACTTCATAACATTTACAACAGAATGAGCAGTTTTGAATATAGAGTGTGTCTGCTTATTAAGATAAATATCTCCCCCGTAAACATATCACATCTTACCAACCACAGCAAGGAATCAATATCTTCTGTCAGAAGAAGACTCTACTACAAAGCATTTAACCGCAAAGGCAGTCCGGCTGACTGGGACGAGATAATCAGCTCACTGTAAGGCATTTACACCGCAGAATTATGCCGCATAATATAATTATGCACACAAAATGCACACTATATAATGGTGCGTAAAAGCACAAAAGCTGATAACTTCGCAAAAATTTAAGTCTTAATTAAAACCATTATGAAAAACGTATTTATAATTTTCTTTCTATGTATAAGCCACTTCGCCTTTGCCCAAATTCCCAAAGGCGAGATAGCAAACAAAATTGTGAAATGGACATCTAAGACGGACACCATAGACACAAGCAACTTTGAATGTATCTATCAACTTAACGTAACCGACCCGTTAAAGGCTGAAACACGGCAGTCGTACGGCATTCTGATATCGGGCAGCAGATATTCCATGTTCAAAGACTACAACAGCTACCGCCTTGACTCGGTTATAAACACCATGGACAAGACAAAAATCACATATCTGGAATATAGCAAGTTAAGCGGCAAATACAGGAATGAAACAACAGACATCATTTTAAGAGACAGGCAGAACGCAGAAATAACATTCTACGGCAGAGTGTTTATCGACAAGTATAAATACAAAGAGCCTCAGCCCGACTTTAACTGGCAGCTCTCAGACGAGACAAAGACCGTATGCGGAACCTTATGCCATAAAGCTACATGCAGTTTCAGAGGAAGAGACTGGACTGTATGGTATTCTGACATACCTGTGAGCGAAGGGCCGTGGAAGTTCGGAGGGCTGCCGGGACTTATCCTTGAAGCAGAAGACTCTACAAAGGAAATCATGTTCACTGCCTTATCGCTGAGAAAGATGCAACGGCCAATCACAATGGAAAATCTTGACTACTTCAACACTACGCGCGAAAAATACAACAAGGCACTGGCCGATTTTAAAACCGATCCGGGAAAGACAATCTCATCGAGCGAACTCGCACCGAAAGACAGCAACGGCAATAAAATTGCCATACCCAAAAGACGTATGTTCTTTAACCCGATAGAAAAAGAATAAATCATGGCGCAACGGCTCCTTCTGACAATAACCGCACTGCTGGCAATATGCACAATGTGTCACGCAGACGGACACGTGCGCGGCATTGTGACCGACGAGAAAGGCGAAGCAATGGTGTCGGTGGTGATAAAGGTATATGGAGCCGGAAACAACAAAATGCTGAAATATGCGCTTAGCGGCAAAGACGGAAGATTTGACATACCTGTGAAAGACGAATGGCTGCCGGCCAAGCTCACGTTCTCTTATATCGGATACAGACTGAAGGAAGTAACCGTAAGCGACACACGCAGCGACAACAAAATAACGATGACCGAAGAGGCGCTGAGTCTGAAAGAGGTTACCGTGAAGAGTGCGCCGATAAGCAGTCACGGCGATACGCTATTGTATAACGTGGCTGCCTTCAGGAGCGCATCCGACCGCAACATTGAGGATGTGATAAGAAAACTGCCGGGCATAAGCGTAAGCGAAAACGGAACGATATCGTATCAGGGCGAAAGCATCAACAAGTTCTACATCGAGGGGCTCGACCTGCTGTCGGGACGCTACGCCCTGGCAACCAGAAACATATCGCCCGACGACATAGCATCGGTGAGCATTTATGAGAACCATCAGCCTAAAAAAGTTCTTAAAGACATAAGTTTCTCTGAAAAGGCGGCACTAAACCTGAAACTGAAAAACAACCGCATGCTCAAACCTACGGGAACGGTTACGGCCGGAGCTGGCTATGGCGACAACATATTGTGGAAAGGTGAACTCTATGGCATGATAATAGGCTCAGGCAGCCAGCATCTGGTAACGGTAAAGACCAATAACGACGGAACGGCATACAGCAACGAGACCAGGATGCTGACGGCCGGCGGTACATCATACACCGAAACAGCGGCATGGAACATCTTTCCGCAAGACCCTTTCGGCTCCGCCTCTGTTCCAAAGGAGCGCTATTACAACAACAAGTCGGTGTCTACGTCGGTCAACTCTCTTTTCAAAACAGGAGAAAACACCACATTGACTCTGAACGCCGACTATCAGAAAGACAGAAACAGCTATTACAACTCGAAGTTTACAGCATACAGCACAGGCGAGGGCGAATATGTCACCGTGGACGAAGGCAACAACAGTCTGACAGACGAGCAGGAGGCAAACTTATACTTAAACATCGAGAACAACGGCGAGAAACTTTATATGGCAGAACGGCTAAGCATGAGAGGACGCTTTAGGCGCAACAGATACGACCTCAGCGGAAAGGGACTGCCCACGGAGGTACAAAAGACCAACGACTTCGGCATAAGCAACAGCATGAACGGCATAATAAGGAAGAACGACAGGGTGTGGCAGTTCAGCTCCGACATATCCTTTGCCAACACTCCACTAAACTTCATCCGCGCCACAATGCCCGGACAACAGACGGCCACAGTTTACCAAAACGCTGAGGGACTTAACTTTCACACCCACGAAAAGACATCATTCAGCTGGATAGTCAGTTCACGGTCGGACCTGTCGCTCAACGTTTCGTTCAAATCAGACTACGACAGACTCAACAGCATACAGACCTTGCCCGGCAACGATGCCGGCAACGACAACTGCGGATATAAACTCGTAACTACAGCCGAACCTGCCTATCAGTATAATTCGTCAAGGCTCAGGCTTACGTTCAGCCTGCCAGTTGAAATGTATAACGTAAGCTACAAAGACCTGATAAGCCAAAGCCGCTTCATTCTAAACAAGCCGTTTGTAGGACTGCGCGCCACAGCCAGATACAGGCCACATGGTCACACTGACATAAACATCTCTGTCGGAAAAAGCACTTCGACGGGCGGAATAAACGACTTTATCATCAATCCCATATACACCACTTACCGCACCGCAACAACACTTGGCACGGGCGTGCTGTCAGTGCATAACACGCTGTATGCAACTGCGGGAATAAACTACAGAAACTCTCTTGACGGAACATTCGCCACGCTGCACGGAAACTACAGACACACACAGGGCAACATACTCAGGAGCAGCAACGTGACTGAGGACAAAACCGTGACAGACATACTTAACCAGACCAACACCGCCCACCTATGGAACATATATGCCTATGCGGCAAAAAACTTCAGCGCAGCCGACATGGTGCTGTCACTGACAGGAAACATAACTTCAACGAAGCGTAATGTGGTCAGACAAGGCATTGGATACGGTGTTACAAACAGCAACTATGATATTGAATTGTCAGCCGTAAACAGATTTTTCGGCGACATAGTTTCCACATCTCTAAGTTGCAAATACATGCTGTCAGTGCAGGACATGGGAATAATCAGCACAAAAAACAAAATAAACAGTCTAACCGGATCAATGAAAATGTCTGTGTTCCCGATAAAGGCTCTGGAGATTTACTTCAGTCCGTATTACAGCATGACTAAACAGCATGGCACCGCCGCGATAAGCAATCTTTATGTAGACGGCGGAACAAGATGGACAGGAAAAGCAATAGAGATTGAACTCGCACTGAAAAACATAACCAACAGGAAAGAATACACTATAAGGACATTCCGTGAAAACGACATTTACTCATACTCTTACAGGCTCCGGCCGGCAGAGGCTGTTATCACATTAAAGTTTAAATTCTAAAACATAAGTTTTCAAACTATAATACGAAAGAATTTAATATATATGCAAATATAAACAAGTAGCCGCTAACCATTATGGCTAGCGGCGTTACTATATTATAACATAAAGCAATTATTTCAATATAATTTTTCTGCCTTTCAATGGGTCAGCTTTACTTCTTATTATATACGAGCCTTTACCAAGTGCTGACAGTTGCATGTTTCGACCTATAAGTACACCATGCATTGTGTATACATCGTATGCAGAAGGTTGGACCGTAGTTATCATGTCTGAAATTTTTGTCGACTGCGGATTCACTTTTATATATTTAGTCGTTGTTCCATATTTATTAGTAAGATTTACGTACAAATAAGTTTCTCCAATCTTCAATGCATCAGATATATGCAGGGTCTGTTCATCCGAATCGGTTAATGTAAGTGTGCATAATGTGCCGTAGTCACTTGAGACAATTACATCCCCGCCTGTCGCACCACGAGAATATATAGTAATGTCAAAGCTGTAATAGTCAGAATTGGCGGTTTGCTGTACATTTGATATTTTATAACTGACAAATTGCGGACGTGCATCAAGTGTCAATGGAAATGTGTATTCATTTCCATTAGTGATACAAGTAATACGACCTTGCAGACACATAAACTCATCAACATAAGATAAGCCTTCATCAGTTGGTGTCACAATAAAATCTGTTCCTTGCCCTACAGCTGCGTCTACATATTTATGAGCATTATTGTCGTATATCTGATAAATCCAGTCACAAGCGACACGACATCCTAAAGAATCTTCTGCACAAAAAGTATGACTGGTATAAAGACTGCCATATCCTAGCACATCAGTATTGTTTCCTTTAATGTGAACGTCATAAGGATTGGTTCTCCATCCAATGGCAGACATCACGTCAAGAGTTTCGTCACTTATCGGCAACAGACGTGTGCGGTCATCATAAGGATAGTTCATGATATTGTCGCCGCTTAATGAAAAATAATTTCCGCTACGGTATGGCACATAGCCAGTAGGTGAAGTAAAAAGTTTATAGGCTGAATGTGGAGTATACAAACTGATTGCCTCTTTAAAAAAGTCATTCAGTGTAGCTGATGTTGCACCGACAGCAAGACTGCCCAAAGTTTTTTGTCCATCACTGACAAGATTATCAAAAGGCGAAGCCTGTTGTCTTATTGCAAAACCTAACTCGCCTTCTTGCTGTACAACACTTGTACCAAAGCCGAGCACATGGGCAATATGCCTGAGCAAGGCTGTTTGCAGATTATCAATACCCCAATCTGTCCCATCGCTACTCCATGATGTATTCCAGTTTATCAAAGCGTTTATTGTTATTGTGCCATGAATATTGTCTTTTTCATTTTCATTTGTTTGGGCAAACAGACTCCACGGCAGCGCATTTTTTCCATTGCCAGCATAAGCAACTGCAGTTTTTATTTCTAATGAAGGATCTATGTTTTCACATGCATCCAACATGATGTGTACGGGAGCATCTATGCTCAATCTGTCTTCCCATACATCAAGAGCCATACGCAAACAACGTTTAACTCCTTCGGTCATAAAAGAATTGTCAATATACGAAACATCAAATTTGCCTAGCCTTGACATGAGCGAACCTATAGGTGCATCTGTATCAATATTATACGTTTTTGCCGTCTTACCATAATCAGGCGTTTCAACACTATCGGTATATACTACAATTCCTTTTTCCACATTTTGACAAATAGCAGAAATAGGACAAATTACGAGCAATATCAAAATATAAATCTTCATAAACAAGCTGTATTGGTATTTATTTAACGTGTCAATGAAGACAATATTGTATTTATCAAGTTCTTATAATCCATTCGTGGTTATATTTCTTTAATAAAAAACGAATAAGACAAATTAAAACCAACATCAAAAAGTTATGCACACAGAATGCACACACAAATATATGTACGATATTGAAAAAAACACTAAATTTGTAATCGCATGCAATAACCCATATAAATGCAAAATTATGAAAAACATCGCTATAATCATTAGCCTGTCACTTTTTCTGTGCGCCACATCCTGCGCACAAGACATAAAATACAACCCACAGTTTGCTAAAAGCGTTAAAAACAACATACGTAAAGCCAGACGCTCATCGGGCATAAGCCGTCCGTTCAGCATCAGCAAAAAAGACATGAAGGACATCGACTCATGCAGGATAAAGGTTTACTATGACGTGAAATTCGTAAAAGACACTGCCGACCGTGCATCCGTATGCAAAGACCTGCAGAGGCTCGATATCGGCTACAACTACACTTACTGCTACAGTAGACTGCTGCATATTAACGACTCTCTGCGCACAATAGCATACGAAAAAGACGAGAACTATCCTTCGAAACTCGACGAAAACGACGTGCTGCCGGAAGAAATACTCACCAATACGAAAACAAAAAACCTTAACGTAAGGCGCAGGATGTATTATAACTATACAAACCTATGCTACAATGAGACTGCTCCAAAAATTGAATGGAAACTGGAAAACGGAAGCAAAACAATAATTGGCTATCAGTGCAAAAAGGCATCGTGCACGTTCCGCGGACGTAAATACACGGCATGGTACACACCCGACATTCCCATATATAGCGGTCCGTATAAGTTTGCCGGCCTGCCAGGACTCATCATGCAAATAAGTTCAGACGACAATGACTACATCTGGACATGCGTAGGACTGGAGAAAGGACGGCCCGGCGACATGATAACAACTTATAAAGCCCACAACATGAAAGAAAAGGTGATGACAAGAGAGAAGATTATGGCTCTGATAAAGAAGATTTATAAAGACCCGGGAGGCGCTCTGGGCGTGGGCGGTCCAAAAGAACTGTTTGTCAGCGACGACAGAAAAACCGTACACATGGTTACATCAGGCGACTATCCTCCTGAGCCCTACAACCCGATTGAGCTTGAATAATGAGTCATAACAAAACTAAAAAGGGAAAATCGCTGATGAAACGTTACACCATACTGCTCTTGATATTAATGTCTGCCTATAGTGTAGCCTTCGCGCAGACCATATTCACAGGCAAGATTACCGACGGCAAAGGCACACCGCTGCCGGACATAACAGTAATGGCGCTGTCGGAAAAAGACACGACAAGCGTCATTGCATACACGTTTACGGAAAGCGACGGACGCTATAAACTGCAGTTTGACAGCAACGAGAGTGAAATAAGGCTCATGGTGTACGGCTTCAACATAAAGAAAATAAGCGAAACCGTAAAGAACATATCGGCAACACATAACTATAAGACAGAAAAAGAGTCGATAGAGCTACAGGAAGTAGTGGTGAAATCGGGTAAAATCTGGCAGCTTGGCGACACGCTCAACTATTCGGTCGACGCCTTTATCGGCAAGAACGACATATCAATAGGCGATGTGCTAAGGCGTATGCCCGGCATTCAGGTTGACGACAACGGACATATTTATTATCAGGGCAAGAATATAAGCCACCTTTACATCAACGGCATAGACGCTCTTGCCGGACGTTACAGCATTGCCACCAACAATCTTGCGGCGCAAATGGTGGCAACGGTTCAGGTGATGGAGAACCATCAGGGAGTGAAAGCCCTGAAAAAACTCGTTATCCCAGACGAGGCAGCTATAAACCTGAAACTGAAACCTGAGGCAGCCGGCACGTTAAATATGGAAGCACTGCTCGGCGTCGGTGCCGACGACAATGGCATGATGTGGCACGAAGAAGCCGTAATGACTTATTTTTCAAAAAAGAGACAGCACATAGCAACATATAAGACGGCCAACGACGGCACTGACGTGTCGGCAGAACTTGCATCATGCAACAACAGTGGCGAAGCTGAACAGTTTACCGACATTGTGCGCCCTACTCCGCCTGGTATAGACAAGCACAACTATTATTTTAATCAGTCGCACGCAGCAAGCATTAATTCCGTATGGAAAAACGACGATGACCACGAAACTCGGCTTAACATTGTTTACTCCAATGACCATGAACACAGAAACAGTTATGACAAGACTACATATTTGCTTCCCGACGGGAGCAACACCGTGATATCGGAACAGTTGGCCGATGCTGCTACAGAAAACAGGGCTGAAGGCGACTTTGAATATAAGATAAACAAAGAGAAACTATATCTCAGCGAAACGGCCGGTATGACAGCTCACTGGAACAGCGGCAAAGGCTATACCGACAACAGTGAAGCAGCCATAAGTCAAAGTCTGTGGACACGCAACATAAGCATGCAAAACCGCCTGAGCATGATAATAAAGAAAGACGACTATAAAGGCGTGGCCGTAAACTCGCTCGTCACCTATGAAGAAAAGCCGCAGGCGCTGACGGTTATGCCTTGCATGTATGACTCAATCTTCGGCAACGGAAATTATACGGGGATGAGACAAGACGTAAAGAGCCGCAGATTCATGACTGAAAACTCAGCTGAAATGTTGTCTGCAATTAAAATAGGAAACTTCAGAATATCGCCCAAAGCCACGCTCAACTATAACCACAGCGGCATGGAAAGCGCACTGAACACAACAGGAGCAGCCTCGACGAGAGTAACCGATTTTGCTAATGACACTTATCTGTCGCACCTTAAAACGGGAATAACTGCGATGCTAGACTATTACGACGGCAGTCTTAACGCAGGAATAAACGTTCCGCTGATGTACGAAATGCTGAGCCTCAACCAGAAAATACAGCAGAACAGCATCAGCCGCAACGACTTCAACGTTTCGCTCACAGCTTATGTCAGATGGAAAGCGCTGTCAAATCTGACAATAAGCGGCCACTATACAGCCGACCACAGATACCCTTCATTGTCAACTCTTTACGGAGGATATATCCTCACCAACTATCGTCAAATAGCATCTTACGAGGCTTATATGCCACGCATGACATGGCAGGCAGCAGACATTGACATCGACTTTAAAGATCCGTTCAACATGATATTCATAACGCTCAATGCCTCTTATTCGTGCAGAAGTCCAAAAGTGATATATGGTGAAACGTTCAACGGAATATTATCTCACATGTATGCCCGCACCACATCAAGCCGTGGTGAAGAATTTGCCGTAATGCTTTCGGCAGGCAAAAACATAAGTTGGAAAAACATAAGCATAAAACTGACTGCCCAATACAGCAAAGGACACATGCCCGTATTGCGCCAGGAGCAGATAACGAGATATAACTCTGAGGCGGCAGTATTCACAGCCGGAATAAAGGCAGAGCCGTTCAACTTCATGTCTGTCGATGCCGGCAGCAGTATGTTTCTGTCTAAAGGAAGCACGACAGACGGATATTCAATGCCGGCAATACGCACAATGAACAACAGCTTGCTGTTCAGCCTCAGCATGCCGATGAACATAAGTATTGACACTGGACTGAACCACTATTACAACAACTTGGCAATTGGCAACAAATCATTTGCGTTGCTTAACTTAAAAATTAACCTGAATCATAAACGAGTGAAATATTCTCTTGAATGCAACAATCTGCTCAACACACACAAGTATGTCTATTCTTACAACATTGCCATGTCTGAATTTTATTCCGAATACAACTTGCGCGGCCGCTCCGTTATGCTGACGGCAAGGATGAATTTGTTTTAGTGGCAAGACAAAGCACGCATATTATTGATTAAAGCAGCGTTTGAATACAGCAAAACAGCCATTCCATATCTAGCAGATTGTCATCTGTTTTTTACAGACACAGGCGAACGTGCCAAAGAAAAAATTAGAGACAGTACGCCCCCCAAAAAATAAAACATCTACAGACACCAATATGTTTGTCGAATTAAACAACATGCTGCCCTGTGAACAATTGAAATTTAACTTACCTTGCATATCGCCACATGCACAGCCGACGCATTAAAGTAAACAAATTTTATTAAAATTAACGTCCAAAATAGCCGAAAAGGGCGTTTATATAAAAAAATTAAGGGTTTAAGGTCAACTTTAATCGCCTTGTAACATAATATATCTATTTTTTAATTAATTTTGCATGTGGAATAGTTGTAAGGCGCATTCAGACGTAACAGAGGCGCCTTAGAAAAGAAAAATTAAGTCAGATTATTAAAATTTTATTTTTAATCATAAACAATAACAGTATGAGAAAACGTCTAGAAATTCTATTCGTGTTGATGTTGTTCTCTGCGACCGCCATGCTGGCCCAGATGACAACGTCAGGAATCAACGGTATGGTTACGGCCGGAGGCGACAAGGCTATCGGCGCCACCGTAACAGCAGTGCACGAGCCGTCGGGAACCACCTATAACACCGTGGTGAACGAGAGCGGCCGCTACTCTATCAACGGTATGCGCGTGGGCGGCCCCTACACCGTCAAAGTGAGCTACATAGGCTACACAACGAGCGTTACAAAAGATGTGACGCTGCAGTTGGCAGAGTCATACAGCCTGAACGTAAAGCTCGCTGAAGACGCCAATGAACTGGGCGAAGTAGTGGTTTCGGCCAAGGCTACAAAATTTACTGCAGAAAGAACAGGTGCCTCTACCAATATCAACCTGAGACAGCTGGAGAACATGCCTACAGTAAGCCGCTCAATCACCGACTTCACACGTCTGTCTCCCTACGGCGGAAACGGAATGAGCTTTGCCGGTACTGACGGCCGTACAGCCAACTTCACCGTGGACGGTGCCAACTTCAACAACAACTTCGGTCTGAGCGACGGTCTGCCCGGCGGCGGCAACCCTATATCTATCGATGCCATCGAAGAAATGCAGGTTGTGATATCACCCTACGACGTACGTCAGACTAACTTCATAGGCGGTGGCGTGAACGCCATAACCAAATCAGGTACGAACACATTCAAGGGTACTGCCTACATATATCATCAGAACGAGAACATGCGCGGTGATGCCATTGAGCGCGAGCAGATAAGCGGTGCACGCGAGAAAGACCAGAAGACAACTTACGGTTTCACTCTCGGCGGTCCGATCATCAAGAACAAGCTGTTCTTCTTCGTCAGCGGGGAAATGAGCAAGACTCCTACAGTGGTTAACCGTTGGCGCGGTTCTGTGGACGGCGTGGCCGACGCAGACAACTACATCTCACGTACGACATTGGCCGACCTTGAGAAGGTGTCTAACTTTGTAAAAGACAAATACGGCTACGACACTGGCTCATGGACAAACTTCCCTGCCGACGAAAACAACTACAAGCTGTTGGCACGTCTCGACTGGAACATCACCAACATGCACCATCTGTCATTCCGTTACAACTATACGAAGAACCGCAACTGGAACCCCACCAACGCATCTTCAATGGACGGAGGTACGCGCTCGGCTTACGGCCGCTTCTCACAGATGTCAATGAGCTACGCCAACTCTATGTATGCTCTCGACAACCTTGTTCACTCTTTCTCTCTCGACCTTAACAGCCGCTTCACCGAGAACCTGTCTAACCAGTTCTTGGTTACTTACTCAAAGCTCGATGATGTGCGTTTCACCAATTCGGCTGACTTCCCCTTCATAGACATCATGGACGGCACAGGCACTAACACTGCCTACATTTCACTCGGTAAGGAGCTGTTCACACACAACAACGCCGTGCGTAATAACATCTGGAACATCAAGGACGATGTTACCTACTATGCCGGCAACCACAAGATTATGCTTGGAGCTAAGTTTGAACACCAGATGGCGCTCAACTCTTATATGCGTAACGGTACAGGATATTACCGCTACTACTCACTCGACGACTTCCTCAACGGAGCTGCTCCTGAGATTGTTAACCTGACCTACGGCTACGACGGCAAGAGCGATCCGGCTGCGAAAGTCAGCTTCAACACTCTCGGTATATATCTGCAGGACGAGTGGTCTATCAATCCACGCTTCAAGCTTACTTACGGCTTGCGCTTTGACGACATGTTCTTCAGCAACGCTGACCTTATGACAAACAAGGCCATCTATGACCTCGACTACGACGGACGCCACATTGACACAGGCAAATGGCCGAGCTCTAACCTTACTGTAGCTCCGCGTGTAGGCTTCGTATGGGATATCCTCGGCGACAAGACCCTCAAGCTGCGTGGAGGTTCAGGTATATTCCAGGGCCGTCTGCCGCTGGTATTCTTCACCAACATGCCTACAAACTCAGGTATGGTGCAGTATCAGGCAATCATCAATGCCGCAAACGCTGCAAAGAAAGGATTCACAATGGAAGAATTTGCCGGAGGACTTGTTACAAACGAGAACGGCTATCCCACTATCGACGCCCTGCAGAACAAACTGTTTGAACTGGGCTATCCTAAGACAATCAGACCTGAGGACGGTACTCTGCCTTCACAGATATCAGCCGTAGACCCCGACTTCAAGATGCCTGAGGTATGGAAGACTTCTTTGGCTATTGACTATGTTGTACCAGTAGGCTTCCCTCTTACAATCACAGCCGAAGGTATCTTTAACAAGACAATATATGGCGTTACAATGCAAGACTGGTCAATTCCAGATGTAGGCGGATTTGCACGCTTCAACGGTGTTGACAATCGCCCGATATTCCCTACCGGATACAACAAAGATGTTGTGCCTGCTTATGTGCTGTCTAACACACACAAGGGCTACGGATGGAGCGCAAGCTTGTCAGCATACGCATCTCCTACAAAGAACATCGACATCATGGCTGCCTATACACACACCTGCTCTAAGGAGCTTACAGGTATGCCCGGCTCTAACGCTTCTTCTACAATAGCATATCTGCCTTCAGTAGAAGGTCCTAACAACATCAAGCTGCACAACTCACAGTATGTTGAGCCAGACCGCGTGATAGCACAGATCACTGCTCACGACAACAGCCATAACCACTTCAGCCTCATCTATGAGGGATGGCGCGGCTCATACAACTACACATACATGCTGCAGAACGATATGAACGGCGACGGACAGGCTTACGACCCGATCTTCATCCCGACCGACGAGCAGGTTGAGAAGAACCAGTTCCGCTTCAAGACAGCTGACGACCGCGACCGCTTCATGGCTTATGTACACAACAACAGCTACCTGAAGAATCATCAGGGCGAATATGCAGAGGCTTACAGCGTTTACTCTCCATGGGTTCACCGCTTCGACTTCAGCTACAAGCACGACTTCGTGTTCAACACTGGCGCATGCAAACACATGCTGACCCTGAGCTTCGACATCAAGAACGTCGGCAACCTCTTCAACTCTTCATGGGGTGTGGCCAAGACTCTCAACCCGGCTATCGGCACAGAAGCAAAGATCCTGAAATATGAAGGAGCCGACGCTGACGGCTATGCTGTGTTCTCTACTCCGTCATCTATCAACGGATCAACAAAGACATGGACAGCAAACCATGCAATCGGTCAATGCTGGTATATGTCTATCGGCATCAAGTACACATTCAACTAATTTTTTAAACGGAAGTATAATTATGAAACTAAAAAATATATTTTCCCTGCTTCTGCTGAGTGTTGTGGCTTTGTTCACAAGCTGCTCAAACGACGATGACATCACTCTGCTTGATGACATTCAGGTATCAAAATCATACATATCCATCCCCGAGGAAGGTGGTAACGACACCATCATTGTAAAAGCCAAAGGCGACTGGGTACTTGAGAACAAGCCCAATTGGCTTAAATTTAACGAGCATTCTGACTCAGTAGGCAAGGCCGGTGAAACACAGCTCGTATTTTCTGCAGAACCTTACACAGGCGGCCGCAGCTCTGACGCCATGACAATAACATGCAACGGCAAGGTGCAGCATCTCAACGTCGTACAGGGTGAAGTAAGCATCACAAACGCCACTTGCGCCGAGGTTATTGCCGGACCTGACAACAAGACTTATCAGGTAACAGGTACGGTGACAGCTATCGCCAACACCACCTATGGAAACCTCTATCTGAACGACGGTACAGGCGAGATTTACATCTACGGAACTCTCGACGCGTCAGGCGCTGAGAAGAACTTCCTCAGCCTTGGCATCGAGGTAGGCGACGAAATCACAGTTCAGGGTCCGAAGCTTACTTACAACGGAACTGTAGAGCTGGTAAACGTTACTGTTGTTGACATCAACAAGAGCCTTATCAAGGTTGACTCTCTTTCTGCAGACGCCATTTCTAAAGATGGCGGCACCATTACAGCATATGTAACCACAAAAGGCTCAGGCGTGTCAGTAGACATTCCAGAGGATGCCAAGGAATGGCTGTCTATCGCTTCAATAAAGCAGAACGGTACATCTGCAGAACTGACCTTCAAGGCTGCACCCAACGAAGGAGGCATACGCTCAACAGAGCTGACACTTGCTACTGTGGCAGACGGTAAGACATACACCACACTGACTACAATCACACAGCAAGGCGGCATACAGGACGTATCTGTAGCAGACTTCAACGCTGCTGCCGACGGCGATGCACAATATCGCCTTAAGGGTGTGGCAACAGACGTTCAGGACAACGGAAGTTTCACGCTGACCGACTGGAGCGGCTCTACCTTGGTTTACAAGAGCACCAACGCTGCAGCCAAAGGCGTTAAGAACGGCGACATCGTAACCGTTGTAGGCACACACGACACATATAAAGGCACAGTAGAACTGGTAGGCGGCGACGTTACAGAACTGAATCCTACAACCACCATCTCTATTGCCGACTTCATGGGTCTTCCTGACAGCGACACAAACTATATGATAACCGGTACAATCACAAAGATAGCCAACGACCATTACGGCAATGTCTATATCTCTGACGGTACAAACGAGGTTTATCTCTATGGTCTGTATCCCGGCTATGGTGCAACTGGCGACAACCGCTACGACTTTGTTGCCAACAGCGGTCTCAAGGTTGGAGACGAGATTACAGTTATCGGCGCTCACCTGACATACGGCGAAACAATTGAAATAAAGAACGCCATATTCGTCAGCAAGAACAACCGATAAGCAGAATTAAAAAAAGCTGATGCCGCTTGCGGCATATCAGATAAGAACAGAAATGGCTGTCCAAAGATTCATTTATGGACAGCCATTTCTGTTTCTATCAAAATCACCATTAGGCTGCAATAGCTTTATCAATTTTGCGCATTCATGCTTACGCCGCAAAATATAAATCTCAGGATATTTTCTTTTCCAGACAACCACTTTTATCACGCCTTGCTTTCCGTTCTCGTTTTTTAGTTGTATTTTTGTCAGGTTAAGAAACAAATAACGGTAATATGTCAGATTTCAGACTAAAAGCATTCTACAGCGTGGCCAAGAACCTCAGTTTCACACGTGCGGCTAAAGAGCTGTTCGTAAGCCAGCCAGCAATAACCAAACACATCAACGAACTGGAACGGCAATACTCCGTAAGACTCTTCGACCGCACAGGCGGAAAGATAATGCTCACCGATGCCGGACGGCTCATGCTTGAACACTGCAGCCGCATACTCGACGAGTATAACCGCATGGAATACGACATGAACCTGCTCAACGAGCGCAGCAGCGGACACATAAGCATAGGCGCAAGCACCACGGTTGCGCAGTATGTGCTGCCGCAGATACTGGCAGAATTTACCGAAAGATTTCCGCAGATAGAGGTGTCGCTCACCAACGGCAACTCGCGCGACATAGAGAACGCTCTGCTCAACCACGACATCGACCTTGGCATGGTGGAAGGCATCACCCATTCAGCCGGCCTACAATATGAGCCGTTTCTTGAAGACGAACTCGTGGCCATAATAAAGCAGTCGGGCAACGAGTCGATGCCCGAAGAAATTACTCCGCAAGAACTGTGCCGCCAACCGCTCGTCATACGCGAGCAAGGCTCAGGAACACTCGAGGTGATAGAGACCGAACTGGAAAAGCACGGAATAAGGCCCCAGGAACTTAACATACGCATACGCCTCGGCAGCACTGAAGCCATCAAAGCCTTTCTGCGCCACAGTCGCAGCATGGGCATAGTGTCGGTGTTCTCCGTGAGGGAAGAACTGGCCAGAGGCGTGTTCAGAGTCATCGACATTGCTGGTCTCAACTTCAGCCGCCACTTCTGCTTTGTGGCCTCTGCCGGCAAGGATTCGCCGCTTACCGAAAAGTTCAAAGACTTTACACGCCGCAGCATAATAACTTCAGGTTATAGAGTATAAAAAATTAAGATATACTACATAACAAAAAATTAATTACCCTTAATTCCGCAACTGTTTCAATAAATCGCTTGTCGGACTCAAAATTGTCATTATGGTGTCTTGGGGCTTTATTTGATTGCTGTATTTCTCGTGACAAGCCATTTCATCCCCTTACCCCACCAAGC